>Ga0209490_10000001_pt1 | contig 373668 bp, 380 predicted proteins | sample MAT06_FD_187209 | JGI IMG/M metagenome (GOLD analysis project Ga0209490, IMG submission 187209) | Freshwater microbial communities from Lake Fryxell liftoff mats and glacier meltwater in Antarctica - MAT-06 (SPAdes) (version 2) | ecosystem: Environmental > Aquatic > Freshwater > Ice > Liftoff...
TGGCAGCAGGAAGTTCAGGCCGGACTCACCGGGACGTTGTTGGGCATTGAGCTGTACCGCCGCCCGGGCGGAACCTCGCCCACGCTCAACCTGTACCTCAACCGCGGCACGGGTTGGCAGACTGATGAGAACGACCTGAGCCTGGCGGTGCCGATGGCAGTTCCTGAAGGTTGGACCTACATCGATCTGAGTAGCGCAGGGTTCAACGTGGTGGTGGGCGATCGCTTCGTGATCGGCCTAATTAGCGTGGTCCCGATAGACTGGTGCTGCAACTTCGGTACCGGCTTTGGCAATTTCCCCGAGGGTTACCCGCTCGGAACGCTCTACGCCAACGGGGACGCCTTCAGCTTCGACATGGCCTTCAGAACCTACGTCGGCGTCGTGCCCGAGCCGGCCAGCGCGGCATTGCTGCTCGCCGGCCTGGGCCTCAGCTTGCTGGCCGCCCGGAAACGGAAAGGGCAACGGTCTCAGTCGTAACGCCGCTGGTCGTCGATGACCTTGCCATCGTTGGGCAGGGTACCCACGGCCACCAGCGCCACTTCGCCGCGCAGCTTGGTCAGGTCGCGCAGGCTGCGCGCAACCGCATCGGCCAGGCCGTCAGCGGCGGCCGTGGTCTCCACGCGCAAGGTCATGCGGTCGTTGGCCATTTCGCCTTCGACGACGAGCCGCGCGCGGGCGATTTCCGGGTGGCGCTTCAACAGGTCCGCCACCTGGCTCGGGTGGACGAACATGCCACGCACTTTGGCCGTTTGGTCGGCACGGCCGAGCCAGCCGCGGATGCGTGTGTTGGTGCGGCCGGTGGGGCACGCGCCAGGCAGCACGGCGGACAGGTCGCCGGTGCCGAAGCGCACCAGCGGGTAGTCGGGGTTGAGCACGGTGACGACGACCTCGCCGACCTCTCCGTCGGGCAAAGGGTCGCCGGTGCCGGGCCGCACGATCTCGACGATCGCACCTTCGTCGACGACCAGGCCTTCGCGGGCGGCGGTCTCAAAAGCGATCACGCCGACATCGGCAGTGGCGTAGGCCTGGTAGGCGGCAACGCCACGCTCGGCCAGCCAGTCGCGCAGTGACGGCGGGAAGGCTTCACCGCTGACCAGAGCCTTCTTCAGGTGTGGCAGCGCCAGGCCGCTTTCGGCGGCTTTCTCGAGCAGGATGCGCAAGAAGCTCGGCGTGCCGGCATAAGCCTCGGGTTGCAGATCGACACAAGCCTGCAGCTGCAACTCGGTGTTGCCCACACCGCCCGGGAACACCATGCAGCCGACGGCGCGCGCGCCGCTTTCCATGATCCACGCACCGGGCGTGAGGTGGTAGCTGAAGCTGTTGTGCACCAGGTCGCCGGCACGGAAGCCAGCCGCAAACATAGCCCTGCCCGCGCGCCAGGCGTCGCGCCCGCCGCTCTCGGGTTCGTAGATCGGGCCGGGTGACTGGTACACACGCGGCGCCGTGCGGGCATGGCCCAGACGGCGCCAGCCGATGGCCGAGAAACCGCCGAAGGGATCGCCGCCCGCGGCGCGCCGGGCCTTCTGCCGTTCCAGCAACTCGTGCTTGCGTATCACCGGCAACTGCGCCAGAGCAGCGCGTGAGCACACGTTGTCGGGCAACACGCCGGCCAGCAGTTCTGCGAACGCAGCGGTGCCTTGCGCCGCGCGCAACTGCGCCGGCAGCGCGCCCATCAATGCCGCTTCGCGCGTTGCCGGCTCGCGCGATTCCAGATCGTCGAAAAACGAGGTGACGGGCGGGCCCATGGTGTTCAGTCCTCCTGCTCCCAGCGCGCCAGCCGCTTCTTGATGTCGTCTTGCAGCTTGCGCTGGTCGGCGGGACTGGCCACCGTCTGGCGGTCCCACTCCGGGGTGCTGGCCAGCTTGCGCGCGATGCGCACGTCGACGGTCGCGCCAGCCACCTTCAGCTCGAGCACGCGTTTGCCGCGCAGCTCGAAGTGGTTGCCTCGTTCAGTGAGCTTCAAGTCGCGCAGCCCGCGTTTGACCTGAGTCAATGCCGCCTCGGCATCGAAGCCGCCAACCTCAAGCAAACGCCACGGATCCGGCTCCGCCGGTCCGTCGGCGTTGCCCCCTTGGGGGGGCAGCGGCGAAGCCGCTCCGGGGGTGGTCATGTTTCTGCCGCTCCGGGGGTGGTCACGTCAACCAGCGCTTGCGGCGCTTGTAGCTCTTCCCGTCCTTGAAGCTCTTGCGGTCCCCACCGCCCATGCCGAGGTAGAACTCCTTGACGTCCTCGTTCTCGCGCAGCGCCTTGGCTTGCCCGTCCATCACGATGCGGCCGTTTTCGAGGATGTAGCCGAAATCGGAATAACGCAGTGCCATGTTGGTGTTCTGCTCGGCCAGCAGGAAGGTGACCTTCTCGCGCTGGTTGAGGTCCTTCACGATCTCGAACACCTCTTCGACGATCTGCGGCGCCAGGCCCATGCTCGGCTCGTCGAGCAGCACCATCTTCGGCGCCGCCATCAGCGCGCGGCCGATCGCACACATCTGCTGCTCGCCGCCCGATGTGTACGCAGCCTGGCTGGTGCGGCGCGTCTTCAGCCGCGGGAAATAGTTGTAGACCTTCTCCAGCGTGGCGGCCACCGCCGCCTTGCCGTCCTTGCGCGTGTAGGCGCCGGTGAGCAGGTTTTCCTCGATCGTCAGGTGGGCGAAGCAATGGCGCCCCTCCATCACCTGGATCACGCCGCGGTCGACCATCTGCGCGGTGCTCAGCTTTTCGATGCGTTCACCGCGCAGCTCGATCGAGCCCTTGGTCACTGCGCCGCGCTCACCGGCCAGCAGGTTGCTCACCGCGCGCAGCGTGGTCGTCTTGCCGGCGCCGTTGCCGCCTAGCAAGGCCACAACGCCACCCTCGGGCACTTGCAGGCTCACGCCCTTCAGCACCAGGATGACGTGGTTGTAGATGACCTCGATGCCGTTGACGTTCAACAGGACATTGGACATGGCGGCACCGGGTCGTTCTTCAGCGCGGGATCAAAGGGTCATGACTGGCAGTCGGCGCCTTCGCGCCGTGTCTGCTTCTTGTCCTGCCCGTACTTGGCGGCCGACTGCGTGACCATCGGCTTGATGATCTGTTCGTCGGCTTGCAGCCAATCGCTGGCCCACGTGAACTTGGTGCCGTCCCAGGTGTGTACGCGGGCCCAGGCCGAGCCCATGTGGTCGAAGCAGCTGGTCGATATCGGGCGCAGCACGCCCTTGAAGCCCAGCGCGTCGAGCTTGGCCTGCGTCAGGTTCAAGTTCTCGTAGCCCCAGCGCGCCTGCTCGCCGGTGACCGGCTTGCCCTTGCCATAACGTTCCTGCGCGGCGCGAGCACCTTCAACCGACAGCAGCGCACCGACCACGCCGCGCATGTACAGCACCTGGCCGACTTCTTCCTTCGGCCCGGTGCCCTGCCCGGCGCCGTGCACTTTGGCCAGGATCTCCTTGACGACCGCGGATTCGGGCTCGGCACCGTGCTGCATCATCACCGCGCTGTAGCCCTTGGCGGCAGCGCCGATGTCACGCAGATCGGGCTCGGCGCCGCTCCACCAGGTGCCGAACATCTTCTCGCGCGGGTAGCCGGTGGCGATGGCTTCCTTCACCGCGGTGGCCGTCATCACGCCCCAGGTCTGCATGACGACGAAGTCCGGCCGGCTCTGCCGCACTTGCAGCCAGATCGCCTTCTGCTCCACGCCCGGTGCCGGCACCGGCAGCAGCTGGATCTCGAAGCCGTGCATCTTGCTGCGCTCGGTGATGATCGGCAGCAGCTCCTTGCCGAACGGGCTGTCGTGGTACACCACGGCGATCTTCTTGCCCTTGAGTTTGTCCCAGCCGCCTTCCTTCTTGGCGATGTGCTGGAGCAGCGTGTCGCCGGCCACCCAGTAGTGGCCGATGAGCGGGAAGTTCCACTTGAATACGCCGCCGTCCTGGCTGTCGCTGCGGCCGTAGCCCGAGGTGATCATCGGGATCTTGTCGGCGGGGATCTTCTCCGTCAGCGCAAACGTGATGCCGGTGGACAGCGGCTGGAACACCGTCGCGCCGCCATGTTTGCCCTTCAGCCGTTCGTAGCACTCGACACCGCGGTCGGTGGCGTAGGCGGTCTCGCATTCTTCGACCAGCGTCTTCACGCCGTTGATGCCGCCGCGCAGGTTGACCAGCTTCATGTAGTCGGCATAGCCGTTGGCAAACGGCGTGGCGTTGGCGGCGACGGGGCCGGTGCGGCCGGTCAGGCTGGGAAAGAACTGCACCTTGTCCTGCGCGAACGCGGTGGGTGCTGCAAGGCCGGCGGAGGCCAGTGCCGCGGCGAGGGCCAGGGTCTTCAGTTTCATGGTGCGAGTCTCCGGTGGGGTGTGTTTCGAGAAGGGGAACGGTCGACGGGCTTCTTCAGAGCCCTCAATGCGGGAACGGCCACAGCCGCAGTTTTTCCTTGGCGATGGACCACAAGCGCGCCAGGCCATGCGGCTCGACGATCAGGAAGAAAACGATCAGCGCGCCGAAGATCATGAACTCGGCGTGGGATACGAAGGCGGTGTCGATGTTGATGCCGACGATGTCGCCGAGCGCCGGCAGCACGCGGTTCAGGAAGATCGGCAGCACGACGATGAAGGCAGCGCCGAAGAAGCTGCCCATGATCGATCCGAGCCCGCCGATGATGACCATGAACAGCAGCTGGAAGCTGCGGTCGATGCCGAACGCCTGCGGCTCCCAGCTGCCCAGGTGTACGAAGCCCCACATCGCACCGGCCACGCCGACGATGAAGCTGCTGACCGCAAACGCGGTGAGCTTGGCGTAGACCGGGCGAATGCCGATGACGGCGGCCGCCACGTCCATGTCGCGGATGGCCATCCACTCGCGCCCGATGTGGCTGCGCACCAGGTTCTTGGCCAGGATGCCAAAGCCGATCAGCATGCCCAGGCAGAACAGGTACTTCGACAGCGGCGTGACGATGGGCAGCCCGAAGAAGCTGAGTTCGCTGATGCTGACCGAGCCCGATGGCGAGTTGTTGGTGAACCAGCTGATGCGCAGGAACAGCCAGTCGAAGAAGAACTGCGCGGCGAGTGTCGCCACCGCCAGATACAGCCCCTTGATGCGCAACGACGGGATGCCGAACAGCACACCGGCCACGGTGGCACAGACACCACCGAGCAGGATCGCGAACAGCATCGGCATGCCCTCGATCCGGACCAGGAAGTTGTAGGCCGCATAGGCACCAACCGCCATGAAGGCGCCGGTGCCGAGCGAGATCTGCCCGCAGTAGCCGACGAGGATGTTCAGCCCGAGCGCGGCCAGCGACAGGATGAGAAACGGAATCAGGATCGCGCGGAAGAGGTATTCGTCGGCCATCAACGGCACGCCGATCACGGCAATCGCCAGCAGCAGCCCGATGGCGATGCGGTCTTGCCGGATCGGGAAGACCTGGCTGTCTGAGGTGTAGGTGGTCTTGAACTGACCGTTTTCTCTGTAAAGCATGCGCCTCAGACCCGGTCGATGATCTTCTCGCCGAACAGCCCTTGCGGCCGCACGAGAAGCACGAACAACACCAGTACGTAGCCGAACCAGATCTCGATGCCGCCACCGAGATGCGGTCCGAGGTAGACCTCGGACACTTTCTCGCCGACACCGATGATCAACCCGCCGATGATCGCGCCGGGAACCGAGGTAAGCCCGCCGAGAATCACCACCGGCAGCGCCTTCAGCGCCACCAGCGACAGCGAGAACTGCACGCCGAGCTTGCTGCCCCAGATCACACCAGCCACCAGCGCCACGAAGCCGGCGACGCTCCACACGATGACCCAGATGCGGCCGAGCGGGATGCCGATCGACTGCGCGGCTTGGTGGTCGTCGGCCACCGCACGCAGCGCGCGGCCGGTCGCGGTGTACTGGAAGAACGCGGCCAGCGCGCTCACCAGTGCCGCGGCAATCACGGCGGCGTACAGGTCCTGCTTGTTGACCAGCACGCCGCCTTCGAAGACTTGTTCCAGCAGGAACAGCGGCTCGTTCGGCAGTCCGACGTCGATCTTGTAGATCTCGCTGCCGAAAAGCGTCTGCCCGAAGCCGTCGAGAAAGTAGGCGATGCCCAGCGTGGCCATCAGCAGCGTGATGCCCTCCTGGTTGACGAGTTTGGACAGCACCAGCTTCTCGATCAACCACGCCACGGCCACCATCAGCAACATGGCGCCAGCGAAGGCCAGCAGGTTTCCGAGCACCTTGCTGTCGGTCAGCCCGAGCCACTGCGGGAACCATTCGCTGAAGCGCGCCATCGCCAGCGCCGCGAACAACACCATCGCGCCTTGCGCGAAGTTGAAGACGCCACTCGCTTTGAAGATCAGCACGAAGCCGAGCGCGATCAGCGAATACAGCATCCCGGCCATCAGGCCGCCGAAGACGGTTTCCAGGAAGAAGCCCATGTTCAGCTTTGTCTCGGCAAAGGCGGGCTCGGGCGGGCGGGCTGCGTCGGGTGGATCGGACGACCTTTCGCCTCGCTCAGGCTTCCCTGCGCTGCTCGGATTCTTGGCCGCACGCCATAACTCGCTTCACTCACTTCGTTCGTTACGCTCGGACACGTGGCGCGAGTCAGAGCTTGAAGCGCGCTGCGCGCGCCGGCCAAGAACCCTGCGCTCCTCGGCGTCCACACTCGCGCCTCAGCCCGCCCGCCCGAGCCCACCTTTGCAGCCACCGTCTTTGGCGACCGAAGCAGAGGCGTCACGGCATTTGCGCGGCGAACAAGCCCGGTGGTTGAGCGGCAGGCGGGCGGTGCCCGGCGGGTGGGCGATTGAGCACGCCGAGGAGAGGAAGGGTCTTGGCCCGCGCGCGCAGCGCGCTTCAAGCTCTGACTCGCCGCGCCTGTTTGAGCGAAACCAACGAAGTGAGAGAAGCGAGTTAAGCGGCGGGGCCAAGAGCCTGAGCACCGCAGGGCAGCCCGCAGCGAAGCGTAGGGCCGTCCGATCTCGCCCACCCGCCGGGCACCGCCCGCCTGCCGCGACGCGCAGAAGCAGGAAAGCGACGAGCGCAAACCACCCTCAGTGCGAAGTACCGAGATACGCACTGATCACCTCCGGATTCGCCCGCACTTCACGCGGCGTGCCGTCGCCGATCTTCTTGCCGTAGTCGAGCACCACCACGCGGTCGCTGATGTCCATCACCACTCCCATGTCATGCTCGATCAGCACGATGGTCGTGCCGAACTCGTCGTTGACGTCGAGGATGAAACGCGACATGTCCTGCTTCTCCTCGACGTTCATGCCGGCCATCGGCTCGTCGAGCAGCAGCACCTGCGGCTCCATCGCCAACGCACGGCCGAGGTCGACGCGCTTCTGCAAGCCGTAGGGCAGGCGCCCCACCGGCGTCTTGCGCACGGCCTGGATTTCGAGGAAGTCGATGATCTTCTCGACCACCTCGCGGTGTTCGGCCTCTTCCTTCTCGGCCGTGCCGAACCACGGATTGCGGATCGCCTGCTGAAAGATGCCGGTCTTCATGCGCAGGTTGCGTCCGCTCATGATGTTTTCGAGCACGCTCATGCCCTTGAAGAGGGCCAGATTCTGGAAGGTGCGCGCCACGCCCATCTCGGCGACCTGGCGGCTGTTCATGTGGCTGAAGGTCTGGCCGCGGAAGGTGATCTGCCCGTCCTGCGGCTGGTACACGCCGTTGATGCAGTTGAGCATGCTGCTCTTGCCGGCGCCGTTGGGGCCGATGATGGCGCGCACCTCGTGTTCGCGGACGTCGAAGCTGATGTCGGTCAACGCCTTCACGCCGCCGAAACGCAGCGAGATGTTCTTCACGTCGAGCACGACATTACCAACGGGGCGTGAAGCCATCAGGCGGCCGCCTTCAGCGCCGGGAAGGTCTTCGCATCGACGATCGGCAGCGTCGCACTCACGCTGCCGCTGCGGCCGTCTTCGAACTTCACCGCGGTCTCGATGAACTGCTCTGCCCGGCCGCCGTACAGCGCGTTCACCAGTACCTGGAACTTCTCGCCGATGTAGCCACGACGGACCTTGCGGGTGCGCGTGAGCTCGCCGTCGTCGGCGTCCAGTTCCTTGTGCAGTACCAGGAAGCGGCTGATCTGGCTGCCAGCCAGCATCGGGTCGGCGACCAGGTCGGCGTTGACCTTCTCGACGCACTCCTTGATCAACTCCAGCACCTCGCGTTTGCCGGCCAGATCGGTGTAGCCGGCATAGGGCAGGTTTCGCCGCTCGGCCCAGTTGCCAACGGCCTCGAAATCGATGTTGACGAATGCACAGACGAACGCGCGCTTGTCGCCGAAGGCCACTGCCTCCTTGATGAAGGGGAAGAACTTGAGCTTGTTCTCGACGTACTTGGGCGCGAACATGGCGCCGTCGTTGGGCCCTCCCATCAGGCGGCCGACGTCCTTGGCGCGGTCGATGATCTTCAGGTGCCCGCGGGCGTCGAGGAAGCCGGCGTCGCCGGTGTGGTACCAGCCCTCGGCGGTCAGTACCTCGGCTGTCGCGGCCGGGTTCTTGTAGTACTCCTTGAGCAGCCCCGGGCTCTTGACCATGATCTCGCCGTTGTCGGCGACCTTGATCTGCACGCCGTCGATCGGCACGCCCACCGTGTCGGCGTGCACCGCGTTGTCGGGCTGCAAGCACACGAACACTGCCGTCTCGGTGCTGCCATAGAGCTGCTTCAGGTTGATGCCGATCGAGCGGTAGAAGGTGAACAGATCGGGCCCGATCGCCTCGCCGGCGGTGTAGGCCACGCGCACGCGGCTGAAGCCAAGGGTGTTGCGCAGCGGCCCGTACACCAGCAGGTCGCCCAGGCGGTACTTCAACCGGTCTAGCGCCGCGACGGGCTTGCCGTCCATCACCGCCGGGCCGACACGCCGGGCCAGCGCCATCGCCTTGGCGTAGATCCAGCGCTTGATGCGGCCGGCGTCTTCCATGCGGATCGTCACGCTTGTCAACAGCCCTTCGAAGATGCGCGGCGGCGCGAAGTAGTAGGTCGGGCCGACCTCCTTCAGGTCGATCATCACCGTGGCCGCGCTCTCCGGGCAGTTGACGACGTAGCCGCACGACAGCCACTGCGCGTAGCTGAAGATGTTCTGGCCGATCCAGGCCAGCGGCATGTAAGCCAGCACCTCGTCGTGCTCGCCCAGCTTGTCGAAGCGTTGCCCGGCAGCGGCCCGGTCGAGCAGCGTGAAGTGGGTGTGCACCACGCCCTTCGGGTTGCCGGTGGTGCCGCTGGTGAAGAACATCGCGGCCACGTCGTCGGGCTGGCCGGCAGCCACCTGCGCATCGAAGAAGCCGCTGTGCGCGGCATCGAAGCGCAGGCCGCTTTCGAGCAGCGCATCCAGCGAAGCCACGCCGGGCTCGTCGCAATGGCGCAGCCCGCGCGGGTTGTCGAACCAGATGCGCTCGATCTGCGGGCAGCCCTGGGCAGCGTCGGCGCGCAGCTCGATCAGCTTGTCGACCTGTTCCTGGTCCTCGACGATGGCAAAGCGGATGCCGGCGTTGTTGATCGGGAACATGTACTCGGAGGCCGCCGCGTCCTGGTACAGCGGCACCGGGATCGCACCCAGCGCCTGGCTGGCCAGCATCGCGGCGTACAGCCGCGGTCGGTTGTCGCCGACCAACACCAGGTGATCGCCACGCTGCAAGCCGGCCGCGGCCAGGCCACAGGCCATCTGGCGCACCAGCAGCGCCAGCGCACGCCAGGTCGTGGTCTGCCAGATGCCATAGACCTTCTCGCGCAATGCCGCAGCGTCGGGCCGGCTGGCGGCGTGCTTGAGCAGCAGTTGCGGGAAGGTCGTCTGCACCGTTTGTCTCCGGGCCCGGGGCCCATGTCTGATCGTTGTTTGCGCCGCATTGTCGGCAATACTTTGACGCCAGGTTGTCGTTACGACGACAATTTGCGGGTCGATACCGACGGCGTTTTCCCTGTAGCCCAACTCCTGCGCCTGCATGCCATGAAGAGCTTTCCGAGCGCCGCGCGAGCCGTGCCCGTGCATGCCGGCGCATCGCGCACGGCCCGGCCCGACGAGGTGGCGCAGATCCATTGGCTGGCCCGGCTGGACAGCGCCGAACGCAACCGCGTGCGCGCCGACCTGCGCGTCCTGCATGTCGACGCGGGGCAGCTCATCTGCCGGGTCGGCCGGCCCGTTACCTATTGGCTCGGGGTGGTCGAAGGCTTGCTCAAGATGAGCAGCGACGGCGCCGCGCAGAGCATGCCCATCACCTTCACCGGCGTGCCGCCCGGGGGCTGGTTCGGCGAGGGCACGGTGCTCAAGGGCGAGGTCTACCGCTACAACATCCAGGCCCTGCGCACGAGCGTGGTCGCCGGCATTCCCACCACCACGTTCCACTGGCTGCTCGAACGCTCGATCGGCTTCAACCGCTTCGTGATGGACCAGCTGAACGAACGCTTGGGCCAGTTCATCGCGGCGCGCGAAATCGACCGCCTGAACCAGCCCGACGCGCGCGTGGCGCGCAGCCTGGCAGCGCTGTTCCACCCCGCGCTGTACCCGGGTGTCGGCGAGGTGCTGCGCATCACGCAGCAGGAGCTGGCCTACCTAGTGGGTCTTTCGCGCCAACGTGTGAACGTGGCGTTGACGGCACTGCAAGCGGGCGGCGTGATCCGCGTCGAATACGGTGGCCTGCGCGTGCTCGATCTCGAACGGCTGCGCCGCTTCGAAGGCGCGCCACGAAGTGCGGCGCGCGCTGCGGTCAAGCCATCTTCACCGCCGTCCCGCTGACGGCGACCATCATCATCCCGTTGGCCTCGCCCATCACTTCGTAGTCGAAGTCGATGCCGACGATGCCGTTGGCGCCCAGCTCGCGCGCGGCGGCCTTCATCTCGCCGAGTGCGGCTTCGCGCGCGCCGGCCAGCGCGCGTTCGTAGCCGCCGGCGCGGCCGCCGACCACGTCGCGCACCGACGAGAACAGGTCACGGAAGATGTTCGCGCCGATGATCGCCTCGCCGTTGACGATGCCCAGGTACTGGGCCACGCGCGGGCCGACCGCTCCGCCCGTTTCAGCGCCGGGCACGATGGTGGCGAGGAAGAAGTCTTCGTCGGATTTCGAGAACCAGCCCATGGTGTGTGTGCTTTCGGGGTTACTTGGCCGACAGGTCCAGCAGCTGCTGCACGAAGGCCTCGGGTTTGATGAAACCGTTGCCGAAGCGCGCGTCGAATTCGGCGCTGAGCCTGGCGGCGCGGACCTCGGCGTCGCTCTTGCCGGCGCGCTTCAGCTCCTGCACGCGTTGGTGGACGGCAGCCACCATCGTGCGCGTCGCCAGCAGGTCGGCCTTGGTCGCCAGCGGGCCGTGGCCGGGAATGATCTTGGTGTTGTCGTCGACGAGCGCCAGCACGCGGTCGTAGGCGGCGATCGCGCCTTCGGCCGTGCCGCCGCTGCTGCCGTCGATGAACGGGTACATGCCGTTGAAGAACACGTCGCCCATGTGCACCACGTTGCCCTTCCTGAAATGCACGATCAGGTCGCCGTCGGTGTGGGCGCGCGGCACGTGGAAGGCGTGGACCTCGTCACCGTTGATGTGGAAGCTGATCTCGCCGGCCACCGTCACCACCGGCAGCGCCACCTTCGGGCTGGCCTTCTGCGTGTTGGCGCTGCCGGCGAAGTTGATGAGCTGATCGGCACTCAAGCGCCGGCGCACGTTGTGGTGCGCCACGATCAGCGCGCCGTCGCTGCCGAAAGCCTCGTTGCCGCCGGTGTGGTCGAAGTGGAAGTGGGTGTTCAGCACCCATTGCACCGGCCGCGGCGTCAGCTTGGCGATGGCGGCCTTGATCTTCGGCGCCATCGGCGCGTACTGGTCGTCGATGACGAAGACCGAGTCGGGCCCGACCGACAGGCCGATGTTGCCGCCCGCGCCTATCAGCATGTACAGCGTGTCCGAGAGCTTCTGCGTCGTGATCTCGATCTTGCTGAAGTCCTGCGCGCCTGCGGAGCCCACCAGCGCGGCCAGCGCAAGGCCGGCGACGACGCGGCGGCGGGGCAGGGGTAGGGTGAAGAGCAGGGGCAAGGTGTCGCGGTGCATGCACGCCTTTCAGGAGCTGGAAGCAAACGGGGGCAACCCTAGCGCAGGTTGCCCCCGATCACCAGCGGCCTTTCGACAGGGCCTGAAGCGGTCGGTCCTCTCAGGCCGCGCGGCGGCGCGCGACGCGGCCGATGCCGGCCAAGCCCGCCAGCATCAGCAACACCGTCGCTGGCTCGGGCACCGGCATCGGGATCGCGCCCAGCGTCAGCAGCAGCGGGTCGTGGTCCGAGACCTGGTCCACGAATTCGGCGTTGGCGTGCACCACGTCGAACAGCAGGGCGCCCTTGGCCAGCAGGTTGTTGCTCACGAACATCTGGTCCAGCGCCTGCAGGTTGCCTTCGAAGGCGTAGGTGTAGCGCTCACCCTCGGGCAACGAATTCATCATGTTCGTCAGTCCGGCCGCGTACAGCGGCGCCAGCGTGTCGGCGAACTGGAAGTCGTTCAGGTCGCCGGTGACGATGATGTTGGCGTTGGGGTTGATTGCCAGCACGCCGGCCACGAAGCTGCCCACCGCCTGCGCCTGCGCCAGCCGTTGCGCCGCAGTGCTTTGCACCGGCGCCTGGGTCGGCCCGAACAGCGGCTGGTCACCACCCTTGCTGTTGAAGTGGTTGGCAATCACGATGACCTGCTGGCCGTCGATGCTGAAGTTCACCACCAGCGGCTTGCGGCTGTTGGTGAAGGCCGCGTTGCCCGGGTCGATGCGGCCGGCTGCCAGGTTGAACGTCACCTGCCCGCCTGGCGCGGCCGAGGCCACGATCGCATCGTTGGCCCCACCCACCGCACCCGAGAAGCTGATGCGCGCGGTGTCGTACAGGAAGGCCTGGCGGATGTTGCCGCCGGGCTGCCCGCCGTCGGCAAGGTCGATCGGGTTGATATTGATGTAGCCGTAGGTCTTGCCAGTGGCCATATTGACGGCCGTGGCCAGCTTGTCCAGCGTGACATTGGCAGCAACGATGCCGTTGTTGGTGGCCGCGCTGTTGTCCTGCACCTCTTGCAGCGAGATCAGGCCCGGCCCGCCCAGGTTGCCGGCGATCTGCCCGGCAATCGCCGTGAAGCGCGCGTCGGTGGCGGTGCCGCCGAGGTTCTCGACGTTGTAGCTGGCGATGCCGAAGCGGCCGGTCGGGATCGTCACGGTCTCGCGTGCCAGCGAGTTGTTGACGACCGTGGCGGCCTGCGTCAGGTACAGCTTGTAGTTGCCGAAACTGTAGTCGAGCACGCCAGTCATGTTCGACAGCGTGGCGCCGCTGTTCACGCCAGTCGGCGTGGCAACGATGCGGTCGTCGATGAAGATGCGGTGGCCGTTGAACTGGCCGGCGGCCAGCGTCACACCCCCGCGGATGGCGTTGTAGGTGCCGGGCTGGCCGATCTGCGCGCTGGCCACGACGGCGATCTCACCGAAACTGTTGCGCGGACCGCTCGTCACGCCCGAGGCGATGCTGATGCGCATGCCCTCCATCGACTCGTAGTAGTCCATCGCGTACAGCGTCGGCTGCAGGCTGTAGCCGGGCGAGGTCTCGACGTTGCCCACGTTCGGCGCAATCGCCGTCGGCGGCAGGTTGCCGGCGCCGATCGCCACCGCGGCCGGCAGCGGATTGCCGTTGCTGAGCACCGTGAAGGCGCCGGCGAATGCGATGGTGGCGTTGATCTGCGTCGTCGTCAGGTTGGTCGCGTTGCCGCCCGGGCGGAATTCCTGCACCGTGCCCGTCACGTTGACCAGGTCACCCAGCAAGGGCTTGGTGCCGGTGCTGCTGCGGAAGACGTAGATCGCATCGGAGGTGCGCACATTGCCGTCGCCGCCGTCCTGGAACCAGAAGCCGTTGGCGTCGACCGCGGTGACGATGCCGGCGATGTTGGTGACCGCCAGGTTGGCGAAGGTCGACAGGTGCGCGGTGCCTTGCAGTGTGCCGATCAGCTGCGCCTGGGCGGCGTTGCCGGCCAGCAGCGGCAGCGCCAGCGCGATGGCGCGCACGGCAGCGGTCAGTCGGGGGGTTCGTGTGTACTTCATGGGTGTCTTTCGTTCCATGCAGTCGCTGCGCATCAGGCGCGGCGGCGAGCGACGAAACCGACCGCGGCCAGGCCTGCCAGCAGCAGCGCCCACTGGCCGGGTTCCGGCACCGGGGTGACGCTGAAGCTCAGGTTGTCGATGCTCAGGCCGTGGTCGTTGCCGACATCGTTGGTATCGATCCAGCGCACCCACACTGTCTGCCCCACGGCCCAAGGCGTGTTGATGCTGCCGCCCAGGCCGGCGATCTTGCCGGCGACGTTGCCGTCGATCGCTGCGGCGGTGGCGGTGTTGGCGACTGAGGTGACGTTGAAGGCGCTGCCGGGGGCCGTCCAGGTCACCGCGCCGAACGAGGCGCCGAGGCCGTATTCCGCGACCAGCGATTGGGCGTTGGTGTTGCCGCCGTTGCGCCACTGCTCGCCATCGAACCCGAGCGTGAAGCCGGCCAGCGCGCTGCCGCTGTTGTTGGTGAATGAGACGGCGATGTAGCCGGCGATGGCGCCGCTGCTGGGGCTGCCAAAGTAGGCACCACCCGAGGCCAGGCCGCCCAGAGCACGGTCGCTGCTGCCGCTGCTGCCGAAGCTGCGGAAGGTGCCGGTATTGCTGCCGCCGTTGTCGGCGGCGTAGGTGGTGATGTCGGCCAGCGTGCTGGTGAACAGGCTCCATCCGAGCAGCGTGCTGTCCTGGGTCCAGGACACGGCAACGGTGCTGGTGGTCAGCGAGTCGAAGTTCTGGGCGTAAGCGAAGGCGGTCGAGGTGACGCTGATCGCGGCCTGCACGGGCAAGGCGACGGCGGCTATGGCGATGGCGACGGGGGCGGCAAGGGACAGGGAAACGATCTTCATGATCGGGGCTCCTCTAGGGGGTGAATTGATCGGCCAGTTAAGCACGAAGCGTGCGACACGCCGTTGACCGATCCAGCTTTGTGGCCGTCTGCAACGGCCAACCCCCCGCGACCGGGGGGGCCAGCAGAATCGCCGGCTACAACCCGCTCGAAAGGCGACCCTGTGACGATGTTCGGAACGACGGCCCTGCTGGCAATGGTGGTGGCTTTGGCAGCGCCTGTGTGGGCCGACGCACAGACGACGACCCAGCCTTTGGCTTGGCCTACCGGCATCGAAGCCGGCGCCAGCGTCGAAGGCATCACCGAGTACCGCCTGCCCAACGGCTTGCAGGTGCTGCTGGTGCCCGACGCGAGCAAGCCGACGGCCACCGTCAACGTCACCTACCGCGTCGGCTCGCGCCACGAAAACTATGGCGAGACGGGTATGGCGCACCTGCTCGAACACCTGCTGTTCAAGGGAACGCCGACCACACCTGCGCCGTGGAGCGAGTTCACCCAGCGCGGCCTGCGCGCCAACGGCACCACCAGCCACGACCGCACCAACTACTTCGCCACCTTCTCGGCCAACAACGACACGCTCGACTGGTACCTCGGCTGGCAGGCCGACGCAATGGTGGCCAGCTTCATCGCCCGCAAGGACCTGGACACCGAGATGACGGTGGTGCGCAACGAGCTGGAAGCCGGCGAGAACAGCCCCGGCCAGATGCTGTTGCAGCGCACCGTGGCGACGATGTACGAGTGGCACGCCTACGGCCATAGCACGATCGGCGCGCGCAGCGATGTCGAGAACGTCGACATCCCGCGCCTGCAAGCCTTCTACCGCCAGCACTACCAGCCCGACAACGCCACCGTCATCGTTGCCGGCCGCTTCGACCCGGCGCGGGTGCTGGCACGCGTGGCGGCGGTGTTTGGGGCGATACCGAGACCGACGCGTGTGCTGGCGCCGACCTACACGCTCGAATCAGCCCAGGACGGCGAACGCAGCGTGACGACGCGGCGCAGCGGCGGCAGCCCCCTGGTGGTGGCGGCGTACCACGTGGTGCCCGGCGCGCACCCCGACTACGCGGCGCTGACGCTGCTGGCGCAGGTGCTGGGCGACACGCCCGGCGGGCGCCTGCACCAGCGGGTGGTCGAAAAGGGGCTCGCTGCGGGCGCGTTCGCCTTCACGCGCGCGCTGGCCGAGCCGGGGCAGCTGTTCGCGGGCGTGCAGCTCGGCCCGAAGCAGGACATCGAGAAGGCGCGTGCGGCGGTGCTGGCGGTGCTCGACGGCGTGGCCGCCGAGCCTGTGCGCGCCGAAGAAGTCGAGCGCGCGCGGCGCCAGTGGCTGAATGCCTGGGAGCAGGGCTTCACCGACCCCGAGATCGTCGGCGTGCAGCTCAGCGAGGCGATCGCGCTCGGCGACTGGCGCGTGTTCTTCCTGCACCGCGACCAGGTCCGCGCAGCCCGCGTCGCCGATGTGCAGCGCGTTGCGACGCAATGGCTCCGGCGCGACAACCGCACGGTCGGCATCCACATCCCGACCGCGGCGCCGCAGCGTGCGCCGGCACCGGCCCGCGTCGACATTGCTGCGCTGATGAAGGACTTCAAAGGCGCCGCCGCCGTGGCCGAGGCCGAAGCCTTCGACAGCACGCCGGCGGCGCTGGACGCGCGCACCGTCGTCACCAGGCTCGGCGGCGTCGGCAGCCCCGTCGGCTTGCAGCTGGCGCTGCTGCCCAAGGGCACGCGCGGCAACGCGGTGCAGGGCCTGCTCGCGCTGCACTGGGGCGACGTGGCGAACCTGGTCAACCAGGGCGTGACAGCGGAATTCATGGGTGCGCTGCTCGACAAGGGCACCGCGGCGGGCGCGGGCGGCGGCCTGTCGCGCCAGCAATTGGCCGACCGCTTCGATACGCTGCGCGCGCAGGTCGGCTTCTCGGCCAGCGGGCAGTCGCTGTACGTCAACTTCCAGACCGTGCGCGAGAACCTGGTGCCGCTGCTCGCGCTCATCGGCCAGGTGGTGCGCCACCCCGCGCTGCCGGCCGACGGCATGGAGGAGACCCGCCGCCAATGGCTGGCCAGCATCGACAGCCAGCGCAAGGACCCGGCGGCCGTCGTCGGCAATGCGCTCGAGCGCCACGGCAACCCGTACCCGCCGTCGGACCTGCGCCACGCGCGCAGCTTCGACGCGATGGCCGTTGCGGTGGCGGCGACGACGCGCGCGCAGGTGGCGGCGTACCACCGGCGCTTCGTCAGCGCGGCGGCCGGCGAGCTGGCGATCGTCGGCGCGATGGACGCGTCCGCGGCGCAGCGCGCGGCCGAGGCGGCCTTCGGCAACTGGCGCCAGCCCGCGGCCGGCCCGACCGCAGCCTACGTGCGTGCGCCGACGCCGGCCACCGCTACACCGCCCGTGCGGTTGCTGTTCGAAACGCCTGACAAGGCCAATGCGCAGATGCGGCTGGCGCTGCCGCTGGCGCTCACCGACCGCGGCGCCGATGCACCCGCGCTGCGCCTGGCCAGCTACATCTTCGGCTCAGGCCCCGGCTCGCGGTTGTGGAAGCGCATCCGCGACGCCGAAGGCCTGAGTTACGGCGTCGGCACGTGGATCGCGTGGAACGAGTTCGAGCCGAATTCGACCCTCAACGGCGATGCCCAATTCGCGCCGCAGAACTTGGCCAAGGTCGAAGCGGCGTGGAAAGAAGAGCTGACGAAGTCCCTGCGCGACGGCTTCACCGCCACCGAACTCACCGAAGCGCGCAACGGCCTGCTCAACGCCCGCCGCCTGAACCGCGCACAGGACGACGGGCTGGCCGGCGCGCTGGTCAGCAATCTGTACCTCGGCCGCCGGTTCGCGGACGCGCAGCGTGTCGACGATGCGATCGCGGCGCTGACCGTGGAGCAGCTCAACGCCGCCTGGCGCCAGCACATCGACCCGGCGAAGGCGGTGTGGGCGTGGGGTGGGGACTTTGCGGCGGCCCAGCCGAGACTGCCGCCGTGACGGCTCAAGGCAGGTTGCGGTGACCCGGCAGCACGTGCCCCGCAGGCACGTGTGCCATCGCGTTCTCCACATGCCCGGTCTGATCGTCGAAGAAGAAGTCGGGCTCGAACTCGCGCAGAAAGCTGCCCTTCGGCAGGCCGCCGAGGAACATCGCTTCGTCGACCTGGATCTGCCAGTCCATCAGCGTGCGGATGGCGCGCTCGTGCGCCGGTGCGCTGCGCGCCGTGACGAGTGCGGTGCGGATCTTCATGCCCGCAGCCGGTGAGGCTTGCAGCCGGTGCAGGGCTTGCAGCAGCGGCTTGAAAGGGCCGGCCGCCAGCGGTGTGGCGGCGCGGCTCTGCTCGTGGTCCTGGAAGGCGGCCAGCCCCTGGGCCTGGAAGACCTGCTCGGCCTCGTCGCTGAACAGCACCGCGTCGCCGTCGAAGGCGATGCGCACCTCGTCCGGGTGGGCGGCTGATGCGCGCGCGCTGTCGGGGTAGACGCGCGCGGCCGGCACGCCTTCGGCCAACGCGCTGCGCACGTCGGCCTCGTTGGTGGACAGGAACAGGTTGGCTTTCAGCGGCCGCAGGTAGCGCCACGGCGGCTGGCCGCGGGTGAACACGCCGCGCTGCACGGCCAAGCCGAAGTGCTGCGCCGAGCGGAACACGCGCATGCCGGAGACGGGGTCGTTGCGGCTCAGGATGACGACCTCCACCCGCTGCACCGGCTGAGCGGTAGCCGTGCCGGCGTTGAACGCCAGCAGCTTGTTGACCAGCGAAAACGCCACACCGGGCCGTGCCGGCTCATCCACGCGCTGCAGCTGCAACTGCATGTAGGCGCGGTCGTCGTGGGCTTCGAAGATGCGGTTCTCTTCTTCGAAATCGAACAGCGCGCGCGATGAGATCGCCACCACCAGTTGACCGTCGAGTGTGGTGGGCATGGGCGGCGTGGGTGTTTGTGCGGCGGGTTGGGGCTTCGACATGCTATTGCCACATGCCGGCAGCAGACTCGCAGCCGTCATGACCACGCTGCCTGCCGACATCCCGCTGCACCTGCTGAGCGATGGCGTGCGCCAGCGCCAGCGCGAGCGTTCGGTCGACAGGCCGCCGTGGCCCGAGACCGTGCCGGCATGCTTTCGCAGCGAGGCTTTCGCCGAAGACCTGCTGGAATCGTCGGCCGGAGCCGGGCGGCACAATGCCGCGCCATGCGACAACACCCACTTTTCCTGGCGCTTCTTGTCTCGTCGACTCTGGGCCTGAGCGGGGCCCACGCGGCATCGAAGAAGGCCCACCAGCACGGCGTGGCCGCGCTCGGCGTGGCGGTGGAGAAGGCGCGCATCAGCATCACGCTGGACAGCCCGCTCGACAACCTGCTCGGCTTCGAACGCGCGCCGCGCAACGACGATGAGAAGCAGCGCGCCGCAGCGCTGCTGGCCCGGCTGAAGGCCGCCGACACGCTGTTCCGCATCGACCCCGCGGCGGGCTGCAAGTTGGCCACGGTGGAGATCGACGCGCCGCTGCTCGGCCAGGGCAGCACGCCGGCTGATGCGAACAGCGCGCACGCCGACCTGGAGGCCGACTTCGAATTCACCTGTACCGACGGCAGCAAGGCCGGCTTCATCGAAGCCGGGCTGTTCGAGGCCTTCAAGCGCATGCAACGCATCGAGGCGCAGATCGTCGGCCCCAAAGGCCAGGCCAAGGCGGTGCTGAAGCGGCCCGCGGCGCGCATCACGCTCGTGCGCTGACGCGGCCTGGCGCCAGGGCGGCAAGCCGTGCTTCAGATCGAGGGGCTGCGATTTCGTTGGCCGGGTGCGGCCGCCGACACCTTGGCGCTGCCGCGCTTGTCCATCGCTGCCGGCCGCAGTGTCTTCCTGCATGGCCCGAGCGGCTGTGGCAAGAGCACCTTGCTCGGGCTGATGGCGGGTGTGCTGGTGGCCGGGCCGGGGCAGGTCAAGCTGCTCGGCCAGGACTGGGCCACGCTGCGTGGAGGCGCGCGCGACGCACGGCGTGCCGATCACGTCGGCGTGGTGTTTCAGCAGTTCAACCTGCTGCCGTACCTGAGCGTGCTCGACAACGTGCTGCTGGCGTGCCGCTTCTCGGCACAGCGGGCGGCGCGGTGCGAGGGTGGCCCGCGTGCGGCGGCGCAGTCGCTGCTTGAACGCGTCGGGCTGCCGGCTTCGATGTGGCCGCGCCGCGCCAGCGGTCTGTCGGTCGGCCAGCAGCAGCGCGTGGCCGCGGCGCGGGCGTTGATCGGAAGGCCCGAACTGGTCATCGCCGACGAGCCCACGTCCGCTCTGGACAGCGCGTTGCGCGACGCCTTCATGGCGCTGCTGCGCGACGAATGCGCAGCCGGTGGCAGCACGCTGGTTTTCGTCAGCCACGACGAGCGGCTGGCGGCCTCGTTCGATGAGCGGCTGTCGTTGCCCCTGTTGAACGAAGCCGGAACGCGGGCCGAGCGCCGGGCCGCCCCAAGCCGGCCCGCCGTCGCCCCGGAGGGCCGGCCGACGTACCCGTCGGACGAGGGGCCGATATGAATGCACTGCTCGGCATCGCCGCCCGCAGCGCGTGGAACCGCCGCGGCACGCTGGCGCTTGTCGTCCTGTCGATTGCGCTGGCCACGGCGCTCCTGCTCGGCTTGGAACGGCTGCGCACCGACATCCGCAGCAGCTTCACGCAGGCCGTCAGCGGCACCGACCTGATCGTCGGCGCGCGCACCGGGCCGGTCCAGCTGATGCTGTACGCCGTGTTCCGCGTCGGCGGCGCCAGCAACAACATCGCCATGGACAGCGTGCGCGCGATTGCCGCGCACCGCGCGGTGGCCTGGGCAGTGCCGATCGCGCTGGGTGATTCGCACCGCGGCTTTGCGGTGCTGGGCACCACGGCCGAGTACTTCACGCGCTTTGCCTACGCCGACAAACAGCCGTTGGTGCTGGCGCAGGGCCGCGGATTCGCCGGCACGCTCGACGGCCTGTACGAAGCCGTGGTCGGCGCCGAGGTGGCCGACCAGCTCGGCTACACGCTGGGTCAGCGCATCGTGCTCGCGCATGGGCTCAGCAGCCTCGGCGGGCCGGGCAGCGAACACGCCGACAAACCCTTCACCATCGTTGGCGTACTCGCACGCACCGGCACGCCGGTCGACCGCACGGTGCACGTCAGTCTGGAAGCGATCGAAGCGATCCACCTCGATTGGGCCGGCGGCGCGCCCGTGCCCGGCATGACCATCGCACCCGAGAACGCGCGCAAGTTCGATCTCGCGCCGAAGCAGGCGACGGCGGTGCTCGTCGGCCTGAAGAGCCGCGCCGCGGTGTTCGTGGTGCAGCGCTTCGTGGCGCAGTACGAGGCCGAGCCGTTGCTGGCGGTGCTGCCCGGCGTGGCGCTGGACGAACTGTGGCAGGTGATCGGCCTGGGCGAGCGTGCGCTGCTGGCCGTGTCGGGGCTGGTTGCGCTGGTCAGCCTGGCGTCGCTGGTCGCGGTGGTGCTGGCCGGGCTGAACGAACGCCGGCGCGAGCTGGCGGTACTGCGCGCCGTCGGCGCCGGCCCGCGCCATGTGCTGCTGCTGCTGGCTACCGAAGGCGTGCTGGTGACGGGCCTGGGCGCGTTGCTCGGCGCGCTGGCCGCCGGCCTTGCGGTGTGGGCTGCCGGGCCATGGGTGCAGTCGCAATTTGGCATCAGTCTGGCCGCGGGTGCGCCGACCGCGACGCAATGGGCACTGTTCGGCGCGGTGCTGGCGGCGGGGTTGCTGGCCAGTCTGGTTCCCGGCTGGCGGGCCTATCGTCTGTCGCTGGCCGACGGGCTTTCGCCGCGGGTGTAGCGCTCGGGCTTTCGCGCCCCGCCACAATCGTCGCCATGCGAATCTTCCTCTTCACCCTGCTGGCTGTCGCCGCGCTCACCGCGCAGGCCCAACCGCGCGATGCCACACCCGCGCCAGCCGGCGCTGCCGCGGCCAACGCCCCGACCGCCACCCGCAAACCGCCACCGATGGGCCCGGTGGTGAACGGCTTCACCACCATCCACTGGGATCACCTGGTCCCTGCCGACTGGGACCCGTTCAAGGACTTCAAGGGCATGAACCTGGGCATGCTCGACGACGCCGACCCGCGCGCCGCGCAGATGCTCAAGCAGATGCGCGACGTGTGGGACAACGCGCCGGCGAACAAGTCGCTGGCCGGCATGCCGGTGCGCATTCCCGGCTTCGTGGTGCCGCTGGAAGACACCAAGGACGGCCTGAAGGAATTCCTGCTCGTGCCTTACTTCGGCGCCTGCGTGCACAGCCCGCCGCCGCCGGCCAACCAGATCATCCACGTCGTCGCCGCCACGCCGGCCAAGGGCCTGCGCTCGATGGACGCGGTGTGGATCAGCGGCAAACTGACGCTCGACAAGACCGACTCCTACATGGGCATGGCCGGCTACCGCATCGAGGCGCAGACGGTCGCCCCGTATCAAGCCGACAAGCGCTGATGCAGCCGGAGCTGCCGCCGCCGGGGCATGACCGCCGTGACCTCACCCGCGTGGTCTTCGCGGTGCTGTTCCTGGCGCTGTTGATTGGCGGCACGCTGTGGGTGTTGCGGCCCTTCCTGGGCCCTCTGATCTGGGCCGTGACGGTGGTCGTTGCCACCTGGGGCCTGATGCTGCGCGCGCAGGCGCTGCTCTGGGGCAAGCGCTTCCTGGCCGTTACCGTGATGACGCTGGCGTTGCTGCTGCTGCTGGTGGTGCCGCTGACGGCGGCGTTGGTCACCATCGTCGAGAACGCCGACCGGATGGCCGAGTGGGCCAGGCTTGCCGGCGAGTTCAACCTGCCCGATGCGCCCCCCCGTTGGCTGGTGGAGCTGCCGCTGGTCGGTGACCTGCTGGCTGGCGCCTGGGCGAGCTTGAATGCCCTGGGCGTGCGCGATCTGCTGCCCCGGCTGTCGCCCTACGCCGGCGACCTCACGCGCTGGTTCGTGGCGCAGGTCGGTGGGTTCGGTCTGGTGGCGTTCCAGTTCCTGGTGACGGTGGCGATCGCGGGCGTGCTCTACGCCACTGGCGAAGAAGCGGCGACGCTGGTGCGCCGCTTCGCCCACCGCCTGGGCGGTGACCGCGGCGAAAGCGTGGTCACGCTGACCGGCGGTGCGATCCGCGGCGTGGCCATGGGCGTCGGCGCCACCGCGGTGGTGCAGTCGGTGCTGGCGGGCCTGGGGCTTTGGGCCGCGGGCGTGCCATTCACGGGTTTGCTGACGGCGGTGGCTTTCATGCTGTGCATCGCGCAGATCGGCCCGGCGCCGGTGCTGGTGGGCGCGGCGGTGTGGGCCTTCTTCACCGACGCCACCGGCTGGGGTGTCGGCCTGCTCGTCTGGGCGGCCATCGTCGGCACGCTGGACAACGTGCTGCGGCCGATGTTCATCCGCCTCGGTGCGGACCTGCCGTTCCTGTTGATCTTCGCCGGCGTGGTCGGCGGGCTGCTGTCCTTCGGCCTGGTCGGCATCTTCGTCGGGCCGGTGGTGCTGGCCGTGGCGTGGACGCTGCTGGAGGCGTGGATGGCGGACGGCGAAGACCCGGCCTAGTCGTCTGTTGTCAGTCGATCCAGCCGCGCGCGCGAAGATCGGCTTCGGCCTGCCCGGCACTGCTGAAGACGAAGGCGTTCCAGCCGAGCGCTTCAGCGGCCGTGACGTTGGGTGGGTGGTCGTCCATGAACATCAACTGCTGCGGCGCCAGGCCGAAGCGGTTGGCAGCGAGCTCGAAGATCGCCGGTTCGGGCTTGACAAGGTTCACATCGGCTGAGAACACGCCGCCTTCGAACCCGCTGATGAAGTCGTACTGGCGTTCCAGGTGGCGTGAATACGGCTCGGGCATGTTCGACAGGAAGAACAGGCGGTGCCCGGTCGCGCGCAGCCGCGCCAGCAGCGCTACGGTCTGGGCGTTGGCCTGCAGTTCGCGCGGTACGCCATCAACCACGCGCTGCACCGCTGCATGCGGCAGCGCGGTGCGCCGTGCGATGCGGTCGATCAGCGCCGGCACGCTGACGGCGCCGCGGTCGAACGCCTGCCAATCGCCTTCGTAATTCTGGAAGAACTGCGCGGCCCAGTGCGCTGCGCTGGCGTCGTCGAAGGCGTACTCGGGAATCTCGTGCTTCAGCAGCCGCGGCGGGCTCCACGTGAACACCACGCCGGCGAAGTCGAAGACGATTCCCCTGTCCGCACGCGCGGCCGCTCTCATGCTGTCAGCCGCTTCAACAGCCCCGCGGTCGAGCCGTCGAGCCCGCTGGTGTCGCGCGACGACAGCTTCGGCAGCAGCGCGCTGCACAGCGCCTTGCCCAGTTCGACGCCCCATTGGTCGAAGCTGTTGATGCCCCACAGCGCGCCGCTGGTGAAGACGCGGTGTTCGTACAGCGCGATCAATGCGCCCAGGCTTTTGGGGGTTACTTCGTCCAGCACCAGCGTCGTGCTCGGCCGGTTGCCTGGGAAGCTGCGGTGGTTGGCGAGCACAGCGCTGTCGATGTCGGTGGCCGCAGTCGGCGCCTTCTCGCCCGCCGCTTGTGCAGCGGTCTTGCCGAGCATCAACGCCTGGCTCTGCGCCAGGCAGTTGGCCAGCAGCTTGGTGTGCAGGTCGGCATACGGATGGCTCGGCGTCTTCACGGCGATGAACTCGACCGGGATCACGTCGGTGCCCTGGTGCAGCATCTGGAAATACGCGTGCTGGCCGTTGGTGCCGGGCTCGCCCCACACCACCGGGCTGGTCGCGATGTCGAGCGCCCGGCCGGCCACGTCGACGCGCTTGCCGTTGCTTTCCATCTCCAGCTGCTGCAAGTACGCCGGCAGCCGCTTCAGCCCCTGGTGATATGGCGCCACGCTGCGGCTCGTGAAGCCGTGGAAATTGCGGTACCAGACGTCGAGCAGGCCCAGCAGCACCGGCAGGTTCTTCGCCAGCGGCACCTCGGCGAAGTGGCGGTCCATCGCGTGCGCGCCGGCCAGCAGGGCGCGGAAGTTCGCCCCGCCGATGGCGATGGCCACCGGCAGGCCGATCGCACTCCACAACGAATAGCGGCCGCCGACCCAGTCCCAGAAGCCGAAGGTGGTGGTGATGCCGAAAGCGGCCGCTGCCGCCACGTTCGTGGTGGTCGCCGCGAAGTGGCGCGCGATGTCCGTGCCGCCTTGCCTGATGAACCACTCGCGCGCCACTGCCGCGTTGGCCATCGTCTCCTGCGTCGTGAAGGTCTTGCTGGCGACGATGAACAGCGTGTGCGCCGGATCGAGCCCGCGCAGCACCGGCACGATGTCGTGGCCGTCGACGTTGCTGACGAAGTGCAGCCGCTTGCCGCGGTGCGCAAAGGCGTCGAGCGCCGGCACCAGCATCTGCGGCCCGAGGTCGCTGCCACCGATGCCGATGTTGACGATGTCGGTGAAACCGCCATCGGCGCGCACGCGCTCGGCGTAGGCCAGCATCGCGTCGAGCACGCTGTGCACCTCGTCGCTGAACGGCCCCGCGCCGTGTGGCGCACGCAAGGCCGTGTGCAGCACCGCGCGGCCCTCGGTGACGTTGGCGATCTCGCCGCGCAGCATCGCGTCGCGCTGCGCCTCCAGGCCACACTCGCGCGCCAGGTCGAGCAGGAAATGCAGCGTCGCGGTGTCGATGCGGTTCTTCGACAGGTCAGCGAAGACTTCGGGCGATTCGAACGACAGCGCCTCGAAGCGGCCGGCGTCGCGGCCGAAAGCATCGCGCACATCGAAGTCGCGGCCGTGGGCTTCGAAGTGGCCCTTCAGTGCGGCCCATGCGGCCGTCTCATCGCAACGCTTCATCAGGCCGCCCCGATCAGCTGGTCCAGCTTGCCGGCATCGGCCGCGAAGGCGCGGATGCCTTCGGCCAGTTTCTCGGTTGCCATCGCGTCCTCGTTCAAGGCCCAGCGAAAGCTCTTCTCGTCGTGGTGCACGGCCGGCAGGGCCAGCTTGCGTGCCGCATCCGGGTCGAGTGCGCGCATGAGCGGCGCTTCACTGGCTTGCAGCGCGGCCAGCAGTTCGGGGCTGATCGTCAGCAGATCGCACCCCGCCAGCGCAACGATCTGGCCGACGTTGCGAAAGCTCGCTCCCATCACCTCGGTTTCGATGCCGTGGCGCTTGTAGTGTTCGTAGATCGCGCGCACGCTCTTCACGCCGGGGTCGTTGGCGCCGGCGTTGGCGGCTTCGTCCCACGCCGGGCCGGCGGCCCTCTTGAACCAGTCGTAGATGCGGCCGACGAAAGGCGAGATCAACCGCACGCCCGCATCGCCACAGGCAACCGCCTGCGCGAACGAGAACAGCAGCGTCAGGTTGCAGTGGATGCCCTCGGCTTCCAGCTCCCGCGCGGCCTGGATGCCCTCCCACGTCGCCGCGATCTTGATCAACACGCGCTCGCGGCCGATGTCGGCGTCGGCGTAGAGCCCGATCAGCCGACGTGCGCGGGCCAGCGTCGCGGCGGTATCGAACGACAGCCGCGCGTCGACCTCGGTGCTAACCCGGCCGGGCACGACTTTCAGAGTCTCCAGCCCGAAGCGCACCAGCACCTGGTCGGTGATCGTCGCCAGCGCCGCACCGCGGTGCGCGGCGACGGTGTCGGCCAGGAGCGGCCTGTACTCGGCCTGCTGCACGGCCTTCAGGATCAGGCTCGGGTTGGTGGTCGCGTCGCGCGGCGCGAACTGCGCCAGTTGCTTGAAGTTGCCGGTGTCGGCGACGACGGTGGTGTGCTGCTTGAGCTGGTCGAGCTGGTTCATGACCGGCATTACACCAGCGTCGGGCATGGCACCGATGTTCCAATTCGCGCGCTGTCAGCCCTGTCTTCGATGAACGGCCTCGTCCTCTCCCACCCCGCGGTGGCGCTGCCCCTCGCGTCGCCGGACACGCTCACGCGCTGCGTGGTGCTGGCCCTGCTGCTGCATTTGGCGGTGGTGGTGTGGGTCGGCAACGTCGAAGGCGGCAGCGCCGCACCCGGCCGCGGCGCGTGGGGGCGCAGCGATTCGATCGAACTGAGGCTGGGCGAACGCGGCGGCGAAGAGCGCAGCGCGGCTACCCCACCCGCAGCGCCGGCGCCGCCCGAGCCCGTTCGCGGCCCGACCGGCACCGCGCCTCAGCCGCGATTTGGCGGCGCGGTGCGCGACGAGCAGGCGCCAGCGCCGGAGCTGCGAGCCGAGCCCGGCGCGGCGCAGCTTGGCGACTGGGCGCCGGTCAAGCCACCGGCGGCGGTCGACCGAAACCTGCTGCCGGCGGCCACGGCGCCGCTGGCCTCGCCTTGGCCGATGACGGCCCCTGCGCTGCCCGACCTGGCACGGGTTCAGGCGGCGCCGCCACCCGAGCGCGCACTGGCGGCCGAGCTGCGCGGGCCGGCCGTGGCCGCGCCGCCACTGGAACGCAGCGCACCGCTGGCCGCCCCTGCGGCTTTGCCCGATCTGAGCACGCCGAGCCTGGCGCGGCCGTTGCCGGTGCCCGAAGCGCTCGCGCCTGCACCCGTCCCCTCACCGGAATCCACACCGGCACCCGCACCCGCTCCACCTGTCGCGCCCGCGGCTACATCGGCCACACCGGCCGCGGCGCCGCCAGGCCCGTCGGCGTCACCGGTCCCGGCGTCGTCGATGCCGGCGCCGGCACCCAGCGGCCCCGGCCGTGGTGCACCGGACGCCGGCAGCCGCGTCGGCCCCGACGTGGCGACGCCGCCGGCCGCCGCTGCCAGCGCCCCGCCGCTGAACCTGGCCCTGCCGCGCAACCGCGGCGGCCCGCTGTCGGCCGGCAGCACCCCTGGTGTGCTCTCGCTACTGCCGCGCCCGCCCGAAAAGAACAAGCTGGCCACCGAGATCGAGAAGGCCGGCAAGTCCGACTGCCGCATTGCCTACAGCGGCATGGGTCCGCTGGCCGTCATTCCGCTGGCGGCCGACGCGCTGAAGAAGGATGGCGGCTGCAAGTGGTGAGCCGCCGCCGCGTGACTTCGGCGCCAAGCTGCGCAGGTAGGCGGCCATGGCGTCGGGATCCGCCGCCGTCGGGTTCACGTCACGGCAGGCGGTCACCGTGCTCGTCGGGAAACCAGCGCGCGATCAGCGCCGCCGCGCGGTCGCGGCCGCCGATGCCGAAGGCCAGCGCCAGTGCCACCACGACACCGCCGAGCAGGATTAGGAAGGTCTGCTGAATGAGCCCGCCGCCGATGTCCAGGTGATCGACCGCCAGCAGCACCACGAAGGCCATCACGCCGTACTGCATGAAGCGGCCGAGCAACTCGCCGTCGCTGATTTCGGCGCTGCGGCAATAGCTCTGCACCGCATGGCCGGCGAAGCGCGCGAAATAGCTGCCGAAGACCAGCACCAGCAGCGCCACCAGCAGGCGCGGCACGAACAACAGCACACGGCCGAGCAGGTCGGTCACCTGCGTCAGGCCGAGGCTGTTGAAGGCGACGATCAGCGAGGCCAGGATCACCAGCACATAGGCGATCCAGCCGAAGATCTCGGTGGTGTCCTTCTCGGTGCCCCCCTGCTGCAGGAAGCCGTCGATGCCGGCACGTTCGGTCAGGACATGGAAGTTCAACGCCCGCAACGCCTTGACGACGCTGAAGCGGAAGGCCTTGGCCAGCAACCAGCCCCCCAGCAGCAGCGCAGCGGCCAGGAATAGCCGCGGCGTGAAGGCACCCACCTGCGCCAACAGCGCGCGCAGCGGTTCGAGCATGACGTCGATGTTCTGCATCTCGGGTCTTTCGGGTTGGGCGCCACCGGGCGGGCGGTTGTAGGGTCTCAGGTTGCCGTGTCGGCGGGCGCGGCCCATACAGCGACTGCGGCCATCTCGGCCATCACCGCCAGCGCCACGATGCCGTCGTCGGCGATGTCGTCGATGTCCCTGCGCAGCTGCCGCACCAGGGACTCCAGCTCGAACAGTCGCAGCAGCTGCTGGGCCAGTGCTCGCTCGGCGGCGCCGCGCCACAAGCCCCCGGCCTGCGCAACGTCGAAATAGGTGTCGATGAACGCTGCGCGCACGCGCCGCTCCCACTGGCGCGCAGCGGGCGCCAAGCGCTCGATCTCGCCGGCGCCCGGCGCTGCGCGGTGCAGGGCTTGGTGGCGCGCCCGGTCGAAGGAGTGCAGCAGTCCCGCGACATCGCGCAGTGCGCTGTGCTTGACGCGCCGTTCCTCGTAGCTGCGCCCGGGCTCGCCTTCGAAGTCGATGATGAAGAAGTCGTCGCGGCAGACCAGCACGTGCGCCAGATTCAGATCGCCGTGCAGGCGTGTCTTCAGCCCGCTCGGCGACGCGACCGCGACGGCGTCCACCAGCGCCAGCATCCGGCCCCGTTCCTGGGCCAGACGAGCCGCCAGCTCGGCCAGCGGCGGCGCCCAGCCGCTGCGACGGGCGTCCACCAGCGCCAGCGTGTCGGTGATGGCCTGGCGCGCCGACTGCACCCAGGCTTGCAGGTCGGCGGCCCGCACGGGTTCCGGGTCGAACGCCGGCTGCCCGGTGCGCTGTGCCAACGCCAGATGCAGTTCGGCGATCCGTCGCGCCAGCAGTTGGAAGCGTTCGACCGGCGCTGCGGCTGCATCCTGCCCGGGCGGCGCGGCGCTGGATGCTTCGAGCAGGCGCGACAGATGGTCGACTGTGTACGCCCATGCGTCCCCCTGGTGGATGAGCTGGGCTTGCAGCAGCGCCAGCGTCCATGCCCGGCCGTCCCGGGCGCGGAACTCGACACTCCCGGCCACCGGCACGCTGTGGGCGTAACCGACCACGTCGCTCAGGTGTCGGCCCATCTCGACTTCCGGGCAGGGGCCGGGCTGAAGGCGCCGGTAGGCCTTCAGGAACAGGCGCTCGCCAAGCAGGCTGACCGAGTGGCTGCTCAATGCCAGCCGGTGCAGCGGCGCCGGCTGCTGCAGCGCATCGCCCACCACCTCCGGGTACGACTTGCCCGCCGTGAAGTGCAGGCTGCCCCCTTCGCCTTTGACCGCACGCTGGCTGGCAATGGCCTCGACCAGCGCGCGGCAGAAGAGCCCGTCGGCCATCGCATCGGCCAGCACGCCCATCCTGGCCTGCTGACGCACCTTGCTCACGGCCACGGGGGCCAGCGCGCGCGCTCGTTCTTCGTCGTCGTCGTCGAAGGCCACCGCCAGCGGCAGGAAGTAGCACGCTTCGCCCTGCGGCCCCTGCACGTCGGCGAGGGTCAGCAGCCATTCCTGGCCCTGTGACTGCAACACCGCGTGGTCGGCCAGCCTCACGCCGCCTGGCGACTCGGCAAACCAGCGCTGGCGCTTCAGGAACCCCGGCAGCAGCTCCCGTTCGAGCTGCGCCCGCGTCCGCTCGGCCAGTGCGATGCGCCAGGGCACCACGCGGTTGCGGAAGAAGCTGTTCCAACCGTCGAACAGCACCACCACCGCCAGGTCCTCGACCGGCAGCCGCTCGGTGTGCCAGCGCGGCGGCGCCGCGTCGGCAGACAGGCGGAACCAGAAGAAGCCGTAAGCCGGCAGCGTCAGCATGTACGGCAGGTCGCCGATCGGCGGAAAGCTGTTGCGGCCCAGCATCTCGACCGGCACGCGGCCCTTCCAGGCGCCCAGCTCCAGTTCCACCGGCTGCGCCACCCGGCTGAGATTGGCCACGCACAGGATGGCCTCCCCGTCGTGCTCGCGCACGTACGCCAGCACCTTGCGGTTGCCGGGGTGCAGCATGGTGAAGCGACCGCGCCCGAAAGCCTGGCTGCTGGCGCGGACGGCCAGCATGCGCCGGGTCCAGGACAACAGCGACGAGGTGTCGCGCGACTGCGCCTCGACGTTGACGGCTTCGAAGCCGTAGACCGGGTCCTGGATCGGCGGCAGGACCAGCCGCTGCGGGTCGGCGCGCGAGAATCCCCCGTTGCGGTCGCTCGTCCACTGCATCGGCGTGCGCACGCCGTCGCGGTCGCCGAGGAAGATGTTGTCGCCCATGCCGATCTCGTCGCCGTAGTACAGCACCGGCGTGCCGGGCATCGACAGCAGCAGGCTGTTCATCAGCTTGATGCGTTCGAGGTCGTTCTCCAGCAGCGGCGCCAGGCGGCGGCGGATGCCCAGGTTGATGCGTGCCCGGGCGTCGGAGGCATACATGTTGTACATGTAGTCGCGCTCCTTGCTGGTCACCATTTCGAGCGTCAGCTCGTCGTGGTTGCGCAGGAAGATCGCCCACTGGCAATTGGCCGGGATGTCGGGCGTCTGGGCCAGGATCTCCACCACCGGGTGCCGGTCTTCGAGAGCGATCGCCATGTACATCCGCGGCATCAGCGGGAAGTGGTAGGCCATCTGGCACTCGTCGCCGTCGCCGAAGTATTCGCGCACGTCCTCGGGCCACATGTTGGCCTCGGCCAGCAGCAGGCGGCCCGGGTAGCGCTCCTCGACACGCCGGCGGATGGCCTTGATGACCTCGTGCGTCTCGCGCAGGTTCTCGTTGGTGGTGCCGTCGCGCTCGATCAGGTAGGGAATGGCGTCGAGCCGGAAGCCGTCGACGCCCATCTCCAGCCAGAAGGCCATCGTCCCCAGCACCGCCTCCAGCACGGCCGGGTTGTCGAAGTTCAGGTCAGGCTGGTGGCTGAAGAAGCGGTGCCAGAAGTACTGGCCAGCCACTTCGTCCCAGGTCCAGTTGGACTTCTCGGTGTCTGTGAAGATGATGCGGGTGCCGGCGTAGAGCTGCGGGTCGTCGCTCCAGACGTAGAAGTTGCGCTCGGGCGAACCCTTGGGCGTACGGCGCGCGGCCTGGAACCAGGGGTGCTGGTCGGAAGTGTGGTTGACCACCAGTTCGGTGATGACGCGCAGCCCGCGCCGGTGCGCCTCGGCGACGAAGGCGCGGAAGTCGTCGAGCGTGCCGTAAGACGGGTGGACGTTTTCGTAATCGGCCACGTCGTACCCGTCGTCGCGCAGCGGCGACGGGTAGAACGGCAGCAGCCAGATGGTGTTGACGCCGAGCGACTGCACGTGATCCAGGTGCACGGTGAGGCCGCGGAAGTCGCCGATACCGTCGCCGTTGCCGTCGGCATAAGCCTTGATGTGCAACTCATAGACGACGGCGTCCTTGTACCAGAGCGGATCGTCGCCGAGCGGCAACCGCGTGGCGGCCGCGGTAGCGTCGAGTTGCAGCACGGCGTTGGGCGGCATGGACATTCAGGGGCAAGGGCAGGGGCCGGATCCGAAAGGCAGCAACGTAGGCGCGCGGTCTCCGTCTCGCCTTGTTCCTCGCACCCCGGCAGGGTTTACATTTGTACAAAGCATTGAACGAGCTTACCCCGGGGTCTTGAAGCCTGCCCGGTTCACGGCACGCGCGAAGGATTGTGCGAGATCGTCGCCCGGACGGGTCGGTCGGCGTCTTGTGGCGCGAAGGAGCAGCGATGAAGTTCAGAACGGTTCTTGTCTTCCTGATGCTCGTCGCGGTGTCGGTCTTCGCCCTTACCAACTGGGCGGCGTTCACTGCGCCGACCGCGCTGTCGCTCGGCGTCCTCGAGTTCCAGGCCCCGCTCGGCCTGGTGATGCTGGTGCTGACCGGCGCGGTCAGCGGCCTGTTGCTGGGCTACATCCTGATGCAGCAGGCCGGGGTCATCATGGAGGCGCGGCGATATGCCAAGGAGCTGAGCGCGCACCGTGAACTGGCCGACAAGGCCGAGGCATCGCGCTTCACCGAACTTAGGGCCTTCCTGGAGTCCGAGTTGAGGCGTCTCGAATCGCAGAACGCTGCAGGCACGCGCGAACTCGGCGCGCGCATCGACCAGTTGCAGAGCAGCCTGCGGCCGTCGATCCACTCCTGACGCTACATCTGGGCCAGCGGGATGCCCGCCGCCTTGTCGTCGACACCGAGTTCGCTGATCAGGGCGGACAGGTCGGCATCCAGCCGAACCAGCATACGGGCGTCGAGGCGGGCCAGCGCCTCGGGCAGCACGCCGGCGAACGGCCCCGGCGCCTTTCGCAGAACGCGGGTGCCGGCCGGCAGCACGCGCAGTTGCACCGTACGGCGGTCAGCGCCGTTCTTCTCGGCCGCGAGCAGTTCTGCTTGAACCAGCGCCTTGACGAGGTTGCTGGCCGTCGTCTGGTGGATGTCCATCGCCTTGGCCAGGGCGTTGACGCCGATGCCCGGGCTGGCGCGCACGACGCTCAGCGCCCAGACCTGTGCGCCACCCACACCGGCCTTCTTCTCGACCTGCTGGAAGTGCGTCTTGACGGCATTGAAGACGAGGCGGAAGCGCCGCAGGACGCTGGCTGCCGCAGCGCTGCGGTCAGCGGGCGCGGGCGGCGCGGTGCGGTTGGGCTTGGGGACTGTCTTGCGGCTGGACATCGGGCCCTTCGATTTCTGACCGCCCAACCTGAACAGAAGCAGGGCGGGCGCTCAGCGTATTTGCCGCAATGCATTTCTGCGGCTTCACGGGGTGCGTGGCGGCGGCAGCAGCGCGAGCATGCGCTCGAGCAGCATCGCCATCTCGTTCGGGCTGTCCAGAAAGTAGCGCGCGGCCGAGTGCCGCTCGCTGAGTCCGACTCTGCCGATGCGGACCGTCAGCCAGTGCGCCGGGGCTGACTCGAAGACCGGCTCGTCGTTGATGTCGTCGCCGGCAAACACCGCACCGGCCGCGCCGCAGCGCGCCACCAGTGCACGCACCGCGCTGGCCTTGTCCGGTGCGTCGCGCGGCACGATGTTGACGACCATCTTGCCGCCGAAGACGCGCCAGGCCTCGTCGGGCGGCGATAGCAGGTCTGCGATCAATGCCAGTGCCTGTTCGCGGTGGCGCGACAGCCGGTAGTGCATGGCCAGCGACGCACCCTTGTCTTCGATCACCACGCCGGCTGCGGCCAGCTGTGCGTGGCGGGCGAGCAGCCGTTGGCGCACCGGCGCCAGCACCGCGGTCAGGCCAGCGGATGCCGAAGGGTCGAGCGGATCCTCCGCGCCATGGCTGCCGATGATGTAGCGCGGCTCGAAGCCGAGCCGCCCGCGCACGTCGTCGACGGTGCGGCCGGTGACGATGGCCAGCGGCAACCGCGTGCCCAGCGCCCTCAGGCGCGCTGACACTGCCTGCGAGATGCGTGCGTCTTCGGGGCGCGCGACGATGGGCGCCAACGTGCCGTCGAAGTCGAAGGCCAGCAGCGGGCGCTGCCGCAAGGTGGCGGCCAGTGCGGCCTCGCCGTCGTGATGAAACAGATGCTGCATCGGCGTGGGCTCCTCTAGGGCGGCTGCCATCAACGCGGCTGGTGGCTGCGCACGCGGGCCTCGATGCGGGCCCGCAACCGCCAACGCCCGGCATCGGCCAGCATGCGGCCGGCCCAGCGGAAGACATTGAACTCGCGCACCGTGCTGCGCAGGCTGGCCATGCGTTCACGCTGCTCTGCGGCGGGCATCGTGGCAGCCTGGTGCAGTGCGTCGGCGGTTTCTTCGACGTGGTACGGATTGACGATCAGCGCCTCGGACAACTCTCGCGCAGCCCCGGCGAAGCGGCTCAGGATCAGCACGCCCTGCAGGTCGTCGCGCGCAGCAACGAACTCCTTGCACACCAGGTTCATGCCGTCGTGCAGGCTGGTCACCATGCAGATGTCGGCGGCGCGGAACAACTCCATCACGGCGTCGTGCTCGTGGTGCTGCGCCAGCAGGTGCACCGGCTGGTAGCCGTCGCGGCCGAAGCGCTGGTTGATGCGCTGCGTGACACGTTCGATGCGCTCCTGGAAGCTGCGGTACTCGTCAAGCGCGCTGCGTGTGGGTGCCGCGACCTGCACGAAGGCGAAGCGGCCGACGTACGACGGCCACTTCTCCAACAGGCGCTCCACGGCATTGAGCCGTTCGAGGATGCCCTTGGTGTAGTCGAAACGGTCGACGCCGACAGCCAGGCAGACATCCTGCGGCAGGCCCAGCCGTTCGATGATCCGCTGTCGGCATTCGGCCACCGGCGCCCAGGCCGTGACTTCGGCTGTGCCCGGCCACTCGATCGAGATCGGGTAGCTCTCGACCAACGTGTCCTTTTCCTGGAATGAGATCGTCGAATGCTCGTGCTCGATGCGCGCCTCGAGGTAGCGGTCGACTGTCTCTATGAAGTTCTTGCAGTGGTAGCGGGTGTGGAAGCCGAGGATCGTGCTGCCCAGCATGCCCTGGAGGATCTCGCGCCGCCACGGGCAGATGCCGAAGGATTCGGGGTTGGGCCAGGGGATGTGCCAGAAGGTCAGGATGGTGGCCTGCGGCAGCTTCTCGCGGATCAACGCCGGCAGCAGCGCGAAGTGGTAGTCCTGCACCAGCACCACCGGGTCCTCGCTGCGCGCCTCGGCCACCACGGCATCTGCAAAGCGCTGGTTGATGGCCCGGTACGCCGCCCAGTCGGACTCGCGGAACACCGGCCGGACGTGCGCCACGTGACAAAGCGGCCACATGCCTTCATTGGCGAAGCCGTAGTAGTAGCCCTGTTCTTCTTCGGCCGTGAGCCATATGCGGCGCAGCCGGTAGTCGTCATGGCCCGGCGGCACCAGCACGCGGTCGTCGGCATCGACCACCTCGCGGTCGGCGCTGCCGCTGCCGTGCGCAACCCAGGTGCCCGAACAGGCACGCATTACCGGCTCCACCGCGGTCACCAGGCCACTGGCCGGACGCTTGACGATGACGCCCTCGGCGGTGCGCTCGTGGATGTAGGGCTCGCGGTTGCTGACCACGATGACCTGGTCCCCGCTGAGCTGCGTGCGCAGCAGCGTGCGCAGGCGCTCGGCGGTCCACTCGGCGTCGGGGCCCTGGGCGCGGCGGTACTCGTCCTCCATCTCGCGCAGCCGCGCCCGCAAGTCGGCGGCGAAGGGCGCGAGTTCGGGCTGCGCGGTCAGCAGCGGGCTCAGCAGACCCTCGCCACGCATCAGGGCGCGGGTGCCGTTGACCCAGCCGCGCCAGCTGAGCTGGGCCACCACCACGGTGATGAAGGCGATCACCAGGCCCAGCGCCGCGATCAGGCCGATGAGGTAGTTGCGGGTGTCCTGGCTGCGGCGCTCGATGAAGCTCAGGTCGTGCAGAAGCACCATTCGCGCGACCAGCACGGAAGCCGGGCTTTCGACCGCGTCCATCAGCGGCGACGACGCTCCCTCAGCGGCGCGCCGCGCAGCCGCCGGCTCCGTGATCGCCAAGGGCAGGGCCGGGCGTGGAGGCGGGCCCATGACGTCCTGCATACCCACGTGCACGGCGCCACCAGCCAGGCTCAGCCGCGGTTCGGCGGCACTGGCGCGGAGCTGCGCCAGGGCACAGGTCAGGTTAGGGGGAAAGCGCTCGGTGCTGACCAGCACTTCGCCCCGCGGGCTGCACAGCGCCAACGAGAACAGGCGTTCGTCCTGAGCCGCGCGGTCGAGCAGCGCGCGCACGCGCTGCGGGCGTTCCGCGGCCAATGCCTCGGTGATCGACTCTGACAGGGCGTTGGCCACCAGCACCCCGCGGCTGTTCAGGTCACGGCTGAACCAGCGCAGCGTGACCTGGTCCATCAGCGGCACGGCCACGTACGAGGCCAGCACCAGCGTCGCCCCCAGCGGCACCAGAAACCGCAACTGCAGGCGCAGCGTCCTCATGGCCATGTCCGCCTTGGGTTTGGGGTTCTAGGGCCCGGAACCAATGCCGTCATCGACGCCTCCTGCTATCTTTGGACAAATATATACCGCTCGCTCAACGTTCAAGGACGACCGCCTGCGCATGAACAGCCTTCGCCTCAACCCCGAGTCCTGACCCGTCATGCTGCTTGGCAACTTCATTCCCCGGCCCCGTCCCGACGAGCGATTGGCAGCACACCCACCGCTCGCTGGTCGAGGATTGGCACAGCGCTGGCGGTGATGCTGATGTGCCAGGGCGTCATGGGACCAATCCTGCCCCAGGCACATCTGCAAAAATGTGACGTCCACACGCGCGCGGGAAACTGACCGGTTGCGGCCGCGGGCCGCGCCGCCGCTCCAAAGGAGACGCCTCATGTACCGCCGACTGATGATCGTTGTTGACGATGACCCGGTGTGCCGCGCGGCAGCCACCGAAGGGCTCGACCTGGCCAAGGCGCTGGGTGCCGAGGTTCTCTTCTTCCACGTCGCGCCCGACTACGTAGCGCCGGTGATCGCGAGCGACGTGATGCCCCTGGGTGCGCTGGACCCGCAGGACCACGAGCGTCATGCGCGCGAGCGCGCCACGCGGATCCTGGAAGAGGCGGCGTCGCTGGCCACGGCGAAGGGCGTGGCGTTCCGCGGCCTGGTGGGCCACGGCCCGGAAGCGGGGGTGTCGGTCGCCGAGGCGGCGCAAGAACACCAGTGCGATCTGATCGTGGTCGGCTCGCACGGGCGCACGGCGCTCCAACGGCTGATCCACGGCAGCATGGCGGCCAGCCTGCTGCCGCTGGCGCCTGTGCCGTTGCTGGTGTGCAAGGTGCGCGACGCGGCGTGACGCCCGGCGTCGCGCCGCGTCGTACAGGGAACACACCCATAGACCTGCGCTCGTCGCGCAGCGGCGGCTCGACCATCCTGGCCTGCAACGTCGGCCGGCTGGTCCGCATCGCGGCCGTCAAGACCCAGACCGGGCCGTCGGTGCTGCTGCTCATGTGGGCGGGTGCGTCCGCGACATGGCAACCACTGCCGGGTCTACGAAGCCCCTGCATGCCGATGCACCAGAGCGCCGCGGATCGACAAGCCTCGGCGGCCGACCGCGAAACGCTGATCGCCGACCGCGCAGCGCCGCTCAGGCCGTCGGCAACCTGTACCCTGAAAACTGTTCGCGCAGCTTGTTCTTCTGCATCTTGCCGGTGGCGCCGAGCGGAATGGCGTCGACGAAGAGCACGTCGTCCGGTGTCCACCACTTGGCGATGCGGCCTTCGTAGAAGGCCAGCAGCTCTTCGCGCGTTACCTCGGCGCCTGGCTTCTTCACCACCAGCAGCAGCGGGCGCTCGTCCCACTTCGGGTGCGGCATCGCGATGCACGCGGCCATCGCCACCGCGGGGTGGGCCATGGCGATGTTCTCGAGGTCGATCGAGCCGATCCACTCGCCGCCGGACTTGATCACGTCCTTGCTGCGGTCGGTGATGATCATGTAGCCGTCGGGTGTCATCTTCGCCACGTCGCCGGTCGGAAACCAGCCATCGACCAAAGGGTCGCCGCCTTCGTCCTTGAAGTAGCTCTGGATGATCCACGGCCCGCGCACGTACACGTCGCCGCTGGCCTGGCCGTCCCAGGGCAGCTCGGCGTGGGTCTCGGGATGCACGATCTTCATGTCGACGCCGTAGAGCACGCGGCCCTGGCGCGCCATCACCGCGTAGCGCTCGTCGCGCGGCAGGCCCAGGTGGGTGGGCTTGAGGGTGCCGGCGGTGCCCAGCGGGCTCATCTCGGTCATGCCCCAACCCTGGATCACCTGCACGTCGTAAACGTCGCCGAACTTCTGGATCATCGCCGGCGGGCACGCCGAGCCGCCGATCACGGTGCGGCGCATGGTGCTGAACTTCAGCTCGTTGGCGTCGGTGTACGCCAGCAGCCCCTGCCAGACCGTGGGCACGCCGGCCGACAGCGTGACACCTTCGCTTTCGAACAGATCGTGCAGGCTCTTGCCGTCCAGCCCGGGGCCGGGAAAGACCAGCTTCGCACCGACCATGCACGCGATGTACGGCAGGCCCCAGGCGTTGACGTGGAACATCGGCACCACCGGCAGGATGGTGTCGCGCGCCGAGCAGTTCAGCGCATCCGGCAGCGCGCCCGCATAGCTGTGCAGCACGGTGCTGCGGTGGCTGTAGAGCACGCCCTTCGGGTTGCCGGTGGTGCCGCTGGTGTAGCAGAGCGAAGACGCGGTGTTCTCGTCGAATTCGGGCCAGTCGAAGCGGTCGCTTTCGGCCGCGATCAGGTCTTCGAAACACAGCAGGCCGGGGATCTTGGCGGCGGCTTCGCCAGTCGGCATGTACGCGCGCGAGGTCATCGCGACGAAGTGCTTGACGGTCGTCAGCCTGGCCGCCACGGCCTGCACCAGCGGCAGGAAGGTCATGTCGAAGCACAACACGCGGTCCTCGGCATGGCCGGCGATGTAGACGAGCTGTTCCGGGTGCAGGCGCGGGTTCAGTGTGTGCAGCACCGCGCCGCTGCCGCTGACGGCGTAGTAGATCTCCAGGTGGCGGTGGCCGTTCCAGGCCAGCGTGCCGACTCGATCGCCCGGTTTCACGCCGAGCCTTGCCAACGCGCCCGCCATCTGGCGCGAGCGCGACGCCAACTCGCGGTAGGTTTGCCGGTGGATGTCGCCTTCGACACGCCGCGAGACCACTTCGCTATCGCCGTGGTGGCGCTCGGCATGGACGAGCAGGGAGGAAATCAGCAGCGGCAGCTGCATCATCTGGCCGAACATCGGTTTGTCTCCTTCAGGGCTTGTGGGTCTGTGCCGCGCGGCACTGCACCGCGGCATGGCGACTTGGCGCAGATTCTGCGGTGCCATCTGCCGGCCGGGCCTACGCGGCTTCCCGAAGCTGGCGGGCCATCTGGTTGTGGCGCGCGATGAGGCGCGGCAGCTCCAGTGTCTGCAATTCGCCATGGCGCAGCAGCACGCGGCCGCCGACGACGACATCGCGCGCCGCTGGCACGTGACACAGCAGCAGCGCACCCAGCGGGTCGTCCAGCGCACCGGCCAGGCCCGGCGTGTCGAGCGGAAAGATCGCCACGTCGGCGGCCATGCCCGGCGCCAGCGCACCGATGTCGTCGCGGCCGAGGACGCGTGCACCGCCGAGCGTGGCCATTTCGAGCACCTCGCGCGCGGACATCAGGCGGGGCCCGCGCTCTGCGTGGTCCGGCTCGCCTTTGGGGCGACCCCGCAGGCTCGGCGCCTCGGCCCCAAAGCCCACGCGTTGCAGCAGCAGCGCCAGCCGCGCTTCGGCCAGCAGGTGGCTGCTGTCATTGCTGGCCGATCCATCGACGGCAATCGACACCGGCACGCCCGCGTCGCGCATCGCGCGGACCGGCGCGATGCCCGAACCCAGCCGCATGTTCGAGCCCGGGCAATGCGCCACGCCGGTGCCGGTGGCGGCGAACAGCGCGATGCCGGCCGGGTCGAGCTTGACGCAGTGCGCGTGCCACACGTCCGGCCCCAGCCAGCCGAGCTGTTCGGCGTATTCGGCCGGTGTGCAGCCGAACCTTTCGCGCGTATAGGCGATGTCGTTGTCGTTTTCGGCCAGGTGCGTGTGCAGGCTGACGCCATGGGCACGGGCCAGCACGGCCGCGTCGCGCATCAGGCCGCGGCTGACCGAGAACGGGCTGCACGGCGCGACCACGATGCGTTGCAGCGCGAAGCGGGCGGCGTCGTGCCACTGCGTGATCACGCGTTCCGTGTCGGCCAGAATGGCGGGCTCGCTTTCGACCACGCTGTCCGGCGGCAGGCCGCCAGCACTCTCGCCCACGCTCATCGCGCCGCGTGCGGCGTGAAAGCGCAGACCCACTTCGCGTGCCGCCTCCAGGGTGTCGTCGAGCCGGCAGCCGTTCGGGAACAGGTACAGGTGGTCGCTGCTGGTGGTGCAGCCCGACAGCAGCAGTTCGGCCAGCCCCAACTGCGTGCTGGTGAACAGCATCTCCGGCGTCAGCCGCGCCCACACCGGGTACAACGCTTGCAGCCAGCCGAAGAGTTCGCGGTCCTGCGCCGGGCGCAGCGCGCGCGTCAGCGTCTGGTACAGGTGATGGTGGGTGTTGACCAGGCCCGGGATGACGATGGTGCCGCGCGCGTCGATCACGGTGTCGGCGGTCTGCGGCAGCTCGCCGCTGGGGCCGACCGCTTCGATCGCCGCGCCGCGCGCGAACAGCGCACCGTCCGGGATCTCGCGCCGCGCGCCGTCCATCGTCACGAGCAGGTCGGCGTGGTGCACGAGCAAGGTTTTCATCGCGGCCATCATGCCTCGCCGCCGCTGCGCGGCCGAATTCGCCCCGAATTGGTGCAACACCGGGGGGCTGGATGCGCACGGAACTTGCAGAATCCCAGCCGGGGCCGTTGACGTCGCCACCCCACGAACCCAACCACCGACCCCGGAGACCGCATGACCGCCCCCCGCCCCACTTCTTCGATCCGCCGCGCACTGCTCACCGCCGCGGCCCTGATGGCCACGCCTGCCGTGGCGCTGGCGCAAGCCCCGGCCACGCCCATCAAGTTCCAGCTCGACTGGCGCTTCGAAGGCCCGGCGGCGCTGTTCCTGGCCAGCCAGGCCAAGGGCTACTACAAGGCGGCGGGTCTGGACGTCACCATCGACGCCGGCAACGGCAGCGGCGGCACCGTCACCCGGGTGGCCAGCGGCACCTACGACATGGGCTTCGCCGACATGGCGGCGCTGATGGAGTTCCACGCCAACAACCCCGACGCGCCGAACAAGCCGGTGGCCGTGTTGATGGTCTATAACAACACGCCGGCCGCGGTGCTGGCGCTGAAGAAGAGCGGCATCACCAAGCCGAGCGACCTGAACGGCAAGAAGCTCGGCGCACCGGGTTTCGACGCCGGGCGCAAGGCCTTCCCGATCTTCGCCAAGGCCAACGGCATCAGCGGCGTGACGTGGACCAGCATGGACCCGCCGCTGCGCGAGACGATGCTGGTGCGTGGTGACATCGAAGCCATCACCGGCTTCTCGTTCACCTCACTGCTGAACCTGGAAGCGCGCGGCATCAAGGCCGAAGACGTGGTGGTGCTGCCGTACCCGGCGCACGGCGTGAAGCTGTACGGCAACGTGATCATCGCCACGCCGAAGCTGATCAAGGAGAACCCGGCTGCGGTGAAGGCCTTCATCGGCGCGTTCCTGAAGGGCGCCAAGGAGGTGATGGCCAACCCCGACCCGGCCATCGACTACGTGAAGGCGCGCGACGGCATCATCGACGTGGCGCTGGAAAAGCGCCGCCTGCGCATGGCCATCGACGCGGTCGTGGCCAGCCCCGATGCGCGCGCCGAAGGCTTCGGCGTGGTGGTGCCGGGCCGGCTGGCGCTGATGGCGTCGCAGGTGTCGGACTCGTTCAACACCAAGACCCGCATCGACCCGACGGCGGTGTGGACCGACGCCTTCATCCCGGCCAAGGCCGAGCTGAACATCCTGCCGCCGGCGGCAAAGAAATAGCGGCCGCTCGGGCCAGGGCGCCGCGCGCGGCCTTTAGCGCAGGTCGAACGACAACTGGAACATCACGCCGGCATCGCCCAGAAAATGGGCGGTGACCGCCGCACCGTTGCCAAAGGCCCAGCCGGCGGACGCCAGCGCGCCGGGCGAGAAGCCGTTGTTGTTGAGCGGGACCTTGTCCTCGAACTTGCCGCGGTAGCCGTACAACATGCCGGCCGACCACTGCAGGAAGAGTTGCGGGTGGCGCTCCCACACGCCTGGGTAGCGCTTGCCGGCGTAGAGGTACGCGCTGGGCTGGCCGAAGGAGTTGCGGAAGTACGATGCGCCAGCCAGCCAGTTGTCGCTGCGCTGGCGCTCCGCGCCGATGGCCCAGACACGGCGGTGCTCGTCGCTGTAGCGCCAGTGGTGTGAATACGGCGAGCCGACCAGCCGCCAGTAGCCTTCGCCCAGCAGGCCGGGGCCTGCGGGCTCGATGCCGGAAGCGACCGCCTGCGCCGCGAACATCGCCAAAAAAAATGCGCCTGCTGGCGCTCGGAGACTGGCTTTCATGACACCGATTCTCTCAGCGCCGAGCGCCCCCGCGGCGCGTGCAGGGCCACTTGGGCGCGGGTTGCGTGCGATGCTGCTGCTGCTCGTGATGTGCAACCTTGGCGGCTGCGCCTGGCTGGACATGAAGCAGCGCACGATCGCCCTGCGCCCCACGCCGGGCCGGCCGGCGAACGTGGCGCCGGATGCGCAGATCTTCCGTGCCGGCGACGAGCGCTGGCGGGTCGAGGTGCCCGCAGCTTCGGGCATCGGCACCGAGCCGCTGGCGCTGTGGTGGCTGCCGCATGCCGACGCGGGTGCGCCGACGCTGCTGTATCTGCACGGCACCTTTCGCAACCTGTACGGCAACCTGCCGAAGATCGACGCGCTGCGCGCCGCCGGCTTCTCGGTGCTGGCGGTGGACTACCGCGGCTGGGGCGACAGCGCAGCGATCGTTCCTTCGGAAGACACCATCACCGCGGACGCCGGGCGGGCTTGGGAAGAGTTCAAGCGCCGCCAACCCCAGCCGGGGCGGCGGGTGATCTTCGGCCATTCGCTGGGCGGCTCGGTGGCGGTACGGCTGGCCAGCGGCCTGAAGGGCAGCGGCCCCACATCCCAAGACGGCGACTACGGCGCGGTGGTGCTGGAAAGCACGTTCAGCCGCATCAACGACGTTGCCAGCGAGGCGGGCTTCCTCGGCAGCCTGATGTCGTTCTTCAGCACGCTGGAGTTTGACTCGATGACGCGCGCCGGCCGCATCGACGGACCGGTGTGGATGCTGCATGGAGCGGCTGACACCACCGTACCGGTGACGCTGGGGCGGCGGCTGCGTGATGCGGTTCGGCCTGCGTCGCTGGTGCGCTGGGTCGAGGTGCCCGGCGGCAACCACAGCTGGCTGCACCGTGACGCAGCAGCGCTGTACCGGCAGACCTTTGCCGATGTGATCGAGAGCCTGCCCCGGTGAACCTGCCTGCGCACTGCCGCGGTGCTGTGGCACCAGCCTGGACGGGCTTCTCGTCAGCCGACGCGGGAGGCTGCCGCTGCGCGGCCCCGCTCGCAGCGCCGTGTCGCGCACGCCGAGAATGCCCGGCGGGCCGACACGGCGCGAAAGATGCAGTTTCCCGGTCGGACTCATCAACAATTCAACGCACATGACCACACCTTTCGTCGATTTCAAGAACGTCTGGCTGGCCTATAACGACGAGCTGCTCGCCAATGGCCAGTTCGCCGTTGAGGACATCTCGCTGCAGATCAACGACGGTGAATTCATCGCCATCGTCGGCCCTTCGGGCTGCGGCAAGAGCACCTTCATGAAGCTGACCACTGGGCTGAAGATGCCCAGCAAGGGCTCGATCCACATCGGCGGCCAGCCGGTGACCGGGCCGCTGAAGATCAGCGGCATGGCCTTCCAGGCCGCGAGTCTGTTGCCGTGGCGCACGACGGTGGACAACGTGATGCTGCCGCTGGAGATCGTCGAGCCCTACCGCAGCCAGTTCAAGAAGAAGCGCGCCGAGTTCGAGGCGCGGGCCCGCAAGCTGTTGCAGAGCGTGGGCCTGGGCGGCTACGAAGACAAGTTCCCGTGGCAGTTGTCGGGCGGCATGCAGCAGCGCGCCAGCATCTGCCGCGCGCTGGTGCACGAGCCGAAGATGCTGCTGCTCGACGAGCCTTTCGGCGCGCTGGACGCTTTCACGCGCGAAGAGCTGTGGTGCACGCTGCGCGACCTGCACGCGGCGAAGAAGTTCAACGTCATCCTCGTCACCCACGACCTGCGCGAGAGTGTGTTCCTGGCCGACACCGTGTACTGCATGAGCCGCAGCCCGGGCCGCTTCGTCGTCAAGCGGCAGATCGACCTGCCCAGGCCGCGCGATCTGGAAGTGACCTACACGCCGGAGTTCACCGACATCGTGCACGAGCTTCGGGGGCACATCGGGGCCTCGCGCAAACCCGTCGGCCAGGGCAACGTGGCGGTGCCGCAATGAGCCGGCGCACGGCCGCCCGAAGCCGGCTCGCGCCCCCTTGGGGGGCAGACGCGGCACGCGTCTTGGGGGCGACATGAAAGTCTCCAAGAACGTGGAGCGCTGGTCGCCGCTGATCGTGCTGGGCGCCTTCCTCGTGCTGTGGCAGCTGATCGTGATGCTGTTCCGCGTGCCCGAGTTCATATTCCCCAGCCCGACCCAGATCGCCGCGCAGTTCATCGAGTTCAAGGGCCCGTTGCTCGAAGCCGCGTGGAAGACCTTCTGGGTCACGATGCTCGGCTTCGCGATATCGATCGTCGTCGGCGTACTGCTCGGTTTCCTGATCGGCAGCAGCCGGCTCGCGTACACCGCGCTGTACCCGTTGATGGTGGCTTTCAACGCCGTGCCGAAGGCGGCGGTGGTGCCGATCCTGGTGGTCTGGTTCGGCATCGGCATCGGGCCGGGTGTGTTGACGGCGTTCCTGATCAGTTTCTTCCCGATCACGGTGAACATCGCGACGGGTTTGGCGACGCTGGAGCCGGAACTCGAAGACGTGCTGCGCGTGCTGGGCGCCAAGCGCTGGGACGTGCTGATCAAGGTCGGCCTGCCGCGCTCGATGCCGTACTTCTACGGCTCGCTGAAGATCGCCATCACGCTGGCTTTCGTCGGCACCGTGCTGGCGGAAATGACGGCCGGCGACAGCGGCATCGGCTACCTGATGCAAAGCGCCGGCAGCCAGCAGCGCATGCCGCTGGCCTTTGCCGGGCTGGTGACGATCGGCGCGATGGCGATGGCGATGTACGAGCTGTTCAGCTGGGTCGAGAAGCGAACCACCGGCTGGGCCCACCGCGGCACGCAGGGCGAGTGAGTCCGGGGCAGGTGCCTTGAACGACGAGCAGGTGCTTCGCCACCTGCGCGCAGCCAACCAGCTTGCGCGCGCCGCGGTCGCCGCCGGCCACCACCCCTTCGGTGCGCTGCTGGTGGCGCCTGACGGCGAGACCGTGTTGCTGGAGCAGGCCAACGTCGACAGCGTGAATCACGCCGAGGCGGTCCTGGCGCGCGACGCGGCGGCGCGCTTCGAGCCGGCGGTTCTGTGGGGCTGCACGCTCGTCACCACGGTGGAGCCCTGCGCCATGTGCGCCGGCACGCAGTACTGGGCCCATATCGGGCGCGTGGTCTACGGCCTGGCCGAGAGCCGGCTGCTTGCCCTGACCGGTAGCCATGCCGAGAACCCGACGCTCGACCTGCCGTGCCGCGAGCTGTTCGCCCGTGGGCAGAAGGCGGTCGAGGTGATCGGGCCGGTGGCAGCGGTGGAAGAGGAGATCGCGGCGCTGCACCGTAGCTTCTGGGCGAAGCGCTGACAGGCTGAATGCCATTCCGTCACCCATGCGCCATGCCACGCTGCATGGCAGGTGTCATGCCATAATCCGCGCCATGGACGCTGCCCTCCCCTCCGCTGACCGCATCGATCTGGCCATCGACAGCGCCGGCCGCATCGTGCTGCCAGCCGAAACGCGACGCCGCCTCGGCCTGCGCCCGGGCTCCAAGTTGCGCATGGCGGTGGTCGCGCAGCGCATCGAGCTGACGCCGGCCCCGGCCGACGACGAGGCCGAGCTGTCGGTGTCGGCCACCGGCCGGTTGGTGCTGTCGGCCAGCAGCGCCACGGCCGATGCCGGCGTGGGCGCTGCGTCGGCGGTGCGCGCCGAGCGCGACGCACAGGCGCGGCCGCGCCGCTGAAGGCGCAGCCGCCGCAGCGTCACCCGGCGCCGCCATGCGCGCACTGCTCGATTCGTCGGTCCTGATCGCCGCGCTGGATGCCGGTGAAGCGCACCACATCGCCAGCGACCAGTTGCTGGCCACCGGCGGCAACCTGATCTACCAACACGCGCTGGCCGAGGTGTTCTCGATCCTGACCGGCGGCCGCCTGGGCCGGCGCATCGGCGCGGCGACGGCCGCCAGGCTGCTCGAACAGTCCATCGTGCCGATGGTCGAGGTGGTGTCATTGACCGCGCGCGAAATGCTGGCCACGCTGAAGGCGGCCGAAGCACGCGGCGCGCGCGGCGGCGCCGTCTACGACCTGCTGCACCTGGCGGCGGCGCGCAAGGCCAAAGCCGATGCGCTGGTGACGCTGAACGGGCGCGACTTCCAGGCGCTGGCGGTCAGAGGCGACCCGCGCATCCAGTCACCGTGATGCACCGTGATGCACCGTAATGCGCCGTGAGGCACCCCGGCTCGCGGCCGTGGCGATCACTGGGCCGAGGTGGGTGCAGGCGCCGGCCGGCGCATCGCCTCGCACGGGTCGGGCCGCGGGTGCGGCGGCGTGAACACGCGGCGATCGAAGGCGCTCGTCGCATCGCCGTCTTCCAGCACCCCGATGGCTTCGCTGCGCGCACGCGTGGCGGCGTCGAGCCAGCGCGGCACGCCGACATCGGTGCGCACATGGCCGTTGCCGGCCAGCAGCACCACACCGCGCGCGGCGTAGGCGCTGACCGCACGCGCCATCTGCTGGTCGCGCGCCACCTGCGCCAGCGCCATGCGGTCGGCCGTGGCTTCGTCGACCATGCCGCAGTGGCCGGCGACGATGGCCCGAGCCAGCGTGCCGCTCACTTCGGCGGGCACCTCCGCGACAAAGCCCGTGGCGGCAAGGCCTTCGCGCATCACGCGCCGTGCTTCGTCGCGGCCGACGTTGGCGGCGACGATCGGCAGCCCGTACGCCAGCGCCACATCGATGAAGGGCTTGTAGAAATCCCACTTCCAGCCAGGCCCGCCCTGGCCGGCGGCGATCACGCCGTCGGCCGTGCGCGGTGCGGCGTCGATGGCCGCCTGGTGCTGGCGGTCGAACTGCTCCATCAGCAAGGCCGGCCGCGCCCCGGCCGCCACGTGCGCGCGGAAAGCAGCGGCGCGCAGCGCGTGCTGTTGCGGGTTGTCGTGCACCTCCCCGAGCAGCACGATCGGGCGCTGGAAAGCCAGCGCCTGGGGAGCCACGTTGGTGCTGACGCAGCCTGCGAGGACCACCGCGGCGGCGTGGCAGCATAGGGATCGTTCGGTGTGTTTCAGGTGGACCACGGCCCAACTGTGCCAGTGTCGCGTCGTCCATGCTGCCAGCCCCGAGCGCCGCTGAAAGGCGACCTCGAAGCCGGCCAGGGCTTTCAGGTCGCGCACGCCGCGCGCCTCGGCGTCGGCTGTGATGGTGACGGCTGTGGCCGCCGCAGCAGGGTAAGCGTCAACGGGCGGCGGTGCTGCCATGCCGGTGCAAAACGCAGCCAGGAAAGTCAGCGGTAGCTTGGGTGGTGCCGCGCGGCGGCGCGGCGGGGCAGTGGGCGAAGGCGGCACGGAACATCCTATGAGGACGCATGTGCTGGCACTCGGCTGGCGGCTGCGGGCGAAAAGTTGCGCAGCCGGCTAGGCCGCCGCGCACGAAAGGCGCATCTACTTGGTCAGGATCAGCTTGCCGAGCGAGGTCTGGCGCAGGCGGTAGACCTGGGAGAAATGTTCGATCTCGATTTCGACCTGGCCGTCGAAGAGCGCCTGGCTTTCGATGCGGCGCTTGTCGGCAGGCAGGCGCAAAGCGACCGGCACAGCGTGCGGGCGCGGGGTGTGGCCGTCGAACGGTGGGGTGGGTTGCGGCATCCGGCGACCTCAGGCGGGCTGCGCCATCGGGGCCATCGCGGCGTGGCGCTGCGATGGCGGGTGCGCCACGCCGCGGTGCGCTGCCGCGCCCCCGCAGGCATCTCGGCCGGGGCGGCCGGCCACCGCATGAAAGGTTTCGTGCGCGCAGTCCAGGCAGGCGCCACAGGCCGTGCCGACTAGCAGCGACTCCTGCAACTCTTCGAAGCTGGCGCAGCCCGCGTGGGCTTCACGAACGATGTCGCGGTCGGAGACGCGGTGGCAGATGCAGACGATCATGATGAAGCCACTGTAATGCGAATCGTTCCTATTCGCAAGACCCCGGCGCCCGTGCCAGCTTGGCGCTGCCGCGCCCTGCCAGGCCGCCTGCTGCGGCGGACCGGTTCGCCGCAGCCGGGTCGAAGCGGGGTGCGTCAGTTCACCCAGACCTTGACGTCGGGCCAGCCCATCAGCCTGAACAGGTAGTAGTTGACGGCCGCCTCGGCCGGGTCGTCGGCGAACAGGATCACCTCGGCGTGGCGCGGCACACCGGCCCGGGTGATGCGGTTCCACAGGTCCGCAGCGGCCTTGGGCGTGCCGTCGGCGTTCAACAGTTCGGTGTATGGCAGCGCCACCATGCGGCCGGCCGGCACGCGCGCAGCCGCCGCCTTGCCCGACGCCACGAAGACCTTGGGGTACTCGCCGTTCGTGGCTTGCGGGTCGGTGACGAGCACGGCGTGCCGCCGCTGCGCGGTGTGCGCGGTGTTTGCGGTGTAGATCGCCGCCGGCACCGCCATGCCTTTGGGTACGGCGGGCGGGCCCACGGCGGTCGGCTCCTTGGTCAACTCGAGGCCACGCAGGGCCCAGTCGTCGGGCGAATCCATCAGCACCGACACCTTCTGGTGACCCAGGTGCTCGAAGGCCAGGAAGGCCAGCGCGGTGCTGGGTGTGATGCCCCTGTCGGCCATCAGCACCACCTCGTGCGCCGGGTTCACGCCGGCCGGGCCAAGCAGGGCAGCCAACTTCTCCGGCTGGCCGAGGTGACTGCGAAAGGTATCGGCGGGAATATTCAGCGCAAAGGGCACGTGGCCCAGCGCGTAGGGCCCGGCTGCGCGCACGTCGACGATGTTGATCTGGGCCACGCCGAAGGCTCGCAGCATCGGCGCGTTCCAGCCCGCGAGCCACGCGCTGTGGCGCTGGATCTGCGGCGCGCTGTAGGTCCAGAACGGCAGGCCGCGGTCATCGCGCAGCCATTCGCGCTGCGATTCCAGGTACAGCTTGGTCTGCGGGTGCCCGGCCATGAACTGCAGCGCAAACCACGGCACCGCCGCCGCCACGCCGCCGCCGCAGTGGCTGTGCACCACCTGCGTCGGCTGGATGCCCAGGTAGCGCGCCATGCGCTTGATCTCGTCGGGCGACTTGAAGGTCTTGTCGGGGTTGAAGAAGTCCTCGCTGGGCATCAGCACGGCATTCGGCACATGGCCGGCGCGGTCGAAGAACTTCTGCGCGCCGTAGTGGTACTCAGGCCCCAGCGCCTCGACCAGCACGTGGCCGTCGCGGTCGCCCGAAGCGGCCATGAACTCCGGCAGCCGCACGCGCATTTCATCGCGCACCGCGCCGACGCGGAAAGCCCCGTTGGCCGGCGTCGGCGTCGGCTCCTTCGTCACGGCGCCGCCTTCGGCGCGCCACTTCGCCAGGCCGCCATCGAGGATAAAGAGGTCCGTGGCCGGAGCGCCGTGGTAGTACAGGTCGTAGAACAGGCGCGGCGCCATGATGTCGCCGCCCTGGTCGTAGACGACGACCTTGCGGCCGGGGCTGATGCCCCAGGACTGGATGCGCTGCTCCATGGCCGCACGCGTGGGTTCGCGCACGCCGTAGCGGTAAAGATCGGCGCTGACCGCGCCCGGTATGTGGCCGGCCAGGTGCTGCGGCGTGACCGACGCATCGAGCAGCACCACGTCCGCCCGGTGCTTCTGCAGCCACGCGACACTGACCAGGCGGCCCTGCTGGCCGTCTTCAGCCGCTGGAGCCGCTGTAGCCGGTGCAGGCGTTGCCAGCGCGGCAAAGCCCAGGATGCTGGCCAGCAGCAGGGTTAGCCCGCGGCGCAGGTAAGACGGCATCAAGCGCTCCTCGTGTCCCGGCAGGGGGCCGGGCGTCGAGGGCACTGTGCGGCGCACCCGCGATGCCGGCCAGCGGCGGCCGACGAACGGCGCCTGCCGACGCCTGAGCCACGACAGCCATCGACGAGCCGCGGCGCCACGCACAATGCCGCCATACCGAACCCGCAGGAGCCCCCATGAAAGGCGACGCCCAAGTCATCGCGCATCTCAACGCTCAGTTGAAGATCGAGCTGACCGCCATCAACCAGTACTTCCTGCATGCCCGCATGCTGAAGAACTGGGGCTTCAACGCGATGGCCAAGCACGAGTACGAAGAGTCGATCGAGGAGATGAAACACGCCGACAAGCTGGTCGAGCGTGTGCTGACGCTCGACGGCCTGCCTAACCTGCAAGACCTGGGCAAGCTGCTGATCGGCGAGAGCGCCATCGAGACGCTGCACTGCGACCTGAAGATCGAATACGCATCCCAGGTGCATCTGAAGGACGCCGTCGCCTGCTGCGAGGCCGTGCGCGACTACGTCAGCCGCGAACTGTTCGACCAGATTCTCGAGGCCACCGAGGCGCACATCGATCACCTGGAGACACAGATCGAACTGGTGGTCAAGGTCGGCGAGCCGAACTTCCTGCAGAGCCAGATGGGGTCCCGCTTGGCCAGCTAGGCGTGGCTCAGGTTGATGCAGCCCAGGCCGATCCAGACAGCTCGGGGGGCCGACATGGGCCCTAACACGGTGCTCGACGTGCGTGACCTCGTCACCAGCTTCCGCACCCGGCAAGGCCCGGTGCTTGCGGTGGACGGTGTGTCCTTGCGTGTGTTGGCAGGCCAGACACTGTGCATTGCGGGCGAATCGGGCTGCGGCAAGAGCGTCACCGCGCTGTCGATCATGGGCTTGCTGCCCGACAACGCCCGGATCGAGCGTGGCGAGATTCTTCTCCGCGGGCAAGACCTGGTGCCCCTGGACGCGGACGCCCGGCGGCGCGTGCGTGGCCGCGATCTGGCCATGATTTTTCAAGAGCCGATGACAGCGCTCAACCCCGTGTTGACCGTGGGTGCGCAGATTGCCGAGGTCTTTCTGATTCACGGCACGGCTGGCGCGGCGCAGGCCCGCGCCCAGGCGCTGCAGATGCTGCAGCGGGTGCAGATCCCCGACGCCGCGCGCCGCTACGGCGAGTATCCGCACCAGTTCAGCGGTGGCATGAAGCAGCGCGTGATGATCGCCATGGCGCTGGCCCATCGCCCCGCGCTGCTGATCGCCGACGAGCCGACCACAGCGCTGGACGTCACCATCCAGGCCCAGGTGCTGAACCTGCTGGCCACGCTGCAGCGCGAGATGGGCATGGGCATCGTCTTTGTCACGCACGACCTGGCGGTGGTGGCGCAGATCGCCGACGTGGTGGTGGTGATGTATGCCGGCCGAGTCGTCGAGCGGGCGGCCGTGCAAGCGCTGTTCGAGCAGCCCGCGCACCCCTATACGGTGGGCCTGCTCGGCGCCCGCCCGCGCGCCGGACAGACACGGCACGACGGCAGCACGCTGCAGGTCATCCCCGGCAGCCTCCCGCCAGCGCATGCGCGCGGTTCGGGCTGCCGTTTCCAGGCGCGTTGCGCGCACGCCCATGCGCGCTGCCGCCAGGAAGAGCCGGCGCTGCGCCCCGTGGGGGCAGCCGACAGCGGCCACCAGGCGGCCTGTTTTCTGGTGGCGCCGTCGGCATGACGGCCGCGTCATGATCGCCGGCCCATGACGGCAGCCCCCTTGCTGCAGGCCGAAGGCCTGGACATGCACTTCGCCATCACCGGCGGGCTGCTGCGCCGTGAGGTGGGCCGTGTGCGCGCCGTCAGCGGCATCGACCTGGAACTGCACGCTGGCCAGGTGCTGGGTCTGGTGGGTGAATCGGGTTGTGGCAAGACCACACTGGCGCGTGTTCTGGCCGGCCTGTACCGGCCGACCCGGGGTAGCGTGCGTGTCAGTGGGCAGGACGTGCAGGCGATGGATGCCGGGCAGCGCAAGCAGATGACGCGGCAGGTGCAGATGGTCTTCCAGGACCCCTACGCGTCGCTCAATCCGCGCCAGCGCGTGGGGCGCATCCTGGACGCGCCTTTTGACATCCATGGTCTGCCCGCCGGTGCGCCCCGCCAGCAGCGGATTGCCGAACTGCTGCAGCTGGTGGGCCTGGATGGCTCGGCCCTGCAGCGCTTCCCGCACGAGTTTTCGGGCGGTCAGCGCCAGCGCATCGGCATCGCGCGCGCGCTGGCGCTGCAGCCGCAGCTGGTGATCCTGGACGAACCGTTGTCGGCGCTGGACATGTCGATCCAGGCGCAGGTGCTGCAACTGCTGGTGGCGCTGCAGGCGCAACTGGCACTGAGTTATGTCTTCGTGTCGCACGACCTGTCCGTCGTGCAGTACCTGTGCGACAAGGTGGCCGTGATGTACCTGGGCCGCATCGTCGAAACCGCGCCTGCGGCGCGCTTGTTTGCGCAGCCGCAGCATCCGTACACGCAGTCGCTGCTGGCAGCGGTGCCCTCGCCCGACCCGCGCCAACGCCGCAGCCAAGCGCCGCTGCAAGGTGACGTGCCCAGCCCCAGCAAACCACCGCCCGGCTGCGCTTTTCACACCCGGTGCCCACGCGCACAGCCACGCTGTCGCGAAGAGATGCCGCTGCTGCGGTCGCTTTCCGTTGGTCCTGCATCGGCTCCCCCACTGGCCCATCAAGCCGCCTGCCACTTCGTCTGAAAGGAAACCGCCCCATGCGATCCCTTGCAATCATCCTTGTCGGCACGCTGTTCGCAGCCGCATCCGCCTGGGCCCAGGTGCCGCTGAAGGTGCTGAACTACGCCCGCACCGGCCAGTTCGAGACGCTCGACCCCCAACGGCAGTTCGACCAGGTCAGCAACGAGGTCGTCAACCTGACCTACAACTCGTTGCTGAGCTACAGCTACCTCGAGCGGCCCTACAAGCTGACCAACGACCTGCTGGCACGGATGCCCGAGCTGTCGGCCGACCGATTGAGCTACACGCTCACCTTGCGCAAAGGCCTGCGCTTCCACGACAACGCGTGCTTCCCCGGCGGCAAGGGCCGCGAGGTGACGGCCGACGATGTGATCTATTCGCTCCGGCGCTTTGCCGACCCCTTCATCAACCACAAGAGCTGGTCCTTGATGGAAGGCGCAGTGGTGGGCCTGGACGCCTACCGCGAGGCGGTGCGCAAGGCCGGCACGGCAGCCGACCGCAGCAAGCTCGACGTGGCGGGTCTGCGCAAGGTGGACAGCCACACCGTCACCGTGCAGCTGACGCGCCCCAACCCGCTGTTCCTGTTTTCGCTGGCCATCAGCCCCACGTCCATCGTGCCGGTGGAAGCGGTGCAGTTCTACAAAGAACAGTTCTCGGTCAACCCCGTGGGCACCGGGCCTTTCACGCTGAAGAATGTCGAACGCAAGGGGGTGCTGCGCTTCGAGAAGAACCCCCACTACCACGGTGTCTACCCCAGCGAGGGCGCGCCGGGTGATGCCGAGAAGGGCTTGCTTAAAGACGCCGGCAAGCGGCTGCCGCTGGTCGATGTGGTCGAGATGCCGCTGATCGAAGAAGCGCAGCCCGCAGCGTTGAAATTTCTGAAGGGCGAGCTCGACTGGCGTGGCGTCGACCGCGCCAACTTCACCAAGATGGTGGTGCGAACGCCAGACAGCAGCTTCAAGCTCAACGACGAATTTGCTTCGCGCTTTTCGATCTACTGGACGCTGGGCCTGGACACGGTGTACATCGGCATCAACATGAAGGACCCGCTGCTGGGCAAGAACAAGGCCCTGCGGCAGGCGCTGGCGCACCTGGTGGACACGCCGGGGCGCATCGACGTACTGCTCGGCGGGCGCGGCCGCAAGCTGCACAGCATCGTGCCGTACGAGTTGCCGGGCAGCGAACGCGAATCCAGCGCCCGCTTCCGCGAGTACGACCTGGCCGAAGCGCGCCGGCTGCTGGCCGAAGCCGGCTTCCCCGAAGGCAAGGGCCTGCCGCCGATCAGCCTGAGTTACGGCGGCACCGATGCCGACACGCGCAACACGTTTGACTTCATGAAAGCCAAGGCCGCCGCTGCGGGCGTGCAGCTCAAAGGCGTGTTCAGTGACAACCCGAGCTTCATCAAGGCCATCGAAGGCGGCAACTACCAGCTTGCCGCATACGGCTGGGTGGCCGACTTTGCCGACGCCGAGAATTTCTACCAGTTGCTCGCCAGCCGCAACACGGCGCCCGGACCCAACTTCCCGGCCTTCAGCAACACCGCTTACGACAACGCCTACGACGCAGCGCGGTTGATGCCCAATGGCGCCGAACGCCTGGCGTTGTTCAAGACCATGAACGACATCGTGCGTGACGAGGTGCCCGTGATCCTTCTGCACAACAGCCTGCGCTTTGGCGTGCAGCAGAAGTGGTTGCGCAACTTCAAGCGCAACCTGCTGGAGCGTGAATTCCAGTATCTCGACATCGACATGGCGCTCAAGCAGAAGGGTGTGAATTGACCGCCTACGCGCTGCGCCGGCTGCTGCTGACGCTGCCCACGGTGCTGGGCGTGGCGCTGCTGACCTTCTTGCTCTTCAACGCCTTCGGCCCGGACCCGGTGCGTGCTGCGTTGGGCCAGCACGCCACGGCGGAGGCCATCGCCACGCTGCGCCAGCAATGGGGTCTGGACCAGAGCCTGCCGATGCAGTTCGCGCTGTTCCTGCAGCAGATCGTCAGCTTTGACTACGGCGTGTCGTTCGTCACCGGCGAAGACCTGGGCCAGCAACTGAGGGCCGGTGCCTGGGTGAGCTTGTCGGTCACCGCGCCGCCCTTCATCGTCGGCGGTGTGGTCAACGTGGCGCTGGCGCTGTACATCGCGCGCTACCGCGAGGGCTTGGCCGACAAGCTCAGCCGCGCGATGTTCATTGCCGCGATGAGCATTTCCGGCCTGGTGTATGTGCTGGTGCTGCAATACCTGCTGGCCTTCAAGCTGGGTTGGTTCCCGATTTCCGGCTATGTGCGCGGCCCCGGCGCGGTGGCCTACCTGGCATTGCCCTGGCTGATCCTGCTGCTCATCAGCATGGGCCCCGATATCCGCCTGTACCGGACGCTGTTCCTCGACGAAGCCAATGCCGACTATGTGCGCACCGCGCGCAGCAAGGGCGCCAGCGAAGGCCGCGTGCTGCTGCGCCATGTGCTGCCCAATGCCTGGATTCCGATCATCACCAACAACGTCACCAGCATCCCGTTTCTGATCCTGGGCAGCTTCTTGATGGAGCGCTTCTTTTCGATCCCCGGCATCGGCAGCCTGACCATCGACGCGCTGGCGCGCGGTGACCTGCCGATCCTGAAAGCCGTGACCGTGCTCAGTGCCATCGCGCTGGTGCTGTTCAACCTGTTGTCCGACCTGCTTTACGCCTGGGCTGACCCGCGCGTGCGGCTGGCCTGAGCGTGGGTGCTGTCATCGCGTCGCTTTGGCGGCGCCCGCAGCCGCGGCTGTGCCTGTTGCTGCTGGCGCTGTACCTGGGCGTGGCCGCGGCAGGGCTGGCGGGCTGGCTGCCGGATCACGAGGCCGCCGTCGGCGGCAGCCAGCAAGCCCCCGACTGGCGCTGGGCCACGCTGCTGGGCACCGACGTGCTGGGCCGCTCGGTCTTCTACCGCGTGCTGGCCGGCGCCCAGACCGCCGTCAGCATCGGCTTGATCACAACGGCCATCGTGATTCCCCTGGGCACCGCGCTGGGCCTGGCGGCGGGCTACCTGGGCGGTTGGGTCGATGCGGCCATCACCTGGTTGTATTCGGTGGTGGTCTCGATCCCCGACATCCTGCTCATCACCGCCATCTCGTATGCACTGGGGCGTGGCATCGAGTCGATGTGCGTGGCGATCGCCGCCACCGCGTGGGTCGGGATCATGCGGCTGGTGCGCGGCGAAGTGCTCAAACACAAGGGGCGCGAATACGTGCTGGCAGCGCGCGCGCTGGGCGCCGGGCCCTGGCGCATCATGCTGGTCGAGATCCTGCCCAATGTGCTGCACGTGGGCATCGTCACGTCGTCGCTGGTCCTGCTGGGCGCGGTGAAGTTCGAGGTCATCCTCACCTACCTGGGTCTGGGCATCCAGGACGGCGCCAGTTGGGGCCTGCTGATCAGCGGCGCGGCCCAGGATCTGACGAACGACATCTGGTGGCCGCTGGTGGGCACGGTGGTGGCGATGTTCGGGCTGATCTATGCGCTCAGCGTGGTGGGCGACGCGCTGCGCGACGCGCTCGACCCGCGCGTCGGCTGAGCCTGCTGACCGCCCGCGCTGCGCTTCAAACCGGCTTGACCCCGGTTTCGGCCACCACCTTCGCCCAGCGGGCCGTCTCGTCGGCAATGAAGCGCTCGAACTCGGCGGGCGTGCTGGCCACCACCATGTTGACCTGCTCTTCGTGGCTCTTCACCACATCCGGGTGGCGCAGCGCGCGGGCGATCTCGCGGTGCAGCGTGACCAGAACTTCCGGCGCTATGCCGCGCCGCGTCAACACACCTTGCCAGGTGTCGAAGACGATGTCGGGGTGGCCGTGCTCGGCGAAGGTCGGTACGCTGGGCATCTGCGGCATGCGCGCCGCGCTCGTCACCGCCAGCGGCACCGCCACGCCTGACAAGACGTGCGGCCAGACGGCCGAAGGCGTCTCGAACAGCAGCGGCACCTGGTAACCGACAAAGTCCTGCACCGCTGGCGCCGTGCCCTTGTACGGCACATGGGTCAGCGTGATGCCGGCGCGGCGTTGCCAGACCTCGCCGACCATGTGGCCGATGGTCGCGTTGCCGGTCGAGGCGAAGGCCATCGCCGCGCCGCCGCGGATGCGCGCTTCCAGCGCCGGCAGGCTGCTGATGCCCAGCTCGCGATGCGCCAGCAGCACGCTGACCGAACGCGAGAACTGCGTGATCGGCTGCAAGTCGCGCAGCACGTCGTAGGGCTGCTGGAAAAACATCGCCGGGTTGATGGCCAGGCTGCCGATGGTGCCCAGCAGCAGCGTGTAGCCGTCGGCCGCCGCCTTGGCCACGGCGTCGCTGCCGATCATGCCGCTCGCACCGGCGCGGTTGTCGACCAGCACGTTCCAACCAGCGTCGGCCTTGAGCCGCTCGGCGACCTGGCGCACGCGCAGGTCCGAGGTGCCGCCGGCCGGGAACGGCACCACCCAGCGCAGCGGCCGGCCTGGCTCGGGGAACGCGGCCGCCTGTGCCCGGGCCGGGTGCAGCCCGGCCGTTCCGTAAGAACAGCCCGCGATGGCGGCCAGTACCTCACGACGCCGAATAAGAAGACTCGACCTGATCTGCATACGCAAGGCTAATCGACCCGTACCTGCGGCGCTACGATGACCCGGACCCTGGCTTCCTTGAACCTGCTGCCATGCAACGCTTCACGATCTCGATCGACGACCATCTGGCTGCGGAATTCGACAGCTGGATCGCCGCACGCGGCTACGACAACCGCAGCGAGGCGGTGCGCGACCTGCTGCGCGCCGAGATCGAACGCCAGCGCCAGCAACGCGGTGGCACGGCCCATTGCGTGGCCAGCCTGTCCTACGTCTACAACCACCACGAGCGCGACCTGGCCGAACGCATGACGGCGCTGCAGCACGCGCACCACCCGGTGCACGTGGCCACCCTGCACGTGCACCTGGACCACGAGCAGTGCCTGGAGACGGTGGTGCTGCGCGGCGCCACGGCGGCGGTGCGGGCGTTTGCCGATGCGGCCCGCGCCGAGCGCGGCGTGCGACATGGCGCGCTGAACCTCATCAGCGCTCACCTGAACCGGCGCGCGGCGCATGGGCACGGCGGTACGCGCGCCGCCCATCTGCACCTCACGCCGACCGAATGAGTCTGCGCAGTCCGCTCCGGGGTGCGACATGACGACCACGGCCCTGGGCCTCGAAGCCCCGCACGCGGCCGAACGCCGCACCCGCATCGTCGTCGTGCTGACGGTGTTGACGATGGGGCTGGAGATCGCCGCCGGCTGGTGGTTCAACTCGATGGCGCTGTTGGCCGACGGCTGGCACATGGGCACGCATGCGGCGGCGATCGGCCTGACGGCGCTGGCTTACGCCGCCACGCGGCGGCTGAAGTACGACACCAGCTTCGCCTTCGGCCCCTGGAAGCTGGAGATCCTGGCCGCGTTCGCCAGCGCCATCACGCTGCTGGGGGTGGCGGTGGCGATGATCGCGGCGTCGATCGGGCGGCTGTTCGATCCACAGCCGATCGCCTATGTGGAAGCGATCGCGGTGGCGGTGCTGGGACTGGTTGTGAACCTGGTCTGCGCGTGGGTGCTGGGGCCGCACGATCACGGGACGGAGCAGGGGCATGGGGATGGCCAAGCCCATGGCCACGGTCATTCGCATGGTCACGCACCTGCACACGCACGCGACGACGGGCACGACAGCCATGCCCAAGACCACGCGCGCACGGTGCACACCGACCTGAACCTGCGCTCGGCCTACCTGCACGTGATTGCCGACGCCGCCACCTCGGCATTGGCGATCGCGGCGCTGGCCGGTGGCCTGTGGCTCGGCTGGGCCTGGCTCGATCCGGTGATCGGCATCGTCGGTGCCGTGATGGTCGCGCGCTGGGGCGTGGGCCTGGTGCGCGACAGCTCGCGCGTGCTGCTCGACCGCGAGATGGACCTGCCGCGAATCAAGGCATTGCGCGAGGCTTTCGAGCAGCAGCCGCCGTGGCACGGTCGCGCCACGCTGCGCCGGTTTCAGGTCTGGCGCGTCGGGCCGGGCCGCTTCGCCTGTGCGATCACGCTCACGTTGCATGACAGCGCGCTCGGCATGAAGCAGGTCCAGCAGGCCCTGGCCGCGTGGCCCGAGATCACGCAGAGCACGGTGCAGCTCGAGATGTCCGGCCGCCCCTGAAGCGGCCCTGGTCCGCAGTCGGCCCAGCCGGCGCGGTCAACGCGCTCAACGCGCCAGACTGGAGGCGCCGGCCTCATGGCGCCGCGCCTTGGTCGTCGCCAGCTTGAACTTGCGTACACCGCTGGTGCGCAGCGCCATCGCCTTGGCCAGCGCTTGTTCGTACTTCTCGCGGCTGAGCGTGTTTTCGGTGGCGATGTAGACGCTGCGATTGACCGGCTTGCCGCCGGCTACCGGGTAGTTGACCTGCAGGTAGTACTGCGTGAAGCCGGTGCCCGCGCGCTGGCGCGCCGTCGGCCCCGAGATGCCCAGCGGCATCTGGTTGAGCTTGCCGTCGATGGCTTCGGTGCGCAGCCCGCTCGGCGCCGGCAGTGTGGCAATCCGCCGCGCCAGCTCGGCACGGGCAGCCAGCAGCGAAGCCTCGGCTCCGGTGCCGTCCTGCGAGCCGTCGGAGAACAGCATCGAGCGGCCGAGGCGCAGCTGCCAGCCATGGGTGTTCTGGGTGTCGATGCGCACGATGTGGGTCGGCACTTCGAGCGTCTTGCCGTTGAAGAGGGTGGAGGGTCGGTGTTGCATGTGGAATCGATGGTGTGAAGCCCGGGTCGGCGGGTGCCGCGCTTTCAAGTGCACGGAGCGATTTTGAACTCCACCCGCCGGTCCAGCGCGTCGATGGCGTTGTCGGTGCCGCTGCCGATCAGGTTCTCGCGGAAGCCCACGCCGCTGGTCTTGATGCGGCTGGCCACGGTACCGGCTTCTGCGGCCAGGCGCTGCTGGATGGCGCCGGCCCGCTGCAAGCTCAACGCGTCGTTGACGGCTTCCGAGCCGGTGCGGCTGGTGTGGCCGACGACGTTCATGCAGGCCTTGGCCGCATTCGCTTCCTTGGCGATCTGGCGCAGCCACATCGCGTAGGCGCCGCTGATGCGCGGGTCGCTCCAGAACACTGTGCTGCCGGGGTTGAAGAGGAACTTCACGTCGAGCTGGCTGTTCTTCAGGCCGAAGGCGACGATGTTGCCGAACGCGGCTTCGGCCTCCGCCGTGCGCCCCAGCTTGGTCTGCGCCAGGTAGACGCCGTTGAGAGTGCGCAGCTGGTCGCCGCCCGGCGTGCCACCGGCAGCGCGGTACCTGGCGAGCGCTTCGGCGTACTTCTCAGCGTTGTAGAGCTGGTTGGCTTCGTTGATGACGGTGGCCACCGCCACGCGTTCGAAATAGAACGGATCGGCGGCCTGCCCGGGCGGCGTCGCGCTGGTGCGGATGTAGCCCTCGACCACCTTGTCCTTCACCAGCACCGGGCTGTCCTGGTAGAAGCGGGCGGGGGTGTGGTCCAGCCCTTCGTCGCGCGCCAGCGTACTGGCCTGGGCCAGCACGTTGCCGTTGCGCAGGTCGGTCAAGGCCAGGTTGATCTGCAGCGGCGGGCTGCGCGGCGCGGGGCCCTGCGCCGCCTTGACGCGCGTCAGCGTGCCGGTCAGCAGGTATTGCGCCTTGCTGAGGTTCTGGCTCTGAAACGGCAGGATCTCGATCGAGTCGAACTGCGAGGTCATGCGCGACGTGACGCGCTGGTCCATCAGCGCGGTGGCCGCCGTCTGCTGGCCGCTGCCGGCGTCGATCGACGGGTCGAGCACCACGCCGCGCTTGTTGAGCTTGTCTTCGACGCGGGCCAGAAAGCCCGGCAGCTTGCGGGTCTGGCCGACGAGTGCGTCGGTGGCCTGCGCAACGGCCTGCTCGAACGGCAACTCGTTGGTGATGACCGTGGCCTGTCTGGGCGTGCCGCAGGCGGCCAGCAACAGCGAGGTCAGGGCGCTGCCGAGCAGGGCGGCGGCGCGGCGATGGATGGGGTTCATCGGCACTCTCTCCTTAGGTACGCCGTCTCCGCGGCGGTCAGCGGCTCGAGCGAGCCCTTGGCCAGAATATCACCGCACTTCGCGCGTTTGGCCGCGTCGATCACCGGGGGCGCCTCGGGCGCGGGGCGTGTCACGCGGGGCTCGGTGCGTTCGGGTTTGGGCTTGACGGTGGCGGGTGCGGGCGCAGGGGCCGCAATCGGCTCGGGCGCCGGCGCGGGTGGCGGTGGTTCCGGTTCGGGCACCGGTGTCGGCGCTGGCGCCGAGGCGGGCATGGCAACCACCTCGGGAGCGGGGGCGGGCGTCGGTAAGGGCGTCGGCGCCGGTGCCGGGGCGGGTGCCGGCACGGGCACTTCGGCGACCGCCGGCACAGCGGTGGGCCGGGTCAGGAACCAGGCGGCGAACGCCAACAAGCCGATGCCCACCGCGCCGCCCATCAGCGCGCTGCGTCGCGTTGCAGGTAGCGCCTGCTGCGGCTTGGGCGCCGCGCGCGCCGCCCGCTCTGGTGCAGGCGCGGGCGGCGGCGGCGACGCAACGCGCGCGGCGTCGGCCGGCACGTCGAACTCACCGTCCATCGTCAGGTTCAGGTCGATATCCGGCGCATCACCGGCCACCGCCACGGGCGTGTCCATCAACACCCGGAACTCGGCCACGCTCTGCGGCCGGTGTTGCGGGCGCAGCGACAGCGCGGTGTCGATGGCGTGCAGGAACGGCGCGCTGTAGCGCCCGGCCGCGGTCTCGCTCACGCGCGGCTGGCTGTCGTCCATCAACCGGCTCACGGCGGGCACCGGGCGGGCGCCGGTGATGGCGGCGTACAGCACCCCGGCCAGGGCGTACACATCGGTCCACGCGCCCTGATGCAGACCGCTGCTCTCGCCGTATTGTTCGATCGGCGCGAAGCCGGGCTTCAGCACCACCGTCAACGTCTTCTGCTGGTCGCCGATCACGCGCCGCGCGGCGCCGAAGTCCAGCAGCAGCGGCCCGCCGTCGGTGATGAGGATGTTGTCGGGCGCGATGTCGCGGTGGTAGCACTGCGCTGCGTGCAGCACGTGCAGCGCGTCGAGCAGCGGCTCGAGCCATTCGCGCAGCTCGGCCTCGTTCGGGCGCCGGCCCAGCCGCTCCAGCGCGCCTTGCAGGGTGCGGCCTTCGTAGTAGGGCATCACCATGTAGGCGGTGCCGTTCTCTTCCCAGAAGCGATGCACCTTGACCAGCGCCGGGTGGTCGAAGCGCGCCAGCAGCCGCGCCTCGTTGACAAAGCTCTTCAGGCCGAGTGCGAAGGTCTCCTCGTCGACCGGGCTTTTCACATGCACCGGCAAGGTACCCGCGCTGCGCGTGGCAATGCTAGTCGGCAGGTACTCCTTGATCGCAACGCGGCGCTCCAGCACCAGCTCGGTGGCCAGGTAGACGATGCCGAAGCCCCCTTCGCCGAGCAGCCCGTCGATGCGGTAGTCGCGGATCTGCTGGCCGCTGCGCAGTGCATGCGGCGGCAGGGTCGGGCGAGTGGGCGGCTCGGGAGCGGACTCGGACATTCGTTGGGGCGCGGCGGCGACGCTGTGCCCCATTCTGTGGCCGCGCCCGCCCGCGCCACAGGCCTTGGCGCGCGCGGGCCGGGCTTCAGCCCACGCGGGTTCGGCTTACTTGGTCTTTTCGCCGCGCGACAGGAAGTAGGTGAGATCCAGGAACTCGGCTGAGGACATCTTGTCGCCCTTGACCTTCATCTCCTTGGCCTTCATGTCCCACATCTTGCCCATCGCGGTCAGGAATTCGGCCTTCGACACCATGCCGTCCTTGTTGGTGTCCATGCGGTCCATCTTGACCATGCCGCCGAAGGACATGTCCTCCTGGGTCTGGGCGTGGGCGTTGCCGGCTGCCACGCCGAAAGCCAGCGCGGCGAACAGGAACGGAAGAAGTTTTCTGCTTGACATGAGGGGCTCCTCTTGAAAGTGTTGGGGAGCTTTTAAGTCGATCTGGTGCGCTCGGGATGCAGCAGCGGCAGGTGCCAGCGCAACTGCTGGTGGTCGAAACCGCAGGCCAGCGTCGGCTTGACGACTTCGAAATACGGCGAGACATCGAAGTCCCGCGGCACGAACAGGCTGTGGTGGCGCACGTGCAGGATCTGATCGACGCAGGCCGGACACAACGGGTCGCCGCGCGGGCGCTGCTCGACGATCGGCAGGATCGGGTAGCGGACCGACTCGAAGGCCTGCGCGATCAGCGTCGAGCAGATGGCGCGGGTGGGGTCGCCGCTGCCCAGCCTGATCAGGCGGCGGCGCCAGCGTTGCGGCACCGGCGGGGTGGGGAACAGCCAGCGCGCCAGATCGATCACGTTGCGCAGGTCGTAGCGGTGGCCCAGCCGGGCCAGCGCATGGGCCGCCACACGCGCCGCGTCGGCGGCCGACAGGCTGGCCGGCCGGCAGATGCGCGCGTGCAGGCCGGCAAACTGCGCCAGCGGCACGGCGCGCACGCCTTCCACCATGTCGGCCTCGACGAAACAGGGCGCGCCTGCCGTGGCCTGCGGCCCGACGTACAGCGCGGCGTGCGACCAGGTCGATTGCGTCAGGTATTTGATGGCGCTGCTGACGCGGCTGTGGCCTTCGACCAGCAGCACATCGCCCGGCTGCAGGCAGCGCTGCAGCAACGACAGGTCGGCCGGCGCCGAGGTGCCGTGTTCATGCCGCGGCTCCGCCACGAAACGGGCCAGCCGCTGCCCCAGCGATGCGAAGGGTGTCATCGATGGGGCAGTCGCGCCGCGCGCCCGCGCCTTACGTCGGCGGCCGGCTGTAATGGCCGGGCGGGCCCAGCGACACAGTCGCGCGGCCGGCTGCTGAAGCATCGGGCTGACGCCCCCGGCGCCGCTGCGGGCCCACACCAACCTAGGAGAATTTCATGCGCATCAAGACCCCCTTCATCGCCCTCGCCACTGCAGCCTTGCTGATGGGTGCCGCAACGGGCGCCCGCGCACAGACGCAGGAGGACATGTCGTTCGGCGGCATGGTCAAGGCCGACCGCATGGACACCAACAAGGACGGCATGGTCTCGAAGGCCGAGTTCCTGGCCATGATGGGCAAGATGTGGGACATGAAGACCAAGGAGATGAAGGCCAAGGACGGCAAGGTGTCGATGGCCGACTTCCAGCTGATCCTGATGTACATGAAGGCCGGTAGCTGAGCCGCTGCTCGCTGCCGAGCGCGGCCGCTGGTGGCCAGGTGCGGCCGGATAATCCGGCTGCCTGATGACCCTGCTGGCCCCGCCTTCGACACCGAAACCCGCTTCCTGGCACGGCCGGCTGTCGTTGCGCTACCGCAGCGACGGCGCAGGGGACGGCACGCGCACCGTCGCGCACGACACCCACCACGGCCCGCTGCGTGTGTTGCAGGCGCTGTACCCCGAGGGCCCGCGCATCTGCCACCACGTGCTGGTGCATCCCCCGGGCGGAATCGTCGGGGGCGACGAGTTGGACATCGACCTGCAATTGCAGGCCGGCACCCACGCCCTGATCACCACCGCGGGCGCGACCCGCTTTTATCGCAGCGCCGGGGCGGTCGCGCGCCAGCACGCCGTGGCCCACATCGCCGAAGAGGCCCGGCTCGAATGGCTGCCGCTGGAGACCATCGCCTACAGCGGCTGCATGGCCGAGAACCGGCTGACGCTGCAACCCGATCCGGGCGCCGAGGCGATGGGTTGGGAGCTGCTCGCGCTCGGGCTGCCCGCCGCGCGTGAGCCCTTTGCGGCCGGGCGCTTTCTTCAGCAGCTGGAACTGCCCGGCCGCTGGCTCGAACGCGGCCTGCTGCGTGCCGACGACACACTGCTGCGCGACAGCCCGCTCGGCCTGGCCGGCGCGCCGGTGCTGGCCACGCTGTGGTTCGTGGCCGGCACGCCGCTGGCGGCGGCGCGCCAGGAGCGGTTGCTGGACGCGGCCCGCGCCGCCATCGATGCCGCGGCCGGCAGCGCCATCGGCGCGCGCGCCGGCGTCACCGCGCCGCAACCCGGCGTGCTGGTGCTGCGCGCCTTATCGCCTTCGGTCGAGCCGGCCATGGCGCTGCTGCAAGCGGTGCGCGGCGCGTGGCGCGCCGAAGCCTGGGCCCTGCCGCCGAACCCGCCGCGTGTCTGGCGGCTGTGAGCCGGCGATTCGCCAGAATGGACCTCCCTCGATGAACATGTCCACCGCTGCCCCGCCCCAACAGCACCAGGAGGCGCTGCTCGACAAGAGCCTGCTGGCGCTGTTCGGCGAACTTGAACCCGCCGCGCGCAGCTTGCTGCGCGAGCAGCTCGAATGGGTCCACATACCGGGCGGCCAGTTGCTGATCGCGCAGGGCGAACCGGGCGATTCGATGTACATCGTGATCAGCGGCCGGCTGCGCGCGTACATCCGCGACGACCCCGACAGCCCGCAGCGCTTGGTGCGCGAAATGGCGCGCGGCCAGGCCATCGGCGAGATGGCGTTGTTCACCGGCGAGCCGCGTTCGGCGACCGTGATCGCGATCCGCGATTCGGTGCTGGTGCGGCTGTCGAACGCGCACTTCCAGGGTTTGCTGGCCAGCAGTGTGCAGGTCTCGCTGGCGCTGACGCGGCAGGTCATCCGCCGCCTGCTCAACGAGCAGGATCGCTCGATGCTCGCGGGCCCGATCACGATGGGGCTGCTGCCGATCAGCGCCGGGGTCGATGCGGCCGACTTCGCGCGAAGCTTCGCCGTCGCGCTGGCACCGTTCGGGCGGGTCGCGGTCGTCGACGCCGCGGTCGTCGACGCGGCACTGCATGCCGTGGGCTCGGCCCGCTCGGCGGCCGAAGACGGGGCTGGCGACGCACTCAACCAGCGCATCGCGATGCTGCTCGACCACATCGAAGCCGGCTGCGACATCATGCTGCTCGTCGCCGACGACACGCCGACCGAATGGACGCGCCGTTGCAGCCGCCATTGCGACGAGCTGCTGCTGCTGGCCGACGCGACCGAAGCACCCGCGCTGCACCCGATCGAGACCGAATGCCTGCTCGACCGCCGCAGCGGCAGCGGGCTGCGCACCGAAGCCGCCGAGATCCTGCTGCTGCTCCATCCGCCCGCGACGCCGATGCCGCGCCACACCGCCGCGTGGCTGGCCCGCCGGCCGCTGGCCGACCACCTGCACCTGCGCCGCGGCCACGCCGGCGACCTGCAACGGGTGGCCCGCATCCAGACCCGCAACGGCGTCGGCCTGGTGCTGGCCGGCGGCGGCGCGCGCGGCTTTGCACACCTGGGCGTGTGGCGCGCGTTGCAGGAACACGGCATCGAGCCCGACGTCATCGGCGGCACCAGCATGGGCGCGGTGATGGCGGCCTTCGTCGCCACCGACCAGCCGATCGCGCGCGTGATGGACGCGGCGCGGCGCGCCTTCAGCATCAACCCGACCGGCGACTTCAACCTGCTGCCGCTGATCAGCCTGATCAAGGGCCAGCGCCTCAAGCGCATCGTCCGCGAAGGCACGCTCGAGCTGTGCGGGGCCGAGATCGATGTCGAAGACCTGTGGAAGAACTACTTCTGCGTCGCCACCAACTTCAGCCAGGCCCGAGAGGAGGTGTTGAAGAGCGGGCCGCTCGGCGCCGCGATGCGCGCCAGCATCTCGATCCCCGGCGCGCTGCCGCCGGTGGTGCGCAACGGCGACCTGCTGTGCGACGGCGGCACCTTCAACAACTTTCCGGTCGACGTGATGCACGGCGTGCGTGGCATCGGCCGCGTGATTGGCGTGGACCTCAATGCGAGCAAGGCGCGCCGCATCGAGTTCGACGAGGTGCCTTCGGCCTGGGCCCTGCTGCGCGACCGCCTGCGCCCGCGCGGCCAGCGCCGCTACAAGCTGCCCAGCCTGCCGGCCTACCTGATGAACGTGACGATCCTGTACAGCAAGTCGCGGCAGCGCCAGGCGCAGAAGCTCACGCAGCTGTGCTTCAACCCGCCGCTGGAGCGTGTCGGCCTGCTCGAATGGGGCAAGTTCGAGCAGATCGTGCAGCAGGGTTACGAGCATGCACAAGGCGTGCTGCGCGAGCAGGTGGAGGCAGGGTCAAGCTCGGTGGCGCGGTGACGTCTTCGCCACCTGCCGCCAACCCCGCCGCCTGCGCGGCGGCGCCTGGGCGTGCTGATCAGCCGTGGCTTCTCGCTAGCATCATGGTCCGATGAACGGGTTGATAACGCAGCGGTACAGGTCTTGGCATGCAGCCGCCATGGCTGCGGCGCTGCTGTGCGCCGGGAGCGCGTCCGCGCAGATCGCACAGCCGGCGCCGGTGCCCAACCCTTCGCTGGCGCTCCCCGGTTCGCTCACACAGGACGGCCTGCCGCGACCGGCCGCACCGCCGCTGGAGACCTTGCCCGTTGTGCCAGCCCAGGTGCAACGGTGGCGCACCGAAGCCAAGGCTTACGAATACGGCGAAGGCGCGCCACGCGACCCCAAGCGTGCCGCCGAGCTCTACTGCCGCGCAGCGCGCCACGGTGACCCCGAAGCGCAGTACGCGCTGGCCTGGATGCTGACCAATTCGCGCGGCATCGAGCGCGACGAAGCGCAGGCCGCGCACCTTTTTGCGGCCGCCGCCGACCAGGGCGTGGTGCAGGCCAAGAACATCCTCGCCCGCATGGGGACGCCGCGCGGTGCGCCGCCGGCCTGTCTGCGGCCGCCAGACGAGGACAAGCAGATGATCGCCGCGGCAGCGGCAGCGGCAGCTGCGGCAGCCGCTACGGCGTCGGCTACACCGTCGCGCGCGGCGCAGCCGGGTGCGCCTGCGACCCGTGCGTCCACGCCGCCGCCGCCACCACCGCCGTCACACGCGCCTGAAGCGATCGTGCGCTTCGTCAACCTGGTCGCACCCGAGTACCAGCTTCAACCGCACTTCGTGCTGGCCATCATCGCCACCGAGTCGAACTTCGACCCCAACGTCGTGAGCCCGAAGAACGCACAGGGGTTGATGCAGCTGATCCCCGACACCGCCGCGCGTTTCGGGGTGCGCAAGATCATGGACCCGACCCAGAACATGCGCGGCGGCATGGCCTACCTGCGCTGGCTGCTGGCCTACTTCCAGGGCGACGTGGTGCTGGCGGCCGCGGCCTACAACGCCGGCGAAGGCGCGGTCGATCGCTTCTTCGGCGTACCGCCATACGCCGAGACGCGCATGTACGTCTACAAGATCCTGCGGGCGATGGGCGGGCAGGCGGAACACCCGTACGACGCCAGCGTCACCAAGCCGTCTGACGTGATTGGCGGCATGCGCACGCCGTGGCGTGTGCGTCCGTGATCCAGCATGCTCTGGCTGAGCACCCCCGCGACCGCCGTCGGCGCGACGCAGGCCGCCCTGTTGTCGCGGCCGTCGGTGATGTGACAGCGGGCGGCCGCCGGACCTGCCCGGTCTAGAACACCGCCGCCCAGCGCCACGCCGACAGGCGGGAGCAGGCACTGCAGAACGGCTGCGAGCAACGCGGCCGCTGCCGCAGCGGCCACGCTCAGGCGGGGGTTCATTGCGGGCGCCTGCCGCTGGCATCCGGCGGCTCGGCCTGCGCCAGGCGCGCGGCTGCTGCCGGCGTCGTCGCGGCAGCCACGACGGCTTGGACACAGGCTTGCCGTGCGGTCCGGCTGCCCGCCGCGTCGCAGCCCGCCATGGCCTCCAGGTTGTGGGGCGTGGGTGCGAGCCACGGCATGCGCGATGCGTGGGCGAACAGCAGCACGACGCCGGCCATCAGCAGGCCCGCGGCGGCGGTGCCCAGCACGCCGCAGATCCGCCGCGCGATGGCGGCCGGCACAAGGTGTTGGTTCATGTCGACTCCTCGAATCAAGTGTGGGTGTCACGGTGTGCGCCGCGGGCCACGCTCAGCGTGGCCCGAAGCGCGTCCCGTCATTGCCAGGCGCTGGGCATCGTCAACGCCACGTCGCCGGCCTCGCCGCTGCTCTGCAGCGCCAGGCGCAGTGACAACTGGCCATCGCCGGAGACGAAGTTGCCGCGGCCGTCGGCCCGCAGGGCCACCGGTGAACGCATGCCGTAGCGCACGCGCAGATGCGACAGCCGCGGCTCGATCGTCAGCAACTGGCCGTTGTCGAGCGCGTAGTCGCGGCGGATGCCGATGGCGGCGAGCACTTGCGATGCGTGGGCGGCAGCGCTCGCGTCGCGCGCTGGGGCCGTGATCGCGAAGCGCCAGTCGGCGGGTGCTCCGGCCGGCGCTTCGGCGGCCAGCGCGGGTGCTGCCGCCGTGATGGCGAGCAGGACGGCGGCGGCGAAGGACTGTTGCAGGTGCAAGGCATTGAGGTTCATGGTGATCTCCGGGTTGGGTTGCATCGACGCGCCGATCTGGCGGCGCGTCGGCATCGAGCGCCCGGGCACTGCGATCGCCGTCAGCACGCTGGCGGAGGAGCACTGCGTAACGTCCGTAAGGTGAGGGACATGGCTGGACTTTGATCGCAGACGGAGGACGCGTTCGGCGCTCAATCTGGGGTTGAGTGCCGGCCTTCATATCGGACGAGCGCGGGCTGCGTTCGAGACGAGCGCACCGGCCCGCTTCATCACGCTGCGTGACGGACAACCCCTGCGACCTGCCGATTCCCGGGGCGGCGCTGCTCGGCAACCAGAGCTTCGCGCTGAGCCTGGCCGATTCCGGTGCGCTGCTGGAGGTCGGCTACAAGAAGACTGCGGGGGATGCCGCCGCCGCCAACGCCGCCAGCCCGGCAACGAAAGCTGCCGAACAGACGACGCCGGCGGGCCTGTTGGTGCAGCAGCAGTGTCTGTTGGTGTGCATGACCAAGCCGGTCGACTGCAAGTGACGCCGTCCGTCAGGCCGGCCGCTGCGGCTCATCGCCCAGCAACTCGGTCGCGCTGTCGTCCTTCAACGCCACACCGCTGATCCGCCGCCGCAGCGCCTCGTGCACCAGCCACGCCAGGCGCACCGCCGCCTGCTCAGGTCCCAGGCCTTCGGGGCGGATGTTGCTGATGCAGTTGCGCTCGGCATCGCTGCGGCCGATGCGGGGCTCGAAGGTGAGGTAGGCGCCCAGGCTGTCGGGTGAACTGAGCCCGGGGCGTTCGCCGAGCAGCATCACGACCAGGCGTGCTCCGAGCAAAGCGCCGACCTCGTCGGCGAGCGCCACTCGCGCCTGCGTGGCGACGACGATGGGCGCGATGCGGAGCGGTGTTGCCGATGCCGATGCCAGGCACCAGCGCAGCGCGCGCAACAACGGTGCCGCGTGCTGTTGCGCGGCGACGGCCGACAGCCCGTCGGCGACGACCACGGCCAGATCGTGGCCGGTAGCACCTGCCGAAGCGGCGGCGATGTGGGCGGCGCTGTCTTCGCTGAGCCGGCGGCCGAGGTCGGGCCGGCGCAGGTAGACCTCGCGCGTCGCCGCGCGGCTGGTCACGGCCAGCGTCGGCCAGCCGCCGGCGTGCAGCGCCGCGGCCAGCATCGCCACGTCCAGCGGTACATGCACCGCGTCACGGGCCTGGGCATGCGCGGCGCCGAAGCGCAGCACCTCGGTCGTCGGCAGACCGTCACCCGCGCGGCCGAGCGCGATGCGGGCGGGGGTGTGCTGCCGCAGCGCCGTCCAGCCATCGGGCACTACCGGCACTACCGGCACCACGGGCACGACCGGCACGACCGGCAGAACGGGCCCGTTCACGCGCGGCCCTCACCGGGTGCCGGCAGTGCGGCCTGGCTCCACGCCACCGCCAGGCGCGCCGCGCGCGCGGGGTCGGCATCGGCGCGCAGCAAATGGCCGTGGGCATCGACGAGCCCCAGCCCCTGCAGCCAGGCCTCGAACTCCGGCGCGCGCTTCAACCCGAGCAGGCGGCGCACGAACAGCGCGTCGTGAAAGCTCGTGCTCTGGTAGTTCAGCATCACGTCGTCGGCGCCGGGTACACCCATCATGAACGTCAGCCCGGCGCTGGCCAGCAGCACCAGCAGGTTGTCGGTGTCGTCGCTGTCGGCCTCGGCATGGTTGGTGTAGCAGATGTCGCAGCCCATCGGCAGGCCGAGCAGCTTGCCGCAGAAGTGGTCTTCCAGCCCCGCGCGGATGATCTGCTTGCCGTCGTACAGGTACTCGGGCCCGATGAAGCCGACGACGGTGTTGACGAGCAGCGGCCGGTAGCGCCGCGCCACCGCGTAAGCGCGGGCTTCGAGCGTCTGCTGGTCCACGCCATGGTGGGCCCCGGCCGACAGCGCGCTGCCTTGACCGGTCTCGAAGTACATGCAGTGGTCGCCGAGCGTGCCGCGCTTCAGCGACAGCGCGGCGGCAAACGCTTCGTCCAGCAGTTCCAGGCTGACGCCGAAGCTCTTCAGCGTGCCCTCGGTGCCGGCGACCGACTGGAACACCAGGTCGACCGGCGCGCCACGCTCGATGGCCAGCAGCGTGTTCGTCACGTGCGTCAGCACGCAGCTTTGGGTGGGGATGTGGTGCTGCTGAATCAGGCCGTCGAGCAGCTTCAGCATCTCGACCAGCGCCGGCACGCTGTCGGCCACCGGGTTGATGCCGATGCAGGCGTCGCCCGCGCCGTACATCAGCCCGTCGACGATGCTGGCGGCGATGCCGGCCGGGCTGTCGGCAGGGTGGTTGGGTTGCAGGCGTACTGCCAGGTGGCCGGGCAGGCCGATGGTGCAGCGAAAGCGCGTGGTGACGTGGCAGCGGCGGGCCACGGCCATCAGGTCCTGGTTGCGCATCAGCTTGCTTGCTGCGGCGACCATTTCAGGCGTTAGGCCCGGGGCCAGCGCCGACAGGGCTGCGGGCGTGGCGGCGTCGGACAGCAGCCAGTCGCGGAACCCACCGACGGTCAGCGTCGCCACCGGCGCGAACGCAGTGTCGTCGTGGCTGTCGATGATCAGCCGCGTGACGGCGTCGGCCTCATACGGCACGACGGCTTCGTTCAGGAAGTGCACCAGCGGCACGTCGGCTAACGCGATCTTGGCGGCGACGCGCTCCTGCGCGCTGCCGGCAGCCACACCCGCGAGCTGGTCGCCCGAACGTTCCGGCGTGGCTTTGGCCAGCAACTCGCGCAGGCTGGCGAAGTGCCAACTCTGGGCGCCGATGCGGCTACGGAAGGGCATGCGGCCGATTCTGCCGGTCAGCGCTGCGGCGCGTTCCATTTAGCGATCTTTAGCGGCGCCTTAGCGGTCTCTGCATGACTTCATCGGCAGGGCGCCCGAGAGTCCTCCCCACGCCATGCGATGAGGGCCCTCGAAGACGAGTGGAGCAGCGCAGGGTGCAACCGAGAGGACACGATGAACCAATATTTTGAGATCGATTCACTGCCGGCCAGCCCGTCTGGTGGCTTGTTCGGTGCGCTGCCGATGGCGCTGTTCGACGAGATCGGCTGCGGCCTGATCGTCTGTGACGCCGATGGCGTGCTGCGCTTCGCCAACCACGCCGCGCGCCAGGAGATCGCCGCCGGCCGTCTGCTGAGCGCGGGGGCCAACCGCGTGCAGCGTGCGCCGGGTGCCGGCGGCGACCTGGATGGTGCGCTGCGCCAGGCTGCGGCCAAGGGCCGGCGCACCTTGGTGCGTTTGTCGAATGGCAACGACCGGCTGATGGCCACGACGCTGCCGTTCCGCCTGCCGGGTGTGGAACAGCCGCTGGTGCTGCTGATGCTGGGCTTGCGCCAGCCCTGCACCGACCTCGGCCTGGAGATGCTGGCTGGCAGCTACGGCCTGACGCTGGCCGAGCGGCGCGTGCTCGCCGCGCTGGTGCGGGAGGCGTCGCCGCGCGAAATCGCCGAGCAGAACGCCGTCAAGCTGAGCACCGTTCGCACGCAGATCAGCTCGATACGCGGCAAGCTCGGCGTGCGCAGCATCGAGGCGCTGCTGCTGCGCACAGCGGAGCTGCCGCCAGTGGCGTCGGCATTGCGAATGGCTTTCGGCGGGCGGGCGAGCGCACCGTCCACCCCGCCGTTTCGGGCAGCGGCCTGAAGGGTTGCGCACGATGACGACGATCAGATTCAAGGGTAGCCGCAACCGGCGCTTCGGCGCCCTGCGGGGGCTGGCTTACGTAGCCGTCTCGCTGCTGTGCGCAGCGCTGGCGGTGGTGTCGGTGCTGTTGGGCGGCGCTGTGGCGTTGCCTTGAGGCGCACGCAGAGCGTGTTGCCGGCATTGGCACAGCGGATAGGCTTTGCTACATTCGATTGACAAAGATACACGGAGGAATTTCCATGGCCAAGAAGACCAAGCCGCCGGCGGCCAAGAAAGCCGCTGCTGCGAAAAAGAGTGTCAAGCCGAGCGCTGCCGAGACCGCAGCCGCTGCTGCCAAAGCTGCAGCGACACGAGCCAAGAAGTACGCCGAGCAGGCCAGAAAGGCCGCGGAAGAGGCCCAGGCGGCTGCAAATGCCGGCGTCAAGCCGAAACCCAAAGGGCAGCGCGAGCCCGGGCCGCCGCCCTGGCAGAACTTCCAGCCCGAGATCCAGAACGGCAAGGTCGGGGTCAAAGTCAACGGTGTCTGGACCGACTTCGAGACCTGGATTCAGGGTGCCGGGTCGCTGCGTCTGGTGATCGGTCTGCAGCCGGCCGGCGGAGACACCCCCGCTGCCCGGACCAATATGACCCAGTCGTTGGCCAAGGTCCTGGAGTTCCTGGCCAAGAACGATCGCTTCCTGCGCTTCTGTGCGCGGTGTCAATCCGAACAAGGCACTTGTCCGAATTCAGACTGAGGCGGCGCGGGCGTTTGCCGCACGCGGGGCCTTCGGCGGTGAGGCCGAGGGTCGCGCGGCGGTGACGGACAGTCTGCGCATTCGCTCCAGCGAGGAGACGCTGCGCATCGCCCGGCGCCTGATGCCGGCGCTGGGCATTTCGCGCCTGACCGACATCACCCGGCTCGACCGGCTGGGCGTGCCGGTGTTCGCGTGCATCCGGCCGCGCGGCCGGGTGCTGCGGGTGCACGCCGGCAAGGGCGTGCGGGTGGGTCATGCCCGCGTCGGCGCGTTGATGGAAGCCGTGGAGTACGCGGTGGCCGAATCCGCAGCCACTGCCGGGCCCGACACGGTGTTGCCGCTGCGCGAGCTGGCGGCCCAACTCCCGGCGGGGCTGGAGCTGGCTGCATTCGTGCCGCTGATGGGCGCCCGGCTGGACCCCGGGCGCCCGATGTCGGCGGTGCGCACCGAAGACCTGCTCGGCAAGGCCCGCGTGCTGCTGCCCGCCGAGCTGGTCCTGATGCCCTTCATCGACCCCGCTGGGCCGTCGCTCTTCGGCTGGTCCACCGACGGGCTGGCGGCCGGCAACACGCTGGACGAGGCCACGCTGCACGCCCTGCTCGAAGTGCTCGAGCGTGATGCGATGGCGATGAACCAGGGCTGCGACGCATCGTTGCGCCTGTCGAATGCGGACTTGCCCCCGCCGTTCCCCCAGTGGGCACTGGCGTGGCAGCGCGGCGGCGTGGAGCTGATCGTGCGGGCCATTCCGAACGACTTCGAGCTGCCGTGCTTCGCCGCCTACGTCCACGAAGCGGCCAGCCTGGACGTCAACCTCGCTGGCGGAAGCGGCCTTCATCCCGACCCGCAGGTGGCGTTGATGCGCGCCATCACCGAAGCCGCGCAATCGCGCCTGAGCACCCTGCACGGCGGCCGCGACACGGTCACCCGCTTCTACGCGAAGTACGACACGGCCGACGAGCCGGGCCGCCAACGCGCTGAAAGCCAGCTCGTCGACGAGCTGACCGGGGGGCCGCGCTGCGAGCGCTTCGACACCGGGACGGCGCTGCCGCTGTCATCGCCGCGGGCAGCGCTCGGCGCGCTGCTGCGGCGCCTGCACCGGCTGGGTCATCGCCACGTGTTCCGCCACCGGATCGACACCCGCCGGTTCGGGATCGACCTGCTCGGTCTGCATGTGGTGCGCGTGGTCGTGCCAGGTTGTGAGTCGATGGGGCCCGACCCGCGAATCGGCCCGCGGCTGTTGCAGCGCATCGTCGGTGCAGCCTGAAGTCACGCTCTTCGTGGGCCCTTCGGCATGGGGCCTGGCCACCCAGCGGTGGCCGACCCGCACCCTCGACCGGCGGCCGCCTGTGCTTCGCGGCGACGTCGACGCGCTGGTCGCGGCGCGCTCGCCCGGCGTGCTGGTGCTGTGCGACGGCGTGTTCCAGTCCGCCCCCGCGGTCGGCCACGCCGAGATCGGCCGGGCCGTCGAAGCCGGCTGGCAGGTCTGGGGGGTGTCCAGCCTGGGCGCCATCCGCGCGTACGAGATGCGCCATCACGGCGTGCGCGGCTTCGGCTGGGTCTACGCGCAGTTCGCGCGCTACACCGACTTCAGGGACGACGAGTTGTGCCTGCTGCACCTGCCGGACCCGCCCTACCTGCCGTTGACCGAAGCGCTGGTCAACCTGCGCTACGCGCTCGAGCAGCGCGGCGCCACGTGCGGCATCACGCCGGGAGCTGCAAGCGCGGTGGTGCGCGTGCTGCGCGGCTTGTGGTTCGGCGACCGCACGCCCGAACGCATCAGCACGGTGCTGCGCGAGTCCGCCGGCATCGACGCCGCGGCCGCACGCCGGCTGTTGCACTGGATGGATCGCCACCGCATCAAGGCGATCGACCTGGATACGCTCATGCGCGCCCAGCCGTGGCTGGCGACAGCACCTAGCCAGTCAGGCCGGTAGCGCGATCGCCAGCACGTCGGCGGTGGACATCTGTTCGCCGGCGCGCATCAGTTCGGCGCAGGCTGCCTCCCCCAGGCCGGCATGCAGCGCAGCCAGCGTGTCGGCGACAAGGGCGGCCTCTGCCGGTTCGTAGTTGCGATCGCGCTCGCGGTTGATGCGCGCACTGCGGCCGGCGATCAACGCCGCTTCGGGCCAGCGCCCGGCCGTTGCCGCGGCAAACGCGAACGAGTCGATCACCAGGTTGACCGCGTTGGGCCAGGCCCGCAGCACCGCGCGCGCCGCGTCGCGTGCTTCGTCGGTGCGGCCCAGGCGCACCAGCGCCAGCGCCAGGTTGTGGTTGATGAGGGCGCACATGCGCGTCTGCGAACGGTCGGCGGCGAGCATGGCGCGGGCGCTGGTCACGACGTCGTCGAAACGGCGTTGCACCAGCAGTTCGTCGATGATGTTGACGCGGCACACGGCCGCCGTGGCGTCGAAGCCGGCCGCCTGGGCGATCAGCTGCAGCTGCTCGAGTCGCTCGACCGTGCGGCCGCCGCCGACCATGAAGGCCACGCTGGTGTTGTAGTTCAGCCGCGTGCGCAGCGGCACCTGCGCTTCGTCGATGCGCTGCAGCCGCGACCACATCTCCAGCGCCTTCTGGCGCAGGCCGGGCCGGCCCAGGTAGAGCTGGATCAGGCGCATCAGCGCCTCGTACGTGCCCGCCACATCGGCGATCGATTCGAACTCGGCCCACGCCCGCAACACCAGATCGGTGGCCCGTTCGCGGCTGCCTTCCTGGCGGTAGGCCTGGCCCAGTTCGAGCCAAGCGCGGGCACGGATGCCCGTCGGCGCTTCGGCCAGCACCTCTTCGGGTACCGCATAACTGACCACGTCGGACTGGATTTGCGCGAAGGCGTCGAGTTGCGCCAGCGCGGCCACCAGCCGCGCCAGCAGTTCGGGCTCGCGCGCGGTACAGGCCCACGTCAGTGCCGCGCCGACATTGCGCCGTTCGGGCAGGTAACGCGCCGCCCAGACGCGGTCGCGGACCTGTTCGAGTTCGTCGCGCGCGCCCGCAAAACGCTGCGCGACGACTACCGCGTGGCCGCGGCGCGCCGACTCTTCGGCGGCCGCCTCGCGCAGCTGGAGCCGGGCGTAGTCGCGGGCGCTTTCGAAGAGGCGGTAGCGGGTCGGGCCACCCGCGGTGTCTTCGCCGGCGAACTGGACCAGCGACTTGCTGACCAATCCGCTGAGCGCTTGCAACGCCTGCCAAGGCTCGACCTTTTCGGGGCTGCCAGCGTTGGCACAAAGCTCCTGCACCATGGCGGCGTCGAAGCCGCCGAGAAAGGGTTCGAGCCGGCAGAACAGGCGCTGCTCGTCGCCCGACAGCAGCCCGTAGCTCCACTCGAAGGTGTTCAGCAGGGTGTGGTGGCGCGCGGTGGCGTCGCGCCCACCGGCACGCAAACGCAAACGCTGGTCGATCTGCGAGGCCACCCCGTGCAGCCCGAGCGTGGCCACCTGCGCGGCGGCCATCTCGATGGCCAGCGGCAAGCCATCGAGCTGCCGGCACAACTCGGCAGCGCTGGCCAGTTGAAGCTCGTTCCAGACGAAGGCCGGGTCGCCCATCTGCACCCGCTCGCGGAACAGCTCGAGCGCGCCACCCCGGGCCTCCGGGTCGCCCGACCCGCCGGCCTCGGGTACGTGCAGCGGGCGCAGGCGAAACACGGTCTCGCCCGACAAGCCCAGCGGCTCCCGCGAGGTCGCCAGCCAGTGCATGCCGGCAGCGCGCGCCAACAACGGTGTCAGCGCAGCGGCCACCTCATCGAGCAGGTGCTCGCAGTTGTCGAGCGCGATCAGGCAGTGCATCTGCGCCAGCAGATCGAACAGGTCCTCGTCGCTCTGCCCGGCTTGGTCGGACAGCACGCCCAGCGTCTTGGCGACGAGCGGCAGCAGCGGGGTGCCGCGCTGCAACGGCGCCAGGTCGATCCAATGCACGCCGTCGCGCCAGGTGGCGCTGATTCGATGCAGCAAGGCCTTCGCGAGCGCAGTCTTGCCCACGCCGCCGGTACCCACCACGCTGACCAGCCGCACCTGCTGCAACAAGGGCAATAGGGTGCCCAGTTCGGCCTGGCGACCGACCAGTTCAATGGCCGCGAAGTCCAGGCGTCCGCGCCTGGGTTCCGGTCGGCCAGCTGCGGCCCCGGAAGCCGGTGCCGGCTCGCGCTCGGTCAGTGGCGCGGCGGCCAGCCGATAGCCGTGGCCCGAGACGTTGACGATCGCGCCGCCACCCAACAGTTTTCGCAGCGCCGCAATCTGCACCGACAGGTTGTTCTCCTCGACCACCAGGCCCGGCCAGGCGGCTTCGAAGAGTTCGGCCTTGGTGGCCACGCGGCCTTGGCGCTGGACCAGCGCCAGCAACAGATCGAAGGCCCGGCTGCCGAGCTTGGCGGGCACGCCGCGAACCAGCAGCACGCGCTCCGCGGGCCGAATCTCCCAGCCGTCGAAGAGGTGCGTCGTGTCGTCTGCGGGGCCGTGCGTCATCGCAGCGCTCGCGGGTGGCTTGCGTAGGCGCGACTGTACGTGTCGTCACGCGGTATGACGCCCGGGGCCGACGTCGTAACGGCTGCTGATGGCGCGTGCGGGGGCGGGCCCTACGGTTGCAACCAGCGGCCGGCCACTTGCGGCATCCACCGGACCGTGAACCACATCGGATGCCGATCCAAGGAGATTTTCATGAACAAGCTCGTAACCCTTCTGGCCGCCGCCGCCCTGTCTGGCCTGACCACCCAGGCGATGGCCGATCAGGACACACCGACGACTCGCGAGCAGGTGCTCGCCGAACTCGAGGCAGCCCGCGCCAGTGGCGAACTGCACGCGATGGTCGGCGAGGACAGCGGCTCTTTCTGGCTGGCGCGCCAGCCCAACCGTTCCACGCTGACGCGGGCGCAGGTCAAGGCGGAATTGGTCGCCGCTGGTGGCCCGCAGGCGGTTGCCATCAACACGTCCGAAAGCGGCAACTCGGCGACGTTCGCCGCTGCGGTGGGCGCCGGCCCGCTCACGCGTGCGCAGGTGCACGCCGAGGTGCTGCGGGCGCGCAGCCGCGGTGAGTTGTACGCGATGGTCGGTGAAGACAGCGGTTCGTCGCTGCCGGCTGGCTTCGCAACGCAGCGCGACGTGATCTACGCCGGTCCGAACCTCGGCGAACGGCAGCCGGCGAACTGAGGCGATGGACGCAGCCGGCCGGCCCTGACGTTGCAGCGTCAGGGCCGGCCGCCTCGCGACGCAGATTCGAACCCTTCAGCCTGGACGCCAATGCCGAAATCGTGTGCGCCTGGATCGACGCAGAGCGCGTCAGTCTGGCTTGGCGCGATCGCGATCAGCCGCGGCAATCACCAGCAACGACACCATCAACGCCACGCTGTATTCGCTGCCGCCGGTGCCGTGTTCGCCGACGAACCAGCCGGCATGGCGGTGGATCAGCCCGATGCCGGTGGCGGCAATGACGAACAGCCCGCCGGCCATCCAGCGCGCGCGCCACCCGACGGCCATCAACAGACCCGCGATCAATTCGTAGGCCGAGATCGCCCACACGATCGCGACGCCGTACGGAAAACCACGGCTCTCCAGAAAGCCGCCGAAACGCGGGATCGTGCCGTTGGCGATGCGCACCGCCGCGTGGGCCATGAAGAACACCGCCACCGCCACCCGCAAGACGATCAGCGCCGCGGGCAACGACACGAAGGGGAAGACGCGCGAGATCGATCGCATCAGCGCAGCAGCGGGTTCTTGGCGACTTCGCCCTTCTTTGTGCAGATCGCCTCGGACACGACGCGCCCGGTCACGCTGAAAGAGCCCCCGACGAAACAGTTGAAGTCCTGGCCCGATTTGGTCTTGACGGCGTAGCGCGTGGTCGTGCCTTCGTCGACGCGGTTGCTGATGGTGAACGCAGACTTGTCCAGCCCGAGGGCAAAAGCGGTTCTATCGGTGATGGCCTGGTCGGTGACCGCAACCGAGGCACAGGCGGTGAGGGTGCTGGCAAGGGCCAGCAGGGCAACGAGATGAAGGCGGGTCATGAGGTCCTGAAAATGGGGATGCAACATCGGCGAAAGGCGCGCGAGCCGTGGCAGCCAGGCCGTTGCGGCGGCGGATCCTAGGTCTGCAGGGCCGAGCAGCCCATAGCACCTTCGGGCAGCTGGCGCAGCGGCGTGACGCGGCCTACGATGCCGCCGCCTTTCCGCCTGGGAGGCCCTTGCGGGCGGCCCATGTCCCTTTCCTTGGATGCCCACCCGATGCTCCCCTCGTTGCGCCTCAGTCCAGCCACAACGCCGCTGATCCCCCGCACCATCCGGCATTGGCTTCACGTCACCTGGCGGGTGCTGTTCGTGGCCTGGGCCATCGGTGCGTCCGCGGCAAGCGCCGGGCCTGCGCTCGACGGCGCGGCGATCGACGCACTGGTCCAGCGTGAGATGGTCGAGCGCAACGTGCCGGGGCTGGCGCTGGGCATCGTGTACAAAGGTGAACTGGTCTATGCCAAGGGCTACGGCCAGGCTGACCTGGAGAACGGCGTGCCGGTCACGCCGGACAGCGTGTTTGCTATTGCCTCGGTGAGCAAGCCTGTGCTGGCGCTGGGTGTGGCTGTCCTGGTTGAGCAGGGCGAGCTGTCCTGGAGCGACCCGATCGCCAAGCACCTGCCCGGCACACCACCGATCTGGCGCGACATCACGCTGGCCCACCTGGCCAACCACACGTCGGGCATCGTGCGCGAGTCGCCCGCTTTCGATGGCGCCCGGGTTCAGACCGAGGCCGACCTGCTGGCCGCGACCTACCCGGTGCCGCTGGACTTTGCGACCGGCACGAAGATGCAGTACTGCAACATCTGCTACTTCGCGCTGGCCGAGGTCATCAGCCGGGTCAGCGGCATTCCGTGGCCCACCTACATGGCCACGACGGTGTTCCAACCGGCTGGCATGGCCGGCACGCGCACCACCACCGTCGATGACCTGGTGCCGCGCCGGGTGGCGTCGTACAGCTGGGTGAATGGCCGCCAACAGAAGGTGTCCGAGTACAAGGCCGTGCGGCCCAGCGGCGCGTTTCTGTCCACCATCACCGACCTCGCACGTCTGGAAGCCGCCCTGCACGCGGGGCGCGTGGTGTCGCAGGCTGCGCGCCGCGTCATGGAGACCCCGTCCCTGCTGGAAGACGGCACCGCCGGCAAGATGAATCCGGCTTCACAGGGCTACGGTCTGGGCTGGGAGATTGGCGAGGTGGATGGACGCCGGCGCATGTCCCACGGCGGCTCGCTGGCAGGTTTTCGCACGATTTACGCGCGGTACCCGGATCAGGGCTGGGCGGTGATCATCCTTGCCAACGGCACCGAGGTGCGGCGCATCGCACTGGAGAGCGCCATCGCGCGGCTGCTGCCCAAGCCCTGACGAACTCTGCCCGGGGGCCTCTATAGCAGCACGATGTCGTACTGCTCCGGATTCATCGTTGCCTCCGCACTCAGCGAGATCGGCTTGCCGATGAAGTCACTCAAGCCCGCCAGGTGCTGGCTCTCCTCGTCGAGCAGCATCTCGACGACGGTGGCGCTGGCCACGACGCGGAATTCCTTTGGGTTGAACTGCCGCGACTCACGCAATATCTCGCGCAGGATGTCGTAGCAGACGCTGCGCGCCGTCTTCACCTGGCCGCGGCCTTCGCAGGTGGGGCAGGGCTCGCACAGCATGTGGGCCAGGCTCTCGCGGGTGCGCTTGCGCGTCATCTCGACAAGGCCTAACTGCGTGAAGCCACTGACCGTGGTGCGGGTTCGGTCGCGGGCCAGTTGTTTGCGCAATTCGGCCAGCACGGCTTGCTGGTGGTCCTCGCGCGTCATGTCGATGAAGTCGGCAATGATGATGCCGCCCAGGTTGCGCAGCCTCAGCTGGCGCGCGAGTGCGCCCGCCGCCTCCAAGTTGGTCTTGAAGATCGTGTCCTCGAAATTGCGCGAGCCCACATACCCACCGGTGTTGACGTCGATCGTCGTCAGCGCCTCGGTCTGGTCGATGATGAGGTAGCCGCCGCTCTTCAGATCGACCCGCCGGGCCAGCGCGCGCGCAATCTCTTCTTCGATGCCGAACAGGTCGAAGACCGGGCGCTCGCCGCGGTACAGCTCGAGCTTGCCCACCGTGCGCGGCATAAAGGTCTCGCCGAAACGTTTCAGCACCTCGAACTGCAAGGCGCTGTCGATGCGCACGGCCTGGGTCACTTCGTTGGTCAGATCGCGCAGCACGCGTTCGGCCAGGCTCAGGTCCTGGTGCAACAGCGTGCCCGGCGGCTGGCTGTGGCTGCGCTCGCGGATCAACGCCCAGGCCCGGCGCAGGTAGGCAATGTCGTCGGCCAGTTCGGCATCGGTGGCTTCTTCGGCGTTGGTGCGCAGGATGAAGCCGCCGGTCTTCTCGCCGCCTTTCTCGCCGTTCCTTTCGGCCGATTTGTCGGCATCGAGGTTCATGCCCGCCAGCGCCGCCACGCGCGTGCGCAGCTGCTCGCGCAACTCGTTGCTGCCGATCTTCTGGCTGATGCCGATGTGCTGGTCGTGTGGCAGGAAGACCAGCATGCGCCCGGCGATCGACACCTGCGTCGACAGCCGCGCGCCCTTGGTGCCGATGGCGTCCTTGATGACCTGCACCGTCAGAGTCTGGCCTTCGAAGACCTGCCGTTCGATCGGCATCAGCGGCGCATCGGCGCGCTGCATCGGCGGGCCGCCGACCAGGTCGGCGACGTGCAGGAACGCGGCGCGCTCCAGGCCGATGTCGATGAACGCGCTCTGCATGCCGGGCAGCACGCGCACCACCTTGCCGAGGTAGACGTTGCCGACCAGCCCACGCTCCAGCGTGCGCTCGATGTGCAGCTCTTGCAGCGCACCGTTTTCGACGACGGCGACGCGTGTCTCCTGCGGCGCCCAGTTGATGAGGATGTCTTGGCCTGCCATGTCGCGCAGTCTAGGGTGCCAGAGCGAGCGGCACCCCTGCGGCTTTCAGCAGGTTCGTGGTCTCGAAGAGCGGCAGGCCCATCACGCCGCTGTGGCTGCCGTCGATGGATTCGACCCAGCCGGCGAGTGCCCCCTGGATGGCGTAGGCGCCGGCCTTGCCGAAGGGTTCGCCGCTGGCGATGTAGGCAGCGATCACGGCCGGCGGCAGCTTGGCGAAGCGCACCTTTGTGATGTTGAGTGCGTGGTGCGCGCGCCGGCCGTCGTGCACCGACACGGCGGTCAGCACGCGGTGGGTCCGGCCCGAGAGCCATTCCAGCATCACCTGCGCGGTGCTCTCGTCGCGCGGCTTGCTCAGGATCACCCGGTTCAGCGCCACCGTGGTGTCGGCGCACAGCACGGCGCCCGGCGGCAGGCCACGCGCCAGCAGCCGCGCTCGCGCGGCCGACAACTTGGCGCGCGTCACGCGCTGCACGTAGTCGGCCGGCAGTTCGCCCTGGCGTTCCACTTCCAGCGCCTCGGCGTCTTCGTCGGCACCGGGTAGCAGCAGCTCGTGGGCGGCACCGATCAGGTCCAGCAACTGCCGGCGGCGCGGGCTTTGCGAGGCCAGGTACAGCGGCTTCTTGGTCATGGGAGATGGGGCCTTTCGTCCAGCACCACGGTGTCACTCACGGTGGTATGGGTGCCCTTCCAGCACCGACCACGCGCGGTACAGCGCCTCGGCCAGCAGCACGCGCGCGAAGGCGTGCGGCAGCGTCAGGTCGCTCAGGCGCAGGGTTTCGTCCGCGCTGGCCTTCAGCGCGGGATCGAGGCCGTCCGGCCCGCCGACCAGCAGCGCCACGTCACGGCCTTCGCCACGCCAGACCGCCATGCGTTCGGCGAGCTGGTGCGTCGTGCGGCGGCTGCCTTGTTCATCGAGCACGACGCGCCAGGCCTGCTTCGGCAACGCGGCTTCTAAACGTTCGGCCTCCGCCGCCATGCATTGCGCGGCGGTTCGGCCGCGCTCGCGCGGTTCGGCCTTCAGCGCCTTCAGCTCCAGCCGCATTTCGGGTGGAAAGCGCTTGGCGAAATCGGCCCAGGCCGTGGCGGCCCAGGCTGGCTGGCGCTGGCCCACTGCCACCACCAGCAGCTTCATGCGGCGTCAGCGCACCGGCTTGTTGGCCGTGGCCTTGCGGCCCACGGGCTTCTTGGCTGATGCTGCTGGTGCGGCCTTGGTGGCCTTTCCAGCCTTTCCCGGGGCGGTCGCCCGGCGCGGGGCTGCCCGCTTTGCCAGCGTCTTCGTGGCCGCTGTTTTCTTCGCGCCGGCAGCCTTGCGCTTCGGTGCGGGGTCGGGCTCCGAGGCCTTGACCAGCTTCGTCGTCGTGTCGCCGAGCTTCATCTTGACCGACTTGCCGCCCCAGATCTCTTCGAGGTGGTAGTAGTCGCGGATGGCCGGCTGCATGATGTGCGCGACCGCGGCGCCGCAGTCGACGATGATCCACTCGCCGTTGTCCTCGCCCTCGGTGCGCAGCACGTCCATGCCGCGCGACTTGACGGCGTCACGCACGCTGGAAGCCAGCGCCTTGGTCTGCCGGTTGCTGGTGCCCGAGGCGATGATCACGCGCTCGAACATTGCACTCAGGTGCTCGGTGTTGAAGACGGCGATGTTCTGCCCCTTCACGTCTTCCAGGCCATCGACGATGGCGCGTTGCAGCTTGCGGATGTCCATTCAGCTCCTGTTTGAACGCTTGTTCATGCCCCGGTAAAGGCCTTGCGAGTCAATATAGCTCGCCACGGGGGCGGGCACCAGTTTCGAGATGTCCTGGCCGGCTGCCACCCGCGTGCGGATGTCGGTCGACGAAATGTCCAGCATCGGCAGCGGCACGGCGCGGTGCGGGTGGCGCAGCACGGCGGCGTCCACCGGCGGTGCCGCGCCGGGGCGGTTGGCCACCGCCAGCGTGACCAGCGCCAGCAGCTCGCGCCAATCGTGCCAAGTGTGCAGCGTGGCGTACTGGTCGGCGCCGATGATCAGGAACCACTGGGTGGTCGGGTGGGTGGTTTGCAGCCCACGCACCGTGTCGAATGTGAAGGTGGGGCCGTCGCGGTCGACCTCGATGCGGTCGAGAGCGAAGTGCGGTTCGCCGGCGATCGCGCGTTCAACCATCGCGACGCGGTGAACGGCGGGCGTGACGTCGCGCGTGGTCGTCTTCTGCCAGGGCTGGCCGGCGGGGATCCAGCGGACTTCTGCGAGCCTGAGTTCTTCGAGTGCAGCGCGCGCCAGTGCCACGTGCGCGTTGTGCACCGGGTCGAAGGTGCCGCCCAACAAGCCGACGCGCTGGCCGCCGGTCATGTCGGCCCCTCGACCGCCGGGTACGACGTCCGGTTCCCCGAGAGGACGCAGCGCGCCCTTCGGAGCGGCCGGGCGGTCGCGCTGATCGTCACTCGGTCAGCCAATCGCGCGGACGAAGAAAGTCCGTGTACAGCCGCGCCTCGGGCGTGCCCGCTTCCGGCTGCCATGCATAGCGCCACTTCACGATCGGCGGCATCGACATCAGGATGCTCTCGGTGCGGCCGTCGCCATGCAAGCCGAAATGCGTGCCGCGGTCCCAGACGAGATTGAATTCGACATAGCGACCGCGCCGGTAGGCCTGGAAGTCGCGCTCGCGCTCGCCGAAGGGCACGTCGCGGCGGCGCTGCACGATCGGCAGATAGGCCGGGATGAAGGTGTCGCCGACCGCGCGGATCATCGCGAAGCCGTTGTCGAAACCGCCGTCGTCGAAGTCGTCGAAGAACACCCCGCCCACGCCGCGCGGCTCGTTGCGGTGCTTGAGGAAAAAATACTCGTCGCACCAGCGCTTGAAGCGTGGGTACTTGTCGTCGCCGAAGGGCGCCAGCGCCGCGGCATTGGCCTGGTGAAAGTGGCGCGCGTCTTCTTCGAAGCCGTAGTAGGGCGTCAAGTCCATGCCGCCGCCGAACCACACCACCGGCGCCTTGCCCTCGGGCAGCGCCGCCAGCATGCGCACGTTCATATGAACCGTGGGGACGTACGGGTTGCGCGGGTGTATGACGAGCGACACCCCCATCGCCTCGAAAGGCGCGCCGGCCAGTTCGCCGCGGTGCTGGGTGGCCGACGGCGGCAGGGTGCGGCCCTTGACATGGCTGAAATTGCAGCCACCGCGTTCGAGCACGCCGCCTTCTTCGACCAGCTGCGTAAGCCCGTCGCCTTCAAGCTTGCCGCCAGGGGGCCGCTGCCAACCGTCGCTGATGAAGGTCTTGCCGTCTTCGGCCTGCATCGCCGCGACGATCCGGCCCTGCAGCCCGAGCAGGTACTCGCGCACCGCGGCCGTCGCGTTCGTCGTCACGATGTCGACCCTTCATCAAGCGGCCGCCGCGGAGCCGGCTTTGCCGGTCCGCTGGCGGCGCCCCCTGGGGGGGCAGCGCCGAAGGCGCTCCGGGGGGAACCTGGTAGTGCCCGATGGCCAATGTCGTTGCGCCACTGCGCGCCGTCGAAGCGCACCTGGCGCACGGCGTCCAGCGCGCGCTGCTGCGCCAGACGCACCGACTCGCCGAGCGCGGTGACGCACAGCACGCGGCCGCCGCTGGTGGCGAGCTGGCCGTCGTGGACCGATGTGCCGGCATGGAAGACCTGCACCTCGTCGTTGGAGGTGGGCAGCGCCGTAATCGCATCGCCCTGGCGCGGCGCCGCCGGGTACCCGTGCGCGGCCATCACCACACCGAGCGCGGTGCGCCGGTCCCACAACGGCTCGACCTGGTCGAGCGTGCCGTCGGCGGCGTGCATCAGCAGCTCGAACAGGTCGCTCTTCAGCCGCATCAGGATCACCTGCGCTTCGGGGTCGCCGAGCCGGCAGTTGAACTCCACCGCGCGCGGCTGGCCCTTGTCGTCGATCATCAAACCGGCATACAGGAAACCGGTGAACGGGTGGCCTTCCTTGGCCATGCCGGCGAGGGTGGGGTTGACGATCTCCTGCATCACCCGCGCATGCACGTTCGGCGTCACGACAGGGGCCGGCGAGTACGCGCCCATGCCGCCGGTGTTGGGGCCGGTGTCGCCCTCGCCGATGCGCTTGTGGTCCTGGCTGGTGGCCAGCGGCAGCACGTGCGTGCCGTCGCAGACGACGATGAAGCTGGCTTCCTCGCCGTGCATGAATTCTTCGATCACGACGCGTGCGACACCCGCGTTGTGAACCACGCCGAGCGAGGGCTCGGGCGACAGCATGTCGTCGATCGCGGCGTGCGCTTCTTCGGCCGTCATCGCCACCACCACGCCTTTGCCGGCGGCCAGGCCGTCGGCCTTGATGACGATCGGCGCACCGCGCTTGTCGACCAGCTCGTGCGCCGGCGCCGCTTCGGTGAAGGTGGCGTGCAGCGCGGTCGGGATGCCGTGGCGCTGCATGAATTCCTTGGCGAAGGCTTTCGAGCTTTCGAGCTGCGCGGCGGCCTGGGTCGGGCCGAAGACGCGCAGGCCGCGGGCACGGAACAGGTCGACGATGCCGGCCGCCAGCGGCGCTTCGGGGCCGACGACGGTCAGCGCGATCTTCTCGGCCGCCGCGAAGTCGGCCAAAGCCGCGATGTCGGTGATCGGCACATTGCGCAGCGTCGCATCCGCCGCCGTGCCGCCGTTGCCGGGGGCGACGAAGACCCGCAGCACCTTGTCGCTTTGCGCCAGCTTCCAGGCCAGCGCGTGTTCACGGCCGCCGGAGCCGACTACGAGGACCTTCACGCTCAGGATTCGATCAATGCGTTGTGGAACACGTCTTGAACGTCATCCAGGTCTTCGATGATGTCGAGCAGCTTCTGCATGCGTGCCGCGTCTTCACCCGCCAGTTCGATGCTGTTCTCGGCGCGCATCGTCACTTCAGCGATCTCGGGCTTCAGGCCGGCGGCTTCGAGCGCCACCTTGACCGCTTCAAAGCCCGCATAGGGCGTCAACACCTCGATCGAACCGTCGTCGCCGGTGATCACGTCGTCGGCACCGGATTCCAGCGCCACTTCCATCACCTTGTCTTCGGATGTGCCCGGCGCAAACAACAACTGCCCGCAATGCTTGAACTGGAAAGCGACAGAGCCTTCGGTGCCCATGTTGCCGCCGTACTTGCTGAACGCGTGGCGCACTTCGGCCACGGTGCGCACGCGGTTGTCGGTCATGCAGTCGACGATGATGGCCGCGCCGCCGATGCCGTAGCCCTCGTAGCGGATCTCCTCGTAGTTCACGCCATCGAGGTTGCCGGTGGCCTTGTCGATGTTGCGCTTGACGGTCTCGACCGGCAGGTTGACGGCCTTGGCCTTCTCGATCGCCAGCCGCAGCCGCGGGTTGGCCGAGACGTCACCACCACCGAGCCGGGCCGCGACCATGATCTCGCGGATCACGCGTGTCCAGGCCTTGCCGCGTTTTTCGTCCTGCCGGCCCTTGCGGTGCTGGATGTTGGCCCACTTGGAATGACCGGCCATAAGTGCGAATCCCGACTCCTCTGTTTGAGGGCCGGGATTCTAGCGACGAGGGCCTTGTCGGCCCGGAGTTGTACTCAGGCGTGGTGCAGCTTGAACACCGCCACCGCCTGAACCAGCTGCTGCGCCTGCTGGCGCAGGCTTTCCGCCGCGGCCGCGCTCTCTTCCACCAGCGCCGCGTTCTGCTGCGTGGCCTGGTCCATCTGGCTGACCGCCTGGCCGACCTGGCTGACGCCCGAGCTCTGCTCGACGCTGGCCGAGCTGATCTCGCCGACGATGTCCGAGACGCGCTGGATCGCCTGCACGATCTCGTCCATCGTCTTGCCGGCTTCACCGACCAGCGAAGTGCCTTGTTCGACCCGCTCGACGCTGGCCGAGATCAGAGACTTGATTTCCCTGGCGGCGGCAGCGCTGCGCTGTGCCAGGCTGCGCACCTCAGCGGCCACGACCGCGAAGCCGCGGCCCTGCTCGCCAGCCCGGGCAGCTTCCACCGCTGCATTCAGCGCCAGGATGTTGGTCTGGAACGCGATGCCGTCGATGGTGCCGATGATCTCGCTGATCTTGCGGCTGCTGTCGTTGATGCCCTTCATCGTCTGCACCACGCGGCCGACGACGTCGCCGCCGCGCTGCGCCACGCTCGATGCGTTCTGCGCCATCTGGCTCGCCTGCCGTGCGTTGTCGGCGTTGTGCCGAACGGTCGTGCCGAGCTGTTCCATCGTCGCCGCGGTCTCTTGCAGCGCGCTGGCCTGCTGTTCGGTGCGGCCCGACAGATCCTGGTTGCCCTGCGCGATCTGCGAGCTTGCGGTGGCCACGTGTTCGCTGCCGGCACGCACCTGGGACACGGTATCGGCCAGGCGCTGCTGCATCTCGGCCAGGCGGGCCATCAGGCTCACCTTGTCACCGGCGCGCACCGGGATGTGGCTGCTCAGGTCGCCGTCGGCCACGGCCCGGGCCACCGCGGTCGCGGTGCGGGGCTCACCGCCGAGCTGCCCGACGACGTTGCGCGTGATCATCCACGCCAGGCCGAAGCCCAGCGGCAGCGAGACACCGAGCAGCACCATCAGAGCCCAGCGCGCCCATTCGAAGATCGAGGTGGCCGTTTCGGCGGCCTTGGCGGCGCCGGCGAAGTTGTATTTGGTCAGGTCGGCCAGTGCGGCCACGCTGTCGTCGAAGGCCGTGGCGGCCAGGCCGTCGCTGACGTCGGCGGCGTCGCCCTGTTTCTTCTCGCGGCCGAGGGCGATCACCTTCTTCATCGCGCTGCCGTACTCAGCGCGCGCTTTCTCGACCTTGGCGAACAGCGCCGCCTCCTCGTCGCCGGCGATGATGCGCTTGTAGGCGGCGAACTCGGCATCGAGCAGCTTGCTCGCGTCGGCGATCTTCTCTTCGTATTCGCCGTGGTAGCTGGTGTCGGTCGTGCGGCTGTGCTTGATCTCCATGTCGCGCTCGTCGACGAGCGTGCCGCGTACGGTGGACAGGTGACCGGCACCCTGCATCCACTTCACGGCCAGCACATCGGCCTTCTCATTGAGCCGCTGCAAGCCGACGATGCCCACGACGCCAATCGCAGCGGCAAACAACAGCACCAGCGACAGTGACCCGAACAGCTGGGCGCGGACCGTCAGGCTGGACAAACGGCGCCGGGCGGCACCGACGGGGCGGGAGACGAGCGGGATGTTCATGCGTTGGATTCTTCAGGGCGCCGCCGACGCGCAGTCGCCTGAAAAGGCGGGGCGTTGGCGGCGCTGTTCAAGGGCGAGGCGGGGCGCCGGGCGCTCCAGAACCTTTCAAGCGTGGCGCGTGGCGCCCCGCGTGACTCACTTCTTGTGGCCGATGTAGCTCACGCCGATGATCTTGCCGCTGCCGTCCTTGATCGGGTTGTAGCAGGCGTCGAAAGCGGTGCCCAGCACGTCGATCGGGCCGCAGTACTGCTGGCCCTTGCTGACGGCGGCGTAGGCGGCGTTGCGCGCCAGTTGGGTGCCGACGCCGCGTTTGCCTTCGGGCGTGAGCACATTGGTCGAGACGCGAACGAACTCTTCGCCGTCCTTGACGAACACGGTGGCTGTGGCCTGGTGGGCCTTGCGCACGGCGTCGACGACGTCGTAGTTGTTGTTGATCTTGCGCTCACCGAAGTAGATGGCGGGCACGGTCTTGCCGGCGACGTCCTCGGTGCCCTCGATCTTGGCCGCGCCGATCTTGGCCAGGCGGGCGTCGAGGTCGGCGATGGTCGCCTTCGGGTCGTTGGCGTAGGCGCTGCCGAAGCAGGCGATCAGGGCGGCGGCGGCCAGGGTACGGTGGAGGTTCTTCATGTCGGGGTTTCCCTTCGAGGTCTTGGGGTGGCGGATCGCCCGTGCTGCCACGAGGGGTCGGCGGGGCTGTATCTCTTTTCGGCTGCCGCCGGCCGGGGCTTTAGCGGCGCATCCGCCTCGTTATCCTCAGCCCCATGTACGCGCCGTACTTCGGGCTCAGCAAAGAGCCCTTCTCGATCGCGCCGGACCCGCGCTTCCTGTTCATGAGCGACATGCACCGCGAGGCGCTGGCGCACCTGCTGTATGGCGTCTCGGGTGGCGGCGGCTTCGTGTTGCTGACGGGCGAAATCGGTGCCGGCAAGACGACGGTCTGCCGTGCCTTCCTGGACCAGGTGCCGCCGCATTGCGTGGTGGCCTACATCTTCAACCCCAAGCTCACGGTCTACGAGCTGTTGCAGACGGTGTGCGAGGAGTTCGGCATCACCGTCGTGCCGGCCAACGGTGAAAACCCGTCGCAGAAGGACCACGTCGACGCGCTGAACCACTTCCTGCTCGCCGCGCACGCGGCGTCCAAGCAGGCCGTGCTGATCATCGACGAGGCGCAGAGCCTGGCCGCCGACGTGCTGGAGCAGCTGCGCCTGCTGACCAACCTGGAAACCGGCGAGCGCAAGCTGTTGCAGATCGTGCTGATCGGCCAGCCCGAATTGCGCGAGTTGCTGGCTCGCCCGCAGCTGGAGCAGCTGGCGCAGCGGGTGATTGCGCGTTACCACCTCAAGGCGTTGTCGCCCGGCGAGACGGCGCACTACATCCAGCACCGGCTGGCGGTGGCTGGTCCGGGCGCCGCGCAGCGGCTCTTCGACGCCGATGGCGTGGTGCGCATCCACGCGCTGACCGGCGGCGTGCCGCGGCGCATCAACCTGCTGTGCGACCGCGCGATGCTCGGCGCCTATGCGCATGGCAAGCAGCGGGTCGATCGGTTGACGGTCGAGCAGGCCGCGCGCGAGGTGTTCTTCAACGCGCCGCGCAAGCCCGGCGATGCGCCCGAGCGCAGCGCGGGGCCCGCCAACCCACCGTGGTGGCCCTGGGCCTGGGGCACCTTGGCTGTGGCGGTGACGGCGGTGGTGGTGGCCGGGGTGATGTTGGGGCTGCGCGAGCCGCGGGCGGCTTCGACGGGCGCGGCGGCGGCCTCCGCCCCGGCCCCGGCGCCATGGCTGACGGCTTCGGCGCCGGGCAGCGTGGCACTGCCAGCCCCTTCGGCCGCGTCGGCAACGCCGGCCACCGCGGCGGACGCGGTGCCGGCGGTGGCCGCGGTGCGCGCCGACGCCGGCACCGTGCTGGCCTTCGCCCACCGCGACGAAGCGCAGGCCTGGCGCGAGCTGGTGCGCTGGTGGCAGGCCGAGTGGGGTAGCAACGCCAGTTGCACGCAGACAGGCCTGCCGGGTCTGGTGTGCCATCGCAACAGCGGCGGGCTTGCGGCGCTGCGCGCGGTCGGCCGGCCGAGTCTGCTGGTACTGCGCGATGAGGTCGGGGGCAACGCCTGGATCCAGCTGGTGGCCATCGGCGACAGCGACGTCATGCTGCGTGCAGGCAGCCGCCGTTTCAAGATCGGCCAGGGCGAGCTGGCGCGCATCTGGCGCGGCGAGTTCGTGACCTTGTGGCGCCCACCGCCCGGCTGGCGCGAAGGCAGCGAAGCCGCCACCCGGCCCGAGCTGCGCGAATGGATCAACGAGCGTCTGGCCGATGCCGGCGAGGCCGCTGCGGAGAAGCCGCTGAAAGACCGGCTGTGGGCCTTCCAGATCGGCCAGGGCATGACGCCCGACGGCCAGGCCACACCCGCCACGCTGATGCGGCTGGCACGGCCCGATCCGAAGCTGGTCGAGCCGCGGCTGCCTGCGGAACCGGGGTCGTGAGATGAGCTACATCCTCGATGCGCTGCGGCGCGCCGATGCCGAGCGCGGACGTGGCGCCGTGCCGGGGCTGCATGCGAAGCCGCTGACGATCGACGCCCCCGGCGCGGACAACCCGGCGCGACGGCTGCCGTGGGTGCCGATCGCGGTGGGCAGCAGCGTCGCGCTGGTGGCGATTGCAGGGCTGGCATGGTGGCTGCGGCCCGCCGCCGTGGCGACGCTTGCACCGCCGCCGCCAGCGGCGATTACAGCAGCGCCGCCAGCGGCGATTGCAGCAGCGCCGCCGGCGCCGGTGTTCCAGCCGCCGCCGTCTGCGCGATTGCCGGCGCCTGCGGTAGCGCCACCGTCGTCACCACCCGCCGCCGCTGTCGTTGCGCCGCTGCCTGCGCCGGCCAAGCCGCGCGTCGAGAAGGCCGACAAGCTGGATCAAACGCCCAAGCCCGACAAAGCCCCGCCCAAGCCCGCCGCGCCACCGGGGCCGCCGGCCACGCCCTTGGCGCAGCTGCCCCCCGAGGTGCGCAGCCAACTCCCGCCGATGACGGTGGGCGGGTGGATCTACTCGGACAGCGCGTCCAGCCGCTTCGTGATGATCAACGGCCAGATCGTGCGCGAAGGCGAGCCTGCAGCCACCGGCGTGGTGCTTGAGCGCATCGGTCCTAAGAGCGCGGTGCTGCGCTGGCGCGAGTGGCGCATCGAGGTGCCGTTGTGAGCGATCGCGGCATCCGCCTGATGCTGCGCGACGACTTCGCCGAGGTGATGCGCATCCGCTACGCGGTCCGCGAGAACCGCCTCGTCTCGATGAAGATCGGCCCCGAGCTCTATGCCGACTACATCGAGCGCAGGGGCCGCGGCTGGGTGGCTGAAGACAACGGCCGGATCGTCGGCTTCGCCATCGGCGACCGCGACGGGGCTGACATCTGGGCCCTGTTTGTCGACCCACAGCACGACCGCCGTGGCCACGGCCGCCGGCTGCACGACACGATGGTCGAGTGGATGTTCGCGCAAGGCCTGCGGCGCATCACGCTCGGCACCGGGCCGGGTACGCGCGCCGAAGCGTTCTACATCGCCGCGGGCTGGCGCTTCACGCATCTGCGCGATGACGGCGAACACGCCTACGAGTTGCTGGCACCGCGTTCGCGCGCCTGACACGCCCCGGCCCCGGGGAGGTTCAGCCGCGGCGGCATTGGCGATACTTCGGCGCGCATGACGATGTCCACCGAACCCTCGCCCCCGCCGCGCCCCGGGCGCCGTACCCGCCCGACCCCATGGCGGTTGGCCTGCTTCGCGTGGCTCGGTCTCGGCCTCGGGATGCTGGCCCGCGCCGAGACGCTGCTGGTCGGCCCCGATGGTGCCCAGCAACGGCTCGAAGACGCGCTGCGCATGGCCCGCGACGGGGACGTCATCGAAGTGCTGCCCGGCAACTACCGCGGCGTGCGGCTGGTGCTGGACAACCGTCGCCTCACGCTGCGCGGCGTGGGCGACAAAAAGCCGGTCTTCGACGGTGAAGGCAAGCCGACCGCGGCCTACGCGCTGTTGATGGTGCGCGGCGGCGAGGTGCTGCTGGAGAACATCGAGTTCCGCGGCGCCCGCGCCAACGACGGCGAAGGCGCCGGCGTGCGGCTCGAAGGTGGGCGGCTGAAGCTCAAGGCGTGCGCGTTCTACGACAACGAGAACAGCCTGGTCACCACCGCCGACGACAAGGCGGAAGTCGAGATCGAGAACACCCAGTTTGGCCAGGCGCCCCAAGTCGAAGGCGGGTTGCACCACCTGCTGAACATCGGCCGCATCGCCAAGTTGTCGGTCACCGGCAGCCGCTTCCAGGCCGGGTTCGAGGGCCACATGATCAAGTCGCGGGCGCGCGAAACCGACATCCGCTACAGCTTCATCCACGACGGCGGCGCGGGCGCGTCGTCGTACGAGATCGACCTGCCGCTGGGCGGTTTGGTGACGCTCATCGGCAACGTCATCGGCCAAAGCCCGAAGGGCCGCAACCGGGTGATGGTGGCTTACGGTTCCGACGGCAATGGCTGGCCGCGCAACGCTCTGTACATGGTGCACAACACGCTGCTGAATTACCAGGTCACGCCGGCGTGGTTCCTGCGAGTCTGGCGCGATCAGCTGCCCGCAGGCACCGAGGTCGTCGCCGTCAACAACCTGCTCGTCGGCGGCGGTGTGTTCGGCCTCGTCAACAGCGGTCGCTTCGAGGGCAACCACCACGCTCTGGTCTCGATGCTGGCCGATGTCGACACCTATGCCTTCGAGCTGCCCGCCGGTTCGATGAGGCGCGGCAAAGGCGTCGACCCACGCCAGGCCGTGGCCGGGCGCGACCTGTCGCCGCAGGCCGAATTCGCATGGCCGATGGGTGCGAAGCCGCTGCAGCCGGGCCGCAGCACCTGGTCACCGGGAGCGTTCCAGAAATGAAGCCTGAAGACATGCACCCCGACAGCGTGGCGGCGCAGGCGCTGGGCTGGATCGACGAAGCCACGCGTGCGGTGATTCCGCCGCTGCATGTCTCGACCACCTACCTGCGCGACCCCGACAACCAGTACCGCTCGGGCCGCATTTACGCGCGCGACCACAACCCGGCCTTCGACCAGGCCGAGGCCGTGATCGCGAACCTGGAGCACGGCGAACAGGCCTTGTTGTTCGCCAGTGGCATGGCCGCCGCGACGGCGGTGTTCCAGGCGCTGAAGCCCGGCGATCATGTGCTTGCGCCGAAGGTGATGTACTGGTCGCTGCGCAACTGGTTGATGAACTTCGCCACCGAGTGGGGGCTGGTCATCGAACTGATCGATATGGATTCACCCGCTGCGTTGCGCGCCGCGCTGCGGCCCGGGCAGACGAAGCTGGTTTGGATCGAGACACCCGCGAACCCGCTGTGGACCTTGACCGACATCGCCGATGCAGCAGCTGCGGCGCATGCGGCGGGTGCGTTGCTGGCGGTCGATTCGACGGTGGCCACGCCGGTGCTGACGCAGCCCTTGGCGCTGGGTGCCGATGTGGTGATGCACGCCGCCACCAAGTACCTCAATGGCCACTCCGACGTGATCGCCGGCGCATTGGTGATTCGCCAGGGCGCTGCGCAGTCTGAGTACTGGCAGCGTGTGCGCAAGGTGCGCGCGCAGATCGGCGGCACGCTCGGTTCCTTCGAGGCCTTCCTGCTGGTGCGCGGCATGCGCACGCTGCATCTGCGCGTGCGCGCGGCTTGTGTCTCGGCGCTGAAGATTGCCGAGCACTTTGCGGCGGCACACCCGCAGGTGCTGGAGGTGCAGTACCCCGGTCTGCCGGGCTTCGTCGGGCATGCGGTGGCGAAGGCACAGATGCGGGGCGGCTTCGGCGGCATGCTGTCGATCCGCCACCGGCGCGGCGAAGCGGCGGCTATCGCCACGGCTGCGAACGTCCAGCTGTGGAAGCGGGCGACGTCGCTCGGCGGCACGGAAAGTCTGATCGAACACCGTGCTTCGGTCGAAGGCGTGGGCACGCCGGCGCCGGCCGACTTGCTTCGGCTGTCGGTGGGGCTGGAGCATGTGGACGACCTGATCGCTGATCTGGAGCAGGCGCTGGTGGGTTGAGGGGTGGGCGCCGGGCGTCGGGCGTTGCGGCCTGCGCGGCAAAGGCGGGCTCGGGCGGGCGGGGGCGCTCGGGCGTGCACTGCCTTCGCTGCGCTACGGCTTTCCTGCGGCCCTGGCGCTTGCAAGCGCCAGGGCGTGCGCTAGGCACAAAACAGTCCGCAGGGACTGTTTCGGTCCGAGCGCACTGCTCGGGTTCTTGGCCGCACGCCATAACTCGCTGCTCTCGTTTCGCTCGTTCCGCTCAAACAAATTGAGTGAATCACATGACGAAGCGCGCTGCGCGCGCCGGCCAAGACCCCTCCGCTCCTCGGCGTCCACACTCGCGCCCCAGCCCGCCCGCCCGAGCCCACCTTTGCAGCAACGGTTTTGGCGAACGAAGACAAAGCGGCTCGGCTTCTTCGTGGCGAACGAATCCCGGTGGTTGAGCGGCAGGCGGACGGTGCCCGGCGGGTGGGCGATTGAGCACCGCAGGGCAGCCGTAGCGTAGCGAAGGCCGTCCGATCTCACCCACCCGCCGGGCACCGCCCGATTGCCGCGACGCGCTGCGGTGCGCTGCGGTGCCTCGCTACCCGCCGCCCCGCACATTGACCCTCACATGAAACTCTTGCATCATTGTTGCGTAACCGAATTACACATCGCACGCCCATGTCCTTCGACCTCATTCTCTTCGGCGGCACCGGCGACCTGACCTGGCGCAAGCTGATGCCGGCGCTGTTCCAGGCCTTCCGCCATGGCAAGCTGCCGCCCGACGGGCGCATCCTGGGCGTCGCACGCGACGAGCGCAGCGACGAGGAATACCGCGCTTATATCCACGAGCGCTTTCCGGAAGTCGAGCCGAGCAAGCGCCCCAGCGAGGAAGAGTTCGCGCGCTTCGCGCAACTGTTGCACTACCGCCGCATGGACCTGTCGCAGCCCGAGGACTACGCTGGCCTGAAGCGTTGGATAGGCGAACGCAGCCCCGAGGTGGTGGTGCTGTTCCTGGCCACCAGCCCGCATCTGTTTCCGGTGATCGTCGGACAGCTGGGCGCGGCCGGCTTGAACGGGCCTAACGTTCGGGTGGTGCTGGAGAAGCCGCTCGGCCACGAACTGGCCAGTGCGCAGGAGATCAACCGCGTCGTGCGTGCGTCGTTCCGCGAAGAGCAGGCGCTGCGCATCGATCACTACCTCGGCAAGCCGGCGGTCCAGAACCTGATGGCGCTGCGCTTCGGCAACGCCTTGTTCGAGCCGCTGTGGCGCCGCGAAAGCATCGCCAACATCCAGATCACCTTGGCCGAAGGCATCGGCGTCGGCACGCGCGGCGATTTCTACGACAAGACCGGCGCGCTGCGCGACATGATCCAGAACCACGCGCTGCAACTCCTCACGATGATTGCGATGGAGCCGCCTTCGACGAGCGATGCAGACGCTATCCGCGACGAGAAGCTGAAGGTGTTGAAGTCGCTCAAACCGTTCACGCCCGAGAGCGTGGCGCGCGACGTGGTGCGTGGCCAGTACAAGGCCGGCTCCGTGGACGGCAAGGCGGTGGCGGGCTACCTCGATGAGGTCAAAGTGCCGGCCGACAGCCGCACCGAGACCTTCGTCGCCCTGCGCATCGAGGTGCAGAACTGGCGCTGGGCCGGCGTGCCGTTCTACCTGCGCACCGGCAAGCGGCTGGCGGCGCGCGATGCGCAGATCGTCGTCAACTTCCGGCCCGTGCCGCACCCGATCTTCCAGGGCGGGGGCTCGGCCGCCAACAAGCTGGTGATCAAGCTGCAACCCGAAGACGGGCTGGAACTGCACCTGCTGGCGGCCAAGGGCAGCAGCAGCGGCGACGAAAGGCTGTCACCGGTGTCTCTGGACCTGGACTTCGACAAGGCCTTTGCCGCGCAGCGGGTCGGGGGCTACGAGCGGCTTTTGATGGATGCGATTGCCGGCCGCTTGAACCTGTTCGTGCGCAGCGACGAGCAGGAGCAGGCTTGGCGATTCGTCGGCCCCGTGCTCGACGCCTGGGAGGCCGACTCGGCCGGCCCGCGCCCGTACGCTGCCGGCGGTTGGGGCCCGGCTGCGGCCAGTGCCCTGGTGGCACGCGACGGCAACGCCTGGGCCGAGGAGCAGTAGTGCTGGTAGCGCTGCAGCCCCGCGCCGCGGCGGCGCAGGCCGCGGCTTGCCTTGCCTTGTGGCTGCTGCTGGCGCCAGCGGTGCACGCCGCCACGTTGCAGCTCGAAGTCGGCGCCAGCCTGCCGGCGCTGCTGAAGCGCGCGGTCGATGGCGACGTGATCGAGATTGCGCCGGGCGACCACCGCGGTCAGGTCGGCGTCATCGGTCACAAGAAGCTCACGCTGCGCGGCATCGACGGGCCGCAAGGCCGGCCGGTGCTGCACGCCGACGGCGCCAGCGCCGAAGGCAAGGCGATCCTGGTCGTGCGCGGCGAAGACATCCGGATCGAGAACCTGGCTTTTCGCGGCGCGCGGGTGCGTGACCGCAATGGCGCCGGCATCCGCTTCGAGAAGGGCCGTTTGCTGGTGCTGCGCTGCCTGTTCGCCGACAACGAGAACGGCCTGCTCGCGGGTAACCAGCCCGACGCCGAACTCGAGGTGCGCGACAGCGAATTCATGCAGGCGCCGGTGGGCACGCCGCTGCCCCACCTGCTGTACGTCGGCCGCATTGCGCGCTTCGTGCTGCAGGGCAGTCGGATGCGGGGCGGAGCGGATGGACACCTCGTCAAGTCGCGCGCGATCGAAAGCCACATCCGCTACAACGAACTGGTCGACGGAACGCTCGGCCGCGCCGCCTACGAGCTGGAGTTTCCGAACGGCGGGCTGGCCTACGTCATCGGCAACGTCATTGGCCAGAGCGAGACCACCAGCAATCTCGCGATGCTGTCCTACGGCACCGAAGGGGCCGACGATCGCGAGCGCGTACACGGCTTGTACGTGTCGCACAACACCTTCATCAACGACGGCGTCAAGCCGGCGAACTTCGTGCGCGTGGTGGCCGACCGGCTGCGTGGGCCGGTCGACCGCCGCCTGGTCGACAACGTCTTCGCGGGCATCGGCATGCTCAGTTTCGGCTGGGCCGATGTAAGCCAGGGCAATGTGCCGCTGCCGCGTGCCTTGCTGCGCGAGCCCGACCTGCGCGCCTTCGGCCTGGGGCCGGACTCGTGGCTGCGCGGCCGCGCCGTGGGTGCGGGCAGCGCGCGCGGTGTGTCGCTGCTGCCGACGATGCAGTTCAAGCCGCCGGCGGGCACGCAGCCGCTGCCAGCCAACTTGCGCCTGAGCCCGGGCGCGGTGCAGGACTGAAGCCCCAACAAGCACGAAGCACCACCGGGAGACACCGACCATGCTCGAACGCATCCGCGCCTCGATCCCTGCACTGCCGCCGGCCGAGCAGCGCGTGGCCAAGCTGCTGCTGGCCGACCCGCGTGCTTTCGCCAGGCTGCCGGTGGGTGAGCTGGCGATGCGCTCGTCGGTCAGCAAGCCGACGGTGGTGCGCTTTTGCCGCAGCATCGGCTACGACGGGTTGGCTGACTTCAAGCGCAAGCTGGCCGGCAACGTCAACGAAGGCGTGCCCTTCGTGCACCGCGCGGTCGATGACGACGACAAGGCCGGCGACATCATCGTCAAGGTCATCGACAACGCGGTGGCCGCGATGCTGCGCTACCGCAATGCAGCGGCCGGTGGCGCCATCGAGCGCGCCGTGGCGGCGCTGGCCGAGACCGGCCGCAACCACGACCACGGGCGGCGGATCGAGTTCTACGGCGTCGGCAACTCGGGCATCGTGGCGCAGGACGCCCAGCACAAGTTCTTCCGCCTCGGTGTGACCGCCGCGGCGGTCTGCGACGCGCATGTGCAGATCATGAGCGCGACGATGCTGCAACCGGGTGACTGCGCCGTCGTCATCAGCAACTCGGGCCGCAGCAAGGACCTGCTGGACGTGGCCGAAATCGCGCGCAAGAAGGGCGCCACGCTGATCGTCATCACGGCCAGCGGCAGCCCGCTCGCATTGCAGGTGCGCCAGCCGGCGATGCACGGCGCCGAGCACATCCTGCTGGCCGCCGACCACCCCGAGGACGCCGACCGCTACAGCCCGATGGTCTCGCGGCTGCTGCATCTCTTGATCGTCGACATCCTGACCACCGGTGTGGCGCTGCGCCTGGGCTCGGCGCGGCTGCGGCCGATGCTGCAGGAGATCAAGAAGAACCTGCGTCTGCGGCGTTATGTCGGCGTGGTCGACGGTGTGGTCGACGGTGTGGAAGAGCCGTAGCGCGCCGCCTGGTCGCGGCGCCGCCGCAGGTTTCACAAGCGCAACGACGCCGACAGCAGACGGGCAGGTTGTTGCCGGTCGTCGGCGTCGGTCACCATCAGCAGCTCCAGCCGGTCGCCCGCGACCTTGACAGCGATCCCTTCGACCTTGCAGCGCAGCGACAGCGTTTGTACGGTTCGGATCGTTCCGTCGGCCTCGACGATGCCGACGGCAGAGCCGGCGCAGGCGCCGTCCTGGTAGCTGTCGGCGGTGTTCTCGGCCGCGGCGCTGAACAGCCAGCGGCCGTCGGGCATGGCAGCACCATCGGTGAACGACAGCGGCACGCCGTCGATGGCGCCGAGCTCGAACGGCGTGATCGATATCGGTACGGGTGCCGGTCCGTACCCGGCCGATTCGAACCAGGCCTGTGCCTCGGGCCAGCGCAACACGATGCAGGCATTGAAGCCGCTTGCGGCATGCCCGCGTTGAAGCAGGCACAACCGGTCGTCGCTGACGAAGGCGCCCTCGATGTTGAGATCGGCAAGGGCGGTGCGCATCGGCTCGTACAGCGGTGCGAGATCGAACACCCGGGGCGGGCCTTGCAGCCGACCCACCGCATCGAGTGCGGCGAGCGCCGCGCGCTGGCGCGTGGGCCGGGAGCCTGACCCCAGCACTGCCAACGCACCGCCGGGGTAGCGGGCAGACCCCGGCAGATGCAGCAGCGCTTCGAAGTCCGGCTTGGCTGCCTTGCGGGCGGCGTGCGGCGATGGCAGCGTGCCGTCGAGGAGCGGGAAGACGGCGCCATGGCGCGGCTCCGTCAAGTCGAAAACGGCCAGGTGGTTCTCGTCGTCGGCGATGACGAACAACCGGCTGCCGACCGAGACCAGGCCACTGGCTGCACTCAGCGGAACGACGTCGTTCGCGTCGGCCGCACCCGTGGTGAAGAGTTCGCGGACAACCCGGGCTTGCAGCATGCAGGCCGGTCGCGTGTCAGGCCCAGTCGACCCCGGCCCGCCGGCTGCCGATCAACCCGGCGCAGGCGCTGCGGGCAACAGCCCTTCCACGCCATACAGCGTAGCCAACTGCACCAGCTTGTCGGGCGCGCCGACCAGCACGACCTGGCGCCCGGCCGCGGCGGCCAGCCGCTGCGCGTGCAGCAGCAGCGCGATGGCGCTGGTGTCGAAGGCCTGCAGCGCCGAGGCGTCGATCCGCACCGGCCCGCTGCCGCTGGCCAGTGCCGCCTTCAGCGTGTCCAGCAGGCCGGGCACGGTTTCCAGATTGGCTTTGACGGGCAGGTCCACCGGTGGCTCCGCTCAGCTCTTGTTGCGCGCGGCCAGCGTCGTGATCAGGCCATCGAGGCCACCCTTGCTGATCTCGCCGGCGAACTGGCTGCGGTAGTTCTGCACCAACCACAGGCCGCCGACGTTGACGTCGATGATCTTCCAGGTGGCGTCGAATTTGTCCAGCCGATAGTCGAGCTTGATCGGCTCGCCCTTGCCGCGCACTTCGGACTGCACCACGACCTGCGTGCTGCCCGATACCGGCTGCGTGGACTTGACCTCGACCGTCTGGTCCTTCGTGATCTGCGCCAGTGCACCGGCGTAAACGCGAACCAGCAGTGTCTTGAATTCGGCTTGCAGCTTGGTGCGCTGCTCGGGCGTCGCTTCGCGCCACTTCGGGCCGACGGCCGAGCGCGTCATGACTTCGAAGTTGACGTGCGGCAGCACCTTGGCATCCACCAGCGCGGCAACGCCCTTGGGGTCGCCGGCCTGCACGGCCTTGTCGGTCTTGGCGGCTTCGATCACGTCCACCGAAGCCTGCTTGACCAGCGCGTCGGGCGCGGTCTGCGCCAGCGCGGGGGACACAACAGCGGCCAATGTGGCGGCGGCGATCGACATTTGCAACATCTTGAACACGGTCGTCCTTTCGGGTTTCTCTAGGCGCCTTCTGGGCGCCGGCCCACCCACAACGCACGGTGGGGTGGCTCGGTTCACTTCGAGGCGGGCTTGGACGGCGGGTTCGGCGTTGATTTGGTGTTTTCTGGAGGATCGTCTCCAAAATCTTCCAGTGGCGGCGCCCCGTCGTACAAGGCGTCGAGGCGCCGTGAGAGGTAGGCGTCGCGGAAGAAGCTGTATTTGTCGAGCGCGATCTGGCTGATGAAGCCGGTGGCGCTGAGGAAATTCGCGCGGCCGTTCACCACTTCGAGCGCGGCGACGCCGAAGCGGCCCCACTCGGTCGGCGGCAGGGTCGACGCGGCGGTTTGCCGGTCGACCAGCAGACCGGTCGTGTCGCGCACGGTCGAAGGCCCCAACAACGGCAGCACCACATAGGGGCCGTGGCCCAGGCCCCACTTGCCGAGGGTCTGGCCGAAGTCTTCGCTCCGCCGCGCCAGGCCGAACTCGGTGGCCGGGTCGAGCACGCCGCCAAGGCCGAGCAGCGTGTTCGTCAGCACGCGCATGCCCATGTCCAGGCCGTGGTGCACCTTGCCTTGCAGCAACTGGTTCACGGCCGACCAGGCGTCGCCGACGTTGCCGAACACGTTGGTGATGCCGGTTCGCACGAGCTCGGGCACAACCTTGCGGTAGCCCTCGGCGACAGGCTTCAGCACGTTCTCGTCGACCACTTCGTTGAGGGCGAAGACCTTGCGGTTCCACGCCTCCCACGGGTCGATCGGGTTGGTTGCGGCGGCGGCGGCAGGCTTGCCATCGCCACCGGCAGGGGCCACGGTGGCGCAGCCGCCGAGCAGCAGGCTCAGCGCCAGCAGTGCCGATCCGGCGCCGTTGCGCGCCGTCATGGCGCGGCTCCCGAAGCCCCCGGCGCGGGGGTGTCGGCCTTCCCAGTGATGAACTGGCCGATCAGGTTCTCCAGCACCACCGCGCTCTGCGTCTGCGCAATGGTGTCGCCGGCAGCGAGGTTCTTGTCGTCGCCGCCGGGCTCCAGACCGACGTACTGGTCGCCCAGCAGGCCGGCGGTGAGGATCTTCGCCGCGGTGTCCTTAGGGAAGGCGTAGCCCTTTTCGATATCCATCGTGACCACACCCTGGAAACTCTTGCCGTCGAGCGCGATGCTCCTCACGCGGCCGACGGTGACACCGGCCGCGCGCACCGGCGCGCGCGGCTTCAGGCCGCCGATGTTGTCGAAGCGGGCCATCACCGAGTAGCTGTCGCCGCTGCCCAGGCTGCCCAGGTTGGCGGCCTTCAGCGCCAGGAAGACCAGGCCTGCAACGCCCAGCAGCACGAACAGGCCGACCAGGGTTTCGATGCCACGTTTTTGCATGTCGTAAAAGCTCCTTGTCGCGCGCGCTGACGGTTCGTCAGGGCGTCGAGAACATCAATGCGGTGAGGATGAAGTCCATGCCCAGGATCCACAGCGACGAGATCACGACCGTGCGCGTGGTCGCATAGGCCACGCCTTCGGGCGTGGCCTCGGTCTCGTAGCCCTGGTACAGCGCGACGACGGTGCAGATGAGGCCGAAGACGATCGACTTGAAGACGCCGTTGCCGACATCGCGCCACACGTCCACCCGCGTCTGCATGATCGACCAGAAGTTGCCGGCGTCGACGCCGATCAGCTGCACCGCCACCACCCAGGCGCCGATGATGCCGATGGCCGAGAACAGGATCGCCAGGATCGGCATCGATATGATGCCGCCGATCAGCCGCGGCGCCAGCACGCGCGCCTTCGGGTCGACCGCCATCAACTCCATGGCGGCGATCTGCTCGCCGGCTTTCATGAGCCCGATTTCGGCCGTCAGCGAAGTGCCAGCGCGCCCGGCGAACAGCAGCCCCGTGACCACCGGCCCGAGTTCGCGAACCAGCGCCAGGTTGACGATCAGCCCCAGGCTCTCGGCCGCGCCGTAGGTGACCAGCGCGTAGTACATCTGCAGCGCCAGCACGAAGCCCACCGCCAGACCCGAGGCGCAAATGATGACCAGCGAGCGGTTGCCGATGGCGTAGATCTGCGCCACCACCAGGTCGAATCGGCGCAGCGACGCCGGCACCGCGCGCAGCATGTCGACCAGGAACAGCGCGGCGTGGCCCCAGCCGCGGAACTGTTCGAGGGTGTTGGCCCCCAGTCGTGCGAGTGCGTCCATCGGGTTCACGCCGGGATGCCGAAGTCGACGCCGAGTTCGGGCGCCGGGTAGTGAAACTTGACCGGGCCATCCGGCTCGCCGCGCACGAACTGGCGCGTCTCGGGATCGTTTGAGCTCATCAACTCGGCCGGCGTGCCGTGCGCGACGATGCGCCCGCCGGTCGCCATCAGCACCACGTAGTCGCTGATGGACATGCATTCGGGCACGTCGTGCGAGACGACCAGCGAGGTCGCACCGGTCACGTCGTTGAGGGTGCGGATCAGCTTGGCTGCCACGCCCATGCTGATCAGATCCAGCCCAGCGAATGGCTCGTCATACATGATGAGTTCGGGGTCGAGCGCGATCGCACGGGCGAGCGCCACCCGCCGCGCCATGCCGCCGGAGATCTCGCTGATGCGCAGCATCGCCGCGCCGCGCAGGCCGACGGCGTTGAGCTTCATCAGCACGATGTCGCGGATCATGTCTTCGGGCAGCGCGGTGTGCTCGCGCATCGGGAACGCCACGTTGTCGAACACGTTCAAGTCGGTGAAGAGCGCGCCGAACTGGAACAGCATGCCCAGGCGCCGGCGCAACCGGTGCATCTGCGCCTTGTCGCGCGGGTCGAGCACTTCGCCATCGACGACCACGCGCCCGCTGGTAGCCGGGTAGACGCCGCCGATCAGCCGCATCAGCGTGGTCTTGCCGCAGCCGCTGCCGCCGAGAATGGCGGTGACCTTGCCGCGCGGAAACGTCAGCGAGATGTCCTTCAGGATCAGTCGGCTCGCGTCGTAGCCGAAGGACACATGGTCGATCTCGATGAAGGGGGTCGTGGCAGTCAAGACAAGGGTTGGCGCAGCGCCGGCACGGGTTGGAAGGCCATTGCTGCACAGCCGGATGAGGGTTGACCCGGATTCTTGCATGGGCTGAAAAGACGGAGCAGGGCGACGGCGCGGCGCGGCGGTGACGCCGGGTGAGGCGTTGCGCAAGCGACCGATTCGGCGCGTCAACCCTCGGCCACGACGCGGTTGCGGCCGCCGAACTTGGCGGCATACAAGCGCTTGTCGGCCAGCGTCAGCAAGCCCGCGACGTCCAGCGATTCGCCAGCATCGGCCACGCCGATGCTGGTCGTCACCGCGAGCTGCGGCGCGATCTGTACCCACGGGTGGTCGGCCACCGTTTGACGCAAACGCTGGGCCAGGGTGTGGGCGCCTGCGAGGTCGGTGTCGTCCAGCGCCAGCAAGAACTCCTCGCCGCCGTAGCGCACCGCCAGGTCCGCGCCGCGTCCGTGCGCTTCCAGCAGGCGCGCCACCGCCACCAGCACGGCGTCGCCCGTGTGGTGGCCATGGCGGTCGTTGACCTGTTTGAAGTGGTCCAGGTCCAGCAGCACCAGCGCCAGCAGGCGGCCGCGTTCGACGCGCGGCCAGCGATCTTGCAACCAGGCTTCGAGACCGCGCCGGTTGGCCAGGCCGGTCAGCGAATCCTGCGTGGCCTGGCGCGCCCATTGGTTGGTCAGCCGCGCGAGCTCGACCCGCAGCTCGCGCTGCGTGATGGTCTGGCGCGCCAGGTTGTCGGTGCGCTTCTTCTCCAGCAGCCGCAACTCCTTCAACGCGGCCAACGCCGCGGCAACGTCGCCGAGTGCTTCTTCGCAGCGCGCCAGGCCTTCGAACGAGGCGATCAGGTCGTCGTGCATGCCGCCTTCGCGGATCAGGGCCAGCGCCTGGCGGAAGTGCTCGCGTGCGAGTCCGGTTTCGCCCAACGATTCGTGGCAACGGCCGAGTTCGGCATGCGCCAGGCCTTCGTTGGGCCGCATGCCGTTCTCGCGGTAGCGCGGCACCAGGCCGCGCAAGGCCTGGACCGCTTCTGCGGTGCGCCCGGCAGGCTGCAAGACGATGGCGTGGTTGCCCCAGGACATCAGCGCCAAGCGCGTCTGGCCGGCGGCTTCGCACGCTTGTGCGAGTGCCGCCCAATCGGCGAGTTCGGCCTGTGCGGCTTCGCGCTTCGCGGCCTCGTCGGCGAGGCCAGCGGTGCGGCGGCTGTGCGCGTTCAGCAGCGAGAGGCGTGTGTTGCGCACTTCGCTCGGGTCGGCGTGCTGGGTGGCCAGCGACACGGCCTGGGTCAGGCAGGACAGCGCATGCTGGTCACGGCCGAGGATCGACGAGACGACGCCGATCTGGCGAAGCACGCGCGCGGTGCGCAGCGGGTCGTCGAGCTCGCGCGTCAGCGATTCGGCCTGCTCCAGCATCGACATCGCGGTTGCGTGATCGCCAGCAGCGCGCAGCGTCGAGGCGTTCTGCGACAGGCCGTCGATCAGCGCGGCGCGCTGGCCAGATTTCTCGAACAACTCACACGCATCCACACCTGCACGCAGCGCGAACTGAAGGTCGCCGCGAACCAGGTGCGCAAAGGCCTTGGCCAGCAGCAGTTGCCCGCGTTCGGTGCCGGCCGGCGTGCCGACCAGGGCCTTCTCGGCCATCGCCACGGCGTCGTCGGCGCGGCCGCGCTCGCTGAGCGCGCGCACTTCAGAGCCGATCTGCTGAGGTGTCAAGCGCGGGAGTCTAGGGGCCGCGCCGCGCGCGATCAGCGTGGCAGCGAGCTTGTCCCCATCAAGTGCTCGTCCACCGCGCGCGCCGCTTGACGGCCCTCGCGGATGGCCCACACCACCAGGCTCTGGCCGCGGCGCATGTCGCCGGCCGCGAAGACCTTGTCGACGTTGGTCTTGTAGCCGCCCGCCGCTTCGGTGTGCGCGCGTGCGTTGCCGCGGTTGTCGCGCTCGACGCCGAAGGCCTCCAGCACGCTGGCCACCGGCGCGGTGAAGCCCATCGCCAGCAACACCAGGTCGGCCTTGTATTCCTTCTCGCTGTCGGGTACTTCAACCATCTTGCCGCCCTGCCATTGCACGCGCACGGTCTTCAGTCCAGCGACCCTGCCCTTGGCCTTGCCGGTGGCGGGCACCAGTTCCTTGGTGGCGATGGCGAACTCGCGCTCGCAGCCTTCTTCGTGGCTGCTGCTGGTGCGCAGCTTGTAGGGCCAGTAGGGCCAGGTCAGCGGCTTGTCTTCTTCTTCGGGTGGCTGGGGCATCAGCTCGAACTGGGTCACGCTGGCCGCGCCGTGGCGGTTGCTGGTGCCGACACAGTCGCTGCCGGTGTCGCCGCCGCCGATGACGATGACGTGCTTGCCGGTGGCCATGATCTGGCCCTTGACCTTGTCGCCGGCGACAACCTTGTTCTGCATCGGCAGGAATTCCATCGCGTAGTGCACGCCGTCGAGCTCGCGGCCGGGCACGGGCAGGTCGCGGCTGATTTCGCTGCCGCCAGTCAGCAGCACGGCGTCGAAGGACTTCTTCAGTTCATCGGCGCTGATGGTTTCCTTGGCGTCGTTGGTGACCTTGGTGCCCTCAGGCATGGCGCCGATCAGCACGCCGGTGCGGAAGACCACGCCCTCGGCCTGCATCTGTTCGATGCGGCGGTCGATGTGCGACTTCTCCATCTTGAAGTCGGGGATGCCGTAGCGCAGCAGGCCGCCGATGCGGCTGTTCTTCTCGAACAGCGTGACATCGTGGCCGGCGCGCGCCAGTTGCTGCGCCGCGGCCATGCCTGCGGGGCCGCTGCCGACGACGGCAACCTTCTTGCCGGTCTTGATGGCTGGCGGTTCTGGCAGCACCCAGCCTTCGGCCCAGGCGCGGTCGATGATCGCGTGTTCGATCGACTTGATGCCTACCGGGTCGTCGTTGACGTTGAGCGTGCACGCCGCTTCGCAAGGCGCGGGGCAGACGCGGCCGGTGAACTCGGGAAAGTTGTTGGTCTGGTGGAGCACGTCGATGGCGCTCTGCCAGTCGTTGCGGAAGACCAGATCGTTGAAGTCCGGGATGATGTTGTTGACCGGGCAGCCGCTGTTGCAGAACGGCGTGCCGCAGTCCATGCAGCGCGCCGCCTGCTGCTTGCCCTGGTCGGCGTTGAGCGTGATAACAAACTCACGCCAGGTTTTCAGCCGCTGCGGGGGCGGCTCGTAGCTTTCTTCGAGGCGTTCGAATTCGAGGAAACCAGTGACCTTGCCCATGGTGTGTGCACTCTTTTTGGAAGTTAGTCCGCGCTGACGGCCGCGGAGCCCTGCGCCTTGGCCGTGATGGCGGCAGCGTCGGCCTTGGCCGCGCGTTCAGCCAGCGCGCGCTTGTACTCGTAGGGGAAGACCTTCACGAACTTGCCACGCGCTTGCGCCCATTGGTCGAGGATCTCGCGGGCGCGCAAGCTGCCCGTCCAGCGGTGGTGGTCTTCGATCATCTTCTTCAGCAGCGTCTCGTCGGCTTGCTCGCGGTGCAGGCCGACGGCGGGGCCCGTCTGCTGGTCTCGCGACACCACCTTGTCAAGCGCCACCATGCTGGTGTTGCAGCGGCCGGCGAAATGGCCGTCCTCGTCGTACACGTAAGCCACGCCGCCCGACATGCCGGCAGCGAAGTTGCGGCCGGTCATGCCCAGCACGACGGCGGTGCCGCCGGTCATGTATTCGCAGCCGTGGTCGCCGGTGCCTTCGACGACCGCGCTCGCTCCCGACAAACGCACCGCGAACCGTTCACCCGCCACGCCGCGGAAGAAGGCCTCGCCGCTGGTCGCGCCGTACAGCGCCGTGTTGCCGATGACGATGTTGCGCGTGGCGTCGCCCCGGAAGTCGATGCTGGGCCGCACGACGACGCGGCCGCCACTCAGACCCTTGCCGGCGTAGTCGTTCGCGTCACCGATCAGGTAGAGGGTGATGCCCTTCGCCAGGAAGGCGCCGAAGCTCTGTCCGCCGGTGCCTTCCATCTGCATGAAGATGGTGTGGTCGGGCAGGCCTTCGGGGCGCTGGCGGATGAGTTCGCCCGAGAGCATCGCGCCGACACTGCGGTTGCGGTTGCGCGCTTCTTCCATGAACTGGACCTTCTCGCCGCGCTCGATGGCCGGGCGGCACTTCTCGATCAGCTTGATGTCGAGTGCCCGGTCCAGCCCGTGGTCCTGCGTTTCGGTGTTGCGTCGCGCCACGCTGGCCTCTACGGCGGGCAGGTGGAAGATGCGCGTGAAGTCCAGGCCCTTGGCCTTCCAGTGTTCGATGCCCTTCTTGGTGTCGAGCAGGTCGGCGCGGCCGATCAGTTCGTCGAAGGTGCGAATGCCCAGCTGGGCCATGATCTGCCGCGCTTCTTCGGCCACGAAGAAGAAGAAGTTGACGACGTGTTCCGGCTTGCCAGCGAACTTGGCGCGCAGCACCGGGTCTTGCGTGGCCACGCCGACCGGGCAGGTGTTGAGGTGGCACTTCCTCATCATGATGCAGCCCTCGACGACCAGCGGCGCGGTCGCGAAGCCGAACTCGTCGGCACCCAGCAAAGCAGCGATGACGACATCGCGGCCGGTCTTCATCTGGCCGTCGGCTTGCACGCGGATGCGGCTGCGCAGGCGGTTGAGGACCAGCGTCTGCTGCGTCTCTGCAAGGCCCAGCTCCCACGGCGTGCCGGCGTGTTTGATCGACGACCACGGCGATGCGCCGGTGCCGCCGTCGTGGCCCGCGATCACCACGTGGTCGGCCTTGCACTTGGTGACACCGGCAGCGATCGTGCCGACGCCGACCTCGCTGACCAGCTTGACGCTGATCGACGCGCGCGGGTTGGCGTTCTTCAGATCGTGGATCAGCTGTGCCAGATCCTCGATCGAATAGATGTCGTGGTGCGGCGGCGGGCTGATCAGGCCGACGCCGGGCACGCTGTAGCGCAGGTAGCCGATGTACTCGCTGACCTTGCCACCGGGCAGTTGGCCGCCTTCGCCGGGCTTGGCGCCCTGGGCCATCTTGATCTGGATCTGGTCGGCACTCACCAGGTACTCGGTCGTCACGCCGAAGCGACCCGACGCGACCTGCTTGATCTTGCTGCGCAGGCTGTCACCGGCCTTGAGTTCGTAGTCGGACGCGATGACCTTGGCGCCGATCACGTCGCTGACCTTGGTACCCGCGACCAGCGGGATGCCCTTCAATTCGTTGCGATAGCGCGCCGGGTCTTCGCCGCCTTCACCGGTGTTGCTCTTGCCGCCGATGCGGTTCATCGCGATGGCCAGCGTGGTGTGCGCTTCGGTCGAGATCGAGCCGAGACTCATCGCGCCGGTGGCGAAGCGCTTGACGATCTCGGCGGCAGGCTCGACCTCGTCGACGGGAATGGCCTTCGAAGGATCGACCTTGAATTCGAACAGGCCGCGCAGCGTCATGTGGCGGCGGTTCTGGTCGTTGATGAGTTGCGCGTACTCCTTGTAGGTTTCCCACTTGTTCGCGCGTGTGCTGTGCTGCAGCTTGGCGATGGCGTCGGGCGTCCACATGTGTTCTTCGCCGCGCACGCGCCAGGCGTACTCGCCGCCGGCATCGAGCATGCGCGCCAGCACCGGGTCGTTGCCGAAGGCCGCCATGTGCATCCGGATGGCTTCTTCGGCGACTTCGAACACGCCGATGCCGCCGACTTGCGTGGCGGTGCCGCGGAAGTACTGGGCGACGAAGGCCGTGTCCAGCCCGATGGCCTCGAAAAGCTGCGCGCCGCAGTACGACATGTACGTGCTGACGCCCATCTTCGACATGATCTTGCTCAGGCCCTTGCCAATGGCCTTGACGTAGTTGTAGAGGGCCTGGTCGGCGGTCTGATCACCGGCGCTGGCCAGTTCGACCAGCGTCTCCATTGCCAGGTATGGATGCACGGCTTCGGCGCCGTAGCCGGCCAGCACGGCGAAGTGGTGCACCTCGCGGGCCGAACCGGTTTCGACGACCAGGCCAGCCGTCGTGCGCAGCCCTTCGCGCACCAGGTGGTGGTGCACCGCCGACAGCGCCAGCGCGGCGGGGATCGCGACCTTCGCGCGGTCCATCCGCCGGTCGGTGACGATGAGAATGTTGTGGCCGGTGCGGATCGCGTCCACCGCTTCGGCGCACAGCGAAGCCAGCTTCGCTTCGACACCTTCATCGCCCCACGCCAGCGGGTAGGTGATGTCGAGCTCGTAGCTCTTGAACTTGCCGTGCGTGCGCTTTTCGATCGCCCGCAGCCGCGCCATGTCGTCGAAATCGAGGATCGGCTGCGCCACTTCGAGCCGCATCGGCGGGTTGACGGCGTTGATATCGAGCAGGTTCGGCTTCGGCCCGATGAAGCTGTTCAGCGACATCACGATTGCTTCGCGGATCGGGTCGATCGGCGGGTTGGTGACCTGCGCGAACAGCTGCTTGAAGTAGTTGTAGAGCGGCTTGTTCTTGTCCGACAGCACCGCGAGTGGCGAGTCGTTGCCCATCGAGCCGATGCCTTCTTCGCCGAGGGCGGCCATCGGCTGCATCAGGAACTTCAGGTCTTCCTGGGTGTAGCCGAAAGCTTGCTGGCGATCGAGCAGGCTCTCGGTGAAGGTGGGCAGTTCCGCCGCGGCTTCGATCGAATCGAGCCGGATGCGCACGTTCTCGATCCACTGCCGGTATGGCCGCGCGTTGGCGTACTGGTTCTTCAGCTCTTCGTCGTCGACGATGCGGCCCTGTTCGAGATCGATCAGGAACATCTTGCCGGGCTGCAAGCGCCATTTCTTGACGATGCGGTTCTCGGGGATCGGCAGCACGCCTGACTCGGACGCCATCACCACCAGGTCGTCGTCGGTGACGATGTAGCGCGCCGGCCGCAGGCCGTTGCGGTCGAGCGTGGCGCCGATCTGCTTGCCGTCGGTAAAGACCATCGCGGCCGGGCCGTCCCACGGTTCCAGCATCGCGGCGTGGTACTCGTAGAAGGCGCGCCGGCGCGGGTCCATCAGCTCGTGGTTCTCCCAGGCCTCGGGGATCATCATCATCGCGGCGTGTGCCAGCGGGTAGCCACTCATCGTCAGCAGTTCGAGCGCGTTGTCGAAGGTGGCGGTGTCACTCTGGCCTTCGAAGCTGATCGGGTAGAGCTTCTTCAGGTCGTCACCCAGCACCGGCGACTTCATCACGCCTTCACGGGCGCGCATCCAGTTGAAGTTGCCCTTGACGGTGTTGATCTCGCCGTTGTGCGCGACCATCCGGTACGGGTGCGCCAGCGGCCATTCGGGGAAGGTGTTGGTGCTGAAGCGTTGGTGCACCAGCGCCAGCGCCGACACCACGCGCGGGTCGGCCAGGTCCTTGTAGTAAACGCCCACCTGGTCGGCCAGCAGCAGGCCCTTGTAGATGACGGTGCGGCAGCTCATGCTGGGGACGTAGTACTCGCGGCTGTGGGTCAGCTTGAGCGCCTGGATCGCGGCACTCGCGGTCTTGCGGATGACGTACAGCTTGCGTTCGAGCGCATCGGGCACGATCACATCGGCGTTGCGGCCGATGAAGATCTGGCGGATCACGGGCTCTTTCGCGCGCACCGCCGGGCTCATCGGCATCGTGCGGTCCACCGGCACATCGCGCCAGCCCAGCAGCACCTGGCCTTCGGCCTTGACGGCGCGTTCCAACTCCTGCTCGCAGGCCAGCCGCGACGCATGTTCCTTGGGCAGGAAGATCATGCCGACGCCGTATTCGCCGGGGGGTGGCAGTTCGATGCCCACGGACCCGTCAGGGGCCGTTCCTGCCCGGGCCATCTCGGCGCGGTAGAGCTCGTCGGGCAGCTGGATCAGGATGCCGGCGCCATCACCCATCAGCTTGTCGGCACCGACCGCACCGCGGTGGTCGAGGTTCTCGAGGATCTTCAAGCCCTGCTCGACGATGGCGTGCGAGCGGTTGCCCTTGATATGGGCAACGAAGCCGACCCCGCAGGCGTCGTGTTCGTTGGCCGGGTCGTACAGACCCTGGGCGGCCGGGGCGTAGGCGCTGGCCAGATCGGCCGATTGAGCCGGGGGAGCCTGGGAGAAGGGTGGCAAGGCTTGGACCATGGGGGTCTCCAACGAGGCGGTGGCGGCGCGGCAGCGCCTGAATGCTGGGGCCCGGAACTTACCGCAGCGCAACAATCGCGGCAAGCGCATCAACTGGGGTCTGACCCCGAAAAAATCTCCGGTCTAAGTTGAGTCAAATAATCGGGGACATATGAAAGCTGTATCGTGCATGTGCTCGATGCATACCGCGTGCCAGCACCGCTCGCCGAGCGGCGTTCAGCCAGCTCCGACGCTGCGCGGCCGCCCCGCCAGGCGCGGCAACGCGGCTCGTCCGGTGCTGGCAGCCAGTGCCGACGCGAACGCCAGGCTGGCCACCGGCCAACCGCCGAGCACCGCGCGGCGGAAAGCGGCCGTTGTGTCGGGTGGGGCGGGTGCGGCCAGGTGGCCGCGGTAGGCCGCCTCGCGCTCGAACGGTGTGTTGCCCAGAGCCCAGAACTCGGGCGGGTCGGTCAGAGCTGCGTCGCGCAGGCCACCCAGCCGATGCGGGGCGCTGGTCCATCCCGGCTCGGCGCTCTGGCCGTCGATCAGCGCCAGCACCGTCAGCAGCACGGCGCCGGGTTCGACGACCGCGGCGCGATAGCGCCCGTCCCACAGCGTGCCGCGCCGTGCGTGCCGGCGGTTGTAGGCACTCACGTAGCCGCGCCCGACGGCCTGCACGCACAAGCCCAGCGCCAGCGTGTCGGCGGGGGTGGCCAGGAGTTGCACCTCGCCGGCCAACAGCGCCCAGGCATGCAGCACGAGGCGGTGGCGCTCGGCCGCCTCGCGCAGGTGCAGCAGGTAGCGCTGGCGGTCGGTGTCGTCGGCGAACGCCACCGCGCCGGGCAGCGCGCGCTGGATCACCCAGTGCGCGTGGCCAGGCAGCACCAGTCGCGGCAAGCGCGCCATCAGCGGCGCCCCGAAAAAACAAGCAGACGCCGCGCATGGGCTCCGCCCGGCCGCTGGCGGCGCCCCCTTGAGCGGGCAGCGCCGAAGGCGCTCCGGGGGTGCTCCATTTCAGGCGTCGAACAGCCGCCGCCCGGTCAGGCGATGGTGCTCGCGCAGCGCGAAGCGGTCGGTCATGCCGGCGATGTAGTCGGCCACGGCGCGTGGCGCGTCGGTGGCGCCGGCGAAGTCGGCGGGCATCTCGCAGGGTGCGGCGCGGTAGGCCGCGAACAGCTCGGCGACGACCTGGCGCGCCCGGTCGGTCGCGTGCATCACCTGCGGGTGGCGGTACAGCGCGGCGTGCAGAAAGTGTTTGAGCGCGTCGATCTCACCGCGCAGCGGCCCGCTGAAGCCAATCAGCGGCGGCGCACGCTTCGCGGCTTCGGCGTCAGCCGGTCGGTAAGCGTCGAGCGCGGCCGAGGTGGTAACGATCAGGTCGGCCATCTGCGCCGAGAGCATGCGGCGCAGGCTTTCGAACAGCAGCCGCCGCCCGGGCCGCGCCTCCAGCCCCGGGTGTTCGGCGAGCACGGCGTCGCGCCAGTGCGCGAACAGCGGCACTTCGGCCAGTTGCGCCATCGTCAGCAGACCCGATCGCACGCCGTCGTCGATGTCGTGTGCGTTGTAGGCCATCTCGTCAGCCACGTTCACCAGCTGTGCTTCCAGGCTCGGCTGAGTGCGGTCGATGAAGCGTTGTGCGGGGCCGCCCGGCTCGGCGGCCACCAGCCGCTCGGCGTTGCGCCGCGAGCAGTGCTTGAGGATGCCGTCGCGGGTTTCGAAGCTCAGGTTCAAGCCGTCGAACGCGGGGTAACGCGCCTCGAGTTCGTCGACCACGCGCAGGCTTTGCAGGTTGTGCTCGAAGCCGCCGTGGCCATCCATGCAGGCGTGCAGCGCGTCCTGCCCGGCATGGCCGAAGGGGGTGTGACCCAGGTCGTGAGCCAGGGCGATGGCTTCGACCAGGTCCTCGTTCAGACGAAGCGAACGCGCCGCCGATCGGCCGAGCTGCGCCACTTCCAGCGAATGCGTCAGCCGGGTGCGAAACAGGTCGCCTTCGTGGTTGATGAAGACCTGGGTCTTGTAGACCAGGCGCCGGAACGCCGTGCTGTGCACGATACGGTCCCGGTCGCGCTGGTGTTGGTTGCGCGTGGGGTCCGCGGGCTCGGCGTGGCGGCGGCCGCGGCTGTCGGCCGGGTCACTGGCCCAGGGGGCGAGCATCGGTCGTTGAATCCGTCGTTACGCCAGGGCGTGTGCTGAGTCGTTCGATCACGCGCTCGACCAGGCTGTCCGGCGCGGGCCGCAGCCCTGCGCGCCCGGGTGCTTCGATCACGATGAAGCGGATCTCGCCGTCTTCGGCCTTCTTGTCCACCCGCATCCAATCGAACCACTGTGCAAGCGGCATCGACGGCGCCCGTGTCGGCAACCCGGCGGCGCCGACCACGGCCTCGATGCGTGCGGCATAGGCGGCGTCGATCAGCCCCAACTCGACCGACAGCGCCGCCCCCAGCACCATCCCGCAGCCCACCGCTTCACCGTGAAGCCACTGGCCATAACCAAGCCCCGCTTCGATGGCGTGGCCGAAGGTATGGCCGAAGTTGAGGATCGCGCGCAGGCCGCCTTCACGTTCGTCTTCACCCACGACTGCGGCCTTGATCTCGCAACAGCGCCGAACCGCGTGGGCCAACGCGGCCGGGTCACGCGCCAGCAGCGCCGGCATCTCGCGCTCGATCCACCCGAAGAAGGCGTCGTCGGCGATCGGCCCGTACTTGATGACCTCGGCCAGCCCCGCGGCCAGCTCGCGCGGCGGCAGCGTGGCCAGCGTGGCCAAGTCGCACAGCACGCGCGCCGGCTGGTAGAACGCGCCGATCATGTTCTTGCCGCGGGCGTGGTTGATGGCGGTCTTGCCGCCCACCGACGAATCGACCTGCGCCAGCAGCGTCGTCGGCACCTGCACGAACGGCACGCCGCGCATGTAGGTGGCGGCGGCAAAACCGGTCATGTCGCCGACCACGCCACCGCCCAGCGCAAACAGGACTGTCTTGCGGTCGCAGCCGTGCGCCAGCAGGTGCTCGAAGATCAGGTTCAGCGCCGGCCAGTCCTTGTGCGCCTCGCCGTCGGGCAGGTGCAGGCTGGTGATCTGGCGGTAGTGCGGCGCCAGCGCACGCAGCAACGCCGCGCCGTGGTAGGCCGCGATGACCGGGTTGCTCACGATCACCGCGTGCCGGGCGCGCGGCAGGCCTTGCCAGACGGCCGGGTCGTCGAGCAAGCCGCTGCCGATGTGGATGTCGTAGTGCCCGCCCGGCGTGTGTACCGGCACGTTGTGGGTTGCAGCAACGCTGGGCATCCGGCAGTGTAGGGCCGGGCTTTGCGGCGGCGCGGGCCGCGGCCTTCAACGGCGGTCGATCGGGTGGGTCGGATGGGAGGGGGCTTGCGCGCTGTCGACCGGCGAAGGTACGGTGGCGGGGTCGACCAGCCCGGCCAGTTCGAGCTGCATCAAGACCATGCCCAGCAGGCCGTGCACCGAAGGACGTGCGGCTTCGACGACGAAGTGTGCCGTGCGGCGGTACAGCGGGTCGCGCTCCCGGTAGAGCTCGCGCAGCTTCTTCAGCGGGTCGTCGACTTGCAACAGCGGCCGCTGGGTGTCGTGGCGCAGACGGCGGAACAGTTCCTCGGGCGTGGAGCGCAGGTAGAACACGTGGGTGCGCGAATGCAGCGCATCGCGGTTCGAAGGCCGCAGGACGGCGCCACCCCCGGTGGACAAAACGACGCCGGCTTCAGCCCCCAAGGTTTCGATCACGTCCTGTTCGATGTCGCGGAAGGCCTCTTCGCCGCTTTGCTCGAAGAAGTCGCGGATCGGCATGCCGATCCGGCGTTCGATCTCGGTATCGCTGTCCAGGAAGCGCAGCCCCAGGTGCCTGGAGAGACTGCGCCCGACTGTGGACTTGCCACAGCCGGGCATGCCGACGAGGGAGAGGCTCAGTTCGGGGTGCACGTGCCTGCGGACGGCAGGGCAGCTCTGGACAAATACTGGGAAACAGACGTGGCTAAACCGCTCGGTGACCGGAAAGTCACCGTAATGGTCCCTATGTTCGTGCCGTCCGCAAAGCTGTAGGTAATGCCGACCCCGCTGGGCGACACCGTGCTGGGAACCGGCGATCCGGCACTGACCGAAACGGTCAGGCCTTCGGTTGCGCTGGCGGATATGGTCGTTCCTGCTGCCATGGGATTGAAGGCAACCGGATTTGAATCGGAGGCAAAGAACGTCAACACCCCCGATTTGATGACGGGTATGTACAGATCGGCGGCGCCGAGTGGAGCGTAGTCGAGCTTTGTCGGGGCGCCACTCGCGTCATAAGCGGGCGCGCCAATGAAGTTCGGCTTGATAAGCGTCGTTTTCCCACAAAAGCCCGAAGTCGCGCCCACTGGCGAAAACGAACCCACTGGCCATGAGGTTCCCCACATCGGATTGGCCGCCGATGTAGAAAAAATCGTCTCGATCGACCGCCGAACATAGCTTCGCCCCCACGACTGCGAGCAGGTATTGGGCCGCGTCGGCATCGACGCATCCAATTGCAGCAACGGTGAGGCCGACGCGATGCATGCCAACGTTGACGGCGGCGTCTGCGGAATGAACTGATTGGGCGCCGAAGCGTAGAAGCCGTTCAGGAACCGATCGAGGAACGGGTCGCCGAGATCCTGGAACAGTTCGCCCGCCGTGTAGACGTTGTCACCGTTCGAGTCGATGAAAGACTCCTCGCCTAACGCGTACACCAACAAGGTAACCCGCCCATCAACAGGGCGCGGTGACGAAGTCTGGAAGTTGGCGACGGCACGCGAAAGTCCCGCAGTGGTCTGCGTGAAACGAATGGCCTGGACCTGACCGCCTTCCGTAACGAAATTGATCGCTGTCCCGTCCGGCACAGGATTGCCCAGCCGATCGGACGCAATCACCGTGTAGGTGTTGTTCGTACCATCAATGTTGTAGCCCTCGATATTGCGCGTGCCCTGCGAGAGCGAGAAGTTCAACTGGGATGGCAGGCCGACCGCAATCGCCAGAGTGCTGGACACCGTGGAGATCAGGTTGCCTCCGACGACCATGCTGGCTCTGATGCGAACTGGGGTGGGAACCGTCCCCGAGTTGATACGGATAACGATGTTGCCGTTTGAATCCGTTGTGCGTTGGAACGGGAAATCCGATTGGTTGCCCAGGTCCTCGACGCGCAGACCGCCAGCCAGCGTGGTGGGTTCCAGCGAAACGACCTGGCCACGAACGCCGTTTCCGGCCGCGTCCTGAACTCGGAAAATCACGGTCGAATTCTCGACGAATCCGGAGCCGCGAAGAAAGATCGTGTCCGGGGTTGCCGACACGAACGAGATGCTGGCTACGGTGGGCGGAGTCAGGTTGATGTTCAGCGAACGAGTGGACGTCGTTCCCGTGACCGATGCCTGAAGGGTATCTCGCAGATCTGCCCCACAACCCGCGTCCCTGAACGTAAAGGTCGCCGTGCCGCTGGAGGTTGTGGCTGACGCCGGCGTCAATGTCGCGAGATTTCGCGTAACGCAACTGGACAGGACCGTTACGTTGGTCGGGTTGCCAGCTGCACCTGCAGAGAGAGTTACGGTCAACGTTGTTTGGCCGTATGGCGCCAAAGCTGTGGTGCCGATGTCGGCCACGAAACTCGTAATGCTGACGTCGGTGGCCGTTAGCTGAAAACCTCTGGACGCGGTAAGACTCGCTCCGTTATAGGCGGTGCTGGCCACGACGCTGTCTGCACCAGCCGTATTCGCGTTGACGGGAGTGACCGTGACGGTAGCCAAGCCGTCGGCGTTGGTAAGTGCGCTGTTGGAGCTGAACTTGCCCAAGCCCGCGGCTGTGCTGAACTGGACGACTTGCCCGGCGATCGGTGCGCCCGAAGTCGTCTTCAGGGTCGCGGTAACTGTCCCGGGCGAAGACGCAGTGACGGTGGACGGCGCTACGGTCAATTCGATGGCGGCGGTCTGCCCAGTGCCGCCGCCCCCACCGCCGCCACCACCCGCGTCACCGCCGAAAGGCGAGCCGCCGCCACCGCCGCCGCCGCACGCGGCCACTGCCAGCAGTGCACAGACAGAAAAAAGTCGTCGAAGAGTCATCATGTTCGCTTCCCTGCGTCGATCACGCGACAGGCGTCGTGGCAGTCAAGGCCTAAGTCGGCGTTTGGCAAACCTATCGGGCCGCCGAGCGGTCGGTCACGATCTTCGGGGTGATGAAGATCAGTAATTCGGTCTTGTTGGTGGTGCGTACACGGTTCTGGAACAGGTAGCCGATGAACGGGATGTCACCCAGCAGCGGCACCTTGTTGATCTCGTTGCGCTCATCCTGCTGGAAGATGCCGCCGATCACCACCGTGCCGCCGTTCTCGACCAGCACCTGCGTCTTGACCTGCTTGGTGTTGATGGCCGGGCCCGCTGCGGTCAAGGCACCACGGCTGTCCTTGTTGACTTCCAGGTCCAGGATCACGTTGCCTTCGGGCGTGATCTGCGGTGTGACTTCCATCCGCAGGCTGGCCTTCTTGAACGAAATCGACGTCGCGCCGCTGGAGGTGGCCTGCTGGTAAGGAATTTCTTCGCCCTGCTCGATGCGCGCCTTGGTCTGGTCGGCTGTCACGACGCGCGGGCTCGAAACCACGTTGCCCTTGCCCTCGGCTTCCAGCGCGGAAAGCTCCAGGTTCAGAAAGCGGTTGGCGCTGGCACCGAACAACGCCAGCGCGAAACTGCCCGCTGATGCGCCGTTGAAGCCGGTGGCCACATTGGCCGGCAGGTTGACGAACTGCGAGTTCGGCTGGAAGTCGATCGGCCCGGAAATCTGGCCGGTCTGCACACCGATCGCGTCGTAGTTGCCACCGATGCTGATGCCGCGGCGCGTGGGTGTGCCACGGGCGTCGGTGGCGCCGAGCTTGATGCCGAGCGAACGGCCGAAGCTGTCGTCGGCTTCGACGATGCGGGCTTCGATCAGCACCTGGCGGACCGGGATGTCGATCTTGGCGATCAAGACCTGGATCTCTTCGAGCTTGCTGGGGATGTCGCTGACGAACAGCTGGTTGGTACGCGCCTCGTAGATCACGGTGCCGCGGGGCGAGAGGATGCGTGTGTTCTGCGTGCCGGCACCGCCGCCACCGCCACCGCCGCCTTGCGCCTGCGACTGCCCGTTAAGGCCCTGTGCCACCACCTCCGCCTTGGTGTAGTTGAGCTGGAACGACTGCGTTCGCAGCGGTTCCAGTTCAGCGACCTTCTTCTTGGCTTCGAGATCGAGCTGCTCTTTCGCGGAAAGCTCGTCCTTCGGCGCGATCCACAACACGTTGCCGTTCTTGCGCACGCCAAGGCCGCGGCTTTGCAGGATGATGTCGAGCGCCTGGTCCCAGGGCACGTCTTTCAAACGCAGCGTAACGGTGCCGGTGACGGTGTCGCTGGTGACGACGTTGAAGTTGGTGAAGTCGGCGATCACCTGCAACAGCGCGCGGACTTCGATGTTCTGGAAGTTCAGGCTGAGCTTCTCGCCCTGAAAGCCTGGGCCCTGGGTCAGCTTGTTCGGGTCGAGCTTGACCGGCCGCACTTCGAGCACGAACTGGTTGTCGCTCTGGTAGGCACTGTGCTCCCACGCACCGGTGGGTTCGACGACCATGCGCACGCGGTCACCGGTCTGGAAGGTGGAGATGCTCTTGACGGGGGTGCCGAAGTCGGTCACGTCGAGGCGGCGGCGCAGTGCATCGGGCAGGCTCGAGCGCAGGAACTCGACCACCAGCGTCTGGCCCTGCTGGCGGATGTCGACACCCACCTGCGTGCTCGGCAGTGTCACGATGACACGGCCAGCGCCTTCGGGGCCGCGCCGGAAATCGATGTCGCGCAGACCCATCTGGACGGCGTTCTGGGCCGCTGCGAACTGCTGAGCCGGGGCCTCGCTGCCGGCAGCCGCCGTCGGTGCGTCGAGCACCAGCACCAGCGCCTTGCCCTGCAACTGCGCGCGGTAGCCCGAGGCTGACTTCAGGTTGAGGACCAGCCGCGTACGGTCGCCGGCCTGGGCGACGTTGACCGAACGCAGGTTGCCCTGGTTGATCTCGATCAGGTTGCGGCCGATCGCGTTGCTCACGCCTGGCAGGTCGATCGCAATGCGCGGTGGCGCCTGGGTCGAAAAGCCGTTCGGGATGCCGGCCAGCGGCTCGGTCAACTCGATGCGGACGACTTCGGTGCCGGCCTGCTGGCTGCTGGTGATGGACTGGATGGTGTTCTGCGCCCAGGCGGCGCTGGTGGCGATCACCGCCGCGGCGGCCAGCAGCACCGCACGCGCTGTGCGCGCCGCGGCCCGCCCATGGACTGGCCGGTGGATCATGGTGCAGCTCTCCTCAAGCAATTCGTCGATTTTTGGAGCCCCTCGTCCGACGGGTACGTCGGCCGGTCCCCCGAGGGGATGGCGGGCCGGCTTGGGAGCGGCCCGGCGCTCGGCCCGCGTGCGCGTCAGTGGGCAGGAAACAGTCATCGGCCGCGCTCCACCAGTTGCAGGGTGGCGGGCCGTTCGATCCATTCGCCGGCGGCGTCCTGGACAATCTCGCGCAGCGCGATGTCGGTTTCGCCAATGCGCAGGATGCGGCCGTAGTTCTGGCCCAGGTAGTCGCCTACCTTGACCTGGTACAGCAGGTTGTCGACCTTCAGCAGCGCCGAGGGCTGGCCCTGCTTGGCGACGCTGCCGACCATGCTCATGCTGTCCAATGGAAAGGCCTCCAGGGGTTCCTTGCGCCGGGTCAGTTGGGCTGACAGCAGGGAATTCGGCTGCCGCGCCTCTTGCTTGAGGGCGACGGTGAGCTTCTGTGTGCTGAAGGGCTCGACGCCGGCATTGGCGGTGTACGGATGCGGGTCGAACTTCTTCGGCGGCTGCAGCGGCGTGACGTTGGGTTTGGCCTCGCGGCGCTGCTGCTCCATCCAGCGCTGCAACTCGTCGGTGTCGGCGCCGCAGCCGGCGAGCAGCGCTGCAATTGCCAGGGGGGCCAGGGTGCTCAAGACGAAGCGGGGGCTGCTCATGCTCATTTGGCGGCCTGCCCGGGCTTGGCCGCGGCCGCCGCGACGCGGCGCTGCTCGGCGACTTCGTTGGCGTCGAGGTAGCGGTAGGTGTGCGCCATGGCCTCCATCGACAACAAACCCGTGGCCGTGGTGTCGCGGGCAGACACCGGCGCAATCGCCAGGTTCTTCAGCGTGACGATGCGCGACAGGTTGGCGACGTCCGCGGCGAAGGCGCCCACATCGTGATACCGGCCGGTGACGCGAATGGCGATCGGCAATTCGGCGTAGTAATCTTTTACCTGCACCTGGCCCGGACGGAACAACTCGAACTGCAGACCGCGGCCGATGCCGGCCTGGTTGATGTCCGATAGCAGGGCGTCCATCTCGGCCTTGCCGGGAAGCTGCTTTTCAAGCTGGGTCACGTATTCCTGCACCTGCAACTTCTGCTTGCGCAATTCGTTCAGGTTGACGGCCTGGGCGAGGCGGTTGCGGTACTGGTCTTTCAGGTTCGGCTCGCGTTGGCGCACGCCTTCGAGCTCGTCGGTGGACGCCGACAGGATCGCGAACCAGGCGATGGCCACCACCGCCGCCGCCACCGCCAGCCAGGCCGCCAGCTTGGGCAGCGTCGGCCACTGGCCGGGCTCACGGGTGTTGAGGTTGCGGAACTGCGACGCTGCGTTGTCGAACAGACTGCTCAACTCGAAGCCGCTCTGGGTTGTTGACTTGCTGGCCATGCGAAGCCCCGGTCAGGTCTTGGCCGCCGGCGTGCCGGCAGGGGGAACCGGTGCGGAAGCCGGCGCGGCAGCGCCCGCAGCCGCCTGCGGCCGCTTCAGCGCTACGCGCATCGAGAACTCAAACAGACGCCGTTGGTCGCGGTTGGCCGCGCTGGGTATCGTGGCCTTGATCTCGACCAGCTCGGGCTTTTCGAGCCAGGGCGAGTTGTAGAGCGTGTTGCGCAGCAGCTCGGACACCCGCTCGTTGGTCTGCGCGATGCCGTTGACGGCGACGATGTTGCCGTTCTGTTTGATCGCCGTCAGGTACACGCCTTCGGGCGTCTGCTTGACGAGCTCGTCCAGCAGATACACGGGAATGTTGCGGTCGGTCTGTAAGTCCTCGACCGCCTTCTGGCGTGCCTTGAGTGCTTCGATCTCGGCCTTCAACGTGGCGATGTCCTTGATCTGCGCGTCCAGGCGCGCGATCTCGGTTTCCAGGAACTGGTTGCGCGCCATCTGCGCCGACGTCATCTGCTGCAGGACCGAGTACCAGACCAGCGCCGCACCGGCGCCAACGAGCGCGAACACGCCCAGGCCGACGAAGAACGAGCGCTTGCGCTGGCGCCGCTTTTCCTCGCGGTGCGGTAGCAGGTTGATCAGGATCACTGCAGGAACCTCCGCATCGCCAGACCGCAGGCGGTCAGGTACGACGGGGCTTCACGGCGCACGCGGGTCTCGCGCACGCTGGAGCCGAGTTGCATCTGATCGAAGGGGTTCACGACGCTGCTGGCGAAGCCGGTCAGGTCGGTGACGCGGTCCTTTAGCCCCGGCAGCGTGGCGGTGCCGCCAGCGAGCATCACGTAGTGCACCTTGTGGTGCGGCGTGCTGGTGAAGAAGTACTGCAACGAGCGGCCGATCTCCTGCGACAGGCTGTCGACGAAGGGCGACAGGATCGCGGCTTCGTAGTCTTCGGGCAGGTCGCCGCTGAGCTTCTTGGCCTCGGCCTCTTCGAAGCTGAAGCCGTACTGGCGGCTGATGAGCTGCGTGAGCTGGGAGCCGCCGAAGGCCTGATCGCGGTCGTAGAGCATCTCCTCGTCGCGCAGCACCTTCAAGCTGGTGGTGTCGGCGCCGATCTCGAACAGCGCCACCAGCGCGTCGCGGCCTTCGTTGGGCAGCGAGCCGATGACGCGGCTCATGGCCAGACGCGAGGCGTGTGACTCGATATCCAGCACCAACGGCTTCAGGCCGGCGGCCTCGGCCAGGCCCTGACGGTCCTGAACGCGGTCCTTGCGGCTGGCGGCGATCAGCACTTCGACGTCGCCGGCCGACGTGGGGCTGGGACCGATCACGTAGAAGTCCAGGCTGACGTCGTCCAGCGAGAACGGGATGTACTGGTTGGCCTCGCTCTCGACCTGCAGTTCCATCTCTTCTTCGCGCAGGCCGGCGGGCAACATGATCTTCTTGGTGATGACGGCCGACTGCGGCATCGCCATCACGACGTGTTTGGTCTTGGTGCCCGACTTCTGCACCACGCGTTTGACGGCGTCGGCGACTTCGTCGAACTTTTCGATCTGGCCGTCGGTGATCCAGCCTTTTTCGAACGGCTCGGAGGCGAACCGTTCAAGGATGAATTCACCGGCTACGGACTGACCCAGTTCGACCAGCTTGACGCTGGAAGAACTGATATCCAAACCGATCATCGGCGGGTGTTTGCGACCGAGCAGGGCGTCGAGAAAACTCAATTGATCCACTCCCGGGGCCGGGGGCTTGACAGCGCTCGGCAAGCCCCTGGCTTGTTAAGAAGTTACTTCCATACTAGCAGTAAAGCCCTTGTGTACATAAGAAAAACAGCCCGTCAACACCCGCCAGCCGTTGCCATTGGCAGACGTCCTAAGCCGCAGTTGAAACAACGCGCAAGGCACCCCGGGGGCAAACCCTAAGTCCGCCATCGTGGAGCGTGGACAAAGTCGCAAACGAGCCGACCCGGGCTTTACTCCACAATCTTCTTCACCTTGAACAACGACCGCCCTGACAGCGTGCCGCCGGCATCCCCAGGCCCCTCGTCCGGGCCTGCGGGTTCGCTGGCGCGACTGGGCCGCGGCGCGGGTTGGGTAGCCGGCCTTTTGGTCGGTGGATTCCTGGCGTTGCTATGCCTGATTGCGCTGGCGCTGGCGGTGGCCTACCCGAATCTGCCCGAGATCAGCAGCTTGACCGACTACCGACCCAAGCTGCCGATGCGCATATTCACCGCCGACGGGGTGCGGATCGGCGAGTTCGGCGAGGAGCGCCGCAATTTCATGCCGATCGGCCAGATGCCCCAGGTGATGAAAGACGCGGTGCTGGCGGCCGAGGACACCCGCTTTTACCAGCACGGCGGCGTCGACTACAAAGGCGTGGCGCGGGCCGCGATCGAAAACCTGCGCGACGCACGCAGCCAAGGCGCGTCGACGATCACGATGCAGGTGGCGCGCAACTTCTACTTGTCCACCGAGAAGACCTTCACGCGCAAGATCTACGAGATCCTGCTCGCGCTGAAGATCGAAAGCCGGCTCAACAAGGACCAGATCCTTGAGCTGTACATGAACCAGATCTTCCTCGGCCAACGTGCCAACGGCTTTGCCGCGGCGGCCGAGATCTACTTCGGCAAGAAGCTCAAGGACGTGACGATCGCCGAAGCTGCCATGCTGGCTGGGCTGCCGAAGGCGCCGTCGGCCTACAACCCGATCGCCAACCCCAAGCGGGCGACGCTGCGGCAGCGGTACATCATCGACCGCATGTTCGAGACGGGCTTCATCACCGAAGCCCAGCACGAAGAAGCCCTGGCGCAGACGCTGCGCTACCGCGTGCCCAGCGAATCGTCGGTGCACGCCGAGTACCTGGCCGAGACGGCACGCTCGTTGGTCTACGCGCAGTACGGCGACGAGGCCTACACGCGCGGGCTGGACGTCTACCTCACCGCCAATTCGGTTGACCAGACGGTGGCGTACCGGGCGCTTCGCAAGGGGCTGATGGACTACGAGCTTCGGCAGATCTACCGCGGGCCCGAAGCCTACGTCGACCTGCCGGCCGATGCGGCGCAGGTCGACGCCCGGGTGGCCGAGGCGCTGACCGAGCACGCCGACAACGACGATCTGCGCGCTGCCGTGGTGCTGGAAGCCGGCCCGCGCAAGGTGGTGGTGATGCTGCAGAGCGGCGACACCGTCACGATCACCGGCAGTGGCCTGAAGCCCACCGAGTCGGGGCTGTCGCCGAAGGCCGGGCCGAAGGTGCAGATCCGCCGCGGCGCGGTGGTGCGGGTGATGAATATCGGTAAGGGTGATAAGCAGGACTGGACGCTGACCCAGGTGCCCGAGGTCGAAGGCGCCTTCGTGGCGCTGGACCCGCGCAACGGCGCGCTGCGGGCACTGGTCGGCGGCTTCGATTTCGGCAAGAGCAAGTTCAACCATGTCACGCAGGCCTGGCGGCAGCCGGGTTCGGCGTTCAAGCCGTTCATCTACTCGGCGGCGCTGGAGCACGGCTTCACGCCGGGCACCGTCGTCAACGATGCGCCGCTGTTCTTTGACGCCAGCGTGACCGGCAGCCAGCCGTGGGAGCCGAAGAACTACGACGGCCGCTTCGACGGCCCGATGCCGTTGCAGACGGCGCTGGCGAAGTCGAAGAACATGGTTTCGATCCGCGTTCTGAAGCAAACCGGGCCAGCCGAGACGCAGCTCTGGCTCGAACGTTTCGGCTTTGACCGGGACAAGCACCCGGCCTACCTGACGATGGCGCTGGGTGCTGGCTCCGTCACGCCGCTGCAGATGGCCAGCGCCTACGCCGTGTTCGCCAACGGCGGCTACCTGCTGGCGCCGCAGGTCATCCAGCGCATCACCGACAACAAGGGCAAGGTGCTGTCGGAGAGTAAACCGGCCGGGCTCGACGAGATGCAACGCACGCTGTCGGCGCGCAACGCTTTCGTCATGAGCACGCTGCTGCAAGAGGTGACGCGCTCGGGCACCGCGGCGCGCGCGCAAGGCACGCTCAAGCGGCCGGACATCTACGGGAAGACGGGCACCACCAATGATTCGATGGACGTCTGGTTCGCCGGCTACCACCCCACGCTGGTGGGTGTCGTGTGGATTGGCTACGACACACCGCGCAAGCTGGGCGACCGCGAAACCGGCGGCGGCCTGTCGCTGCCGGTGTGGATCGAATATGTGCAACACGCACTGAAGGGCGTGCCGGTGCAGGAGATCAAGCCGTCCGAAGGCGTGGTGCAGGAGGGCAGTTATTGGGTCTTCGACGACTTCTCCGGCGGCCGCGGCATCCGGAGTGTCGGGCTGGAAGATGCCGTGCCGCGGGCGCCGTCGAGCGACGAGCGCAACAGCATCCTCGACCTGTTCCGCCGCTAGGCGGGGTTGAAGTGCAGCGGCTGTCCGCCCTGCGCGGTCGCGTGTTGCGAGAGCACGGCGATGAACTCGCTGCCATCGCGGGTGTCCTGCCATCGGCCATCGGCGAAGCGGTAGTGGAAGCCGCCACCCTTCGCCGCGAGCCACACTTCCTGCAGTGGCGGCTGGGCGTTGATGATGATCTTGCTGTCGTCGGGGAAACTCAGCTCCAGCATGCCACCGGTGCGCTTGCTGTCGATGTCGATCACATCGTCTTGCAACCAGCCGTCGATGGTGGCTTCGATGTGGGCCAGCAGGGCGCTGGTTTCGCGCGCGTAGTCGAGGTCGGTCATTAAACTTCGGCGCATGAATCGTGATGTCGCTGCCAGTGTAGCCAGGAGCCGCCGGGCTGCTGGGTGTGTCGCCATGCCGGCGGCGTTGCTGCTGCTCGTGCTGGGGCTGCAAGGCTGTGGGCAGAAGGGTCCGTTGACGCTGCCGCCCGCGGACACGGCCGCATCGGCGGCCAAGCGATGAGCACGCTTCCCGGTGCGCCTCAGCTGGCACAGGTGCATGGCACGCTGATGCTCGAAGGCCAAGCGCTCGACGCATTGGCACGCCGCTTCGGCACCCCGCTGTTCGTCTACTCACGCGCCGCGATGCGCGAAGCGGCAGCCGCGTACCAGTGTGCGCTCGAAGGCCGCCGGCACCTGCTGTGCTATGCCATGAAGGCCAACTCGAACCTGGCCGTGCTGCAAGTGTTTGCCGAAATGGGCTGCGGCTTCGACATCGTCAGCGGCGGCGAGCTGGCGCGGGTGCTGGCAATCGGCGCGTCAGCCTCGAAGATCGTTTTCTCCGGCGTCGGCAAGACGCGCGCCGAGATGCGGCAGGCGCTGCAAGCCGGCGTGCGCTGCTTCAACGTCGAGAGCACCGCTGAGCTGGACGTGCTGAATGCGGAGGCGCTGGCTCTGGGCCAGCGCGCGCCCGTCAGCTTGCGCGTCAACCCCGACGTCGATGCCGGCACCCACCCGTACATCAGCACGGGTCTCAAGAACAACAAGTTCGGCATCGCGCACCGGGAAGCGGTGGCGGCATACCGCCATGCCGCGTCACTGCCGGGGCTGCGGGTGGTGGGCATCGATTGCCATATCGGCTCGCAGATCACGCAGCTCGCGCCGTATGTCGATGCGCTGGACCGGCTGCTCGATCTGGTCGAGCAGGTCGAAGCGTCGGGCATCCCGATTCACCACGTCGATGTCGGTGGCGGCCTTGGCATCACCTACACCGACGAGGCACCACCGCGCGCCGACGAGCTGATGGCGCGGCTTCTGGCGCGGCTCGATGAACGCGGCCACAGCCATCGCGAGGTGCTGCTGGAGCCGGGCCGCTCGCTGGTGGGTAACGCCGGCGTGCTGCTGACGGAAGTGCTCGTGACCAAGCCGTCCATCGAGCCCGACGGCAAGAACTTCTGCATCGTCGATGCGGCGATGAACGACTTGGTGCGCCCGGCGATGTACCAGGCCTGGATGGGCATCGAGCCGTGCATTGAACGCGCCGGGCCCCGGTTGACCTGGGACGTCGTCGGCCCGGTCTGTGAGTCGGGCGACTGGCTCGGCCGCGACCGTGCGCTGGCGGTGCAGGCCGGCGACATGCTGGCGGTGCTGTCCGCCGGTGCTTACGGCATGACGATGGCCAGCAACTACAACACCCGCCCGCGTGCGGCCGAGGTGATGCTCGACGGCAGCCAAGCGCACTTGATCCGCGACCGCGAACAGGTCGCGCAACTGTTCGCTGGCGAGAGGTTGCTGCCGCGCTGAGGGCCGGCTAGATCCGCTCTTCCTGCACCGCGTGGCAGGCCACCTGCACGCCACGAAACATCGTCAGCGCCGGTCGCTCGCTGCTGCACCGCGCATTGGCATGCGGGCAGCGCGGGTGGAAGGCACAGCCGGTTGGCGGGTTCAGCGGGTTCGGCACCTCGCCCTGCACCGGCGTGCGCGCGCGGCCGCTCATGTGGATGTCGGGGATCGCGTCCAGCAGCATCCGCGTGTACGGGTGGCGCGGCGCCGCAAACAGCTCGGCCTTGTCGGCCACTTCGACCAGTCGCCCCAGGTACATCACGCCCACCTGGTCGGCCACATGCCGCACCACGGCGAGGTTGTGGCTGATGAACAGGTAGGTCAGGCCGCGCGTGCGCTGCAAGTCCTTCATGATGTTCAACACCTGCGCCTGGACCGACACATCGAGTGCCGAGGTCGGTTCGTCGCAGACCAGGAACTCGGGCTGAGTGGCCAGCGCGCGGGCGATCGAGATGCGCTGGCGCTGGCCGCCGCTGAACTGGTGCGGAAACTTCTCGCAGTCGGCCGCGGCGAGGCCGACCGACTTCAGCAGCTCGCCGACTTTGTCGCGCAGCGTGGTGCCGTCGCGCGCGACGGCCGCCGGCGCGCTGGACGGGTTCACCAGGCCATGCTCGCGCAGGGGCTCGCCGACGATGTCCAGCACCTTCCAGCGCGGGTTCAGGCTGGCATACGGGTCCTGGAAGATCATCTGCATGCGACGGCGCAGCGTGCGCAGCTCGGCACCGGCGGCCATCGTGCTGGTGCTCTGGCCGTCGAACAGCACCTCGCCGCGGGTCGGGGCGTACAGCCCTACCAGCAGCCGTGCGACCGTGCTCTTGCCACAGCCCGATTCACCGACCAGCGCCAGCGTCTTGCCGCGTTCGATCGAGAACGACACACCGTCGACCGCGCGTATGAACTGCCGCTCCTTGCGTTCGACGACGCGGTTGAGCCATGGCGCCGAGACGTCGAAGGTCTTCGCCAGGTCCTTCACTTGAACCAACGCAGTCATGCGCGCACCCCCTGCCGCACCAGCCAGCAGGCGGCGCGGGTGGCGCCGGCGTCCAGCAGCTCGGGCCGGTCGCGGCGGCAAATTTCCATCACCCGCGGGCAGCGCGGGTTGAAGGCGCAGCCAGCGGGAATCGCGTTCAGCCGCGGCATCGAGCCGTCGATCTGGAGCAGGCGTTCGCGGTCTTCGTCCATGGCCGGGATCGAACCCATCAGGCCGCGCGTGTACGGGTGGCTCGGGCGGTGGATCACATCGCCCACCGGGCCGATCTCGGCGACGCGGCCGGCGTACAGCACCGCGACGCGGTCACAGGTCTCGGCGATCACGCCCATGTCGTGCGTCACCAGCATCACAGCCGCACCGTGCTCCTTGCAAAGACGCTTGAGCAAGGAAATGATCTGGGCCTGGATCGAGACATCGAGCGCGGTGGTCGGTTCGTCGGCCACGACCAGTTGTGGCTCGGCGGCCAGCGCCAGTGCGATCACCACCCGCTGGCGCATGCCGCCGCTGAACTGGTGCGGGTACTGATCAAGACGCTGCTCGGCCGCCGGGATGCCGGTGTCTTGCAGCAGCTTGATGGCGCGCTGCCGCGCTTCGTTGGCGCTCACCGGCAGGTGTGTCAGGATCGTCTCGGTGAGCTGGCGGCCGATCGTGTACAGCGGGTTCAACGATGTCAGCGGGTCCTGGAAGATGGCGCCGATGCGCCTGCCGCGGATGGCGCGCATCTGCTCGTAGGGCAGGTTGTCGATGCGCTGGCCCTGCAGGCGGATCTCGCCACCGGCGATGCGGCCGGGCGGTTCGAGCAGGCCGATGATCGCGGCGCCGGTGAGCGATTTGCCAGCGCCGGACTCACCGACCACGCCGAGGATTTCACCGGGCGCGATGTCGAACGAGATGTCGTCAAGCGCCAGCAACGTGCCGCGGCGCGTGGGGAACTCGACGCGCAGGTTCTTGACCTCCAGCAGTGGCGACGGTGTGCTCATCGCAGCCGGGGGTTCAGCGCATCGCGCAGCCAGTCGCCGAGCAGGTTCACGCTCAGCGCGATCAGCACCAGCATCAAGCCCGGGAAGATCGTGATCCACCATTCGCCGCTGAACAGAAAGTCGTTGCCCACGCGGATCAGCGTGCCCAGCGACGGCGAGGTCGGCGGTACACCCACGCCCAGGAAAGACAGGGTCGCTTCCGTCAGGATGGCGGCAGCGACCTGGATGGTCGCCAGCACCAACACCGGCCCCATCACGTTGGGCAGCACGTGGCTGAACATGATGCGCAGCGGCGCCACGCCGATCACGCGTGCCGCCTGCACGTATTCCTTGTTGCGCTCGACCAGCGTCGAGCCGCGCACGGTGCGTGCGTACTGCACCCAGCCCGAAAGAGAGATGGCGACGATCAGCACGCCGAAGGCCAAGGTGTCGTGCGCGTTGGGGAAGAGCGCACGGCCGACGCCGTCGATCAGCAGCGCGATCAGGATCGACGGGAACGACAGCATCACGTCGCAGACCCGCATGATGAAAGCGTCCACGCGACCGCCGACAAAGCCGGACAGCAGGCCCAGGCCCACGCCCACTGCCATCGACAGCACCACGGAAGCCACGCCCACCAGCAGTGAGATCCGGGCGCCGTAGAACAGCGCCGACAGGATGTCGCGGCCCTGGTCGTCGGTGCCGAGCAGGTAGCTTGGGTTGCTGCCCTCCACCCACACCGGCGGGAGCCGCGCGTCGGACAGGTTGAGCGACGCCAGGTCGAAGGGGTTGTGCGGCGAAACCCACGGCGCGAAGACCGAGCAGAACACGCAGAGCGCCGCGATCACGGCCGCGGCCATCGCCATCGGCGACTGCTTGAAGCTGTACCAGACGTCGCTGTCGCGCCAGCGCGCGAGCCAGCCATCGGCGCTGGTGGCAGGTGACGTGGAGGGCATGTTCATGGCGGAGTCGGGGCCTTGTCGGTCATCAGTGTCCGGCTCCAGACTTCTCGACGCGCAACCGCGGGTCGACCGCGAAGTACAACAGGTCGACCGCCAGGTTGACGACGACGAAGATCAGCGCGATCAGGCACAAGTACGCCGCCATCACCGGCACGTCAGCGAACTGCACCGCCTGGATGAACAGGAAGCCCATTCCGGGCCACTGGAACACCGTCTCGGTGATGATGGCGAAGGCGATCAACTGGCCCAGTTGCAACCCGGTGATCGTGATGACGGGCACCAGCGTGTTCTTCAGCGCGTGGCCGAAGTAGACCGCGCGGTCTTGCAGGCCGCGGGCGCGCGCGAACTTCACGTAGTCGGTGCGCAGCACCTCGAGCATCTCGGAGCGCACCAGGCGCAGGATCAGCGCCAGCTGGAACACCGACAGCGTGATGGCCGGCAGGATCAGGTGCTTCCACCCGTCGACTGTGAGCAGCCCCGTGCTCCAGGTGCCGAAGGCCACCGTGTCGCCGCGGCCGAAGCTCGGCAGCCACTTCAGCGTGACCGAGAAGAACAGGATCAAGAGGATGCCGATCAAGAAGGTCGGCAGCGACACGCCCAGCAGCGACAGCGTCATCACCAGCTGCGAGCCGAAGCGCCCGCGCCGCAGCGCCGCGTACACCCCCAACGGCACGCCAACCGCCAGCGCGATGAAGGCCGCGGCAAAGGCCAGCTCCAGCGTCGCCGGAAAGCGCTCGGCAATCAACGAGGACACTTTGCGGCCCTGGCGCAGGCTCATGCCGAATTCGCCGTTGACGGCGTTGCCGACAAAGTGCGCGAACTGCACCGGAAAGGGTTGATCGAGGCCGAGGTCCTTGCGCAGGGCGTCGCGCTGGTCCTGCGTGGCGTCCTGGCCGAGCAGGCTCGTCACCGGGTCGCCGACGTACTGGAACAGCATGAAGGCGATCAAGCCGACCGTGAGCATCACGATCACGGCCTGCAGGAGTCGGCGGATGACGAAGGCGAGCATGGCGCGGGAAATGGGGCGCCGCCGCTTCTGCGGCGACTCCGCTCAAGCGTCAGCGGCCAGGGGACCGATCAGAAACGGTGACGCACGCCGAATGCCACGCTGGTCGAATCGGTGCCAGCGGAGGCGGTCACACCGCCGAGGTAGCCCGCGCCGCCGGGCGCCGCCTGGCCCAGCCCGCTGTTGTCGAAGCGCGTAACCACCGCGCTGACATCGGTGCGCTTGGACAGCGCGTACGAATAGGCAACCCCGAACGAACGCGTGTCGGCGTTGGGGGCGCGCTTGTCGTCGAGTTGGGTGAAGGCGGCGTAGAAGGTGCTGGCGCCGAGTGTGAGCTTGTAGCCGATGTGCGCCAGTTGCGCGTCCTGCCGCAGGCCATTGATGAAGGCGTTCTGGATCACCAACGCGTTGGCCGCGCCGACGCTGGGGGTCACCTGCGCCGCAATGCCCGACAGGCCGGTCGGGTTCTCATCCTTGATGCTGGCGACCATCGCGCTGATCTTGCTGGGGCCGAACTCGACCGAGGCACCGGCCACCACATTCGTCAGGCTCTTCTGGTCGCGTTCGTTCTTGCGCGTGTTGTAGCCGACGCCGGCCGAGAAGGCGCTGCTGCGGTACATCGCCATCACGCCGGTGAAGCGGCCGGTGGTGGTCGAGCCCTCGCCGGCAGCCACCATGGCGGAGGCACTGAATCCGCCTTGCTGGATGCGGTATTGGACCGAATTCGACAAGCGGATGTCGAAGGCGGCTGGCAACGATGCGACCTGCCCGGCGGCGAGCGACGACGAGGTCTGCATGGTGTCGAAGGTGGCGGTGACCTCGTAGCCCGGGGTGTACTGTCGCCCGGCCAGCACCGCGCCGACGGGCGTGATCAGCCCGACGAAGGCCTGGCGGTCCCAGAAGCCGCCGCTGAGGTTGACGCCGATGCCGGCGCCGATGTTGCCGGACACCGCATTGACGACCGGCTGGAACGCAGCGGGCAGCCCCAGGCGGGCGGCCTGCGCAAGACGGTCGGGTACCTGCGAGCCGGAAGGGGGCCGGTTGCTGACGGTGCCGGTGTCGAGTTCGAGCCGGTGTTCGAGCGTGCCGATGGCGCGCCAACCACCGCCGAGGTCTTCATTGACGCGAAAGCCGACCCGCGAGCCATCCATGATGCCGCTGTTGAGCTGCTTGAGGCTGCCGCCGCGCAGGCCGCTGACCTGGGTCACGCCGGCGTCGATGATCCCGTAGATCGTGACCGACGATTGCGCCAGGCAGGCCACGCTGGCGCTGGCAAGGGCGGACAGGACGAGCAGGTTTTTCTTCAGCATGGTGGACGCCGGCAGTGTGTAAAGACGCCGATTCTCCGGTCCGCGTGCCCCACTGCGATGCGGTGTTTGCACTCGGTCAGTGCGCCGTTGCAACGCTGCCGTCGTCGATCGTCACCGCGCCGTACCAGGCTTGCGCTCGCGAGGCGGTGTTGTCGCTGTCCGTCATCACCGCCACCGAGACCAGCGCGCCGGGGTCTTCGCCGAACGCGCGCCGGAAGTCGGCACGCAGGTCGCGCCGGTGGTCGCGCCAGCGGCGCAAATGCATCGGGCCGGAGTCGACGACGATCTTGCGGATGCGGTCGGTGCGGGGGTTGACGATCACAGTGCCGATCGGCGCGTTGCTGTCCCAGACGTACATCAGGGTGGCGTAGGGCGGCTTCTCACCAGTCAAGGCCTCGGCCAGGTCGAACAGCATGCGGGTGCGCGGCGCCAGACGGGCGTGGTCGCCGTCGAAAGCGAACAGCACGCGGGCGCCGGCGTCCTCGCGCTCGACGTCGGCGACGCTGGCGTTGTCCGGTGCTCGCTCCAGCCACCACGAGAAGCGGACCTCGGCCACCGCGGCGGGTGTAACCGACAGCTTGCGCCGCCACATGCTGGCCGAGCGGTCGGCATCGGCGGCAATCGCCTCGCGGCCGTCCTTGGTGGCAGGGGTATAGCGCGTGCCGGCCTTGCCGGGCAGCTGAACGGCATGCCAGCCGCCGTCGGCGCTGTCCGCCGGCTCAGGGGTTGCGCAGCCTGCCAGGCTGGCCAGTGCCAGCGCGAGCAGAAGGATCGGTGTCGGGATCGGCATCGGGTGAACCAGGCACGCCGTGCAGGGCGCTCACAGAATGCAAAACGGCCGCTCTTTCGAGCGGCCGTTTCATGGCGTCGGTGCCGATCCGTCGAGCGCGGCGGACCAGAGGCCCGCCGCAGCCGATCAGAAGGCGTGGTTGACGCCGAACTCGTAGCCGGTGGAACTTGCGCCCACAGCATTGGCCACGCCGCCGCTCGAAGCCGTCCAGTTGGCACCGGACTTGTTGGAGATGCGCGAGAAGTGGGTGTACAGCGTGGTGCGCTTGCTCAGCGAGTACAGGTAGCCGACCGCGAACTGGGTCGAATCGTTGGCGTTTTCGGCAGCAGTCCGGCCGTCGCCTTCGCTCTTGATGTACGAGAACTTCAGTGTGCTTGCGCCGAAAGGAATCAGGCCACCGACCAGGTAGTTGGTCAGCTCGCGGCCACTGGGGCCAAAGCTGGCCGGGCCGCTGACATCAGCGTTGATGTATTGACCCATCAGGGTCATAAACCCAAGGTTCCACGAAGCGCCGACATTCATGCGCTTCCAGTCGGTGGTCAGGTTGACTTCCGTCTTGCCATACGCAACCGCGACGTTGATCGGGCCGGCGGCGTAGCCGAAGCGTCCGCCAATGTGCTTGTTGCCGCTGGCGCCTTCACCAGCAGCCACCATCACCTGGCCGTACAGGCCGCCCAGCCCGGCCGGCAGGAAGTAGCCGATCGAGTTGTTGGCGCGCACGACCGTGGTCGCACCGCTGCCGCTGCTGTTGAACAGGTTGGTCGACGACCCGACACCGTTGGTGCCGAACGGATCGAACACGGTGTGGTTCCAGAAGTCCGGCGTGTAGTCGCGGCCGAGGCGCAGTTCACCGAAACCGCCCAACAGGCTGACGGTGGCGCGACGCTGCCAGTCTTGACCGTTGGCGGTGCTGCCGTTGGCCGTGGCGGCCGTCTTGGCGCCACCGCCGACGTCGACGTTGACCGAGCCTTCGAGCCAGAAGCCGGCGCGCATACCGCCGCCGATGTCCTCGACGCCACGGAAGCCCAGGCGGCTGGAACCCATGCCGTCGGTGCTGAGCGTCTTCAGCGAGACCGAGCCGTTCTTCACGTTGCGGGCAGCGGCATCAATGATGCCGAACACGGTCACCGACGACTGCGCGGAAGCCACACCGGCGAACGCGGTCAGCGCAGCCAGAGCGAGCAGAGATTTTTTCATTGCGACTATCTCCTAAGTTGAAAAGAGGTCCCGATCGGGCGGTGCCGACGCGCAGAACGTCCGTAGCGCGCTGCACAGGCTTGATCAGGCCAACATCCTCAGCGGAAGTTGGGCCTATTGCACCAGAGCGCCAACGCGATTGCCAAGGATTGGCCCTGGATTCGGCGCGCGTGTTGTCTGCCAACAACGGGCCGCAGCGTGCCATCGGCCAGCCACATTTGGCTATCCTCCACGCCATATGCAAGCTCTGGATCGTTTTCTGATCGGGTTGGACACCGCGCTGCGCACGGTGGCCGGCAATGCTCATGCCGCGCGGCCATCGCCCGCTGCGGGCGTACCCGATAAGGGCCAACCCTTGAGCGCGGACGAGCGCCGGCTATCGGGCGCGCTGATGCGCGTCAACCATGTGGGTGAGGTTTGCGCGCAGGCTCTATACCAGGCTCAGGGGTTGACGGCCCGCAGCGAGGGCCTGCGAGCGCAGATGCGAGAAGCGGCGCGTGATGAGACCGACCACCTGGCGTGGACACGGGCCCGCCTGGGCGAACTCGGCGCGCGGCCCAGCTTGCTGAACCCGGTCTGGTATGCCGGCTCGTTCGGCCTGGGCCTGTTGGCCGGGCGGCTGGGCGATAGCGTCAGCCTGGGTTTCGTGGTCGAGACGGAACGCCAGGTTGAAGCGCATCTGGCCGGCCACCTCGACCGCCTGCCCGCCGCGGACCTTCGCTCGCGCGCCGTGGTCGCGCAGATGCAGGACGACGAACGCCGGCACGGCGACGCCGCCGAGGCCGCCGGTGCGATGGCGCTGCCGGCGCCGGCTAGGTGGCTGATGGCCGCCGCGGCGCGGGTGATGACGGGGACCGCACGCCGCCTCTGAATGACCACGCCCCCCCGGGCGCGCCGATCAGGCTTCGACGAGATCGAAGCTTGTGGTGATGGACGCCGTCTTCGCCAACATCGCGCTGGCCGAACAGTACTTCTCGTTCGACAGGGCAATGGCGCGTTCGACCACGGCTGCCGGCAGCGCGCGGCCGGTCACCGTGAACTGCATGTGGATGCGGGTGAAGACCTTCGGGTCCTGCGCCGCCCGATCGGCTTCGAGCTTGACGGTGCAGCCGCGCACGTCGTGGCGGCCGCGTTTCAGGATCAACACCACGTCGTAGGCCGTGCAGGCACCGGTGCCGGCCAGCACCGTCTCCATCGGCCGCGGCGCGAGGTTTCGCCCGCCGCCGTCGGGCGCCCCGTCCATCGTGAGGAAGTGTCCGCTGCCGGTCTCAGCGACGAAGCCCATGCCGGTGCCCGGCATCCAGTTGATGGTGCATTCCATGTGGTTTCAGCCCTTGTTTGGCGCATCTTTCAGCAAGCGGTCGCGATTCTGGAGCGAAGCCTCTGCAATTCGTTTGTTTGGCATATTGCACCGCAGCAAACTCGTGGTTAGACTGCTCCGCAAGGGGCTTCATGGAAGTGCGGCTCCACCGGTTGTCTCCTCCACCTCTTCCATTGGTGGATTCGGCCCGGGGCTGCAAGGCCCCGGGCCTTTTTCTTGGGCGCTCTGCGGCCCGCGGTGCGGGGCAACTGCCGACTTATGATCCGCCGCCCCAAGAACAGCGCAGCCCACCTGAAACGATGCCAGCCGGCGATCCACCCACTCCGCCGGCCACGGCGCTGCCGCCGTTGAGCCCGAACGCGCGCCGCATCGCCGCGCAGTATCTGCAGCGCATCCTCACCGCCCGCGTCTACGACGTTGCGCGTGAGACGGCGCTCGAACCGGCAAAGAGCCTGTCGCGCCGCATCGGCCACCAGGTGCTGCTCAAGCGCGAGGACCAGCAGCCGGTGTTCAGTTTCAAGCTGCGCGGGGCTTACAACAAGATGGCGCGGCTGGGTGTCGAAGCGCTGCGCCGCGGTGTCATCTGCGCCTCGGCGGGCAACCATGCGCAGGGCGTGGCGCTGTCGGCTCGAAAGCTCGGCACGCGCGCCGTCGTCGTGATGCCGGTGACGACACCGAAACTCAAGGTCGATGCGGTGCATGCCCTGGGCGGCGAGGTGGTGCTGCACGGCGACAGCTACACCGACGCCTACGGCCACGCGGTCGAACTGCAACGCGCCGAAGGCTTGACCTTCGTACACCCGTTCGACGACCCCGACGTGATCGCCGGCCAGGGCACTGTGGCGATGGAGATCTTGCGCCAGCACCAGGGCCCGATCGACGCGGTGTTCGTGGCCATCGGCGGCGGCGGGCTGATCTCGGGCGTGGCGGCTTACATCAAGGCGGTTCGGCCAGAGATCCGGGTCATCGGCGTGCAGATGGCAGACTCCGACGCCATGCTGCAATCGGTGCGCAAGGGCCGCCGCGTGACCCTCGGCGACGTCGGCCTGTTCTCCGACGGCACTGCTGTCAAGCTGGTCGGCCAGGAGACCTTCCGTGTGGCCCGCGCGCTGGTCGACGACTATGTCGTGGTCGATACCGATGCCGTCTGCGCTGCGATCAAGGACGTCTTCCAGGACACCCGCTGTGTACTTGAACCGGCCGGCGCGCTGGGCGTCGCCGCGATCAAGCAGTACGCCACCCGGCACAAGGCGCGCGGCCAGACCTATGTGGCCATCACCTGCGGCGCCAACATGAACTTCGACCGCCTGCGCTTTGTCGCCGAGCGGGCCGAGTTCGGCGAAGAGCGCGAGGCCCTGTTTGCGGTGACGATCCCCGAGCAGCGCGGCTCGTTCCGCCGCTTCTGCGTGGCACTGGGCCCGCGCTCGGTGACCGAGTTCAACTACCGCATCTCGGACGCGCGGCAGGCGCACGTCTTCGTCGGCGTCGGTATCGGCAAGCGCGATGAAGCGGGCAAGCTGCAGCGCCAGTTCGTCAAGGCCGGTTTCCCCACCGTCGACCTGACCGGCGACGAGCTGGCCAAGGAGCATGTGCGCCACATGGTCGGCGGGCGCAGCGAGCTGGCGCGCGACGAGCGGCTGTTCCGCTTCGAGTTCCCCGAGAAGCCGGGTGCGCTGATGCGATTCCTGGAAGCGATGCATCCGGGCTGGAACATCAGCCTGTTCCACTACCGCAACCAGGGCGCGGACTACGGCCGCATCCTCGTCGGTATCCAGGTGCCGCGCGGCGACGAGGCCGCCTTCGGCGAATTCCTGCGCACGTTGGCGTATCCCTTCGTCGAGGAAACCGGCAACCCGGTCGCGGCGCTGTTCCTTCGCCAGCCGGCTGCAGGCTAGACTGCACGCCGATCATGGTCACCACCCGTTCGCTGGTCGCGCCGTCGTCGAACCCGATGCTCGAAAAGGCGCTGCGCGACAAGCTGCAGCGCCGCAACGAGGCCGGTGGCACGCTCGGCGAACTCGAGCCCTTGGCGGTTCGCCTGGGCTTGATGCAGAACTCTCTGAAGCCGCGTTTCCATGACCCGCAGCTGCTGGTGTTCGCCGCCGACCACGGCCTGGCCGTCGATGGCCTGGAGCAGCCCGCCGCGCGCAGCACCGACCAGACGGTGCGCATGCTGCTGTCCAACCAGCTGCCGCTGACGGTGTTTGCGCGCGCGCAGGGCCTGGACCTGACGGTGGTGGATTGCGGCATGGCCGAGAACCTGCCCGTCAACGACCGGCTGTTGATGCGCAAGATCGCGCACGCCACCCGCAACGCGCGTATCACCTCCGCGATGAGCGTCACCCAGGCCCACGCCGGCATGCGCGCCGGCATGGAGATCGGCGACAAGCTGCGCGGCAACGTCACGGTGCTGTGCGGTGTGGGCGTGGGTTCGCACGAAAGCGCGGCGTTGGTGATTGCCCGGCTGACCGACAGCCCCGTGCGCGATCTGGTCGTCACCGGCCCCGCCATGGACAGCGACCGCCTGGCCCACCTGATGGTGGTGTTGCAAGGCGCGCAGGGCCGCCACCGCGAAGTCACCGAGCCGATCGAGGTGCTGGCCGCGTTTGGCGGCTTCGAGGTCGCGGTGATGGTCGGCGTGATGCTGATGGCGGCCAGCAAGCGGCACCTGCTGATGATCGACGGCGTGCCGGCCTGCGCCGCGCTGATGCTGGCCGCTCGCATCGCCCAGCCCGTCACGGACTACTGTGTGTTCTGCCGCAGTCACAGTCACCGCGGGCTGGACCAGGCGCTGAACCTGTTCCGCGCTTCGGCCTTGCTGGAATTGGGGCTTGAAAGCACCGACGGCACCGGCGCCACGCTGGCCTGGCCGCTGGTGAAGAGCGCGGCTGCGCTGCTGACCGAGGTTGCCGATGGCGAGGACCCGGGGCCGACACGGCCGGGTTCGCTGAACGAGACGCCGACGCCCGAGCAATATCCGCTCGGCGACATCCTGTATTGAGCGCCCCAAGGCCGTCCGAGGCCGGCCGCCTCCAGCGGGAATCAAGGAAAGTGGCAAAGCCACTTTTCCCTGAGATTCAGGCTACTGCGGCTGCGTCTGTTCGGGCGGCTGGTTGCCCGGCTGCAGCGGCGGGCCGCCCACATTGCGCGGAGGCATGGCCGCATTGCCGCCCTGCAAAGCGGCAGGCAGCGTGCCGGTGGCGGGCACTGGCGGCGGCGACAGTTCGAGCGACGCGGTCGCTTCACCGCCGCGCGGCCCGAGCGTGACACCGCGTGCCCGTACCGCCTGCAACACCGTGCCATCCGCTACGCTGGCGCCGACGCGGAAAGCCTTGGCCGGTGCGCCGTCGACGGCAATCAGCGCCACGCCTTCGCGCGAGGCCTGCGCGCCACGCGGGCTGAGCACGCCGACAAGCTGGAAGCGGTTGTCGGGCACCGGTGCCGCTGCTGCGAGCACCGGAGCAGGCGCCTCGGCACCGAACAGGCGGGCCAGGTCGCCGCGTGCCCCGACACCCGGTTGAACGGCCACGGTGCCCGGCGGCGCCTGGGGTGCCGTCACGAACAGCTGCAGCGCCCAGTACAAGGCGCTGCCCGCCACCAGGGCGCAGAGTCCGAAGGTCCACCAACGTGCCGACATGCGCCGATTATCATGCGGCCCCTTCACGCGGCAGCCGTCTCGTTGCCCCTTTCAAAGGCCGAACACCGGTGACCATGACCGTCTTTTCCGGGCCTGCCGCCCCCAGCGCTGCGTCAGCACGCAGCGCCCGCCGCGGCTTCACGCTCATCGAGCTGCTGGTGGTGCTGGTGATCATCGGCATCCTGGGTGCGCTGATCGTGCCCAACCTGCTCGAGCGCACCGATGACGCGCGCGTCACGGCGGCGCGCACCGACGTCGGTGGCCTGATGCAGGCACTCAAGCTCTACAAACTCGACAACCAGCGTTACCCGGCCGCCGAGCAGGGGCTCGATGCGTTGGTCAAGAAGCCCACCGGCGGCGCCATCCCGCCGAACTGGAAGCCCTACCTCGACAAGCTGCCGGCCGACCCTTGGGGCCGCCCGTACCAGTTCCTCAATCCGGGCGTGAAGGGTGAGATCGACGTCTTCAGCTTCGGCGCCGACGGCCAGCCAGGCGGCGACGGGAAGAATGCCGACGTCGGCTCCTGGCAGTAGCCTGGCCCGGGCCGAGCGCCGGGCCGCCCGCAGCCACGAAGTGGCCGCTGCGCGGTCGTGCCGGCCCGATGCCCCCTTGGGGGGCCGCCTGGCGTATCCGCCGGGCGGGGGGCGAGGTTTCACCCTGCTCGAGTTGCTGGTGGTGCTGATGATCATCGCGATCTCGGTCGGCGTCGTCAGCCTGTCGATGCGCGACGGCTCTGCGACCCAGCTGGAGCGTGAAGGTGCGCGCTTGTCGGCCCTGCTGGAAATGGCGCGCGCCGAGTCGCGCGTCACCGGCACACCGGTGCGCTGGGTCCCGGCCAGCGCCGCGGCCGACAAGGCCGAAACACGCAGCGGCTTTCGGTTCGTCGGCATGAGCAAGCTGCAACCGCTGCCCAGCCGCTGGCTCGACGACGCCGTCAGCGCGCAGGTGGTCGGCAGCGACTCGGTGCTGCTCGGGCCGGAGGCTCTGTTGCCGCCGCAACGCATCGTGCTGCGGTTGGCCGAGCAGCGGCTGGAGCTCGCCACCGACGGGCTCGGGCCCTTTGCCGCCGTCAACGCCACGCCTTGAAGGGGCAACACCGATGACGCGTGCGCAGCACCCTCATCAGGGTCAAGGCTTCACGCTGGTGGAAGTGCTGGTGGCGCTGGCCGTGGTCGCCATCGCGCTGGGCGCGGGGCTGCGCGCCGCGGGGGTGTTGACCGACAACACCCAGCGCCTGGCAGACGTGATCGCCGCGCAATGGTGTGCCGACAACGAACTGACCGGGCTGCGCCTCTCGCGCGCCTTTCCGGGTGTGGGCGACGCCGACTTCCGTTGTTCGCAACTGGGCCGCGACTACAGCGGCAAGCTGATGACGCGGCCGACGCCGAACCCGGGTTTCCGGCGTGTCGATGCGGTGGTCAGTGACGACGCGGGGCGGCAGTTGGTCACTCTCTCCACCGTGCTGTCGCGGAACTGATGAGCGCTGCCACGCGCCGCCGCGGCTTCACCTTGATCGAGGTGCTGGTCGCGCTGCTGGTGATGGCGATCCTCGCCTCGCTGGCCTGGCAGGGCTTGGACGGCATCGTTCGCGCCCGCGCCGGCAATGACGCGGTACTCGACCGCACGCTGCGCCTGAACACCGCGGTGACGCAGTGGGAGCAGGACTTGCAGGCGGTGCAGAACCTCGGCGCGATCGTGCCGCCGTTGTCCTTCGACGGGCAGACGCTGCGCCTGACCCGCCGCGCCGACGGCGGCGTGATGCTGGTGGCGTGGTCGGTGCGCGGCGGTGTCTGGCAGCGCTGGGCCGGGCCGGCGGTGCGCCAGGTCGGCGAGCTGCAAGAGTTGTGGCTGCGCAGCCAGCAACTGCTCGGCAACGAGGCCGGTCAAGTGACCGTCGCCGAAGCCAGCACCTGGCAGATCTATTTCTACCGCGGCAACGCGTGGAGCAACGCGCAGAGCACCGGCGACCTGGCCACGCCGGTCGTGCGCGCGCCGCCGCCGGTGGTGCTGCCTCCGGCCGGCGGCGCGTCACCGCCCACGACGGGGGCGCCGCCAGCGCCGGTAGGGCCCCAGGCTCCTCCACCCGGCGTAGGCACCGAGGCCTTGCCGGCAGCCGTGCGGATGGTCATCACGCTGGGCGCCGGCACACTGACGCGTGACATCGCGCTCGGCCCCGGGGGTGGCGGATGAAACACGCGCCGAAATCCCCGCCACGCCGCGGCGCGGCGCTGCTGCTGGCCATGTTGATCCTGGTGATGGTCGCGACCATCACCGCCGGCATGGTCTGGCGGCAGAACAGCGCGTTGCAGATCGAAGCCGCCGAGCGCGCCCGCGCGCAGGCCGCGTGGATCCTGGCCGGCGCGCTCGACTGGTCGCGGCTGATCCTGCGCGAGGACGCGCGCAGCTCACGGGGGCAAGGCTCGGCCGTCGACTCGCTCGACGAACCCTGGGCCACGCCGCTGGCCGAAGCGCGGCTGTCAACCTTTCTGGCCGTCGACAAGGACAACAACGCCGACAGCGGCCCCGAGGCATTCCTCTCCGGCTCGATCGTCGATGCGCAATCGCGTTGGAACCTGCGCCGGGTGGTGGCCGACGACGGCACGCCGGTCGAAGCCGAAGTCAAGGCGCTCGACCAGCTGTGTACGCAGGCCGGCCTGCCCACCGGCACGGCGATGCGCATCGCCATCAGCGTCGGCGCGGCCTGGGCGCCGCGCGTGGAGCCGGCCGCCGGCACCACGCAGCAGGCGCCGCTGCCACCGTCACGGCTGGCCGAGCTGTCGTGGCTCGGCATCGAAGCCACCATCATCGAGCGGCTGACGCCCTGGGTCGACCTGCTGCCGCAGCGCACGCCGGTCAACCTGAACACGGCCGCGCGCGAGGTGCTGATGGCCGCCGTCACCGGGCTCGACAGCGGCAGCGCCGAGCGCTTGGTGCAGGCCCGCCAGCGCAAACCTTTCGCCAGCCTGGAGATTGCGCAGAAGCTGCTGCCCGAATCCATGAAGCTGGAGGAAGGCCGCGTCAGCGTCGGTTCGGGCTGGTTCCTCGTCACCGGCCGGCTGCGGCTGGAAGATCGGGTGCTCGAAGAGCGCTCGCTGCTCGAACGCCAGGGCAACGAAGTCACGGTGCGGCGGCGCGAACGCGTCAGCCTGCTTGCCGAATCGGCCGATGCGGTCACCGCCGGCGCGCCGCGTTGAGCGCAGCACTGGGAAGCAAGTCACCCCTGTGAAGGAAGCGATCTGCACCGTGGCAGCAGGTCTTTTCGTTACCTCGCGTTGCCTGACGCGGCGGCGACAATAGCTGGGCTTCCACAAGGATTGCCCGACGGCGCCTGTGCACGTGCCGACGACAAGGCTGCGCGCGCGGCGCTGACGATCCAACGATGTCCCTGCTGCTGATCCTGCTACCCCCGCGTACCCGCCTGTCGGCGCGCGGAGCCGATGCTGCGGGTAATTTCCGCCTGCCCGCCGAGCTGGATTTCGTCTTCAGCACCGACGGTCGCAGCGCTGCGCAGACAGGTCGCGCCGCACCCGCGCTGCTGCCGCGTGCCGACAGCCTGGCGCTGGTGCTGGCCGATGCAGACGTGGCCTGGCACCTGATCGATGTGCCGAAGGCCAACGCCGCGCGGCTGCGCGCGGCCTTGGGCGGCCTGCTCGAAGAGGTGCTGCTCGACGAGGACGTGGCGCTGCACATCGCGCTCGGGCCCGATGCCGCGGCCGGGCATCGCGGCTTCGTCGCCGTGGTGCACAAGCCGTGGCTGACGGCCTGCATCGCCACGCTGGAAGGCGCCGGGCGGCAGGTCGATCGGGTGCTGCCGATCGTGCGGCCGCTGGCTGCTGATGGGCTGGCGGTTTCGGTCGAAGGGCATTTTTTCGACGAACCCGGGCAGGCCGACGCGCAGCCCTGGCTCTCGCTGGCTGACGCCACCGGTGTGCGGTGTGTGCGCCTGGCCGGTGACTTCGCGCGAACGCTGCTGCCGGCCGAAGGCAGCGCCGCAGCGCCGGCCACCTGGACGGCAACGCCATCGGCCGCGGCCATGGCCGAACACTTCGTCGCCGCACGTGTGGCCGTTCGCACCGAGGCCGAACGCGCGCTGCATGCGGCGCGCGACGGCTTCAACCTGCGCCAGTTCGATCTGGCTTCGCGCCACCGCGGCACCCGCGCGCTGGCCGATGTGGGCCGCCGGCTGATGAGTCCGGCCTGGCGTCCGGTGCGCTGGGCCGCCGCGGCGCTGGTGGCGGTGCAACTGATCGGCGTCAATGCATTGGCATGGCAGCAGTCGGACGCTGTCGCGCAGCGCAAGCAGGCAATGGTCGATCTGCTGAAGACCAGCCACCCCGGCGTTCGCGCCGTGCTCGACGCGCCGGTGCAGATGCAGCGCGAAACCGACCGCCTGCGCGCTGCTGCGGGCCGCACCGGAGACGCCGATCTGGAAACCCTGCTGGCTGCGGCCGCCAACGCCTGGCCCGACGGCCAGGGCCCAGTTCAGACCCTGCGTTTCGAGACCGGCCGCCTGACGCTGGCGGCAGCCGGTTGGGGCGAACCGCAGGTGTTGCAGTTCCAGGAGCGCTTGCTGGCTGCGGGCTACCGGGCTGAGTTCGCGGAGGGCCGCTTGACGGTCACGCGTGCCGTCGAGCGGGGGGCGGGTTGATGAGTACCGCGTCCAAACCGAGACCCAGCGCCATGAAGGCGCAATGGGCACCTTGGCTCGCGCGCTGGGCGGCGCTGCCGGCGCGCGAACGCCGGCTGCTCGTCATCGCCGGGCTGGCGCTGGCCGCACTCGTGATCTGGCTGGTGGCTATCCAGCCGGCCTGGCGCACGCTGCGCACGGCGCCGGCGCAGCTCGAAGCGCTCGAAGGGCAGTGGCAGGGCATGCAGCGGCTGGCTGCCGAAGCGCGCGAGCTTCGCGGCGCCACGCCGATGAGCACCGAACAATCGGCGCAGGCGTTGAAGGCCGCGACCGCGCGCCTGGCCGAACAGGGCCGCCTCAGCCTGCAAGGCGACCGCGCGGTGCTGACGCTCAACAACGCCAGCACCGCACAGCTGCGCGACTGGCTGGCCGAAGCGCGTTCCGGCGCGCGGGCGCGTCCGCTCGAGGCGAACCTCTCGCGCGCGGCGCAGGGCTACAGCGGTACGCTCATCGTCAGCCTGGGGGGCGGGCTGTGATGACGCGCTGGGTGGTCAGCGGCGCGGCGCTCGGGCTGGCGATCGTCGTTATCGCGTTCGCGCCCGCTGCGTGGCTGGCGGCGACGGTTCAATCCGCCACCGAGTCCCGCGTCGTGCTCGCCGACGCGCGCGGCACCGTCTGGTCGGGCAGCGCCGTTCCGGTGCTGACCGGTGGCATCGGCAGCCGCGACGCTGCATCGTTGCCGGGTCGCATGAGCTGGACACTGGGCCTCGACGGCGCCGCGCTGGCCTTGCGCGCGCGCCACGCCTGCTGCATCAACGGTGAACTGCGCTTGCGGCTGGTGCCGGGTTTCGGCCGCCTACGGGTCGAACTGCCGGCGGTGCAAGGCCCTATCGGCCAGTGGCCGGCCGCCTGGCTGGCGGGGCTGGGTACGCCGTGGAACACCTTGCAGCCTTCGGGCTCGATGCAGCTGTCGAGCAGCGGGCTGGCGCTGGACTACGTACAGGGGCGCTGGCGCCTGGACGGCCGGGCCGAACTGGCGTTGAACTCCATCGCGTCGCGGGTGTCCACACTGGATGTGCTGGGCAGCTACCGCTTGAGCGTGGACGGTGGCAGCGGCGGCATCGCTGGCGCCGCCGGTTCGGATCTGGCCACCTTGCAGCTCGGCACCACCAGCGGTGCGCTGCTGCTCTCGGGCAGCGGCCAGTTCGCGGCTTCCAAGCTGCGCTTCTCCGGGCAGGCCAGTGCCGCGCCGGGTTCGGAGACCGTGTTGAACAACCTGCTGAACATCATCGGCCGGCGCCAAGGCGCGCTGTCGGTGATCACGATCGGATGAGCCCCGCCCGGCCGCCATGGGCCCTGAAGGGCCCCGTTCCGGGCCCGGGGCTCCGCACCGAAGTGCGCAGCACGAAGGTACCAAGATGATCATGAACGGCTTCCTTCAGGCTCTGAGACGCGCGATGGCGCTGTTGCTGGCCGCCACGCTGGCGCTGCCGCCGGCCATTGCGCAGAACATCGCGCCGAGGTCGCGCGCACCGGTCACGGTGAACTTCGTCAACGCCGAGATCGAAGGCGTCACGCGGGCCTTTGCCGCGATGATCGAACGCGCCATCGTCGTCGACCCGCGGGTGCGCGGCAACATCACCGTCTACAGCGATCAGCCGCAGTCGATCCGCGATGCGTTCCTCAGCTACCAATCGGCGCTGCGCGGCATGGGTTTCGCGATCATCGAAAGCGGCGGGTTGTTGAAGGTGGTGCCCGAGGCGGATGCCAAGCTGCAGACCAGCACCGTTTCGGTCGGCGAAGTGGGCGTTCGCGGCGACCAGATCATCACGCAGATCTTCACGCTGAAGTTCGAGAACCCGAACAACCTGGTGGCGGTGCTGCGCCCGCTGATCAGCGCCAACAACACCATCAACGCCAACCCCGGCAACAACGCGCTGGTCATCACCGACTACGCCGAGAACCTGCAGCGGATTGCCAAGATCATTGCCGCGCTCGACCAGCCCAGCGGCACCGACGTCGACGTGATCCCGCTTCAGCATGCCGTGGCTTCGGACCTGGCCCCTCTGGTGCAGCGCCTGACCGACGGCAGCGGCGCGGCCGCCATCCCCGGCCAGGTGCAGGCCGCAGGGGGCGGTGCCACGGTGCTCATCGATTCACGCGCCAATGCATTGATCATTCGCGCGCCCAACGCGGCCAAGTTGCAGCAGGTGCGCGCCACCATCGCCCGACTGGATCGCCCGTCCGGCAACGTCGGTGCCGGCGGCGGCATGTGGGTGGTGCACCTGAAGAACGCCGACGCAGTGCGGCTGGCCACGGTGATTCGCGCTGCGTTCAGCGCGCAGAGCAGCAGCTCGGCCAGCCCGGGCATCAGCGGGTTTGCGCAGAGCCCGATCGTCAACACCCAGACGACGTCGTCACCCGGCGCGGCACCGATCGGCGGTGGCACCACACAAAGCGCCGCGATGCCTTCCACCGGCGGCTTCATCCAGGCCGACCCCGCCACCAACTCGCTCATCATCACGGCCGCCGAGCCGTTGTACAGACAAGTGCGGTCGATGATCGATCAGCTCGACTCGCGCCGCGCGCAGGTCTACATCGAAAGCATGATCGTCGAGGTGGCCGGTGGCGATGCCGCCGACTTCGGCTTCCAGTGGCAGGGTCTGCTCGGCAAGAGCGGCGACAAGTACGGCGTGGTCGCGGGTACCAACTTCTCGCCGGTCGGCGGCGCCGGCAACATCATCAGCGTCAACACCCAGGCCGCGCAGGGCAACATCTCGCTCGGCGAGGGCTTCAACATCGGCCTGCTGAAAAGCATCAATGGCGTCGTCGGCCTGGCCGCGATCGCGCGCGCCTTGCAATCGCAGGCCAGCACCAACATCGTCAGCACGCCCAACCTGATCACGCTGGACAACGAAGAAGCCAAGATCGTCGTCGGCGAGAACGTGCCCTTCATCACCGGCCAGTTCACCCAGACCGGGGGCGCCACGACCAACCCGTTCCAGACCATCGAGCGCAAGGACGTCGGCATCACGCTGCGCATCAAGCCGCAGATCGGCGAAGGCGGCGCGGTGCGCATGACGATCTTCCAGGAACAGAGCAGCGTGAAGAGCGAGACGGCAGCCGGCACCAGCAACGCCGGGCCGTCGACGACCAAACGTTCGATCGAAAGCACGGTGGTGGTGGATGACGGCGCGATCCTGGTGCTGGGCGGGTTGATCGAAGACCGCTTCATCACCAACCGCAGCAAGGTGCCGCTGCTCGGCGACATCCCGTTTCTCGGTGCGCTGTTTCGTAGCGAAAGCCGCGAGCGGCGGCGCACGAACCTGATGGTTTTCCTGCGCCCGATCGTGATGCGCGACGCCGACTCGGCGGCGCGGCTGTCGATCGACCGCTACGACCAGATCCGCGGCCAGCAGCAAGGCACGCAGCCGCCGCAGAGCGTGGTGCTGCCGATCAACGATTCGCCCGTCATGCCGCCGCAACACGGCAGTGGTCGGCCGTCGCCGGTCGCACCGGTGGCGCCGCTGGCACTGGGGGCTGCGTCGTCGCCGACGGCGCCGATCGCTCCATCCACGTCACCGCCGCCACGACCCGCCGAACCGGCCAAGGTGCCCTGATGGGTTCGCGCCATCCGTTGCCTTACGCCTTCGCGAAGGCGCACACGCTGCTGCTCGAAGACGACGGCCAACAGCTCGTGCTGTGGGCCGGCGACGGCACGACGGCCGCTGCGCTGGCCGAAGTCAACCGGATCTTCGAGATCGACGCTTTCGAGTCCGAGGCGAAGGACACGCTGGCCAAGCGCATCGCGGTGGCCTATGCAGGCGGCGAGAGCAGCGCTGCCGCGGTGATCGGCGAAGTGGAAAGCGGCGTCGACCTGAGCCGCATGATGCAGGAGCTGCCGGCGGTCGAAGACCTGTTGGAGGCCGCCAACGACGCGCCCATCATCCGCATGCTCAACGCGTTGCTGACACAGGCCGCGAAGGATGGCGCCAGCGACATCCACATCGAGCCCTACGAACGTTCCAGCGCGGTGCGCTTCCGCGTCGACGGCGCGCTGCGCGAAGTGGTGCAGCCGAACAAGGCGCTGCACGCGGCGTTGATCTCGCGACTGAAGATCATGGCCGAGCTCGACATCGCCGAGAAGCGGTTGCCGCAGGACGGGCGCATCAGCTTGCGCATCGGCGGCCGGGCGATCGACGTGCGGGTCTCGACGTTGCCGTCTTCGCACGGCGAGCGCGCGGTGCTTCGCCTGCTTGACAAGAGCGAGTCGAAGTTCAACCTCGAAGGCCTGGGCATGAGCGGCGAGGTGTTGAAGTCCTTCGCCAAGCTGATCAAGCAGCCGCACGGCATCGTGCTCGTCACCGGGCCTACCGGCTCGGGCAAGACGACGACGCTGTACGCCAGCCTGCAGCGCGTGGACACAGCGACGACCAATGTGCTGACGGTCGAAGACCCGGTCGAATACGACCTCACCGGCATCGGCCAGACACAGGTCAACCCGAAGATCGACCTCACGTTCGCGAAGGCGCTGCGCGCCATCCTGCGCCAGGACCCGGACGTGATCATGATCGGCGAGATCCGCGACTTCGAAACCGCGCAGATTGCGATCCAGGCCTCGCTCACCGGCCACCTGGTGCTGGCCACCGTGCACACCAACGACAGCGTCAGCAGCGTGACGCGGCTGACCGACATGGGCGTCGAGCCGTTCCTGTTGTCGAGCAGCCTGCTCGGTGTGCTGGCGCAGCGCCTGGTGCGCAAGCTGTGCGTGGATTGCAAGCGCCAGGACAGCCGCGGGCGCTGGCACCCGGTGGGCTGTGCCGAGTGCGGCGAGACCGGCTACAAGGGCCGAACCGGCGTGTACGAGCTGATGACGGTGGATGACAAGGTGCGGAGCTTGATCCACAGCCGCGCGCCCGAGAGCCAGCTCTTCGTGGCGGCAGAAGCGGCTGGTTTGAAGTCGATGCGCGATGACGGCGAACGCCTTGTGCTCGAAGGCATCACGAGTCCCGAAGAAGTGCTGCGCGTGACGCGCGACTGAACGGTCCGCCGAGTCGATGCCCGCGTACAAGTTCGAGGCGCTCGACGCTGCTGGCAAGACCCAGGGCGGCCTGCTCGAAGCCGACAACGCCAAAGCCGCACGCTCGCAGCTGCGCGCCCGTGCGCTGGTGCCGATGTCGGTGGCGCCGGTCAGTGCCGCGGCGGAGCAAGGTAGCTCGCACCGTTTCACGCGAAGGGTGTTCGGCGCGACGGGCCTGACGGTGTGGACGCGTCAGCTGGCCGGACTGGTCGGCTCGGGCCTGCCGCTGGAACGCGCACTGACGGCCTTGGCCGACGAGAGCGAAGACCCGCGCCAACGCGAACTGGTGTCGCACCTGAAGGCCGAGGTCAACGCCGGCAGCCCATTCGCCCGCGCGCTCGCCACCGCGCCGCGCGAGTTCGACGATGTCTACCGCGCCGTGGTCGCAGCGGGCGAGCAAAGCGGCGCCCTCGGCACTGTGCTCGAACGGCTGGCCGACGATCTCGAAGCCCGGCAGGAGCTGCGCGCCAAGCTCATCGGCGCGATGCTCTATCCGGCGATCGTCTCGCTGGTGGCGATCCTTATCGTCGTGGTGCTGATGACGTACGTGGTGCCGCAGATTGCCGGCGTCTTCACGAGCAGTAAACGCGCGCTGCCGACGCTGACGATCGTGATGCTGGCCATCAGCGCCTTCGTGCGCAACTGGGGCTGGGCGGTCCTGGTATTGGTGGTCGGGGGTGGTGCAGCGCTGTTGCTGGCGCGGCGTAACGAGGCCTTCCGCATCCGCAGCGACGCTGCCTACCTGCGCCTGCCGCTGTTCGGCCGCCTGGCGCGCAGCTACAACGCGGCGCGTTTTGGCGGCACGTTGGCGATGCTGGCGGGTGCCGGCGTGCCGATCCTCAAGGCGCTGCAGGCAGCCGCCGAGACACTGGCCAACCGTGCGATGCGTGCCGATGCGCTCGATGCGCTGGTGCAGGTACGCGAAGGCGCGCCGCTGGCTTCTGCGCTGGCCGCGAAGAAACGATTCCCGGGCCTGCTGGCAATGTTCGCGCGGCTGGGTGAACAGACCGGCCAGTTGCCGGTGATGCTGGGCCGCGCCTCGGCGCAGATGTCGGCCGAGGTTCAGCGCCGGGCGCTGGCGGTAGCGACGATCCTGGAGCCGCTGCTCATCGTTGCGATGGGCGTCATCGTGATCCTGATCATGCTGGCGGTGATGCTGCCGATCATGCAGCTCAACAGCTGGGTGAAGTGACCACCCCCGGAGCGCCTTCGGCGCTGCCCCCTCAAGGGGGCGCCGCCAGCGGCCGGGCAGAGCCCGTCCGCGGCGTCCGCTTGGGGACGTTGGCTCTGCGCCGAGTCAGTTCGCGGGCTTGTCCGTGGCGGCTGCGGCGGTGTCTTCCGGCGCCTGGGTGTGCTTGATGAAGAAGCCCGCCGCGAAGATGCCGACCTCATACAGGATGCACATCGGTATCGCCAATGCGAGTTGCGAAATCACGTCCGGCGGTGTGACCACCGCCGCGATGATGAAGCTGGCGACGACGAAGTAGCCGCGGAACTGCCGCAGTTGGGCGATCGTGACGATGCCCATGCGCGCCAGCACGATCACCGCGATCGGCACTTCGAAAGCGATACCGAAGACCATGAACAGCGTCAGCACGAAGCCGAAGTACTGCTCGATGTCAGGTGCTGCGGTGATGCTGCTCGGTGCGAAGGCCTGGATGAACTTGCTCATGCCCGGGATGACGAGGTAGTAGCAGAACGCCACCCCCGCTACGAACAGCAGTGTGCTGCTGATTACCAGCGGCAGCATCAGCCTCTTCTCGTGCGAGTACAGCCCTGGCGCCACGAAGCTCCAGACCTGGTACAGCACCACCGGCAGTGCCAGCATGAAAGCCGCCATCAGCGTGATCTTCAGCGGCACCAGGATGGGCGATATCACGTTGGTGGCGATCAGCGTCGCACCCTTGGGCAGGTGGGCCACCAAGGGTGCTGCGAGCAGGTCGTACAGCCCCGACGGGCCGGGCCAGAACGCCAGCACCGCGAAGGCGATGGCAACCGCGATAACGGCGCGGATGAGGCGGTCGCGCAGCTCGATCAGATGCGAGACGAACGGGGCTTCGGTGCCGGCCAGTTCGTCCTTTTTCTCTTCATCGTTCAATTGAGAACCTTCGCGCTTCGCGCTGCGGTGCGAGCTGCAGCTGGCGGCCGTGCGCTGCTCATCGCCCCGGCTTCAACCCCGGCGGCCGGAAGCGCGCGACGCGTGCCGCACCGGACTGCGCCTTGGCGCGGACACCGTTACGTTGTTTGTACCACTGCGGTGTGGTGCCGCGCTTCAAGCGCCAGTTCTTCTTGGGCGGTGCGTAGGCAGGCGCCGGTGGGGGCGGCGGCGCCCATGCGTCGCCGCCGTAAGGGCTCTCCAGCGCCGGGTCGTTGCCGCTGGCCGAATCGCCCGTCCCGTTCCAGGTACTGTGCAGTGACGCCTGCGCAGCGCTGACCTCATCGCGCACCGAGCTTTCAACGTTGCGCGCGGCGTCCTCGAACTGCGACTTCATCTTTTTCAACTCGTCGAGTTCGATCGAGCGGCTGACCTCGGCCTTGACGTCGGCGACGTAGCGCTGCGCCTTGCCGAACAGGTGGCCGACCGTGCGGGCCACCTTTGGCAGCTTCTCGGGACCGATGACGATCAGCGCCACCGCGCCGATGAGGGCGATCTTGTCGAGGCCGAAGTCGATCATGTCGTGGTCACGGGGGTGCCTTCGTACTGCGCACGCCGGCATTCGCCCTCTGGGCGGCCGGGTGGGCTCATGCCGGGCGCCGCTTCGCGGCCCCGCAGGCCGCAAGCCGCAAGCCGCAAGCCGCAAGCCGCATCAGCTCTTCGTCTTCGCTTCGACGTCGACGGTGTGCGCTTCGTTGCGCTGCGCCGTCGTCACTTGCTGCGCCGGTGCGACGGGGGTGGCGGCGTCGGCTGTTTCACCAGCGCCGCGCACGCCATCCTTGAAGCCCTTGACCGCGCTGCCGAGGTCTGAACCCATGTTGCGAAGTTTCTTGGTGCCGAAGATCACCACGACGACCAGCAACACGATCAGCCAATGCCAGATGCTGAACGAACCCATGATCTTTTCTCCTTAAGGGGAACCGAGAATTCTAGGTGAGCGACCGCTACGGTCCCCCGTGAAGCAGGGTGCAAGACCCTGCCTGTTCTAGCCTTTGAGCCACGGCCGGGGACCGCCCATCACATGCATGTGCAGGTGGTAGACCTCCTGCCCGCCATCAGGCCCGGTATTAACCACCGTGCGGAAACCATTCGTGACGCCCAACTCCTTCATCAGCCGCGGCGCCAGCGCCAGCATGCGGCCGAGTAGCGACACGTGCTCGGCGGTCACGTCCGAGTGCATCGCGATGTGCTGCTTCGGGACAACCAGCACATGCACCGGCGCCCACGGGTGGATGTCGTGGAAGGCCAGAAGTTCATCGTCCGCGAAGACCTTCTTCGACGGAATCTCCCCGGCGACGATCTTGCAGAAGATGCAGGTGGGGTCGGTACTCATCGTTTCAACTTCAGATGGGCATGGGCTTGCCGTCATTCCAGTTCAGGAAGCCCTTGACGATGCGGTAGATCAGCCACAGCCAGTTGGCGGCCAGGATCGCGAAGCCGACGATCAGGAACACCGTCAGCCCGCCGATCACGCTCCACAACAAGCCCCACCAGAAGGTGCGGATCTGCCAGGTGAAGTGGCTCTCGTAGAGCGTGCCGCGCGCATCGTCGCGCTTCACGTAATTGATGATGATGGCGACGATGGCCGTGACGCCGACGAAGACGCTCGCCGCGTACAGCAGATAGGTCACCAGTGTCAGTTGTTTAACGCTGGCCAGCGCGTCGGGGGGGGCGGGCATGCCGGTGGGGGTGTTCATCGTGGGCTATCCCTTCTGCACGGATTCGGCATCCTCGCGTGCGCGGGCCTTGCGCGACGCAAACTCTTCCAGGCCCGACAGCCCTTCGCGGCGCTGCAACTCGTCGATCACGTCCTGCGGCTTCAGGCCAAAGGCGGCCAGCACCACCATCGAGTGGAACCACAGGTCGGCGGCTTCGGCGACGATCTTGCCCGGCTCGCCGTCCTTGGCTGCCATCACCAGCTCGGTGGCTTCTTCGCCGACCTTCTTCAGCATCGCGTCGGTGCCTTTGGCAAACAGGCGCGCGACGTAGCTCTTGTCGGGGTCGCCCGTGCGGCGCGCCTCGATCACCCCGGCCAGGCGGGCCAGCGCGTCTTGGGACGTGAGGGGCGGCGCGCTCACTTGGCGTACAGGCGTTCGGGGTCGATGAGCACGGGCTCGACGGTCTGCCACACCCCTTCGCTGCCCAGCCGCTGGAAGAAGCAGCTGTGGCGGCCGGTGTGGCAGGCGACCGACGGATGGTGCCCGGTCTGCGTGACAAACAGCAGCACGACATCGTTGTCGCAATCCAGCCGGATGTCGTGCACCTGCTGGAACTGCCCCGACTCTTCGCCCTTGTGCCAGAGCTTCTGGCGGGAGCGGCTCCAGTACACGGCTTGACGGCGTTCAGCCGTCGCCGCCAGCGCGTCGCGGTTCATCCACGCAAACATCAACACGTCGCCCGTGCCGCGCTCTTGCGTGATCACCGGCACCAGGCCGTCGGCGTTCCACTGAACTTGGTCCAACCAGATCATGGCGCGGCAGTCTAGTCGCTGTGCGTGACGCCCACGAAGCCCCGTTCCGCTGCCAGCCAGCGCAGCACGGGCAGCGTGCCGGGCAATACCGGCGTGACGGCTACGGGCAGCGTCTGCCAGGCCATCTGCTGGCCTTCGCGCATCTCGAATTCGCCTTGCCAGGCAAAGACCTTGCAAAAGTGCAATCGAACCCGCGCGTGTGGGTAGTCCATCAACGCCTGCTGCCATGGCAAAACGGCGGCGATGTCGATGCCGAGCTCTTCGCGCAGCTCGCGGCGCAGCGCTTGTTCGACCGTCTCGCCAGGCTCGAACTTGCCGCCCGGGAATTCCCAGTAGCCGGCGTAGACCTTGCCGGCGGGGCGCGACGTCAGCAGGAAGCGGCCGTCCGCTGCGATCAGCACCCCGACGGCGACATCGACCGGCGTCCGTTCGCCCTCAGCCACCGTGCAGCCGCGCCGCGAAGTCACGCGCGAACTGCTGCGCGACGCGGCCGGAGCGTGAACCACGCTCCAGCGCCCACACCAGTGATTCCTGTCGTGCCGCAGCGATCGCGCCGTCTGCCACGCCGAACGCGCGCAGCCACTGAGCCACGATCGCCAAGTACTCGGCCTGCGTGAACCGGTAGAAGCTGATCCACAGCCCGAAGCGTTCGGACAACGAAATCTTTTCCTCGATCACCTCGCCGGGGTGGACCTCGCCGTCTTCGGTGTGCTGGTAGGAGAGGTTCTCCTTCATGTATTCGGGCAGCAGGTGACGGCGGTTGCTGGTGGCGTAGATCAGCAGGTTGTCGCTGGCCTGCGCCACCGAGCCGTCGAGCATGCTCTTCAGCGCCTTGTAGCCGGGCTCGCCTTCCTCGAAGCTGAGGTCGTCGCAGAAGACGATGAAGCGTTCGGGGCGCCCAGCCACCAGGTCGACGATATCGGGCAGGTCGACCAGATCGGCCTTGTCGACTTCGATCAGCCGCAGCCCGCGTGGCGCGAAGTCGTTCAGCGCAGCCTTGATGAGCGAGCTCTTGCCGGTGCCGCGCGCGCCGGTCAGCAGCACGTTGTTGGCGCCCTGGCCGGCGACGAACTGCGCGGTGTTGCGCACCAGGCGCTCTTTCTGCGGCTCGATCTCCTTCAGGTCGGCCAGGCGGATGGTCGCAAGGTGCCGAACCGGCACCAGCTCACCGTGCACGCCACCAAGCAGCGTGGTGCGGCGGCGCCAGCGGAAGGCGATCGAGGCCGCCCAGTCGGGCTCGGCGGCAGCCTGCGGCAACAGTGCTTCTAGCCGTGCCAGCAGCGCTTCGGCGCGCTGCAGCAACATGTCGGTGGGGATCGTCGGGGGCATGCGCAGAAGTTTAGGCGGCCTCCACCGTGGCCCGCGGCGGCACGGCCGCCACCGTGTCGCCGTGGACGACGAAGAGCCGGTCCCCGGGCGCGCGCGGCAACGCAAAGGTACCGGTGAATTCGCCGAAGGCCGGCAGCACACCGACCGATTCGCCGAAGTGGAAGCACGGCAACCGCAGCCGTTCGTTCGCCCGGCCACCCAGCACCACCGCCGGGTGCACATGGCCCGCCAGCACGTAGCGACCGGGCAATGGGTCGGGGTGGTGCAACAAGGCCAGGCCGCCGACGTGCACCGGACCATCCACACACTTCACGCGCCAAATGGCCGGTGGGTCACCGGCGTGCCCATCGTGGTTGCCGCGGATCAACGTCAGCTCGAGCGCTGCAAACCTGTCGCGCCAGCGCTCCACTTCGGCCAGCGTGTCGGCCTGGCGCCCGCGCGCCGAATGCAGCAGGTCGCCGAGGAACACCACGTGCTGCGCGCCGCAGGCGGCCACCGCAGCGGACAACCGCGCCAGGGTGCCGGCGGTGGTGCCTTCGGGCACAGGCACCCCGAAGCGGCGGAACGACGCGGCTTTTCCGATATGCGCGTCAGCCACCAGCAGCAGCCCGTGTTCGGGCAGGAAGGCCGCACGCTGCGCCAGCAGCCGCACCCGGGTGCCGCCGAGTTCGATTTCCACCGACGGCTCAGTCCGAGAGGCGCTGAAGCGCAGGCTCGAGGTGTTCGGTCGGCAGCCGCTTGAAGCCCGAGCGTGCGTAGCGGTGCAGCCGCCCCACAACCAGCGCCGTGATTGCCGACGCCAGCGCCTGCGCGTCGACCGTGGGCGTCGCCGAGCCGGCTGCTTCCGCGGCAGCGCGCAGGCTCTGCCGAAGTTGGGATTCGACGCGGTCGAAGAACTGGTTCATGCGCGCGATCAGCCTCTCGTGTTCGAACACCAGCGCGTCGCCGACCATCACGCGCACCATGCCGCGGTTCTTCTCGCCGAACTGCAACACCAATGTGGCGATGCGCTGCGCCTGCACCGAAGGCGCCGGCTCGCGTTCGACCAGCTGGTTGATGAGCGCGAACACGCTGGTCTCGATGAAATCGATCAGGCCTTCGAACATCTGCGCCTTGCTGGCGAAGTGGCGGTACAGCGCAGCCTCGCTCACGTCGAGCCGGGCGGCGAGTGCGGCTGTGGTGATGCGTTCAGCGCCCGGCTGCTCGAGCATGCCGGCCAGCGTTTGCAGGATCTGCTCGCGGCGCTCCCCCGGCTTGGGACGCTTGCGGGTGGTGGCAACCGGCGCCGCGGGGGGCGCGTCGTCGTCGGGCCGTGCCGTTTCGGCGTCCGCTGCACTCGCGTCTTCTGGCAGGTCGATCATCGAGATGGCGAAGGCACGGCGGGGGAATGAAATTCATTCTGGCATACGGCCGACGCCGCCGGCGTGGGCCACGGTGCAGGTAAACACCAACATCGTTTCAGCGCTGGCGAAGCAGCGTGCGCAGTGCACGTATACGGCGGTCGACGTAGGCCGGCTTGCGCGTCAGGCCGTGGCTGGCCAGCGGCGCGCCGCTGGCCAGGGCGGCGCGCGCCCAACGCTGCATCCACACCGTGCGCATGCCGACTCGGCGCGCAGCCTTCTGATGTTCGAGCGTGTCTTCCACCAGCACGCAGCGTGCGGCCGGCACGCGCAGGCGCGCCACCAGCGCACGCAGCATGCGTGCGTCGGGCTTGGGGCGCAGGTGGCCGAACATGTGCATGTCTTCGATCGAGACCACGCCGTCGAACAGGTGGCCGATGCCCAGCACGCCGACGACGCGGGCGGTGTAGTCGGCTGGTGCGTTGGTCAGCAGCAGCTTGCGGCCGGGCAGCCGCGCCAGCGCGTGCAGGTCGTGCGCATGGCCGCGCACGCGCTGTTCCAGCCCCGGCAGGATGTGCGTGTGATGCAGGAAGTGGGCGGGCCGAACGCCGTGGTCGCGCAGCAGGCCCAGCAGCGTGGCGCCGTAGCGCAGCCAGTAGGTTCGGCGCAATGCGTTGGCCTCGTCGGCGCTCAGCCCGACGTGTTCGACGATGTACGCCGTCATGCGTTCGTGCAGCCCGGGGAACGACGCGCTCGATGCGTCGTGCAGCGTGTTGTCCAGGTCGAACAGCCAGACCGTGCGCTGACGATGGCCGGTGCCCACCACAGGAGCCGGCTTCAATACGAGCGGATCATCGTGCCGTAGGCCTGATCGGTCAGGATCTCCAGCAGCATCGCGTGCGGCACCCGCCCATCGACGATGTGCACCGCGTTGACACCGCTCTTGGCGGCGTCGATCGCACCGGCCAGCTTGGGCAGCATGCCGCCGCTGATGGTGCCGTCGGCGATCAGCTCGTCGATCTCTCGCGGCGTCAGCTCCGTCAGCAGCCGCCCGGCCTTGTCGAGCACGCCCTTGATGTTCGTCAGCATCACCAGCTTCTCGGCCTTCAGCACGGTGGCCAGCTTGGCTGCGACGAGGTCGGCGTTGATGTTGTAGCTCTCGTTGTGCTCGCCGAAGCCGATCGGGCTGATGACGGGGATGAACTGGTCGTCCTGCAGCGCCTTCACCACGCTGGGGTCGATGGCGGTGATTTCGCCGACTTGCCCGATGTCGTGCTGCTTGTTGGGGTCGTCCTTGTCGGCCATCGTCATCTTGCGGGCGCGGATCAGCCCGCCGTCGCGGCCCGTCAGGCCCACCGCCTTGCCGCCGGCGGCGTTGATCATGCCGACGATGTCCTGCTGCACCTCGCCGCCGAGCACCCATTCGACGACTTCCATCGTCTCTTCGTCCGTCACGCGCATGCCCTGGATGAAGGTGCCCTTCTTGCCGATCTTGGCCAGCGCGTCGTCGATCTGCGGCCCGCCGCCGTGGACCACGATCGGGTTCATGCCGACCAGCTTCAGCAGCACCACATCTTCGGCGAAGTCGGCCTGCAGCGCGGGGTCGGTCATCGCGTTGCCGCCGTATTTGATGACCAGCGTCTTGCCATGGAACTTGCGGATGTACGGCAGCGCCTGGGCCAGGATCTCGGCCTGGTCGCGCGGCGTGATGTGGCTCAGGTCGACATCGTGGGTGGGTGCGGGGGTCGTCATGCAGCGCTCCTGCGCAAGGCGGGCGTGGGTGGTGTGAACAGGCGGCGCGAATTGTAGGAACCTTAAACCGCACAATCGGCTCTCAGCATGCATCCTTCCAGGAGCTTGTCGATGAAATCCATTCTTTCCATCTTCTCCATTGCCGCGCTGCTGATGGCCGGTGGCGCTCTCGCGCAGGCGCCGGTTGCGGGCGAGGTCACGAAGGTCGATGCCGCGAATGGCCGCATCACCATCAAGCACGCCGAGATCAAGCACCTGGACATGCCGGCCATGTCGATGGTGTTCCGTGTCCGCGACGCCAAGTTGCTCGACGGCGTTGCAGCGGGCGACCGGGTGAAGTTCGTCGCCGACAAGGTCGACGGCAACTACACCGTGACGTCGATGCAGAAGAGCAACTGATGGCGACGACGCTCGCACACACAACCAACCATCAGGTCCGTCTTGCCGCACGCCCCAAAGGCCTGCCCGGCCCCGAGTGCTGGCAGTTCACCGAAGAGCCCGTGGCCGAGCCGGCCGACGGCGGCGTGCTGATCAAGACGCTGGCGCTGTCGCTCGACCCGGCGATGCGCGGCTGGATGAACGAAGGCAAGAGCTACATCCCGCCGGTGGGCATCGGTGAGGTGATGCGGGCCGGTGGTGTCGGCGTGGTGGTGGCGTCGAGGAACCCCGGCTTCGCCGTTGGCGACATGGTGATGGGTGGGCCGGGTGTGCAGGAGTACTGGCTGGTTGCCGGCGATCAGATCAAGCGCAGCGGTCTGACCCAGATCGACCTGCGGCTGGGCACACCGACGCAGTGGCTCAACGTGCTGGGCATGCCGGGCATGACCGGTTACTTCGGGCTGATGGATGTCGGCCAGCCAAAAGCGGGCGATACGGTGGTCGTCTCTGGCGCCGCCGGTGCCGTCGGACAGACGGTCGGGCAGATGGCCAAGGTCAAGGGCTGCCGCGTGGTTGGCATTGCTGGCGGTCCCGACAAGTGCAAGTGGGTGGTTGAAGAGCTGGGCTTCGATGCCTGCATCGACTACAAAGCGCTGGCACCGCCTGGCGTCGAGAAGTGGGACCCGGTGCGTGAAGGCCTGAAGCAGCATTGCCCGGGCGGCGTCGACATCTACTTCGACAACGTCGGCGGCGAGATCCTCGACCACGTGCTCGCGCGCATCAACCGCAAGGCCCGCATCGTCATCTGCGGCGCGATCAGCCAGTACAACAACACCACACCCGTGCAGGGCCCGAAGAACTACCTCAGCCTGCTCGTCAACCGCGCTCGCATGGAAGGCATCGTCGTTTTCGATTACGCCGACCGCTATCACCTGGCAGTGGCCGAGATGGCTGGCTACCTGAAGGACGGCCGCATGAAGAGCAAGGAAGACGTCGTCGAAGGCGGCGTGGCCGCCTTCCCCGGCACACTGCCGATGCTGTTCAAGGGGCAGAACTTCGGCAAGCTGGTGCTGAAGGTGGCCGAGGGCTGAGCGCGCTGGCTGTCAGGGCCTGAAGACGGCTGGCAGCGCGCGCTCGAGGCCGTCGCTGACCATCTGCCTCAGCACGCTCACTTTTTCGGTGTTGTCGATGAAGGTCCATGGGTCGGCAACGACCGAACCGCCCTTGGCGCCGGAAGCGTAGGCCTCGTCGATGGTGTACTCCCGCACCACCTTCGCCTCGTTGGTGTCCATCAGCGACAGCTTGATCTTGGCGTAGGGGGCGATCAGTCCTTCGGACAGCACGCCAGTCTCAGTGTTCCGCATCTTGAAGAACACATCGATGTAGAAGCCTACGCCCTGCACCGTGCCGCGGCCGATGGCCTGGCTGCCGGGCCCACCCGTGCGGACGTTGATCGGCCCGCGCGTGCGCGTGACCAACAGCACATGGTCGAGCTGCTTGTCGACGATGGCCTTGATGATCCAGTCGGGCAGTGCGCCGTTTGCTGCGCCGTCGGCGATGGCCTGCTGTTCATTGGGCTCGACCGGCACGGTCGCCTTGTACATCTGCACCGGCAGCACCGGGAACTGGTTGCGTAGCCAGCGAAGGCTCTGGCGCAGCGCAATGTCGTCGAAGCCGATGCCCTTGAACTCTATGGCGTCGCGGTTGGTTCGTTCGATACGGCTGTCGGTTGGCGCGGCGTCGCTGACCGCGACCTGCACGCCGTCGCCGAGCAGCGAGAACACGCCCACGGCCTTCAACTTGAGTGGTGCCGACGCGGTGGACTGCGCCCAGCCCGGCAGCGCGAGGCTGCCGGCACTGGCAGCCGTGGCCTGAAGAATGTTGCGCCGGCGAATCGTCATGTTGGGCTCCCTGGATAACGCCGCGAATGCGGAGCGCTACAGCATGCCTCAGAAGTGAATCCCCCGCATCAGTTGCTGCATCGCCACCGCCTCGGCGCTGAGTTGCGGCTTGGCGCCGGTGTCCTTCGCGCCCTTCGCTGCGGATGAATCCGGGAACATCCGGAAGCTGGTGTTCATGCCGATCTGCGCCACCCGCGGCATCAGCGCGTGCAGCACCTGGCCAGTGATGCCCAGGCGGGTCGCAATCCGCACCGGCTTGCTGATGCAGGCCTGCGCCACCAGGTCGGCCGCTTCTTCCGGGCTGAGCGTGGGCACGTTCTTGTAGATGTTTGTCGGCGCGATCATCGGCGTGCGCACCAGCGGCATGTTGATGGTGGTGAAGCTCACGCCGACATCGGCGAACTCGCTCGAAGCGCAGCGCGTCCAGGCGTCCAGCGCCGCTTTGCTGGCGACGTAGGCGCTAAAGCGCGGCGCATTCGTCAGCACGCCGATCGAACTGATGTTGACGACATGGCCCTTGCGCTTGGCCACCATGCCCGGCAGCAGCCCCATCGTCACGCGCAGGCAGCCGAAGTAGTTCAGCTGCATCGTGCGTTCGTAGTCGTGGAAGCGGTCGTAGCTGCTTTCGATGGCGCGGCGGATCGAGCGGCCGGCGTTGTTGATGAGGAAGTCCACCCCGCCGTGCTTGTCGACCAGCAGCGCGGTGAAGCGGTCGCAGTCGGCCATGTCGGCGATGTCGGCCGGGTAGGCGATGAACTCGTAGCCCTTGGCGCGGGCTTCCTTGCAGGCTTCTTCGAGCTTGTCCTGGTCGCGGCCGCAGATGATCGTGGTCGCACCGGCCTCGGCGAACTTGTGCGCCGCTGCCAGGCCGATGCCCGACGAGCCGCCCGTCACCAGCACCACCTTGCCGGCCACCGTGCCGCGCAGGCTGCGGTCGATGAACAGGTCGGGGTCGAGGTGGCGCTCCCAGTAGTCCCACAACCGCCAGGCATAACTGTCGAGTTTGGGGCACTCGATGCCACTGCCCTTGAGCGCGGCGTCGAGGTCGCGGCGGTCGTAGCGCGTCGGCCAGTTCAGGAAGGTGAAGATGTCTTCGGGCAGCCCCAGATCCTTCATCACCGCGGCGCGGATGCGGCGCACCGGCGCCAGCGCCATCATTCCCTTCTTCACGCTCTTGGGGATGAAGCCGAGCAGCGCGGCGTTGACGAACAGGTTCATCTTCGGCGCATGCGCGGCACGGCTGAAGATGTCGAGCACGTCACCGATACGGTAGCCCTCGGGGTCGACGAGGTGGAAAGCCTTGCCCTTGATGTCGGCCTTCGAATGGCTGACGTGGTCGATGCACGCCACCACGAAATCCACCGGCACGATGTTGACGCGCCCGCCTTCCAGGCCCACCGCCGGCAGCCAAGGCGGCAGCAGCTGGCGCATGCGCTGGATCAGCTTGAAGAAGTAGTACGGCCCGTCGATCTTGTCCATCTCGCCGCTGGCGCTGTCGCCGACGACGAAGGCCGGGCGGTACACCGTCCACGGCACCTTCGAGTCCTTGCGCACGATCTTTTCGCTCTCGTGCTTGGTCGAGAAGTACGGGTGGTCCAGGTTCTCGGCCTCGTCGAACATGTCTTCGCGGAACACGCCTTCGTACAGGCCTGCGGCGGCGATGCTGCTGACATGGTGCAGGTGGCCTGCATCCACCGCCTTCGCGAACTCGACCAGGTTGCGTGTGCCTTCGATGTTGACCAGTACCTGGCTCTCTTCGTCGGCCGACAAGTCGTAGACCGCAGCCAGGTGGTAGACGTGATCGATGTGGCCCTTCATGGCCTTGATTGCGTCGGCGGCGACACCGAGCTTCTTCGCCGTCAGGTCGCCGGTGACAGGGATCGCCCGCGCCTTCGTCACACCCCAGTAGTCGTACAGCGCCGCGAGCTTGCCTTCGCTGCCCGCGCGGCACAGGAAGTGCACAACCGCGCCCTTGCGTGCCAGCAGGGTCTTGACCAGACGCTTGCCGATGAAGCCGGTGGCGCCGGTGACGAAGTAATGCATGGACGGGTCTCCTCTTTTAAACACGTGTGGGCAGCCTGAAGGGGCGTCGAAGGGCGAGACAGCATAGAGCCGTCTCACTAGAGAATTAGGCTGCCGACCCCAGGGGGGAACCCTATATTTCCTGATGCCCCGTGCCGTGAGTACGGGCCCCCCACACCGAGAGGAAAACGACCATGGTCAAGAAGATCGACAGCACCGCCGCCAAGGCAACGAAGAAGGCCCGCGCCACCGCAAAGTCCGCCACCGACACGGCCACCAGCGCCGCGATGGGCTTCGTGGGCAACCTGAAAGACGGCCTGAAGGACGGCCAGCTGGCCGGCGCCGTCAAGGACAGTGCGCATCAGATCTGGCTGGCTGGCATGGGCGCGTTCAGCAAGGCACAAGCCGAAGGTGGCAAGGTCTTCGAGACGCTGGTCAAGGAAGGCATGAGCCTGCAACGCAAGACGCAAGCGGTGGCCGAAGAGAAGATCGGCGAAGTCACCGGCAAGGTCAGCGAGATGGCCTCCACCGTCACCGCCAAGGCCGGGCAGAACTGGGACAAGCTGGAAAGCATCTTCGAAGCCCGCACCGCCAAGGCATTGAACAAGCTCGGCGTGCCGACCGCGAAGGACGTGGACTCGCTGATCAAGCGCGTCGACGAGTTGGCCGCCGCGGTGGCCAAGCTGTCGAAGAATGGCCGCGCAGAGGCCACTGCTGCAGCGCCGCGTGGCCCGCGTGCACCGCGCAAGGCAGCCGCACCGAAGGCGGTCGTGAAGGCCCCGGCCAAGCGCGCGAGCCGTCGCGTCAACGCCGCGGCTTGATGCCGTCGAGGCGCCGCACAGCCAAGCCCAAGGTCGGCTTGGCGCACGCCGATGGGGCCAAGCCCAAGGTCGGCTTGGCGCACGCCGATGGGGCCAAGCCAAAAGTCGGCTTGGCGCACGCCGATGGGGCCAAGCCAAAAGTCGGCTTGGCCGTGGCCGGCGGCGGCCCGCTCGGGGCGATTTACGAGATCGGCGCGCTGTGTGCCCTGGAAGAGGCCATCGACGGCCTTGACGTCACTCAGCTCGGCGGTTATGTCGGCGTCAGCGCCGGCGCCTTCGTAGCCGCCGGGCTGGCCAATGGCATGACGCCGCGCCAGCTGTGCGCCTCGTTCATCGAGAACACCGGCCCGCGCGACGACATCGTCCACCCGACCGTGTTCTTCCGCCCCGCGTGGGGCGAGTTCGCGCGCCGGCTGGCGTCGTTGCCGGCGCTTGTCGCTCAGGCTGCGGCGGGTGTTGTTACGCGCCGCCGCACGTTGGTGTCCGCCGCCGAACGACTGGGCCGCGCGCTGCCCGCCGGCCTGTTCAGCCATGCGCCACTGCAAGCGCAGTTGAAGCGCATGTTCTCGGTGCCGGGCCGCAGCGACGACTTCCGTGGGTTGAAGCGGCGGCTGGTGCTGGTGGCGACCGATCTGGACAGCGGTGCCACCGCGCCCTTCGGCCAGCCGGGCTGGGACCACGTGCCGATCTCCACCGCCGTGGCCGCCAGCGCCGCGATGCCGGGCCTGTTCCCGCCGGTGCCGGTAAACGGCCGCTGGTACGTCGACGGCGCGTTGAAGAAGACGCTGCACGCCAGCGTGCTGCTCGACATGGATCTCGACCTGGTGCTGTGCGTGAACCCGCTGGTGCCTTTCGACGCCAGCCATGCACATCGCCATCGTTTGCTGAGCGGCGCCGAAGACGTCATCCCGCGGATCGTGGCTGGTGGCCTGCCGGTGGTGCTGAGCCAGACCTTTCGCTCGTTGATCCACTCGCGGCTCGAACTCGGCATGAAGGGCTACGAAGACAGCCACCCGCGCACCGATATCGTGCTCTTCGAGCCCGACCACCGCGACCCGCAGCTGTTCACCGCCAACACCTTCGAATACTCGCAGCGCCGCGTGCTGGCCGAACACGCCTACCAGCATACGCGTGCCGACCTTCGCTCACGCCGCAGCGTGCTCGGCGCGACGCTGGCGCGTCACGGCCTGGCGCTGAACGACGCGGTGCTCGACGACCGCAAGCGCACGCTGCTGGGCCGTCGCGCCAAGCCGCCGCAGACGCGTGCGGCGCATTCTTTGCGCCGGCTGGAAGAGGTGCTCGACGACCTGGACCGTGCACTCTGCGCACGCCGCGCCACGGCCTGATCGAGCGCTCCTTCAGACCCGGTCGATGCAGCCGATAGCACGGGGGTGCCTGCCTTCGAGCCCCCCGACCTGAGCCTGGTGCCGACCGAGTCCGAGCTCGGGCCCGGCATGCTGGCTTCGCTGACCGCGTTGCTCGACCGTGTGCGGGGGTCGCGCGAGGTGCTGCCGCACCTGGCGGCGCTGGAAAACGGCCTGGCGCGCCACGGCAGCGCGGCGGTGCAGATGATTCCGCCGAAGGCCCTGCTGCGCTTGCACAGCCAGCTCATCAGCCTGCCGCTGGACAGCAGCGACGCCACATTGAAGATTCTTCGCGCCCGCGTCTCCGCGGCGCTGGACGCGCAGCGCGCGGCCGATGCCCCGCCCGAACCGCCGCCAAGGGGGCCGCAGTTCCTCAGCACCTTCATCGGCGACGACTGCCTGCAGGTCAGTGAAGTCAGCCACAGCAGCTTTCTGGCCGAACTCGAAGCCCAGCAGGAAACCGGGAACCCCGGCAGCGGCGACACCATCCCCGCTCAGTTGCCCAGGTAGCGCGACTCCAGGTGCGCCTTGAAGTGCGCCGGGTTCAGCGCCTCGCCGCTGGCGCGCACCGCCAGTTCATCGGTCGTCCAGCGGCTGCCTTCGTTCCAGATGTTCGTGCGCAGCCAGTCGAACACGGCGGCGAAGTCACCCCGCTCGATGCGCACGTCCAGGTCTGGCATCGCGCGGCGCATCGCGGCGAACCACTGCGCCGAATACATCGCACCCAGCGAATAGCAGGGGAAGTAGCCGAACAGGCCTGAAGGCCAATGCACGTCCTGCAGCGGCCCGTTGCGGTAGTTGCCGCGGGTGTCCACGCCGAGCAACTCCTCCATCTTCGCGTCCCACAGCGCCGGCACGTCCTCGGGCTCGATGTCGCCTTCGATCAACGGGCGTTCGATCTCGTGGCGAAGGATGATGTGTGCCGGGTACGTCACCTCGTCGGCATCGACGCGGATGAAGCCCGGCTTCACACGCGTCAGCAGCTTGTGAAGGTTGCCGGCTTCGAACGCGGGCTGCGCGCCAAAGGCCTGTTGCACCAGCGGCGCCAGGTGCTTGACGAAGCCGGCGTGGCTGCCGAGCTGCATCTCGAAGCTCAGCGACTGGCTCTCGTGCAGCGCCATCGAACGTGCATTCGCCACCGGCTGGCCGAGCCAGTCGCGCGGCAGGTTCTGCTCGTAGCGGCCGTGGCCGGTTTCGTGCACGGTGCCCATCAGGCTGACGAGAAACTCGTTCTCGTTGAAGCGCGTCGTCATGCGCACGTCTTCGGGCACACCGCCGCAGAAAGGGTGCGTAGAGACATCGAGTCGGCCCGCATCGAAGTCGAAACCGAGCAGCGTCATCGCCTGCTCGCACAAGGCGCGTTGGGCCGCGGTCGGGAACGGCCCTTGCGGTTCGATCAGCGGTTCCTTTGCCTGCTTGTCGCGCACACGCTGGATCAGCTCCGGCAGCCACTGCCGCACGTCGCCGAACACGCGGTCGACCTGGGCGGTGGTCATGCCCGGCTCGAAGCGGTCCATCAGGGCGTCGTACTTCGACAAGCCGCTTTCCGCAGCGAGCAGGCCGGCCTCCTCGCGCGCCAGCGCCAGCACGGTGCGGAAGTTCTCGAGGAAACCGGCCCAGTCGTTGGCCGGCCGCTGGGTGCGCCAAGCGTGCTCGCAGCGGGACTGCGCGATCTGCTGCTTCTGCACCAGCGCTTCGGGCAGCGCGTTGCTGGCGCGCCATTCGCGCCGCATCTCGCGCAGGTTGGCGCGTTCGGCCTCGGACAGCGGCTCCTGTTCGGCGCGCGCCAGGCGGTCGCGCAAAACGGGGTCGGTGCGCAGGCGGTGGGTCAGCGCGGCCATCTCGGCCAACGCGGCTGCGCGCGCCTCGATACCCTTCGGTGGCATGTTGGCCGACTGGTCCCAGCCGGCGATGGCGGCCAGGTGGCCGAAGTGGTGCAGGCGGGTCCAGGTCGAGGCCAGTTCCTGGTAGGCCGGGGTCGCGGTGTTCATGTCGGTGCGGGGGCGAAAAACGAAGTCGCGGATTGTGCGCCGCAGCCCCGCCGGCGACTAAGGTGTGTACTGCCCTGGGAACCAGTACAACAACGCCGCAGTCATCGTCAGGTAGCGCAGGAACTTGCCGATGGCCATGTAGAAGACGCAGGGCCAGAACGGCAGCTTCAGCCAGCCGGCTACAGCGCACAGCGGGTCGCCCACGCCGGGCAGCCACGACAGCAGGCATGCCTTGGCGCCGAAGCCTTCGAGCCACTTCAGCGCGCGTGCTTCGAAGCGCTTGTGCTGCACACGTTCGTACAGCGCCTCGGCGCCATAGCCCATCCACCAGCTGATCGCGCCGCCCACCGTGTTGCCGGCGGTCGCCACGAACACCGCGGGCCAGAACAGCGAAGGGTCGAGCTTGATCAGCCCGAATACAGCGAACTCCGAGCCCACCGGCAGCAGCGTGGCCGACACCAGCGAGACGATGAACAACGTCGAAAGACCGAACTGCGGAAGCGCCAGCGCGGACAGCAATGAACTCAACCATGCTTCCATCTGCGGCCGATTATGGGCAGCGCGAAAGGGCCGTCGGATGCAGCCGGCGCACCGCAATGCTGTGGCTATACTGCCGCCTCATTTTTAAGCAGCCCACAGCCGTACACCGCGATGCGCATCGGCCCGATCCAGGTGCCCAACAACCTGTTCGTGGCACCGATGGCCGGTGTCACCGACCGGCCGTTCCGCATGCTCTGCCGCCGCCTCGGCGCGGGTTATGCGGTGAGCGAGATGGTGACCAGCAAGCGCGAGTTGTGGGCTTCGTTGAAGACCTCGCGGCGCGCCGATCACGATGGCGAACCGGCGCCGGTCGCGGTGCAGATCGCGGGGGTCGACCCGGCCGAAATGGCCGACGCCGCGCGTTACAACATCGACCGCGGCGCCAGCATCATCGACATCAACATGGGCTGCCCGGCGAAGAAGGTGTGCAACGTGTTCGCCGGCTCGGCGCTGATGCAGAACGAGCCGCTGGCGCTGGCCATCATCGATGCAGTGGTGGCCGCCTGCGCGCCGCGGAGCGTGCCGGTGACGCTGAAGATGCGCACCGGCTGGTGCGCATCGGTGCGCAACGCGCCGTTGATCGCCCGCGCCGCCGAGTCGGCCGGCATCGCGATGTTGACGGTGCACGGGCGTACCCGCGAACAAGGCTACGGTGGCCACGCCGAACACGACACCGTGCGCGCGATCAAGGCGGCGGTCAAGGTACCGGTGGTGGCCAACGGCGACATCGACTCGCCGGAGCGGGCCGCCGAGGTGCTGCGCATCACCGGTGTCGATGCGGTCATGGTCGGCCGCGCCGCCCAAGGCCGGCCGTGGATCTTCCGGGAGATTGCGCACTACCTGGCGCATGGCACGCGCCTGGCCCCACCGCCTACGCGCGACGTGCAACGATGGTTGACCGAACACCTGCACGACCACTACGCGCTGTACGGCGAATACACCGGCGTGCGCAGTGCGCGCAAGCACATCGGCTGGGCGGTGCGCGCGCTGCCCGGCGGCGAGGCTTTCCGCGCCGCGATGAACACCCTCGACCGCTGCGATGCGCAGTTGCGCGCCGTGACGAGCTTCTTCGACGAACTGAGCGATCGCCACCCGGTGCTGCCAGCCGCGAACGATGCACACGCCCAAGCCGCGGCATGAGTAAAAAGCAGATCGAAGAATGCATCCGCGCCAGCGTGGAGCAGTACTTCAGGGACCTTCGCGGCGCAGAACCCGACCGGTTGCACGAACTCATCATCGGCGCGGTCGAGAAGCCGCTGCTCGACGTGGTGTTGCGCCACGCCGAAGGCAACCAGAGTCGCGCCGCCGAGTGGCTGGGCATCAACCGCAACACGCTGCGCCGCAAGCTCACGGATCACCGCCTGGTGCCCGGCGACAAGCAGCCCTGACCCGAGCGAGAACACGCCCATGCCCAAAGCAACCGCGCTGATCTCTGTTTCCGACAAGACCGGCGTCGTCGAATTCGCCCGCGCGCTGGTCGGCCTGGATATCCAGCTCGTCTCCACCGGCGGCACCGCGCGGCTGCTCGCCGACGCCGGCCTGCCCGTGCGCGAAGTGGCCGAGCTGACCGGCTTCCCCGAGATGCTCGACGGTCGCGTCAAGACGCTTCACCCGCGTGTGCATGGGGGCCTGCTTGCGCGGCGCGACCACCCCAGCCACCTGGCGGCACTCGAGCAGCACGGCATCGCGCCGATCGACATCCTGGTCGTCAACCTGTACCCCTTCGAGCAGGCCGTGGCGCGGCCCGACTGCACGCTCGAAGAGGCCATCGAGATGATCGACATCGGCGGCCCGGCCATGGTGCGCAGCGCGGCCAAGAACTGGGCCGACGTGGCGGTGCTGACCGACGCCGCGCAATACGAAGGCGTGCTGGCCGAGTTGCGGCAAGGCGGCGCGGGTGGCGTGGGCGGCATCACACGGGCCACCCGCTTCAAGCTGGCCGTTGCCGCGTTCAACCGTGTCGCCGACTACGACGCGGCGATCAGCGACTACCTGAGTTCGATCCGCCCCGACGGCGGCCGCGACGAGTTTGCCGCCCGCAGCAACGGCCGCTTCGTCAAGCTGCAAGACCTGCGCTATGGCGAGAACCCGCACCAGCGCGCGGCGTTCTACCGCGACATGGACCCCGCGCCGGGCTCGCTGGTCACGGCCGAACAGCTGCAAGGCAAGCAGCTCTCGTACAACAACATCGCCGATGCAGATGCCGCCTGGGAGTGCGTCAAGCGCTTCGAGGGCACGCCGGCCTGCGTGATCGTCAAACACGCCAATCCGTGCGGCGTGGCGGTTGGCGCGACCGCTGCCGAGGCCTACGCCCGCGCCTGGCAGACCGACCCGACCTCGGCCTTCGGCGGCATCATCGCCTTCAACGTGCCGCTGGACGGCGCTGCCGCCGAAGCGGTGGCGCGCCAGTTCGTCGAAGTCCTGATTGCGCCGGCCTTCACGCCCGAGGCGCGGGCGGTGTTCGCGGCCAAGGCGAACGCGCGATTGCTGCAGATCGCCTTGCCGCCGGCCGGGCGTATCGGCCACGAGACGGGCTTCATCGACGCCAAGCGGGTCGGCTCCGGCCTGCTGCTCCAGACCGCCGACGAGCGCGAGGTCACCCGCAACGAATTGACCTGCCCGACCGCGCTCAAGCCCAGCCCCGAGCAGCTCGACGCGCTGATGTTCGCCTGGCGGGCGGCCAAGTTCGTCAAGAGCAACGCCATCGTCTTCGCCAACGACCACATGACGCTGGGCATCGGCGCCGGCCAGATGAGCCGCATCGACAGCGCGCGCATCGCGTCGATCAAGGCGGCGAATGCCGGTCTGTCGCTGCAGGGCTCGGCGGTGGCCAGCGATGCCTTCTTCCCGTTCCGCGACGGGCTCGACGTGGTTGTCGATGCCGGCGCCACCGCCGTCATCCAGCCCGGTGGCAGCGTGCGCGACGATGAGGTCATCAAGGCCGCCGACGAGCGCAGCGTGGTGATGGTGTTCACCGGTACGCGGCACTTCCGACACTAGCCCATAGTTGGATGCAAGGGGTTTCCCGGCCCTTGACCGGGGGGCTTTCCGCCGCGTCGGTCAGCCGTGAGGATGCCGCTGAAGAGGGGCGAACGCAGCGTACGAGGGCTGCCCCCGTCGCCCAGTCCAACTTCCGGAGGAAACCATGCGCATTGCTACCCGTCTTTGTCTTGCTGCCGCCTTGTGCGTCGGCGCCTCTGCCCAGGCCGAAGTGGCCTTCGGCCTGACCGAAGGTTCGCGGCTGATCCGCTTCGATACCGCCAACATCGCCGGCCGTGCCGACGTCGCGGCGGTTACCGGCGTCGTTGCCGGCCACACGCTGAGGGGGATCGACTTCCGTCCCTCCGACGCGAGGCTCTACGCCGTGTCGACCAATGGCACCGCAGGCCAGCTGTACACCATCAACCTCGCGACGGGTGCCGCCACCGCCATCGGTGCGGGCTTCACGCTGACCGGCAACACCTCGACCCGCGTCTCCATCGACTTCAACCCGGTAGCCAACGCGTTGCGCGTCGTAACTGGCTCAGGCCAGAGCTACCGCGTCAATGCCAACAGCGGTGCGCTGATCGCGCAGGACACCAACATCACCGGCAACCCGCTGATCTCGGGCATCGCGTACACCAACAACGTCGCCGGTGCAGCTACCACCACGCTGTACGCCTACGACTTCCTGAGCGACAACCTGGGCACCATCATCCCGCCGAACGCCGGCACCTTCAACGTCGTGGGCAACAGCGGCATCGTCACGGGTGACGCCGGTGCAGGCTTCGACATCAGCGGTGCCACGGGCATCGCCTACTTCAGCTCCGACGATTTCATCGGCTCGGCGGGCTTCGGCGACGAGTTCTTTAGCGTCAACCTCGCCACTGGCGCATTCACCCAGATCGGCGCCGACGACGTCTTTAGCGGCGTCTTCAACCTGCTTGATTTCTCGATCGAAGTGCCGACGCCGGGTAGCTTGGCGCTGGCCCTGGCCGGCCTTGGCCTTCTGGCCACCAGCGCCACCCGCCGTCGTCGCCAGCCGGCGCCCACGCAGGCCGCGGCCTGATCCCGCCGGGCTTGAAGCCCGGAATCTGAAGCCGCGTCACGCCGCCTCAAGCCGAGGCGGCCGGCAGCCGAAAACCAGACCATGCGCGTTCCCGTCCCGGGGCGCGCAAGTTTTGCTTTTCGAGCATGCCCTTTCTCGACACCGCCCCTGCTGACATCGACCGCGCCAGTCCCGGCAGCGCCTGGGCGCGCTTCCGCGTTGACGACACGCGCCGCGTGCAGCAGACCTTGCACACCCTGTGCCACGGCGACGCGCCGGTGATCATCGGGCTGGCCCAGGGGCCGTCCTTCGTGGCTTCGCTGTGGTCGGTCGACGAGGTGCACAAACTCGTGCACTTCAACATCGACCGCAGCGCCGTCGTCGATGCGCAACTGCTGCGCGCCCCCAGGCTGTGGGGTGTGGCCTACGAAGATGGCGCCAAGCTCCAGTTCGATCTGCGCCGCTTCGTGTTCGAAGACACCGTGCAGCAGCGCCTGCTGCACGCCGCGTTGCCGCACAGCCTGTACCGGCTGCCGCGGCGCGACGCCGTGCGTGTGCGGCCGGCCGAAGTCGGCGCGCCGAAGGTGCGTTTCCGCCACCCGCTGGCGCCCGAGCGCTGGACCCAGATGCGCGCCATCGACGTCGCCCTGCACGGCTGCGCGCTGTGGCGGCCGATGGAGGCGCTGCCGCTGCCGCCCGGCATGGCGCTGTTGCAGGCCGAGGTCGAGCTTGACGACCAGACCTACTTCTATGCCGACCTGACCATCCAGCACGTCACCCTCGGCAGCCTGGATGCGGGTGGCCGCGAGGTCGGCATGCGGGTGGGCTGCCGCTGGGGCGGCCTGGCGCCGCCGGCTGAAGCAGCGCTGGCACAGTGGATCCGCAGCGGGCAGAGCCGTCGGCAGCGCATCTCGCTGTCGTTCGAGGACTCGAAGACCTGAATTCAGGCCACGGTGCGGACGAAGCCTTCCGCCGCCACCATCAGGCTGCGTGTGTATGGCGCGCGCTGTTCACCGGCCACCAGCGCCGCCGCGGAGACCTCTTCGACCACCCGCCCGCGCTGCATCACCGCCAGCCGCGAGCACAGGTGCGTCACCACAGCCAGGTCGTGGCTGACCATCAGGAAACTCAGGCCGCGCTGGGCTCGCAGCGCCTCCAACAGGTTCAACACCTCGGCCTGCACCGAAGCATCCAGCGCCGAGGTCGGTTCGTCCAGCAGCAGCAGTTGAGGCTCGAGGATCAGCGCGCGCGCAATCGCAACGCGCTGGCGTTGGCCGCCCGACAGTTGGTGCGGGTAGCGGAAACGAAAGCCGCGCGGCAGCCCGACCTCGTCGAGCGCACGCGCGATGCGCGCCGGTGCGTCGCCGATGCCGTGGATGGCCAGCGGCTCGGCGAGCTGGCGGTCCACCGTCTGGCGCGGGTGCAGCGAGCCATACGGGTCCTGGAACACCATCTGCACGCGGCGGCGGAAGGTCTTGCTGCCGGGTTCGGGCAGCGGCGTGCCACTCACGCTGGAAGTCAGTGTCACTCTGCCCGAGGTGCGCGGCGCCAACCCGCAAACCGCGCGCAGCACCGTGCTCTTGCCCGAGCCCGATTCGCCGACGATGCCGAAGCTCTCGCCAGGCGCCAGATCGAAGCTCACGCCATCCACGGCGGTGAAGCCGTCGAACACCACGCGCAGACCCTGCACGCGCAACCCGATCATTTGTGTCCCTGGCCCGTTTCGGCGGCCCATTCCGGCTGACGCTCCAGCACCGGCAGCGGGTGCCGCGGCCGGTTCAACTGGGGCAGGCAGTTCAGCAGACCGCGCGTGTAGGGGTGCTGCGCGCGGTGCAGTTCCGACGCGGGCAGTGCTTCGACGACACGCCCGGCGTACATCACCAGTACGCGGTCGCAGAAGGTGGCCACCAGCCGCAGGTCGTGCGAGATGAAGATCAAACCCATGCCGCGCTCGCGCACCAGCCGGTCGAGGATGCCCAGCACCTGCAGCTGCACCGTCACGTCGAGCGCTGATGTGGGTTCATCGGCGATCAACAGCTCGGGGCCGGCGATCAGCATCATCGCGATCATCGCCCGCTGGCCCATGCCGCCGCTCACCTCATGCGGGTAGAGCTTGGCAACACGCGCCGGGTCGTCGATGCCGACTTCAGCCAGGGCCGAATGCACACGCGCGCGCGCCCCGCCGGCCGGCACGCGTGCGTGCGCGTGGAGCGTCTCGGCGATTTGCGCGCCGATCGACATCACCGGGTCGAGCGCGAACTTCGGGTCCTGCAAGACCATCGCGATGCGCTTGCCGCGCAGCGCGCGCCGCTCCGCCGGCGGCGCAGCCAGTAGGTCGATGCCGTCGAAGCGCAGCGTGGCGGCCGTGACCACCGCGCCGGGCGATGACAGGCCGAGAATCGCACGCCCGGTCTGGCTCTTGCCCGAGCCCGATTCGCCGACGATCGCCAGCCGTTCGCGCCCGAGCGTGAAACTGACGCCGCGCACCACTTCAGACAAACCGCCTTCGCGCCCGGGGTAGGCCACGCGCAGGTTGTCGACGGTGAGCAAGGGGGTCGAAGGGGCGGCTGCCAAGCGGTTCATCCGCCGGCCTTCGGGTCGAGCGCATCCCGCAGCCCGTCGCCCAGCAGGTTGAAGCCCAGGCTGACGATGAAGATGGCGGCGCCAGGCGCAGCCGCCACCCACCACTGGTCGAGCACATAGGCGCGGCCGGCGGCGATCATCGCGCCCCACTCGGGCGTCGGTGGCTGTGCACCCAGACCAAGGAAACCGAGGCCGGCGGCCGTCAGGATGATGCCGGCCATGTCGAGCGTGACGCGCACGATCACGCTCGGAGTGCACAACGGAACGATGTGGCGCAACACGATGCGCGCCGGGCTGGCGCCGAGCAGCCGCACGGCCGAGATGTAGTCGGCTTGGCGGCGCGTCAGCGTCTCGGCGCGGGCGATGCGCGCGTACGGCGGCCACGAGGTGATCGCGATCGCCAGCACCGCGTTCTCGATGCCCGGGCCGAGCGCGGCGACGAACGCCAGCGCCAGGATCAGCCGCGGGAAGGCCAGGAAGATGTCGGTGATACGCATCAGCACGGCGTCCCACCAACCACCCGCGTAGCCCGACACCGTGCCGACGATCAGGCCGACCGGCGCTGCCAGCACGGCGACGAGAACCACGACGAACAGCGTGATGCGTGTGCCATGGATCAGCCGCGAGAGGATGTCGCGGCCCTGGTCGTCGGTGCCAAGCCAGTGGGTGGCCGACGGCGGCTGCAGCCGCGCTTGCAGCTCACCGATCTCGGCCGGGTAGGGGGCCAGCAGCGGCGCGAACAGCGCCACGGTACACAGCAGCAACACGATGGCCAGCCCGACCAGCGCGAGGCGGTTGCGGGAAAAGGCGCGCCAGCCGGTGTACCAGCGGCCGAGCATGGCCTGGCGCGGGCTGTCCGGCGTTTCCGCCATCAGCCACTCGTGCCACGTACTTGATTGGTTAGCCGGCATGCCGATGGTCAAAGCCCCGTGCGCGTCGGTTCGCGCGTGTCCCGGGTTCTGGGGTCCAGCACCCGGTACAGCGCATCGCTGGCCAGGTTCAAGCCGATGAACACCGTGCCCACCACCAGCGTGCCGCCGAGGACCGCGTTCATGTCGGCGTTCTGCAGGCTGTTGGTGATGTACAGGCCCAGCCCCGGCCACGAGAACACCGTCTCGGTCAGCACGCTGCCTTCCAGCAGCCCGGCATACGACAACGCGATCACCGTCACCAGCGGAACCATGGCGTTGCGCAGCGCATGCCGCCAGACGATGCGCGACTCGCTCAGGCCCTTGGCACGCGCGGCGACGATGTACTCCTGCGACAGCTCGTGCAGCATGAAGCTGCGCGTCATCCGGCTGATGTAGGCCAGGCTGAAGTAACCCAGCAACGAGGCCGGCAGCACCAGATGGCTGAGCGCGTTGCCGAAGGCCTCCCATTCACCGGCGAGTGCGGCGTCGAGCAGCATCAGGCCGGTGGTGCGCTCAAAGCTGTACTCGTAGGCCACGTCGATGCGGCCGGGGCCGGCGACCCAGCCCAGCTTGGCGTAGAACAGCACCAGCGCCATCAAGCCAAGCCAGAAGATCGGCACCGAGTAGCCGACCAGGCCCATCACGCGAACGGTGTGGTCTGCCGCACCACCACGGCGAACAGCAGCCCAGACACCCAGCGGCACGCCCAGCCCGGCGCCGATCAGGATGCCGCAGGTGGCCAGCTCCAGCGTCGCCGGGAACGTCCTCATGATGTCGTCCAGCACCGGGTTCGAGGTCAGCACCGAGTTGCCGAATTCGCCTTTCACCGCCCGCGCGACATAACGTCCGAACTGTTCGTAAAGTGGCAGGTTGAGGCCGAGCTCCTCGCGCACCCGCTGCACCACGTGCTCTGGTGCACGGTCGCCGACGATCGCCAGCGCCGGGTCGACCGGGATCACGCGGCCGATCAGGAAGGTGACGGCCAGCAGCCCCAGCAGCGTGAGCGCGACGGTCAGGATCAGGCGAACGAACGCTTTCAAGGCTCGCACGCGCAATCAAGCAAACGCCGCGGAGCCGGCTCCGCCGGACCGCCGGCGTTGCCCCCTTGGGGGAGGCGGCCACAGGCCGCTCCGGGGGTGGCCACTTACCGTTTGCTGATGACGAACATGTAGGTCGAGTCCGAAGTCGGCCCGATCTTCAGCCCCTGCACGTTGGCGCGGAAGGCGGCCACGTCGGTCTGCTGATAGATCATCACGAAGGGGCTCGTCTTGCGGAACTCGGCCTGGATCTCCAGGTACAGCTTCGCCCGCTTCGGGCCGTCGCGTTCCAGTGCCGCGGCGTCGGCCTTCTTCGTGAGCTCGGGGATGTCCCAGGCATTGCGCCAGGCCAGCGGCTTGCTCTTGGCGTTGTCGCCGTTGTCGGGGTTGCGCACGAAGGTGTCGGCGTTGGTGTGCGGGTCCCAGTAGTCCGCGCCCCAGCTGCCGATGTAGATGTCGTGGCTGCGCGCGCGATACTTGGTCAGTGTCTGCTTGCCGTCGCCGGGCAGGATTTCGAGCTCGATGCCAGCCTGCTTGAAGGTCTGCTGGATCGCTTCGGTGATGCCCTGCACCGGTTGCACCGTACGCATGTCGATCGTGACCTTGAAGCCGCTCGGCTGCCCCGCCTTGGCCAGCAGCGCCTTCGCCTTCGCCACGTCCAGCTTGTACGGGTTGTCCTTCACCGCACCCAGCAAGCCGATCGGCAGGAAGTTCTGGTGCACGACGCCGATGTTCTTGATCAGCGTCTTGCCGATCGCGTCGTAGTCGACCAGCCACTTGAAGGCCTCGCGCACCTCGGGCTTGGCCAGGATCGGGTTCTTCTGGTTCAGGCTGAAGTAAACGACGGTGCCCTTGGGCGTGGACGTCGTCCGGATGTCCTTGTTCGACGCCAGCGCGTCCAGGTCCTGCGGCGTGAGGTTGCGGGCGATGTCGATGTCGCCTTTCTCGAGCAGCAGTCGCTGGGTGGCCGATTCCTTCACGTGGCGGTAGATCACGCGTCCCGGGATGGCCTTCTTGCCCCAATACGCATCGTTGCGCTCCAGCGCGACGATCTCGTTGGCGCGCCACTCGCGGATCTTCATCGGCCCGCTGCCGGCGAAGTTGGTCTTCAGCCAGCCGGCACCCATGTCGCCGACACCGTCCTTGACCGCCTCCTTGCTCATCACGAGCTTCTTGTCGACGACGGCCGCGACGTTCGCCGTCAGGCAGTTGTAGACCAGTGTCGGCGCGTAGGGCTTGTCGGTCGCAACCGTCAATGTGAGCGGCCCGGTCTGCTTGACCCTGTCGCGCACGTTGTCCTTTGTCAGCCCGAATTGGGTGAGGATGAAGGCGGGAGTCTTGTCGAGCAGCACCGCGCGCTGGAAAGAGAACACCACGTCCTCGGCGGTGAGCGCATTGCCGCTGGCGAACTTGAGGTTGGGCTTGAGTTCGAAGCTGTAGACCAGGCTGTCGGCGCTGACGCTCCACTTGGCGGCCAGGTCCGGCAGCAGCTTGCTCGGGTCGGCGACGTCGTAGCGGATGAGCCGGTCGTAGCCATTGCCCATCAACTCGCCGGCGCTGATCTCGAAAGCCTCGGCCGGGTCGAGCGAGATGATGTCGTCGAAGGCCATCGCCACCACCAGCGTGTCCTTGGGCGTGGCGGCGTGCAGCGGCACGCTGCTGGCCGCGACAGCAGCAACAACGGTTTGCGAGAAGCGGCGCCGGGTCAGGCGCAGGGTTTGCTGGGTCATGGGCGTGTGCAAGTGCAGGAACGCCGGCGAGACTACACCTCGCCGCCGAACCGCTTGATCAGGTTGTCGATGTACTTCTCGACGAGTTTTTCGAACTCGCCCTTGACGACCGGGCCGACGACCATCTTCATCAATCCTGGCAGCGGCACTTCGACCGTGCCTTCGATCTTCAGCGTGATCGCGGTGCCCGGCTTCTTGCCCTTCACCTCGGCGATCTTCCAGCTGCCGCCCACGAGCGCGTTGCCTTCGCCCTTGACCGGCGTCCAGACCACGCTGCCTTTGGCCTTGTTGCTGACGTACTTGCTGGCGTAGACGGTCTGGATGTTGATCTGCGCGGTGCCGACCTTTTCCATCTCCCAGCGGTAGACACCGCCGCCCAGGTCGACCAGCTTGTCGACCTTCGGGAAGAAGGCGACCGAGGTCGGCACGTCGGACAGGACCTCGAAGCATTCGCCCGCGGGCGCCTTGACGGTGAACTCGTAGCCGAGATCGATGTCGACGGAAATGGCCATGGCAGGTCTCCTTGTGAAGCGATGCAATCAAGCGGACGCCACGGAACCGGCTTCGCCGAGCCGTTGGCGGCGCCACCTTGAGGGGGAAGCGCCGCAGGCGCTTCGGGGGTGGGTCATACCTGGCCGGCCCAGGGCAGCATCATCGTCAGGTACAAGAGCTTCTCGAACTCGGGCTCGAAGCGGTCGATCACGCCCTGCGGTTCTGGGCACAGCGCGTCATCGGTGATCAGCCCGAACTGCACGCCGCCGCCGTAGCTGAGGATCGACACGCCGACGCCGATGTCGCCCGACGCCGGCACCCAGAACATCGTCTGCCGCAGTGTCGAGCCGCAGAACTTCAGCGGCGTGGCGGGGCCGGGCACGTTGGTCATCACCGCCGTTGCCTTCTTGGAAAACATGCCGAGCACGGTGTCCTGCACCGGCTTGATGAACAAGCCGCTCATCGCCAGTACCGCAAAGGCCAGCAGCGGCTGGTAGCTGCCCTTCAACTCGTCCATCCGGCGGCGCACCGCGTAGACCCGGCTGATCGGGTTGGCGATGCCGATCGGCAGCACCAGCGGCGCCAGGCCGAAGCGGTTACCGAGCTGCCAGGCCTTGTCGAGCGGGCGCAGGTTCACCGGCACCATCGCGCGGATCTCCTTGCCCTCGGGCGACTGGCCGTGTTCGCGCAGGTATTCGCCGAAGGCGCCGGCCGCGCAGGCCAGCAACACGTCGTTGACCGAACAGCCCAGGCCCTTGCCGACGGCCTTGACATGCTCCAGCGGCAGCGGCTCGCTCCACGCCACCACCTTGCGGCCGCTGGGCTTGCCCTTGAGCAGCGTCGGCGAGTCGTCGGCCATCAGGGCCAGCGCAGCGACATCGCCCACCACCTGCATGCCGGTGCGCGCCATGTCCAGCGAGCCGAGCAAAGGCTGCCGCGGGTTCGACAGCATCTCCATCGACTTGCCGACCCCGCTGCCGTACATGCCAATGGCCTTGACGGCGATGTCGGTCAGCGGCTTGAGCACGGCGTCGGCGAGCCAGTCGCCTTGTTCGGTGCGTTCGGTGCCATCGGCGTTGTCAGAGTGGTCGGTGTTGCGCAGCTTGCGCCTGCGCGTCGGCGGGTCGGCGCCGCCGTCGGTGATCGCCATCATCACGCTGATCAGTGCGATGCCGTCGCCGATGCAGTGGTGGACGCGCGCGACCATCGCGCTGCCGCCTTCGTAGTCGTCGATCAGGTGGAACTGCCACAGCGGGCGGTGCGGGTTGAGCGGCGTCGAATTCAGCTCGCCGCACAGGCGTTGCAGCGCGTGGCGTTCGCTCTCGCCCTGCTGCGGTTCGAGCGCGATCGGCACCACGTGCTGCTTGATGTCGAAGTGCGGGTCGCCGACCCACATCGCGCCCATCGCGTCCTGCACCGCCACCTGGCGGAAGCGTTCGTACTTCAGCAGCTTGTCCTCGATGCGCGCGCGCAGCGCGGGCAGCGTGATGGCGGGCGTGAGCAGCCACACGCCGACGATCATCATCAGGTTGACGTCGCTGTCCATGCGCAGCCAGGCCGTATCCACACGCGACATGCGCTCGCTGGCCGCGGCAGCTGCTGCTGACATAGAGGGTTTTTCCTTGGGGCGAAATGGAGTCGAGGTCGAAGGGCCACCGACGATGCTGGGTAGCATGCGGGGCGTCAAGCTCGCACTTTCACTCAAGTTCACTCAAGACCCCCTTCGACCAGGAGCCCACCATGTCCAACTTAAAAGCTGCCTTCGACGCCGCCGTTGCCTCCAGCAAGGCGCTGCCTGAAAAGCCGGACAACATGACGCTGCTGAAGATGTATTCACTCTTCAAACAGTCCACCGAGGGCGATGTCGAAGGCAAGCGCCCGGGCTTCACCGACATGGTCGGCCGCGCCAAGTACGACGCCTGGGCAGCGGTCAAGGGCAAGGGCAAGGACGAGGCGATGCAGGAGTACGTCGACCTGGTCGAATCGTTGAAGTGACGGTGTGCCGGCGCGGCCCCTTAGGCCCCGGGCTTACTGCGTCTGCCTTCAGAACACCGCGTGGTCGCCGCGCTCCGCCGCGGCGCGGCCGCTGACCAGTTCGGCGTAGTAGTCGAAAAGCGTCTGCTGCCCCGTTGACGGGGTAGCCGCCGCGTCGTAGCGGCCGCTGGCCGGGTCCAACACCAGCATCGATTCAGTGGCGTAGTAGCGGCCGATGCGCGCCAGCTCGGCCTTGGCCGCCAGCGCCGGCACCACCCGCCCGGCGGTGCCCAGCACCGCGATGATGGTGTCCATCAACGCCACCGGCACCTGCTTGAAGCGCGGCGGGCGGCCGAGCAGCGCGAACAGGTGCTCGCCTTGCTCGCGCGGCGTGATCGCAGCGCCCGGCCCGCCGATCGGCAGGATGCGGTTGTGGCGGCTGGCGTCGTCCAGGCAACCGGCGATGTAGTCGCCAAGGTCGTCGTCGCTGATGGGTTTGCAGGCGGTCAGCGTGCCGTCGCCGAAGACCAGAAAAGGCTTGCCGGCCTTGACCCGCTCGACCTGCCCCGACAGCGACTTGAAGAACGCCGTCGGCCGCACGATGGAATAAGTCAGCCCCGACTCGACCAGCACTTTCTCGAACGCCAGCTTGGCGTGCTGGAAGGCCAGCAAAGGCTTTTGCACGCAGATCGCCGACAGCAGCACGACCTGCGAGACACCCGCGGCGCGCGCCGCGGCCAGTGCGTGCAGATGGGCCTGGTGGTCGATCGCCCAGGCGTCTTTCGGCGCACCGGTGCGCGAGGCCAGGCAAGACACCAGCACGTCGAAGCGCTCGCCGCGAAAACCATCGCGCGCCAGCGACGCCGGGTCGCCGATATCGCCGATCCGCACTTCGGCACCGGCCAGCCGTCGTGTGCTGTCCGCAGCCGACAGCGTGGCGCCGACGCCGGCGCGCGGGCGCACGAGGCACACCACCTCGTGCCCGCGCCGCAGCAGCGCACGCACCGCGGCGCGGCCGATCGTGCCGGTGGCGCCGAGCATGAAGACGCGCTGCGGTCGCATCGGCGCGGCCGTTCAGGCCAGCCAGTTCATCGTCATCTTCAGGCAGTGCGGGTCGCCGAACGCGGTTTCGTAGGCCTCGCGCGCTTGGCCTGGGTTCAGCGTGTGCGTGATCAGGCCGTCGAGCGACAGTGCGCCGCTCTCCACCAGCGCCGTCACCGCTTGCAGGTCGTGCTTCTTCCATTGCGCGGCGACGCGGATCTGTGCCTCGCGCATGAAGGCCGGGGCGAAGGCGAAGCTGAGGTCGTGCTTGTAGAAGCCGGCCAGCACCACCTCGCCAGCGGGCGCCAGGCGCGAGATCAACCCGTTCAGGATCGAGCCGTCGCCGCTGACGTCGTAGATCGCGTTGTAGTTTTTTCGCGTGTCCTCGGTCGGGTCGATGACGCTGTAGCCCGTCGCGCCTTCGCGCCGCACCGGCTGCGTTTCCCACACGGTGGGCGCCGGCAAACCGAGCGCCAGCACGATGCGCGCCAGCAGCCGGCCCATCGCGCCGTGGCCGACGATCAACTCCGGCGCCGTCATCGGCTGGCGTGTCCCGCCCAGCGACACGGTGTGAAAGCAGGTCGCCGCCAGCGCCAGCAACACCGCCTTCGGGCCCAGTTCCGGCGCGACGCGTACGACGCGATCGTGCGGAACGATCAGCCGCGAGCCGGCGCCGCCGAAGATGTTGCGCACCCCCTGGAAGCTGTACGAGCCCGGGATAAACACGTGGCTGCCGATCGGCATCACGGTGCCATCGACCGCGGCGCCGGCGCGTACCACGGTGCCCACCGTCTCGTAGCCCGGCACCAGCGGGTAGCCCAGGCCGGGGAAGGGCGGCATGGTGCCGTCCCACAACAGGCGCTCGGTGCCGGTGCTGATGCCGCTGAAGCTGACCTCGACCTCCAGGTCGCCGGCCTCGAAGGCTTTCAGCTCCAGGGTCTGCACCGACAGGGTTTGTGGGGCTTCGAAGACGATGGCGCTGGCGTGAGTCATGGGGTCGGCGGGGCTCGATGGCGGTGGTGACAGTGGCAAGGGCGCGATCTTAGTGAGGCTGCCGCCGCCGCCGCGAGAATGCGGGCATGCAGTCTGTACATCCATCTTCACCCGCATCCTCGACCGATCCGACCGTGATCGTCACCGGCGCTTCCTCCGGCGTCGGCCTGTACGCCGCACAGGCGCTGGCGCGGCGCGGCTGGTTCGTCGTCATGGCCTGCCGCGACCTGGACAAGGCCGCGCGCGCCGCGCAGGCGCTCGGCATCGCCGCCGATCGCCATGCGCTGCTGGCCATCGACCTCGGCTCGCAGCAAAGCGTGCGCGCCTTCGTCGATGCCTTTCGCGCACTCAGCCGGCCGTTGCACGCGCTGGTCAACAACGCCGCCGTCTACCTGCCGCGGCTGCAGGCGCCCGAGCGCTCGCCCGAGGGCTACGAGATCAGCGTGGCGACCAACCACCTCGGCCACTTCCTGCTGAGCCGCTTGTTGCTCGACGACTTGCAGTGTGTGGTGTCGGCCGGTGGCATGAAGCCGCGGCTCGTGACGCTGGGCACGGTCACCGCCAACTCGGAGGAGTTCGGCGGCAAGGTGCCGATCCCGGCGCCGGCCAACCTGGGCGACTTGGAGGGCCTGGAGGCCGGCTTCAAGGCGCCGGTGGCGATGATCGACGGCAAGCCCTTCAAGCCCGGCAAGGCCTACAAGGACAGCAAGCTGTGCAACATGATCATCAGCCGCGAGTTGCACCGCCGCTACCACGCCAGCACCGGCGTCATCTTCAACACGCTGTACCCGGGCTGCGTGGCCGACACCGCGCTGTTCCGCCATGCGCCCGCCGCGTTCAGGCGCATATTCCCCTGGTTCCAGAAGAACATCACCAAGGGCTACGTGTCGCAGCAGCTGGCCGGTGAACGGGTGGCGCAGGTGGTGGCCGATGCGGACTTCGCGCAGTCGGGCGTGCACTGGAGCTGGGGCAACCGACAACAGCCCGGGCGGCCTGCTTTCGTGCAACTGCTGTCGGCCAAGGCCAACGACACGGCGCGCGCCAGCCGGTTGTGGGCCTTGAGCGAAAAGCTGGTCGGCCTGGCATGACGGGCCGTGGGGCGGCACGGCGCTGGGCGCCGTGGGGGGTTGGCGTGCTGGCGCTGGTCGCGATCATCGTCGGCACGGTGCAACTGGAGCGTTCGGCCGTCGGGTTGACAGTCAACGAGCAGCGCGTCGGCGCGACACCGGTCACGGTGTTCAGGCCGGCGCCGTCAGCCGCACCGGCTGCACCCACTGCCGCGCCGCCGGTGGTGCTGATCGCGCACGGCTTTGCCGGTTCGCAGCAACTGATGCAGCCCGTGGCGCTGACCCTCGCCCGCAACGGCTACATCGCCATCACCTTCGACTTCCCCGGCCACGGCCGCAACACCGAGCCGATGCGCGGCGGGCTGGCCGACCAGGACCAGAGCCAGCGCACCCTGCTGGCGTCGATGGAGAAGATGGGTGCGTTCGCGCGTGGGTTGGGCCAGGCTGAAGGCCGCGGCTACGCCGTCGTCGGGCACTCGATGGCCTCGGACATCGTGGTCCGCCATGCGCAGGCGCATCCCGAGGTGTGGGCCAGCGTCGGCGTGTCGTTGTTCGCGCCCAGCATCACGGCGGACACGCGACCCGACAGTCCACGCAACCTGCTCGCGATCAGCGGTGCGCTCGAGCCGCAGATGATGGCCACCGAAGCGCTGCGAGTGGCCGGGCCGGCTGCGACGCTGGATGCCACGACCGGGCGCTTCGAAGACGGCAGCGCGCGCCGCGCCACGCTGTCGCCGGGCGTCGAGCACATCGCGGTGCTGTACAGCGCGCACACGTTGGCCGAGACACTGGCATGGCTCGACGCTGCATCCGGGCGGCCTGCAGCGCAGCAACCATTCATCGACGCGCGCGGCTCGTGGCTCGGCCTGCTGCTGGCCGGCGTGGTGGCGCTGGCGTGGCCGTTGTCGCATCTGCTGCCGCGCGTGCCGCGGCCGCCACAGTCGGCGTGCGAACGCCAACGCTGGTGGCGCTGGCGCGGCCAGGCGCCGCTGACGTTGTTGCCGGCGCTGATCACACCGCTGGTGTTGTGGAAGCTGCCGAGCGACGCGCTGCCGATCCTGCTGGGCGACTACCTCGTGCTGCACTTCGTGCTCTACGGGCTGTTGACGGCGTTCGGGCTGCTGTTGCTGGGCGAGCGCCCGCCGCGCATCGAACGCAGCACCGCAGCGCGCCTTGCACTGCTGCTGGCCGTCGTACTGACGGCGCTGTACGCGCTGCTGGCCGTCGGCGTGCCGATCGACCGCTACGTCTTCAACGTGCGGCCGGAAACGTTGCGCCTGCCGTTGATCGCCGCGCTGTGCGCCGGCACCTGGCCGTACTTCCTGGCCGACGAATGGCTGACGCGCCGCGCCGGCGCCGCGCCGGGCGCCTACTTCGTCAGCAAGCTGTGTTTCCTGCTGTCGCTGGTGCTGGCGATTGCGCTCAACCCGGAGCGCCTGTTCTTCCTGGCCATCATCGTGCCGGCGGTGCTGCTGTTGTTTGTCATCTACGGCCTGTTCAGCCGCTGGGCTTATCGAAGTACCGGGCACCCGGCGGTGGCTGCAACGGCCAACGCGCTGGCCTTCGGCTGGTTCATCGCGGTGACGTTTCCGCTGGTGGCGTGACGCACCGCTGCGCGTTTCTCAGCGCGGCACGGGCGGCGCCAACGCCTTCTCCACCGCGCTGACCAGCACGGCGCTTTCCGGCAGGGTGTTGCTGTCGTAGCTGGCGATCGCCTTGCCGTCGCGGCCGACCAGGTACTTGTGGAAATTCCAGCCCGGGGCCTTGCCGGTGGCTAACGCGAGCGACGCAAACAGCGCGTTCGCGCCCGCGCCCTTGACCGTCGTCTTCGCGAACATCGGGAACTTGACGTTGAAGGTGTTCTCGCAGAACTCGGCGATCTTCTTGTTGTCGCCGGGCTCCTGCTGGCCGAAGTCGTTGGTCGGAAAACCGAGCACGACCAAGCCGCGCGCAGCGTACTTGGCGTTCAGCTTCTCCAGCCCTTCGTACTGCGGCGTGAAGCCGCAGAAGCTGGCGGTGTTGACGACCAGCAGCACCTTGCCGCCGTACTGGCACAGCGACTGCGGCTTCTCGTCTTGCAGACGCGGGAAGCTGTGGTTCAACAGCGCCGGGCAGGTGCCTTGCGCAAACGCAGCGCGCGGCAACAAGGCGGTCAGGGACAGCGCGGCCAGGGCGCTGCGGCGAGAGGTCATGGAGTCGATCACTTCGGTGTGGCCTTCCTGGGGGTGGCGGCTTTTTTCGTTGCCGGGGTGGCGCTCTTGGCGAGCAGCGCATCCAGATTCTTCTGGATCTCGCTTTCTATCGTCTTCGAGAACGCGCCGAGCAGGAAGCCGAGCTTGGCCTGAAGGTCGAAGTGGTCTGCCGCCACCACCAGCGTGCCGCTCACCCCGGTGCGCGAGAACTCCACCGTGTCGCTGAAGGTGCCTTCGACCACGGTGCACGCCATGTCGAATTTGGCCTCGACGTCTTCGGCCCACTTCCAGGCAATCTTGCGGGCCTTGGCCAGGCCGAGGGTGTGATCACGGTGGATATGGATGTCGGGCAAGAAAACTCTCCTTCAGGGCGCTGTCAGTTGCGCGCGGCGTTGGTCCTTCGGCAGCTTGGCCAGCGCCTGCACTTCGGCATAGAAGCGGCCGAAGTCATTGCCGCTGCGCGCAAACAACCGTTCGAAGTCGGCCACCAACTCATCATAGGCGGCCTGCACAGCGAAGCTGGCGTTGTTGGCGCGCGCGAACCAGCCGTCGTAGCCGGCAAAACCGGCCCAGCGCTCGGCCTTCAGGCGTTCGTAGTCGGCGCGCAGTTCGGCGTAGAGGGTGGCCTTCTCGCGACGCTTGTCGGCGTCGGGTAACGGGCCTTCGTAGAGCGCACGCAGGCGCTGGCGGTAGCGCAGCGTCAGCACCTTGAAGTCGCGCCGCCGGGCATCGAGCGCGGCGTACTCAGCGCGGGCTGCATCGCCGGCATGGCGCTCCAGCCAGCGCCGGCCACCGATGCGTTCGACCGCCACGGCGAACGACTCGTTGAACATCGTGTCGTCGTCGGCATACGCGATCTGGTGCGCGAGCTCGTGGAAGATCAGTCGCGCCAGCTCGCCTTCGGGCCAGTTGATGAAGGTGTTGAGCAGCGGGTCGCCGCCGAGCCAGTTGGTCCAGCCCAGCGTGCTGTACGCGGGCACACCGTAGACGGTGGTCTCGAGCCCTTCGTTGCGCACCTCGGCGGCCAGCGCGTCGGCAGCCTCGCGGCTGTAGTAGCCGCGGTAACCGACACAGCCCACGACCGGGAAGCACCAGGTCTTCAGCGTCAGCGACAGTTCGGGCGTGGCGACCACGTTCCACACCGCCGACGCGCGGCCCAGGTCGGCATAGCTGCGGTAGCTGCGGTTGTCGGACAGCTTCAGCTCGCTGATGGCGAAGTCGCGCATGCGCTGGCTCAGCTTCAGGCGCTCGCTCAACGCCGGTGGTGTGGCCGGGTCTGCCAGCACCTGATCCACCGGCTGCGCGCGCCGCACCACTTCCAGGTGCCCGCCCACCGCCTGGCCGTAGTAGCCGACGGTGCTGCAGCCGCTGGTCAAGCAGACCACGCCTGCGCTAACCGCCAGCACGCCGAGGAGCCCGCCGAAAGCCATTGCCGCGACGACCCCGGCTCGCCGACTCAAGCCCGCCGCACCTCGACCAGGCAGTCGTAGAACGACGGCCCACGGCCCAGGTCGGTGAGCTGCTGGTGCGTCAACTCGTTGACGTTGGTGCCATTGAGGCCGAGCTTACGCCACCAGATGCCCAGGCCGTTGACGACGCCCGGCCGTGCGCGCCGGTTCAGCGCCGCCTTGCAGCGGTATTCGCCGCGGTCATTGAAGACCCGCACCTCGTCGCCGTCGCCGATCTGCCGCGGCGCGGCGTCGTCGGGGTGCATCTCCAGCAGCGGCTCCTTCTCGGCCGCGCGCAGGCTGGCGACGCTGACGAAGCTGCTGTTGAGGAAGTGGCGCGCCGGCGGCGAGATCATGGCCAGCGGAAAGCGCCGGGCCAGCGCCGGCGTGGTCAGCACACTTTCGTAGTTCGGCAGGTGGTCGGGCAGGCCCAGTCCGGGTGAGTCGGCCAGCGCCTTGCCGCTGGCCGTCGGGAAGCCTCCATTGGCAAACGGCGCGTCGGGTACCTTCAGCTTGACGTAGCCCCGTTCGAACAGCGCGGCCGGGTCGACCTCGGCGGTGTTGAAGGCGGCGCGCGCCATCGCCTCGTCGGTGTCGGCAAAACAGGGGTCGTCGAAACCCATTCGCGCAGCCAGCGCGCGGAAGATGTCGGCGTTGCTGCGCGACTGGCCGACCGGCGCTATTGCCGGGCGGTTCAGCATCGCGTAGGTGTGGCCGTAGGAACGGTGCGCGTCCCAGTGTTCGAGCTGCGTGGTGGCGGGTAGCACGATGTCGGCGTGGTCGGCGGTGTCGGTGAGGAAATGCTCCAGCACCACCGTGAAGAGGTCTTCGCGCGCGAAGCCGGCGGCGACCTTCGCACTGTGCGGCGCCACCGCCACCGGGTTGCTGTTGTAGACGACCACAGCCTCGACCTTCGGGCCGAACGCCGGCGAGGCTTCACGCAGCAGGTCGTCGCCGATCGTGCTCATGTTGATGGTGCGCGGCGTGCGGCCGGCCAGCAGGTCGGGCCGCATCATCCAGCCGTCGCACCGCGCGGCGTTGAACCAGCCGCTGGCCGACAGCAGAAGGCCGCCGGCGCGGTGGCGCCAGGCGCCCGTCAGGCAGGGGAGCAGAGCGATCAGACGAACGGCGTTGCCACCGCCCCGCACGCGCTGCATGCCGTAGTTCAGGCGGATGGCTGCCGGGCTCAAGGTGCCGTAGTCGCGCGCCAGGCCGCGTACCTCGGCGGCCGTGATGCCGCACTCGGTTGCGGTGCGTTCGGCCGTCCACGCCATTGCATGTTCCCGCAGGCCCGGCCAACCTTCGACATACCGAGCCAGGTAGTCGTGGTCGAGCCAGTCGTTCACGATCAACTCGCGCATCAGCCCCAGTGCCAGCGCGCCATCCGTGCCCGGCAGCAGCGCGATGTGCTGGTGGCACTTCTCGGCCGTCTCTGTCAGGCGCGGGTCGATGCAGATCAGCCTGGCGCCGTTGCGCTTGGCCTGTTGCGCCAGGGTCCAGAAATGCAGGTTCGAGGTGATCGAGTTACTGCCCCAGATCACGATCAGCCGGCTCTCGGGGAAAAACTCCAGATGCATGCCGACGCTGGCGCCGTAGGTGGCCTTCAGCCCCGCGCCACCGGCGCTGGAGCAGATGGTGCGGTCCAGCAGCGACGCACCCAACTGGTGGAAAAATCGCGCCGCCATGCCGTCGCCTTGAACCAGGCCCATCGTGCCGGCATAGCTGTAGGGCAGGATGGCTTGCGCGTCGCGTGCGGCAATCGTTTTCAACTTCGAAGCGATGGTGTCGAGCGCCTCGTCCCAGCCGATCGATTCGAAGTGCCCTTCGCACTTCTTGCCGACGCGCTTGAGCGGCGTCAGCACGCGCGCCGGGTCGTAGGTGCGTTCGGTGTAGCGGCTGACCTTGGTGCACAGCGCGCCCTGCGTCGGCGGGTGGTCGGGGTCGCCCTGGACCCGGATCGCGATGCCGTCGGTGACGGTGGTGATCAGCGCGCAGGTGTCGGGGCAATCGTGCGGGCAGACGCCACGCACATGCTGGGTGCCGGCGGCGGGGGTCGAAAGATCCATCCGCAGCACTGTGCCACAGGGTGCGGCGTAAACTGAAACGACCCTCCAGGCACCCACCTTTAGCGAGAGCCCGCCATGCAAGTCATCGAATCGATCCTGGCCGACGCTGCGGCCGTGAAGACCATCCGCCGCGACATCCACGCCCACCCCGAACTGTGCTTTCACGAGCACCGCACCGCCGACGTGATTGCCAAGGCGCTGACCGACTGGGGCATCCCCATCCACCGCGGCATGGGCAAGACCGGCGTGGTCGGCATCGTCAAGAACGGCACCAGCACACGCGCGCTGGGCCTGCGCGCCGACATCGACGCGCTGCCGATGACCGAGCACAACACCTTCGCCCACGCCAGCAAGCACGCTGGCAGGATGCACGCCTGCGGCCACGACGGCCACACCGCGATGCTGCTGGCGGCGGCCAAGCACATGGCCAAGCACCGCAACTTCGACGGCACCGTCTACCTGATCTTCCAGCCGGCCGAAGAAGGCGGCGGCGGCGCACGCGAAATGATCAAGGACGGCTTGTTCGACAAGTTCCCGATGGAAGCCGTGTTCGGCGCGCACAACTGGCCCGGCATGGCGGTCGGCAAGTTCGCCGTCAACCCCGGCGCAATGATGGCGTCGAGCAACGAGTTCCGCGTCGTCATCCGCGGCAAGGGCTCGCACGCCGCGCTGCCGTACCTGGGCGTGGACCCGGTGCCGGCTGCCTGCCAGATGGTGATGGCGTGGCAGACCATCATCACGCGCAACCGGCGGCCGATCGACCCGGGCGTGATCTCCGTCACCATGATCCACGCCGGTGAAGCGACCAACGTGGTGCCCGATTCGGCCGAATTGCGCGGCACCGTTCGCACCTTCTCGGTCGAGGTGCTGGACCTGATCGAGCAGCGCATGCGCGAGGTCGCCGAGCACACGGCCGCAGCCTTCGGCGCGACCTGCGAATTCCAGTTCCACCGCAACTACCCACCGACCGTGAACCACCCGGCCGAGACCGCGTTCGTGCGCAGCGTGCTCGGCAGCGTGGTCGGGCCCGAGAACGTGCACGACTTCGAGCCGACCATGGGCGCCGAGGACTTCAGCTACTTCCTGCAAGCCAAGCCGGGCTGCTACTTCGTCATCGCCAACGGCGACGGCGCGCACCGCGACGGCGGCCACGGCCTGGGCCCGTGCATGCTGCACAACCCCAGTTACGACTTCAACGACGACCTGATCCCGCTCGGTGCGACGGCGTGGGTGCGGATTGCCGAGGAATGGCTGAAGGCACCGCGTTGAGCGGCGCGTCGGTTGAACGCACGGCGATGAGCGGCACGCCGGCTGAAGGCGCTGCGATGGACAGCCCGCCCGTCGACGGTTACTTCGCGCAGACCTACGCAGAAGCACGGCAGAAGTTCCTGAACGCGGCGGCGCGCGCGCAGTTGTCGGTGCAGACCTCGTGGCACCCGCAGAAGGGCCGCGACGGCGAGTTGCTGGCGCTGGACGTGGTGCGCGACGGCCCGACCAGCGCGCGCTCGGTGCTGATCGTCTCCAGCGCGTGCCACGGCGCCGAGGGCTTCTGCGGCTCCGGCGTGCAAGGCGCGCTGTTGGCCGACGTGGCCTTCCGCCGCGCAGCGGCCGCAGCGGGTATCGCGGTGCTGTACCTGCATGCGCTGAACCCGTACGGGTTCAGCTGGCTGCGCCGCACCACGCACGAGAACGTCGACCTCAACCGCAACTTCCACCACTTCAGCGCAGCGCTGCCCCACAACGCCGGCTACGACGAACTCGCCGCGGCCATCGTGCCCGAGGTCTGGCCGCCGACGGCCGACAACGAAGCCGTGCTGACGGCCTACGGCGCAACGCACGGCATGGGCGCGTTGCAGGCGGCCTTCAGCGGCGGCCAGTACCAGCACGCCAACGGCGTGTTCTACGGCGGCACCGCACCCACCTGGAGCCAGCACGCGCTGCGCGCCGTGCTGCGCGAGCACGCCCAGCGCTGCCGCCGGCTGTTGTGGATCGACCTGCACACCGGCCTGGGGCCTTCAGGCCACGGCGAGAAGATCTACGCCGGCCGCGATGACGCCGCGGCGGTCGCACGCGCCAAGGCGATCTGGGGCAACGAGGTCACCTCGATCTACGACGGCAGCAGCAGCTCCGCCAAGCTCTCCGGCCTGATGTGGAGCTGCGTCTTTGAGGACTGCGTGCAGGCCGAGTACACCGGCATTGCGCTCGAGTACGGCACGCTGCCATTGATGGAAGTGTTCAACGCGCTGCGTGCGGACCAGTGGTTGCAGAACCACCCCGAGGCACCGCCGGTTCAGCACGCCGCCATCAAGCGCCAGCTGCGCGACGCGTTCTACACCGACACGCCGGTATGGAAGGCGCAGATCGTCGAGCAAGGCCTGGCCGCCGCGCGGCAGGCGGTGGCGGGGCTGTCGCGCAAGGGCTAAAGGCGCCGCCTCGGCATCCCGCTCGAAGATTCCGAACGCCAGCACCTTGGCGTTGCCGTCGCGCCAGTGTTCAGGGGCGGATCATGGCGTGCCGATCACCAGGTACGCGTTGACGCTGCCATCGGGCGCCCGGCCCAGGCCGACGAAGGCCGGGCCGAGCGGTGTCTCGCCACCCAGATGGACCGTCACCGAATCGAGCCAGCCGTTCTTCGTCAACCCGATCGGCTGGCGGATGCGCCCGGCTTCCAGCGCCAAGCCGACGCGCATGTCGCCGCGCAGGTCGCCGCGCAGGCCCAGGGGCAGGCGGCCGATGATGCGTTCGGCACGCACGTGGGCGTAGCTCAGGTCGTCGCCGAGAAACTGGCCCGGCGCATAGGCGCTCAGGTTCAGGAAGCCGCCCAGGCGCGCCAAGTCCACGAGGGGTAGATCGCCGCGCGGGGAGCGCTCAGGGTGGCACGCGCGCCCAGCACCCAGGCACCGAACGCCAGCGCGCCGCGGGCTTCGAGCGTCAGCCGCGAGTAGTCGCCTTTCGATGAACCGAAATACGCGGCCTGCACCTCCCAGCCGCGGCGCGGAACGTACAGGCCGTCGTTCTGGTCGAGGTCGAGCGTGAGCTGCCAGCCCGATGTCGACGGGTTCGGCACGACCGAGAAGACATCGATCCCGGTCTCCAGGTCGTTGCGCACACGCGCCGCACGCCAACCGGCACGCGCTTGGCCGATCAGGCTGAAGTTAAGGCCGAGCGCGACGTCGATGCTCGAACGCGCGCTGCGGTATCCGGCCAAGCGTTGTTCGTTGAGGAAGAAGTCGACCCGCTCGCGCCGGTAGCCGACGCGGGTGCTGACGATCCAGCGCTGTGCCGCATCGAGCGGCTGGTACAGGTCGGCCGATACGCCGGTGGTGCTGCCCAGTTCACCCACCAGCAGCACTTCACCGCCAAGTGCATTCAGCCAGGTCTTCTGGTAGCCGGCGCGCAGCTGGTGGGTCGAGCCTTGCAGCAGCGTCGAATCCAGCCGCAGGCCCAGGCGCAGGTAGTCCGGGCCCCACGGTTTTTCGATCGGCATCACCCGCAGCACGGTGCGGCCGCTGCGCTTGATGAGGCTGCAGTCGACCTGCTCGTAGTGCCCGTCGCCATAGGCGCGAAGCAGGTCGCGGTTGAGCTGCACCGTGTCGAGCGGCTGGCCGATGCGCTGGTCCAGGTAGCGTTGCAGCACGGCCGGGTTGACGCGGCCGTTGGCGGTGCCGGCAATCTCGGTCTCGTCGATGCGCGGCACACCTGCAGTGCGCGGCGTCATGCGCTCACGCCGGGCCCCCCAGGTCAGCGCGTCGACGGCCAGCACGCGCAATTTGGCGACAACTGCTCGGCCGCGGCACGGCCGCGCTCGGCGGCTTCGGCATGGCGGTCGAAATCACCGGCGCTGATGGTGCCGAGGTCGGGCTGGATGTAGACGTCGCCGTCCTTCAACGTCGCCAGCGAGGCGCTGACGTTCTGCTCGGTCAGCAGCGCCACCATCTGTGCGGCGACGCTGAAAATGCCGCTCACCTGCTCGGGCGGCAGCAGCGGCGAGCCGACGTTGATGGCAATCACCACCTCGGCATTGCAGCGTTCCCGCACCTCGCGGATCGGCACGTTGTCACTGTGGCCGCGGTCGACCATACGCCGGCCGTCCACCGTCAACGGCGCCAGCAACCCGGGCACCGCCATGCTGGCGCGCATCGCCTGCGTCAGGCTGCCGTCGCGCAGCACGACACGCTGGCCGTTGCCGATGTCGGTGGCGATGATCGACAGCGTCAACGGCAACCGTTCGATCTCGCGCCCGCCGACGTCGGCGTGCACCAGCTGGTTGAAGGAGAGCTTGAGCTTCTGCCCGCCGACCACGCCCGGCGGGGAGACCGCACCCTTGTCGGTGGGGCCGGTTTCGGTGCCGGGCAGGAAGCGCAGGGACAAGGGCTTGTTGCGGTAGTTCAGGTCGTCGAAGGCCGGGTTGTCCTGGAACATGTCGGCCCAGTCGGCCCAGTCGGCCTTGGCCAGCGCGGCCTTCATCTGCGCCGGGCTCAGGCCCGCGGCCCATGCATCGACGACCAGCGCGCCCATGCTGGTGCCGGCCACGCAGTCGACCGGGATGCGTTCGCGCTCCAGCACCTCGAGCACGCCGATGTGCGCGGCGCCGCGCACACCGCCGCCGCCCAGCACGAAGCCGACCTCGGGGCGGTCGGCAGCCGCCGCCGGAGCCGCGTTCGCGAGCGACAGGGCCAGCAGGCTTGCCGGCAGCAGGTGGGTGAACTTGATGCGCCGCATTCTGGCGGCGCCGCGGAAGTGCTTTACTGCACGAACCCGATCGGCGAACGCCGCGCGTTGGCGTCGGGCAGGTCGGCCATCTCGACTGCGCTGCGGCCGGCCAGCCGGGCGTTGCCGAACGCCGTCATCCACGCGCGGCGCATCTCGCGCGGGGCCAGGCCGCCCAGGCGTTCGAGCACGGCTTCGGATGGCGCTTCGTCGAAGCGGCGGCCCCAGTCGTGTTCGGCGCGCAGGCTGCGGTACAGGCGCAGCGCGATGGTGCGCGCGGCATCGGCATCGGGCGCCTGGACCTCGAACACATTCATGCGGTTCAGGATCGGGTCGGGTATCGCGCGCTCGTCGTTGGCGGTGGCCACCCAGATGACCTGGCTGGCGTCGATCGCCACTTCGGCGAACTCGTCGACGAAGCTGCCCGCGGTGTCGTGTTCGAGCAGGCTGTACAGCGCGCCCAGCGGGTCATACGCATGTTCGCCGCGCGCCTTGTCGATCTCGTCGACCACCATCACCGGGTTGGCATAGGCGCCATCGACCAGCGTTTCAAAGACCTTGCCCGGCCGCGCGCCTTTCCACTGGCTGTTGGCACCCGACAGCACCCAGCCGGCGGTCAGGCTGCTCATGCTGATGAAACCCATGCCGGTGCCCAGCAGCTGCGCGATGGTGCGTGCGAAATGGGTCTTGCCGATGCCGGGCGGGCCGAGCAGCAACATCGGCGTGACTTCGAGTGCGTCGCGGCTGTCCTGGCACAAAGCCAACTGACGCTTCACGTCGTCGAGCACCTCGCTGAAGTTCGGCATCTCGTCGTAAAGGTGTTCCATCGCCGGCAGGCCCGAAGGCTTGACCTGGAAACGCTCGGGGCCCTTCTCGAGCATGCGCTCGTAGGTCGCCCGCAAGGACTCGTGTTCCCGCTGCGGCAGCTTGTCCAGCCGCTTCTCGACATCGCCCATCTGGTAGACGGTGCGCAGGCTGGCGATCGGGATGCGCCCGCCGCGGCCTTGCGGCTGAAAAGGGACCAGACCGTTCGAGCTGTCGCTCATCGAGGGCTCCTTGGCGTGTCGTGCCGGTGTACGGCACATGAACATTTGACCCAAGCGTGCCACAGGTGCAGGCCGGGAACAAAGGTCCTTTATGGCCCTTTTGGCCTGCAACTGCGGGGTTGTGACGCTGGGGCAGGCAGCAATTGGCAGACCGCGGCCTTGCGGTGCATGCAGGGGCACTCGGTGCTGGGTGCTGCCAGCGCTGGCGGTGCCGCCGAACGGCCGTTCATCGGCATCGGCGGCGGCTCATCGGCGCCGACATACGGCTCGTCGCATCCGTGTGGCGGCACGCCGATGCGCTGCCTACAGTCCAACCCATCGACAAACCCCTTGTCACCCCGACAGCCCCGAAGGAGAACCCCATGAACGCAACGCTGAACACCCGCCTCTCTGGCCTGGCACTGGCCGTCGTGATGACGATGGCGATGCTGCTGAGCGTGGACACGCTGGCCACTTCCGACACCCAGGCGCCGCAGTTGGCGCAGGCCTCGTCGGCACCGCAGACCTGAAGCGAAACCCCTCCTCCTGCAGTCGCGCTTTGTGCGACGCTTCACGGCCCCGGGCAGTTCCCGGGGCCTTTTTTTCGGCCGCGTGGGCCGAGCGCCGGGCCGCCCCAAGCCGGCCCGCTGCCCCCTTGGGGGGCATCCGACGTACCCGTCGGGTTGGGCGCTTCATCCACTCAGTAGGTTCGGCCTTTTCGGTACTGCGCGTGGGCCTTGCGGGTGAGCGGCGTCGCCCCGGCCAGCAGCGCCATCGACGCACCGACGTGCGCATGCGAAATCGCCAGCCCCAGCGCATCGGCCGCGTCCTTGCCGGGCAGTACCGGCAGGCCCAGCAGCCGCTTGACCATCTCCTGCACCTGGGCCTTGTTGGCCAGGCCGTGGCCGACGATGGCCTTCTTCATTTGCAGCGCGGTGTACTCGGCCACCGGCAGATCGGTCGAGACGAGTGCGGCCAAAGCCGCACCGCGCGCCTGCCCGAGCAGGAGCGTGCTTTGCGGGTTGACGTTGACGAAGACGATCTCGACGCAGGCGCATGCGGGCGCGTAGCGGCGCGAGACCTCCTGCACGCCTTCGAAGATGATTTTCAGGCGCAGCGGCAGGTCGCCGCGCGGCACTTCGGTGGTGCTGATGACGCCGCTGGCGACGTAGTTCAGGCGCGAGCCGTTGGCTTCGATCACGCCGAAGCCGGTGCGCTGCAGGCCCGGGTCGATGCCGAGGATCCTCATAGCGCCCGCCGGGCCGTCACAAGGGCGCTAGCGCCCCCTCGGGCGGATGCGAACGACGTGAACTTGGGGGCTGTCATACCTTGAAGTACCAGCGGACCGAGTGGAAGAAAACGGGAGCCGCGAAACACAGCGGCGCCACACGATCCAGCAGCCCCACCGCGCCCGTCACGCTGGCGGTGTTACCCCAGTAGCGCACGCCGGCGTCCTTCTTCAGCGCCTTCATCACCAGTTCACCCAGCGTGCCCGCCGCGCCTGCGATGCAGGCCATCGCCACCGCCTGGAAAGCCTTGAACGGCGTGATCCAGAACAGCAGCAGGCCCATCAATGCCGCTGCGGCGACGCCCGCAACGAAGGCGCGGTACGAGAACGAGCGGTCGATGCGCCGCGCGATCGGCCGCCTGCGCAGCCAGCGGCTGGCCAGCTCCTGCGCGATCTGCGCCGCGGCGGTGGCCATGACCAGGAAGAAGACCAGGAACGCGCCACGCCCGACGGCGCCGCGAAACTCCAGCAACAGCAGCGCCGGTGCGTGGCTCAGGCCATAGACGCAGACCATGATGCCCCACTGAATCTTGGCGTTACGTTCCAGGAAGCGCTCGGGGTCACCGGCCAGTGCGCTGGCCACCGGAATGGCCAGGAACACATAGACCGGGATGAACACGGTGAACAGGTCGAACCAGCGGCCACCGGCGATCACGTACTGCAACGGCAGCACCACGAAGAAGGCCAGTAACAGGCTGCGGTGGTCGCCGCGCCGCGTGTGCGCCAGCGTGATGAACTCGCGCAGCGCCAGGAAGCTGAAGATGCCGAAGGCCAGGGTCGCGCCGACCGGCCCGGAAATCCACGATACCCAGAACACGACGGCGCCGATCCACACCGCGCGCACGTCGCGCATCAGGTGGCGCGCGCGGTCGCTGCCTTCGGCCTCGTGGCGGGTGATCCAGCCGATGACGACCGTGGCGATCGTCAGGGCGCCGAACAATGCGACGAACAGCAGCGCCACCTGCTGGTCTGCCGTCCAGCTTCGGAGCGCGTTCATGAGAACGGCGGCCGCAGTTCGAGCACGGCGGCGCGGGCGCGGGTGAGGAACTCGCGCTTGTCTTCGCCGGCGTGCAGCTGGATCGGCGCGCCAAAGGTCACGGTGCACAGGATCGGCACCGGCACGATCTCACCCTTAGGCATCACCCGCTGCACGTTGTCGATCCATGCCGGCACCAGTGACACGGCCGGGAACTGCTCGGCCAGGTGGTACAGGCCGCTTTTGAAGGCCTGCGGTTCGCCTTTGTTGCTGCGCGTGCCTTCGGGAAAAATCACCAGCGAATCGCCGTTGGACAGCGCTTCCTGCAGCGGCTCGAGCGGATCCTGATCATCCGTGCCAGAGCCGGAGGCGGCCGTCGGTCGCGTCCGGCTGACATACACCGCGTGGAAGACCTCGGTGGTGATCCATTCCTTCAGCGGCGTCGAAGTCCAGTAGTCGCGTGCCGCGATCGGCCGCGTGGTGGCGCGCAATTCGCGCGGCAGCGCGGCCCATATCAAGACCCAGTCCAGATGGCTCTGGTGGTTGGCGAAATAGATGCGCTGTTCGGCCTTCGGCGGGCAGCCTTTCCAGTGGCCCTGCGCGCCAGTGATCAGCCGCGCGATGAAGGCCAGCAGCGCACCGGCGGCATCCGCTCGCGTCATTCGGTCGTGTAAGACCCGGCCAGCGTGTGCAGATGCGTGCGCGAAGCGGGCTCCAGATACGGCAACAGCAGCGCGAGCACGTGGAAAGCGCCGCGCGCCAGCGATGCGGCGGCGCTTTCGGCCTCCAGCGCCTTGCGCGGCTCGCGCACGTACTCGTAGCTGAGCCAGTAAGTCAGCACCACGACCATCGCGGTGGCCGTCGGTGCGGCCTCCGCGCGGCTGATGCGCAGCGCCTGGCCGCGGGCCAGGCCATCGAGCAGCGACAGCACCGCGCGGTTCTTGTTTTTCAGCACGAACTGGAAATGGGTTTCCAGCCTGCGGTTCTTGCTGAGCAGGTCGTTGAGGTCGCGGTACAGAAAGCGGTACTGCCAGATCAGCTCGAACAGCATGTGGAAGAAGAGCCACGCGTCTTCGACGTTCTCGACGTTGTCGGCGGCTTGCAGCAGCGCGTTCAGCGCGGTCTCGTAGCGGGCGAACAGCGCGTTGATCAGCTCGTCCTTGGCCGGGTAGTGGTAGTACAGGTTGCCGGGGCTGATGCGCATCTCGGCCGAGATCAGCGTGGTGCTGACATTGGGTTCGCCGAAGCGGTTGAACAGCTCCAGCGTCACTTCCAGGATGCGCTCGGCGGTGCGGCGCGGCTTCTTTGGTGGCGGCATGGCGCGCGGATTCTCACACCGGCACCTTTCTCTGGCGTTGCCTAGAATCCCGGCCCTCTTTCCAAGCGACCCATTCGTGCCCGCCATCGAGTTCAAAGAAGTCAGCAAGACCTACACCGGCGCACGCGGCAACTTCCGCGCCCTCGACGGCGTTTCCTTCGACATCGAAGCCGGCGAGTTCTTCGGCCTGCTGGGCCCCAACGGCGCCGGCAAGACCACGCTGATCTCGATCCTGGCCGGCTTGGCGCGCGCCAGCGGTGGCAGCGTGCGCGTGATGGGGTACGACGTGGTCTGCGATTACGCCGAAGCACGCAAGGCTCTGGGCATCGTGCCGCAGGAGCTGGTCTTCGACCCCTTCTTCACCGTGCGCGAGGCGCTGCGCATTCAGAGCGGCTACTTCGGCGTCACCGGCAACAGCGCTTGGATCGACGAACTGCTCGACAACCTGGGCCTGGCCGACAAGGCGGGCTCCAACATGCGGCAGTTGTCCGGCGGCATGAAGCGCCGCGTGCTGGTGGCGCAGGCTCTGGTGCACCGGCCGCCGGTGATCGTGCTCGACGAACCGACCGCGGGTGTCGATGTGGAGTTGCGGCAGACGTTGTGGAAGTTCGTCGCGCGGCTGAACCGCGAAGGCCACACCGTGCTGCTGACCACGCACTACCTCGAAGAAGCCGAGGCGCTGTGCGGACGCATCGCGATGCTGAAGCAGGGCAAGGTGGTGGCACTGGACAGCACGGCGCGGCTGCTCGCCGGCACGGCCAGCACGATGCTGCGCTTCAAGACCGATGCTGTGCTGCCGGCTTCTTTGGCGAAAAAGGCGCGAGTGACGGGCCGCATCGTGCAGCTGACGGCGCACGACGCCATCGAGGTCGAAACGATGCTCGGCCGCCTGCGCGATGCCGGCGTGAAAGTCGAAGACCTGGAGATCGGCCGCGCCGACCTGGAGGACGTGTTTCTCGAGATCATGCATGGCGGCGAGCGCGTGGTGGTGCCGGCATGAGCGCAGCATCGGTCGGCTTCAAGACGCTGTTTCAGAAGGAAGTGCTGCGCTTCTGGAAGGTCGCCTTCCAGACCGTCGCTGCACCGGTGCTGACGGCCGTGCTGTACCTGTTCATCTTCGGCCACGTGCTCGACGACCACGTCGAAGCTTTCCCGGGCGTCGGTTACACCAGCTTCCTGATTCCCGGCCTGGTGATGATGAGCGTGCTGCAGAACGCCTTCGCCAACAGCAGCAGCTCGCTGGTGCAGAGCAAGATCACCGGCAACCTCGTGTTCCTGCTGGTCGCGCCGTTGTCGCATCGCGTGTGGTTCTCGGCCTACGTCGGTGCTGCCGTCGTGCGCGGCCTGGCGGTCGGCCTCGGCGTGCTGCTGGTGACCGTGTGGTTCGCGCCGCCGCGGCTGGCCGAGCCGTGGTGGATCGTGATCTTTGCGGTGCTGGGCGCCGGCATGCTCGGCTCGCTCGGGCTGATTGCCGGGCTGTGGGCCGACAAGTTCGACCAGATGGCCGCTTTCCAGAACTTCATCATCATGCCGATGACGTTCCTGTCGGGCGTCTTCTACTCGGTGCATTCGCTGCCCGCGGCCTGGCAGGCGGTGAGCCACCTGAATCCGTTCTTCTACATGATCGACGGCTTCAGGCGCGGCTTCTTCGGCGTCAGCGATGTGTCGCCGTGGTTGAGCCTGCTGGTGGTGGGCAGCAGCTTCGCCATCGTCGCCGCAATTGCACTGCGGCTGCTGGCTACCGGCTACAAGCTGCGCTCCTGACGTCATGGAGCCCACAAGCTCGCATTCGCTCGCTGCCCCCGGGGACCGGAACGGGCCCCTTCATGCCCCGTGGGGCGCTCAGCAGCTTCGGGCGGCCGTGCGCTGCTGAGACAATCCGCACCATCATGAGTGACCCCACCCCACAGCAGGTGAGCGCCTTCATCGCCGCCGGCCTGCCTTGCCAGCATCTCGAAGTGGAAGGCGACGGCCGCCACTTCTTTGCCACCATCGTCTCGGCCGAGTTCGAAGGCCTGTCGCGGGTGCGGCGACATCAGCGCGTCTACGCGGCGCTCGGAGACCGGATGCGCGAGCAGATTCACGCGCTGTCGATGAAGACGCAGACGCCGGACGAGTTCGGCGCGGAGCGGACCGTCTTCACGCCGCGCACGTGATCACGCTTGCCCTGTCCAAGGGCCGCATCTTCGACGACACGCTGCCGCTGCTACAGACCGCCGGCATCGCGGTGACTGAAGACGCCGAGTCCACCCGCAAGCTGATCCTGCCGACAAGCCGTGCCGACCTGCGCGTGGTGCTGGTGCGCGCCAGCGACGTACCGACCTACGTAGCGCACGGCGGCGCCGATCTTGGCGTCGTCGGGCTGGACACGCTGCTGGAACACGCGGCCGAAGAAGGCGAGGCCGGCGCACGGCTGTACCGCCCCGTGGACCTGGGCATCGCGCGCTGCCGCATAAGCGTGGCCACCCGCGCCGACTTCGACTACGCCGCCGCCGTCAAGCAGGGCTCGCGCGTGAAGGTGGCGACGAAGTACACCCACATCGCGCGCGAGTTCTTCGCCGCCAAGGGCGTGCACGTCGATCTCATCAAGCTCTACGGCTCGATGGAATTGGCGCCGCTGACGGGGCTGGCCGATGCGATCGTCGACCTGGTTTCCACCGGCAGCACGCTGAAGGCGAATGCACTGGTCGAGGTCGAACGCATCATGGACATCAGCGCACGGCTGGTGGTGAACCCAGCTTCGCTGAAGCTCAAGCGCGAGAAGCTGCGCGAGCTGATCGAGATCTTCGAGCGGGCTGCAACACGGGGCCAATCGTGAAGGTGAACGTGAACGTGAACGGAAGCGTCAAGCTGCGCCGGCTGACGACAACGTCGGCCGACTTCGAGGCCCACTTCGCCGAACTCAAGCATTGGTCGGCCGAGACCGACGCGGCCATTGAAACGGCCGTGGCGTCGATCGTCGACGACGTGCGCCGACGCGGCGATGCAGCGGTGCTCGAACACACCGCACGCCTCGATCGCCTGCCGGCAGACAGCGTGGCTTCGCTGGAAATCGGGGCCGACGAATTGCGCGCCGCATTCGACCAGATCACGTCGGTGCAACGCGCGGCGTTGTTGGCCGCCGCCGAGCGTGTGCGCGACTACCACCAGCGCCAGCTCGAAGCCAGCGCGCGCGGCTGGCAGTACCGCGACGGGGACGGCTCGCTGCTGGGGCAGAAGGTCACGCCGCTGGACCGTGTCGGCATCTACGTGCCCGGCGGTAAGGCGGCGTACCCGTCGAGCGTGCTGATGAACGCGATTCCGGCAGCGGTGGCCGGCGTCGGCGAGATCGTCATGGTGGTGCCCACGCCGGGTGGCGAGCGCAATCCGCTGGTGCTGGCCGCAGCCCACATTGCCGGCGTACACCGCGTTTTCACGCTCGGCGGCGCGCAGGCCGTGGCAGCACTGGCCTACGGCACGGCGACGGTGCCCCGCGTCGACAAGATCACCGGCCCCGGCAACGCCTATGTGGCGAGCGCTAAGCGCCGTGTCTTTGGCGTCGTCGGCATCGACATGATTGCCGGCCCGAGCGAGATCCTGGTGCTGGCCGACGGCAGCACGCCGGCCGACTGGGTCGCGATGGACCTGTTCAGCCAGGCCGAACACGACGAACTGGCGCAAAGCATCCTGCTCTGCCCGGACGCGACGTACCTCGATGCCGTGCAGGCCGCCATCGACCGGCTGCTGCCCGAGATGCCGCGGCGTGAGGTGATCCGCGCGTCGCTCGAAGGCCGCGGTGCGCTGATCCACACGCGCAGCATGGAAGAGGCCTGCGGCTTGAGCAACCGGATCGCGCCCGAGCACTTGGAGATCGCTGCCCACGAGCCGGCGAAGTGGGAGCCGCTGCTCATGCACGCGGGGGCGATTTTTCTGGGCGCCTACACCAGCGAAAGCCTGGGTGACTACTGCGCCGGGCCGAACCACGTGCTGCCGACCTCGGGCACGTCGCGCTTCTCGTCGCCGCTGGGGGTGTACGACTTCGTCAAGCGTTCCAGTCTGATCGAGGTGAGCGAAATCGGCGCGCAGCGGCTGGGGCCGATCGCCGCGACGCTGGCGCATGGCGAAGGCTTGCAAGCGCACGCGCGTGCAGCCGAGATGCGGTTGAGCGGCAAGCCCCTAGCCACGCGGGCCGCGCCGGCCTTCAGCGTGCGCCGTGTCGATGCGGCCAATCTCGATGCTGTGCTGAAGCTGCAAGTCGCACCCGGCCAGCGACGCTTCGTCTCGAATGTCGAACGCTCGCTGGCGCAGGTCGCCTACGAGCCGGCCGGCAGCGCCTGGGCGTTCTTCGACGGCGACGAGGCGGTCGGCATGTCCTTGCTCTACGACGCGCGGCTCGACAAGGACAAGCCGGCGTCGCAGCTCTACGTCTGGCGGCTGATGGTCGACGCACGCCACCAGCGGTGCGGCTACGGCCGGCTGATGATGGCCTGGGTGCTCGAAGAGGCCCGCCGTTGGGGTGTCGAAGCGGTCGGCCTTTCGCATGTGATGCAGCCTGGCCACGCCGGACCGTTCTATGAGAAGTTGGGCTTCACTTACACCGGCGACGTTGATGACGGCGAACACAAGATGGTTCTGCGGCTCAATCCCGTGGTGCCGGATTGACACGAACTTCGTGCAACACGAGAATCGTGGCCGATTGAACAGACCTGCAAGCCATGAAGAACGTCACCGTCACCATGGAAGAAGCCGTCGCCGAGTGGGCCCGGCTGGAAGCCGCGCGCCGCAACACCAGCGTTTCGCGGCTGATCGGCGAAATGCTGGCCGAGAAGATGCGGCACGACGACGCCTACGAGCGTGCGATGAACGAGTGGCTGCAGCGCGACGAGCGCTACACATCAGACGGCAGCGCGTACCCGAAGCGCGACGAAATCTATGCCGAGCGTCTCGACCGTTTTCGTTGACACCAACGTGCTGCTGTACGCCGAGGACTTGGCCGATGCAGCCAAGCACCGCGCCGCACGCGCGTGGTTGCGCGAGCTGTGGACACGCCGCTGCGGCCGGGTCAGCACGCAGGTGCTGAACGAGTTCTATGTCACCGCCACACGCGAGCTCAAGCCTGCCATGCCGGCTGGTGACGCACGCGCCGAAATGCGCCGCTACCAGCGTTGGTTGCCTTGGGTCGTCGACCACGCCACCGTTGAGACAGCCTGGGCTTTGGAGAGCCGCTTCTCGTTGAGCTATTGGGATGCGTTGATGGTCTCGGCGGCACAGCAGCAGGGGTGTGCAATGTTGTTGACCGAGGACTTGCAGCATGGCCAGTCGATTGACGGCGTGCGCATCGTCAGCCCCTTTGTCGAAGGCCCGGAAACCTTGGACGCCGCAGCATGAGTCTGAGCCTTTCCGAGCGCATCACCCGCACCTTGCGCCGCGACGTGCAGGGCCTGCACGCCTATGCCGTGCAGCCAAGTGCCGGGCTGATCAAGCTCGACACGATGGAGAACCCGCACCGCCTGCCGCCCGCGCTGCGCCGTGCGTTGGGCGAGCGGCTGGCCGAGGTCGAGATCAACCGCTACCCGGCCGAGCGGACCGACACGCTGCGCGCCGCGCTGGCCACGCACGCGGCTATGCCTGAAGGCTGTGCATTGACGCTGGGCAACGGCTCCGACGAGATCATCTCGCTGCTGAGCATGGCGCTTGCGCCGGGCTCGGTCGCGATGGCGCCCGTGCCCAGCTTCGTGATGTACGGCATGTCGGCCGAGCTGCAAGGCTTGAGCTTCGTGGGCGTGCCGCTGCGCGCCGACTTCGAGCTCGACGAGGCCGCGATCCTCGCCGCCATCGAAGCCGAACGCCCCGCGCTGCTGTGGCTGGCGTACCCCAACAACCCGACTGCCAACGCCTGGGACCGTGGCGTCATCGAACGCCTCATCGCCGCCGTCGGTGCGCAGCAGGGCCTGGTGGTGATGGACGAGGCCTACCAGCCCTTCGCCGAAGCCGACTCGATGGCCTGGCTGCGCGACAACGAACACGTGCTCGTGATGCGCACGATGAGCAAGTTCGGCCTGGCCGGCGTACGAATTGGCTATCTGATCGGCCGCAGCGCGTTGGTCGGCCAGATCGAGAAGCTGCGGCCGCCGTTCAACATCAGCGTGCTCAACACCGAAGCGGCCTTGTTCGCGCTCGAGCACGCCGACGAGTTCGCGCGCCAGGCGGCGTCGATCCGCGAGCAGCGCGCGCGGTTGATGGCGGCGCTGCACAAGTTGCCCGGCGTCACGCCGTTCCCGAGCCAGGCCAACATGATCCTGGTGCGGGTGCCTGATGCGGCGCACGCGTTCGCGGCGCTGAAGCAGCGCCGCATCCTGGTCAAGAACGTCTCGGCGATGCACCGGCTGCTGGCCAACTGCCTGCGCCTGACCGTGGGCACGCCCGACGAGACCGGGCTTCTGATCGAAGCATTGAAGGAATCTGTGTGAGCCCACCCGGCCGTCCGAAGGGCGAACGAACCGAAGCGCCCAGCGCAAAGGACTTCAATTGACCCGCAAAGCCACCGTCCAGCGCGACACCAAGGAAACCCAGATCCGCGTCGAGATCGACCTCGACGGCACCGGCGTCGCGCAGCTGTCCACCGGCATCGGCTTCTTCGACCACATGCTCGATCAAGTGGCGCGGCACGGGCTGATCGACCTGGCCATCGAAGCCAAGGGTGACCTGCACATCGACGGCCACCACACCGTCGAAGACGTCGGCATCACGCTCGGTGTGGCGGTTGCGCAGGCGGTCGGCGACAAACGCGGCATCACCCGCTACGGCCACGCCTATGTGCCGCTGGACGAGGCGCTGTCACGCGTCGTCATCGATTTCAGCGGCCGCCCGGGCCTGCACATGCGCGTGCCGTTCAAAAGCGGCATGGTCGGCGCCTTCGACACCCAGCTGGCCTACGAGTTTTTCCAGGGCTTTGCCAACCACGCGCTGGTCACCCTGCACATCGACAACCTGCACGGCGACAACGCGCACCACCAGTGCGAGACCGTCTTCAAGGCCTTTGCGCGCGCGCTGCGCATGGCACTGGCGGTCGACGTTCGTGCAGCCGGCAGCATCCCATCGACCAAGGGAAGCCTGTAGCCGTGGCGATGTCGGTCGTTGCCGTGGTCGACTACGGCACGGGCAACCTGCGCTCGGTGTCACGGGCCGTGCAGCACGTGGCGGCGGGCACCGACGTGCAGGTCGTCATTGCGCAACGGCCGGACGAGGTCTATGCCGCCGATCGCGTGGTGTTGCCCGGCCAGGGCGCGATGCGCGACTGCATGCGCGAACTCGCCAGCAGCGGCATGCTGCCCGCGGTGCTGGACGCCGCCGCGCACAAGCCGCTGCTCGGCGTGTGCGTGGGCATGCAGATGCTGCTCGACCACAGCGAAGAACAGGACACCCCGGGCCTCGGGCTGATCCCCGGCGTGGTGCGTCGCTTTCGCCTGGAAGGCCGCCTGCAAGGCGACGGCAGCCGCTTCAAGGTGCCGCAGATGGGCTGGAACCGCGTGTCGCAGCAACCGCATGCGCTATGGCAGGGCATTGCGGACGACAGCTGGTTCTACTTCGTGCACAGCTTCTACGCCGAGCCCAGCGATGCGGCGCACAGCGCCGGCCGCACCGATTACGGCGGCCGCTTTACCTGCGCGCTGGCGCGGGATAACATTTTTGCCACCCAATTCCACCCCGAGAAGAGCGCGGCTCAGGGCCTCGCGCTGTATCGCAACTTCCTGCGGTGGGCCCCTTGATCGCTTCCACATGCTGCTGATACCCGCCATCGACCTGAAGGACGGCAAGTGCGTGCGCCTCCAACAAGGCGACATGGCGCAGTCCACCACCTTCGGCGACGACCCGGCCGCGATGGCGCTGCGCTGGCTCGATGCCGGCGCGCGCCGGCTGCACTTGGTCGATCTGAACGGCGCATTCGCCGGCAGGCCGATCAACGAGGTCGCGGTCAAGTCGATCCTGCGGGCGGTCGGTGACCGCATCCCGGTGCAGCTGGGCGGCGGGATCCGCGATCTCGACACCATCGAACGCTACCTCGACGACGGCCTGAGCTACGTGATCATCGGCACCGCCGCCGTCAAGAGCCCGGGATTCCTGAAGGACGCGTGCAGCGCCTTCGGCGGCCACATCATCGTCGGGCTTGACGCCAAGGACGGCAAGGTGGCCACCGACGGCTGGAGCAAGCTCACCGGGCACGAGGTGATTGACCTGGCCAAGAAGTTCGAGGACTACGGCGTCGAGGCCGTGATCTACACCGACATCGGCCGCGACGGCATGCTCACAGGCATCAACATCGAGGCCACCGTCAAGCTGGCGCAAGCGCTGTCGATTCCCGTCATCGCATCCGGCGGGCTGGCGGGGATGCCCGACATCGATGCGCTGTGTGCGGTCGAGGCCGACGGCGTTGAAGGCGTGATCTGCGGCCGCAGCATCTACACCGGCGCACTCGATTTCACGGCTGCGCAGGCGCGCGCCGACGAATTGGCTGCGGCCTGACCGGAGGCCCGGCCGCAGCGCGGCGCCATATCCGTCAGGCCGCAGCCGCACCCTCGCGACGGCGTCGCGCCAACAGGACAATCGCGCCGACTCCGCTGGCCAACAGGGCCCACGTACCCGGTTCCGGCACCGGCGTGACGGGCAGGAAGCCGCGGATCTCGCCGCCCGCATAGGTGCCCGGCGTGTGGATATTGACGTACGCGCGACCTTCGCCGGCGCCGAACAGCAGCGAGTTGAACGCCGCCGGTGCCAACGTGAACGAGCGCGCGTAGAAGCCAGTCGTCGCCTGCGTGAAGTTGGTGAAGGTGAGAACAACCCCCGCGCTGCCCGTCAGCGGGGTCGTCGTGCAGCAGTGGATGTGCGCAAATGGCTGGCTGTTCGCCAAACCGGCAAAAGTGACGGCAATGTCCACCGTCAGGCTGACATCGTCGAAAAAGACGAATGCGGCGCCGGTGGCCGTGGACGTTGCCACCGGCTCCCCGGCGGAGGTCAGCGTGGTCGAGAACACGAAGGTCGTGGCTGCGGCAGGCAGCGACGCGGTTAGCAATAGCGCAACGGGTATCGCGGCAGCCATCGCTGCGGCGCGTGATTTCAATCTCATGGCAACTCCTGGCGTGGTGAATGGGCGCTGCACGGCACCCGCAATCCGGAGTTGCCCAGCAGCTTCCAAGTGTGCGCAATGCACGAGCCACCTCTCATCCCGCGTTCAGGGGGTCGTGGGTCACTCCCACTTCGTGGACGACGGACCGTCGACGCGCGTGGTGTGGCCCAAAGCCTCTCGGTCGCGGTGAGTATTGACGCCAATAATCATCCGATGCTCGCCAAACGAATCATTCCCTGCCTGGACGTGACCGGCGGACGTGTCGTCAAGGGTGTCAACTTCGTCGAACTGCGAGATGCCGGCGACCCGGTCGAGATCGCCGCGCGCTACAACGACCAAGGCGCCGACGAGCTCACCTTCCTCGATATCACCGCCACCAGCGACGGGCGGGACCTGATCCTGCACATCATCGAAGCGGTGGCGTCGCAGGTCTTCATTCCGCTCACCGTCGGCGGCGGGGTACGTACGGTGGCGGACGTGCGGCGGCTGCTGAATGCCGGCGCCGACAAGGTCAGCTTCAATTCGGCGGCGGTGGCAGAACCGGAAGTGATCCGCGCCGCATCCGACAAGTACGGCGCACAGTGCATCGTGGTGGCCATCGACGCCAAGACGCGCCTGGGCGGTGGCGGGTGGGATGTCTACACCCACGGCGGGCGCAAGAACACCGGGCTGGATGCCGTCGAGTGGGCGCGCCGGATGGCCGAACTCGGGGCCGGCGAGATCCTCTTGACCAGCATGGACCGCGACGGCACGCAAAGCGGGTTCGACCTGGCGCTGACCCGCGCGGTGTGCGACGCGGTGCCAGTGCCGGTGATCGCCTCGGGCGGCGTCGGCACGCTCGAGCACTTAGCCGAAGGCATCCGCCAGGGCGGTGCCGACGCGGTGCTGGCGGCGAGCATCTTCCACTACGGCACCTACACCGTCGGCCAGGCCAAGGCGCTGATGGCGGCGCAGGGTATTCCGGTCCGCCAGTGAGAAGCGCCGCGAAAGGACCTGCGCGCACGCACGAGGTGCGGCTGATCGGCGGCGCGCTCAAGCGCAGCAAGTTGCCGGTGGCCGACCGCCCCGGGTTGCGGCCCACGCCCGACCGCGTGCGCGAGACGCTGTTCAACTGGCTCGGCCATGACCTGTCGGGCTGGCGTGTGCTGGACGCGTTTGCCGGCAGCGGCGCCTTGGGTTTCGAGGCGGCATCGCGCGGCGCGGCGGAGGTACTGCTGGTCGAGAACGACGGCGTGCTCGTCACCAGCCTGCAAGCCAGCGCTGTACGGCTGAAGACCACCGCCGTGCGGGTGCAGCGCGCCGATGCGCTGGCGTGGATGGCGCGCGCTGCGCCGGCCGTGTTCGAACTGGTGCTGCTCGACCCGCCGTTCAGCAGCGCCTTGTTGCCGGCCGCTCTGCACGCCGCAGCCCGGCTGGTGGTGCCCGGTGGCTATGTTTACGCCGAGTCGGGCGAAACGCAGCTGTCGGCGCCGGAAGGCCTGGCGCTGCACCGCAGCCAGCGTGCAGGCGCCGTGCACGCGCAACTCTTCATGAAGGCACCGTGACCCCCGCTACACTGCCGCCGCCCGCAATCCCCCCAGCTGGACGAAGAGAGGAGTCGAGCGCCATGACCGCCGTGACCCCGCTGATCGCCGTCTATCCCGGCACCTTCGACCCCATGACGCTGGGGCACGAGGACCTGATGCGCCGTGCTGCCGGCCTGTTCGACCGGTTGATCCTGGCAGTCGCCGCCGGGCACCACAAACGCACCATGTTCACCATCGCCGAGCGGCTGGACATTGCGCGCGAGATCGCCCAGCCGTACGGCAACGTCGAAGTGGTACCGTTCCGCGGCCTGCTGCGCGGCCTGGTCGTCGAGATGGGCGGGCACGTGGTCGTGCGCGGCCTGCGCGCCGTCAGCGATTTCGAATACGAGTTCCAGATGGCCGGCATGAACCGGCAGCTGATGCCGGAGGTCGAGACCGTGTTCATGACGCCGTCCGACCAATTCCAGTTCGTCAGCAGCACCTTCATCCGCGAGATCGCCACGCTGGGCGGCGATGTGTCGAAGTTCGTTGCCCCTTCGGTGCTGCTGCGCCTGAAGGAACGCGTCAACCTGCCCGAAGCCGGATAGGAAGCTTATGCCCCCACGCTCACTGCGTTCGCTGCCCCCCGGGGGGGTGCGTCAGCACCTTCGGGCGGCCGGGCGGTACTGACATGGCCCTGTGGATCACCGACGAGTGCATCAACTGCGACGTCTGCGAGCCCGAGTGTCCGAACGAAGCGATCTCGATGGGCGCGGAGATCTACGAGATCGACCCGCACAAGTGCACCGAGTGCGTTGGCCACTTCCCCGAGCCGCAGTGTGTGCAGGTCTGCCCGGTGGCCTGCATTCCGGTCAACCCGGTGTTCGTGGAGACACGCGATCAGTTGATGGCGAAGTACCGGCTGCTGGTCGCTACGCCGCAGCCTGACCCGGGCGCTGACCCGGCCCCGTCGGCGGTATCGGCAACTTCTTCGGCCCCGGCGTGACCCGCTGGCGCTTGCGCGGCGGCGGGGCGCTCTGCTTGCCCTTCGCCACCGAGCGTTCAGTTTTGACCGTGGCGGGGCCCAGTGTGGCAGCGGTTCGGCGGCTGCCTTCGGCCTCGCGCGCATGGCGCTCCCGGCGCAGGCCGTCGGCCAGCTGCTGCTGGCGCTGCGCGGCGTCGGCCGCTGCACGCGCCTGTTCGGCGCTGCGCGCGTCGCTGACGTCGACAGCTCGGCCGTCCTTGCAGGGGCTGTCGGAATAGCTGCGCCCGTCGGCCCCGCAGCGGTAAACGGTTTGCGCCTGCGCGGACAGCGCCGCAGCGCACAGGGCGATCGTGAGCACGAGGGTCTTCATAGAGGCTCCTTGGGTGGCGGCAACTCGGTCGGCCGTGGCGGCTTGGGCCGCGGGGGTTGGGCGTGGATGAGTGCCAGCGCCTGGGCCATCTCGCCGCGCATTAGCAGTTCTGCCGCCGGCAGCGTCTTCGTGATCGCCGCTTCGATGGCCGTGCGGTCGTCGGGCGACGGCTTCTTGAGCACGTAGTTCACCACCTCGGCCTTCACCCCGGGGTGGCCGATGCCCAGCCGCAACCGCCAGTAGTCCGGCGTGCCGAGTTGGCCGTGGATGTCTTTCAGGCCGTTGTGGCCAGCCGCGCTGCCACCGCTCTTCAGCTTGGCCTGGCCGGGCTGGATGTCGAGCTCGTCATGCACCACCAGCACCTCGTCGGGGGCGATCTTGAAGAAGCGCGCCAGGGCAGCGACCGACACGCCCGAGCGGTTCATGAAGGTCATCGGCTTCAGCAGCCACACGGGCCCGGCAGGCCCTGCGACACGGGCCACGTGCGCCTGGTAGGCCCGGTCGGACACCGGTTGCGTACCCAGCTTCGAAGCCAGCGCATCGATCCACCAGAAGCCCGCGTTGTGGCGCGTGGCCTCGTACTCAGAGCCCGGGTTGCCGAGGCCGACGAACAAACGAATCATGGGCTGAATTATTGGAGCGGGCCGGCAACGGAAAAGGCCCCACGCGGGGGCCTTCGCTGTGAAAGGCGGGGGCACCCCCCCGTCCCTCCAAAGGGCGTCAAGGCGTCACTTCTGGTTCTGCTTCTCGGTCTTCTTCGGCTTGGCCTTGCTCTTGTCAGCCGGGGCCACCACCGCGGTGGCAACCGTCTCGACCTCTTCCTCGGCCTTCGGGTTCGTCACGGCGACGATGACCGGGTTCTGCGTGCCACGCTTGACGACCTTCAGGCCCTCGGGCAGCTTCAGGTCGCTGGCGTGCAGGCTGGTGTTCTTGGCCAGGTTCGACAGGTCAATCTCGACGAATTCGGGCAGTTGCGCGGCCAGGCATTCGATCTCGACCTCACTGGCCACGTGCGTGATCACACACTTGTCGGTCTTCACCGCGGGCGAGTTCTCTTCGCCACTGAAGTGCAGCGGCACCTTCTTGCGCAGGCGCGTCTGCTCGTCGACGCGCTGGAAGTCGATGTGCATGACCATCGGCTTGTAGGCGTGCATCTGGAATGCGCGCAGCACGACCTTCTCGTGAACCGGGCCACTGGGGCTGGTGAGTTCCATCTCGAGAATCGACGAGTGGAAGGCTTCTTTCTTCAGCGCAAAGAACAGCGCGTTATGGTCCAGCTCGACCATCGTCGGCGTGCCGGTGCCGTAAACGATGCCGGGCACCTTGGCAGCGTGGCGCAGGCGGCGGCTCGCTCCGGTCCCCTGCTGCGTACGCGAGTAAGCAGTGAATTTCATATCAGCTCCAGTTGGTGAAGGCCCCGCGACCAGGGTCTTCGATGAAGGGAGGAAATCTCCCCAAAAAATAGCCTTGAATGGGTCACAAGACCCCGCTTTTCCGACCTGCTCAAAAATTGTTGTTCTGCTCGGCAAACAACGACGTCACTGACTCCCCATCGCTGATGCGGCGGATCGACTCGGCAAACAGGAAAGCCACGCTCAACTGCCGGATCTTCGGGTTGGCGCGCGCTGCTTCCGACAGCGGAATGGTGTTGGTGATGACGACCTCGTCGATGGCGGAGGCGGCAATGCGGTCGAGTGCCGGGCCGGAGAAGATCGGGTGCGTGCAGTAGGCGTAGACGCTCTTGGCGCCGCGTTCCTTCAGCACCTCGGCCGCTTTCACCAGCGTGCCGGCGGTGTCGATCATGTCGTCCATGATCACGCAGTTGCGGCCGTCGATCTCGCCGATGACGTGCATCACTTCCGACACACCCGCTGCGGGCCGGCGCTTGTCGATGATGGCCAGATCGCAGCCGAGCTGCTTGGCCATTGCGCGTGCGCGCACCACGCCGCCGATGTCGGGCGAAATCACGACCAGGTTCGAATAGGCCTTGCTCTTCAGGTCCGACAGCAGCACCGGGCTGGCGTAGATGTTGTCGACCGGGATGTCGAAGAAGCCCTGGATCTGGTCGGCATGCAGGTCCATCGTCAACAGCCGCTCGACGCCGACGGCTTCCAGCATGTTGGCCACCACCTTGGCGCTGATCGGCACCCGCATGCTGCGCGGCCGGCGGTCTTGGCGGGCGTAGCCGAAGTACGGAATCACGGCGGTGATGCGTCGCGCGCTCGCGCGCTTCAGTGCATCGACCATCAGCGCCAGTTCCATCAGGTTGTCGCTGGTCGGCGCGCAGGTGCTCTGGACCACGAAGATGTCGCGGGCGCGCACGTTCTGATGGATCTCGACCGTGACTTCACCGTCGGAGAAGCGGCCGACATCGGCCTGCCCCAGTTCCACGCCCAGGTGCTGGGCGATCTCCTGTGCCAGCAGCGGGTTGGCGTTGCCGGTGAAGAGAACGGTGTTGAACAGCACGGTGTGGTCCTTAGTTACCGGCAGCTAGCAGGGCCACCCAACAGACGCCGTGGAACCGGCTCGGCCGGGCCACCAGCGTCGCCCCCATGAGGGGGCAGCGCCGAAGGCGCTCCGGGGGTGGGAAACACTCTGGCAGGGGAGGAAGGACTCGAACCCTCGCATGTCGGAATCAAAATCCGATGCCTTTACCAACTTGGCGACTCCCCTACACCGGAGGACGGCACCTAGGGTGCCGCCCACCTGAAACCTCGTCAGCCGGCCCAGTCCCGCAGCGGGTGGCTGGTCAGGCTGCGGCACATCCGCCCCACCCAACCCGACGGAAGCGCTTCCGTCGGAAATGTCGCCTCGGGTGCGGCGGCCATGCCAGAACCAACATCGATCCGCGAGAAGACCGCGCTGCCCGAGCCCGTCATGCGGCTGTTGCCGTAACGTGCTGCGAGCCACCGGGCAGCCTGGGCCACTTCGGGACAACGGTCTTCGGCCGCGGCCTGGAGATCGTTGTTGCCGAAATCTCCATGTGCCGGTGCCCAGACGGTGCAGTTTGGATCCCCTTGCGGGAAGCCCGTGACTATAGCAGGGCGGGTGTCACGCTTCAGCGCCGGGTGGCCGAAGATGTCACGCGTGGGCACCGAGGCGCTGGGCTTTAGCACCGCGTAGCGCGCTGTTGGCAGGTCGATGGGCGTGAGCCGTTCGCCAATGCCTTCGACGAAGGCATTGCCGCCACCGACGAAGAAGGGCACGTCGGCGCCCAGCGTCAAACCGATCGCTGCCAGCCGTTCGCGTGGCCAGTGCAGGCCCCACAGGCGGTTCAGCGCCAGCAGGGTGCTGGCGGCGTCAGAGCTGCCGCCGCCCATGCCGGCGCCCGAGGGCACATTTTTCGAAACATGGATGTCGGCGCCCAGCGGGCTGCCGCTGGCGGTTTGCAGTCCGCGTGCCGCGCGCAGGCACAGGTCGTCGTCGGGCAGCCGCGTGCCCAGGTCATGTCGAAGCAGCCGGCCGTCGTCGCGGCGCTCGAAGTGCAGCGCATCCGCCCAGTCGATCAGCACGAAGGGCGACTGCAACAAGTGGTAGCCGTCGGCTCTGCGGCCGATGAGGTGCAGGAACAAGTTGAGCTTGGCCGGTGCCGGCACGTCCCACAGCGAACGCAGGGCCATGGTCTGGCGTGCCCCGGGGCGGCGGCTGTGGCTTCAGCCGCCGCGGTCGAGCTGCACCCGCAGCACGACTGCCGGCGCTGCCATGCGGCGCGCCTCGACGAAGCCGTCGGCCCAACGCTGCAAACCGATCTGCCAGCCGAGCTGGTCGAACCCGGCGGCGGTGGTCACTGCGGGCGCCTCGGGCCAGGCGCGCCCGTTCAGCCAGTCCGGCAATGCGGCCAGCGGCAGCGCCTCGCCGAGCGCGTGCTGCGACAGTTCGTCCAGGCTCGCGAACTCGGCTGCGCCTTGGCTGCTGACCAGCCGCGCACTGCCGGGCGCCCAGGTGGCCGATGCGAGTTGCGTACCCAGCGGCGACAGGAGCCGCAGCTGACCGCGCTGGCCGCCGCCGCGCAATTCGAAGCCCGCCGTCAGGCTTTGCGCCGGCCGCTCGGCGAGCGCGTCCACGCGCAGGTTCAGGCGGCCGCTGGTCCAGGGCCCGCCGGCATCGGCAACCGGCGTCGCACAGCCTGCAAGGCCCCCAAGGCCCGCAGCCAGGGCCCCCGCGAGACAGGCCGCGGCCCGCCGCCGACGAATGATCACGGCTCTGCGCGCAGCCGCGCGAGCGTCTCGCGCAGCACGTCATTGGACGCGTCGCGCGCCAGTGCCTCGCGCCAGATGCGGCGCGCCTCGTCCTTCTGGTCGCCGGCCCACAGCACTTCGCCCAGGTGCGCCGCGATCTCAACATCCGGCCGCGCTGCGTAGGCCCGGCGCAGCAGGCGGACTGCCTCGGCGTTGTTGCCCATGCGGAATTCGACCCAGCCTAGGCTGTCGGTGATGAAGGGGTCGCCCGGCGCCAGTTCAAGCGCGCGCTGGATCAGCTTGCGCGCCTCGGGCAACCGCTGGCCGCGATCGGCCAACGAATAACCGAGCGCGTTGTAGGCGTGCGGGCTCTCGGCCTTGAGCGTGATCACGCGTTGCAGCAGCCGCTCCATCTCGTCCATGCGGTTGAGCTTCTCGGCCAGCATCGCCTGTTCGTAGAGCAGGTCGCCATCGTCGGTGAAACGCGCGTTGGCGCCGGCCAGCAGGTCGAAAGCCTCCGTCCAGCGCTTGACCTCGCGCAGCACGCTCACTTCGCCCAGCAGCTTGGCGCGCGCGTCCTCGGGCTTGCGCTCGGGCACCTTGCGGATCAGGTCGCGGGCCTGCGCCAGCTTGCCCTGGCGCGCCAGCAATACGGCGCGGCGGGTCTGCACCTCCAGCGCGCGCTGGGGGTCGTCGACCTTGGCGAGCCAGGCTTCGGAAGCCTTGAAGTCTCCGCGCATGTCGGCGGCGTGCGCCAGGCCGAGGTAAGCCTGGACCAGGCCGCGATCGGGCCGAAGGGTGCCGTTTTCGTCGTCGTCACCCTCGCCGTTGGCAGCAGCCGGCGGCTGCTGCGCAGGCGTGGGCCCCGCAGCCGACGCCAATTGCACGTAGCGCAGCAGCGCGGTCTCGGCCTCTTTGGGGTGCTTCAGCTCCAGCTGCAGCACGCCCAGCGTCAGGAACGGCGGTCCCTCATTCGGTTGTTCGCGCGTCGCGATGTCGAGTTGCACAACGGCTTCGGCATAACGCTGCGTACTGGTCAACGCGCGCACGTACGCCAGGCGCACCGGCACGGGCGCTGCGGGCTGCGCGAGGTACTGAGTGAGCAGCTCTTCGGCCTTCGGCGCCGTGGCCATCAGCTCCAGCGCCAGCAGCGCCGGGCCGGGCGCCGCCGGCTCCAGGGCCTGTGCCTCGCGGGCCAGCGCCAGCGCCTTGTCAGGCTCACCGGCCTGCAACCAGGCGCGGCCCAGTGCCACCCGCACGGCCAGACGCGTGTCGGGCGCGTCGGCGTAGGGCTTGACGGCATCGGCGACCAGCGTGGCCATCTGTTTGGGGTCGGCACTGCGTTGCAAGAAGCGCGGCAGTCCGGCGATGAGGGCAGGGCGCTCTTCAGTCGGTGTCAGCGCCAGCAGCGTGCGCAGCGGCTCGCCCACGTCACCGCCGCGGCCCAGTGCCAGCAGCAGTTGCACCTGGAACCGCAACGCGTCTTGCGACTGCGGCAGCGCGGCGCGCCAGCTGCGCGTGGCGGCAAAGGCTTGCTCGAGTGCGCGCGATTGCAATGCGATGTCGAGTGCGCGGCGGTAGAGGCTCTCGTCGCGCGTGCGCCTTGCCGCATCCAGGATCAGCTCGTAGGCGTTGCCCGCCTCGCCGCGCTTGAGTTCGAGCTCGCCCTTCAGCACCTGATAGAACAGCGGCGCATCGAGCCGGGAGTTCTCGGGCGGGCTGCTGATCCTGCTGTTGAGGGCGTCTGCCGCAGCGGGTGCGGGCAGCGGCTGCGCCCACGCCAACGGGCTGCCTGTCCATGCCACAACGGCCAGGGCGGAGATCAGCGCGCTGCGCGCTGCGAATGAGGGTCTGTCCATCGGGTCTGCCGCCTTCGAACTGCAAGTCACGCTCGGATAATGCCGCAATGCCCGAAATGCCCGAGGTCGAGATCACACGCCGTGGCATCGACGCCCCCTTGCGCGGCGCCCGCGTACTCGCGCTGCACCTGGGTAAACCACTGCGCTGGCCGCTGGGCCGAGAGCCTGAAAGCCTGGTCGGCGCCGTGGTCGGGCCGGTGCTGCGGCGGGGCAAGTACCTGTGGTTGCCGCTGGACGCGCCGGGTGACAGCGGCGGGCTGTTGATGCACCTGGGCATGTCGGGTTCGCTCTCGCTCGGCACGCAGACCGGCCCATGCGGGCCGCACGACCACTTCGACCTGGTCACCTCGCAAGGTACCTTGCGCTTGAACGACCCGCGCCGTTTCGGTGCCGTGGTGTGGGCACCGGCGCTCGACGCCGAGCCTGCCGCGAGGCTGCTCCAGCGGCTGGGCTACGAGCCCTTCGATCACTCGCTCACCGACCTCGGATTCCACGCTGCTCTTCGCCAGCGCCGCTCGGCGATCAAGACCGTACTGCTCGGCGGCGACGTGGTCGTGGGTGCGGGCAACATCTACGCCTGCGAGGCGTTGTTCACGGCCGGTATCCATCCGGCGATGCGCGCTGACCGGATCAGCCGCCCTCGCGCAGCGCGGCTGCTGGCTGCCGTGCGGCAGACCCTGGAACGTGCGCTGTCCCTCGGCGGTTCGACCTTGCGCGACTTCACCGACGCGCACGGCGTCGGCGGCCAGTACCAGGCGTCTGCGGCGGTTTACGGCCGCGCTGGTTCAGCGTGCCCGCGCTGCGGCGCAACCGTACGGCGCACCGTGCAATCGCAGCGTTCGACCTTCTTCTGCCCCCGTTGCCAGAAACGTTGACCGGCCGTGACTTCCGGCGGCCTCGAAGCACTCGCTTTCAAATCGGCCGCGGGTGCCTCGGCTAGCATGCGCAGCAAGCCACGATGCCCCCTGTGCAAAGCCCCATCGCCCAGAGCCTGGACGCGCTCGTCGCCTGGCGCGAGCGGGTCGATCACCACTTGGCCGAGTGGGCCATGGAGCTCGCCGACCAGGACCTGGCCGACGAAGCCGACCGCGCGGTGCTTACGGCGTTGCACGAGCGCTTGTCGGCCGACAAGCTGGTGCTGGCTTTCGTGGCCGAGTTCTCGCGCGGTAAGTCCGAGCTGATCAACGCGATCTTCTTCGCCGACACCGGCCGCCGCGTGCTGCCCGCCACACCGGGCCGGACCACGATGTGCCCGGTCGAACTGCGCTTCGACGAAGGCACGCCGCCGCAGCTGTCGCTGTTGCCGATCGAAACCCGCCAGCAGGGCTGGTCGCTGGCCGAGCTGCGCGGCCGCCACGAGCATTGGCAGCACCTGCCGCTGGACGTGGGCAACGCGGCATCGCTGTCACAGGCTTTGGCCGCCGTCACCCATACGCGGCGCGTGCCACCGGCGCAGGCTAACGCGCTAGGTCTGTGGAGCGACGAACAACCCGACGACAACCCGCCGCTGGCCGAAGACGGCACGGTGGAGGTGCCGGCCTGGCGCCACGCGATCATCAATTACCCCCACCCGCTGCTGAAGCAGGGCCTGGTCGTCATCGACACGCCGGGGCTGAATGCGGTCGGTGCCGAGCCCGAACTGACGCTCGGTCTGCTGCCCACCGCGCACGCCATCGTGTTCGTGCTGGCTGCCGACGCCGGCGTGACACGCTCCGACCTGGCGATCTGGCGTGAGCACCTCGGCTCGGCCAGCCTGGAACGCTTTGTCGTGCTGAACAAGATCGATGCGCTGGCGGACCCGCTGTCCACGCTCGGCCAGGTGCAGGCGCAGATCCGGCAGCAGCGGCGCGACACGGCGCGGCTGCTCGCAGTGGCCGAAGAGCGCGTGTTCGCGGTGTCGGCGCGCGACGCGCTGGCTGCGCGCGTGGAAGGGCGCGGCGAGTTGCTGGGCGAGGTCATGAAAGCGACCGGTCTGCCGCCGCTCGAACAGGCTTTGGCCACGCGCCTGATGCCCCGCCAGCACGAACTGCTGGTGCAGTCTGCGCTGGCGGCCGTGCAGCAGGTTGCCACCTCGGCCGGCCGGCGCCTGATCGACCGCCGCCGCCACCAAGCCGAACAGCTGCTGGAGCTGCGCGGCCTGCGTGGCAAGAGCGGCGCCAAGCTGCGTTTGATGGCCGGGCGCGTCGAGTCCGAGATGATCGAGTTCGAGCGCTGCACCGGCCGGCTGGCCGCGCTGCGCTCGGTGCAGGCGCGCATGCTGCGTTCGATGCTGTCGCTGCTGTCCAGCGAGGCCCTTCGTTCCGAGGTCGCCGTGATGCAGTCGGCCTTCGGCAACCGGCCGTTCAACCTGGGCGCGCGCGCGGCCTTCGATGCGCTGGGCGCCCGTTTGCGTGCCGCGCTGCGCCAGACCGAACGGCAGGTCGACGAGATGCGCCAGATGCTGGAAGCCAGCTTCCGCCAACTCAACGCCGACTTCGGCTTTGCCTTCGTGCTCGGCCGCCCGCCGACGCTGGGCGCGTATCACGAAGAGCTGGCGCTGATCGAACAGAACTACAGCCGCTACCTCGGCCTGACGCAAGGCTGGCGGTTGGCCGCGCCGGGTTTTGCCGAGCAGTTCCGCCGCATGCTGTTGTCCAAGCTGCGGGTGGTGTTCGAGAACGCCGCGGGGGACGTCGAGTTGTGGAGCAAACAGGCTGCGCTGCAGGTCGATGGCCAGTTGCGCGAGCGCCGTCGCGCCTTCGTGCGCCGGCGCGAGGCGTTGCAACGCGTGCAGTCGGCCAGCGGCGAACTTGAAGCCCGCATCGCCGAGGTGCAGGCGCAGGACAACGCACTCGCCACCATCGTCGCGCGGATCGACGCCGGTGCCGAGCGCGCGATGGCCGCGGCGCGTGCGCTGCCGGCAGCGGCGGCGCTGAATCTGCACCGGGACGCGGCTTGACCGCGGCGTCTCAAAACAGGCGCGTGGACCACGCGCCGGGCTCCGAACGGCGTTTGGTGCAGACGCCGGGCTTTGCACGCCGTGTCGTGACCTGGCAGCGGCGCCACGGCCGCCACGGCTTGCCGTGGCAAGGCCTACGCGACCCGTACCGCGTCTGGCTGTCGGAAGTGATGCTCCAGCAGACGCAAGTGGTGACGGTGCTCGATTACTACGCGCGCTTTCTCGCCAAGTTCCCCGACGTGGCCGCGCTCGCCGCTGCGCCGCTGGATGACGTGCTGGCGCTGTGGAGCGGGCTGGGCTACTACAGCCGTGCGCGCAACCTGCATCGTTGCGCGCAGGTGGTGGTAACGCAGCACGGCGGTGCTTTCCCGCGCACCAGCGAAGCACTCGCCACGCTGCCAGGCATCGGCCGCAGCACGGCCGCGGCGATTGCCGCTTTCTGCTTCGGCGAGCGCGCCGCCATCCTCGACGGCAACGTCAAGCGGGTGCTGACACGCGCGCTGGGTTTCGGCGGCGACCTGGCGAGCGCGACCGAGCAGCGCACGCTGTGGGCGATGGCCGAGGCGCTGTTGCCGCGCACCGATGTCGATGTCTACACGCAGGGTTTGATGGACCTGGGTGCCACGGTCTGCACGTTGCGGCAGCCGGCCTGCAACCAATGCCCGTTGTCGGCCGACTGCGTGGCGTTCGCCGAAGGCGCCACAGCGCGCTACCCCGTCAAGACCCGCAAACTGAAGCGCGGCGCCCGCCATCACGCCCTGCTGTGGGCCGTGGACCGCGGCCGAGTCTGGTTGACGCAGCGGCCGGCCACTGGCGTGTGGGCGGGGCTGTGGAGCCTGCCCGAATTCACCGACGCCGCGGCGCTGGCGGTCTTCACCGCCGGCTGGCCGGGCGAAGGCACAGCGCTACCTGCCTTTCAACATGCACTGACCCACTTCGACTGGCAGCTCGAGCCGTGTCGATGGACCGTGCCCGCGCGCGGCGCGACAGCGGTATTGAAAGCGTTGGAAGCCCACCACCCCGGCCGTTGGTTCGAAATCGACGCAGCCCTGGCGCTCGGCCTGCCGGCGCCGATCCGCCGCTTGCTTGCGGCCGACTGATCCCGTCAGCCGACCACGACCTTCTTGTCGCGCAGGAAGCCGTCGACCAGTGACAGCCGGATCACCGGGTCGTCGAGTTCCATCAGCTTCTGCTTGGCAGGCAGCGGTACCGGCAGCAGCTCGCACCAACGGTTGGCGACCCAGCCGGCGTCGTCCAGCCGATAGGGCGGCGCGAAGGGCACCTGGTCATGCTGCTGGAGTTTCTTGATCGCTTCGGCCAACGCCGAGACGGTGTCGATCATCGCCGGCCCTGGCGAGCGCGCCACGTCGCCGGCGATCGCCTCGGCCTGCGCCACCCACAGCCCGTTCTCGCGCTGTGCCGGCGTGCCGGTGATGCGGAAGCGCTGCTGCCCCATGCAGCGCACCTGCAGGATGCCGGGTGTCTGCGCGTCGACGTCGTCGATGCGTACCGCCACGCCGACGGTTTCCAACCGAATCGCGTTGTTGCCCCGCCCCGCCTCGGCGCCCTGCTTCAGGCAGACCACGCCGAAGGGCGTGCCGTCGCGCATGCAGGCACCGATCAGATCGAGGTAGCGCGCCTCGAACACCTTCAGGTGCAGCAGCGCACCGGGGAACAGCACCGTCTGCAGCGGAAACAACGGCAGCGGCTGAGGCAGCGGCTGCGGCTGCGGCTGCGGCCTGGTCTTGTTGCCCATGTCGTCGGCGTTATTCATCAGTCTCGTGCGTCCAACTCACGGTGCCGCAGCAGTGTGGCGTAGCGCCCGGCGAACTCGCGCGCCAGCCATCCCACGCCGTAGACCGAGCGGTGCTGCCCGCCGGTGCAGCCCAGCGCCACCGTGAGGTAGCTGCGCTGGTCTTCTTCGAAGGCCGGCAGCCAGCGGGCCAGGAATTGCTGGATCTGCGACAGCATCTCCGCCACCTCGGGCTGCGCCCGCAGGTAGTCGGCCACCGCCTCGTCGCGGCCGGTCAGCGCGCGCAATTCGCGCATGTAGAAGGGGTTCGGCAGCACGCGCACGTCGAATACGAAGTCGGCGTCCAGGGGCACACCGTGCTTGAAGGCGAAGGACTCGAAGACCAGCGTCAGCGCCGACTCGCGCGCGCCGACCAGTGAGCGCACCCAGCTGCGCAGCAGCGCCGGGCGCAGCTGGCTGGTGTCGATGACGGTGCACACCTCGCGCAGCTCGGCCAGCAGGTTGCGTTCGAGCTGGATCGCGTCCATCAGCGCGCGGCTCGAATCGGTGCCGGCGGCCACGGTGGACAGTGGGTGCGGGCGCCGCGTTTCCGAGAAGCGGCGCAGCAGCGCGTCGTTGCTGGCGTCGAGGAAGATCGGGCGGATGCGCACGCCTTCACCGCGCAATTCGTCGATCAGCGGCAGCAGCACCGGCAGCGACGCCGCGGTGCGCACGTCCACCGCCGCCGCGACGCGGTGCGTGAAACGGCCATGTTCAAGGCGGATGAACTGGCGCAGCAGTTCTGGCGGCAGGTTGTCGACGCAGAAGTAGCCGGCGTCTTCCAGCGCGTGCAGCGCCACCGACTTGCCCGAGCCCGAGATGCCGGTGACGAGGATGACCTCGTTGCCTTCGCGCGCGTCTATCGGCGCCCATGCGCTCGTCATGCTGTTCCGCCTGCGCCGAGGAGAGCCTGTGCATGCGCACGGCTGGTGCTGCTGAGTTTTTCGCCGCCCAACATGCGCGCAATTTCGCTGACCCGCGCTTCACCGCTGGCCGGTGTGACCGCGCTCACGGTCTGCTTGCCATGGAGTGCTTTCGAGACCACGAAGTGCCCGTCGGCACAAGCCGCCACCTGCGCCAGATGCGTCACCGCCAGCACCTGGCTGGTGCGGCCCAGTTGCTTCATCAGGCGGCCCACGCTGTCGGCCACCGTGCCGCCGACACCGGCGTCGATCTCGTCGAAGATCAGTGTCGGCACGGCGTTCGCGCCTTGCTGCTTCTGCGCGGTCGTCACCGCGATGGCCAACGCCAGCCGCGACAGTTCACCGCCCGACGCGACCTTGGCCAGCGCACGCGGCGTGCTGCCGGCGTGGCCCGCCACACGCAGTTCGGTGGCTTCCAGCCCGAAGGCTTGCGGCTCGGCTTGCGGCAGCAGCGCCACTTCGAAGCGGCCACCGGCCATGCCGAGTTGCTGCATCGCCGCCGTGACGGCCGCGGCAAGTTTCGGCGCGGCCTTTGCGCGCTGTTTGCTCACGCGTTGTGCCTCGGTGCACCAGGCCTGTTCCGCGCCGCGCGCGGCAGCTTCCAATCCGTCGAGATCGGCCGCTGCATCCAGCGCCTTCAGTTCCGTCCGCCAAACGTCCAGCAACGCCGGCAACTCGGCCGGCGTGCGCCGGTAGCGGCGCGCGAGCGACACCCAAGCGGCCAAGCGCGCATCCAGTTCCGCCAAGCGATCGGGATCGGGCTCGCTGCGCGACAGGTACGCGTGCAGGCTGTGCGCCGCGTCGTCGAGCTGGGCCTGTGCGCCTTGCAGCACGTCGAGCACGGCTTGCAGTTCGCGGTCGAATGCAGCCACCGCTTGCAGCGCCTCGATGGCCCGGCTGGTCAGCTCGGTGGCGCCGGGCTCGCCTTCGGACACCGCCGTCAGCGCCGCGCGGCCGCCGTCGAGCAGCGCCTGCCCGTTGGCCTGCCGCTGGTGTTCGGCGTTCAGCGGCTCCCATTCGCCGGCGCCGGGTGCAAGCTTGTCGAGTTCACCGATCTGCCAGGCCAGCCGCTCGCGCTCCTGCTCGATCGAATCGCGTTTGCCGCGCGCGGCGGACAGCGCCTCCAGTGCCTGCCGCCACAGCGCCCAGGCCGACTGCATGGCGCTGCCATCGACGCCCGCTTCGGCGTCGAGCAGCGCGCGCACGGCGGCCGGCCGTGTCAGGCTCTGCCAAGCATGCTGGCCGTGGATGTCGACCAGCCAGTCGGCGACTTCGCGCAACTGCGTCACGGTGGCCGGGCTGCCGTTGATCCAGGCGCGGCTCTTGCCGGCGGTGTCCACCGTGCGACGCAGCAGCAGCACCTCGCCCGGCTCGAAGCCGGCTTCGTCCAGCCAGGGCTTGAGGGCGGCCGGTGAATCGAATTCAGCGCTGACTTCGGCGCGCGTTGCGCCTTCACGGACCAACCCTGCCTCAGCGCGGTTGCCCAGAGCCAGCTGCAAGGCATCGACGAGGATCGACTTGCCGGCACCGGTCTCTCCGGTCAGCACCGTGAAGCCCGCGGTCAGATCGACCGCGAGCTCGGCCACGATGACCACGTCGCGCAGGTGAAGTCTTCGAAGCATCTCAGGCGGCGCCGTCGTACCAGCGCAGTTTTCGGCGCAAGGTCGCGTAGTAACTCCACCCGCGCGGATGAAGAAACTGCACCTGGAACGCCGAGCGCCGCACCCGCACCTGGTCGCCGTGCATCAGGCTGGCCAGGCTGTGCATGTCGAAGTTGGCCGACACGTCGCGGCCGGCGACGATGCCGATGCGCACCTCGCCCGCGTCAGGCAGCACGATCGGCCGGTTCGACAAGGTGTGCGAGGCGATCGGCACCACCACCCAGCCGCCGATGCCGGGGTGCAGGATCGGCCCGCCGGCGCTCAGCGCATAAGCTGTGCTGCCGGTGGGCGTGGCGACGATCAGGCCATCCGCGCGCAGGTTGGCCACGAAGTCATCGCCGACATCGACCCGCAACTCGACCATGCTGGCCGTGGCGCCTCGGCTGACCACCACGTCGTTCAGCGACAGGCCGCAGAAGATGGCTTCGCCATCACGCCAGACCTCGCCTTCGAGCATGGTGCGGCGCTCCTGCTCGTAGTCGCCGGCCAGCATCGGGATCAGCGCGTCCCTGTACTGGCCCATCGGGATGTCGGTGATGAAACCCAGGCGCCCCTGGTTGATGCCCACCAGCGGCAGGCCGTGGCGGGCCAGTTCGCGCGCAATGCCGAGCATCGTGCCGTCGCCGCCCACCACCACCGCGATGTCGCAGCGCTGGCCCATCTCGGCCGGCGTCAGTGCCTCGAAATCGGTCACGCCGGTGTTGTGCGCCGTCTCGCGCTCGAACGACACCTCCAGCCCCTGGCCGACGAGGAAATGGGCAATCTCTTCCAGCACCGGGCGGATGCCCCGGGCCTGGAATTTGCCCACGATCGCAGCGTGCTTAAAACCAGCCGGCATGCGTCGGATTACACCACGCGCCCTTGAAAATCAGCCTTGGGCGCTGCGGCGCGAAAACCCCGGTCCGTACAATGAAAACATGCTTGACGACCGCGCCCGCATACTGCTGAAAACGCTGGTCGAGCGCTATATCGCCGACGGCACACCGGTCGGCTCGCGCACCTTGTCGCGCGCATCGGGCCTAGACCTGTCGCCCGCGACCATCCGCAACGTGATGGCCGACCTGGAAGAACTGGGCCTGATCGCCAGCCCGCACACCAGTGCCGGGCGCATCCCCACGGCGCGCGGTTACCGGCTCTTCGTCGACACCATGCTGACTGCGCGCCCGGTCGAGATCGACGGCATGGGCGACGGCGTGGGCGGCATGCCCGAAATGGCCGCCGCGCGCGAGCAGCTGCACCCCGACCAGCCGCAACGCGTGATCGCGCAGGCCGCGTCGTTGCTGTCCAGCCTGAGCAGCTACGTCGGCGTGGTGACGGCGCCGCGCAAGTCCAGCGTCTTCCACCACATCGAATTCCTGCGCCTCGGCGAGCGGCGCGTGCTGGTGATCCTGGTGGCGCCGGATGGCGACGTGCAGAACCGCGTGATCTTCACCGCCCGTGACTTCCCGCAGGCCGAGTTGATCGAGGCCACCAACTACCTCAACAGCCACTACGCCGGCCTGACGGTCGAAGAAGTACGCGAACGGCTCAAGCACGAAGTCGAAGCGCTGCGCGGTGAGATCGCTTCGCTGATGAAAGCGGCCGTGCAGGCGGGCGAGGCCATGGCTGGCACCAGCGCCAGCGTGGTCGTGAGCGGCGAACGCAACCTGCTCGGCGTGCAGGACTTCGGCAACGACATGGGCAGCCTGCGCCGCCTGTTCGACGTGTTCGAGCAGAAGACCGAACTGATGCGCTTGCTCGACGTCAGCAGCCGCGCCGAGGGCGTGCGCATCTACATCGGCGGCGAAAGCAAGGTGGTGCCGTTCGAGGAGCTGTCGGTGGTGACGGCGCCGTACGAGATCGACGGCCGCATCGTCGGCACCCTGGGCGTGATCGGCCCGACGCGCATGCCCTACGACCGGATGATCCAGATCGTCGACATCACCGCGCGGTTGGTCGGCAACGCGTTGTCGGCGAAGTGACGGTGGCTGGCCCTCGCCCTCGGCCACGGCGCGCCGCGACGCCTCGTCGAAGCGGCGAAGCGGCTAAGCAGACGCGCGTTCCCCGTCCCCGCCGAGCGCCCAGCGGCTAGCATCCGCGCCACTGGGCCGGTAGCTCACGCTGGTTAGAGCAGCGGGCTCATAACCCGTTGGTACTTGGTTCGACTCCAAGCCGGCCCACCATGGACGCGGGCCGCCCGTCGCGCGGGCGCCGCGCCTGCGGAGCAGGCAACCGCTGGCCACTGATGAAACGTTCGTACGCCGCGTTGAAGTCGTCGGGCAGCTGAAAGTGCGGCATCGCACCCGACTCGAACACGGTGCGTTCGACCGGATACGTCCCGCCCGTCGCCGCCGTGCCGCAGCGTTCGGGGCAGGCGCCGAAGTCGGTGAAAGCGCCCTGTTTGCCGTGGGCCACCCACAGCGGCACCGGCAGCGCGCGGTAGCGTTCGATGACGCCGGCTGTGAACAGCGCACCGGCGACGAAATCCAGCGGCGCATTTTCGGCGCCAGGCAGGGTCGCGCAGCGCAGGCCGTGTTCGAGCAGTCGCGGATCGAAGTCCCTGGTGCCCCAGGATCGCGCCAGGAACCAGCGCACCGAGGGCTCGGTGGTCAGCAGCCGGTACAGGCCGCGGCCGGCGCGTGTCTGCCGCAGCAGTCGGCGTAGCCACGCCGCCTCGCGCGTCTTGCCGGCTTCGTGGCGCTCGCCGACCCGGCGGTCTTCCATGCCGGTGGGGCTGATCAAGGTCAGCGTGCGCACCCGGCCCGGCTGCTGCAGCACAGCCTCGGCCGCGAACTCGCAACTCAGCGACAGCGCCATCACGTCGACCGGGCCCTTGCTGACGTTGTCGGCGATCCACTCCATGGCGGCGCTGACGGCCTGCTGCATCACAAGCGGCGAGTACGGCACGTCGGGTTTGGTCGATGCACCGAAGCCCGGCAGGTCCAGCGCCACCACTGGGCGCTGGCGGGCTTGGTGGATCACCACCGGTTCCATCTCGAACGCGCTGGCCGTCGCATTGACGCTATGCACCGCAAGCAGCGGCGTCGTCCAGGTTGGGGCGGTCTCGTAATCCGGCTGCGTCAGGTAGTACAGCGCTGCCGTCTGGTCACCGGGCAGCCTGAGTGTGTGGCGCTGACCGGGCAGCGAGATGGCCGCGCTCAGGCTGCCGGTGGGGTGGGTGGCAGGTGTCATGCACTCATCGTGCGCGGGTCGCGGTTTGTCCGGTGTCGGGCAGCCGGCGGGGCGGCTGTAGGCGAACGCTGGGTGTCGCGGCCTTCAGGGTGTGGCCAGGCTGGCGGCGATGTGCCCGGCCAGCTGCCACAGGGCCGCGCGCTGCGCCAGCACCAGCGACTCGGCGGTGGCCCCGGTCCACGGTACCTGCACCTCGGCCTGCAGGGCCCGCGTGGCCGCTCCCTGGCCGGCCGCGGCCCCGGGCGTAACCACCCAGCGCGCGCCGGCCCGCACCTGCCGCAACGGCAGGCTGCCCTGCAACGCCAGCAGTTCGACCTGCACACTCCCGGCCGGCTGCAGTTCGGCCGGTGCGGGGGTTGGCCACAGCCCGGGCAGCCACAGCCCCAGGTCGTGGCGGAGCAGGCGCGGCAGCGCATCGCGCAGCGGTTCGGCCCAGCGGTGGCCGTGCATCAGGCGGATGCCGGCCGCGCCTTCTTCGACCAGCAGCGTGTCGCGTTCGAGCAGTTCGGGCATCGGCAGCATCGGCGCCAGCTCCCAGATGCGCGCTGCGGGTGCGGCCGGCGGCGGCGCCGCGCCGGCCGGCAGCTCGATCGGCAGCCGGTACCACCGTACCGGTGGCGAGGTGGTGCTGCAGGCCGTGATGCCGCCACCCATCAGCGGCATGGCGGCGCACAGCCCGGCGATGTTCATGCGGCGTCGGTTGATCATCGCGCGGGCTCCGTCAGCGGGGGTTCTTCGGCGCTACGCCCGCGCAGCAAGGACTGCGGCTGGCGGTCAAGCGTGTCGGCCAGTTCGCGCAGCGCGCGGGCGGCGCGGGACAGGTCCTGCATCGCGCGCGTGGTCTGGCGGACCACGCCGTCTTCACTGCCGGCGGCGCCGCGCAGCGCCGCGGCGGCACCCGCCACCTCAGCGGCGGCGGCGTGCAGTTTGAGCATCAGCAGCGAGTCGGGCGCCACCGCCTGGCTGACCGAGTCGGACGTGCGCGCCAGGCTCGTCGCCGTCGTGCTGACCGCGTCGGCGGCGTCGCCGACGCGTTGTGCGGCGCTGCCGGTGCGTGCCAGCGTGCTGGTGGCCGCGGCGGCCAGCGGGTCGACGCGGCTTTCCAGCCGCGTTGCCAGCCGCTTGACGCTGCCGGTGATGACGGCCAGGTCTTCGATCGCGGTGCGCAGCTCGGGCCCGGCAACGAGCCCGCGTGCGCTGCTGGCGATCATCGACACGTCATCCAGCAGGCGGCGGAAGTCCATCCCGTCGAGCTGGTTCTTCAGCGCCTGAACGGCGGTGTCGGTGGTCGGGATCTCGATCGCGTTGCGGGCGACGACGGGGTTCGGCAGGGCGTCGCGCGGCGTGGTGTTGGTCACGGCAGGTTGCTTGCGGATGTCGATGTCGACGTACAGCAACCCGGTCAGCAGGCTCTGCATCTGCAACTGCGCGCGCAGGCCGCGTCTCACCAGCCCGGCAAGGGCCGGCCCGTCGCTGCGTTGGCTGGCGTCATCGCGCGGGCCGCCGATGCCGGTGACCGCGTCGCGCTCCAGATCGGCCACCACCGGAATCACGAAGCGGTCGTTGGCGCGGTCGTAGATCACTTCGATCGAGGCCACGCTGCCGACACGCACGCCGCGAAAGACCACCGGCGCCCCGACTTGCAGCCCGTAGATCGAGCCGCCGAAATACATCACCGCGCGCTCCGTGCGCTTGAACAGGTCGTTGCCGGCGATGAAGACGATGGCCGTGGCCATCAGGGCCAGGCCGGCGACCACGAAAGCGCCGATGAGGGTGGGGCTGACTCTTTTGGGCATGTGGTTTTCGTCAGTTCACTTCGGAAGTCAGTCGCGAACCCGGCGAAGCCGCCTCCGCACGGCCACGGTGCAGGAATTCGCGAACCGGGTCGGGCCCGCTGTCGGCCAGTTCACGCGGCGGGCCGAGCGCGGTCATGGTCTTGTCTTCGGCACTGAGGAACAGCGCGCGGTCGGCCACCGCGAACAGGCTGTCGAGCTCGTGGGTGACCATCACCACCGTGGTGCCGAGTTGCTCGCGCAGTTGCAGGATCAACGCGTCCAGCCGCGTCGAGGCCAGTGGGTCCAGCCCGGCCGAGGGTTCGTCGAGAAACAGCACTTCAGGCTCCAGCGCCAGGGCGCGTGCGATCGCGGCGCGCTTCCTCATGCCGCCGCTCAGCGCGGCCGGTTCCTGGTCGAAGCTGTCTTCCAGGCCGACCAGCGCCAGCTTCTCGCGCGCCTTGGCTTCGAGTTCCGCCGGTGCGGCAGGCGCGTGCAGTTCCAGCGGCAGCATGACGTTCTCGCCGACCGTCATCGAACTGAACAGCGCGCCGGCCTGGAACATCACGCCCAGCCGCTTCTTGATGCCGTCCTGCACCGCCAGCGGGCTGGCGTAGAGGTCGTGCTCGCCGTGCCAGACATGGCCGCGGCGCGGCGCGTGCAGCCCGATCAGCGCCCGCAGCACCGTGCTCTTGCCGCAGCCGCTGCCGCCGATGATGGCCAGCACCTCGCGCGGCAGAACCTCGAACGACAGGTCGTGCTGGATCACTTTCGAGCCGAAGGCCAGCGTCAGGCCGTCCGCGCGGATCAGCGCCTCGCTCATATCGCCCCGTTGGCGCATCGCGCCTTTCCCCCGAGGGGGAGCGAGCGCCTCGAGAGCGGCCCGGCGGCGCTCATATCCCGATCCGCTGAAAGATGACCGTCAACACCGACGCGGCCACTGCAATCCACACGATCGCCTGAACCACGGCCGCCGTCGTCGCCTGACCGACCGCCTCGGCGCTGCGGCCCGCGTTCAGCCCCTGCCGGCAGCCAGCCAGAGCGACCAGCACGCCGTAGGTGGTGCCCTTGACCAGCCCGACGACGATGTTGTCCGCGGTCACTGATTGCGAGGTGCGCAGCAGGTACTCCAGCGCCGTCAGGTCGTAGATCGTGATCGCCACCGCGGCGCCAGCGCACATGCCGACGGCCGCGGCGAAGGCGGTCAGCAGCGGCGCCGCCAGCGTCAGCGCCAGCAGCCGCGGCAGCACCAGGAAGGCGACCGGCCGCACGCCCAGTGTTTCCAGCGCGTCGATCTCCTCGTTGGCGCGCATGCTGGCCAGTTGCGCCGCGAAGGCCGCCCCCACGCGGCCCGACAGCACGATGCCGACGACCAGCGCCGCAATCTCGCGCAACTCGCCGATCGTCACCAGGTCGGCGATGTACGACTGCGCGCCAAAAGGCTCCAGCTGCGCCGCGCCCATGTAGGCCAGGATCAGCCCGACGAGCGCGCTGACGATGGCGGTGATGGGCAGGCTGCGCGGCCCCGTTTGTTCGAGTTGCCAGGCGACATCGCGCCAGCGCATGGCCCGCCACGTGCGCGGGCTGGCCAGCGCCAGCAGCACGTCGCCCACGAAGGCCAGCGTGATGCGCAACGCAGCGAAGCGTTCCTTCGCCTGCGCGCCGATGCGCGCGAGCCAACCCGGGCCGGCCGCGGTGGGCGCCGCGGTGGCAGCCACGGCCGCTGGGGCGTTCAGATCGGACGCCCGATGGCGCCAAGGGCCCGGGCGGTGCGTTGGGACATCTCGTCCTCCTCGAATGGGTGTGCGCTGAAGCATCGGCCGCTATATCCCTGGTCTGCTATCGGCTTGCGGCGCCGGCGCGTGTAGGAGCCGGCCTACCCGGCTGCGCGACCGATGCCGGCGGCGGGTCGGCACGCGCCGCCGGACCATGCACGCATCCCCCTTCAACCCTGGACCCACCATGCCCCGCGTGATCTGGAAAGGCGCCATCAACTTCGGCCTCGTGCACGTCCCGGTCGCGCTGCTTGGCGCGACGAGCGAAGGCGGCATCGACTTCGACTGGATCGACAAGCGCACGATGGATCCGGTCGGCTACAAGCGCATCAACAAGCGCACCGGCAAGGACATCGCGCCGGAGCATGTCGCGCGTGGCATCAAGGTCGAAGGCGGCGACTACGTGCTGCTGGACGACGACGAGATCAAGGCGGCGTACCCGAAGACGACGCAGACGATCGAGATCGAGAGCTTCGTCAAGCCGCAGCAGATTCCTTTCACGATGCTCGAGCGGCCGTACTACCTGGAGCCAATCGGCAAGGGCGCGCGCGTCTACGCGCTGCTGCGCGAGGCGCTGAAGGACGCCGGCGTGGTCGGCATCGCGCGCGTCGTGCTGCACACCAAGGAGCACCTTGCCGCGCTGGTGCCGGTCGGCGCGGCGCTGATGCTCAATACGCTGCGCTGGGCCGGCGAGGTGCGGCCGTGGACCGAGCTGAAGCTGCCGCCCGAAAGCCGCAAGGAAGCCGGACTGAAAGACGCCGAACTGAAGATGGCCGGTCAGCTGATCGACGAGATGACGACCGAGTGGAACGCCGACGACCACGCTGATCGCTTCACCGAAGCGGTGATGGCGCTGGTCGAGCAGCGGGTGCAGGCTGGGCAGACGAAGGCGGTGCAGTCACTCGAAGATGCCGAGCCGGTGGCTGCGCCGAGCAACGTCGTCGACCTGACCGAACTGCTCAAGCAGAGCCTGGCGAAGAACAAGCTGCCGGCGAAGAAGGCACCGGCCGCGAAGGCGCCGGTGAAGGGCGCTGCCAAGCGCCGTGCCTAGAGCGGTACCCGCGGCACCAAAGGCGCGGTCGGTGGTGGCGCGGCGGGCCGAGGCGCCCGCGCCGCTGGCCCTGTACGCCGCCAAGCGCGACTTCAGCGCCACGCCGGAGCCACCGCCTTCGCCGGGCCGCAGCGCCGGCCGTTCAAAGGCGCCGATCTTCGTCGTGCAGCAGCACGCGGCGCGCAGCCTGCACCACGACTTCCGGCTCGAAGCCGAAGGCGTGCTGTGGTCGTGGGCGGTGCCCAAGGGGCCGAGCACCGACCCCGCCGTCAAGCGCATGGCGGTGCGCACCGAGGACCATCCGCTGGCGTACGCCGCTTTCGAGGGCCGCATCCCCGCGGGCCACTACGGTGCCGGTCTGGTCGAGATCTGGGACCGTGGCACCTGGCAGCCGTCGGGTGACCCGGTCGCCGGCCTGCGTGCCGGCAAGCTGGCCTTCGAGCTGCACGGCAGCAAGCTGCAAGGCGTCTGGGAATTGGTGCGCACGAAGCCGCGCGACGGCGACCCTGCGAGCGGCGAGAACTGGCTGCTGTTCAAGAAGAAGGAGCCGGCGTTGGCACTGTTGGCGCCGCAACTGGCCACGCTGGCGTCCACCGGCGCCGCGGCGCTGGCAACGCTCGACCTGAAGGACTGGTTGCTGGAGACCAAGTTCGACGGCTACCGCATGCTCGGCCATCTGCACGCGGGGCGGGCACGCCTGTTTACCCGCAACGGCCACGACTGGACGGCGCGTGCGCCGGCGCTGGCCGCGGCACTGGAGGTGCTGCCGGCCGGTGACGCCTGGTTCGACGGCGAGGTGGTCGCGCGCGACGCCAAGGGCCGCATCGACTTCAACCGGCTGCAGAACGCCTTCGACCCGAGGGCTGACGACGGCGCCGCCGCGCCGCTCGAATACTGGCTGTTCGACTTGCCGCGCTTCGACGGCCACGACCTGCGCGCCGCGCCGCTCGAGCAGCGCCGCGCGCTGCTGAAAAAGCTGCTGGCGCACGCCCGCCGCGGCGGGCCGCTGCGCTTCAGCGCCGAGCAGCGCGGCAGCGCGGTCGAGGCCTTCGCGCGGGTCTGCGCCGAGGGCGGCGAGGGCCTGATCGCCAAGCAGCGCCAAGCGCCGTACACGAGCGGGCGTACCGCCGGCTGGCTGAAGCTCAAGTGCCGGCAGCGGCAGGCGTTCGTCATCGGCGGCTTCACGCTGCGGCACGGCAGCACGCAGGAAGTCGGCAGCCTGCTGCTCGGCACGTTCGACGAGCACGGCGCCTTGCAGCACGCCGGCAGCGTCGGCACCGGCTGGAGCGCGGCCACCGCGCGCAGCCTCGTGCTGCGGCTCACGCCCTTGCAGCGCAAGACCACGCCGTTCGCGCAGCCCGTGGCGGCGACGCGGGTGCGTCGCCCGGATGCGCAGGCCCCGGTGCAGTGGCTGCGCCCGCAGATGAAAGCCGAGGTCGCGTTCGCCGAACGCACACCTGCCGGCCATGTCCGCCACGCCACCTTCATCGCGCTGCACGATGAGCCTGATCCCGGGCTGCCACCAAAGGCCGGTTCCATGCCCCGCTCCATGCCTCGCTCCTTGGTTCACATCACGCACGGCGATCGGATCATCGACGCCAGCACCGGCACCACCAAGGCCCAACTGGTCGGCTACTTCGACGCGGTGGCCGAGTGGCTGCTGCCGGAACTGAAAGGCCGTCCAGTCGCGCTGCTGCGTGCACCCGACGGCGTGGCCGGCGAGGCTTTCTTCCAGAAGCACCTTCAGACCCTGCGCATCGCGGGTGTTGAGGAGTACGACCCTGCGCTGTGGCCCGGCCACGCGCCGCTGCTGCACATCGACAGCCGCGCCGGCCTGCTCGGCGCGGCACAGATGAACGTCATCGAACTGCACACCGGCAATGCACGCGCCACCGCCATCGACACGCCGGAGCGCATCGTCTTCGACCTCGACCCTGGCGACGGCGTGGCGTTCGCGGCGGTACGGGAAGCCGCGGTGGGCGTGCGCGCGCTGCTCGCTGAGCTGGGCTTGAAGAGCTGGCTCAAGACCAGCGGCGGCAAGGGGCTGCACGTGGTGGCGCCGATCCGCCCCGAGCTGCCGCACGATGCCGTGAAGGCCTTCGCGAAGCAGGTCGTGCAGCACCTGGCGCGCACGGTGCCATCGCGTTTCGTGGCCCGCAGCGGGCCGGCGAATCGGGTCGGGCGCATCTTCGTCGACTACCTGCGCAACAGCTTCGCCGCCACCACCGTGGCCGCGTTCTCGCCGCGCGCCCGGCCCGGCCTGGGCGTGAGCATGACGCTCGACTGGGACGAACTGCCCGAGCTCGCATCCAGCGCCCAGTGGACACTGGCCGACGCGGCGCGCCACCTGAGGCAGCGGCGCGCGGATCCTTGGGCCGGGCTGCGCCGGTCGCGGCCGTCGCTGCCGCTGGCGATCGCGAGGCTCGACGCCGCGCTGGCCTGAACGGCTGCGCCCCGCTCAGGCCGCTCATGCCGTCGTTCAGCGCCCAGCCGAGGCCGGCGCGGCAGCGGTCTGCGCCGCCGACTTCGTAGGCGCGGCGCACGCGTCGCCTTCGTCCTTGCTGCCGAAATCCACCAGCGGGATGAGCGCTGCAAACGGCCCGAGCGCCGCACCGAGCAAGGCCGCCGTGCCGACCTTGCCGGCCAGCTTGCCGCCTTCGATGCCGATGCGCGGGTTCGCCAGCGTGCCGCGCACGGTGATTGGCGTGCGCAGCGACAGCGGTGAGAAGTCCTTCGGCCTCGCCGTGGCCACCAGGGCCAGCGACTCGTCCTTCAGGTTGATCTCGCCGGCGATGCGCAAGGTGGTGTCGGCGTTGTCGATCACGCCGCGATCGGTGCGGACGATGCCGTTGCGCGCGGTCGCCTGCACGCGCGCGCAGCGCAGCGGTAGCGGTCGGTCGCCGCGGATCAACACGCCCAGCCCCTCCGCAATGTCCAGCCCGACGGCTTCGGTCGCCAGGTGCGACAGCGTGCCGTCGCGCAGCGTCAGGTCGAACTGGCCGCTCAGCGTCGACAGGATGTCGCCGGTGGATTCGCCGCTGCCACGCACGTCGAAGTCGGCGTCGAGCGCGCCGGTGAGGTAGTTGCGCGCGACCTGGTTGCCGCCTGCGCGGGCCTCCTGGCGCTCCTGCTTCAGCTTGGCCGCCTGCGTCGGGCCGGCCGGCGGGGCGTCGGCCGCCTCGGGTGTCTGCGTGCCCCGCAGCCAGCCGGCGATGTCGACACCCGCCAAGCGCATGCGCGCGGTCCAGTTGGCGGTGACGCTGGCGCTGTCGTAGGAACTGGTGCCGGTCAGCGTGCCGCCGGCCACCGTGGCCTTGATCTGCTGCAACTCCAGGCGCCCGGCCGCCAGCACCACCCGCGTGGCGACGTTGCGCAGCGGCGCCAGCGCATCGGTGCCGAAGTCGAGTTCGTCGATCGCCACCTGCACGTCGGCGTCCATCGCCTGCAGCGACGGCAGGTCGAATTCGCGCTGCGGCAGCACACGGCCGGCCGGCGGCGCCGGTGTCGCCGAGCGCGCCGCGACCGTGCCGCCGGTGGCCGCGCCGACGGCGGGGCCCAGGTCGGCCAGGGCGAGCCGCTTGCCGGTCACCTTGCCCGTCAGCTTCGGCATCTCGGCACGCGTGTCGTAGGTGAACTCGCCGCCGAGCCGGCTCTTGCCGATGCTCACCCGGCGTGCGGTCAAGTGCCACAGGCCTGCGTCATGGGCCAGATGGCCTTCGAGGTCGAAGGGAGGCGTCTGCGGCAGCGTCACCCCCAGCGGCGCGCCGACGCGAGCCAGCGAAGGGCCACCGAACTTCAGTTCACCGTCGAGGCGCCGCGCGCCCAGCAAGGCACCGGCGCGGCCGTCGAACAGCACCCGCGCCGCGCCGACCTGGCCTTCCACCCGCAGTGCGATGTCGGCTCCGGCCACGTCGGCCACCAGCGGCATTGCGCCGCCGGCTACCACGGCCAGCCGCAACGGCAGGTCGTCCCACTGGCCTGCCACGCGTGCGCGCCAGCCGGCCTTGGCGCGCGCAGCAGGGTCGTCGCCTTCGCCGCCGGCGATGGTGACGTCCAGTTGCGTGGCCAGCGGAACGTCGTCGACGACGATGTGCCCGGCGCCGACCCACAGGGTGTCGATGCGCGGCAGTTCGGCGGGGTTCTTGTCGTCGGCTGGCGGCGGTGTTTCGCCGCGAGCGATGGGCCCGATCTGCCAGCTGGCTCGGCCGTCGGCATCGCGCAGCAGGTTCATGTCAAGGGAGCGGGCGTCGAGGGCGGTCAGACGCAATGGCGCGCTGCCGCGCCACCAGCGCCAGGCGTCGGACCAGCGCCACGCCAGGCGCAGATCTTGGCCGCTCAGCAGGTGCGGCGCGGTCGGGCCGGGCGCGGCGCCCACGGTGAGTGCGCCCACGCTCAGGCTCGGGCTGCCGAACAGTTTCAGTGCGAAGCCGTCGGTGGGGTCGGTGGTGCCGCCGAAGGCCACCGGCACGCCGGCCGCGCGCGCCATGGCACGTTCCATCGGCCCGCGCAGGAACGGCCAGCCGCGCGATTCCGCAATTGCCACGGCGGCGATCGTCACCAAGCTCAGCGCGCCGAACGACCACGCGGCGACTTTCCAACGCGTGAAATGGTGGACGCGCCGATCTTGTGATGTCGGCATGGGCGCTGGCGGAAGGGGCATACGCAAGCTTGAACGCCGGCGTGGCTGACGAAGATCGGCGCACGCGAGGAGCCGAAGTCGGCATTGGCCTACAACGCCGGTGGTTGCGGCGCAGTCGAATCAGTGCCAGACACCGAGACCTAGCGATGCCCAAGCCGACGAACACGCTCATCTCGCCCAGCCCGACGCCCGAGGTAGCGAGCCAGCCCGATCCCGTCATCCGGCAGGCCAAGCGCGACATCGACGCCGGCTTGGTGGACACCGACATGCGCCAGACGCCCGGCCTCGACGCCGAGCGCCGCAAGCAGCTGGTGCCGACACCGACGGTGCCTTCCGACGGCCACGCGACAAGCACGCCGGGGCGCAAACCGACATCCCAGCCGAGTGCGCCGACCCGGCGCGTCAGGGGCGCCGCTCCTGCGGCCCTGCCGCACCCCACCCACCCACCAAGGAGATCCAAATGACCACCGTGTCCGACATCATGAGTCGCAACGTCAAGACCATCGAGCCGCAGCACAGCCTGCGCGAGGCGGCCGATTGGATGAAACAACTCGATGTCGGGGCGTTGCCGGTGACCGATGGCCGCACACTGCTGGGCATCGTCACCGACCGCGACATCACCGTCCGCGGTGTCGCAGCCGGCCTGGTGCCCGACACGGCCAGCGTGTCGGACGTGATGACGGCCGACCCGCTGTTCTGCACGCCCGAGAAGGGCGTCGACGAAGTGATGCAGATGATGGGCGAGCACCAGCTGCGCCGCCTGCCGGTGCTGGACAAGGGCCTGCTGGTGGGCATCGTCTCGCTGGCCGATCTGGCGCGGCGCCAGGGCGGCCACATCGACCGCGTGGTGCGCGAGATCTCCGACCCCGCCACGGGCGATGCCGTTGTCGTCGCCCACGCGCCAGCCGGTTCTTGAGCCGATGAAAGCCACTGCCACTCGCTACCGCCGCCTGCGGGATGCGCGCGCGACCGCGGCGCTGGTGTCGGCGCTTGGCGCCGCACTGCTGCTCGGCGGCTGCGGCGAGGCCACCAAGCTGCCCCCCGCTGCCGACACGGGCCCGCGCCCGCAACTGGTGGAGCCGGTCAAGACACTGCTGCCGACCGTGAACATCGCGCCGGCGGTCGGTTGGGCGCAGGGCCAGATGCCCGTGCCGGCAGCCGGCCTGGCCGTCACGCCGCTGGCCACTGGGCTGTCGCACCCGCGCTGGGTGACGGTGCTGCCCAACGGCGATGTGCTGGTGGCCGAGAGCAACGCCCCGCCCCGGCCGGACGAGGGAAAGGGTATCAAGGGCTGGGCGATGAAGCTGGTGATGGGGCGTGCCGGTGCCGGTGTGCCGAGCGCCAACCGCATCACGCTCCTGCGCGACGCCGACGGTGACGGCGTTGCCGAAACGCGCAGCGTGCTGCTCGAGAACCTGAACTCGCCCTTCGGTATGGTGCTGGTCGACGACAAGCTGTACGTGGCCAACACCGACGCGGTGATCGAGTTTGCCTACACCCCGGGCATGTCCCGGATCGACGGCCCCGGCCGCCGCCTGACTGAGCTGCCCGCCGGCACCCGCAACCACCACTGGACCAAGAGCCTGATCGCCAGCCCCGACGGCAGCAAGCTGTACGCCACCGTCGGCAGCAACAGCAACATCGCCGAGAACGGCCTGGCCGAGGAGGAGGGCCGTGCCGCGATCTGGGAGATCGACCGCGCCAGCGGCAACAAGCGCTTGTATGCGACCGGCCTGCGCAACCCGAACGGCATGGCGTGGACGGCCGACGGGGTGTTGTGGACGGTAGTCAACGAACGCGACGAGCTCGGCAGCGACCTGGTGCCCGACTACCTGACCAGCGTGCGCGACGGCGGCTTTTACGGCTGGCCGTGGAGCTACTACGGCGGCAACGTCGACACCCGCGTCGAGCCGGCGCGGCCCGAGATGGTGACGCGTGCACTGGTGCCGGCCTACGCGCTCGGCGCACACGTCGCGCCGCTGGGGCTGGCAGCGGCGGGCTACGGGCCGCTGCCTGCCGCACTGGGCGGGGCGCCGGCGGTGATTCCGGCTGCGCCCGGTGCGGTCCAAGGCATGTTCGTCGGCCTGCATGGCTCTTGGAACCGCAGGCCGCACGCGGGCTACAAGGTGGTCTACGTGCCGTTCAGTGGCGCAAAGCCGAACGGCCAGCCGGTCGATGTGCTGACCGGTTTCGTCAACGCCCAAGGCAATGCGATGGGCCGCCCGGTCGGTGTCGCGGTCGATGCGCGGGGTGGCCTGCTGGTGGCCGACGACGTCGGCAATGCGGTCTGGCGGGTGACGGCGAAGTAGGGCTGGGTGGCCCCAGTGCCGGCTATGGCCGCTGGCCTGTCGCCAAGTCCTGCGCGCGGCGGCTGGCCACGAAGCCGACCGCCATCAGGTCGCCGAGACGCCTGGTTCAGTGGAAAAAAGGTGCCCGACCACGCAACGTTCGCGTGGTCGGGCACGAGCCCGTTGCCGGGCTTTCAAAGACCCCTGGTCAGGGTCGGAGGGATCGGCCGGCGTCGCCGGCAGCGGATGCGATGTGCGGCGGCGCGGCCGGCATCACAAGCGCGGCCGCGAACATCGCGCCGAAGATGCCCGCGCAAAGCGCGTGGCTCAGTCGTTCCAGCGAGAGGGAGCGGTGCAGCAGGCTCATCGTCAGACCGCCTGGAGCGCAGGCCGCAGCGCCGCGTCGATCTGCCGCACCAGCGCATGCCCTAGAAACAGCTGCGCCTCGTGCACGCGCATCGGGTTGTCTTCCGCCACGGCCAGGCAGACGTCGGTGCGCGTGCGCACCGCGCCGCCACCGGCCCCGACGATCGCCACGTTGGCCATGCCCAGGCGGTGCGCCATGGACACCGCACGCAGCAACGGCGCGCCGTCGCCGTGGCCGGCCAGCCACAAGGCAACATCGCCGGCACGGCCGGTGGCCTCGATGAAGCGGGTCGCGCCCTGCTCGGCAGTGAAGGGTGTGGCGCGCTGCCGCGCGATGCCCGTCCAGCGGCCCGAGCGCCGGTTGATCTCGCCGGCCAGCAAGGCAGCGACCTGCTGGCTCGAACCGTGGCCGAGCAAGAGCAACTGGCCACCGTGGCGCAGCAGGTCGGCGGTCAGTGCCACGGCATCGTCGATCGCGCCGCGCAGCGCTTCGAACTGCGCGAACAGGCGCCGGTGCGGCGAGAGCTCGCGCCCGAAGTCCCCCGACCGCGCCGGCTCGACGGGTTGCTGGGTGGCCGTAGACGGCCAGAGCAGGCCGCCGAGGGCCGAAACGGGTGTGCTCATTCGTGGGGCCTTGGCAATGGTGTCGACAACATGCGGGGCATCGTGAACGGGGCTGCTGCCAGCGTCGGTGCGCTATCGCACAGAGGGCGCACACGCGCCCTCCGGCGTGATCCGCACGCCTTGTGCGCCGTCCATCAGTCGGTACCCAGGTCGGCGAGCAACTCGCCCCTGTGGATCGCCATCTGGGTGCCCAGTGCCAACAGGTCGACACCAGTGCCCGGCGCCCGGGCCAGCAGGCCGCGCTCCTCTTCGTCGAAGTGGCGCATAACGCGCGCCGCCAGCCCCTGCAAGGCTTCGAGCCGGTTGGGCCACGGTGCTTGTTGCCCCGACAGTTGTTCGAGCGCGCGCTCAAACTCGGCATGCTCGGCAACGGCAGCCTGCGCATCCGCACCAGCCTCGCGCAGCACCGGGTACAGCGAGGCGACCTCGATCGCACCGTGAGCCCGCAGCCGCAGCGCCAGCCGCGACAACAGGCCCTGACGGTCGGCCTCGCTGGTGTCGGCGCGCAGCGCGGCCAGCAGCGCGTCGAAGCCGGCGCGGATGCTCTTGTGGTCGTCCTTCACCAACTCGATGGCGTTCTGCGTCGTGGGTGCGGCGATGGCTTGGGTCACGTCGGCCATGGGTTCTCCTGAAAGTTGCAAGCAGCTCGGATGAGGGGGGGTCCAGCCCGCATGCGCCGGTGCTCAGTGCGGGGGCGCACAGGGCACCGTCAGACCCCGGGGCCGACGGCGCGTCGCATCGTCGGGTCCGCCTCGGGTGTCGGGGCTGCCGAGCGGGCTTTGCTGACCAGCAGGCCGGCGATCAGCATCTGCACCGCCGGCTGGCTGAGCTGCCCGACCACCCAGCCCATCGCCTGCCGCGTGCTGCGGGTGGCGTGCACGCGCAGCGGGCGCCAGCGCCAGGGTTGCGACCACGCCAGCGCCGCGCCGGCGGCGGCACCCAGGCCGATGGCGGCCAGCGGGTGGCGGCGGATCAGCGGCCGCACGTTGGCAGCGCCGAGTTCGCCGACGACGGTGGCCGTCTCGCGCCAAGGGTGGCGGCGCCACCACGTGCCCAGGCCGTGTTCGACGGCCATCAACACCGGGGCCAGCGGACCACGGCGCGTCCACAGCCGCCATTGCGCGCGCCAGCGCCGCGGTGTCGTCCACGCACCGCTGGCAGCGATGCCCGTCGCGGGCGCATCAGCGTCTTGTGCCGGCGCCGGCAGCAGCAGCCGCGCGAGACGCGCTCGCGATGCCATCAGCCGGCCGAGAGCCACCTCGTGCGGGGTGATCTCGCTCATCGTGACTGCTCTTGGGTGACCGCGCGCCACAGTTCGCGGTCGGCGGCCCACTGCTGTTTCAGCGTGGCGAAGCTCTCGTCGTTGGCCGACGCGTGCAGCGCCCAGGCACACCCCAACGCCACCAGTGCCGGCAACGCCGGCACGCACCACAGCAACAGCGGCGATGGCATCGCCGAAGCGGGGATCGCGGCGGCCAGCATCACCGCCACACCGGCCATGCCCACGGCCACCGCGGCAGCCAGCAACCCCACACCGACCAGCAGCGCCTGGCGGCGCAAGCGCGCGCCTAGGCCGGCCACCTCGACCGCCGCCAGCTCGGCATAAGCGCCGGCATGTTCGGCCAAAAGTTCAGGCTGAGTCGCCAGCGTCTTGAACAGCGGGTGGATCATGTCGATGGCCGGGTGGTGATGGCTGATGGCGGCTACTGGATCAAGCCGTTCTTCAGTGCGTAGTACGTCAGGTCGCTGTTGCTGGCCAGCTTGAGCTTCTCGAGCACCCGCGTGCGGTAGGTGCTGACGGTCTTGACGCTGAGGAACATTGCCTTGGCCATGTTGCCGATGGTCTCGCCCTTGGCCAGGCGCAAGAAGACTTGCAGTTCGCGCTCGGAGAGCTGGTCGTGGGGCGGCTTGTCGCCGTCGCCGCTCAGGCCGTCGGCCAGCAACTCGGCCACCGCCGGGCTGATGTACTTGCGGCCGCGGTAGACGGTGCGAATGGCGGTCGCGATCTCTTCCGGATCGCATTCCTTGTTCAGGTAGCCGCTGGCGCCCTGGCGCAGCAGCGTGGTGGCGTAGTGGCTTTCGGGGAATCCGCTCAGCACCAGCACCGGCAGGTCGGGGAAGCGCGCCTTGATCGCGGCCAGCGCGTCGATGCCGCTCTGGTCGGGCATCGAGATGTCCATCAGCAGCACATCGACATCGCCGCCGCGCGCGAGTTCCAGCGCCTCGCGGCCGTTGCAGGCTTCGCCGGTGACGCGAAGGTCCACGTTGTCCGACAGAAAACGGCGCAAGCCGTCGCGAACGATCGCGTGGTCATCTGCGATGCCGATTCGGATCATGGTGTTTTCTCCTGCGCTCTACAGCGCCGTTCGGTGCGTGTGCAGCACACGTTAGCAGCGGCCTCGCGCGCATTCGATAAGACGTGTCCTACACGCCGATCACCCTTGCCGTCGGCACCTCGCCACTTCCTACAGCGCTGCGCAGCCAGCGACTACAGACCGGCGCCGGTGTGGTTCCTAAAGTCTGTTCACGGACCGCGAAACCGGGCTGGCTCATCGACAGCCCAGGCAGTCTGCCAACTTCACAAGCCACGAGGAGATTCAACATGAATTGGGACCGGATCGAAGGCAACTGGAAGCAGCTCAAGGGCAAGCTCAACGAGCAGTGGGGCAAGTTGACCGACGACGACCTCGACGTCGTGGCCGGCCGCCGTGACCAGCTCTCGGGCAAGGTCCAGGAGCGCTACGGCATCGCCAAGGACGAGGCCGAAACGCAGATCGCCGCCTGGGAACGCAGCGCTACCGACGACTGGTTCAAGCCCAGCGACAAGCACCACGCCAACTAGCGCTGAGCCGGCAGCATTGCCGCCAGCAGTTCATACCTCGTCCCTTAACCCATCGCACTGGAGATACACCATGAAATTCACCACCGTCCTCGTTGCCGCCGCTGCCGCGGTGACCCTCATCACCACCACCGGTTGCGCTGTCGGGCGCGATCAAGAGTCCGTCGGTGCCTACATCGATGACGCGACGCTGACGACCCGCGTCAAGTCGAAGTTCGCTGCCGACCCGACCGTCAGCGCCATGTCCATCAGCGTCGAGACGCTGAAGGGCCAGGTCCAGCTGTCGGGCTTCGCCAAGTCAGCGGAAGAAAAGTCACAAGCCGGGGTATTGGCCCGCAACACCTCCGGCGTCCAGAGCGTCCGCAACGACATCATCGTGCGTTGATATCGGCCCCCGTGCCGGTGTCTTGCCACCCGCGCTCGCATTTACGCGGCGCGGGTGGCTTTTTCTTGGGCGGGCCGACAACCGTGCCGGTCAAACAAACGCCGCCGCAACGATGCCCGTCGCCAAGCCCCAGGCCATACCCTGCAGCGAATGTCCGCTGCGATCGCTGAAGCTGTTTTCGCCCGTCAGCACGCCCGAATTGAAGCTGATCGAATCGCTGCGCGGCGTTCAGGTGACCAAGCCGGCCGGCCACACGCTGATCGCCGAAGGGCAGGAGAACCCGCCACTGCTCACGCTGCTCGGCGGCTGGGCTTTCCGCTTCAAGACGCTGGCCAACGGGCAGCGCCAGATCCTCAACTTCCTGCTGCCGGGCGACCTGATCGGCTTGCAGCAGCGGCTGGCCGAAAACGCGGTCCACGGTGTCGAGGCGTTGACGGAGGTCTGGCTGTGTCCCTTCCAGCGCGACGCGCTGTGGCAGCTGCACCGCGAAGCGCCGGCGCTCGGCTACGGGCTGACCTGGCTGTCGGCGCAGGAAGAAGCGCTGGTTGACGACCACCTGCTGTCGGTCGGGCGACGCAGCGCCGAGTCGCGGCTGGCGGCGCTGCTGGTGTGGCTGTTCAAGCGCGCCGCAGCCGTGATGCCGGTGCCCGAGGAGGGTGGCCCGATCAGGGCGGTGCCGTTCCCGCTGACCCAGCAGCACATTGCCGACGCGCTCGGGTTGTCGCTGGTGCACACCCATCGCACGCTGCGCAAGATGGCCGTTCGCGGCCTGTACCGGATCGAGGACGGAGAACTGCGCCTGGGCGACCCCACGGCGCTGGTCCATCTGGCCGAGCTGTGGGGCGACGGCCGCCCGCCGCTAAGGCCGATGCTGTGATCTGCTTCACGATCCGCCGGCCGTGCGGGGTTTGTGCTGATCCGTGTCGGGGCGCTTTCCTACAGGAACCGCACGCGGGCCGACCTACACTTTTCGTCGACCGCGGGCCCAGCTGCCTCGCGGATCCGCCGTAAACATGCTCAAAGCGTTCATCGTCGAAGACAGCCCTGTGATCCGGGAGAACCTGGTCGCTACCCTGGAAGAAATGGTGCCGCTCAAGGTGGTGGGCTTCGCTGACAGCGAGCGCGCCGCGTCGGACTGGCTGGACCAAGCGGGCAACGACTGCGACCTGGTCATCGTCGACCTATTTCTGCGTCAGGGCTCGGGCATCCACGTGCTTGAACACCTGCGCAAGAGCGATAGTCTGGCCGACCGCGTGGTGCTGACCAACTACGCCACCCCCGACGTACGCCGCCAGTGTCTGGCACTGGGCGCCAGCCAAGTGTTCGACAAGTCGGGCGAGATCGACGCGCTGATCGAACACTGCCTGCTGCTGGCTGACCGCAGCAGTGCACCGCCAGTGGCGCCGAACGGATCGGGCGCGCTCGGCCCCAGCGCTGACTGACGTGGCCGCACCGGCCGACGCAGCCCGCGCTGCGGATCGTTCCGGCCGCCTGTTGTGGTTTGCCCGTTCGTCGATCGCGCCACCGCTCGTCATCGCGCTGGCCTGCCTGTTCATCGTGGTCAACGAGGCCGGATACCGGATGGTCACCGCGATCACCGAGGGTCGCGACGAAGCCGTTGCCGCGCGGATCGCGCTCGGCCGCGTCCGCGGCACGATCCTGGCCGCCGAATCGGCGCAGAAGGGCCTGCTGCTGACCGATCGGCCGGTCTATCGCGAGAACTTCAAGCTCGCGCTGGCCAGTGCGGGTGTGGCCATCGAGGAGGTGCGGCGCCTGACCGTCAAGCGCCCGCAGGAAGCGGAAGCCGTCCGCCTGATGCTCGAAGCCGCCGGCGGCAAGCTGTCGGAGATGCAGGAGACCATCAACCGATTCGATGCCGGCAACCGCAACGCGGCGATCGAGCTGACTCTGGCGGACGTCGGCCGCGAGCAGATGGCCGAGATCGACCTCCGCATCAACGCGCTGGCCCAGGCGCAGATCCAAGAGCTGCGCGGGGCCGGCGCAAGGCGCGACCGCGTGCTGCTGTACAGCCGCTTCAGCATCCTGGCGCTGGTAGTGTCGTGCCTGGTGGCCGGGCTGACGGCGATCGGGCTGATGCGCCGCCGCGAGGCCGAGCGCCTGGCCTACCTGGCTTCGTTGCGCTCTGCGCGCGACAAGCTCGAAGAGACGGTGGCCGCGCGCACACACGACCTGAGCGACCTGACGCGTCACCTGCAAACGGTGCGCGAAGAAGAGCGCGGCTATCTGGCGCGCGAGTTGCACGACGAACTCGGCGGCCTGCTGACGGCCGCCAAGCTGGACCTGGCGCGCATGCGCTCGCGGCTGGTGCACGCCGGGCCCGAGGTGGCGGAGCGCGTGGCCCACCTGCACGCCACGCTGGACGCAGGCATTGCGCTGAAGCGCCGCATCATCGAGAACCTGCGACCCTCGTCGCTGGACCACCTGGGATTGGGCCCGGCGCTGCGCATCCTGTGCAGAGAGTGGTCGGCCGGCAGCGACATACCGGTCGAGCTGGAAGTGGAAGAACTCAGCCTGCCGCCCGAGCACGCATTGGTCGTCTACCGGTTGGTGCAGGAGGCGCTGACCAACATCGCCAAGCACGCGCAGGCCAGCCAGGTCAGCGTGCGGCTGACCACGGCGGGCGACCAGGCGCTGGTGCAGGTGCGCGACGACGGCCACGGCTTGGTGGCTGACCAACGCGCGCTCGGCCACGGGCTGACGGGGATGCGCTTTCGCGTGGCCTCGATCGGCGGGCAGCTGACGGTCGAATCCGAGCCCGCTCAGGGCACGACCATCCGGGCCCGGATGCCGCTGCAGAAGTGAGCGGCAAGCGCGTGTGTGTCGGAGCCCTCCGACATGGCCGCGCGCCCCGCGCTGACGCTTTCCGCGGGAACCCCGCGCGACGATGCTTTCGATGCCGGGCCTTCGCTGACCGAAGCCCGCCCAACCGAAAGAGCGACATGAGCAGCAGCCCCAGCTTCCCGTCCAGCCACGCCGCGCACACGTCGGCGGGCCGCCTGACGACCTTCACCGCCGTGGCTGCCGTGCTGGCCGCAATGGGGCTCACGGCGGCCGATTCGGCCTTCGGTTCGGCCGACGCGGCCGCAATCGCTGCCATCCAGGCCGCCATCGACACGCCCTGCATCGCCACCCCCAGCCCCACCCGCCCCACCCGCCCCTGACCGCTTCGGAGAACGACCATGAGCACACGCACTGCCACCACCCGCCCTCACGACAAGGACAGCACCACCGAAAGGCTGACGCTCGACCCAGCCGGCCTGGAGGCCGCCCGCCGCGACGTCGCCGACGGTGCCATGACGCCAGCGTACGGCCCTTGGCGCGAGGACGTGATCAAGCTGCTCAACGACTCGCTGGCCACGGAGCTGGTGTGCGTGCTGCGGTACCGCCGCCACTACTTCACCGCTGCCGGCCTCGCGTCGCCGGCGATCGCCGCCGAGTTCCTGATGCACGCCAACGACGAACTGGCGCATGCCGACAAGATCGCCGAACGCATCGTCCAGCTCGGCGGTGAGCCCGACTTCAACCCGAATGGGCTGCTCGATCGCAGCCACGCCGAGTACGACGACGCCACCGACTTGCAGGCAATGATCCGTTCGAACCTGATCGCCGAACGGGTGGCGGTGGAAACCTATCGCCAGATGGTCCACCTGCTGACCGACAAGGACCCGACGACGCGGCGCATGCTGGAAGAGATCCTGGCCGACGAGGAAGAGCACGCCGACGAGTTGAGCGACTGGCTCGAGCGCTAGGCGCCGGGCGACAGCGAGACCTTCATGAGCCCCTCCGACCCTTCGAACACAGCGAACGCGGCCGCCGCCGGCGACCCGGACGGCGCCATGCTGGCCGGATTGCCCGCTGCCGACGACACGAGCACCACGTTGCCGTCGGAGGTGATGTCATTCGGCACCTTCAAGCCGGTTGGCCATGTGCTCGTCGGCATTGCCAACAGCAGCGCGACCAGCGCACTCGAGCACGCGCTGTTCCGCGCCGGCTTCGAAAGCGGCCTGGTCTGGATCACGCCCACCGAAAGCGCCGAAGAACTGCAGGCGCTGATCGACAACGCCAGCCCGTTGGCCGGCTTCGGCTACGAGATCACCCTGATGCGCCGCTACGTCGAGCTGTCGCACAGCGGCCACCGCTGGCTGCTGGTCAAGATCGACAGCGACGAACAAGCTCAGGCGGTTGGCGATGCCGCGCGTGAGGCCGGCGCGACGCTGGCCGTTCGCTATGGCCGTCTGGTGGTCGAAGAGTTGATTTGAACCACCCCGGCAGCGGCTTGGCCGCTGCCCTCTCACGGCGACGCCGGCGACGGACCGGCAGAGCCGGTTCCCTGGCGTGTGCTTGGGGCCGCGAGGTCAGACTCGGGCCGTGACACTCACATCCACCGTCAGCCCGGCAAACGCGCTCTTCTCGCCGTACCAGGCGCCAGCCAGCGGCACGACCTCGGCCGCCTCGCGGCCGACCGCGACGCGGATCAGGTCGTGTCCGCCGATCAGGTTGTTGGTCGGGTCGGCCGGGAACCAGCCGCAGTCGGGCAGGTAGCACTGCACCCAGGCGTGGGTGGCGCCTCCACCCACATTCGCGCCGTTGTTGCCAGTGCCCGCCAGTGGCGGCACGTACAGGTAGCCGGAGACGAAGCGCGCGGCAATGCCCAGGTGGCGCAGCGCGTCGATCATCAGGGTGGCGAAGTCGCGGCATGAGCCCGAGCACAGTTGCAGCGTCTGTTGGGGCGTCTGCACGCCTTCTTCGTCGCGCGCGCGGTACTCGAAGCTGTCGCGGATGGCCTGCGTCATCGCGGCAATGGTTTCGCGCGGGCCCGCCGCTGCGTGACTCGGCGGCAAGCCCTGGCGCTGGCTCTGCAGCTGGCCGCTGGACGATGCCCCGAGGCCGGCGTTGGCAAACGGCTGCGCCCACGCGCGCAGCACATGCCCGGGGTCGGCGTACGACGGCAGCAGGAAGGGCTGCAGTGCCAGCATTTCGGCATTGCCGTAAGCCGGCGGCATCCACGACGACTCGGCGTCGGTGGGCAGGCCGAACGAGCCAGAGCCCAGGTGGTCGACGGTGAACATTGTCGTGATCACGAGGTGGTCGGCATCGCCGCTGGGCAGCACGTGCGCGATCGAATTGCCATACACGTCGTGCAACAGGTCGATGCGCTGCGCGCCCGGTTCGACCGTCAGGTCGGTGGCCAGCACGCGCATGTCGTGGCCGTCGCGCGGGCGGAACAGCAGCCGGTGCTGGCCGAAGCCGACCGGCTTGTTGAAGCGGTACTCGGTGCGGTGCACGATGTCGTAGATCACGGCTTTCTCTCCCTGCGATTCTGAACAAGACAACCCGAGATCTTGAGGCCTGCAGGCCGGCGCGCTATCGGCCCGCGGCGGCGCACGGTGTCGGCACCGCCCTACACCCGCGACGGCACTGCGCCATCGTCCTACAACGCGGTGCTGACCCGGCCGATGCCAGCGGCGCAAGCGGCCCGGCACGATGGCGTGCATCGACAACCCGTCGACCCAACCCATCGAGGAGCCGATCATGTGGAAGAAGCTGGCCCTGCTCGCCACCGTGGCGAGCGTTGTGACCCAAGTCGTGCGCTACTGGAACCAGGCCGGTCCCAAGACCGCCGCCCAGCGCAAGCGCCAGGCTCGGCAGGACGTGAACCGCTGGGAAGACGAAGGCGGCAACCTGCGGCCGGACACCGCCAAGGACACACCAGCGCGGTCGTAGGGGCGGCGCGCAAAGCCGCATCGTCGCGCACACGCGACGTTGCGGCTTTGGCGCCGAACCGAGTTGAACCGCGCGCCCAAGCGGGGCTGGCCGCCGATGTCGACCGGCGCTCCATCCTGAGGTCGCCGCCCCTTGCTGACGGTGCCCGATGAGTTGGGGATTTCGCGGGTGGTTGCGCATCAAATGAGGTTGGGCCGGCGTCGCTGTCTCGAGACACTTGCGCGCCCATGAGCGACACGAAAACGCACCCCTCCTCGACCCCCGGCGCTGACGGCACACGACGCTATGTCTTGGCCCTTTCCCGCCTGGCGCCTGACGCGTCGGCCACGGTCGTTGCGGACATCTTCAAGCGCGCCCGCGACCGCCACCGCGAGTTGGACATCTTCGGCGCCATGCTGTTCGATGGCGAGCGCTTCGGCGTCTTGCTGTGCGGCGCGCCTGCGTTGGTCGAGCAGGCACTGGATGCGCTGACGGTCGATCCGCGGCAGGCGTTGCCGGTGGTGCTGGCCGATGGCCCGAGCGCGCCACCGTGGGCGGGGGGCGGCTGGCGCTCGGGTTGGAGTGAGCCGGACGGGCTGGCACCGTTGGCGGCAGCCGACGCGCCGCGCGACGGCGCAGCGCTGCAAGCCTGGCGGGTCTTGATCGGCACCAGCGATCTGCTGTAGCGCGAACTGCATATCGCGACTAGCTCGACCGCGTGGTGGAGCTAACGGCGAAACCGGGCTCATGGCCCGGTTTCGCGCACCAAAGGCGTGTGACGCGCCTGGTCAACCAGGCCGCCCACCCCAGCCGTTTCAGCTGTCGCGGCGGCGTGAGGACGCCAGCATCACGAGGCCGGTGATCAGTGCGCCGGCTGCAGCGGCGATCAGGACCGACTTGATCGGCTGGTCGGACACATAGCGTTCGGTGCGCACCTTCGCGGCAACCGCTTCGTCGCGCACGGTTGAAGCGGCGTGGCGGGCTTGGTCGGACTGGCGCTCGACCCACGCACGCACCAAGTCGCCGACGCGGGCGGCTTCCTGCGACGCGGCGTCGCCGATCTGGCGCGCGGACTGGCTGGCTTGGTCCTTCAGCGCATGGGCGCTGTCGGAGAGCGAACGCACGCTGCTGTCGGCTGCCTTGTACAGATCGCTGGAGGACTCGGCGACCTTGTCTTCTAGGGTGGTGGTGTGGTTCATGACTAACTCCAAAAATGAAAGGGTTGGTAGGGAGCGGACACGTGCGGGTACGTCGCTCTCAACCTGACTTGCGGAACATGTTCACCAGGAAGCTGCCGATGGCCAGCACCAGGAAAACGACGAACAGGATTTGGGCAATGCTCGAAGCACCGGCCGCCAAGCCGGTGAAGCCGAACAAGGCGGCGATCAGTGCGATCACGAAGAACACGACGGCGTAGTGCAGCATGACGGTCTCCTCTGGAGGGTTTGCGGTGCGTCAGCGGGATTGCTGATGTGGGCCAGTGTCCGCAGCGGCGAGCCCCGGCGCGACTGGAGGGCGTCGCGTGCGGCTGTAGTCGGCTTGGATGCGGCCGCGTAGGACAACGCGCAAGGCCGGGGGCGTCAGGCACGTGGCGGGTGGTTCAGCCCAGCAGCAACGGGTTTCGCTGCCAGAGCGAGAAGTTCGACACCCCGGCAAAGCTGACCCATCCCAGCAATGGCAAAAGCAACCCACCGGCGAGCGGACGGATGCGCCAGAAAGCCGCTACCGAGGCAGCCACCAACAGCCACAGCAGCGCCAGCTCGGGCAGTGCAAGGCCGCCTTGGCGCGCGCCGAAGAACAGCCAGCTCCAGCCCGCGTTGGCGACCCGTTGCGCCACGAACACGAAGATCGCCGTGCGGCGCCGCGAGCCCGCCGGCGAACGCCAGACGATGACCGCGGCGACCGCGATCAGCAGGTAGAGCGTCGTCCACACCGGCCCGAACACCGCCGCAGGTGGCGCTCACGCGGACTTGTCGAGCTGGGCATAGAAGCCGGCGGCGTTGCGGGCGGCCAGGCCGCCGATCACCGCGGTAGCGGCCACCGCCAGCGGCAGGATCCAGCTGCCGGCGCGCCGGGCGTGGCCGGTCACGCGCCTTAGCCGTGCAGCCGCGAACTGCGGGGCACGCACGCGAGCAGGAAATCCATCTGGTCGGCCAGGATGCGGCGGCCGCGCAGGATCATGTCCTCGTGCAGGTTGGGCACGTAGGGCAGGTACATCAGCGACATGCGCGCTTCCTCGGGCAGGCGGTTGCCCTTCTGGCCGTTGCAGGCGCGGCAGGCGGTGATGCAGTTCATCCAGGTGTCGCCACCCCCGCGGGACACCGGCACGATGTGCTCGCGCGTCAACTCGTCGAAGTGGAAATGGTGCCCGCAGTAGGCGCAGACACGGCGGTCGCGCGAGAACAGTTTCGGGTTGCTGAGGGCGGGTGCCTGGCGCCAGGCACGCGTGGGGACGGCACCGCGCACGGCCACGATCGGGTGTAGTTCGATACGCGACTGCAAGCCGGTGGTGCGCTGCATGCCACCCCGCAGCACGTGGAAGGTAAGGCCGAGCGTCCATGCCACGCTGTCACTGGCGTAGATAACGGCCGCCTCGCGTGGGCTGATCCACGCTTGGGGGCGGCCCGAGATGTCGAGCTGCAAGACGTCCACACCGCGAGCGTAGCCGATTCGTGCGACGCGCTACTTTTAGGAGCCACAGCCTAGAAATAGGCTGCAACCGCCAGCCCACGCGAAGGCGGGCGTGCGCAAAATAGAACGGTCGTTCTTTTCTGCCCTGGCTGCTCACCCCAAACACCCGCCGCTGCCGATGAACCCCGCTTCCCCCAAGGCCCTGCACAAGGGCCAGGCCACCCGCGCCGCGATCCTCGACGCTGCGCTCGGGCTGGCGTCGCACATTGGGCTGGAAGGCTTGTCGATCGGCGCGCTGGCTTCAGCGATGCAGATGAGCAAGTCCGGTGTCTTCGCGCACTTCGGTTCACGCGAGGAGTTGCAGATCAGCGTTATCCGCGAGTACCACGCACGCTTCGAAGAAGAGGTGTTCTTTCCGGCGATTGCCGAACCACGCGGCCTGGCCCGATTGCGCGCGCTGTTCGAGCGCTGGATCCGCCGCGTCTCGGTCGAGCTGGATTCGGGCTGCATCTACATCAGCGGCGCCGTCGAGTTCGACGACCGGCCGGGCCCGGTGCGCGACGCCTTGGTCTCGATGGTGCGGGCCTGGCACGCGGCAATGGAGCGCGCCATCCGCATCGCCATCGAAGCCGGTGAACTGCGCGCCGACACCGATGCCAACCAGATGCTGTTCGAGATGCACGGCCTGATCCTGGCGCTGCACCACGACGCGCGTTTCCTGCGCAACCCCGGCACGCTGGACCGCGCGCGCGCGGGCTTCGAGCGGGTGCTCGAGAACTACCGCGCCGGGGCCGCTGCGCCCGCAGGCGCCATGGCCACCGTGTCGGTGCTGGCCCGCAAGCCGCGCCGCTGACCCGATCCGTCTTCACGCTTATCACTTCAGCCATACCAGGAGTTTCACGATGGCCCAGTACACCCCTCCGCTGCGCGACATGCAGTTCGTGCTGCACGAACTGCTGAAAGTGACCGACACCTACCGCCAGATGCCGCGCCACAAGGACATCGACGTCGATACGTTGAATGCGGTGCTTGAAGAAGGCGGCAAGTTCTGCGCCGAGGTGCTGTTCCCGCTGAACCGCAGCGGCGACGAAGAAGGCTGCACGCTCGACAAGGCGACGCATCAAGTGCACACGCCCAGCGGCTTCAAGGACGCCTACGCGCAGTACGTCCAGGGCGGTTGGCCAGCGCTGTCGGCCGACGTCGAGTACGGCGGGCAAGGCCTGCCGATCGTCGCCAACCAGTGCTTTTTCGAGATGATGAACTCGGCCAACCAGGCGTGGACGATGTACCCAGGCCTGTCCCATGGCGCCTATGAGTGCATCCACGCGCACGGTACCGAAGAGCAGAAGGCTACGTATCTACCGAAGCTGACCAGCGGTGAATGGACCGGCACGATGTGCCTGACCGAGCCGCAATGCGGCACCGACCTGGGCCTGCTGCGGACCAAGGCCGAGCCGTTGGCCGACGGCAGCTACAAGCTGACCGGCCAGAAGATCTTCATCAGCGCCGGCGAACACGATCTGACGCCGAACATCCTGCACCTGGTGCTGGCGCGGCTGCCCGACTCACCGGCCGGCAGCAAAGGCATCAGCCTGTTCGTGGTGCCGAAGTTCATGGTCAACGCCGACGGCAGCCTGGGCGAGCGCAACGCCATCACCTGCGGCGCCATCGAACACAAGATGGGCATCAAGGCCAGCGCGACCTGCCAGATGAACCTGGACGGCGCTGTCGGCACGCTCGTCGGCCAGCCGCACAAGGGCCTGGCGGCCATGTTCGTGATGATGAACGCGGCGCGGCTGGGCGTCGGCAACCAGGGCCTGGGCCTGACCGAGGTGGCGTACCAGAACGCCGTGGTCTACGCCAAGGACCGCCTGCAGATGCGCTCGCTGTCCGGCCCCAAGGCGCCGGACAAGCCGGCCGACCCGATCATCGTGCACCCCGATGTGCGCAAGATGCTGCTGACGGCACGCGCCTACGCCGAAGGCGGGCGCGCCTTTGCGGTGCACATCGCGCTGTTGATCGACCGCGAGCTGAACACCGACGACGAGGACGAGCGCAACGCCTGCGCCGATGAGGTCGCGCTGCTGACACCGATCGCCAAGGCCTTCATGACCGACAACGCGTGGATCGCCACCAGCCACTGCATGCAGGTCTACGGCGGCCATGGCTACGTGCGCGAGTGGGGCATGGAGCAGTACGTGCGCGACTCCCGCATCAACATGATCTACGAAGGCACCAACACCATTCAGTCGCTCGACCTGCTGGGCCGCAAGGTCCTCGGCGACAACGGCGCCAAGCTGAAGAAGTTCGGCGCGCGCATTGCCGAGTTCGTCGAAGACGAAGGCACCAACGAAGCGATGCAGGAGTTCGTCAACCCGCTGGCCGAGCTGGGCGACAAGGTCACCAAGCTGACGACCGAACTCGGCATGAAGGCGTTCCAGAACGCCGACGAAGTGGGCGGCGCGGCGGTGGACTACCTGCGCATCGTCGGCCATCTGGCCTACGCGTACTTCTGGGCCCGCATGGCCAAGATTGCCATAGAGAAGCAAGGCAGCGGCGATGCGTTCTACACCGCCAAGCTGCACACCGCGCGCTTCTACTTTGCCAAGCTGCTGCCGGAAACGGCAAGCCTTATCCGCACCGCGCGCAGTGGCGTGGCGCCGCTCCTGGCGATGGACGAGGCGCTGTTCTGAGCGACAAAGTTCTAAAGTCAACACCCCTCAACGAACCTTCAGGAGACAAGACATGAACAAGACCCTCATCACTTCCGTCGTCACGCTGGCTTTCGGCTTCACGGCCAGCGTCGCGTTCGCGCAGGCCAGCCCGGTCGGCGTGTGGAAAACGATCGACGACAAGACCAAGACCGAGCGCGCGCAGGTGCGCATCAGCGAAAACGGGGGCGTCATCAGCGGCAAGCTCGAGAAGTTGCTGGCGGCCGATGCCAAGCAGGACGCCGTCTGCGACAAGTGCAGCGACGACCGCAAGGACAAGGCGCTGATCGGCCTGGAGATCGTCCGCGGCGTCAAGAAGGGCGACGGCGAGGTGTGGGAAGGCGGCACCATCCTGGATGCCGCCGAGGGCAAGGTCTACAAGGTGCGCATGACGCCGATCGAAGGCGGCAAGAAGATGGAAGTGCGTGGCTACGTCGGCATGCCGATGCTCGGCCGCACCCAGACCTGGATTCGTGCTGAGTAAGCTGTTTGATTCGAAGGAACTACCGATGACCCGTTTCCAAGTCCGCAAAGTCGCCGTGCTCGGCGCGGGTGTGATGGGTGCGCAGATTGCGGCGCATCTCGTCAACTGCAAGGTGCCCGTCGTCCTGTTCGATCTGGCCGCGAAAGAAGGCCCGAAGAACGGCATCGTCACCAAGGCCATCGAAGGGCTGAAGAAGCTCAAGCCCGCGCCGCTGGGGGTGCCCGAAGACGCGGCGCTGATCCAGGCCGCGAACTACGACGAGCACCTGGCGTTGCTCGGTGAGTGCGACCTCGTCATTGAGGCGATTGCCGAGCGGCTGGACTGGAAAATGGCGCTGTACGAGAAGATCGCACCGGCCCTGGCGCCACACGCCATTGTTGCCAGCAACACCTCGGGGCTGTCGATCACCAAGCTGGCCGGTGTGATGCCCGAAGCGGTGCGCCCGCGCTTCTGCGGCATCCACTTCTTCAACCCGCCGCGCTACATGGCGCTGGTGGAGTTGATCGCCACCGCCGACACGCAGCCGCAGGTGCTGGACCAGCTCGAAGCCTTCGTCACCACGGGCCTCGGCAAGAGCGTGGTGCGCGCCAAGGACACGCCGAACTTCATCGCCAACCGTGTCGGCATCGCCGGCATGCTGGCGACGATGAAAGAGGCCGAGACCTTCGGGCTGTCGTATGACGTGGTCGATGACCTGACGGGCAAGAAGCTCGGCCGTGCAAGCAGCGGCACGTTCCGCACCGCGGATGTCGTGGGCCTGGACACGATGGCGCACGTCATCAAGACCCTCCAGGACAACCTGGCGGACGACCCCTTCTTCCCCAGTTACGCCACGCCGCCGGTGCTGGCAAAGTTGATCGGCAAAGGCGCGCTCGGCCAGAAGACGGGCGCTGGCTTCTTCAAGAAGGTCGGCAAAGACATCCTGCGCCTCGACGCCGCGACAGAGCAGTACGTGCCCGCAGGCGGCAAGGCCGACGAGATCGTCGCGCGCATGCTGAAGAAGGCGCCGGCCGAACGGCTGAAGCTGCTGCGCGAAAGCACGAACCCGCAGGCCAAGTTCCTCTGGGCCATCCTGCGCGACAGCTTCCATTACGCGGCCGTGCACCTGCACGACATCGCGGAGACCGCGCGCGACGTCGACTTCGCCATGCGCTGGGGCTTCGGCACGGCGCAGGGCCCGTTCGAGTTGTGGCAGCAGGCCGGCTGGCAGCAGGTGGCCGAATGGGTCAAGGCCGACATCGACGCCGGCCTCGCGCTGTCGACGGCGCCGCTGCCGGCGTGGGTGTTCGATGGCCCTGTTCCGGCGAAGGGTGTTCACACCGCAGACGGCTCGTGGAGCCCGTCGAAGAACGCCTACGTGCCGCAGCGCGAGCTGCCGGTCTACACGCGCCAGCACTTTCGCGAGAACGTGGTCGGCTCGGGCGCCACCGCGCCGCTGCAAAGCGGCACCGAGGTCTGGAAGAACGAAGACGCCCGGGTCTGGTCGCCCGACGGCAGCAGTGCTCCAGGGTCGCCTAACGGCGACGTGCTGGTCCTCAGCATCACCGCCAAGCTGCACCTGATCAGCCCGGGTGTGATCGAGGCGATGCTGAAGGCCGTCGAACTGGCCGAAGGCAGCTACAAGGGCCTGGTCATCTGGTCACCCGACGAGATGTTCTCGGCTGGCGCCAACTTGGAGGCGCTGATGCCGATCTTCATGAAGAGCGGCGGCAAGGGCATCCTGCCCGAGGTGAAGAAGCTTCAGGATGCGCTGCTGCGGGTGCGTTATGCCCAGGTGCCTGTGGTGGCTGCCCTTCGCGGCATCGCACTCGGCGGCGGCAACGAGATTGCCCTGCATTGCGCCAGGCGTGTTGCTGCCATGGAAAGCTACATGGGCTTCGTCGAGGTCGGCGTCGGCCTGCTGCCGGCCGGTGGCGGCCTGACGTACGTGGCGCGCCGCGCGGCAGAGATGGCCAGCGCCGGCAATGCCCATGCCGACCTGCTGAAGTTCGTCACCGACGGCTTCACGAGTGCTGCCACTGCCAAGGTCGGCACCAGCGCGATCGAGAGCCGCAGGCTCGGCTACCTGCTGTGGAGCGATGTGATCGTGCCGCACAAGGACGAACTGCTCTACGTCGCGATCCAGCAGGCCCGCTCGATGTTTGACAGCGGCTACCGCGCGCCGAACAAGGCGCTGTTTCCGGTGGCGGGCCGCAGTGCCGTCGCAACCATCATGGGCCAGCTCGCCAATATGCGTGACGGCGGCTTCATCAGCGCACACGACTTCCACATCGGCAAGTTGATCGCCGAAGTGGTGTGCGGCGGCGATGTCGATGCCGGTTCGCTCGTCAACGAGGAATACCTGATGACGATGGAACGCGAACGTTTCTGCGGCCTGTTGGACAACGGCAAAACGCAGGAACGGATCATGGGAATGCTCCAGACCGGCAAGCCGGTGCGGAATTGACCCACCCCCGTAGCGCCTTCGGCGCTGCTCCCTCCAGGGGGCGCCGCCAGCGGTCCGGCAAAGCCGGTCCCGCGGCGCCCGCTTGATGAGTCTGTTGGACATCGAAGGATGAGCATGAAACAAGTTCAAGACGCCTACATCGTCGCCGCCACGCGCACTCCCATCGGCAAGAGCGGACGGGGCTACTTCAAGAACACCCGGCCCGACGACCTGCTGGTCGCCGCGGTGAAGAGCGCGCTGGCGCAGGTGCCGTCGCTGGACCCGAAAGCCATCGAGGACGCAATCATCGGTTGCAGCTTCCCCGAAGGCGAGCAGGGCATGAACATGGCTCGCGTCGCGATGGTGCTGGCGGGGCTGCCGCACTCGGTGGGCGGCGTCACCGTCAACCGCTTCTGTGCCAGCGGCCTGACCGCATTGCAGATGGCTGCCGACCGCATCCGCGTCGGCGAGGCCGACGTGATGATCGCCGGCGGCGCCGAGAGCATGAGCATGGTGCCGATGGGCGGCAACAAGCCGAGCTTCAACCCCGAAGTGTTCGCGCGCGACGAAAACGTCGGCATCGCCTACGGCATGGGGCTGACGGCCGAGAAGGTGGCGTTGCAGTGGAAGGTGTCGCGTGAAGACCAGGACGCCTTCGCGCTCGCTTCGCACCAGAAGGCGCTGGCCGGCATGGCGGCGGGCGAGTTCACCGCCGAGATGACGCCGATCAACGTGATCGACCGATCACCCGACCTGGCCAGCGGCGGCACGACGACGAAGACGCGCACCGTCCACCTCGATGAAGGCGCTCGGCCCGACACCTCGCTCGAAGGTCTCGCCAAGCTGCGTCCGGTGTTCGCGGCGAAAGGTAGCGTCACCGCTGGCAACAGCTCGCAGACCAGCGACGGCGCGGGTGCGTTGATCCTGGCCAGCGAGGCCGCCATCAAGCGATTCGACTTGAAGCCGCTGGCCCGCTTCGTCAGCTATGCCGCGCGCGGTGTGGCGCCGGAGATCATGGGCATCGGCCCGATCGAAGCGATCCCCGCCGCCTTGAAGTACGCCGGCCTGAACCTCGACGACATCGGCTGGGTCGAGTTGAACGAAGCGTTCGCTGCACAGGCGCTGGCCGTCATCCGAAGCGTCGGCCTGAACCCCGATCGCGTGAACCCGCTCGGCGGCGCGATCGCGCTCGGGCACCCGCTGGGTGCCACCGGTGCAATCCGCGCCGCCACGGTAGTGCACGCCTTGCACCGCCGCCAGCTGAAGTACGGCATGGTGACGATGTGCGTGGGCATGGGGCAGGGCGCAGCCGGCATCCTGGAACGCGTCTGAACTTTGCGAAAGCGACTCAACATGAGTATCAAGACAGGCACATCGAATGGCGTCGCGCACATCGAGATCGCGCGCCCCGAGAAGAAGAACGCAATCACCGTCGCGATGTACCAGGCGATGAAGGAAGCGCTGGACGCTGCGCGCGCCGACAACAGCGTGCGCGCGGTGCTGATCACCGGCCAACCAGGCATCTTCACCAGCGGCAACGACATCGAGGACTTCATGGCCCGCGCGCCCGGACAGGGCAGCGACGCGATGGATTCGCCGGTGTTCCAGTTCATGCGCGCACTCATCGACTGCGACAAGCCGGTGGTGGCCGCCGTCACCGGTGCCGCCATCGGCATCGGTACGACGCTGCTGCTGCACTGCGACTTCGTCTACGTGTCCGACGAAGCGCGCCTGGCGATGCCCTTCGTGACGCTGGGCCTGGTGCCCGAGTTCGCATCGAGCCTACTGGTGCCGCAGCTGATGGGCCCGCGCCGCGCCGCGCAGACGCTGCTGCTCGGCGAGCCCTTCACGCCCGAGCAGGCGGTCGAGTTCGGCATCGCCAACGCCGTGATTCCCGCCGGCGAGGTCGTCAACCATGCGCGCCGCATTGCCGAGCGCTTCAACGCACTGCCGATGGGCGCGGTGCGCGAAGCCAAGCAACTGCTGAAGGCGCCGCAGCGCGAGGTGGTCTTGCAGACCATCCGCAACGAAGGCGAGATCTTCGCCCGGCGCCTGAAGAGCCCGGAGACGATCGAGGCCTTCCAGGCCTTCTTCCAGAAGCGCAAGCCGGACTTCTCGAAGTTCTGAGCGCACAGCTCCACCGTACGTGTGATGTCGCTGGCCCTGAAGCTTGCGTTGACGCCTTTGCTGGTAGCGCAGGCGCTGCGCACCCGGTCGAAGCTGCCGCGCCTGCCCGAGGCGGCCGGCGAGCGCGACGGCGTGTGGGGTGAAGGCCCGCGGCTGCGTTTGTTGATCCTGGGCGATTCGTCGGCGGCGGGCGTGGGCGTGGGCGAACAACGCCTCGCGCTCGCCGGCCAGTTGGTGCCGTTGTTGGCGCAACAAGCCTCGGCGCAGGTGCACTGGCGCTTGATTGCACAGAGCGGCCTGACGACGGCGCAAACCCTGCTGCGCTTGCAGGCCGAACGCCTGCCGCACTTCGACATCGCGCTCGTCGTCACCGGCGTCAACGATGTCGTCGATCAGGTCCCCAGCCACCACGCGGTGGCCGCGCGCGATGCCCTGGCCAACTGGTTGCGCAACGGTCTGGGCGTGGCCCATGCGGTGTTTGCGCCGCTGCCCCCCGTGCACCAGTTCGCCGGCCTGCCGCAGCCACTGCGTTGGGTGGCCGGCGCCGACGCGCGACGCCACGACCGCGCACTCGCGCGCTGGGTGGCTACACGCAGCGATGTGTCGCGCGTGCACATCCCGCTGGAGCTCAACCGCGGCGTGATGGCCACGGACGGCTTCCACCCGGGCGAGCCGGTCTACCGGCAGACCGCATCGGCTATTGCCGTACACATTGCCCAAGGTGTGTGGCCGCGCATCTCAAACCACACGCGATAACAGGAGACAGCAGCATGACCCGCAGCCTGAAAGGCAAGACCATCGTCATCAGCGGCGCCAGCCGTGGCATCGGCCTGGCGATCGCCAAACGCGCGGCGGCCGACGGCGCCAACATCGTGCTGCTGGCCAAGACCACCGAGCCGAATCCCAAGTTGCCGGGCACGCTGTACAGCGCGGCTGAAGAAGTGGTGGCGGCCGGCGGGCAGGCGCTTCCGGTGCAGACCGACATCCGCGAAGAAGCGCAGGTCGCTGCCGCGATGGCGGCGGCGGTGGAGCGCTTCGGCGGCATCGACATCCTGGTCAACAACGCCAGTGCGATCAGCCTGACGCCGACACCGGCCACGCCGATGAAGCGCTTCGACCTGATGTTCGGCGTCAACGTGCGCGGCACCTACTGCTGCACGCAGGCGGCGCTGCCCGAGCTGATCAAGAGCGCGAAGGCCGGCCGTAACCCGCACGTACTGAACATGAGCCCGCCGCTGTCGATGAAGGAGCACTGGTTCAAGGGCCATGTCGCCTACACGATGGCGAAGTACGGGATGAGTGAATGCACGCTCGGCCACGCCGGTGAGTTCCGGCCGCATGGCATAGCAGTCAACAGCCTGTGGCCGCGCACGGCGATTGCGACGGCTGCGTTGCAAATGATTCCGGGCATCGACCTGAACCTCTGCCGCAAGCCGGAAATCCTGTCTGACGCCGCTTGGTTCATCCTCACCAGCGACGCGAGAGCGACCACCGGCCAGTTCTTCATCGATGACGAACTGCTGGCGGCCAACGGCATCACCGACCTGGACAAATACGCAGTCGTTCCCGGCACGAAGAAATTCATCCCCGACTTCTTCATCGACTGACGCGCAGCAGGGTCAATAGCCATCGCCGATGACTCGCATCGGCTCAATCAAACCAGAGCATGGCCTCGGCTGGGCAGAATGCGGGCATCCGATTTGTTCTTCGGAACCCCTTCTCACCCACGGAGTTTTACCGCCATGTCTCTCATCAACACCGCGATCAAGCCCTTCAAGGTCCACGGCTACCAGAACGGCAAGTTCATCGAAGTCAGCGAGCAGTCATTGAAGGGCCAGTGGTCGGCCCTGGTGTTCATGCCGGCCGCCTTCACCTTCAACTGCCCGACCGAAGTCGAAGACCTGGCCGACAACTACGCCGAGTTCCAGAAGCGCGAAGTCGCGGTCTACGTCATCACCACCGACACGCATTTCGCGCACAAGGTCTGGCACGACACCAGCCCGGCCGTCGGCAAGGCCAAGTTCGCGTTGCTGGGCGACCCGACGCACGCGCTGACGCGCATGTTCGGCGTGCACATCGAGGAAGAGGGCTTGGCGCTGCGCGGCTCGTTCATCGTCAACCCCGAAGGCTTGGTCAAGGCCTGCGAGATCCACGACAACGGCATCGCGCGTGACGCCAAGGAACTGCTGCGCAAGGTCAAGGCCGCGCAGTACATCGCCAAGAACCCGGGCCAGGTCTGCCCGGCCAAGTGGAACGAAGGCGACAAGACGCTGACGCCGTCGCTGGACCTGGTCGGCAAGATCTGACCGGCTGAGACGGAACAGGGCCACGCCATGCTCGACGCCAACCTCAAGCAACAGCTCGCGGGTTACCTGGCCCGCCTGACCCGACCGGTGGAACTGGTCGCCTCGCTGGACGAGCGCGAAGCTTCCGCCGAGATGCGCGCGCTGCTCAAGGACATTGCCACGCTGTCCGACAAGGTCCGCGTGGACTTCGACGGCGTCGACGAGCGTCGGCCCTCGTTCCAGATCACGGCCGTGGGCGCCGACATGGGCGTGCGCTTCGCCGCCGTGCCGATGGGCCACGAGTTCACCTCGCTGGTGCTGGCGCTGCTGCAAGCCGGCGGCCACCCGCCCAAGGTGGAGCCGGCGGTGATCGAGCAGATTCAATCGCTCGAGGGCGACTTCGCCTTCGAGACGTACATGAGCCTGACCTGCCACAACTGCCCGGACGTGGTGCAGGCGTTCAACCTGCTGGCGGTGCTGAACCCACGCATCAAACACGTCGCCATCGACGGCGGCTTGTTCGAAGGCGAGGTGCAGGCGCGCGAGATCATGGCCGTGCCCAGCGTGTTCCTGAACGGCCAGCCTTTCGGCAGCGGACGCATGGAACTGGCCGAGATCCTCGCCAAGATCGACACGGGGGCCTCGGCGCGCGACGCAGCGCGGCTTGCCGAAAAGGCGCCGTACGACATGCTCATCGTCGGCGGTGGCCCCGCAGGCGCAGCCGCTGCGGTGTATGCCGCGCGCAAGGGCATCCGCACCGGCATCGTGGCCGAGCGTTTCGGCGGCCAGACGCTGGACACCTTGGGCATCGAGAACTACATCTCGGTGAAGGAAACGACCGGCCCGCGCTTCGCCGCGGACCTGAAGGCGCAAGTGCTGTCGCTGGGGGTGGACCTGATCGACGGCCAGCGCGTTGCTTCGCTCACATCGGCCGAGCAACCGGGCGGCGCGCCGGCGCTGAAGGAAGTCAAGCTCGCCAATGGCGCGGTCTTGAAGGCACGCAGCGTGGTGCTGGCGACAGGTGCGCGCTGGCGCAATGTCAACGTGCCGGGCGAGGCCGAGTACCGCAACAAGGGCGTGGCCTACTGCCCGCACTGCGACGGGCCGCTGTTCAAGGGCAAGGCGGTCGCGGTCATCGGCGGCGGCAACTCGGGCGTGGAGGCGGCGATCGATCTCGCGGGGCTGGTCTCGCACGTGACGCTGGTCGAATTCGCTGATCAGCTCAAGGCGGATGCCGTGCTCGTCAACAAGCTGAACAGCCTGCCCAACGTGACGGTTCATACGAACGCGCAGACGACCGAGATCACCGGTGATGGCCAGAAGGTCGACGGCCTGGTGTTCAAAAGCCGGGCCGACGGCGGCGAACACCGCATTCCGCTGGCCGGCGTGTTCGTGCAGATCGGCCTGGTGCCGAACACCGAGTTCCTGAAAGGCACGCTGGAGCTGTCGCGCTTCGGCGAGATCCTGGTCGACGAGCGCGGTGCCACCCACCTGCCCGGCGTGTTCGGGGCGGGCGACGTGACGACGGTGCCGTTCAAGCAGATCGTGATCGCGGCGGGCCACGGCTCGAAGGCAGCGCTGTCGGCCTTCGACTACCTGATCCGCACGCCGGTGGCTGCTGCGGCCTGACGCGAAAGGCTGCGCTACCCCGCAGCCGCCTGCGACCCGGCGGCCCCGCTGCCGCACTTCGGGCAATAGCGGAAGAACACGTTCTTGCGCGTGCTGCACACACCGCACTGGTCGAACAGCGTCAGCCCGCAATGCACGCAGAAGTCGGCCGGCACCTCACCGGTCGTCAGCACCGGCCGTTCGCAGCCCGGGCAGACGCCTGCGGCCATCTTCTTCAGCGCCTCTTCGTGGGTCAACGAACGTCGGCGTTCGGCTTCGGTCTGCTGCTCGACCTGCTGACGTCGCGCGAGGTAGGTGCGCATCGCCTTGATGACGGCCAGCCCGGCGGCAACCGTCAGCACGATGCCGACCACCGAACGCACGTAACCGCCATAGCTGGGCAGGTACGGCACCAGCTCGAAGAAGAAGGTGAACAGGGCGAACAGCACGAAACCGCGCATCAGCGGCCAGTACTCGCTCTTGCGCTTCTTCCACACCAGCCACGCCGCGATCAACAGCAGCGGCAGCGTGACAGCCAGGCGGATGCCGAAGACACGCATCTCCTGCCTGAAGACGGCCGAGCGGTAAGCGCCTGCTGCATCGCGCAGCAGCGTGGCTTCTTCGCGCTGCTGGGCCGACAGCGACTGGCGGGTTTGCAACACGCTCTTGTCCAGCGCCTCGACGGCTGATTGGGCCTCGCGCTGGCGCGCTTGCAACGCGTCGAGCGCGCGCGTGCGTTGCAGCACCTCGGGGTCTTGCGCGGGGTCGGTGGTGGCGGTACGCGCGGCGATCCAGTTGGCGTAGCTGGTGCGGGCCGAGTTGTTGGCGTTCGCTGCCGCGGTGGCATCGAGCCGCGCCCGCGCCAGTTTCTCGTCGAGTGCCGCGGTCTCACCCCCCAGCGCTTCGATGCGTGAGCGCACCGCGTCGAACTGCCCGGGCGGCGTGAACTGCGCAAGCGTGACCGAATCTTCGAGCTTCGGCAGGTCGGCCACCACCTGGCTGCCCAGCCCGACCAGGAAGCCGGCGAAGACCAGCGAGACCACGCCCATCGCGATCGCGAACAGGCGCTCGGGCACACGCAGGCTCTTGAACATCACGCGCGATCGGAACCCGTCACTTCGGCAGGCTGCGCGGCTTGCCGTCGCTGTCGATGGCCACGTAGGTAAGGTCGGCCTGCGTCACCTTCACCACGTGCAGGTTGGCCGGGTTGCGCTCGGCAAACACCTGAACGTGCACGCTGATCGAGGTGTTGCCGATGCGCGTGACGCGTGCATAGAAGCTGAGCAGGTCACCCAGACTGACCGGCTGCTTGAACACGAACTGGTTGACCGCCACGGTGGCGATGCGGCCCTTGGCGATGCGCGCCGGCAGCACCGCGCCGGCCAGGTCCACCTGCGCCATGATCCAGCCGCCGAAGATGTCGCCATTGGCGTTGACATCGGCCGGCAGCGGCATCACGCGCAGCACCAGTTCGCCGCCGTCGCCAGGCAAGGTCTCTGGCGCCATCATCGGTTGCGCGAACCTCGTTTCGGCTGCATTCGGCTCGTTCATCGGGGCTCGTCCTCGTGTGGCGCGTGACTCACATGACCCGCGGCGACAATCGGCCGATGGTTTTGCCCGGCACTGTATCCGTTGAACGCAAGACGCTCGCGCACCACCTGGGCAAGCTGCACAAGGTGTTCGCGGTGCGCGACATCCAGGCCCGCCGGCTGAAGGCGGCCGATGTGGTCGAGTACTACGACCAGTGCTTCGACGCCTACCGCAAGTACCACAGCGAAGAGGGCGCCGTGCACATGGCGCTCAACGAAGGTGGGCGTTTCGACCCGGCCGGGTTCCACGGCCAGCCGCGGCGCATCGAAGCAAGCTGGCCCACGCCGCCGGCCGCGGTGTTGGAGTTGGCTTTCGGCCACGGTTTCAACCTCGAAGACCTGGCACGCCGGCACCCGGCGACGAGCTTCCATGGCATCGACCTGACCCCCGTGCACGTGCAGGCCACCACCGCGCGGATGCAGACCGCAGGACTGTCGAACTACGAACTGCGCATGGGCGACTTCCACGACTTGCCGTACCCCGACGCGACGTTCGATCACCTGTGGTGCATCGAGGCCTTCTGTTACGCCACCGATCTGGACCGCGCGCTGCGCGAAGCCGCGCGCGTGCTCAAGCCCGGTGGCAGCTTCAGCCTGTTCGACGGCTATCTGCCGCGCCACCCGAAGCTGCTGGATGCCGACGAGGCACTGGCCGTCGAATTGGTGGCCAAGGGCATGGCCATCGATCATCTACAGGTCCAGGAGGAGTTGATCGCGCATGCCGAACAGGTGGGCCTGCACGCGGTGCAGGTGACCGTACTGGACGAGCAGGTGATGCCCAGCCTGCAGAAACTGGAAACGCTGACCGGCCGCGTGATCCGCTGGCCGTGGCTGGGCCGCCGTGCGCTGGCGTCACGACCCGAGATGCGCGGCCGCAACGTGTTGGCGGGCTACCTGATGCGCACGACAGTGGCGCTGGGGTTGATCGGCTACCGGCACATCGTGCTGAAGAAACAGGACTGAACCCAACCGATGCCCCCGCACGCCCGAACCGCTTCGCCACCCGTCCTGCCCGTCACCGCCGGCACGCCCGCTGCCACGGAGCGTTCTGATTGGGCAACGCTCGCGAAGCTGCTGCCGTACCTGTGGCGCTACCGCTGGCGCGTCGGCATCGCGCTGGGGTTCCTGATCGCAGCCAAGGTGGCCAATGTCGGCGTGCCGGTGCTGCTGAAGTACCTGGTCGATGCGATGACGCTGAAGCCGGGCGACCCGGCCGCGCTGCTGGTCGTACCGGTGGCGCTGGTGGTGGCCTATGGTGCCTTGCGCTTGTCGACCTCGTTCTTCACCGAACTGCGCGAGCTGATCTTTGCCAAGGCCACCGAAGGCACGGCGCGCAGCATCAGCCTGCAGGTCTTTCGCCACCTGCACGCGCTGTCGCTGCGCTTCCACCTCGAACGCCAGACCGGCGGCATGACGCGCGACATCGAACGCGGCACGCGCGCGGTGCACTCGCTGATCAGCTACTCGCTGTACAGCATCTTCCCGACACTGATCGAAGTCGTGCTGGTGCTGACGTTGCTCGGCACGCGCTTCGATGCCTCGTTCGCGTGGATCACGCTGGCGGCGCTGGCGCTGTACATCACCTTCACCGTCACGGTGACGGAGTGGCGCACGCAGTTCCGCCGCCAGATGAACGAGCTCGATTCGACGGCGCACACGCGGGCCATCGATTCGCTGCTGAACTACGAGACCGTCAAGTACTTCAACAACGAAGACTTCGAAGCCCGCCGCTACGACGAGAACCTGGAGCGTCTGCGCCGTGCCGCGCTGAAGAGCCAGAGCACGCTGAGCCTGCTCAACACCGGGCAGCAGGTGATCATTGCCTGTGCGTTGGTCGCCATGCTGTGGCGGGCGACGACGGGTGTGGCAGAAGGCCGCATGACGCTGGGCGACCTGGTGATGGTCAACGCCTTCATGATCCAGCTCTACATCCCGTTGAATTTTCTCGGCGTGATGTACCGTGAGATCAAGCAGGCGCTGACGGACCTGGACAAGATGTTCGGGTTGCTGGAGAAGCACCGCGAGGTCGATGACGCAGCGGGTGCGCCTGCTTTGAACGTCAGCGCGGGCGTGGTGCGTTTCGAAGGCGTGAGCTTCTCGTATGACCGAGCCGAAGGCGAGCAACAACTCTCGCGGCCGATCCTGCATGACCTGAACTTCGAGATCCCCGCCGGCAAGACGGTGGCGGTGGTCGGCCCATCGGGCGCCGGCAAGTCGACCCTGGCTCGTTTGCTGTACCGCTTCTACGACGTCAACGAACAAGGCGGTGGCCGCATCACTATCGACGGCCAGGACATCCGCGCCGTCACCCAGAGCAGCCTGCGTGGCGCCATCGGGATCGTCCCGCAGGACACGGTGCTGTTCAACGACACCGTTGAATACAACATCGCCTACGGCCGACCGGGCGCGACGCACGACGAGGTGGTCGGCGCGGCGCGCGCTGCGCACATCCACGACTTCATCGCCAGCACGCCGAAGGGCTACGAGACAATGGTCGGCGAGCGTGGGCTGAAGCTCTCAGGCGGCGAGAAGCAGCGGGTGGCGATCGCGCGGACGTTGTTGAAGAACCCGCCGGTGTTGATCTTCGACGAAGCCACATCGGCGCTGGACTCGGCCAACGAACGCGCCATCCAGGCCGAGCTGAAAAGCGCGGCGGCCGGCAAGACGGCACTCGTCATCGCCCACCGGTTGTCGACGGTGGCCGACGCCCACGAGATCGTGGTGCTGGAAGCGGGCCGTATCGTCGAGCGCGGCCCTCACGCCGAACTGCTGGCGCGCAATGGCCGCTACGCGCAGATGTGGCGCTTGCAGCAGGCGGGACAAGACAGCGATGAAGCCACCGCTGCCCCGGCAGGCCCGCCGCTTGAGCGTCAGAGACCCCAGTAACCGGTCAGCTTGCGGTCGTAATCGGCGTTGTATTCAGGCCGCTGCTCGTCGTTGTAGCGCGGCGCGCCTTCGAGCTTGGCTTTGTCCAGCGGCACGACGTAACCGTCAAGGTTGGTGTCGTAGGTCAGTGAGTGCCAGGGCAGCGGGTAGCTGTCGGTTCCCATGCCCAGAAAGCCGCCGAACTCCAGCACCGCATAGCGGACCTGGCCCGAGCGCTTGTCGATCATGAGTTCTTCGATCGAGCCGAGTTTGTCACCCGCCTTGTTGTAGACGGCGGTGCCCTCGACGCGGTCCGAAGAAATCAGAGCGTTGGTGGTCGTGGTGGTGTCCATGTCGATCTCCTGTCTGTTGCGCGGAACTGCGCTGAAACGAAGCATCGGCCTGAAGGCGTGCAGCGCGCAGTAGGCGCGTGCCGGGGTGGTGCGTAGGACGTGCGGAACAGGCTGGCCCGCTACCGCGGCGGTGGCACCGCCTTAAGGGATACCACCGTGTCGCCCGGCTCGGGCAAGCAGCCGTCGGCCAGGGGTGTCCAACCGCGGCGGATGACGGCGTGGGTGTCGGTGTGGCAGAGCTCGATGCGCTCGGTACCCGGCACCAGGCGGCGCACGAAGGCCTCGATGCTCTGCGGCATGCTGACGCGCAGTTGGGCCTGGGCCTGCTCGTGCTCGGGGTGGTCGTCCAGATGCAGGTAGGGGCTGAATCCGGTCAGCGACAGCAACGGCCGCCAGCCCAGCGCATACACCGTGCCTTCGAATTGCTGCGCCGCCAGCCAGGCCTGCGCGCTTTCGCGCGGCGACGCACCGGGCGCGGCGCCGAAGGCCAGCGCCAGCAGTTCCACCAGCCACTGGTTGCAGTTCTGGTACCGGGTGCTGAAGACATAGGCATTGGCGCTGTAAGCCGCACCCAGCAGCGACAGCGCGCGGCGGTTGTCGCTGGCCAGCGCTTCGACCGCGATGCCTTCCGCTTCAGGCAGCAGCAGCACCGACACATAGCCCAAAGATGGGTTGTCGGTGCCGAGCAGAAACGCCGGCAGGCCCTGGTCGAACAGGCGCGGCTGCCCTTCGTCGCACGCGAAGTACAACTGGCGCACCGCCCACGGCGTTGCCGGGCTGGTTTGCAGACTGACCCCGGCATGCGAGTAGCGCAACCCGAACCAGCCCAGGTCCAGCCCTGAGCGGGCAACGAGCGCCACGCGCCGGCCCGACCGCTGCAAGGCGTCGCTCAGCAGTGCGCTGGTGCGCAGCAGCCGGTCTTGTTGCCCGGCCGTCAGCGCCGCGGGTTGATCGCAGTAGCGGGACGGCGCGCTCGAAGCGCCGGCCAGCGCCGCAGCGGGCGCCAGCGCGGCGCACAGCAGCAGCGCGGCGCCGGAGTTCACGGAGTTCACGGAGTTCAGGGACTTCAGGGGCTTCAGAGCGTGACGCGCGTCGTCTTCAGCGCGTCGAACCAGTCGTCGTTCAGCACCAGATAGAACGGCTCGCGGGCCTGCGCCTTGGCGAACTGCACGCCGTAGGTCTGCGGGGTGGCCTGGACCACGCCGCCGACCGCCAGCTGTTGGCCGTCGGCGGTGGCCTTCGGCAGCAGCAGCACCAGCGCGTGGTCGCCTTGTTCGGCCTTCAAGGCCAGGCGCAGCATCCCGGGCCGTGTCGGCGCTTCGGCGATCTCGGTGATGCGGTACGGCCCTTCGGCTCGTCTGTCGCCACCGGTCGAACTGGCGCTGGACTTCTCGAACGAGGTGGACACGCTGCCCACCGAGGCGGACACGCCTTCGGACGCTGCCGACGAGGTCGAACTCGCGGCCGATGCCGGCAGGGCGAGCAGGTTGAGCGAGCCTGCGAGCAGGGCGATGAACGGTGAACGAAACATGGGCACTCCAGCGTTTGCACTGAGCGAATCCTAGGCCGCCGCGGGCACGCCGTGTGAGCAGTCGTGTGGCGCAAACGCTGCGATGCTGGTGTCGTTACCAAGGCAGCCACAGCCACCCGGTCTATAGACTGCGCCGATGGAGACCAAGTGGCTCGAAGACTTCGTGAGCCTGGCCGAGACGCGCAGCTTTTCGCGCAGCGCGCAGTTGCGCCACGTCACGCAGCCGGCGTTCAGCCGCCGCATCCAGGCGCTCGAAGCCTGGGCCGGCATCGACCTGTTCGACCGCAGCAGCTACCCGACGCGGCTGACGCCCGCCGGCGAGACGCTGCACGCGCAGGCACTGGAAATCCTCGACAGCCTGCAAGCGGCGCGCACGATGATGCGCAGCCACCAGGTGGCCGGCCAGGACATGGTTGAGTTCGCGGTGCCGCACACGCTGGCCTTCACCTTTTTCCCGCACTGGCTGATGGATGTGCGCCAGCGCCTGTCGGCACTGCCGGGGGACGTGCGCCAGCACTTGGGCGAACTCGCCGGCGCGACGATGAAAACGCGGCTGACGGCGCTGAACGTGCACGACGCCGTGATGCGGCTGACCGAAGGCGGCTGCGACCTGCTCATCGCCTACCACCACGCCGCGCTGCCGCTGCAGCTGTCGAGCGAGCGCTACGAGATGCTGCTGCTGTCCACCGAGACCTTGGCGCCGTACGCCAAGGCCGGCGCTGACGGCCAGCCGCTGTTCCGCCTGCCCGGCCAGCCGCGCGCCGCGGTGCCGTTCCTCAGCTTCGCCTCGGGCGCGTACATGGCGCGCATGGTCGACACCATCGCGCAGGCCGCGGGCGAGCCGCTGCACCTGGACCCGATCTACGAAACCGACATGGCCGAAGGCCTGAAGGCGATGGCGCTCGAAGGCCACGGCCTGGCCTTCCTGCCACACAGCAGTGTGAAGAAGGAGCTGAAGGCCAGGCGGCTGGTCGCCGCGGCACCCGCCGGCCGCTTCACGCTGACGATGGAAGTGCGCATCTACCGCGAGCGGCCCGCTCTCGCACGGCACCAGAAACCTGCGGTGCAGGCGCTGTGGGACTTCCTTGAAACCGGGTTAACCCAGGGGCATGCAAAGGCGGCATGAGCCTTGCGTCAATCGGCATCGGGAAAGGCCTGTCGGCGAGGGCTAACCAGCGGGCGTTGTGCTCGGGGCGCTACCTAGAATCCCGGCCGGTTTTGCGCCAAACGGCCTCCACAGAACCCTTGTCTATCGCTTGAAGGAGCATTGAATGAAGAAGTTGTTGATCAGCGCCGTGGCTGTTGCCGCCGCCGCTTTCGTGGCCGGTGTGGCACAGGCCGATACGTTGGCCAAGATCAAGGAAAGCGGCGCCGCCACGATGGGCGTTCGTGAATCATCGGGTGCGTTGAGCTACACCCTGGGCGACGGCAAGTACGCCGGCTTCCACACCGAGCTGTGCCAGCGCGTGCTGGCCGACGTGCAGAAGAGCCTGGGGCTGGCCAAGCTGGACATCAAGTACCAGGCCGTCACGTCGCAGAACCGCATTCCGCTGGTGCAGAACGGCACGGTCGACATCGAGTGCGGCAGTACCACCAACAACGCCACGCGCCAGAAGGATGTGTCGTTCGCCGTCACCACCTTCGTCGAAGAGGTGCGCATTGCCGTGAAGGCCAATTCGGGCATCACCGGCATCGCGCAGCTCAATGGCAAGAACGTCGCCACCACCACCGGCACCACGTCGGTGCAACTGCTCCGCAAGAACGAGCGCGCCAGCGGCGTCGACTTCAAGGAAGTCTTCGGCAAGGACCACGCCGACAGCTTCCTGCTGCTGGAAAGCGGCCGCGCCGACGCCTTCGTGATGGACGGCCAGATCCTCGCCGGCAACATCGCCAAGGCCAAGCAGCCGGCTGATTTCAAGATCGTCGGCGAGGTGCTGTCGGTCGAGCCGATCGCCATCATGATCCGCAAGGATGACCCCAAGTTCAAAGCGGCGGTCGATGGCAGCCTGACGGCGATGATGAAGTCGGGCGAGATGGCCAAGGTCTACGACAAGTGGTTCACGCAGCCGATCCCGCCGAGCAACACGCGAGTCGGCCTGCCAGCCAGCGACGCGACGAAGGCGGCCTGGGCGGCGCCGAACGACAAGCCGGTCGAGGAATACGCAAAGAAGTAGCACGGCCATCAAGCCCCCGCCACGGAACCGGCTTTGCCGGGCCGTTGGTGGGCGGCCCCCTCGGGGGGCAGCGAGCGCGAGCGGGCGTGGGGGCTCAATTCTTCGAGGGGGTGCCAATTGGCATGGGATTGGCAGGTCTTCTGCAAAGAGACCACATCGGGTGATCAGATCGCCGGCTGCTTCGGCCGTGGCGGCGACCAGACCTACCTGAACTGGATCTTCTCCGCCTGGGGCTGGACGCTGTCGGTGGCCGCGCTGGCGCTGGTCGTGGCGCTGGCGGTCGGCTCGCTGATGGGCATCTTGCGCACGGCTCCCGACAAACGGCTGGTGTTCATCGGCAACGCGTGGACCGAGCTGTTCCGCAACATACCGCTGCTGGTGCAGATCTTCCTCTGGTACCACGTGCTGCCGTCACTGTTCCTGTCGCTGCGCGCGGTGCCGCCGTTCGTGCTGGTGGTGGTCGCTTTGGGTTTCTTCACCAGCGCGCGCATCTCCGAACAGGTCAAGGCCGGCATTCAGAGCCTGCCCAACGGCCAGCGCTATGCGGGCCTGGCGATGGGGCTGACCCTGCCGCAGACGTATCGCCATGTGCTGCTGCCGATGGCATTCCGCATCGTCATCCCGCCGCTGACCAGCGAGAGCATGAACATCGTCAAGAACTCGTCGGTGGCGTTTGCGGTGTCGATCGCCGAGTTGACGATGTTCGCGATGCAGGCCGGCGAGGAGACCTCGCGCACCATCGAGGTCTATCTGGCGGTAACGGCGCTGTATTTCATCAGTGCGTTTTCGATCAACCGGGTGGCGCAGTTCATCGAGAACCGAACGCGCGTGCCCGGCATGATTGGAAGCAAGTAGAGATCAAGAACATGAATCTTGATTTCTCGTTCCTGAGTTGGCAGGTCATCTCCAGCTTCGTCGTCAAGGGCTTCTTCTTCTCGATCCAGCTGACCCTCGTCGCGATGATCGGCGGCATCGTGCTCGGCACTTTGCTGGCGCTGATGCGGCTGTCGAACAAGCCGTGGCTGGTGATGCCGGCGACGATCTACGTCAACACCATGCGCAGCATCCCGCTGGTGATGGTGATCCTGTGGTTCTTCCTGCTGATTCCGCTGTTGATCGGGCGGCCGATGGGCGCCGAGCTGTCGGCCATGATCACCTTCACGCTGTTCGAGGCGGCGTACTACTCGGAGATCATGCGCGCCGGGATCCAGAGCGTGCCGAAGGGGCAGGTCCACGCGGGCTACGCCGTCGGCATGACGTACAGCCAGACGATGCAGCTGATCATCCTGCCGCAGGCCTTCCGCAACATGCTGCCGGTGCTGCTGACGCAGACGATCATCCTCTTCCAGGACACCTCGCTGGTCTACGCCATTGGCGCGTACGACCTGCTCAAGGGCTTCGAGATCGCCGGCAAAAACTTCAACCGCCCGGTGGAAACCTACCTCGTCGCCGCCGTTCTGTACTTCGTCATCTGCTTCTCGCTGAGCATGCTGGTGCGCCGCCTGCAAAGCAAGATCGCCATCATTCGGTAGACAGGAGTCGCGTCCGTGATCGACATCAAGAGCATCAGCAAGTGGTACGGCAGTTTTCAGGTGCTGACCGACTGCACCACGTCCATCCACAAGGGCGAGGTCGTCGTCGTCTGCGGGCCGTCCGGTTCCGGCAAGAGCACGCTGATCAAGACCGTCAATGCGCTGGAGCCTTTCCAGAAGGGCGACATCGTCGTCGACGGCATCTCGATCGCCGACCCGAAGACCAACCTGCCGAAGCTGCGCGCGCGCGTCGGCATGGTGTTCCAGCACTTCGAACTGTTCCCGCACCTGAGCGTGACGGAGAACCTGACGCTGGCACAGATCAAGGTGCTCGGCCGCAACCTGGACGAGGCCAAGACACGAGGTTTGAAGATGCTCGACCGCGTCGGCCTGATGGTCCAAAAGGACAAGTTCCCGGGCCAGCTCTCCGGCGGCCAACAGCAGCGCGTGGCGATCGCGCGCGCGCTGTCGATGGACCCGATGGTGATGCTGTTCGACGAACCTACGTCCGCACTCGACCCCGAGATGGTCGGCGAGGTGCTCGACGTGATGGTCCTGCTGGCCAAGGAAGGCATGACGATGATGGTCGTCACGCACGAGATGGGCTTCGCGCGCAAGGTCAGCCACCGCGTCATCTTCATGGACGCCGGCAAGATCATCGAAGACTGCAAACAGGAAGAGTTCTTTGGCGACCCCGACAAGCGCTCGCCGCGGGCGAAGGACTTCCTGGCGAAGATCCTGCAGCACTGAGCTGCGCGACGGGCGGGCGGCTGTGCCGTGCGGTTGACAATGACCGGATGAGCGATTCGCCGCAGACCCTGACGATCACCCGCCCCGACGACTGGCACCTGCACCTGCGCGACGGCGCCGCTCTGGCGGCGGTGTTGCCTTTCACCGCCGCTCAATTCGCGCGTGCCATCGTGATGCCTAACCTGCGCCCGCCAGTGACCACAACAGCGGCGGCACTGGCGTACCGCGACCGCATCGCCGCCGCGCTGCGTGAATCCGGCGAAGGCGCCGCCTTCACGCCGCTGATGACGCTGTACCTGACCGACAACACGCCGCCGGACGAGATCCGGCGCGCGCGCGAAGCCGGCGTGGTCGCGCTCAAGCTGTACCCGGCCGGTGCCACCACCAACAGCGATGCCGGCGTCAGCGACATCCGCAGAACCTACCCGACGCTCGAAGCCATGCAGCGTGAAGGCCTGCTGCTGCTGGTGCACGGCGAAGTCACCGACAGCGAGATCGACATCTTCGACCGCGAAGCGGTCTTCATCGACCGGGTGATGCAACCCTTGCGGCGCGACTTCCCCGAACTGAAGGTGGTGTTCGAACACATCACGACGACGGATGCTGCGGACTACGTGGCGGCGGCCGATGCGAACACCGCCGCGACGATCACCGCGCACCACCTGCTCTACAACCGCAATGCGCTCTTCACCGGTGGCCTGCGCCCTCATTGGTACTGCCTGCCGGTGCTGAAGAAGGAGCGCCACCGCCAAGCGCTGGTGCGCGCTGCTACTGGGGGCAGCGCCAGGTTCTTCCTCGGCACCGACAGCGCGCCGCATGCCGCGGTGATGAAGGAGCAGAGCGTCTGCGGCGCCGGCTGCTTCACCGCGCCGTCGGCGCTGGAGCTGTATGCCGAAGCCTTCGAGGCGGCCGGTGCACTCGGCCAGCTCGAAGCCTTCGCCTCGTTCCACGGGCCGGCGTTCTACGGCCTGCCGCGCAACACCGGCACCGTGACGTTGAAGCGCGAACCGTGGGTGCTGCCCGAGCGCTACGCCTTCGGTGATGCCACCATCAAACCCTTGCGTGCTGGCGAAACGCTGAACTGGAAACTGACATGACCCAAGACCGAGTGATGCTGCTGATCGATGCCGACAACGTCAGTGTCGACGTGATGGAGCAGGCGGTGCATCTGCTGCACAAGCAGCACGGCGGCCTGCATGTGCGCCGCGCCTACTGCACGGCAGAGAGTGCGGTGACCAACCAGGCGGCGTTCAAGCGGTTGGGGATCAAGCCGATGGTCAACCTGGCCGCGGGCAAGAACAGCACCGATATTGCGCTGGCCGTCGACGCGATCGACCTGGTGCTGGCCGAGCGGCCCGATGTGGTCGTGATTGCGTCGTCCGACAGCGACTTCGCGCCGCTGGTGCATCGCCTGCGCGAGAAGGGTTGTGTCGTGCGCGGCATCGGCCAGCTCGGCAAGACGGGCGACGAGACGCGGGACGTCTACGACGACTTCACCGTTCTTGAGCACCACAAGTCGGAGGCCGCAGATGCGCCGGCGCGCAAGACCCGCGTGCGCAAGACGGCTGCAGCCAAGCCCGCAACAAAGGCCGCACCGGCGAAGAAGACCGCCGCCAAGAAGGCCCCGGCTCGCAAGACACGTGCGCGCAAGACTGCGGCCGCCCGCGGAGCGGAAATTGATCTGGACCTGGATTTCATGCCCACCCCCGAGCCCGCGCCGGCCCCTCCGCCCGAGCCACGCGCCCGCGCCGAGCGGGGCGGGCGCGCGACGCGAGGCGGCCGGGGCGCGAGCAGCGAGCGAGCTGGCGGCCCGAGCCTCGACACGCTGCTGGACTGTCTGCCCGAGCTGGCTGCCGGCCAGTCGATGGCCTTGAACGTAGCCGCGCAACGGCTGCGTGGCGAGCAGTTGCTCAGCAAGGGCGGCTCGTCGCTGAAGCTGTTCGCGCAGTTCGGCGAACGGTTCGAGTTGCTGCCGCCTGACAAGCCGTCGCAGGTGCGCTTACGCCGCTGACGGTCGCTGACGGCAGCTGTTCCGGCCGCAATCCCCCGCGCGGCAAGGGTCAACTTGAAAGGCGGGGGTGCGACCTAACATCCGCTCCTGTCCTGAACTCGATGGCGGCCACACCGCCCCGACAAGCCATGAAGCGCATCCTGTTGTTCGTCGGCACCAACCTGGCCGTGATGCTGGTGCTGGGCATCGCCGTGCAAGTGCTGGGGCTGAACCGCTTCCTCACGGCCAACGGGCTGAACCTGCCGATGCTGCTGGGCTTTGCCACCGTGATCGGCTTTGGCGGCGCCATCATTTCGCTGTTGATGAGCAAGCCGATCGCCAAGTGGAGCACCGGGGCGCAGGTCATCAACGACAGCACCGACCCGACCCACCGCTGGATCGTCGGCGCGGTCGAGAACTTCGCCAAGAAGTCGAACATCGGCATGCCCGAGGTTGCCATCTATAACGGCGAGGCCAATGCCTTTGCCACCGGGGCGTTCAAGAACTCGGCGCTGGTCGCCGTCTCGACCGGGCTGTTGCAGAGCATGAACCGCGACGAGGTCGAGGCGGTGATCGCGCACGAGGTAGCTCACGTGGCCAATGGCGACATGGTCACGATGACGCTGATCCAGGGCGTGATGAACACCTTCGTGGTCTTCCTGTCGCGCGTGATCGGCTATTTCGTCGACAAGGTCGTGCTGCGCAACGAGCGCGATGGCGTCGGCATCGGCTACTTCATCACCACCATCGTGCTCGACATCGTGCTCGGGGTGCTGGCCGCGATCATCGTGGCCTGGTTCTCGCGTCAGCGTGAGTACCGCGCCGATGCGGGTGCCGCGGCGCTGATGGGGCGCAAGCAGCCAATGATCAACGCGCTGGCTCGGCTGGGCGGTCTGGATCCCGGGCAGTTGCCGCAGAGCGTGGCGGCGATGGGCATCAGCGGGCGGCCGAGCGGGTTTATGGCGTTGATGTCGAGCCACCCGCCGATCGAGGACCGGATTCGGGCGTTGCAGCAGGCGGGCTGAGCTGGGCTCTTCTCTCGTTGGCGGCTGCGTCCACGCGTCGCGGCAGGCGGGCGGTGCCCGGCGGGTGGGCGAGATCGGACGGCCTTCGCTGCGCTACGGCTGCCCTGCGGTGCTCAGGGCCTTGGCCCCGCGCCTTAGCTCGCTGCTCTCGCTTCGCTCGTTCCGCTCAAACAAATGACGCGAGTCAGATGACGAGGCGCGCTGAAGCGCGCGGGCCAAGAGCCTTCCGCTCCTCGGCCTTGCCGGCCGCGACGGGCCAGTGGCCCGGTTCTTCGCCAGGCGTGGTCCGTCCACTGGACGGACCACGTCCGGGCTCAGCGTCCTCAATCGCCCGCCCGAGCCCGCCGTTGCCGCGCTGAAGCTGAACGTACAAAGCGCTTCAGCGCCGCACCAACCTCAACACCGGCCCGACCCGCTCCCGCGCCACGTCTTCGGGGTGGAAGGGCAGCGACGGCCACGTCTTCGACGAGTACAGCCGCAGCTGATCCGTCGCGTGCGGCGACGATGGATCGGTGCTCTGTCCGTACGTCAGGATCGCCTGGGCCACCGGCCCGCGGTCGTCGAAGGTAACGGTCTGCACATAGCTCGTGCCGTAGTCGATGCGCAGTCCGTCCTTGGTCAGACCCGGCGTGTAGCGGTTGCCCAGGTAGTTGAGAACGCCTTCGAAGTCTTCACCGCCATGCAGGGCGATGGCTTGGTCGGTGAGCAGCGGGCGCTGCACGCTGCCCAGCGGCGCATCCAGCGCCACGCCCGTAGCGCGCAGCTTGGCTACCGCCTGCGCCAAGGCCTCCCAGACTTTGGTGGCGACGGCGGGGTCAGCCAGTTTCAGACCGGCCGGCGTGGCCGTCGGCTGGCTGCGGTCGAAGGGTATGCGCCACACACCGGGCGTGCCTTGTGCTGTGCGCCAGAACTCACGGAAGAGCACGGCGCCGCGTGAGTCGACGTTGTTGCGGCGGTCCCAGCCGCGCAGCGCGTCGCAGCCCGCCTGGGCCTCGGGTGAAGGCGCGCCGGCATCGCAGGCCGCGATCAGGTCCGGCAGCACCGCGCCGGCCATCGTGTTGCGGTTGCCGAAGAGCTGTTGTTGCACCGTCGCGGCCGTGGCCGGGCCACGGGCCAGCAGTTCGGGCACTTCCAGCAGCGATGCGCGCGTGCGGGCACGGCGCATCACGCCGTCACCGACCAGCGGTGACAGGGCCTCGAAGCGTTGCGCCGGGTGCGTCCACAGATAGCTGTCGTTGCTGTTGACCACCCAGTCTTGCCGCACGGCTACCGGAAGCCGCGCCAGCGGGATGCGCCCGGGCGCGGGCGAGGTGCTGTCACGGCGCCAGGCGCAGCTGCTCTTGCTGCCGTCGAGCACGAAAATGCCGGCGGCATTCGTCGCCAGTGCGGCGGCCTGCGGGCTGGGCACGCAGCGGGCCAGCAGTTCGGCGTCCACGTCGGGCACCACGCTGGCGTCGGCGTACATCACGTTGCCCTGGCGGTCGGCAGCAATCGTGTTGACCCACGGCAAGCCGAGCGTGGCCATGCCGGCGCGCAGGCCGTCGACCGAGCCGGCACGGTTCAGCGCCAGCCAGGCGTCGTTGCCACGGCTGTTGCCGGTGTTGGCGTCCTGCAAGGCGTAAGCGCGTGCCGTGGTCCAGTTCAGGCCCAGCCGCGGTTGCACGACGACGGGGCCCCAGCGGGTGCTCCAGACCGTCTGGGTGCGGCTGCTCGTCGTGCCGTCGGCGCCGCGCACTTCCGCCGTGACGTTGCGTGACAGCATCTGCTCGGGTTGGCCGTCGACGAGGTAGATGGTCGGATCGTCGGCCTTCAGCGTCAGCTCGTGCACCGTGAAGCGCTTGCCGGTCGACACCGTGTGCGACCAGGCCACGTCCTTGTTGAAGCCGATGTGCACGACCGCGCCGCCCAGCGTGCTGGCACCCATCACGTCGAGCTGCCCCGGCACCGTCAAGTGCATCATCCAGAAGCGGTTGTTTCCGGCCCACGGGAAGTGCGGGTTGCCCAGCAGCAGCCCGCGGCCATTGGCGGTGCTGGCCTTGCCGAAGGCCCAGGCGTTGCTGCCCAGCGCGGGTTCGAGCAGGCCGAGTTCGCGCGCAGCGGCTTCTGCCTCGGCCACGTTGAACGGCTGTTCTTCGGCCTGCGCTGCCTTGGCCTGCGGCGGCTGCGCGGCCAGCATCGCGTCGGCCAGCGCACCGATGCCGGCTTGCACGTTGGCCAGCTCCGCCACGCGCCGGTAGTCGGCGGCCGTCATCGGCAGGACCCACGGCTGGCCGCGGCACTCGGCCGGCAGCCGGGCCACGCCGGTGTCGGCGAGAAAGCGGTTGTAGCCGGCGACATAACCGCGGCTGAGAGCCTGCGCATCGGCGCTGGCGCCCCGTGCCGCGGCTTCGAGCGCCGCATCGTTCATGTGGGCGGCGATGAACAGGTCGATCTGCGGGTTGGGCAGTTGCCGAACGCCCATCACCCCCATCGCCGCGCCGCCAAAGTGCCGCGAGCGCTGGCCACGCGCGGTGACGAGGTGCTCGGCCAGCATGCAGGCGTTGTCCTGCGCGTAGGCGTAGGCCACGCCGTAGGCCAGCGTCTCCAGGTCCGGCGCGCTGATGTGCGGCACCCCGTAGGCGGTGCGCTGGATCGTGACGGCCGGCCGTTGCGGGTCCAGCCCTTCGGGCCAAGGTGGGGTGGTGGCGCAGGCCGTGCACAGCCCGGCAATCGCCAGGGCGGCAGGCTTGATGGAAAGCGACAAGGGGTCTTCTCCTGGGCTGCCCGCGGCCGCACGCCGCGGTGGCCGCAGGCTAGCGCCGTGCGGCGCCCGCCACCGTCAGGGTTTGGCCCGGGGCAGTCGTCCCATGAGGAAGAACTCGTCGTTCGGCCGCATCGCGCTGACGTTGGCCATGCGGTTGGACAAACCGAAGAACGCCGTGATGGCGGCGATGTCCCACACGTCCTCGTCATCGAAGCCGTGCCCGCGCAGCAACGCGAAGTCGCTGTCGTCGACGGTGTGCGATGTCAGGCAGACCTTCATCGCGAAGTCGAGCATGGCGCGCTGTCGCGGCGTGATGTCGGCCTTGCGGTGGTTGACGGCGATCTGGTCGGCGACGAGCGGCTTCTTTTCGTAGACGCGAAGGATCGCGCCGTGTGCCACCACGCAGTACAGGCACTGGTTGGCGGCCGAAGTGGCGACGATGATCATCTCGCGCTCGCCCTTGGTCAGCGAGCCGGTGTCTTTCAGCAGCAGCGCGTCGTGGTACGCCATGAACGCCCGCCACTCGGCCGGCCGGTGGGCCAGCGCGAGAAAGACGTTCGGCACGAAGCCGGCCTTGTCCTGCACCTCCAGGATGCGCTGGCGCATGTCGGCCGGCAGGTCGGCGAGCTCGGGAACCGGGTACCTCGAAATGGCCGAGGTACCCAGTGTGCTGGCGGCCATCAGGGGCAGCTGGTCCCCGCCGGCAGGCGCTGCGTCACGTAGGCCAGATCCTTGATGTTGACCTTGCCGTCGTTATTGACGTCGGCCACCGGGTTGAAGCCCGGCTGCCCGGTGCTGGTGCCGAAGGCGGCCTTGACGATCGCCACGTCAGCGCAGCTCACGCTGCCGTCCTGGTTCAAGTCACCCGTCAGCTTGATCGTGAAGTTGGCGTTGCTGACATCGAAGAACACGTTGCCCACCGCCTCGACCTTGACCCGCGCCGTGGTGCTGGCCACGTTGGGCAGCACGAGCGAGCGGCTGCCGGTGTTCGGCGTGCTGGCGGCCAGCGTGATCGGGTAGGTCAGCCCGCCGTCGGTGGACAAGGTGATGCGCACGTTGGCGGTGCTCACCGGGGCCGCGCTGGTGTTGGCCACGTTCCAGGTCACGACCGTCGTGGTCGTTCCGTCGAGCGTGACCGCGCTGTTCGGCGCCGTGACCAGGAACGGACCGGCGGCCGCTTCCAGCGTCAGCACCGTGTCGGCGCTGTTGACACCGCCGCGACCGTCACGCGCCGTCAGCCGGAAGTTCAGCCGCGCCGGGGTGGCGTTGACGCCGGCAAACCCGACGTAGTCGGCCGTGGGCAGGAACTCTGAGAGGCAGTCGATCTGCGTCGGTGTCGGCGCGGCGCCGATGGTGCCGCAATTGCCCGTCTCGGCATTGGTGCTGCCGACCGCCAGGATCTGCAGCAGGTCGGGGAACACGCGAGTCGGGTTGGTCGTCACCTGGTTCTGGCCGGGCGGGTTGTAGATGCTGGCGTTGAACACCGCGCGCGTACCGAATTGCCGGAACAGCGGGCCGTTGGCCTTGACGTTGTTCACCAGGCTGGTGCCCGTGCCGGCGCCGCGGTCGTTCTGCTCCCACATGAACGTCACGGTGTCGCCGTCGGGATCGCTGGCAGTGCCTGTCAGCGCGAACGGCGTGCGGAGCGGGATCGTGAAGCCTGCCGGCGCACTGACCGTCGGCGGGTTGTTGCCGGTGGCCGAGACCGCGCCGCGGCGCGTTGACGCCCCGCCCTTGACGATGTCGTTGACATAGCCGCTGCAGCCGGTGCAGTTCACGAGCCCAAGGTTGGGCACGTCGATGCCAAATAACGTACCGCCGTAGCTGACGGTGAACCCGTTGTCGGTCAGCGAGCCGACAGTCACAGTGCCGCCGGCGGGCCAGCCGGCAATGCCCTCGATCGCGGCCTTCACGCCGGCGGTGGTGAAGTTGGTGCCGCGCACGATCGGCACCGATGCGACACCGTTGTAGAGCAGTTGGAACTGCTGGCCGTTGACGGTGTAGGCGGTCAGCGCGGCCTGCTGGAACTCGTTGAGCGTCTGCTCGGTGGCGCTGGTGTGGGTGGTGATCTCGTCGAAGCTGCGCTGCGAGAAGTAGGGGTCGCTGTTGAGCTGGGTGTTGTCGTTGCCGCAGATGCCGGCGTAGGCCATCACCGACGTGCCGCTGCCGGGCTCGACCGAATTGGTGGCGTTGCGGTTGCCGCCGCTGCAGTTGCCCAGCGTGCCGTTGAAGGTGTGGTTGCCGGCGTACTGGTGACCCAGCTCGTGTGCGACGAAATCGATCGCCCAGATGTCGCCGGTGGGCGGGTTGATGCCGGTGCAGCCGCGCGCCTTGCCGTCCAGCCCGACGACGCCCAGACCGGCGATGCCGCCGCCGTTGGCGCCCAGTGCCAGGTGGCCGACGTCGAAGTTGCCGGCGCCGGCCAGCAGCCCGGCGACGATGCGGTTCTGCGTCAGAGCGGAGCTGCCGCAGCTGCTGACCTGCGCCGCGGTGAAGCACGCGGCACCGCCGCACGGGCCGTTGGTGCCGGTGGTCTGCGCCGCGGTGTTCAGGTTCAGCGCATCGCTGCCGGCGATCAGCACCATGCGGATCGCCAGGTCGTTCTCATAGACCTGGTTGACGCGCGTCATCAGCGTCACCTTGGCCGCGGTGACGTTGGCCGGACCGAAGAAGGTCGCGTACACCGAGTCGGTGACCAGCGCCAGCCGGTAGGTGCGCAGCTGCGTGCCTACCGCGGCGTTGAGCGGCAGGCTATCGGGCACCACCTGGTAGTTGGAGCTGATGCTGGCTTGGCCATCGGTGGCCGTGAGTTCGTAGCTGCCGGCGGCGCGCCAAGGGTCGGCGGTGAAGGTAGCCGACAGCGAGCCGTTCTTGTCGGCGGTCGCGTAGAGCGTCTGGCGCACCGCGGACTCGCCGGCCAAGCGCACTGAGATCGTGACGGGCGCATTCGGCGCGAAGCCGACGCCCATCAGCTGCACCGGGTCGGCGGCGCGGAAGCGTCCACGCTGCAGCGACAACTGCGGCTGCATGAACGGCGCCTCGGCGAAAGGCGCGGCGCGGTTGGGCACGTCGACACGCCAGTAACTGGCGTAGAGGCTCTCGTCGGCTTGGGTGTAAGGCTCGACGTACCAGTTGCCCTGGCTCGAGCGCACCGAGGCGTGCACGCCAAGTTGCGTGGCACTGATGCGCAGCGACGCGCTCGGATCGTCGATCCCGCGCCCTGCGTAGGTCTTGATGTGCGGGTGCTTGGCCGCCAGGCCGGCCTCCATGACGGGCGCCTCGACGACATTGAAGCGCTGGTACCCGCCGCTAGGGTCGGGTAGCGCCAGCACCACGGGGCTGAAGCGCGCAGCGCTGCTGTTTTCCAACGGCGCCTGGGCCAGGGTTGCGTCGATGCTCGTGCGATCCAGCGTCAGGGCGCGGAACCGGGTCGCCGTAACCGCCTGCTGAGCGCCGACCGCTCCTGCGCGCGCGGCCGGCGCGGCCGCGTCACGCCAGAACGCGGTGGAGGAGTGGATGCCGGCCGCGTTTTGCCGCGTCTGTGCACTGGCAGGGCCGGGGCTGGCGCCGATCGTCACGGCGACGATGGTCAAGGCGGCTGCGCACAGCCCTCCGCGCACGGCGCGGAAAGTGTGGGAGGAAGATTCGCGCTGCATGCTCATGGTGGATATGGCCGGTCGAGAGAGACTTTGTAAGATAGAACCGCACACGTGGGAACAACTCCGGGCTAACCCTCGGTCTGTGGCATTCCAGCGAGCCACACCCGCATCTTGGGGATGTCCGTCAACACCAGAAGCCGCCACGGCATGCCGAGTCTCGTCGCTGTGTGCGCAGCGGCGCTGGTCGCGTGCTCGACGGCGCAGCCGTCACGGACCGTGACGCAGACACCGATGAGCCACACCTTGCAGGTCGACGAGATCCAGTTGGAAAGCAACTGCTTTGGCTGTGCCAGCGGGTCGGTGCTGAACCTGCACAGAGACGGCCGCGCCGAGTTGATGTCGACCGGCAATGCGCGCTTCGGCACTGTTGACCGCATGAGGCGGGGCCGCCTGGGCCGACCCGAGTTCGACGCCCTGGTGCGCCTGCTGGTCGAGGAGGGTTTTTTCGCGCTGGCCGAGGTCTACGAAGACCCGTCGATCCAGGACGGGGCCTGGGCGGCCGTCCGAGTCGGCCGGGCCGGGGAGGTCAAGCAGGTCTGGCGCCGCGGCGATGCGGCCCCGCCCGCCCTCCGTCGCGTCGAGGCGGCGATCCTGGCGTTGCAAAGCCGCATCGCCTTCGACGCCGACCCCCTCGACCGCGGGACGGGCAAATGAGCGCTCTGGCGCAGAATGCTGGCGCGGCAAGCTTTCTGGGCATGCTGCGCATGACATCCAACGAGGATCAGCACATGGCTTTCTGGCAGGCAATGAAGACCCGAGTGGCCCGACTCGGCGGCGTGGTCCTTCTGACGGCGGCATCGACTTCGGCCATGGCCGGGAGCGTCCTGCCGACGGTATCGGCCAGCGCGACCGGCCCCGCCGTCGCCGGCTCGACGGTGTCGGTGGATGTGCTCGTTTCGGGCATCGCCGATCTCTACGCGTTCCAGTTTTCTCTGGGCTTCAACCCGGCCGTTTTGCAGGCCACCGGTGTGACCGAAGGCGCGTTCCTGCCTACCGGCGGCGGCACCACTTTCGACGACGGCACGACCAACAACACGCTCGGCCAAGTCGCGTTGGTGTTCGATTCGCTGTCCGGCTTCGTGTCCGGCGTCAGTGGCAACGGCCAGTTGGCGCGCATCAGCTTCAACGTCATCGCCGTGGGCACGAGCCCGCTGACGTTCTCCGACGTCGTGTTTCTCAATTCCGCGCTTGGCGACATCACCGTCACCGCACAGAACGGCATCCTGCAAGCCGTGCCCGAGCCGCAGGCCGCGCTACTGATGGTGCTCGGTTTGGCGGGTTTGCTGGCGCAGCGCCGCCGCGCCGCGTCGATCAAGTCCTGAACTGCATCGCGTGCAGGCGGGCGTAGAGCCCGCCGGCCGCCACCAGTTCGCCGTGGCTGCCTTGTTCGACGATGCGCCCGGCCTCCAGTACCAGCACTCTGTCGGCGTGCTCGATCGTCGACAGCCGGTGCGCGATGACAAGGCTGGTGCGGCCGACCATCAAACGCTCCAGCGCAGTCTGCACCGCACGCTCGCTCTCCGAATCCAGCGCCGAGGTCGCTTCATCGAGGATCAATATCGGCGCGTCCTTGGCCACGGCGCGCGCAATCGCGAGCCGTTGGCGCTGGCCGCCTGACAGCTGGCTGCCGTTGTGGCCGATCGGCGTGTCCAGGCCCTGCGGCAAGCTTTCCGCGAACTCCAGCAGGTTGGCCGCGGCGAGTGCGCTGCAGATCTGTTCGCGCGACAGCTTGGCGCCGAGGGCGACGTTGGCCGCCACGCTGTCGTTGAACAGCACCACGTCCTGGCTGACCAACGCGAACTGCCGCCGCAGTGCCAGCACGTCCCAGTCTTTGAGCGCCACGCCATCGAGGCGGATCTGCCCGTTCGTCGGCTCCAGAAAGCGCGGCAGCAGGTTCACCAGCGTGCTCTTGCCGGCACCCGACGGGCCGACCAGCGCCACGGTCTCGCCGCTGGCCACGCGCAACGACAGGCCCTGAACCGCGGCCGATCCATCGTCGCGGTACCGCACCGACACGCCGTCGAACTCGATCTCACCGCGTGAACGTGCGGGTGCAAAGCTGCCACCCTTTTCGGCCGCGCGCTCGTCGATGAAGGCGATGCCGCGTTCGACCGCTGCCAGGCCGCGCGTCAGCGGTGCCATCACGTCCGACAGGTGCTTGGCCGGCGCCACCAGCTGCAGCATCGCCGTGACGAAGGCGACGAACTCGCCGACCGACGCGGCGCCGGCGCGGCTTTGCCAAAGCGCGATCACGATCACCACGCTCAAGGCGCAGGCCGCCAGCATCTGGGTGACCGGCGTGAGGCTGGCGCCAGCGACGGTGGCCTTGAGCATCAGGCGGCGCACCCGATCGGCCACGCCGGTGAAGCGGCCGGATTGGTGCGGCCCGGCGCCGTGCAGCCGCACGATCTTCCAGGCCAGCACGTTCTCCTCGACCGCATAGGCCAGCTCGTCGGTGGCGTGCTGGCCTTCGACCGTCAAGCGGTGCAGCCGGCGGCCGATCACGCGCATGACCCACGCGACGGCCGGGAACAGCACTGCCATGATCAGCGTCAGCTGCCAGTTCAGCACCAGCAGGTAGGCCAGCAGCGCCACCAGGATCAACGAGTCGCGCACCAGCGTCATCAGCGACGAGGTCAGGAGCGTCACGCCGTGCTGCGCTTCGTAGACCAGCGTATTGGTCAGCGCGCTGGCGCTCTGCTGGGTGAAGACGGCCGGGCTGGCGTCGAGCAGCCGCGCGAACATGCCTTCTCGCAAGTGCAGCACCGCCCGCGTGGCGGCCCAGGACAGGCCGTATTGCGCGACGAAGCCCGACGCGCCGCGCAGCGCGAACAAGCCGATGATCGCCGCCGGCACCGCCCACAGCGGAATCTGGTTGCTGGTGAAACCCTTGTCGAGCAACTGGCCCAGCAGCCACGGGATCGCGGGCTCGGTGGCCGCCGTGACGACCGCCCCGGCCAGCGCAAGGGCCAGTCCGGCGCGGCTGTTTCGGAGGAAGGGCAGCAGACGCCGGATTCGGGGGGTGCGCTGCAACAGGGTCGACATGGGCAGCGGGATTATCGGCGCGGCCTGCGCCTACAAACCCCCACCACAGGCGCTGCCTAGAATTCGCGCCTCTCGAATCGACACGGGCTGCCTGCACCGATGACATCGCCCTCCCGCTGGCCGCGCCGGCGCTTCCTGGCCGGACTGGCTGGCTTAGTCTCGGCAAACGCCGCTGCCCAGTTCCGCATCGAGATCACGGGTGTCGGCGCGACGCAGATCCCGATCGTGCTGGCGGCCTTTCGCGATGAGGCCGCGGCACCGGTTCCGGTGTCGCAGATCGTGCGCGCCGACCTTGAACGCAGTGGTCTATTCAAGGCCCGCAGCACGGTCGCGGCGATCGACGAACGCAGCACCGTCAACAGCGCCGAGTGGCGCGCACAGGGCGCCGATGCGTTGGTGGCGGGCTCCGTCACGCGGCTGGCCGACGGCCGCTTCGATGTTCGCTACAAGCTGTGGGACACGGGCAAAGGCGAAGAGCTGATCGGCCAGAGCAAGCTCGTGCCCGCGGCCGACCTGCGGCTGGCCGCGCACCGCGTGGCCGACGAGATCCACCAGAAGCTGACTGGCGAGCGCGGTGTCTACTCGACCCGCGTGGCCTACGTGCTCAAGAGCGGGCGGCGGTTCACGCTCAACATCACGGACGCCGATGGCGACGGTGCACAGGTGGCGCTGGCCAGCAACGAACCGATCATCTCGCCGGCATGGTCACCCGATGGGCGGCAACTGGCCTACGTGTCCTTCGAAACGCAGAAGGCCGTGGTCTGGGTGCAGGACCTGTCCAGCGGCGAACGCCGCATGCTCGCCAACTTCCGCGGCAGCAACAGCGCGCCGGCCTTTTCCCCCGACGGCCGCCAACTGGCGTTGACGCTGTCGACCGAAGGCGTTGCGCAGCTGTTCACGATGCCGCTCGGCGGTGGCGCACCGACCCGGCTGACCCGCAGCAGCGCCATCGACACCGAGGCCGCGTACACGCCCGATGGCCGCAGCGTTTATTTCGTCAGCGACCGCGGCGGTGGCCCGCAGATCTACCGGACCGCGGCCAGCGGTGGCGCTGGCGTGGGGGGCGGTGCCGAACGCGTCACGTTCAGCGGCAGCTACAACATCAGCCCCACGGTCAGCCCGGACGGGCGCACGCTGGCGTTCATCACGCGCGACGGCAATGCCTTCAAGCTGGCGACGCAGGACATCGAAAGCGGTGCGGTGCAGCGCCTGACCGACACCAGCAGCGACGAGAGCCCGAGCTTCGCGCCCAACGGGCGCCTGCTGGTCTATGCCACGCGCACCCAGGGCACCGATGTGTTGATGACGACCACGCTGGATGGCAAGATTAAGACGCGCCTTGTCAGCAGCGGGGCTGACATGCGCGAACCGGCCTGGGGGCCGTTTGGTCGGTAGGCCACCGCACGCGACGGCCAGCCCCCTGCCGCGAACAAGAAGAAACTTATTGCCAGCGGTGCTGATCCATTCAAGCCCGCACCCACCGGAGAAGACGATGTCGATATCCACCCATGCCCTTGCCCCGTCCCTTTCCCCATCACGCCTGGCGCTCGCGATAACGCTGGCCGCTGCGCTGTTGGCCGGCTGTGAATCCACCAAGCTGACCGAGCCCAGCAACGTGGCGCCGGTAGAGTCGCGCACGCCAGGGGCCACGTCGGCAGGCGCCGGCGCCAACCCTGCCGCCGCGCCGCAGAGCAGCGTCAACACGGTCGATCTGTCCAAGGGCGCCGGCGCTGGTGCTGCGGGCACGGCATCGATGAGCGCGCCGAGTCAGCGGATGGTCTACTTCGACTTCGACAGTTTCGCCATCCGCGACGAGGACAAGCCGGTCGTCGAAGGCCACGCCAAGGTGCTGACCACCGCGCGCACCAAGAAGCTGGTGATCGAAGGCCACACCGACGAGCGCGGTGGCCGCGAATACAACCTGGCGCTGGGCCAGAAGCGCGCCGAAGCGGTGGCGCGATCGCTCGAACTGCTGGGCGTCAGCGGCGGCCAGATCGAAGCCGTAAGCTTCGGCAAGGAGCGCCCGGCCGTGCAGGGCACCGACGAATCGGCATGGGCGCGCAACCGCCGCGCTGAACTGAAGGACCGTTAGACATGGACCACCCCCGGAGCGCCTTCGGCGCTGCCCCCTCGAAGGGGGCGACGCCAGCGACCCAGCAGAGCCTGATCCGCGGCGTCTGCTTGGTGGCGCTGTGGTCCGCTTGTGTAGCGCTGCCAGCGCACGCCGGCCTCTTCGACGACGAAGAGGCGCGCAAGGCCATCGTCGATCTGCGCACGCGCATCGCGCAGAGCGACGAGCAGAGCAAGGCCCGCGTCGCCGAGTTGAGCGCCACCAACACGCAACTGGCCGAACAGCTCACGGCGCTGCGCCGCAGCCTGCTCGAACTGAACAACCAACTCGAGGCGATGCGTGGCGACCTGGCCAAGCTGCGCGGCAACGAAGAGCAGATGGCGCGCGACGTGGCCGAGGTGCAGCGCCGGCAGAAGGATCTGGGCCAGGGTCTGGACGACCGGCTGCGCAAGCTGGAGCCGGTCAAGGTCACGCTCGATGGCCGCGAGTTCACCGTAGACAACGAAGAGAAGAAGGCCTTCGACGAATCGATGGGTCTGATTCGCAGCGGTGAATTCGACAAGGCCGTAGCAGCACTGGCCAGCTTTCAGCGCCGCTGGCCGGTCAGCCCGTACAGCGACGCCGTGCGCTTCTGGGCCGGCAATGCGCTTTACGGCAAACGTGACTACAAGGAAGCGGTCGCCACGTTCCGCGCCTTTGTCAGCGCTGCCCCCGGCCACCCGCGTGCGCCCGAAGCGTTGCTGGCCCTGGCCAACAGCCAGGCCGAGATGAAGGACGCCAAGGCCGCGCGCCGCAGCATCGAAGAACTGATGAAGGCCTACCCCGGCAGCGAAGCCGCGCAGGCCGGCAAGGAACGGCTGGCGTCGATCCGCTGAACGAGGACCAACGTTATGGCAGAAGAAGAAAGCGGCCGCGCCACGCCGCCGATCGTGATCAACATCGAGGACGCCCCGCTCGACCTCAACGGCGAGGGCCCGTGGGCCTGCACCGGCCGCGGCCTGACGCCGGCGCTGGACGCGCTGAAAAGCCGCACCGCGCGCGCCCGGCTCGGCATGAACGTCACCTACCTGCCGGCGGGCCACGCCTCGTGCCCGTTTCACAGCCATGCGCTGGAAGACGAGGTGTTCTACGTGCTGTCGGGCCGCGGCGTGCTGCGCTACGGCGACGCGGTACACGAGCTGCGCGCAGGCGATTGCATCTCGTGCCCCGCCGGCACCGGCATCGCGCACCAACTGGCCAACCCCTTCGATACCGAACTGGTCTACCTGTCGGTGGGCCTGAACGAGCCGAACGAGGTCTGCACCTATCCCGACAGCGGCAAGGTGATGGTGCGCAGCCTGCAAGCGGTGGGCGTGCTGCGCCCTACGCCTTACGGCGAAGGCGAAGAGACACCGCGCCGGGTGTTCGAGCTGCACCCCAGCGCCACGCCGTCGCAGCCCTGACATGACTGAAGCCGAACTGCCCGGGCTAACGGCCCAGGTGCTGTGGGCGGCCTTCGCGCTGGCAGTGGCTTTCGGCGCCATCGCGCAGCACACGCGTTTCTGCACGATGGGGGCGGTGGCCGACATCGTGACCATGAGCGACTGGACGCGCATGCGGGCCTGGATCCTGGCCATCGCGATTGCGGTGCTGGGCTTTAACACGATGGTGGCGTTCGACCTTGTGCAGGCGAAGAACACGCTGTACGCCGGGCCCAACGTGCTGTGGTTGTCGAACCTCGTGGGTGGACTGCTGTTCGGTTTCGGCATGGTGCTGGCGTCGGGCTGCGGCAGCAAGACGCTGGTGCGCATCGGTACCGGCAACCTGAAGTCGCTGGTGGTGTTCTTCGTGCTCGGTCTGGCGGCCTATGCCACGCTGCGCGGCGTGACGGCGGTGGCGCGCGTGGCCACGCTGGACACCGTGAGCCTCACGTTGGCCACCGGGCAGGATTTGCCGAGCATGCTGGCCGGCAGCGCCGGCAAGTCGCGCCAGTGGTGGGCGCACGCGGCCAGCGTCGCGATCGGCGTGGTGTTGATCGGCTTCGTGCTGGCGCGGCGCGAGGGCCGCAACGCCGAGGTGTGGATCGGCGGGGTGGGCATCGGCGCGGTGGTCGTCGGCGTGTGGTGGGTCTCGGGCCGTCTGGGCTACCTGCCTGAACACCCGCAGACGCTGGAGGAAACGTTCGTCGCCACCAACTCGCGGCGCATGGAGAGCCTGAGCTTCGTCGCCCCGCTGGCGTACACGCTGGACTGGTTGATCCTGTTCAGCGACAAGACACGCGTGCTGACGATCGGCATCGTCAGCGTGTTCGGCGTCATCGCCGGTTCGGCCGCCGTGGCGATGGGCACGCGCAGTTTTCACTGGGAAGGTTTTCGCGGCGCTGAAGACACCGCCAACCACCTGGTCGGTGGTGCGCTGATGGGTGTGGGCGGCGTGCTGGCGCTCGGCTGCACCATCGGGCAGGGCTTGTCCGGCGTGTCCACGCTGGCACTCGGTAGCTTCATCACGCTGGCGGCGCTGATCGGCGGCGCGGTGTTGGCGCTGCGTTGGCAGATCTGGCGCATGGAACGGATCGTCTAGTGGCCGCTGCTGGCGCAGCCGCACTCGATGAGGCCGACCTCGAACGCCGCTTCGGCGGCCTGCGGCGGCTGTACGGGGACGCGGGCTACACGCGTTTACGCACGGCACGCGTGGCGGTGGTCGGCCTTGGCGGCGTCGGCTCGTGGGCCGCCGAGGCGTTGGCGCGCAACGGTGTCGCAGCGCTGACGCTGTTCGATCTGGACCATGTTGCCGAGTCCAACATCAACCGGCAGGTGCAGGCGCTCGGCAGCACGCTGGGCATGGCCAAGACCGAGGCGCTTCGCTTGCGCGTTGCCGACATCCACCCGGGTTGCGTCGTCACGGCAATCGAAGAGTTCGTCTCGCCCGAAAACTGGCCGGCGCTGCTGCCGGCGCCGGTCGATGTGCTGATCGATGCCTGCGACCAGGTGCGCGCGAAAGCCGCGCTGGCGGCGTGGGGCTTGTCGAGCGGCGTGCCCGTCATATGTGTCGGCGCGGCCGGCGGCAAGCGGCGGCCCGAGCGTGTGGAGGTTGCCGACCTGTCGGCCACGACTCACGACCCGTTGCTCGCCAGCCTGCGCCAGCGTCTGCGCCAGCACCACGGCGCCACCCGCCAGGGTGCGATCGGCGTGCGTTGCGTGTTCTCGCGAGAAGCCGTCGGGCTGCCGATCGAAGAGGCCTGCGCCGCTGACGCTGCCGTCGACGGCAGCCTGAACTGCCACGGCTATGGCTCCAGCGTCAGCGTGACCGCGACCTTCGGCCTGGTGGCCGCCGCCGATGCGGTCGAAGAACTGCTCAAGCCTCCGGCTATACTTCGAGGCTCTACGGACGGGTCGTTAGCTCAGTCGGTAGAGCAGCGGACTTTTAATCCGTTGGTCGCTGGTTCGAATCCAGCACGACCCACCACCGGATCCCAGGTCCGGCCAGTTCTAGAGGCCGAGGCAGTTTCCCAACTGCCGAACGCGAAGGCAGAAATGCCAGGGGCTCTTAGCTCAGTTGGTAGAGCAGCGGACTCTTAATCCGTTGGTCGCAAGTTCGAATCTTGCAGGGCCCACCAAGTACTTTTTCTTTTCGCTTTGAAGGCGGTTTCAATGCCGCCCGTTGCTGCATTCCGCCTAGGCTTGTGCCAGCAGCCGGTCATGAGCGGCCATCCCGACCAGCATCGCCGCGACGAAGCCGAGCGCAGCCAGCGAGCCTGAGCTGGCGGCCACCAGTGCCGGGCCCGGGCAGAAGCCGGCAACGCCCCAGCCGGCGCCGAACAACACCCCGCCCAGCAAGAGCCGGCTGTCGATGACCGTGCTGGTAGGGATCTCCATGTGCATACCCGTCCACGACAGGCTGCGGCGCCGCGCCGCGGCGAATGCGACCGCGCCCACGGCGATGGCGCCGCCCATCACCAGCGCCAGACTCGGGTCCCAGGAGCCGAAGAGGTCGAGAAATCCTTTGATCTTGGCGGGGTTGGTCATGCCACTGCCGATCAGGCCCAGGCCGAATACGAGTCCGCTCACCAGAGCAAAAACTGCGTTCATGTTGGGCTCCTTCCGAGCAGGTGGCGAAGTACGAAAACGGTGGCGAAACCCGCCCCCATGAAGGCCAGCACATTGGCCAGCGAGCGCAGTGAAAAGCGGCTCAGGCCACACACGCCGTGGCCGCTGGTGCAGCCGTTGCCCATGCGCACGCCCACGCCGACCAGCAACCCGGCGGCGATAACGCCGAACCAGCCCACGTCGACCTCCATGCTGGGCAACGGTGCCACCAGGCTCCACAGCCACGGCGCAACCAGCAACCCGCCGATGAACAGCAGACGCGTCTGCTCAGGCACCAGGCTTGCGCCCGTCAGCAGCGCCCGCAGCGGGCTGGCGACGATGCCAGCGATGCCCGCGACCCGGCCGTTGCCCAGAATGAACAGCGCCGAGGCCAGGCCGATGACCAGGCCACCGATCAAGGCACTCCATGGTGTGAATGCCGTCCAGTCGATCGTCATGGATGCTCTCCTCCGAAAATTGATGCGGTCACCGAATGGCCGCCGAGCCGGGCTCGCAGTACAGCCGATGGAGCGTGCGTAAAACGGCGCGAACCGCGGGTGAAGCGACGCGGTAGTGGATGAACTTGCCCTCGCGACGCGTCGCCACAAGCTCTTCGTTACGCAGCACGGCGAGTTGTTGGGACAGCGTGGGTTGCGCGATGCCGGTGATCTCGCGCAACTCGGCCACGGTGCGCTCGGTGCCGAGCAGGTGGCACAGCAGCAGCAGGCGGTCGGGGTTGGCCAGCGCCTTGAGCAGTGCCGCCGCCTCCTGCGAACGGTGCGGCAACTGCGTCATGGCATCGGTCAGCGATGCCGTGCGCGTGTGCAGGGTTCTGGGTGCTGGACTAAACTTCATAAGTGTGTGATTATATGATAGTTAAAGTTTTGGTGAAGTGTAGACAGTTTGCGTCACAGAGGATGCCCATGAACGCGACGATCAAGTCCTTCTTCGACCCGGCGACCTTCACCGCGACGCACGTCGTCTCGTGCCCGCACACTGGCGCCGCTGCGGTCATCGACAGCGTGCTGGACTACGACCCCAAGTCGGGCCGCACCGCCAATGCCTCGGCCGACAAGGTCGTGCAGTACGTACGCGAGAAGGGGCTCATGGTCCAGTGGCACCTGGAAACCCATGCCCATGCCGATCATTTGTCGGCGGCGCCCTATCTGAAGGAGCGGGTTGGTGGGCGCATCGCCATCGGGCGCCACATCCGTGCAGTGCAGGTTGTGTTCAAGGGCATCTTCAACGCCAAGGATATGAACACCGATGGCACGCAGTTCGATCACTTGTTCGGCGACGAAGAGTCTTTCCGCATCGGCGAACTCGAGGTGCGTGTGTTGCACACCCCGGGCCACACACCTGCCTGCGTGACCTATGTGATCGGCGGCGACGCCTTCGTCGGCGACACGCTGTTCATGCCGGACTACGGCTCCGCGCGCTGCGACTTCCCCGGCGGCGATGCACGGGTGCTCTTCCGCTCCATCCGCAAAGTTCTGGCGCTGCCGCCCGAGACCCGCCTGCACCTGTGCCACGACTACCAGCCGGGCGGCCGCGAGGCGCGCTGGGAAAGCACCGTGGCCGAGCAGCGTGCCGCCAACATCCACGTCCACGAAGGCATCACCGAAGACGAGTTCGTGCTCATGCGCACGGCGCGTGACAAGACGCTGGACCTGCCCACCCTGTTGTTGCCGGCCATCCAGGTCAACGCGCAGGCAGGCCACCTTCCGCCGCCCGAGGACAACGGCACCCGTTATCTGAAGATTCCGCTCAACGTCCTGTGAGGGCGATCCACCGGTCTGCACAGCCGCCCGCAACGTGACGTCCACCATTCCTTCGACAGGCATCTTGCCGCGCTGGGCCGACTACCGGCGTGCGGGGCTGAGCGACGACCTGGTCGCCGCCTTGGTCGTCACGATCCTGCTGGTGCCGCAGAGCCTGGCCTACGCACTGCTCGCCGGGTTGCCGCCGGTGGTGGGCGTGATGGCCAGCTTGTTGCCCATCGTGGCCTATGCGGCGTTCGGCTCCAGCACCACGCTGGCCGTCGGCCCGGTAGCGGTGCTGGCGATGATGACGGCGCAAGCCGTGGCCCCGGTTGCGGCTGCCCACGGCGTGGGTGCGCATCTGGTGGCGCTGGTGCTCGCACTGGAAACGGCGGCGGTGTTCCTGGCTGCCGCGTTGCTGCGGCTGGATGTCTTCGCCGCATTGCTCAGTGCGCCGGTGTTGCACGGCTTCGTCACCGGGGCGTCGATCGTCATCGCCATGGGGCAACTGCCGCAGTTGCTGGGTGTTGCCGTGCGCGGCGATACGGCCACCGAACTGGTTCGGGCGCTGGGCCATGCCGAGTCGATGGCGCCGCACGCGGGCACGGCAGCGATCGGCCTGGTCGCGCTGATGGCGCTTTGGTCGATACGGCGCTTTGGTGCGCGTGCGGCGGCGGCGCTGGGGGTGCCGCCGCGGCAGGCCCAGTTGCTGACGCGCATGGCGCCGATGGCGGTGGTGGTCGGGGCGATCGCCTGGGTAGCCGGGGTGCAAACGGCTGCGCAAGGCGTGGCGCTTGCCGGGCGCATCGACCTGTTGCAGGGCTTGAACTTCCCAAAGCTGTGGCAAGCGCCCGCTGCGGTGTGGCTGGCCCTGCTGCCCGCCGCCGGGCTGTTGGGGCTGGTGGCTTACGTGGAGAGTCTGGCCGTGGCCGAGGCCCTGGGCGCGCGCCGTGGCGAAAAGGTACAGCCGCGCCGCGAGTTGTTTGGGTTGGCCGCCGCCAATGCCGTTGCCAGCGTGAGCGGGGGCATGCCGGTCACCGGCGGCTTTGCGCGCAGCATCGTGAACTTCGATGCCGGCGCGCGCACGCGCATGGCCGGCGTGTGGACGGCCCTGTTCCTGGCGATCGGGGTGCTGGTGCTGGGCGACGTGCTGCGGTTCCTGCCCAAGGCCGTGCTGGCGGCAACGATCGTTGTCGCCGTGCTGTCGCTGGTGGACCTGAAGCCCTTTCGCCAGGCATGGCGCTACTCGCGTCTGGAGTTCGCGCTCATGGCCCTGGTGGCGGCGCTGACCATTGCGGTGGGGGTCGAGGAGGCGCTGGGCATTGGTGTGCTGGCTGCCGCCGGGCTGCTGCTGCAGCGCACCGCGCGCCCGCACTGGGCCGAGGTCGGCCGGCTGCCGGGCACCGAGGTATTCCGCAACGTCAAGCGTTTCCAGGTCGAAACGCTGCCGCAGGTGCTGTCGATCCGGGTCGACGAAAGCCTGCTCTTCACCAACTCGCGCTGGCTGTCGGACACGCTGGGCGCCATCCCGTCGCAGCGGCCCGCACTGCGCCACGTGGTGCTGATGATGTCGGGCGTGAACGACATCGATTTCACCGGCTTGGAAGGGCTGATCCATCTGTCCCGCGATCTCAAGGCGCATGGCGTGTTGCTGCACTTGTCAGAACTGAAGGGGCCCGTCGGCGATCGGCTCCAGGCTGCGGGCGTTGGCCAGTGGCTCAGCGGGCAGCTCTTCCGCACCCAGCACGACGCCTGCACGGCGTTGTCCAGTGCCACCGATCGCCCCGCCCCAGCGGCCAGCCAATGCGGCAGCGGCGCATGCGAGATGTGAAAGAACCAGCGGGCCTCATGTCGGGGTTCGCTTCAACCAGAAGGAGAACGTGATGAAGACCAATGTAGGCAGCGTGGATCGGGTGTTGCGCATCGTGCTGGGCCTGGCGCTGATTGCGCTCGCGGCCACGGGTACGGTGGGCTGGTGGGGCTACCTGGGCGTGGTGCCTCTGGCCACCGCGGTGTTTCGGTTCTGCCCGGCCTACCCGTTGCTGGGTATCAATACCTGTTCGATGAAGAAACCTTGACAGCACCGCGGCGGCCGTGCGCCGCGGCTGGGGCCATCAGGGTGGGGCTGGGGCGACTCGACCCGCGGCATGTTCCGCCTCGGGTTTGCCCCAAGTCTCCGTAGTTCCTTGAGCGCTAATATTCGCGCTAATTGATATCTGGATGGACATGTGACCCACAGCTCGGCATCGGATCGGGTCTTCGAGGCGGCCGCCGACCTGTTCTCGTTGTTGTCCACGCCGACACGGCTGCGCATCGTCTGCGAGCTGTGCAACGGCGAGCGCAACGTCGGCGAACTGCTGGAGCGCTTGGGTGTCGGCCAGCCCAACATGTCGCAGCATCTGGGCATGCTCTATCGCGGCGGTGTCGTCGGGCGCAGGCGCTCGGGTTCGCAGGTGTTCTACCGGATCGTCAGCGAGCGCGTGCTGTTGTTGTGCGAGGCGGTCTGCAAAGAGCGGGAAAGCCAGAAGGCGCGTCCGCTCCGCCCTGCCGCAGCGGCCTGAGGCCCGGCGGTCAAACCGAAGGAGAAGCAGTGGATTCGCAGAGCAAGCCTTCGGGCCGCCTGATCAAGGCCCCGGAAAACTTCCTTGACGTTGCGGGGATCCGCCAGGTCTTCTCGGAAGGCCAACACGGGCGTCGGGACTTCATCCGCCGCGCCTTTGCCGCAGTGGGTGCCGCCGCCAGCGCGCCGCTGGCGATGGCCACGTCCAACCCTGTAGCCGCCGATGGTGGCGACCCCAACATCCTGGTGCTGCCCGAGCACAGCCAGGGGCTGGGCCGGCCGGTCGTGACCGACGGCTACGGCAAGCCGTCGAAGTACGAGGCCAACGTGCAGCGGCGCCAGAGCCCGGGGCTGACCCAGACCACGCAGTCGTCGGTGTCGTTCGCGCCCCTGCAGTCGCTGTTCGGCATCGTCACGCCATCGGGCCTGCATTTCGAGCGCCACCACCAGGGCTGGTGGGACGTGGACCCGTCGAAGCACCGGCTGATGATCAACGGCTCGGATGAGAAGATCGTCAAGACACCGAAGGTCTTCACGCTCGACGAGTTGATGCGGCTGCCGACCGTGAGCCGCTTTCACTTCATCGAGTGCGGGGCGAACACGGGCATGGAGTGGGGCAACGTCGCGGTGCCGACCTGCCAGTACTCGCACGGCATGCTCAGCTGCAGCGAATTCACCGGCGTGCCGCTGAAGATCCTGCTCGACATGGCCGGCGTGGACTACAAGCGCGGCCGTTTCGTGCTCGGCGAGGGCGCCGACGGGTCGTCGATGACGCGCACGCTGCCGATGGAGCTGATCGAAAGCGGCGAGGTGATCGTCGCCTACGGCCAGAACGGCGAGATGCTGCGGCCCGAGAACGGCTACCCGCTGCGCCTGGTGGTGCCCGGCGTACAGGGTGTGAGTTGGGTCAAGTACCTGCGCCGCATCGAGGTCGGCGACAAGCCCTACGGCACGAAGGACGAGGATGTGCACTACGCGGACCTCATGCCCGGTGGCCTGCACCGCCAGTACACCAGCACCCAGGAGTGCAAGAGCGTGATCACCACCCCTTCGGGCGGCCAGGTGTTGCTCGATAAGGGCTTCTACAACGTCACCGGCCTGGCCTGGTCCGGCAAGGGCAAGGTCAAGCGGGTCGACGTGTCCACCGACGGCGGCCGCAACTGGCGTCGCGCGCGGCTGGAGACGCCGGTGCTCGACAAGTGCCTGACCCGCTTCAACCTGGACTGGGTGTGGGACGGCACGCCGGCGCTGCTGCAGAGCCGGGCCATCGACGACACCGGCTATGTGCAGCCGACGTACAAACAGCTGCGCGCCGTGCGCGGCCGCCGCTCGATCTATCACAACAACGCCATCCAGACCTGGCTGGCGCAGGAGAGCGGCGAGGTGAAGAATGTCCAGCTTCTCTGAGCGCATCGTGCCGGCCTTCGGGCCTGCTGCCGTTGTCGCGATGCTGGTTCTGCTGGGCGATGTGGCGCAGGGCCAGCCCAGCGCCTACCCGGGCGTAGGCCGCCCGGCGACGCCGAAGGAGATCGTCGCTTGGGACATCGACGTGCGGCCTGATTTCAAGGGCCTGCCGAAAGGTTCGGGCAGCGTCGCCAAGGGCATGGACGTCTGGGAATCGAAATGCGCGTCTTGCCACGGTGTGTTCGGCGAGAACAACGAGGTTTTCAGCCCCATCGTCGGCGGCACGACCCAGGCCGACATCAAGACGGGTCGGGTTGCCCGCCTGAACGACGCCAGCTACCCGGGGCGCACGACCTTGATGAAGGTCTCGAACCTGTCCACGCTGTGGGACTACATCAACCGGGCCATGCCGTGGACGGCGCCGAAGTCGCTGACCACCGAAGAGGTCTACGGCGTGACGGCCTACATCCTCAACCTGGGCGGCGTGCTGCCGGACAGCTTCACGCTATCGGACCAGAACATGGCGGCGGTGCAGGCGCTGCTGCCCAACCGCAACGGCAAGACCACCGACCATGCCCTGTGGCCCGACGCTGCAACGGCCAAACGCAAGCCCGATGTGATCGCCACGGCCTGCATGAGCAACTGCGCCACCGAACCGAAGGTGGCCTCTTTCCTGCCTGACTTTGCACGCAACGCGCACGGCAACCTGGCCGAGCAGAACCGGTCGGTCGGTGCCCAGCGCGGTGCCGACACCACCCAGCCGGTGGGTGCGGCGTTGCCATCGTCGACAGGCGTTGCCGGAGGCGCCGCGGTTGCTGCGCCTGCAGCGGCCAAGGCCGCCGATGTCGCCGGGGCTGCCGTTCTCGGGTTGGCGCAGAAGCACGCCTGCACCGTTTGCCACGGCGTCGAGAACAAGATCGTCGGGCCGAGTTTTCGCGACATCGCGAAAAAATACGCCGGCCGCTCCGATGCCGCGGCTTACCTAGCCGGCAAGGTGAAGGCGGGCGGCTCAGGGGTGTGGGGCGCGACCCTCATGCCGGCGCAGGCACTGGGCGAGGCGGACGCGAAGGCGATCGCGCAGTGGTTGGCCGACGGCGCCGGGAAGTAGACAACCAGGGCGGGCATCGGGATCGCTGGGTTCGCCGTCATTCGACTGTTAATTACGATATTCAGATAAAGGAAATCAATATGCATACCCGTCGGGAAATGCTGTCGCGTTCGGCCAAGGTCGCAGCCCTGCTGGCCGCGGTGGGCCTGGTGCCTGGGTTGGCGCACGCGCAGGCCAGCGGCTACGTCACCGCGGCCTTCGAGGCCAAGACCATGGCCGAGCTGATGAAGGCCCTGGGTGCCGGCACACCCACCGAAAGCAAGGACGTGACGGTCACCGGCCCGGACATCGCCGAAAACGGCGCTGTCGTGCCGGTCGGGGCATCGACCACGCTGCCGGGCGTCAAGCGCGTGCTGATACTGATCGAGAAAAACCCGGCGTTGCTGGCGGCAATGTTCGACGTGACCGATGCCGTCGATGCCAACTTCTCCACCCGCGTGAAGATGGGGCAGTCGTCGAACGTCTACGCGGTGGCGCTGATGAACGACGGCAAGGTGCTGTTCGCGCTGAAGGAAGTCAAGGTCACGCTGGGCGGTTGCGGCGGCTGACTGGTCGCGGCGAACCAAGCCGCTCATTCACATTCGATTCAGGAGATTCACATGGCAGACCCGATGCGCATCCGCGCTCAAGCCGCTGGCGACAAGGCCACCGTTCGCGTTCTGATGGCCCACGAAATGGAAACCGGTCAGCGCAGGGACGCGGCCGGCAAGGTCATCCCGGCCTGGTTCATCCAGGAGATCACCGCTCAACACAACGGCAAGCCGGTCATGACCGCGCAGTGGGGGCCGGCGGTGTCGAAGAACCCGTTCCTCCAGTTCAACGTCAAGGGCGCGAAGGCCGGCGACAAGATCACCGTGTCCTGGGTCGACAACCGGGGCGACAAGCGCACCGACGAAGCCACCGTTTCCTGAGCTGCCCAGCCCGCATGTACCCGGGCACTTCCGGCACCTGCACATCACTGATTGCTGAATCATGAATCTCACGAAACGCGAGTTCGCTCAGATCCTCGGTGCCGCGTCGGTCGCCGGAATGGGGCTGGGGCGTTGGGCCGACGCCGATGCAGCGTTGGCGCAGCAGGGCCTGTACGACGTGGCGCCTTTCGGCAATGTCTCGTTCCTGCACATGACCGACTGCCACGCGCAGCTGAAGCCCATCTACTTCCGCGAGCCCAGCGTCAACCTGGGCTTCGGCTCGATGCAGGGCCAGCTGCCGCACCTCGTCGGCGATGCGCTGCTCAGGGCGGCGCGCGTGCGGCCGGGCAGCGCGGCGGCCCATGGCTACACCTACCTCGACTTCGAGAAGGCCGCCCGTCGCTACGGCAAGGTGGGGGGCTTTGCCCACCTGGCCACCCTGGTCAAGCAGCTCAAGGCCAGCCGCCCCGGCGCGCTGCTGCTCGATGGGGGTGACACCTGGCAGGGTTCGGCCACGTCCTTGTGGACCGACGCCCAGGACATGGTGGACGCGTCCAAGCTGCTGGGCGTGGACGTGATGACGGGCCATTGGGAATTCACCTACGGCATGGAGCGCGTGAAAGAGATCGTCGAGAAGGAGTTCAAGGGCCGGATCGACTTCCTGGCGCAGAACGTCAAGACCAACGACTTCGGCGACCCGGTCTTCAAGCCCTATGTGATGAAAGAGATCAACGGCGTGCCCTGCGCCATCGTCGGCCAGGCCTTCCCCTACACCCCGATCGCGAACCCGCGCTACCTGGTGGCCGACTGGAGCTTCGGCATCCAGGAAGACAACCTGCAGAAGGTGGTGGACGAAGCCCGGGCCAAGGGTGCGCAGGTGGTCGTGCTGCTGTCGCACAACGGCATGGACGTGGACCTCAAGCTGGCGTCGCGGGTGCGCGGCATCGACGCCATCTTCGGCGGCCACACGCACGACGGCGTACCGGTGGCCGTGCCCGTGGCCAATGCCGGCGGCAAGACGCTCGTCACCAACGCCGGCAGCAACAGCAAGTTCCTCGGCGTGATGGACTTCGACGTCAAGGGCGGCAAGGTGGCCGACTTCCGCTACCGCCTGATGCCGATCTTTGCCAATCAGCTCAAGGCCGACCCGGAGATGGCGGCGCTGATCACCAAGGTTCGTGCGCCCTACGAGGCCAAGCTCGCCGACAAGCTTGCCGTCACCGACGGCCTGCTCTACAGGCGCGGCAACTTCAACGGCAGTTGGGACCAGTTGATCTGCGACGCACTGATGGACGTGCAGGGTGCCGAGATCGCGTTTTCGCCCGGCTTCCGCTGGGGCACGTCGCTGTTGCCCGGTGACACCATCACGCGCGAACTGCTGATGGACCAGGTGGCGGTGACCTACCCCTATGCCACCCTCACCGAGATGACCGGCGAGACGATCAAGACCGTGCTCGAAGACGTGGCCGACAACCTGTTCAACCCCGACCCGTACTACCAACAGGGGGGCGACATGGTGCGCGTCGGTGGCCTGGCTTACACGTGCAGTCCGACTGAGAAGATGGGCTCGCGGATCAGCGACATGCGCCTTCAGGGCAAGCCCATCGACGCCGCCAAGAAGTACAAGGTGGCGGGCTGGGCGCCGGTGGCTGAAGAGGCGCGCACGTTGCCGGGCGTGAAGCCCGTGTGGGAGCACGTCGAGACCTGGTTCAAGGCGCAGGGCGGGCGTGTCAAGCCGCGCAAGATCAACACGCCGACGCTGGTGGGAGCGAAGGGCAATCCCGGCATGGGATCATGACGCCGCGCATCACCTTCGGGCGGGCGCTGTTGTCCGCGTCGGACATCACAAGGAGACACTCATGGTGAATCTGCTTCGCAAACTGGCCCTCGGTGTGATGCTGTGCGTGGCCGCTTCAGCAGGCTGGGCGCAAGACACCGTGGTTTATCACATCGACGACACGTCGCAGCAGGCGCTCAAGGGTCTGCGCAACATCCGCAACCACATGGACACCGACCCGGCCGCGAAGATCACCGTGGTGACCCACGCCCTGGGCGTGGACTTCCTGCTCGACGGTGCGAAGGACGTCAACGGTGGTGCCTTCGCCGGGCCTGTCGCAGCCTTGACCGCGCGCGGCGTGAAGTTCGAGGTCTGCGAGATCACGCTGAAGAACCGCAACCTGAAGAAGGAGCAGTTCATTCAGGAAGCCGAGTTCACGCCCTCGGGCGTCGTGCGCATCGCCAAACTGCAGAAGCAGGGCGCGGCCTACATCAAGCCCTGACGGGCATTCTTTGGCCCGGCCGGGGCGCACTGATGCGGCCGTGATGGCCATTCGGTTTTAATCGGGCGGCCGGCTCCGACGACCGCTCTCGCCAGGCGCTGGCGAGCCTGATGGTGCGCGCCTTTGTCCGTCACGATGAACACGACCGAGATCTTCCTCATCGCGATGCTGATCATCTTCAGCATCCCCTATCTCGTCTGGCGGCTCGGCCGAACGGACTACTTTGCGCCGCTGGTGGTGGTGCAGATCATCACCGGCATCCTGCTCGGGCCCGGCGTGCTGGGCGCGGCCTTTCCGGACTACTACGCCTTCGTCTTCAACCCGCAAGTCATCACGGCGCTCAACGGCGTGGCCTGGTGGGCGGTGATGCTGTTCGTGTTCATCGCCGGCATCGAACTGGACCTGCGCCAGGCCTGGGCCTACCGGCGCGAGAGCGGCATCACTGCAGGCCTGGCGCTGGCGGGGCCCCTGTTGCTGGGTTGTGGCGCGGCTGTGGTGATGCTGCAGACGCCCGGTTGGATCGGCCCGCAGGCCCACGGCTGGCAGTTCGTGCTGGGTATGGGCATGGCCTGCGCGGTGACGGCGCTGCCGATCCTGATCCTGCTCATGGAGAAGCTCCAGATCCTTCGCCAGCCCATCGGCCAGCGGATCCTTCGCTATGCCAGCCTGGACGACGTGGCGATCTGGGGCGTGCTGGCGTTGATCCTGCTGGATTGGCAGCGGGTGGGCCGGCAGTTGGCCTTCTTGGTGGCTTTCGCGGTCGCGGCCTGGGCCCTGCGCGCACTGATGCGGCGCATCCCGGAACGCGACCGCTGGTACGTGAGCCTGATCTGGCTGGCCGCCTGCGGACTCGGGGCGGACTGGTCGGGCCTGCACTTCATGGTCGGCGCTTTCCTGGCAGGCGCCGTGGTCGACGCTGACTGGTTCGATCAAGCCCGGCTGGACGAGCTGCGCCACCATGTGCTGCTGGTGGTGATGCCGGTGTTCTTCCTGTCCACCGGCCTGCGCACCAACTGGACGGTGGGCGGTGCGGCCGTGTTCTTGGCGGCAGCGTGGCTGCTGGCTGCTGCGGTCTTGGGCAAGCTCGCCGGCGTGCACCTGGCGGGCCGCCTGCTGGGCTGGCAGAAGGGCGAGGCCTCGTTGATCGGCTGGCTGCTCCAGACCAAGGCCCTGATCATGATCATCTTCGCCAACATCCTGCTCGACAAGCAGGTGATCACGAGCGAGACCTTCACCGCGCTGCTGCTGATGGCCGTTGCCAGCACGATGCTGACCGTGCCGATGGTGACGCCGATGTTGCGGCGCCTGGGGGCGGTGGTGGCGCGGGTGCGCTGACCTGACAGGCCGGGCAGCCGCCCGTGAACGGGCTGCATGCCAGACGCTCAGGCCAGCCGCTCAGGCCAGTGAATCAGCCCAGATGTTCTTCGCCCAGGCCATCGCGTACGTGGCCTCGAGTTCCGAACGCATCGCCGACACACCGCCCGAACCGGCCACGGTCTTGAAGGTCTTCTCGGCGGCCACGTACTCGTGCACGCTGGCGACGTGGATCACCTCGGTGGCGCTGACGAAGCTGTAGCAGGTGTTGGTGAGCATCGGCCGCGGGTCCAGCTCCAGGCCGGTCAGCTGCGCCACGATCGCCGCCGCCGCTACCTTGGCATGGCTGTTGGCCATGTGCCCCGATTTCGGCATCAAGGGGGCCACCTGGATCGAGTCGCCGAGTACGTGGATGTCCTTCGCGGCGGTCGACTCGAAGGTCTGGTAGTTCACCTGGCACCAGCGTGCGTTGGCGTTCGCCAGCCCGGTCTGCACGGCCAGCGCGCCGGCGCGCATGGGCGGCAGCACGTTCAGCACGTCGGCCTTCACGTCGTCCTGCACGTCGAACTTGAGCGTCATCGTCTTCGCATCGACAGACGTGGCCTTGTGTTGCCCGCGGTACTCCACCATGCCGCCGTAGAGCTCGGCCCAGGCCTTCTTGAACAGCGCGCCCTTGGACGTGACGTCGGGGTTCGCGTCCAGGATCAGCACCTTCGACTTCGGCTTGTTGGCCTTCAGGTACGCAGCAACGACGCTGGCGCGCTCGTACGGCCCGGGCGGGCAGCGGTACGGTGCTTCGGGGATGGCAATGGCGAACACGCCGCCATCGCGCATTGCCTCCAGCTGCTGCCGCAGCGCCATGGTTTCGGGCCCCGCCTTCCAGGCTTGCAGGATGCGGCCGTCGGCATGAGCCTGCTTCAGACCCTGCACCCCGTCGAACATCAGCTCGACACCCGGCGACAGCACCAGCTTGTCGTAGCGGATCTCGGGCCCGCCAGCGAGCTTGACGGTCTTCTTGGCCACATCGATCGAGGCCACCATGTCGTGCACGATGGTCACGCCATGCTTTCTGCGCAGCCCGTCGTACGGGGTGGTGATGTCTGCCATCTGCCGTACCCCGCCGACCACCAGGTTGGAGATCGGGCACGAGACGAAGGCCCGGTTGGGTTCGATCAGCACCACGTCCAGCTGTTCGTCGGACAGCAGCCGGATGTACTTCGCAGCGGTGGCGCCGCCATAGCCACCACCGACGACGACCACCTTGGCGCTGGACGGCGTGCCGCCGCCGGTGGCGCAGCCGCCCAGTGCGGCCAGCGAGCCGCCCGCCAGCAAACCTTGTACGAGTTGACGACGCTTCATGCCAGCCTCACTTCCTGGCGGCGAAGTACGCCGCGATGGATTCGATCTGTTCGTTGGTGTAGCCCTTGCTGATCTGGTGCATCACAGTGGCCGGGCGCTTCCCGTCGCGAAACTCCTGCATCCGCGTCACGATCTGATCCTTCGGCAGCCCGGCCAGCCGGACCATGGCTTCACCCGGGACGGCCCGGCCATCGGTACCGTGGCAGTTGGCGCAGGTGGCGGCCAGGGCGCGCGTGTGCAGCATGGCGGACGACTGCCCGAAGGCCGCCGAGCCCGTCACCAGCAGTACCGCGCCTAAAGCGGCACGGACGCGAAGATAGCTTTGGAAATGCATCGTCTCGTTCTCCATGGGAATGTCGTTCTCGTCAGGCCGTACCGGTGTATCGCCCAGCTTGCGGTGAACCCTGAGCCTGATCCTAGCGAGTTTCGCTAATATTGATTTATACGGATGTAGCGGTTTCCCGTACCATGTGCTTCCGCCCGCTGCCGCTTGCTTCTTCCGTTCGCATGCACATTCGCCCGGCCTTCCCGTTCGCCTTGCGTCGCAGGGGTTTGATCGCGCTCGGCGTGCTGTGGCTGCTTGCCATGGGTCCGGCGGATGCGGCGGATGCGCCGGTGAAGGCCGTGCGTGTCGCCGACAACGTCTGGTTCGTGCAAGGCGAAGCGGCGCTCGGCTCGGCGGCCAACCGCAACTTCATATCGAACGCCGGTTTCGTGGTCACCGACGACGGCGTGGTGGTGATCGATGCGCTGGGTTCACCCGCCCTGGCGTCCGAACTGATCGCTGAGATCCGCCGGATCACGCCCAAGCCCATCCGCCACGTCATCGTGACGCACTTCCACGCCGACCACATCTACGGCTTGCAGGCTTTCAAGGCCATCGGCGCGACGATCATCGCGCACGCCGCTGGGCGCGAGTACCTCTACTCCGACACGGCCCAACGCCGTCTCGAAGCGAGCCGGCAGGAGTTGTTTCCCTGGATCAACGAGCGCACGCAGCTGGTCGGCGCCGACCGCTGGCTGGATGACAACGACCACACGCTCGTGTTGGGTGGGCAGCCGTTCCGCATTCGCCACGTAGGCCCCGCGCACTCGCCCGAGGACCTGGTCGTTTACGTGCCCAAGGCGGGCGTGCTGTTCGTCGGCGATCTCGTCTTCCGCGGCCGCATTCCGTTTGTCGGCCAAGCCGACAGCCGGCAATGGATCGAGTCGTTGAACGCGCTGCTGGGCATGAACCCGCGGCTGCTGGTCACCGGGCATGGTCCGCTTTCGGCAACCCCGCGCGAAGACCTGGCGATGACCCGCGACTACCTCGTGCACCTGCGCGCGGCTATGGGCGAGGCGGCGCGCAATCTCGAACCCTTCGAAGAGGCGTACGCCAAGGCCGACTGGTCGAAGTTCGAAGGCCTGCCGCTGTTTCGCGCCGCCAACCGCATGAACGCCTATAACACCTACCTGCTCATGGAGCAGGCCGGTCGATGAACGCCAACCGTATCCGGCGGCGCGCTGTTGGCCTGCATCGAAATATCGATGCTTGCGAATACAATGCGCTCTACGCATCACCGCGTCGCATCACACCGACGCAATAGGCATGGCGCACATGACAAAGAAGAGCACTGAAGAGCGTGTCTTCGACTCCGTCGCCGAGTTGTTTGCGGTCCTGTCTACGCCGATACGGCTGAAGATCATCAGCGCCGTCTGCAACGGCGAGAAGAACGTGTCCGAGCTGTTGGCCGAGATCGAGACCACGCAGCCGAACATGTCACAGCACCTGAACATGTTGTATCGCAGTGGCGTGCTGACCAAGCGCCGCGAGGGCACGCAGATGTACTACCGGCTGCAGAGCGAGCGTGTCGCAACTCTCTGCCGGGCGGTGTGCACCCAGGTCGCGATCGAGCTCGAGAGCGACGCACGCGTCGATCCTTCGGACCGGCTCGTGCCGGCGATGCACCGCTGAGCTGGCTCTCCCCCGGTCAGGCCTAAGGCAACCGGATCGGCCCGACCGCGTCCATCACCTTCGGGTCACGCGCTGCATCACCACCGCCCATCGTGAACGGTGCGGGTTCGGCCGCGAGTGCCCGGTAGCCACCGTCGTAGTCCCAGGTGGTGATGAAGACACGCGCACCCGACAGGCTGGCCGGGTCGCCCAGTGCCGCAGACGGCAAGGTGAAGCGGATGCGGCGGGCGTCGGCATCCACGCTCACCATGGCGCCCGGCGTCAACGCGGTGCCGTCGGCTGAAGCGGTTGCCCCAGCGGGGCCGAACAGCGCGTTGCTCCAGCCGTGCGCACGCAGGCGCAGGTGCCAGCGCATGCCATCGGGCAGCTCGGCGTTCTGGCCGGGCATGACGCGCGCGCCATCCGCGCCTTCCCCCTGGCCAGTGCGGCCCGGCAGCTCGACGAAGAGCGTGAAGGCCACATGGTCGAAGCCGTTCGGTGGCCCCCACACGCTGCTCAGCGCCTGCGTGTCGACCTCGATGCGCAACGCGCCGCCGGCACCCAGCACACGCACCGCGCGCAGGTCCATCTGGCCGCGCGCGAAGCTGCTGTGGGTCGGGTACTGGTAGCTGCCGCGCGGGCCGAGGTCGTCGCCTTGCGGGTCGGTCACCTCGGCCAGCACACGCCAGGGCAGGGTGGCGGTGAAGCGGTGGGCTTCCGACGTGATGCCGGCCTGCGCGGCGTCGTCGGGACGCGTGCTATCCGGCAACCAGGCCACCACGCGGTGCGGCTGCCCGGGCTCGGTCATCCGGCGGGTGTCGATGCGCGCGGCGAAGCGGCCGGTGGCGTCGGCCGTGGCGGTGGCGGCGCGGGTGATGTCGCCGTCGACCACCACGCGCACGCTGCGGCCGGCCGGGGCGCGGCCGGTGACGTCGAAGTCAGCGGTGGCGGACCTGATCAAGTCGACGTTTGGCTCGTCGAGCGACAACGCAGGCGAAGGCGCCGCAGGAGCGGGCGTCGGGCCGGCTGGCGTGAGCTTCCACACCAGCCCGCCCTGCGCCGGGACACGCAGGTTCAAGGTGCCGCCCGCACCGACGACCTGCCGGGCCGGCAGCCCGTGAAGGCCGAACAGCGGCTCGAGCACGGCGCCTGCCGCGGCGCCGGTGTCGAGCCGATCGACCAGCACCTCGTACGCCGCGGTGTTGAACACCACCAGCGCTGCCTGTCCTTCGTGCGCCGTGCGCCAGGCCAGCACGCCGGGGCCGCTGTCGCTGGTGCGCAGCATCACCGGCAGACCACGGCTGAACAGCGGGTTCAACCGGCGCAGCGCGGTCGCCGCGGCGGTCGCGCGGTACAGCGGTGCGGCGGTGTCGAAGCGGTCGCGCCCGCCGGACGCAAAGCCACCGGCGAACATCGCCGCGCGCTGTTCGACGAAGCCCTGTTCGGTGCCGTAGTACAGCACCGGAATGCCCGGCAGCGTCATCAGCGCCAGCAGCGCCTGCTTCATGCCGGCCTCGCTGCCGCCGGCCAGCCAACGGTCGACATCGTGGTTGTCGATGAAGCTCGGCATCCGGTGCACGTCGCGGTGCACCGCCTGCATGCGCTGTACGCGGTCGGCCAGTTCGGCCGTCGGCCGGCCGCGCGCGAAGACATCGACCAGCGCGCCGTAGAGCGGGAAGTTCAGCATCCCGCTCATCAGCGGTTTGCCGCGGGTCGATGGGTCTTGTGACGTGACGTAGCTCTCGATACGCCGGGCCTGCGTGTCTTCGCCGGCGCGGTCGATGCCGAAGCCTTCGCCGAAGACGAGGAAGTCGCGCCGGCCGGTCCGGCGCGCGGCCTCCACGATGCCCGGCGCGCGCGCGTCTTTCGAATGCATGAAGTCGTCGAAGAAGGCCGGCGGTACGTAGAACGCGGTATCGACGCGGAAGGCATCGACGCCGACGTTCCTGATCCACCAGCCGAAACTGTCGCGCAACGCGCGCCGCACGCCCGGGCTTTCGGTGTTGAGGTCGTCCAGGCTCGACATCTGGTGGTTGAGCTCGTGCGCGCGCACCTGCGTGTCCACCAGCGCAGGCGTCCAGTGGTACACCGCCGCGCGGCGGTCGGGTGCGCGGCGCGGGTCGTTCAGGTTGAACGGTACTTGTGTCGGTGCGCCGGTCGGTTTCGATGCGCGGTTCGGCAGGTACTGGCGCCCCGGGTCGTTGGCGTCCCAGCCGGCGCCGTAGTCGAAGTAGTTGCCGACATGGTTGACCACGATGTCCTGCACCAGGACCATGCCGCGCGTGTGCAGCGCATGCGACAGGCGCCGGTAGTCAGCCAGCGTGCCGAGGTGCGGATCGACCTGCTTGAAGTGCTGCGCCCAGTAGCCGTGGTAACCGACATGGCCGAGTGCGCCATCGACCCACTGGTTGCGCACCGGCGGCGTCAGCCACAGCGCGGTGGCGCCGAGCCCTCGGATGTAGTCCAGGCGGCGCGTGATGCCGCGCAGGTCACCGCCGTTGAAGCGGTCGCCCCGTGCGGGGTCGTACGCGCCGACGCCTTGGTCGTTGTTGCGCGGGTCGCCGTCGTCGAAGCGGTCTGTCATCACGAAGTAGATGACCTGGTCGCGCCAGTCGGGGCTCTTGACGTGCAGTTGCAAGGGGCCGGCCGCCGCAGCGCCGCAGGCGGCCAACAGGAGGACAGTCGCCAGGCTGCACGGCAGCGTTCCGCGGTTCATCGCCCGCATGCTATCCAGTCGGGGCGGTGCCCAACCGAACGAGGCCCCAGGCAATCAGGCCGAGGTCGGCTCCGCACCCACCACCAGCCGCAACCGGGTGGCCACCTGCACGCGGTTGCGGCCACCGGCCTTGGCCTCGTAGCAGGCGTGGTCGGCTGCGGCCACCCAGTCGGCGGCGGCGAGGTCTTCGCTCAGCGCGGCCACGCCGACGCTGACGCCCACCGACAACGAGTGCCCCTGCCACAACAGGCGCTGGCTCGCCACGGCGTTACGGATGTTCTCGGCCACGCGCAGCGCGATGTCGATCGGGCACCCTTCCAGCAGCACCGCGAACTCGTCCCCGCCGAGCCGCACCGCCAGGTCGCCGCTGCGCAGGCAGGCCTGGATGACGCCGCCCACGGCGCGCAACATGGCGTCGCCGGCGGCGTGGCCGTGGCTGTCGTTGATCGGCTTGAAGCGGTCCAGATCCAGCAACAGCAGCGCAGCCGGCAGCGAGTGCGGCAGCGCGGCGTGTCGCCGTTCGATCTGCTGCTCGAAGGCCTTGCGGTTGGCCAGCCCGGTCAGCGTGTCGTGCGTGGCCGCCCACTCGAGCGATTGGCGGGCCGCGACTTCATCGGTGATGTCCGTCAGCGTCCAGATCGTGCCGTTGGCGCTGCCGGTGCGGTCCACCGGCATGCCGCGCAGCCGGCCGGGGAACTGGCCCTGCGTGCCGCGGCGGAATTGCAGTTCACCGTCGAAAGGCTGGCCGGCCGCGAAGGCGGCGCTGACGCGCGGGCCGAGCAGTTCGTACTCTTCGTTGGAGGCGTAGATGATGCGGCTGGGTTCGCCGAGCAGCTCGTGCTCGGCACGGCCGAGCAGGCGGCATAACTCGCCGCTGACCAGTTCAAACTTGCCCGCGCGCGTGAACGCGATACCCACCGGCGCGGTGGCCATCACCGATTGCAGGCGCTGGATGACGTCGCCGTTGAAGGCTTCCAGTTGCGCGCGTTCGGCGGCCACGTGGCGCAGGACGCGGGTCAGCTCGCCGATCTCGCCGCCGGCCGCTGGCCAGCCGTCGTGCGGTGCCAGGCTGCCGTCGAACAGGTGTTGCGAGCGTGCGCGCAGGCGGTCCAGCGGGCGCAGCAGCCACCACAGCATCACGAGCAGCAGGCTGCCCATGGCAGCCATCAGCGCAAACGCTCCGAACAGAGCGTCGCCGCGGGCCGCCCGCAGCGGTGCGAGCACGCCTTCGAGCGGGCGCACCCGCCAGACCATCCAGTCGGCGCCAGGCACCGCCGCTGCGCTGGCCAGCGCGGCGGGGTCCTTCAGATCGAGGCCGGCCGGTTCGAGTGGCTGGCCCATTTGCCGCCAGTGCGCCATCGCCGCTTCCAGGCGCGGCTCGGCCAGCGCCGGCAGCCCGATGCGTGCCGCATCGGGGTGGGCCAGGATCTGGCCGTGGGTGTCGGTGACGACGGTGATCTGCCCGCCTTCCTCTTCGCTGCCGGCTTCGGTGATGGCGCTGGCCAGGTCGCGCCGGCGCAGCTCCAGCGTGGCGATCAATACCGAAACCACCCGTCCCTCGTGCCGGACCGGGTGCGCCAGCACGACCATCGGCTGGCCTTGCACCCGGCCGACGATCAGTTCGGACACCGCGGGCCGCGCCTCGCCGACAGCAGTCTTGAAGTAGGCCCGGTCGGCCACGTTGGGGCCGGGTGCGCGGTAGTCCTGGCCATCCCACATCATCGTCACCTGGCCGCTGGCGTCGGCGACCGCGACCGAGTCGAACGTGCCGCGCAGCGCCGGCTTCGAATCGATGAAGGCCCGCAAGGCAGGCAGGTCGGTCGGCGGGCCTGCCGGCATCCGCTGCGCGGTATAGCGCAGCGCCTGTTGCGACTGGCGCAGCCGTGCGTCTAGCTGACGCGCGCTGCGTACCACCTCGGCCAGGCCGGACTGGCGAGCGGCGTGCAGCAGGTCACTTTCGGCGCGCTGCAGCAGCAGCGCTGTTGTCAGCCCGATGGCCAGCGCCACCGCCAGCATGCCGCCGAAGGCGATGCGGAACTTCAAGCTGCGCAGCGCCGCCGTTAGGCGCGAAGCCATGCCGCTGGGGCGGAGGTAGAGCGGGTCGGACAACATCAGCAGGTCCAGACGAAGCGGGGCGGGGCCAGCCGATGCGACCCCTCCTGGCTTTTCGGCCGGTGGCTGCGCCTTCTTTAGCGCTGGCGAGTCCAGCCGTCGCTGCGCAGTCTGACCAGGGGCCCGCCAATGAAAACGGCCGCTGACGCGGCCGTTGGTCCTGGAGCCGACGAAACCCGTCAGTTGCGGCGGCGGCGGGCAATGCCCAGGGCGGCCAAGCTCAGGCCGACGAGCGCCAGGCTGCCCGGCTCGGGTGCGCCTGTCACCTGGCCCTGATCACCAATGGTCATGCCGTCGAAGCCGAAGCCGTCAAAGCCGTCGCTCGTGTTGCCGAAGGTGATTTTGGTGTACTTGGTGGTCGTGTCCGTGAAGCCCCAGAACAGCAATGAGCCGTTGGCGCCGTTGACGGTGTGCGGGATGTTCAGCACCGTCGACACGCCGGCTTCAGACAGCAGCGTGATCTGCATCGTGCCGCTGGCGTCGCCGATGTCGGTCCCGTAGAAGCCGAAGGCCGAAATCGCGACATCGAAGTCGATCGAGAACGAATCGAACGCTGTGTACCAATTGGTGCCGCCGCCGGGGGCGGTGTTCCAGCGGCCGAAGTTCTCGGTGTCGGTGAAGCTGCCGGTGCTGGTGCCGTTCGACACCGACGAGTTGCCCGGCGAGTTGACGGTGGCCGTGATGTTGCCGGTGGAGCCGGCAAACAGGATCGGCAGACCGGCGTTCTGGCCAGCGCCGTTGGCGAAGCCTTCGAAGTTTTGGGTACCGACCCCACCGCTGAGCTGGCTGAGGAAGGTGGTTCGGGCCGTCAGCGGGTTGCCGCTGACAACGCAGGTGGCGCGCACGCCGGGCGTGGCGCAGGCGGCCTGGTTTTCACCGAAGGAGATGACCGGCGCGGCCTGCACGGAACCGACCAGCAGTACCGCGGCGGCGGCGGCGAGCGTGAACTTGACGGTGGACATGTCGGGGCCTTTTAGTCGGTAGACGCTGGTCCGTTGCAAGGCGCGTACCAGGGCGCCCGAGCAAAGTTGAGTAGAGACGTGGTTTCCCTTTGCAGATCAACAACATGAATGAACCTGGGGGCCGTACCGCCGGGCCAGCGTCAGACGGCCGGCCAGCGACTGCTGTAAAACAATCCGACGCCGTTGAGGCCGGCGAGCCCCGTCGGGGGCGCCCGCCGCTGCCGACTCACTGGTTGACCGGCGACTGCGGGTCCAGCAGCAGGGCCATCAAGTCCTTCAGTTGCTTCTCGTCGAGCAGCCCGGCATGGCCGAAGCGCGGCATGTTCGAGCAGGCCTCGTAGGCCTTGCTGTTGTAGAGCTTGGCCCAGGTGTACTGCACGATGCCCGCGCTGACCGGGTCGGCCGGGTCACGCACCGCGCGGTTCTTGCCGTAGTTCCACAGGCTGGGGCCGATGGTGCCGAAAGAGATTTCCTTCTTGTCGATCTGGTGGCAGTTGTAGCAATTGCCGCCGTTGGCGCTGGGGGCAGCGGACGTGTCGGTCCACGTCATGCCGCGGCCGTTCTGCGCCAGCTTCTCGCCTTCGCGCCAATCGCCCATGTAGTTGCCGCCGGCCGGGGGCTTGATGGTGGCGAGTGCTTCGGCCTGGATGCGTGTGGCCACCGCGTCGGTGGGCGGCACGGCGCTGGAGCAAGCCTGTTGCCCCAGGTCTTGCTGGATGCGGTCGAGCTTGGCGATGCCTTGTTCGCGGAAGCTGGCCTTGATGGCGGCACTGGCCTGCGCGTCGAGTTCGGCGTCGGACGGCAGCGTGGCGCAGGCAGCGAGTGCGGCCGTGGCAGCAACGATGCTGCCGACGATGAGCGTGTTGCGGTTCATGGGGTGCTTGTCCTCAGCGCTTGATCGACGGCGCGATCGACTTCGCGCCCTTGGCGTTGACGCCCATGTAGGTGGACAGCGCCACCGTCGCTTCGCTGCCGAACAGCGGCTGCGGAAAGCGCTGCTGGCGGTAGCAGTCGTTCAGCCGCAGCTGCATGCCCCACATCTGCCCGTTGCTGACGCGGTATGCCGGCCAGGCCGCGAAGCCGACACCGTCGCCGGGGCTCTTCGTCAGGTCGGGCAGGTCTTGTAGGCGGATGCGTTTGCCCGGTTCGCCGTGGCAACTGGCACAGCTGAAGTCGTGCGTGCCGCCGCGGAAAAAGAAGACCCGCTTGCCGATCTCGTAGCTGCGCTTTTCTTCCGGGTGGGCCTGCGGCAGGTTGAAGCGCTGGCCGCGGGACTCGGCGGCGACGAAGGTCGCCAGCGCGGTGACGTTGGCCATCTCGCCGCGGCCGAAAGGCGTGGCGGCGATCGCCTTGCCGTCCAGGCCTTGCAGCATCTGCATGCAACTCACCAGGCGCGACTCGAGGTCCTGCACCTGGTTGGTGTCGGCAAAGAAGCGCGGCAGCTCGACGAAGGCGCCCTTGACCACACCCGGGCCCTTGCCCAGATCGCAAGCTTCGAGCGAGGCGTTCTTCGGCCCGCGCCTGGTTTTCCAGAGGTTCTCACCTTTGGCCTCGAACAGGTCGGCAGGGTTGCCGTCCTCGAGCATCTTGCGGTATTCGGCGATGCCATCGGCCGAGCTTTTCGGGGCTGCGGGCTGGGCCAGCGCAATGCCGCACAGGCCTGCGGCAAGCGCCGCGACCAGCGTTCTTTTCATGCTTTGTCTCCGGTGTATGGATTCTTGTTCAGGACACGACGGCTTCGTCGGTGCGCGTTTCGCCGCGGTTGTCCTTCCACGTCAAGGCGATCTTGTCGCCGGCTTTCGCGCCCTTGACATTGAACTGCATGAACGGGTTCTTGGCGATCGACGGGCCCCACTGGGCGGTTAGCACCGGTTTGCCGTTGTGGGTGGCGCTGACTTCCTGGATGAACCAGGCCGGGATGACCTTGCCGGCGCTGTCACGGCGCTGGCCGGTTTCCATTTCGTGGCTCATCAGCACGCGCACGGTGGCGGTGGTGCCGGCAACTTGGGCGCGGATGCGCATCGGATCGGGCATGGTGGGCTCCTTCGGGTTCGGTGGAAAGCGACTCAGCCGCCGCAGCCGCCGAGCGTCACTTTGACTTCCTTTTGCGCGAACAGCACCTTGCCATCGTTCATCAGCGCCACCGCGTAGACGTTCGACGACTGGCCCATCTTCACGCGGGTGCTGAAGCTGGTGTCGACAGCGTCGCTGATGTCGAACACAGCAGCCAGCACGTTCGGGTTCTTCTCGACCAGCAACGCCAGCCGCTTCACGCCAGGCAGCGCGGTCGACACACCGACCGGCACCACGGCGCCGTTCTCGGCAATATCGGGGCCGGTGATCGTCACGTCCTTACTCTCGACCGGCACGCTACCGCCGAGCGCCTTGACGGCATCGGCCAGGGTCTTGGCGTCGAAAGCGGGCTGCGACCATGCGGCGTGGCCAAGCGACGGCAACAGGCCGGCACCGCCGAGCAGCGCGAAGACTTTCAACGAATGGCTCAGGACCTGTCTGCGATGGGGCATGGTGGGTGTCTCCGGTGGGTTCGTCAGTAGGCACATGGTAGCGACGCGAAGACGCTCAGGCCACGCGGGCTCGCGCTACCCCCAACGCCGACGATGCGACCCAAAGCCCACCGAAAGTGATCGCCCCGTTCAGCACCAGCAGTTCCAGCCCCATGCGATAGCTGCCGAACAGCGCGGCCTGGTTGAAGTCGATCGCCGCACAGAGCAGCGGCGCCGCCAGCGCTATCCACGGCACGGCGCGGTCGACCACCGCACGCCGCGTCAGCAGGCCAAAGGCGAACAACCCCAGCAACGGCCCGTAGGTGTAGCCGGCAATCTTCAGGATCAACCCGATCATGCTTGGGTCGTCCAGCGCCTTGAAGCCCAGCACCAGCGCCATGAAAAGCGCGGCAAACAAGAGGTGCACCGTGCGCCGCACGCGCAGCTTCTTCGCTTCAGACCAGTCCGCGCGTTGCTGCATGCCCAGCAGATCGATGCAGGTCGATGAAGTCAACGCCGTCAGGGCGCCATCGGCGCTCGGGAACAGCGCCGAGATCAGCGCCAGGATGAACACCACCTGCACGAACGCCGGCAGGTGCCCCATCACCACCGCGGGAAAGAGTTTGTCGCCGCTGGGTGGCAGGCCGACTTCACGCGCGAACAGGCTCAACAGGCCGCCCAGAAACAGGAACAGCGCCACCACCGCCAGCATGATGAAGGCCAGCACCATCACGTTGAGTTGTGCGCCGCCGAGCGTCTTGACGCTGATGTTCTTCTGCATCATTTCCTGGTCCATGCCGGTCATCGCGATGGCGATGAAGGCACCGGCGACCACCTGCTTGGCCCAGTGGTCGGCGCGTTGCCCGTCGGTGCCCCAGATTCGCGACAGCCCGGTCTCGTTCATCCGCGCCCACGCATCGGTAGGCGACAACGACAGCGCACCCAGCAGCATCCCGATGCAGAACACCAGCCCGAACAGCATCCCGGCGGTCTGCAAGGTGTCGGTCCAGACGATGGTCTTCACGCCGCCTTCGATCGTGTAGAGCACGATCATCAGCAGGATCACCGCCGCCGTGAGTGCGAAGGGCACGCCCAGCCGCGACAGGATCGTTTCCTGCAACACCGCGATCACCAGATACAGCCGCGCCGTCGCTCCCAGCGTGCGCGAGCCGATGAAGAACGCCGCGCCGGTGCGGTGCGCGCGCGGACCGAAACGCACTTCGAGGAAGCGGTAGATCGAGGTCAGCTTCAAGCGGTAATACAGCGGCAGCAGCACGAAGGCGACGACCGCATAACCAAGCACATGGCCGAGCACGATCTGCAGGTAGGTCATGCCGTTGGCGCCCACCGCACCCGGCACGCTGATGAAGGTCACGCCCGAGAGCGAGGTGCCGACCATGCCGAACGCCACCAGCGCCCAGTGGCTGCTGCGCTGGCCGATGAAGAAGCCTTCGTTGCCGGCGTGGCGCGAGGTGCGCCAGGCCACGATCAACAGCAAGCCGAAGTAGGCGGCGACGAAAGCGAACAGCGCAGCGGGCGACATGGCCGCAGACCTTAGCGTAGGTAGGTCGCGCGTAGGTCCCTATTGGTTCGAGCCGGTGAAAAACGGGGAACCGGTACCCCCGGCAAACGCGGGGAGGAGTTGCGTCTTGTTGGCATTTCAGTCTTCCGTTTGCGGGCCCCGTCCCCTTCGGCCGACGACCGAGCCAAGGCCGTGCAGGCAAGCAGCGGGCGACACAAAGGAGCATTCATGGGTCCTGAGTCCCGTTCGTCGGCGCCGCAGGGGTGCCGCATTGCCGAGCCGAGTGGCAGCAGCCACCTTGCTGATCTGTGGCGCCAGCGCCCAGGCGGTCGGCGAGATCGAACCCAACAACACGTTGGGCACGCCGCAAACGCCGCGTGTGCAGGTGGCGCCGTTTGTCGTCACCGGCAGCCGACTGTTCGCCGATCCGTCGGACGACTTCTTCAGCTTCCAGGTGCAGGCCGCCGGCCTGCTGCGCATCGTCTCGGGCAGCAACAACAGCAGCGCCGATTCGATCATGGGCCTGTTCAGCGGCGCCAGCTCGCTGCTGGCGAGCAACGACGATGCGCCCGGCAGCGGCTTCATGTCGACGATCGAATTTGCCCTGCCGGCCGCCGGCACCTACGTGCTCGGCTTCTCTGGTTACAACCCCGGGTTGCTGGCGTGCAGCGGTGTGGTGACCGCGTGCTACGACACCAATGGCGACTTCATCTTCGACACCTTCGTCGCCGGCGGCGGGGCAGGGGGCAGCGCGGGCTGGGACCACACGCTCAGCTTCAGCGGTGCCGCCCTGGTGCCCGAACCGCACGCCACCTTGTTGTTTCTGCCTGCGCTGGCGCTGCTGCTGATGCGCGCGCGCCGCGTCTAGCCCTGGCCGACCCCTTGCCATACGAAGGAAACCGTCATGAGCAACCCCAACCAATCCGTCGAAACCCGTGCCGATGCGGCTGGCGCCAACTTCAGCGAAGCCCGCGCCAAGGACGCCTTGCTCGAAGCGCATGAGAAGCTGCACGAGGGCCGACGCAGCTTCTTCAAGGCTGCTGGCATGGCGGCCACGCTGACCAGCGGCCTCGGCACCGCGCTGCACAGCAAGGAGGCGCTGGCCTACGGCGGCCCGTACGCGCCGGCCTTCGCGCTCGACCCGGGCAGGACCTTCATGAACATCGGCACCACCGGCTCGACGCCGATCGCGGTGTTGAAGGCGCTGGCGGCGAACAACGCCGCGATAGCCCGCGACCCGACGCTCACGTTCGCCACGGCCGACATGCGCAACACCATCTGCACCGGCTTCGGCGCGGACCCGTTCGAGATCGTGATGTGCTTCAACACCACCGACGGCATGAGCAAGATCATCAACGGGATGAATTTCCAGCCCGGCGACGAGATCATCTCCACCAACATGGAGCACCCGGGCGGCAACTCGCCGATGGCCATCACGCAGGACCGCCGCGGCGTGATCGTCAAGCGCGTCAACCTGCCGACCAACGACGCCTACTCCGACGCCACGGTGCTGGCGCGCTTCCAGGCCCTGCTGACCAACAAGACCAAGGCGATCTGTTTCTCGTCGCCGCCGTTCCTGACCGGCATCCGCCTGCCGGAGAAGCTGCTGTGCCAGTGGGCCGCATCGCTGGGGCTGTCGAGCGTGATCGACGGTGCCCACGGCATCGGCATGCTGAACCTGAACTTCCACGACATCGGCTGCGACTTCTACGCCGGCGCCGGCCACAAGTGGCAACGCGGGCCGGGCCAGACCGGCATCATGCACGTGCGCAGCAACAACGCGCCCGCAGCACCGGCCACCTACACCAAGAACGTCACCGTCAATGGCCAACCGGTGACGCTGACCCTGCCGGGTTATGCCAACACGAACGCGCTGCCGGCGTTCTGGCCGACGAATTCGGGCGGTTATTCGCAAACTCCCGGGAGCGCATTGCAAGGCCGCGTGCGTGACCCCAACGACAACATCGCCGCCACGCTGATGAGCATCGGCAACCCGTCCTACCCGGCGCTGAGGGCGCTGCAGGAGTGCTGCCTGATGTGGGATGCGTGGGGCCGCCAGAACATCGAAAACTACATCGTGGCGCTGGCCCAGTATCTGCGCAGCCGGTTGGTCGCCATCTGGGGTCAGTCCTGCCTGGGCACACCCTACGACGCCAACCTGCCGCTGCACGCGCGCATCGCCCTGACTTCGTTCAACCCCTTCTCGGCTGGCTTCGACTACAACGGCGTGCTGTCGGTGGCCGAAGCCGCCGCTCAGACCACCGCCTCCGGCAACGCTGTGACCGCACTGCGCACCGTGCACAACGTCGTGGTGCGCAACACCGCGGTGCCACACACGCTGCGCAGCGACCCCGCCAACAACGCCAGCGCAACCAACGTGCAGTCGCACCCGTTGCGGATCTCCACGCACCTGTTCCACAACGCGGCCGATGTCGACAACCTGGTCGCCAAGCTGCTGCTGACAGTACCGACGCCGCCCGTGCGCCGCTGAGATTGCTGCCTGCCATGGCCACGATCTGCTGCTGGCAGAGAATGGTCGGGGCCGCCGCGCTCGCCCCTTCGAACCACCACCACCCCAAGGAGAACCGATGACCCCGCACCGTTTGGCTTTGCTGCTGTCCACCTGCACCGCCGTCACACTGGCCGGCTGCGCCAGCGGCGGCAAGACCATCCATACCACGGCCAACATCTATCCGGCGATCGGGCCGTACTCGCAGATGGTGCAGTCCGGCAACACCTATTACCTGTCGGGCGTGATCCCGCTCAACAAGGCCGGCAATGCGATCGAAGGCACGACGATCGAAGAGCAGACGCGCCTGGTCCTGACTTATATCGGCGAAGTCCTCAAGGCCCAGGGCTTGACCCACGACAACGTCGTCATGAGCAACGTCTTCATGAAGGACCTGAATGAATTCGCCAGGATGAACGCGGTGTACGGCGAGTTCTTCAAGACCAACCCGCCGAGCCGCGCCACGGTCGAGGTTGCCCGCTTGCCGCGCGACGTCAAGATCGAGATCGCGGTCATCGCGGTCAAGTAGACGGCACCGGGCCGCCACCGGAGGCCGACCAGCGCACTAGATCATCCCGATTGATGCCGCCCCCGCTGTCGCACCACCGCATCTTCGAGTTGCTGCCGCCGTTCGCGCAGCGCGGGCTGGCGGTCGACCTGGCGGCGACGGCACGGCTGGAGCGCCGGCTGGCCTTCAAGCCGCGGGTGCATGCGGTTGCGGGCATCGGCGCGGTCGAGGAAGTCTGGCTGCTCGACGACCCCGGCCCTGCCGGCGAGGGTTCGTTCCGCCGGCTGCGCCGCTTGCGCGCCGAGGGCGGATTGACGGCCGAACTGGAGGCGGAAGGCGGCGAGATCGAGGCGCTGCTGGCGCGCATCGAAGCGGTCTCCATCGGGTGGCGGTTCAGCACCGGCGATGGCTTCGTCGCCGCCTTCACCCAGGCCCTGCGGCCGCGTGCGCGGGGCGCACCGGTGCTGCCGCTGCCAGTGCCGGTGCTGACGACCGCGCAGGTTCGGCCGCAGGGCGGCGCCGTGGCCGGCGTGCATCTGGCGCTGAGCGTCTCGCGCGTCGGTGCCATCCCGGCTGAGCTGCGCGTGACGCCGGCCGAAGGCCGCCGGCCCGACCTGCCCGAAGACCTGTTCGCCGTGCTCGGCCGAGATTGGTCGCGCCTGTCGGCTGTGGCGGGCGGCTGGCACCCCGCACTGCGCCTGCCGCGGCGCGAGCCGGCCCGCAGCGCGGCGGCGCGCGAGAGGCTGCTGCGCGCCGCCGCGCATCTGGTGGACACGCTGGCCGAAGCGCCGCGTCACTTCCACACCCGCCACCTCGCCGCGCGCTGGGTCTTCGTGCTGCGGCGCGCGGTGCCGCTGGCCGTGTGCATCGGCCTGATCGGCGGCGCGCTCGCCGTGCCGCTGCTCGACCTGCCGACCGATTCGGTCTGGCGCATGCTGATATTCAACGCGCCGCCGCTGCTGCTGGTGGCCTTCTTCGCACCGCGCGGGATGCCGCGCTTCGAGATCCCGCCGCTGCCGGCGCCGCTGAAGGCCGATGCGTGGGGGTCAGCGCGGCCCTAGCATCGTGGGCGGCAGAAGGACGTCGGCTGCAACACGCGAGAAACCGGCACATCGCGGTGCTACCTCGTGCGCCCCTAGGAAAGACTTTTGCCTTCTCGGTATCACCACGCCGTACCGGTTTTCGCGCGTTTCGCTTCGACGCCTTCTGCCGCCTGCGCTCCTAGCGCCTTGTCCAGCGCGGCCAGCAGCAGGCCCAGCTCCAGCGGTTTGGTCACGTAGTCGTCGAAGCCGGCCTGGCGCGCCTGCTCCAGGTCGGCCGGCATGGCGTTGGCGCTGACGGCGATAACCGGCACGCCGCGCGTGGCTGGCAGCTCGCGCAGGCGCTTCAGCACTTCGTAGCCGTCCATGCCGGGCAACTGGATGTCCAGCAGCACCAGGTCCGGCGGCGCCGATGTCGCCATTGCCAACCCTTCTGGCCCGGTGGCGGCAGTGACCAGCCGCGTTCCCGCGCGGCGCGCCAGCATGCCTTCCATCAGCAACTGGTTGACCATGTTGTCTTCGACGTACAGCACGGTCCGCACCTGATCTGCCGTCGCCGGGTACACCACGGTCGGCCCTGCGTCGTTCGACGGGGTCGGTTCAGCCGCCGCGGCATCGGCTGTGGCCACATGCGCGCTGTCGGTGCTTTCGAGCCGGACCCAGAACGTGCTGCCCAGGCCCGGTGTGCTGTCGACGCCGATCTCGCCGCGCATCAGGTTCACCAGCCACTTGCTCAGCGCCAGGCCGATGCCGGCGCCTTCGATCTCCGAGCCTTCGGCGTCGAGCCGTTCGAAGGCCTGGAACAGGCGCTCCTGCTGCGCCGCGCTCAGGCCGGGGCCGCTGTCGCGCACCTCGATGCGCACCGCACTGTCGCCGTCCGCACGCCAGGACAGCTCGACCTCGCCGCCGTTGCGGTTGTATTTGATGGCGTTGGACAGCAGGTTCAGCAGCACCTGGCGCAACCGCGTGGCGTCGGCCAGCACCGTGCCGCAGTGTGCCGCGACGCTGTCGTCGGGCGGCAGCACGTGCAGCGCGATGCGGCGCTCCTGGGCCATCGGGTGGACCATGCGCACGCACTCGCCGACCAGCGCGTTCAGCGCCACCGGCTCCAGATGCAATTGAAGCGCGCCGGCCTCGATGCGAGACAGATCGAGAACCTCGTTGATCAGCGCCAGCAGGTGGCGGCCGCCGCGCAGCAGCTCCTGCACGCGGGCGCGTTGCGGGCCGCTCAGCGGGTCGTCGGGGTCGCTGTCGAGCAGCTGCGCAAAGCCCAGCACCGCGTTCAGCGGCGTGCGCAGCTCGTGCGACATGCGCGAGAGGAACTCCGATTTGGCGCGGTTGGCGCGCACGGCTTCGTCCTTGGCGGCGATCAGCGCCGCCTCGCCCGCCTTCCGTTCGGTGATGTCCCAGCCGTAGACCATGAAGCCTTCGAGCCGGCCGTCGCTGCCGCGTTGCGGGATGCCCTGGTCGGCAATCCAGCGCCACGTGCCGTCGGCTAAACGCGCCCGGTACTCGACGTTCCAGCCCTGCCCGCTGGCCCGCGACTGCTCGAACAACGCGGCGCAGCGGGAAAGGTCGGCGGCGTCCATGCGTTCGCCCCAATCGAGCGCCAGTTCTTCGGCCAGGCTGCGGCCGGTGTACGCCAGCCAGCGCTGGTTGAACCACCGTGGCGCGCCGTTCACATCCGACTGCCAGATGAATGCCGGGGCGCCGTCGGCCATGCTGCGAAAGCGGGCCTCGCTGGCGCGCAGCTGGCCCTCGGCCTGCTTCAGCGCGGTGATGTCGGAGAACATCCCCACCGCGCCGGTCTTCTGGCCCTGTACGTCGTAGATCGGCGTAGCGTTGTTCCAGCAGTGCACCGGCGTGCCGTCGGCGCGCCGCAGCGTGATCTCGTAGCCCTCGGCCTGGCCCTGCACGCGCAGCCGCACTTGGTGGCGGAACACCGCCGCGTTGGCGTCGTCGACGAAGGCGTAGATGTCCTTGCCGAGCATCGCCCCGCGGGTGGTGCCGAGCATGCGGCACATCGCCGGGTTGGCGTCGGTGGTAACCAGCGCGTTGTCGATGAACCAGAAGCCCTGCTCGGTGCGATCGAGCAGCAGGGCCAGCATGCGCTGCTCGCCGGGTGGATCTTCGAGCCCGAGGTCCATCACCCCATTGTGGCTGCCGGCCCGTGCTGCGCCACACTTCGGCATGCAGGCAAACCCGCTCAACGTGCCACCGGTTTCGATTGCGACGGTGCGCGACGCGCTCGCTGCGCAGTACGCCGACCCGCTGCTGCGCCGCCGCGCCACGATGCTGTGGGGTGCGCGCGGCGTGGGCAAGAGCAGCGTGGTGCGGCAGGCGGCAGCGCAGCACGGCGTGCCGCTGGTGGATCTGCGGCTGACGACGATCGAGCCGGTCGACCTGCTGGACGCGCTCTACGGCCTGGTCTACGGCCTGCTGGCGGTGTCCACCGATGCGCCCACGCTGACGCGTGCGCTGGAGATCGTCGAGGCGCTGCCCGAAGCCCCCGCCGCCGGCAAGCTGCCGTTGCGTGAGGCGCAGACGCTGGCGATGGAGCTGATGCTGCAACGCGCGCTGGTGCAGGGGCTCGACGGCGCGGTGCTCGCCAGCCCGGCGTACCAGCGCCATGCCGCGCGGCGGCGCGAGGGCGGGCGTGGCTGAACACCGCGGCGTCGAAGCGGTGATGAAGCTGGTCGAACACGCGCCGGCCACCGGCGGCCTGGCGCTGTGGATGCGGCATGTGGACGACGACGGCGATGGCGATGGCGATGGCGATGGCGACAGCGGCAGAGGACGGGCCGCCGCTGCGGTGCCGGTCTGGACCGAGGTCCACACGCTGCACTACACCGCGGCGTTCGCCGAGTTCCCCCGGGCCGGCCCGACCGCCTGGCTCGCGCACGCCTTGCTGGACGTGGCGTTGCACCACCCGCAGCGGCAAAGCGCCCTGCAGCGCCGGTTGGGCGACGTGGACGCAGCGCTGTTCAATGTGTGTGCCGATGCCATCGTGGCCAGCGCGCTGTCGCACCAGCCATGGCTGACCGAAGCCGACGGTGCGCCGGAAGGCATCGCGACGTTGGAAGAACTGCTGATGCAGGTGCTCGGCCAGCCCGAACAGGCCACCGCGGCGGCGCTGCTGGTGTGGGACGTCGAACGGCTCTACGCCGCCATCGACGACCGCGCCGCGCCGAAGCCGTCACGCGCGGGCGACGCGGCAGCGCAACGCGCCGACGGCCCCCGCCCGGCGGCGGTGCGCGCACGCTTCCGCTCGAACGCTTCGCGCGCGAGATCGAAGCGCAGGTCCGCCGACTCGAAGCGTCGCTGGTGCTGGTGATCGGCGACGACCGCGTGCGCTCTGTACGCAGCGTTCGCCCCGGCGCATTGCGCTTAGCCGAGATCCGCTTCGAAGGCGGCGGCGGCACCGATTTCGGCCCGCTGCTCGAAGAAGCCGCGCGCCACGACCCCGACGCGACGATCGTGCTTACCGATCTGGACGGCCCCGCCAGCCCGCCACCGCGCAAGCCGGTGCTATGGGCCGTGCCGCCGGCCTTCGCCGATGCGGTGGCGCCGTTCGGCCGCGTGCTGGTGCTGCGCTGACCGTTCGTCACACGAATCGGGCGGTCTGTCGCACCGTTGGCGGCGTGGGCATCCGGCAGCCGCGACACTTGTGGCCACTACGAAAACCGCCAAGCAGGAAGAACCATGCTGAAACTGTTGAACCGCGCATCGTCGTTCACCCTGGCTGTCGCATTGGTGGGCTCGGCGCTGGGCGTCTCGTTCGCGCTGCCGACCCCGGCGCACGCGCAGGCCGCACCGGCGGTCCTTCAAGCGCAGGCCGCGCCTGCGCGGGCCGCCATTCCCAAGGCCTACCCGGTGCGCGACTTCTTTTCCAACCCCGAGAAGGCCTACTTCCGCCTCAGCGAGGATGGCAAGACGCTCGGCTTCATGCAGCCGGTGTCGGTCGACGGCGCAGCGCGGCGGCTGAACATCTTCGTCCAGAAGCTCGACGGCAGCCAGCCGGTCGGCGAGGCGCGCCGCGTCACGACCGAGACCGCACGCGACATCAGCAACTACTTCTGGAAGGGCAGCGACCGCGTCCTGTACCAAAAGGACTTCGGCGGTGACGAGAACTTCCACGTCGTTTCGGTGGACGTGGCCACCGGCAAGGTGACCGACCTGACCCCCGGCGACAAGGTGCGCGCCGAGATCCTCGACGCGCTGCCCGACGACCCGCATCACATCCTGGTCAGCCACAACCGGCGCGATCCGCAGGCCGCCGACGTCGTGCGCATCGACCTGCGTACCGGCCAGGAGACGCTGCTGGCGAAGAACCCCGGCAACATCGTCGCCTGGGGCACCGACCACGCCGGCCGCCTGCGCCTGGCCTTCAAGAGTGAAGGCCTGAACACCGTGGTGCTGTACCGCGCCGACGAGGGTAGCGAGTTCAAGCCGATCATCACCACCGACTACAAGACCGAGGTCGAGGTGCCGGTGTTCACCGCCGACAACAAGCGGCTGTATGCCATCAGCAACCGCGGCCGCGACAAGAAGGCGCTGGTCACCATCGACCCGGCCCGGCCTGACGCCGAGACGGTGGTCTTCGTGCACCCCGACGTGGACCTGGGTGGCGTGACGTGGTCGCGCCTGAAGAAGAAGCTGACGGACGCCAGCTACGTCACCGCCAAGATCGAGCGCAAGTTCTTCGACCCGGCCACCGAAAGGCTCTACCGGCGCATCGCCGCGAAGGTGCCCGGCCTGCAGGTGACGCTCCAAAGCGGCACCAAGGCCGAGGACAAGTTCATCGTCGCCGCCGCCAGCGACCGCACGCCCGGCGGCCGCTACATCTACGACGCACGCGCCGACACGCTGACGCTGATGGCCGAGATCAACCCGAAGATCGCTGCCGCCGACATGGCGCCGATGAAGCCGATCAGCTACAAGAGCCGCGACGGCCTGACGATCAACGGCTATCTGACGCTGCCGGTGGGCCGCGAGCCGAAGGACCTGGCTTGCGTCATCAACCCGCACGGCGGGCCGTGGGCGCGCGACATCTGGGGCTACAACCCCGAGGTTCAGTTCCTGGCCAACCGCGGCTACTGCGTCTTGCAGCTGAACTTCCGCGGCTCGACCGGCTATGGCCGCCAGTTCTGGGAAGCCAGCTTCGGCCAATGGGGCCTGAAAATGCAGGACGACATCACCGACGGCGTCAACTGGCTCATCAAGGAAGGCGTGGCCGATGCCAAGCGTGTGGGCATCTACGGCGCCAGCTACGGTGGCTACGCCACGCTGGCCGGCGTGACCTTCACGCCCGAGCTGTACGCCGCCGCGGTCAACTACGTCGGCGTCAGCAACCTGTTCACCTTCATGAACACCATCCCGCCGTACTGGAAGCCTTTCCTGCCGAAGATGTACGAGATGGTCGGCGACCCCGAGCGCGACAAGGAACGCCTGACACGCACCTCGCCGGCGCTGAACGCTGAACGGATCAAGACCCCGCTGATGGTGGTGCAGGGCGCGCGCGACCCGCGCGTCAACAAGGCCGAGAGCGACCAGATGGTGGCGGCGCTGAAGGCGCGCGGCGTCGACGTGCCGTACATGGTCAAGGACAACGAAGGCCATGGCTTCCGCAACGAAGAGAACCAGTACGAGTTCTATGGCGCGATGGAGCAGTTCCTGGGCAGACATCTGAAGCCGGAACTCCCGGCGCGGGATTGAGTCACGGGTCCCATGCGAACCCCGTTCAGCCCTTCGCGCGCGCGTGCACTCGTCCTATCAGCCGGCGGCTTGACAGCCGCGTTGGCCCTGTCCGGTTGCATCACGCGTCCGCCCGCGCCGGGCGGGGCCGAGGCCGAGGTGCTGCGCGACTGGGGCCAACCCACCCATCGCTACGTGCTGCCGACTGGCGGCCAGCGTCTCGAATACGCCACCGGGCCATTCGGCCGTGAGACGTGGATGGTCGATCTGGACGGTGGTGGCCGCGTCACCCGCAGCGCGCAGGTGCTGGCCGAAGCGCAGTTCCTCGACTTGCAGATGCGGGTGGGCCAGGCCCCCGGCGTGCCGCGCGACGAAGTGCTGCGCACGCTCGGCCGGCCCGGCGAAGTACGTGGCGGTGGCCGCCAGGGCGGCGAGGTCTGGTCGTGGCGTTACCCGAACAACGATTGCCTGTGGTTCCAGGTCTCGGTCGGTGACGATGGCGTGGCCCGCAGTGCCGCCTACGCGCCCGACCCTGCCTGCCAGACCACCAGCGACGGCTTCGGTTGAGGCCGGGGCTCAGCCCTTGGCGGCCCGCAACTCGAACGCTGCTTCGGCCACCACCCGCCCGTTGACCTGCACCGCCACGGTGTGGGTGCCGGCGAAGTAGCGCCGCGTCGTCACCGGCTTCATCGAGTGGCGCTTGGTCAGCGTCACCTCGCCGCGCGCCGGCAGTTCGAGCGACCATCCCTTGAACACCTTCGGCGACCGGCTGCCGTCGGCTTTGACGTGGTGCACGGCGTAGTCGACAGCCAGCGCCTGCGCGCGCGCAGCGGTAGAACGCAGCACCAGCGTCAGCCCGACATGCTCGCCGATCGACAACCCCCGCGCCGACAGCGACAACGCCGCCGTGCCGCGCAACGGCGTCCCCACGCCCCAGTGCTTCAGCATCGGTGCGTGGCCGGCCTTGATGAGCGTGCGGCTGGCATGACGCAGCAGCGCACGCCGTTCGGCGCCGGCATCGGTCAGGTGCGTGCCGATCCAGTCGCAGACCAACGCCGGGTGGTCCTTGGCGATGTCGTTCAGGTGGTTGGCGACGCTGCGGCGCACGTACTCGCTGGGGTCGTCTTGCAGCGCGCGCAGCAGAGGCAGCGTGGGCGACGGGTCGGCGATCAGGCCTTTCAGCTGCAAACCCCACGGCAGCCGCGGCCGGCTGCCTTCGCTGGCCAGCCGGCGCACGTGCGGGCTGTCGTCGCTGCACCAGCGTTGCAGCGTCGGCCAGGCGACGGTGGGGTGTTCAACGATGAACGGCCGGATCGCGAATTCGGCCGTGAAGCGCTGCGTCAACGCATGCAGCGCGGCCAACGCGCGCTCCGGGTGGGCCAGGCCGGCGCGGGCGATGTACTCGCCGACCGGCCACAGGATCCAGCCGCGCAGCCCTCGTTGCAAGCCGCGCAGGTCGCCCATCCCCGGGTCGGCTTCGGCTGGCGCCAGGCTGGCTTCGATCAGTCCGGCAGCGCGCTCGAAGTCGGCCGGCAGCGTGGCTTGCAGCGCCACGGCGATCTGCATCGAACGCGCCTTCATCTCCAGCGCCTCGAGCCCGGACAGCGCCAGCGCTTCGAAGTGCCGCGCGTCGAAGTGGTCAGGCGCCTGCCGCGCCAGCAACAGCGCACTGTCGCGCACCAGCGCGGCATTCAACAGGTTCTTGAACGGCTCGGCCATCGCGTCATCCCAGAACCTTCGTGTTGCGCGCTTCGATGCTCATGGCCACAACAGCACGGCCCAAGTGGCGACGGCCGCCAGTAGCGTCAGCATCACCGCCGCGCTGCCCATGTCCTTGGCGCGTTTCATCAGCGGGTGGGGCTCGACGCTAATGCTGTCGGCCAGCGCCTCGATGGCCGAGTTCAGCAGCTCTGCGACCCACACCGCCACGATCACCAGCGCCATCAACAGCCCCTGCCAGCGGCCGGGCGCGATGAAAGGCACGGTCACGAGCAATGGCACGCCGACCCACAGCTCCTGCCGGAACGCGGCCTCGTGCTGCAGCGCGGCGCGCAAGCCTGCGCACGAGTAGGCGACAGCGTTGAACACGCGCCGGATCCCGCCGCGGCTCTTGTTCGCCCAGGTGGCGGGCGGCGGCGTCGCCGCATCGGATGAAGGCGGGTCGGGTGCAGGCACGGTGGTGGTTCGAAGGGGCAGCGAAGGCAACGGATCAGTGTGCCGCAGCGCCCTGAAGGTCGGCTGAAGGCGACACGGCCCCGGCCCCCGCACCGCCGAGCCACAACTCGACCGCGAAGCCGCGCGCGACGGCGGGCAGCACGACCCGCCCGCCGTGCACCTGCGCCACGCGTGCGGCCAGGGTCAGCCCAAGGCCGAGCAGCGCCGCATCGTCCACCGCGCTGTGCCCGTGCGCCTGCCCCGGCCCGGCCTCCAGCGCCGCTTGCAGCTCGGCGCGCCGAGCTGCGCTCACGCCCGGCCCGTCGTCGTGCAGGCGCAGCACGCCGTCCGCCGGCAGACCCAGGACGACCGTCGATGCACCATGCCGCACCGCGTTGTCGAGCAGGTTCAACAGCGCCGCGGCGAGCAGGTCTTCGTCGGCCCGCACCACCTGCCGCTCGCCGGCCGCAGGCCAGCGCAGGCTCAGTCCGGCTGCCGGCAGGCGCGCCAGCAACGCGGCCACATCGACCTCGCGCACCTGTATGTCGCCGCCGCTGCGGAACAACGCCAGCAGCGCCGCCACCACGCCTTGCAAGCGCGTGCCCGCCTCGCGCAAGCGGGCCAGGCGCGGTTGCTGCTCGGGGCCAGCCTCGCGCACGGCCATCGCCAGTTGCGCGTCGATGCCGGCCAGCGGCGTGCGCAGCGCATGCGCGGCGTGGCCGGCAAAGGCGCGCTCGGACAGCAGGCGCCGGTGCAGGCGCAGCGTCAGGCCGTCGACCGCGTCGTGAACCGGCTGCAACTCCCGGCGCGGTGCGCGGCCCAGCGCCACCGGCGCGGCGCCGTCGTCGGCACCACCAGGCCCAGCCGGCGCTTCAGCCAGCCGCAGCGACAGGGCCTGCAACGGCGCCAGTTCCTGGCGCACGCGGCGAGTCAGCCAGACATGGCCCAGCGCGCTGACGGCCAGTACCGCCAAGGCCGCATACAAGGCGGCTTCGGCGCGCGCCTCGCGGCGTTCCGCGCGCGATTGGGCGGCGTAGAGGATCACCCCGTCGCGCCCGGTGGCCAGCCCAAACAGACGCCAGTGCGGCGCGTCGCTGAAGCCCGGCCGCGGTACGTCGCTGAAGGCCAGCGGCGGCGCTTGAGCCGAGCGGCGCAGCAACGCACCGTCGGGCGACACCAGTTGCCAGGCGAAGCGGCTGTTGTCCTGCGCAGTGGGCGGTGGCGCTGCCGCGCTGTGGCCGGCCATGTTGAGCGGCAGGTCCGCCACCAGCATGGCCGCAGCGGCCTCCAGGCCGTCGTCGAGCAGCTCGTTGACCTCTTGCGAGACGGTCAGCCATACCGCCGCCATCACCGCCAGCCCGCCCGCCACCGACCACGACGCCAGTGCCCAGCCCAGCCGCGAGGCAATCGACGGCAGCGCCTTCACGCAACCTCGACCCGGTAGCCGAGCCCACGCACCGTGGCTATGAAGTCGCGCGCCAGCTTGCGGCGCAGCGCGCTCACGTGGACTTCGATGGTGTTGCTGGCGGTCTCGCTGTCGAAACCGTGCACCAGCTTTTCCAGGTCGGCCTTGGGCACGATGCGCCCGGCGCGCTGCACCAGCGCTTCGAGCACCGCCCATTCGCGGCCGGTGAGCTCGGCCCGCTGGCCGTGCGACCACGCGGTGCGGGCGGCCACGTCCACCGCCACGGCGTGCGCCGGCCACTCGCGCATCGACCGCGTGGCCGCACCCGCGCGGCGGCCGATGGCGCGAAGGCGGGCCAGCAACTCTTCGGGCGCGAAGGGCTTGACGAGGTAGTCGTCGGCACCCGCGTCCAGGCCCTGCACACGTTCGTGCACACGGTCGCGCGCGGTCAGCATCAGCGCGGGCGTGGCGTCGCCGCGGTCGCGCCGCGCAGCCAGCCAGGCCAGGCCCGAGCCGTCGGGCAGCTGCCAGTCGACCAACAGCGCATCGAGCGGTTCACCGAGCAGCGATTGCGTCTCGCGCAGCGTACGGCACCAGTCCACGACATGGCCTTCGGCGCGTAGGAAATCGCGCAGGCCCTCGCCGAGCAGCAGGTCGTCTTCGAGCAGGAGCAGGCGCATGGGTCCGGGGGTGCTGGGGCAACCGCTACCGTACCACCGGCGTCTTCGGGTCCGCTACAGCCCCATGCGTCTTCAGGTGCGCTTCAGGCCCACCGTCTGCAATCGGGCGATGACGATTCGATCCGTGCGGCAAGCCGCCGCGTTGCCGCCGCCGGTGAAGGTGCTGCTCGCGGTGTGCGCCTTCGTCACCCTGTCGGCCAACAGCACGTTCTTCGCCAGCGCGTTGCGCGACCGGGCGTTCACGGCGCCCTCGACCTGGGGCTTCGTGCTGGCGCTGGTGGTGGGTGTGTTCGCGCTGCATCTGCTGTTGATCGCGCTGCTGCTCGGCGTGTTGCCGCAGCGGCTGCACAAGGCGATGTTGGCGCTGGTGCTCGCCCTGTCCGCGCCGGCCGCGTACTTCGTGCAGCAGTACGGCGTGGTGCTCGACCCCGGCATGCTGCAGAACGTGCTGCACACCGACGTGGCCGAAGCCCGCGAGCTGCTCAGCGGCACCTTGGCGCTGCACCTGCTGCTGTACGCGCTGCTGCCGCTGGCACTGCTGTGGCGCACGCCGATGCCGCCGTTGCCGTGGCGGCGCGCTCTGGCCTGGCGCCTACTGCTGCCGGTGATGGCGGCACTGCTGGCCGTGGCCTGCGTGCTGGCGATCTTCCAGCCCTTGTCGGCGTTGATGCGCAACCAGCGTTCGCTGCGTTATGCGCTGACGCCGGCCAACGTGGTCTGGTCGCTGGCCAGCGTGGCGCAGCGCCGCTTCGCCACGCCCCCGGGTTCGCGCCAGGCGATCGGGCTGGACGCCCGGCCCGGCGCCGCGATGACGCTGGCCGTGCGGCCGCGCGTGCTGGTGCTGGTGGTTGGCGAGACGGCGCGCGCCGCCAACTGGGGGCTGAACGCGGGCCTGCGGCCGGGCGAAACACAACCGCGCCAGACCACGCCCGAGCTGGCGCGGCTGCCGGTGCTGAACTTCGGCTACAGCTCCGCCTGCGGCACCAGCACCGAGACCTCGCTGCCCTGCATGTTCGCGCCGGTCGGCCGGCGCGACTACGACGAGGCGCGCATCCGGCGCAGCGAATCGCTGCTGCACGTGCTGGCGCGTGCGGGGGTGCGCGTGCACTGGCGCGACAACCAGTCCGGCTGCAAGGGGATCTGCGAAGGCTTGCCGACCGAGGAGGTCTCGTCGCTCAACGTCGCCGGCCTTTGCCATGACGGGCGCTGCCTCGACGAAGGCCTGGTCGCCGATCTGGATGAGCGGCTGCGCGCGCTGGCCCGGACCGCCGCCGCGGCACCGGCTGCGCTGCCGCCGACCCAGATCTGGGTGCTGCACATGCTCGGCAGCCACGGCCCTTCGTACTTCCGCCGCTACCCGCCGGCCTTCGAGCGCTTCACGCCCACCTGCACCTCCGACGAGTTGCGCGGCTGCACGCCGGCGCAGATCGCCAACGCCTACGACAACTCGCTGCTGTACACCGACCACGTGGTGGCCACGGCGATCCGAACCTTGCAGGCGCATGCCGGCACGGTGGATGCGGGGCTGCTGTACGTGTCCGACCACGGCGAGTCGCTCGGCGAAGCCGGGTTGTTCCTGCACGGCATGCCGTACCTGATCGCACCCGACGTGCAGAAGCAGGTGCCGCTGGTGATGTGGCTGGGTGAAGCTTTCGCGGCCGGCATCGGTCTGGACGCGGGCTGCCTGCGCACGCGGGCCCAGGCGCCGGCCGCGCACGACCACCTTTTCCACACCGTGCTGTCGCTGCTGGATGTGCGAACGGCGCTGCACGAAACGGCCTTCGACCTCACCGAGGGCTGCCGCGCGCCAGCGACCGCAGCACTGCCGATGAAGCGGCCGTGAGTCCGCCGGGCCGCCATCGGCCGGAGGCCAGTGGCCTTCGCCAGGCGCAAGACCGTCCTCAGGACGGTCTTGCGTCCGGGCTCAGCCCCAAGGGCGAATACCGGCGTGCGCAGCACGAAGGTTTCCCAGTGAGCCAAGGCTCGATGCTGAACCGTCCACTGCTCGTTGCGGTCCTGTTGCTGCCGCTTCTGCTGGCCTGGGACATGTCGCGCGCTGACCTGGCATTGGCGAAACTGCTCGGCAGCAGTGCCGGCTTTGCACTGCGCGAAAACGCGGTGCTGGTGCAGGTGCTGCATCGCGGTGGCCGTATCGCTGCGGGATGCGTGTTGGCGGCGCAGGCCGTCCACGCTGCCTGGCCGGTGCACGCCGGCACGCCCGGCCGGGCCGAGCGCGTGCTGTGGCTGCTGGTGACGCTGGCCGTCTGGGTCGCCGTGTCGTGGATCAAGTCGGCCAGCCTGAGCAGTTGCCCGTGGGATCTGGCGGCCTTCGGCGGCAGCGCCGACTACGTCGGCCATTGGACAGCGTGGCAGAACGCCATTGCCGACGGCGGGCCCGGGCGCTGCTTTCCTTCGGGCCACGCGGTGGCTGGCTTTGCCTTCTTCTCGCTGGCTTTCCTGTGGCGGCGGCACCGGCCGCAGCGGGCGGCGCGCTTCGCTGCCGCAGCGTTGATTGCCGGCGCCGTGTTCGGCGCTGCGCAGGTGCTGCGCGGCGCGCACTTCGTCAGTCACGTGTTGTGGTCGGCTTGGTTCTGCTGGCTGCTGTTTGCGGGCGTGGCGGCGGCCGCCGACGGCGTCTTCAGCGCAAGGCGACCGGCAACCGCTTGAAGCCGCGAAAGCGCACCCGGCGGTCGCGCTCGGCCGCGCCGGCGGGCGCCAGGCGGGCAAAGCGTTGCAGCAGTCTGCCGATCGCAATGCGCGCTTCCAGCCGGGCCACGTTCATGCCCGAGCAGGCGTGCGCACCCTGGCCGAACGCCAGGTGGTTGTTGGGCTTGCGCGCGATGTCGAGCTTCTGCGGACGTTCGAACACCGCCGGGTCGTGGTTGGCCGCGCCGATGCCCAGCGTGATCAAGGTACCCGCCGGCCTTTCGGTGCCACCGATCACCACCGGCGCCGTGAGCTGCCGGTTGTTGAGCTGCAGCGGACTCTCGAAGCGCAGCAGCTCTTCGACGGCGGTGGGCAGCAGCCCCGGCTCGGCCACCAGCCGATCGAGCTGGTCGCGCTGCGTCATCAGGGCGTTCAGGCCGTTGCCGATCAGGTTGGTCGTCGTCTCGTGCCCGGCGTTGAGCAGGAAGATGCAGTTGTGCAGCAACTCGGCTTCGCTGAGCTGGCCGTCTTGGCCACCGCTCGCGTCGCCGTTCATCAGCCGCGTCAGCACGTCAGCCTCGGGGTCGCCCGGGTGGCGGGCGCGATCTGCCACCAACTTGCGCAGGTAGGTCAGAAACTCGCTCACGGCCGAATTCCCGCGCACCAGCACGGCAGGCGCCGGCGCCGGCTCCAGTGCCGACAGGATCGCCAGCGACCATTCGCGCAGCGGCGCCCGCTCGGCATGGGGCACGTCGAGCAGGTTGCCGATGACCTCGACCGGGATCCGCGCCGCGAAGTCCTCGATCAGGTCGGGCGCTGCCAGATCGGCCAGCCGGTCGAGCAGCCCATCGACCAGCGCCACCACCCCGGCTTCCATGCGCGCGATGGCACGCTGGTTCAAGGCGCCCATCAGCAGCCGGCGCACGCGGGTGTGGCGTGGTGGGTCGCTGAAGACGAGGCTCGTGGTGTGGTGCTCGAACAGCGGCGACGGCGGGTCGGCCCCGAACTTCGGACCGAACTCGCGCTGCTTGTCGCTGCTGGCGGCGGCTTCGCGGTACAGCGCCAGCACGTCGGCGTGGCGGGTCAGCAGCAGCGAGCCGGGTTCGAGTTCGAACACCGGCGCGTGGCTGCGCAAGGCGGCGTAGAACGTGTACGGGTCGTCGATGAAACCCGGCGGCGGCGTAGCCAGACTGAAGCCTGCGAGCCAATGGGGTGCGGGGGTCTGCGTCATCGCGCTTCAGTCTAGTGGGGTGCGCTCGAAGTCCTCGCACCCAAGCGCCTCGGCAGACATGCCTTCGGTTCCGGATGCCACGGGCCGCCAAGGACTACTGCTTGGGTACCGTGAGCAGCCTGTCGCCGGAGATGGCTGAACAGCAGTGCCCGGCCAGGAAGCGACGGTCGAACCTGCGCCGGGGACCGGACCTTCAACGCGGTCTTCCGCCCGTTTGTCGGCACTTGGCAATTGATTGGGCGCTGTCCTACAGACACGGCATGCCGCCTGCGTAGGCTCCGCATTAGGTGACCACGATGCAAATCGTTGGCCGCAATGAGCGCGGGATCCAGTTCTTGCAGTCCTTGACGTGATGCTTAGAGGTGTCATCGGACGCTGCGAAGGAAACTCGGTCGAAAAGGCGAGGGCACGAGCAATCGTCCAGTGAGGCGTTTACCGGTCGCTGATAGTGATACCCGGGCTGTCGGCTTCGAAGGCCCCGCTCATTTCGCCGTCGAGAGTTCGAGAGATTGGCCGACTGTTCAATCGCATGCGGAACTCTTGAGGCCCGCCTATTTCTCCGCGCCTAACCACTTGGAACCATCATGAAGTCTAAGAGCGCCACCAAGCCACTGAACCCGCAGCAGTTCCCGCTGCACGCGCAGACCGATGCGACCGCAGGACGCGACAAGGTCCGGGAGGTCGTGCCTGTGCACGCACCGCGTCAATCGAAGCGCCCTGTGGAAAGACCAAGCAAGGGCAGGACTGGCACCTGATCTCAGGCTGCGTCCTGCCAAGAAGGGCGGATCGGCCGCCGCTTCCTCGTCGATAGACGCTGCGTCTTCTCCGTCCAGCTTCCGATCTGTCTCCTTGGTTATAGCGATCATGTTGGCCGGCAGTCCCGCGACCGCCTGGTGACTGCGCATCGTTGTTCAAGTGCCGGCCACACCACGGTCGGCGCCTCGGCAGTGTGAGCGTGCTGCTTTGAGCCACATGGCCGTTCCTGCGGGACAACCCGTCGGCCAACGATTCAAGGACACCTGCATGCCTGCCTGCCTGACTGGTCTTGGCCCGCTAATGATCAATACCATGCAATTCGGAATCTGACGCCCCAACGACGCAAGTACAAGGTGCAGCGGCCGGGTCAGGCTTTCGAATCAGCCCTTCAGCGGCACTCGACTGATACCGATCGTGTTCGTGGATGTCCCCCACGCACCGGCATTGGATCTGTTGGTGCATCTCCATTAAACGCCAGACATCAAGAGGGCTGTTGAGTTTGGAGATCCCGAAAGTCTGGTCTTCACTCGCTCGGCCGTCTACTCGGGGTCGGGTTCGGTCATGCAATTCCCAGAGCGAAGTGCCGATAGCGGCCCGGCAGTAGGCGCTCGCCAGTCATCCAGCATCGAGGTGCGGTGTTTCCCGACGTTGCGGCCCGGATCAGTTCAAAACAGATCGGCGCACCGCAATAGCCCTCACGCGCGAGATCGCGCTTGGGCCTTTGTCAGGCGTACAGCCCCTCTTCGGGCCCGCGTCTCCGGACTCGGCCCTGCTAATCTCGGCCGCATGTTCACCGGCATCGTTCAAGGCGTGGCGCGGGTCCACGACATTCATGACCGTGCGGGCCTGCGCAGCTTCGTGCTGGCGCTGCCGCCGGGTTTCGACGAGGGCCTGGCAATCGGTGCCAGCGTGGCCGTCGATGGCGCGTGCCTGACCGTCACCACGCGCCCGGCGCCGAACCTCGCGGCTTTCGATGTGATGCAGCAGTCGCTGTCGCTGACGACGCTCGGCGCGCTGGCCAAAAGCAGCCCGATCAACGTCGAACGCGCCGCGAAGGACGGCGCCGAGATCGGCGGCCACCCGCTGTCCGGACACATCGATTTCAGCGCCACCCTGGAATCGATTCGCCGGCCCGAGAACAACCATGTGTTGCGCCTGGCGGTGCCCGCGCCGTGGATGCGTTATGTCTTCGCCAAGGGCTACATCGCCGTCGATGGCGCCAGCCTGACGGTGGCCGAGGCGCAGCGCGAAGCCGACGGCTCGGGCTGGTTCGAGGTCTGGCTGATACCCGAGACACTGCGCATGACGACCTTCGGCGCCAAGCGCACGGGCGACCGTTTCAACATCGAGATCGAGCGCCAGACCCAGGTCTTCGTCGACACCGTGCGCGCGGCGATCGACGAGCGCCTGGGGCCGCTGTTGCCGGCACTGCGCGAGTTGCTTCAATCCCGAGGCGTCAGCCTGGACGACGTGACCCGGCCGCTCGAAGCGCCGAAGTGAACAGGGGGACGGTGCGAACTGGCCGGTGTTGCCAGCAACGCGCTAACCCACAGCGGTAACGGGAACGTCCTACGCAAACGCGGCCCGTCGTCCGTTGCCGGGGTTAGGACGCGGCGCCGAGCATGGCGGCTTCCCACAGGAGCAGCACGCATGCCAGCCAACGCGCCCGAATCCGTTGCGCTGTCGCGCCGGACTTTCATGATCAGTACGGCCGCGGTGCCGCTGGTCGCTGCGGCGCCCGGTGCGGCCCAGGCGCAGCTTTCACCGGCGGCCCGGCCACCGATCGCCGCAACGCCGATGCCCGCCGCCGACCCACGTGCGACTGTGCCGATAGTGCTGCGAGTCAATGGCACCGACCATCAACTCAACCTCGACCCGCGCACGGCGCTGCTCGACGCGCTGCGCGAGCGGGTCGGCCTGGTCGGCTCGAAGAAGGGCTGCGACCACGGCCAGTGCGGTGCCTGCACGGTGCTGGCTGACGGTGAACGCGTGCTCGCCTGCCTGACGCTGGCGGTACAGGCGCAGGGTCGCGCCATCGTCACCATCGAGGGCCTGTCCCGTGGCGAGGCGCTGCACCCGATGCAGCAGGCCTTCATCGACAACGACGCCTTCCAGTGCGGCTACTGCACACCGGGCCAGATCATGAGCGCGGTGGCCTGCGTGAGCGAGGGCCGCGCCAGAAGCGACGACGAGATCCGCGAATACATGAGCGGCAACCTGTGCCGCTGCGCTGCCTACCCGAACATCGTCGCCGCCGTGCGCGAAGCGGCACCGAAGCTGAGGAGGGCCTGATGCAAGCCTTCACCCACACCTTTGCCACCGACGCCCAGGCGGCGGTGCAGGCCGCGTCGCGGTCATCGGCACAGGTCGGCCCTGCCGGGCCGGTGCAGTTCCTGGCCGGCGGCACCACGCTCGTCGACTTGATGAAGCTCGACGTGATGCGGCCCTCGCAGCTGATCGACATCACGCGCATCGCCGACCCGCTTTTGCGCGCTGTGGAAGCGCTGCCGCAAGGCCTGTACATCGGCGCACTGGCGACGATGCGTCAGGTCGCTGACCACCCCCTGATTCGGCGCGACTACCCGATGCTGTCGGAATCGCTCTGGCTCGCCGCGTCGCCGCAGTTGCGAAACATGGCGCGGGTCGGCGGCAACGTGATGCAGCGCACCCGCTGCGCCTACTTCCGCGATACCAGCTGGGCCTGCAACAAGCGCGAGCCCGGGTCTGGTTGTTCGGCGCTGCAGGGCGAGAACCGCTGGCATGCCGTGCTCGGTGCGTCCGAGCAATGCATCGCCAGCTACCCGGGTGACTGGGCGGCGGCCCTGATCGCGCTCGATGCCACGGTGCAGACGCTGGCCCCCAACGGCCCGCGCAGCGTACGTTTTGCCGAGCTGCACCGGCTGCCCGGCAACACGCCGCACATCGAAACGACGCTGGCGCAGGGTGAGCTGATCACGGGCTTCGTGGTTCCGGCGGGGGCTTACACGCGGCGCTCGCTGTACCTGAAGGTGCGCGACCGCGAGTCCTACGAGTTCGCCCTGGCCAGTGCGGCAGTCGCGCTGGAGCTGGAAGGCGAGGTCGTGCGCCAGGTGCGTATCGGCCTCGGCGGGCCTGTCGCCGTGCCTTGGCGTGCGCGCGAAGCCGAAGCGCTGCTCGTCGGCAAACCGCTGACCGAGGCGACGGCACTGGCGGCCGCACGTGCCGCATTCGCTTCAGCCCGCCCGCGGCAGCACAACGCATTCCGCATCCCGCTCGGCCAGCAGACGCTGGTGCGCGCGCTGCTGCAAGCCAAGACGATGGAGATCAAGACATGAGCACCCCTCTCAGCACCGTGATGGCCGCCCGAAGGGTGCTCGCCCCGCCCTGCACAGCACGGAGGATTTGCAATGACTAATCCGGTACCCCAGGCCCAAGCCAACATGGGCCAGCCGGTTGCGCGGGTCGACGCCCGCGCCAAGGTGACCGGCGCCGCGCGTTTCGCATCGGATATGCCGGTCACCAACCCGGCCTATGCCTATCTCGTTACCAGCACCATCGCCAAAGGCCGCATTCTCGGTTTCGACGAGACCGCGGCGCGTGCCGTGCCGGGCGTGCTGGACCTGATGACTCACCAGAACCGGCCCGCGTTGCAACCGATCAAGCACTTCTTCGAAGGGGGCTCCGGCATCACCGTGCAGGCGCCGCTCGGCGGGCCCGAGGTGGCACACGACGGGCAGATCGTCGCGATGGTCGTTGCCGAAAGTTTCGAGGCTGCGCGCGAGGCTGCTCACCGGCTGGTGGTGCGCTACCAACGCCAGGCGCCGTCGGCGACCTTCGGTTCGCCCGGCGTCGTCGAACAGCGCATCGCGCAGGTGCTGCCGATGCGAAAGGACCCCGTGCTCGGCAACGCCGAGGTTGCTCTGCGCCAGTCGGCTGTAGTCCACGACGCGGAATACGCCACCCCCACGCAGCACCACAATTCGATGGAGTTGCTGGCGACCACCGCGCTGTGGATGGGCGACGAGTTGACGGTCTACGAGCCGAGCCAGTTCGTCTACGGTCTGCGCGCCGGCCTGGCGGGGCAACTCGGTATGCCGCCGGAGAAGGTGCGCGTCATCAACAACTTCGTCGGCGGTGCCTTTGGCGGCAAGGGCGCCATCACCCACCGCACGGCGCTGGTGGCGTTGGCTTCGCGCAAGCTCGGCCGGCCGGTCAAGCTGGTGGCCACGCGTGACCAGGGCTTCACCATCTCGGGCCACCGGCACGAGACCAAACACCGGGTGCGCATCGGTGCCAGCCGCGACGGCAAGTTCACCGCGTACCACCACGACCAGTGGGAGTTGAATGGCCGCGCCGACCCGTATGTCAACGGCGGTGTCGAGAACGCGGCCGCGATGTACGCCTTCCCGGCGGTGATGAGTACCGGCCGCATGGTGCGCGCCGACCGCGACCCACCGATCTTCATGCGCTCACCGGCCGAGGTGCCGGTGATCTTTGCGCTGGAAAGCGCGGTTGACGAACTCGCCATCAAACTGGCGATGGACCCGGTCGAGCTGCGCCGCATCAACGACACCGACAAAAACTGGGTCACTGGCAAGCCGTACACCAGCCGCAGCCTGATGAAGTGCTACGACGTTGCCAGCGCGGCCTTCGGCTGGCAGCGCCGCAACCCGCAGCCTGGCTCGATGCGCGACGGAGATTGGCTGATCGGCTGGGGCTGCGCGACAGCCACCTACCCGACGCAGGTCTCGCCCGCCGTGGCCCGGGTCCTGCTGGGCGCCGACGGCACGGCACGGGTCGACATCGCCGCGCACGACGTCGGCACCGGCGCTTACACCGTGATCGGCCAGATGGCCGCCGAAGCCTTGTCGATCAAGCACGAGCAGGTGGTCGTGACGATGGGCGACAGCCTGTTGCCGCCGGGGCCGGTGTCGGGAGGTTCCGTAACCACCGCCAGTGCGTGTTCGGCGACGAAACTGGCCTGCCAGCAGCTGCTGGCGCGGTTGGGGCTGCCGCCCGGCGCCACCGCCGCGCAGCGCATGGCGGCGTTCGAGAAACTCGAGTTGGGCGCCATCGAAGAGACGGGCCATTTCGTGCCGGCGACGGCCCGGTCGAGATCGACAGCCGGCCTCTACAAGGGCAGCACCGACATCAGCGGTGGGGTCAACGCGGCCAACGCCGGCAAGACGATGTTCGCCTTCGGCGCCGAGTTCGTCGAGGTGCGGGTGCATGCCCGCACGCGCGAGATCCGCGTGCCGCGCATCGGCGGCGCTTTCGCGGCGGGGCGGATCATGAACCCGCGCACGGCGCACAGCCAGTTGATGGGCGGAATGATCTGGGGCATCGGTTCGGCGCTGCACGAGCACACCGAGATCGACAAGCGCGAGGCGCGCTACATGAACGACAACCTGGCCGAGTACCTGATCCCGGTCAATGCCGACATCCGCCAGGTCGACGTGATCCTGGTGCCCGAGGTCGACACCGAGGTCAACCCGGCCGGTGCCAAGGGCATCGGCGAGTTGTCCACCGTGGGCACCGCAGCGGCGATTGCCAACGCGGTGTTCCACGCCACGGGCCGGCGCATCCGCGAACTGCCGATCACGATCGACAAGCTGATCGTGGCTTGATCGGCCGGTATGGCGCGCGCAGTCACGGAGCGCTGCACAGGCAGTGCACCACGGCTGTGAACGGCTTGCGGCGGCCTGCCACCTCGGCCAGCCAGCGCAGGTCCCCGTGCACTTCAGCCGCCAGGCTGTCCGGCAGCGCGCTGGCTGACAACGGCGCAACGCCGACCCACGCCAGCGCCTGCTGGGCCCAGGTCGCGTCGCCGCCACCCAACAGCGCCATCACCCGCTGCAAGCGCCCGGGGGTGCGTTCGATGTACTCGATGCGCGTGTCGTCGGCGAGCTTGGCGCGGATCTTCGCGGCCTTGATCGCGTCGCCGTAACTGCCGACGCGGTCGATCAGGCCGCGCTCCAGCGCCTGCTGCCCCGTCCACACCCGGCCCTGGGCGATGGCGTCGATCTTCTCCGGCGTGGTCTTGCGCGCCTCGGCTGCCTTGCCGATGAAGCGGCTGTAGCCGTGTTCGATGGCCGACTGCACCATCTGCGCGATGCGCGGGTCGAGGGCCTGGCGCAGGTCCAGCACCCCGCCCAGCCAGGTGGTGTTGTAGCCGCCGCGGCCGATGCCCAGCTTTTCCATCGTGCCCTGTACGGTGGGAATGAAGGCCACCACGCCGATCGAGCCGGTGATGGTGCCGGGGTCGGCAATCACCTCGTCGGCGGACATGCTGATCCAGTAGCCGCCCGATGCGGCCACGTCGCCCATCGACACCACCACGGGCTTGCCGGCCTTACGCGTGAGTTCGAGCTCGCGGCGGATCAGTTCGCTGGCGAACGCGCTGCCGCCGGGGGAGTCAACACGCAGCACCACGGCCTTGATCTTGTCGTCCTCGCGGGCCTGGCGAATCAAGGCCGAGGTCGACAGCCCGCCGATCTTGCCGGCCGGCGCTTCGCCATCGCCGATCTCGCCTTCGGCCACCACGATGCCGACCGCATCACCCCCGGTGGCCGGCTTCAGGCGCTTGAGGTAGTCGTCGAACGAGACCTGGCGGAAGCTCTTGCCGTCGTTGTCCTTGGCGCCGCGTTCGATCATCAATGCGCGCAGTTCGTCGCGTGTCTTCAGGCCGTCGACGAGCTTTTCGTTCAAGGCCAGCAACCCGGTGTCACCCTTGACGGCCAGCAGCGTGCCGGGCAGTGCCGCGATGCCCTTGTCGATGGCGCCGGGCTCCAGCTTGCGCGCCTTCTCGATCGCGCCGGTCCACGTCCTCCACAGGTCGTCGTAGAGGAACTTGTCGGCCTCCAGCGCTGCTTTGGACGGGCCGTTGCTGCTGTAGACCTCGCCGAAGCTCTTGAACTGGCCGACGCGCAGCACGTTGGGCGTAACGCCGACCTTGTCGAACAGGTCCTTGTAGTAGGTGCGCTGGCGGCCCAGGCCTTCGAAGATGGCGATGCCGTCGGGGTGCATGAAGACTTGGTTGGCCGCAGCGGCCAGGTAGTAGCCGCGTTGCTCGTAAGCCGAGCCCCAGGCGGTGACGGTCTTGCCGGCGGCCTTGAAGCGTTCGATCGCCGCGGCCACTTCGCGCAGCGTGGCCAGGCCGCCGCCGCCGAACTTGTCCAACACCAGCACGGCGTGGGTGATCTTCGGGTCCTTGGCGGCCGCGTCCAGCACCGCCAGCACATCGCGCAGCGGTGTTTCCGTGGTGCCTTCGCCGCGCAACTGCCTGAGTGCGCTGTCGCGCGTGCCGCCGCTCTTCTGTTCGACGATCGGGCCTTCGAGCTCGAGCACCAGCGCCGTCTTGTCTTGCAGCGCCGGCACGCCCGGGCGCACCAGCAGCCACAACAGGCCGCCCAGCAGCAGCAGCCACAACAGGTTGAAGACCAGGCGGCGGCTGCCGTCGATCAGCCACCACAGGCCGCCAAAGACACGGCGAACGGGGCCACGGCGGGGGCGGAGGTCGTCATCGAGCATGGATCGATCCTTGAGCAGCGGGCTGAAACGGGTGGTTGGCCCTGTGCCGGCAGGATAGACGCGGCACCCGGCCGGCGCTGGCGCCGTGCGACGGAATGCCCCCAGCCGCGGTCAGGCGGTCACATAAGAGAATGGCTGTACCAACCGCATGCAGGCCGTCCTCTCCGTCACCGTTCCGTTCTTCGCGCTGGTGCTGGCAGGCTACCTGGCCGCGCGCCGGCACGTGCTGCCGGAAAGCGCCATCCCCGGGCTGAACGCCTTCGTCCTGTACTTCGCGCTGCCCTGCATGCTGCTGCGCTTCGGCATGAACACGCCGGTGTTCGAACTGCTCAACCCGGCCGTGCTGGCGGTGTACGTGGCCAGTGCGCTGCTGATCGTGTTCGTGGCCGTGGCGACGTCGTTGAACGAACGCGTGTCGCTCAAGAACGCCGCTTTCGGGGCGCTGGTGGCGGCTTTCCCGAACACCGGTTTCATGGGCGTGCCGCTGCTGGTGGCGCTGCTGGGGCCGGCGGCGGCGGGGCCGGTGATCAGCACCGTGTTGGCCGATCTGTTGGTCACCAGCTCGGTCTGCATCGCCGTCTCGCAGATGGGCGGTGAGCACAAGGGCCACAACGGCGGTAGCGCCGCAGCCGCCAGGCGGGCGCTGAAGGGCGCGCTGTCGAACCCGCTGCCGTGGTCGATTGCGGCCGGCGCGGTGTTGTCGGTGGCCGGGTGGAAGCTGCCCGGGCCGATCGACTCGGTGGTCGCCATGCTGGCCGCCGCCGCCACGCCGGTGGCGCTGTTCACCATCGGCGCGGTGCTGTGGCGCGCCGGGCAGCACACCCAGACGCAGACGGCGCTGGCCGACTACGTGCCGGTGGCACTGATCAAGCTTTTCTTGCACCCGCTGCTGGTGTTCCTGCTGGCGGTCGGCGCGCGGCAGCTGGGGGCGCCGCTGTCGGGCTTTCAGATCACCGTGCTGACCCTCGCCGCGGCGCTGCCGAGCGCGAGCAACGTCTCACTGCTGGCGGAACGTTATGGTGCCGACAACGGGCGCATCGCGCGGATCATCATGACCAGCACGGTGCTGGCGTTCGTCAGCTTCTCGGCGCTGGCTTGGTTGTTCGGTGTGAGGCCTGCGGCGTAGCCGCCTGCGCGGCGGCGTCAACCCCGTCGCGTAGCCAGCGCGCGCGCCGCTTCGGTCACGAGCGCCGGGCCGCGGTAGATCAAACCCGTGTAGATCTGCACCAGGTCGGCGCCGGCCTTGCGTTTGGCAGCCGCTTCTTCGCCGCTGGTGACGCCGCCGACACCGATGATCGGGAACCCGCCGCCCAGCGCCGCGCGCAGTTGGGCGATGACACGGTTGCTGGCTTCGAAGACGGGTGGGCCGGACAGGCCGCCTTTTTCGTCGGCGTGCGGCAAGCCCTGCACGAAGCCGCGCTCCAGCGTGGTGTTGGTGGCGATCACGCCGTCGATGCCGTTGGCCTTCAGCGTCGCCGCGATCACGCCGACCTGGGCTTCGTCGAGATCGGGTGCGATCTTCACGAACACCGGCACGGTGCGGCGGTGTTCACGCTGCAGAACGGCGCGCTTGTCCTGCACCGCCGAAAGCAGCACATCGAGCGCCGCATCGCTTTGCAGCGTGCGCAGGTTCTGCGTGTTCGGGCTGCTGATGTTCACCGCCACATAGTCGGCGAAGGGGTACACGCCGGCCAGCGCGGTGAGGTAGTCGCGCGTCGCGTCCTCGATCGGCGTGGCCGCGTTCTTGCCGATGTTCAGGCCGACGATGCCGCCGGCGCGGCGAAAGCTCGTCGCGCGCCGCACGTTGGCCACGAACACGTCGAGCCCGTCGTTGTTGAACCCGAGCCGGTTGATGAGCGCCTGCCGCGCGGGCAGGCGGAACATCCGCGGCTTCGGGTTGCCGGGTTGCGCCAGCGGCGTGACGGTTCCGACCTCGATGAAGCCGAAGCCCATCGCACCCAGGCCGTCGATGCAGCGGCCGTTCTTGTCCAGGCCGGCGGCCAGGCCGATGCGGTTGGGGAACTTCAACCCGGCGAGCGTCACCGGGTCGGCCACACGCGGCTGCTGCCACAGGCACATCGCGGGTGTGTTCTGCAAGCGCGCGATGCTGCCGAGCGTCAGGTCGTGCGCCGCTTCCGGGTCCAGGCCGAAGAGGAACGGGCGGGTGAGGGCGTAGGGGACGACGGGCATCTCCGCGCATTGTCAGCGGGGTGCTTGATATCCTCGTCGGAACATCCTGAAGCCATGAAAAAACACTTTGTCCGCTTGCTCGTCGCCACCCTGATTGCACCGCTGATGGCCGGCGCCGCGCTGGCCCAGGCCTGGCCCGGCGCCAAGCCGATCCGCATGGTGATCCCGTTCCCAGCCGGCGGCGCCACCGACATCGTCGGCCGCACCGTGGCGCAGAAACTCGGCGCGGCGCTGAACCAGCAGATCGTGATCGACAACAAGCCCGGTGCCGGCGGCAGCCTGGGTGCCGACATCGTCGCCAAGGCGCCGGCCGACGGCTACACGATCCTGATATCGACGAGCTCGACGCACTCGATCGGCCCGGCCCTCAACCCCAAGCTGCCGTACGACGCGTTTCGGGATTTCACGCCCATCGTGCACGCGGCTAACGCGCCGAGTGTGCTGGTCGTGGGCAAGGACTTCCCAGCCGCCACGGCGCAGGAGCTGGTGGCGCTGCTGAAGAAGAACCCGGGCAAGTTCAACTTCGGCTCCAGCGGCATCGGCACCTACCCGCACCTGGCGGCGGAGATGTTCAAGTGGCGTGCCGGTGGGTTGTTCGTGGTCCACATCCCGTACCGCGGCACCGGGCTCGTGATCACGGATCTGGTGGCCGGGCAGATCGGCTTCCTGATGGACAGCATCGTGTCGGCGCAGCCGCACATCAGCAGCGCCAGGGTGCGGCCGCTGGCGGTCAGCGGGGCCCGGCGTTCCAACACCTTGCCGAACGTGCCGACCTTCGCCGAAGTGGGCGTGCTGGGCATGGACTTCAGCAACTGGTTCGGCGTGTTTGCGCCGCCGGGCACGCCGCCCGAGATCGTGCGGCGCCTGAACCGCGAACTGAACGCGGTGCTCAAGTCGCCCGAGGTCATCGACCGCCTGGAAAAGGTCGGCGCCGAGGTCGTCGGCAGCACGCCGGAACAGTTCGCCAAGGTCTACCGCGACGAGTATGAGAACTGGAAGTCGGTGATCCAGCGCGCGGGCATCAAGGCCGAATGAAAACCGCAGATGAACTGAAGGCCGCGGTCGGCCGCGCGGCCCTGGCGTACGTGGTGCCGGGGCAGATCGTCGGTGTCGGCACGGGCTCGACGGTCAACCACTTCATCGATGCGCTGGCCAGCCTGCGGGAGGTGATTCCCGGTGCGGTGTCGAGTTCGGACGCCAGCACCGCCAGGTTGCAGCAGCACGGCATCCGCGTTTTCGACACCGATGAGGTCGAGACGCTGGCGGTCTACATCGACGGCGCCGACGAGATCGATCCGCACGGCAACATGATCAAGGGCGGCGGAGCGGCGCTCACGCGCGAGAAGATCGTGGCCGACCTGGCTGAGCGTTTCGTCTGCATCGCCGACGAGAGCAAGCGCGTGGATGTGCTGGGGCGTTTTCCGCTGCCGGTGGAAGTGATCGCCATGGCCGTGCCGCAGCTGATCCGGCGCTTCGCCGCCATCGGCGGCACGGCGGTGGAGCGCGAAGGCAAGCTCACCGACAACGGCCACCCGCTGCTGGACGTGCGCGGCCTGGTCATCCGCGATCCGTTGGCGCTGGAGGCCGAAATCAGCCAATGGCCGGGCGTCGTGACGGTGGGCATCTTCGCCCGGCACCGGGCATCGGTGTGCCTGCTCGGCAGCGCCTCTGGGGTGCAGACGCTGGTGTTCTAATCCGGCCCAAAGCAGTCAACACGAAGGACGCGACTTGGCAAAACCCAACTACTCGTTCGAAAAGCGCCAGCGCGAGCTGGCCAAGAAGAAGAAGAAGGAAGTGAAGGAAAAGGAAAAGGCTGCGCGCAAGGCGGCCGGCCTGCCGCCGCTCGAAGAGACCGACGCGCCCGACGACGACTTGGACGCCCCTGTCGGCGAGACCCCACCCGCGACCTGACGGCCTGCGGCTTCAACGGCTCGTATCGCCCAGAGAGCCCCGAGCGGCCCGCACGAGCCAGCGCCCCGGGTCCACCGCGTCGGCCAGCCCCTGCTCCAGCGGCCACGCATCACCGGTGGCTTGTGCAGCGATCAACTCCCCCAGCAACGGCGCCAGCGTGAGGCCGCGCGCGCCGAGTGCGGTCAGCACGAACAAGCCCGGCTCGCGCGGCAGCCAGCGCACCTGGTCCAGCCGCTGACGGGATGGCATCGCCGCCACCGGCATGGCCCCGGCAATCGGCAGCCGGTCTTCGGCGTGCAAGCGCCAGCCGACCCAACCCGACAACGCCGCACCCGTGGATGGGCCGATGCCCGTGAGGCGGCGCAAGCGGCTCAGGTTCTCGGCGTGGTCGGCGTGGCGAACGGTGGTGTCGTCGCCGTCATCGTCCTGGCGCGTGGCGCCGCACAGCAGCGCGCCAGCGGGCAACGGAATGGCGTAGCCGTCGCCGGCCACGGGCAGGCGCAGCCCGTGCGGCTGCACCGGCGACCACCAGCTCACCTGGCCGCGACGCCGCTGAAGTGGCCACGGGGCATGGCCCCGTTCGGCCAGCAGCGGCGAACAGGCTTCGGCGTTGGCCAGCACGAACAGGTCGGCCTGGGCCAGATGCGCGCCGCCGGGGCCGAGGGCCGACCAGGTGCCAGCCGCGACATTCGACGCGCGCTCGATGCGCGCCACGTGGGCGCCGACGCGCAGCTCGACGCCGGGTGTGCCCAGGGCGCGCCGCACCCACAGCGCGGGCTCGGCCCAGCCGCCGCTGGCAAAGTGCCACGCCGGCGACGGCAGGCGCGCACCCGCCAATGCCGACGCTTCGGCGCTGTGCACCGCGCGCACAAAGTCGGCGGGCAAGCCCGCCGCGTCGGGCAGAGCCGCCGCCTCTGCGGTGGCCAGACGCAGCAGGCCGTCGACAGCCAGTCCGGCTGCGCGGAACTCGCGTGCCGCGTGCAGCGCAGCGGCGCGGAACAGCCGCGCATAAGTCCCGTCCCCGGCGTGCACCGTGCCGTGGAACAGCGCGGCCGGATTGGCCGACGCCCCGGCTGCGGCCCGTGCGTGCTGCTCCAGCACCGTCACGCCGATGCCACGCCGCGCCAGCGCCTGGGCCACGGCCGCGCCAGCCAACCCCGCGCCGATAACGAGCGCCGTCCGCGGGGCCGGCGCGGTGGACGGCGGCGCGAAACTTGGCGCGAAACGCGGTGCGAAGGTCGCGACGGTGATCTCGCGCTGCGCGCCCGCGCCGGCTCGTGCTCGCACCTCGAAACCGGCAGCACGCAGGCTCTCGTGCAAGGGCTGCGCAACGCCCACCGCGGCGGCTGTTGCCCCCGGCGCCGCGCGGCGGCCGACCGCCTTCATGACCCGGGCCTCTCCGTTCGTGGTGGCGAAGCCACCGAGAAAGATCGCGTCGGCCTGCACGCGCAGCGCGGGCAGGACGCGCGTGACGTCGCCGAAAGCCAGCAGCAGTTCGACCCGGCCGCCGTCGAAGCGAAGCAGATGCAGGCCAGCCGTCAGCGGCGGCCAGGCTTCGATCAAGGGCCCAGCCAGAGCGGCCAACGGCGACGCTGCGTGGACCTGCTTCAGGTCTGCCAACTGCAACGGGCGCGGCTCGATCGAGACGAACACCAGCCGCGTGGGCCGTCGTGCGTCTTCGCGCCAGGCCTGCCAGGTGGCGAGAAAGTTTTGGCCCGGGCCGAAGCCGAGTTCGAGGACCGTGAAGCGATCACGGCCTTGCCAGCGCCCGGGCAGGCCGTTGCCGTGCAGGAAGACCTGCAGTGCCTGCTCAAGTGCGGCCGTGCACGCCGACCTGTTGTCGGGCCCGCCCGGTGTCATGCCGTGCGCTCGGCCGCCTGCTTTTGCAGCCAGCGCAGCAGCGCCTCGCGCACGGGGCCTAGGCCGCGGTAAGCCAGCACCGGTTCGCTCATCGATTCCACGGCGTCGTGCAGTGCTCGCGCGCGGCCGGGCTGGCCCGCCAGCACATGGCGCAACGGCTCCACGTCGACGTGGATCGTGAACACCGCCTGCCGCAACGCCGGCAGCGGGATGAAGGTCTGCCGCTCACTGCGGAAGTAAGCCCTGTCCACGGCGGTGGTCGACCAGCGCGGCCCGTCGCGCGGGTCCGAGCGCGACGGGTGCGCGTGCAGATGCGGCTGGTCGGTGATGTTCCAGACGAAACGCTCCCAGCGCTCGTCGCCCGTCACCAGTTTGGAGAGCGACGCGGCGGCGCGCACCAGCAGTCCGTTGTCGGCGACCGGCGCGTGCACTTCGGCGAAGGGCCGGCCGACCTTGTCGCGCGGCGCCCAGTGGCTGGGCAGCGCGACGGCCAGCCACGGAATGGTGCTGTCGTTGCCGTCGATGACGGCGAAGTCCTCGGCGAAAGCCAGGCTGAGCAAGCCGGCCTGGCGCCAGCTCGCGGGCAGGACATCGAGGCAGCGCGCGATCTCGTCGCCGAGGCCGAAGCTGCCGCCGGCGGTCTGCTCGATGCGGCCGTCGGCGTGCACCGCGGTGCCGAGCGTGCGCGCGTGGGTTCGGCCATCGGCCCATTGCCAGGCAGCGGGGTGTTCGACGGCCGCGTGCGTGCAGACGGCGTCTAAGGCGGCGCTCGGATCGAAGCCGTCACGCACCACCAACGCATCGGGCCCGTACGCCGACAGCACCGCCAGCTTTTCGCGCTGGTGGCGCGAGCCGGGCGCCAGGGGCGTGAGTTGCGGCACGCCGGGCGCGATCCGGCGCAGCCCGGGCTGCATGCGGAAAGGCGCCTGAACGGCAGCGTCGAAATCGAAGGCGAACATGTTGACGACCAAGAATAAAGGGCACCGAGGTGCCCTTCGATTCGAAGCTTGCCGCGCGACCCTACACCCGCTTGCGGTACTCGTGCGTGCGGGTATCGATTTCGACCTTGTCGCCGTTCTCGACAAACATCGGCACGGTGATCTCGAAGCCGGTGCCGACCAGCTTGGCCGGCTTCATCACCTTGCCCGAGGTGTCGCCCTTGACGGCGGGTTCGGTCTCGATCTCGCGCACCACCGAGGTCGGCAGTTCGACCGAGATCGCCTTGCCGTCGTAGAACACCACTTCGACCGTCATGCCGTCTTCGAGGTAGCTGAGCGCGTCGCCCATGTTCTCGGCTTCGATGTCGAACTGGTTGTATTCGGTGTCCATGAACACGTACATCGGGTCGGCGAAGTACGAATACGTGCAGTCCTTCTTGTCCAGCACGATCTGGTCCATCTTGTCGTCGGCCTTGAAGACCACTTCGGCGCCGCCGCCGTTGAGCAGGTTCTTCATCTTCACGCGCACGGTGGCGGCGTTGCGGCCCCCGCGGCTGTACTCGGTCCTCAGCACGACCATCGGGTCCTTGCCCTGCATGATCACATTGCCGGCGCGGATTTCCTGGGCGGTCTTCATGGTCTGGTTTCCTGTCCACACCCGCGGCGACAAGCCGGCGGGTTGATAGTCGATAACCCGCGGCGACAGCCGGCAGGTTGATAGTCGTTACCCGCGGCGACAGCCGGCAGGTTGATAGTCGTTACCCGCTCGAAGAAGCCGCGGGCTCATGTAAGCAAAGCCCGCGATTCTATCCGCTGAGCCGCACCGATTCATGGGCAAACCCCAGCAGTTGGGTGACGAGGTCCGGCTGCGCGACCAGGTTGGCGCGGGCCTTCGAGGCGTGCGCTTGCCATTCGGCGAAGGCCGGAGCGGCGGGCCACGGGTCCGGCGCGACCGCTGCGTTCCAGGCCCGCCACAGCGCGGCGACATCGCCCGGCAACGCCAGCCGCTCGATCAGCGCTTCGACCTTGGCGAGGTGTGCGCCGCCCTCCTGGCGATAGGCCTGCCAAATGAACGGCACGCCGGCCCAGATCGCGCGGACCAGCGAGTCTTCGCCGCGCACCAGGTTGAGGTCGCAGGACCACAGCAGGTGGTCGAACGCGCGTTGCGGCAGCAGCGGCAACGCGGCTATCCGCAGGTTCGGCAGGTTCGGCAGGTTCAGCCACGGCGGCAAGGGCATGGCCGCTGCGGCGCCGGCGGTCAGCAACAGCAAGGTCGGTGTGTCGGGCTGCGCGGCCAGCCACGGGGCCAGCGGCGCGCCTTCGTAGCAGAACAGGCTGACGACGCGCTCACCATCGCGCGCCGCCAGGCTCAGCGAAGACAGCCACTCGCGGCGGTCGAAGGCGGCACGTTCAGCGAGCAGACCGGGTTCACGCAGCAGGCCGCCGGTGTTTGACGTGAAGCCGGGGAAGAAGAACCACTTCGTCAGCCCGCCGGGCTGCGGCGAGGGCAGGGCGTGCGAACGTTCGACATACGCTTCTGCGCTGAGGTATTCGAGGTTGATCCACAGCGGAGCCGCGGCGACGGCCGACATCTGCGCCGCATTCTTCCGAACAACATGCATCTGCGCCACATAGGCCGCCGGCGGGTCGCAGCCGAAGGCCTCGATGATCACGTCGGCGCTGTCGGCCGGCCCGGGCCAGCCCAGCACCTGCACACCGTCGGCACCGGCCGGCGCCATCCACGCCAGCGCCGTGGGGTCATCGAGCACCAACCGCACTTGTTGCCCGCGCGAGGCCAGGTCGCGCGCCAGGCGCCAGCAGACGCCGACATCGCCGAAGTTGTCGATGACGCGGCAGAAGATGTCCCAGCGTCGGATGTCCTGGCTTTTCGTGCTGCGCATGCAGCAATTGTCGCAATCCGACTGCGGCCGCTAGCGGCGGCGAGAATGCGCGCCGCCATGCCCGCCGACGAAGCGAACACTGAACCCGTTGCACCCGATGCAGCTCGCGAGCGGCTGCTCGCCGAAGTCGCCGCGTTGCCGCCCTTGCCGGGTGTGTACCGCTGGATCGACGCGCGCGGTGAGGTGCTCTACGTCGGCAAGGCGCGCAATCTGAAGAAGCGCGTCGCGAACTACCTGCATCGCGCCCACGACGGCACGCGCATCGGGGCGATGGTCGGCCGTATCGTGCGGCTGGAAACGACGGTGGTGCGCACCGAGGCCGAGGCGCTGCTGCTCGAAAACAACCTCATCAAGTCGCTCGACCCGCGCTTCAACATCCTCTTTCGCGACGACAAGAGTTATCCGTACCTGAAGATCACCGGCACGGCGCCCAAGGCCAACGCCGATGCAGCGACGGCTGACGTGGCCGCCACGGCCTCTCAACGTTTCCCGCGTGTGGCCTACTTCCGCGGCGCGGTCGATCGCAGGCACCGCTACTTCGGCCCCTACCCCAACGCCTGGGCGGTGAAGCAGACGATCCAGCTGGTCCAGAAGGTGTTCCGGCTGCGCACCTGCGAAGACACGGTGTTCGCGCACCGCTCGCGGCCTTGTCTGCTGTACCAGATCCAGCGCTGCTCGGCGCCTTGCGTGGGTTTCGTCACCCCGGCCGACTACGCGCGCGACGTCTTCGATGCCGAGCGCTTCCTGCTCGGCGACGCGCAGGCCGTGATCGACGACTTGCAGGCGCAGATGATGGTCCACGCCGAAGCGCTGGCGTTCGAGGACGCCGCCAAGGTGCGCGACCGGATCGGCTCCTTGTCGCGCGTGCTGCACCAGCAGACGATGGAGCAGAGCAGCCTGTCGGCCGGCGACAAGGATGTCGACATCCTGGCCGTTAAGGTGGCGGGTGGCCGAGCCTGCGTGAACCTGGCGATGGTGCGCGGCAGCCGGCACCTGGGCGACCGGGCGTACTTTCCGAGCCATGTCGACGAAGGTGCGGCGCTGGCACTCGGCTTGGGTGATGGCACCTTCGACGGGGAAGACGGTGTGCAGAGCGATCAGGCGCTCGAGGCCAGGCCGGTCGAAGTCAGCGTGCTCGAAGCCTTCATCGCGCAGCACTACATCGGCCAGTCGGTGCCGCCGAATCTGGTCACCAGCCACGCCATCGACCCGGCGTTGATCGATGCGCTGGCCGAGGCCGCACAGGTGCGCGTGCGTTGCACCCACCAGCCGCGCGAGCACAAGCGCATCTGGCTGGAGATGGCCATCAAGGGCGCCGAACTGTCGCTGGCGCGGCTGCTGTCCGAAGAAGGCTCGCAGCAGCAGCGCACGCGCGCGCTGATCGATGCGCTGGACCTCGATGTCGCCGAGCCGGCCACGCTGCGGGTGGAGTGCTTCGACATCAGCCACACCGCCGGCGAAGCGACCCAGGCCTCGTGCGTGGTCTACGAAGATCACAAGATGCAGAGCGCGCAGTACCGCCGTTTCAATATCGAAGGCATCACCGGCGGCGACGACTACGCCGCGATGCGCCAGGTGCTGATGCGGCGCTATGCGCGGCTGGCCGAGGCGGTGGCCGCAGGTGCCGTCGAACCCGCGGCGGAAGGCGCAACGGATGCCGCGGTGCAGCCCGATGTCGCGCCCACGCCCACAGCAGACGAAACAGGAGCAACCAAAGCTGCCGAAACGAGACCGGCGAAAGCGTCGGCGCAGCGCAGCGCCGCCCGCCTGCCCGACCTGGTGCTGGTCGACGGCGGCCGCGGCCAGGTCGCGATGGCCAAGGAGGTGTTCGAAGAACTCGGCCTGGACATCGCTTTGATTGCCGGCGTCGAAAAGGGCGAAGGCCGCAAAGTCGGTCTCGAAGAATTGGTGTTTGCGGATGGCCGCGCGAAGGTCGGCCTCGGCCATGATTCGGCCGCGCTGATGCTGGTGGCGCAGATCCGCGACGAGGCCCACCGCTTCGCCATCACCGGCATGCGGGCCCGCCGCGCCAGCGTGCGCACGGGCGCCAGCCGGCTCGAAGACATCACCGGCGTCGGCCCTCGCAAACGGGCGCGATTGCTGCAACGTTTTGGTGGGCTGCGCGGTGTGGCCAGTGCGGGCGTGGACGACCTGGCGAGCGTCGAAGGCATTTCGAAGGACCTGGCGGAGGAGATCTACCGTGCATTGCATTGACCCCCGGCAAAAACTGCCGCCGCACCCGGACCGGCGCGCGTTCAGCCGTTCGTTCGCAGCCCGTTGGCTGCTCGTGGCCGGCGCTTCCGGCCCTTTGTGGCTGGCCGGTTGCGGCTCGCGCCAGGCCCCGCCGCCTGCACCTGCACCTGCGCCCGCGCCCGCGCCCGCGACCACGGGCCCCGGGCGGCCCACGCCAACGCCGGCCCCGCCACCCGTAGCGCCGCCAGCGCCTGCCGAAGCCCCGCTCCTGCCCGGCCCCGCCGGACGCGCGCCGCGCTACGTCAAGCTCGGCCCGGCGGCGCCGTCGCGCAATTGGGAAGAGCTGCGCGTGCAGGCCGCACGTCGGCTGGTCGCCGCCCACCCGGACACCTCGTTCATGGGCAAGCCACAGCCGCTGTTGTTGGCCATCCCGGTGATCGAGATCGAGCTCAACGGCGACGGCAGCATCCGCAATATCAGCGTGATGCGCCGCCCTGGGCAGGCGCTCGACACGGTGCAACTGGCGATCGATGCCGTCCGCCGCGCGGCGCCTTTCGGCGACGTCTCGCGGTTGCCCAAGCCGTGGAAGTTCATCGAGACATTTCTGTTCAACGACGACCGCCGTTTCAAGCCGCGCACGCTCGATCAGTAAGGTCGTGCGCAGTGGCCCGTCGGTGGGCGCGATGGCGCCGGGCAGAATCGGACCGATGTTCTTCACCATTCCCACGCTGCTGACCTGGGCGCGCATCGCTTCCATTCCGCTCATCGTGGGCGTGTTCTACATGCCGCTGGAAGGCAGCTACCGCAACCTGATCGCCACCGCGCTGTTCGTGCTGTTCGCGCTGACCGACTGGCTCGACGGGTATCTCGCGCGCAAGCTGAACCAGGCCTCGTCCTTCGGTGCCTTCCTCGACCCGGTGGCGGACAAGTTCCTGATCTGCGCCGCGCTGCTGGTGCTGTTGCAGCACGGCCGGATCGATGCCTTCGTGGCCTTGATCATCATCGGTCGCGAGATTGCCATCAGCGCGCTGCGCGAATGGATGGCGCAGATCGGCGCGTCGCGCAGCGTGGCGGTTCACATGTTGGGCAAGCTGAAGACCACGGCGCAGATGGTCGCGATCCCGTTCCTGCTGTACGACAGCGTGCTGTTCGGCGTGCTCGACACACGCACCTGGGGCACGGTGCTGCTGTGGGTGGCGGCGGTGCTGACGGTGTGGTCGATGGTCTATTACCTGCGCAAGGCCATTCCCGAGATCCGCGCCAGGGCGCGGTGATGGCTCACCCCCGTAGTCCTTTCGGCGCTGCTCCCTCAAGGGAGCGCCGCCAGCGGACCGGCGGAGCCGGATCCGCGGCGTCGGCTTGATGGCACCACGCCATGCTTGGTGGGCGGCGATGCCGGCCGTCTTCGTACTGATCTGGAGCACGGGTTTCGTCGTTGCACGTTTCGGCATGCCGCATGCGCCGCCGCTGGGTTTCCTGGCGGTGCGCTTCGCGCTCTCGGTGCTGGCCTTCGGCATCTGGATCGCGCTGGTGCGCGCGCCGTGGCCGGCGACGCGGGCGCAGTGGTTGCACTTGTCGGTGGCCGGTGTGTTGATGCATGCGGGCTACCTCGGCGGCGTGTGGCTGGCCATCAAACACGGCCTGGGCGCTGGGCTGGCGGCGTTGATCGTCGGCTTGCAACCGCTGCTGACGGCGTTGTGGTTGACGGCCAGTGCGCGCACCGACGGCGGCACGCCCCAAATCGCTCCGAAGCAGTGGGCCGGCCTGCTGCTCGGCCTGCTCGGGCTGGTGTTGGTGGTGTGGACCAAGCTCGGCCTCGGTGAAGCCAGCGCCTTCACCGTGCTCAGTGCCGGGGTTGCGCTGCTCAGCATCACCACCGGCACGCTGTACCAGAAGCGCTACGTCGCGACGTGCGACGTGCGCACCGCCAACAGCGTGCAGCTGCTGGCGGCGCTGGCCGTCACCGCGCCGTTGGCGTGGCTCGAAGGTGGCAGCTTCGACCTGCAGCCGGGACTCGTCGGCGCGATGGCCTGGTCGGTGCTGGTGCTCACGCTGGGCGGTAGTTCGCTGCTTTACATCCTGATCCAGCGCGGCGCAGCAACCAGCGTGACGAGCCTGCTTTACTTGGTGCCGCCCGTCACCGCATTGATGGCCTGGGCGTTGTTCGGCGAAGCCTTGTCGGCGGCCGTGTTGTGCGGCTTTGCGCTCGCGGCCGTCGGTGTCGGGCTGGTCGTGCGACGGTGACGGTGAAGGGGTGGGCGACGGCCGCGGTAAAGCTTCGCGCCGCGTCTTGTCAAGCGTGGATTCACCTTGGCAAAACGCGCTGCACTCCCCCGTGTTGGCGGCTTGTTGGGCCTTGGCGTACAGGTATGCGGCCCTAGAATCCCGCTCCCGACATCGCGTGTCGCCGGATAGATGCAACGAGGGGGATTCCAGTGAACAAGAGCGAACTGATCGAAGTCATCGCCCGCCAAGCCGAGATTTCCAAAGCGGCGGCAGGGCGTTCGCTGGAAGCCGTGATAGGCGCCGTGAAGACTTCGCTCAAGAAGGGCGACAGCGTCACCATCAGCGGCTTCGGCACCTTCGCCGTCAACAAGCGCAAGGCCCGCACCGGCCGCAACCCGCGCACCGGCGCGGCGATCAAGATCAAGGCTGCCAAGGTTGCCAAGTTCAGGCCGGGCAAGGCCTTGAAGGACGGCATCAAGTAGACGCGTTTTTCGCCCACGGGTGCTTAGCTCAGTTGGTAGAGCGGCGCCCTTACAAGGCGTAGGTCGGCGGTTCGAGCCCGTCAGCACCCACCACCGTGGCGGATATCCCCTCGACAGGCTCGGCAGGCCGGCAGCTCGGCTGGCCTCGCCTAAACTCGCGGGCTTTTCCGTTCTGCCGTGCCCGCACGGCCTGCGCAGGCCCCGATGTTCGACTTCATCCGCACCCATTCCCGCCTGACGCTCGGCTTCCTGCTGCTGCTGATCATCCCGAGCTTCATCTTCTTCGGCGTCGACGGTTATTCGCGCTCCACCGAAGGTGGCAACGCCACGGTCGCGAAGATCGACGGCCAGAGCGTGACGCGGTCGGAGTGGGACCAGCTTCACCAGCGCGGCGTCGAGCGCCAGCGCCGGCAGGACAAGGCGCTCGACGCCGCGGCACTTGACACGCCCGCGGCACGCCTGCGCACGCTCGAGGACATCGTCCGCCAGCGCACGCTGGTGGCGGCCTCGCGCGAGTTGCATCTGGCGCCGAGCGATGCGCGCTTGCAGCGGTTGTTCCAGGCCTCGCCGGACTACAGCGCGGTGCGCAACCCCGATGGCACGGTCAATCGCGAGATGTTGTCCACGCAGGGCTTCACCTCCGAAGGCTTCGCCCAGCAGCTGCGGCAGGAGTTTGCGGTGCAGCAGGTGGTCGACGGCATCGTCAGCACCGCTTTTGCGCCTGACGGGGTGGCACGCGCGGCCGGCGCGGCGCTGTTCGAGCGGCGCGAGGTGCAGTTGCAGCGCTTCGGCCTGGAGGCCTTCAAAGACAAGGTCAGCCCGACCGAGGCCGAGATCGAAGCCCGCTACAAGGCCAACGAGGCAAAGTGGCGCGCGCCCGAGCAGGCGCGCATCGAATACGTGGTGCTGGACCTGGCCAGCATCGGCAAGGACGTGCCGGTGCCGGAAGACGAGCTGCGCAAGTACTACGACGAGAACATCAGCCGCTACAGCGTGGCCGAAGAACGCCGCGCCAGCCACATCCTGGTCAAGGTCGACAAGGACGCGCCCGCCGCCGACAAGAAGAAGGCCCGCGAGCGCGCCGAAGATCTGCTGGCGCAGGCGCGCAAGGCTCCCGCTGGTTTTGCCGAGCTGGCGCGCAAGAACTCGGAAGACACGGGCTCGGCGGCGCAAGGCGGCGACCTCGATTTCTTCGGCCGCGGCGCCATGGTCAAGCCCTTCGAAGACGCGGTCTACGCAATGAAGGCGGGCGAGATCAGCAACGTCGTCGAGAGCGACTTCGGCTACCACGTCATCCAACTCGTGGCACTGCGCGGCGGCGAGAAGCAGCCCTTCGACAAGGTGCGCGGCACGATCGAGGCCGAGGTGCGCAAGGCGTTGGCGCAGAAGAAGTACGGCGAGGCGGCCGAGCAGTTCACCAACATGGTCTACGAGCAGAGCGACAGCCTGCAGCCGGCGATCGACCGGCTGAAGCTCGACAAGCGCACGGCCACCGTGCAGCGCGCGCCGGCGGCGGGTGCTACCGGCGCACTCGCGTCGCCCAAGCTGCTGGCAGCGGTGTTCGGCAACGACGCGCTGCGCAACAAGCGCAACACCGATGCGGTCGAGGTCGGCGCCAACCAGCTCGCCGCGGCGCGCGTCGTCGAACATCAGCCGGCGCGCGCGCTGCCGCTGGCCGAAATCAAGGACCGGGTGCGCGAGGACCTGGTGCTGACGCAGAGCGCGGTGCTGGCGCGCCAGGCCGCCATGGCCAAGCTGGCCGAGGTCAAAGCGGACCCGCAGGCCAAGTTGTCGAACACGACGGTGCTGGCCCGCGGCTCACTGGCTGAAGGATTTCCCGAGTCGGTGATCGCCTTTGTGCTTGGCGCGGACCCCAGGGCGCTGCCCGCCGCGCGCGTCATCGACATCGGCGAAGCCGGCGCGGTGGTCGTCCGTGTGACGCAGGTGCTGCCGTGGCAGCCATCGGCCGGGGAGGCGCCCCGCGTGCGCCAGAGCTATGCCGCGGTGTGGGCGCGTGCCGAGCTGGCGGCTTATGAGGCAGCGCTGAAGAAGCGCTACAAGGCCGAGATCAAGCCGGCTGCGGCAGAAGCCACGGCGTCGGCCCCGTCGCGCTGATCGCTATACTTCAGCCGCTTCATTGGTGGCTGTAGCTCAGTTGGTAGAGTCCCAGATTGTGATTCTGGTCGTCGTGGGTTCGAGTCCCATCAGCCACCCCAAGGTCCCGCTTCATATGGTCTCACCAGGGACCAACTTCCACGGTGAATCAACGACTTAGCTGGTCGATTGTCTTTGGAAAGTTCCTGCCGTCTCAAGGCAGCTCAGCGGATTCGGGGGAACATGTGGGGGAACGAATGGCGGTTTTCGGACCATTCGGAGTCTGGTTCCCCCATGCTCACCGACAAACAGTGCAAAAGCGCCGTCTGCCCTGCAGACCACGCTAGTGAACGACTCGCCGATGCGGGTGGTCTTTACCTTGAGGTCGCAACCACCGGCTCAAAGCGCTGGTTCTGGAAGTACAGGTTCGACGGCAAGGAAAAGCGTCTCGCGCTTGGAAGTTATCCCGACATGGGTCTCAAGGATGCGCGGGCATCGCGCGACGACCCGAGGAAACAACAGCAGCGAGGTGCCGATCCGGTGCTCGACGACAGCTTGAGCGACTGAGCAGCCGCTTCGACTCGAACGACATGCTCGAGGTCATCGCGCAAGGGTTTCACGCGACCAAGAAGATCGGCTGGAGCGACCACTACGCAAAGCGTTGGCTGGAGCGAAGCACGCAGCCCGTCGCGCGCATTCAGCACGCCCAGCGGCCTGTTGCCGGCATCGACCACCAGCACGTGGATCAGGCCGCGTTTGTGCATCATCGCCAGAACCTCAGACAACAGGTCTTCGGCCTTGCAGGTCGTCATCTCATGCGTCATGACATCGCCTGCACGGGTGGTGAAGAAGTCGGCCTGACCCAAACCCAGACGCCTGACGAGAAGGGTTTCGGTGACGGTACCGATGGCGGTGCCGGCGTCATCACACACCACGACGACACTGGTCTGCGCGCCCGACAACAGTGCAGCCACCTCGACCAGCAGGGCGTCGGAGCCGACCGTCAAGAGTCGCGAATGGGTCAGCATTTCGATGGCGCCGACCTGCGCCGGTGCCACCGCGCGGGCCTATGCGGCGGCGACAGGCGGGCTCTCGACGGCCTCGACACCCGGTGTCGGCGTCGGCATTGGCGCCATCACCGCGTCAACGCCACTTCAAGCTGCGCCTTATTCATCAATGATCGCCCCTTCAATCCGCAATGGCGGGCCTCGTTGCGCAGCTGCGGCAGGGTTCGACCGCCAGCACCTTGGTGCGAACGGAAGCCGCCCCGCCGACCGGAAGACATGTCGTTGATCGACGACAAGCTGGCTTGCACGGACTCGCCATGCTGTGGGCGCTCTCCGTTGACCACCCGTGCCGCGGTCTCTTCGGCCAGTGGCTCGGGCTTGCCTTGAGCCAAGAGGCTGTCCTTGATATGCGCGTACTGGCGCTCACGCTTTGCGCTCCAGCCTTTCTGCGGCATGGCGGTTGCTCGGGTGGGGTGCGATGGTCCGTGTTCGTAGGCTTGTTTCGATCAGCTCTTGAGCGCAACGCGAACGGCCTCTTCCAGCCTTTCGGAACCGATAGAGACATCCACGTGCGCACCGTTCAAGAAGAAGGCCGGTGTCGTGTGAACGCCGCTGTGGCCGCCGGTTTGACGGTGCTCCTGAACCCTTTGCGTGTAGATGCGGTCGGCCATCTCGGCGTTGAAACGGATCATGTCCAAGCCGACGGACTGGGCATGTGCGCGCAGTGCCGTGAGCGCAAGGTGATGCGGCTGGCTGAACAGCAGGTGGTGCATCGCTCAGAACTTGCCTTGCGCAGCCGCCGCCTCGGCCGCCTCGGCGGCCAACCCGGCGCGCGGGTGCAGCTCCATCAGCGGAAATGTCGGAACACGAAGCGCATGTGCCGGCCGTTGGCTTTGACCAGCTGTTGCGTCATGGGCTAGGCCCGCATGCAGGCCGGGCATTCGTAGTCGCCACACTCGAGCAGCGTCAGGCTGGCGTGGGTGTCGCCCAGCATGTGATCAGCGGCCGCCAGCGCCGTATCGGGCACCGCGACACCTTGTACGTGGGTCATGGTGCACCCGTTTCGAGCGTCGCCAGCAGGCTGATTTCGGCCACGCTCGCCAGCGCCTTCGACAACGGGCAGTCGCGTTTGGCGGCCAGGGCTATCTCCTGGAAACGCGCTTCGTCGATGCCGGGCACGATCGCCTTCAAGGTGAGTGCGATCCGGTCGATGACGAAGCCATCACCTTGCGGCGTTAGGCGCACGCGGGCCTCTGTGTTGATCGAAGTCGTGGCGAACCCTGCCTTGTCGCACGCGAAGGAAAACGCCATCGTGAAGCAGGCGGCATGTGCGGCGCCCAGGATTTCTTCGGGGTTGGTGCCGCGACGATCATCCTCGAAGCGGCTTGCGAAGCCGTAGGGATACTGTTTCAGCGCCCCGGTTTCGGTGCTGATCTGTCCTTGGCCCTTCTTGCCGGGGCCCTCCCAATGCACGCTGGCGGTCTTGTCGATCATGGTGGTACCTTTCGATTGGGCAGTTGGCTGCAGGGCGAGCGATCATGCCGGGTGAAGACCTACCTGGCCCTCACTTCAGCCGCGGAGACTTGATTTGTTTGTCTGGCCGGCTCAGGCGCCCGGCGCGCAGTTCATCTACGGCGCTCACAACCGAACGGGCCACGTTGCGCACTTCTTCCTGCATGGCAGTGTCCTCGTCCAGTGCCTCGTGGCTGTTGTAGTAGGGCTCGTAACAGCCGATGTAGCGGTCAAGCTTCGCGGCAGCGCCGGCGTCGACCAGGCCCATCCACTCCAGCCAGTCGCACAGGTTGCGGTGGTGCGCTTCGACGCCGGCCACGTCGCCATGGACGACGACGCCGAACGCGCGGCCCGCCAGGTGCTTGGGGTAGCCCCAGCCTTGCGCTTCGATCTGCTTGGCCTCTGCCACGCGCTTGCCGTGCGTGGTTGTGGGGTCTGGGTTGCCGCCATCGGCACACACAGCGCCCGCTCCTCACCGTTTGGTTGCGTGATGTGGATGACGGTCATCAGGTGCCTGCGCTCGTTCTCCGCCTCTTCCCTATTCCCTATTCCATCAGGCGGCGGATCCAGCCCTTGTCGGTTTCGCTAAGGCGCCTGATCGAAGGCGTCCGCGTCGGGGTTCATGCGTCGGCTTCGGGCCCGAGCACGTCTTCCCGATTGCCCCTCAGCAGGTCCAGGCCGCGGTCGGGTGATTCGGCTGTCTGGTGGGCGCTGGTTCCTGGGGGGACCAGTTCCTCGATCACCAACGCGCCGTAGTGCTGCGCCCGTGTGGCGTGCGTGCGCGCTGCAACCTCGTTGGCGCGCTGCACCGTTTCGTCGTCGGCGGCGCTAACGACGACGAAGCTGTGGCCCTGCAGTGCCAGCGCCAGGTGGGCCCTGACCCGGTTCAACTCCTGCCCCAGCGAAGCCAGCCCGCCGGCATTGCCGATGTCCAGTTCCGCCTGGTCCCGCATCTCGGCGGGGGTGTAGCGTGAGATGTCCGACTCGCCGAAGCCAGCGTCGCGCAGCGCGCTCACGGCAGCGTCGGATTGGGCGGCCGTCGCAAAAGACATCAGCACATGGTCCACGGGCTTGAACACGCCAAAGGAAGTGGGGTGGGGATTCATGGGCATGGTGAGGCCTTTCCGGCTGTACGTGGTTGGAGGTGCGTCAGAAGCCACCAGCCATGAATGGCTGCGCGCGACCCGACGTCCAATGGGTTGTGATCGGTACCTTCGGGCAGGTCGGTCATTTCCACGCCAGCAGCGGTGATGCGGTTGGCGTTGGGCGTCGTCGCGCCGGCACGCGCCATCACCAGACACATGATCCAGCCGCGGATGCCCTGCCTGTCGTCGGGCTTGGCCGGCGCGTTGGGTTTCAGCCACCAGCATGTCGCCGTTGGGCAGCACCAGCAGCCATCGTGGATGGTCCAGCCCCCGTGCATCGGCGTTGACCTGCGTGCCCGGCGGGCCACTTGGCGCCGAGCCAGCCGGCCAGCCCACCGCCGGGGCGATGTTCGCGGTGGGGATCAACGTGCTGCGCGGCTCAGGCAAGCCGGGCGTCGGCCCGGCGCCGGCGGCCACAGGCAAGTGCGCCAAGTCGTTGCACGCCGCCAAGGCCAGCGCAACCGAGATGCCAGGCCCCATGCGGAGTGCAACGTGGCGCATTCGGCTTGGCGGCGATAAGCCAATCGGCACAAGGGCAGCAAAGCTCATGAGAGTCTCCTGAATCGCGGGAGTTGCCAATCAACGTACACGGCTGATTGGCCAAGGTCTGTGCGCCGGGCCACCTTCAGCGCACTGTCGCGCAAAGCTTCGGGAGGCGTGCGGTCTTGCCGGTGTAAGGAAAGAGGGCGGCTCCGTCTGCCATCGCACATACATCGCAACTGGACAAAGCGCAGGATGGGTCGCGGTCAGCCAAGCCCGCCGGAGCCGATCGGACGCGGCAGTTGGTCACGGCACCGACCACCCGATGCCCACAAAGTACACCTCACGGAGAAACTCGATGAACCGACCAGAAACGCCCAAGACGCAAGACACCAAGCAACGCACCGCCGCGCCGCTGGCCACGCCGACGGACCTGAAGCTCGCGGCCAGCAAGGACATCGCTGCGGCTCTCAATCCAACGCTCGCCGACGTGTTCGCGCTTTACCTGAAGACCAAAAACTTCCATTGGCATATGAGCGGCCCGCATTTCCGCGACTATCACCTGCTGCTCGACGAACAGGCCGACCAGCTCTACGCCATGACCGACCCCATCGCCGAGCGCATTCGCAAGTTGGGCGGGCGCACGCTGCGATCCATCGGGCACATCGCGCGGACACAGCGTGTCGTCGACAACGACGCGGACTTCGTGGAACCGTCGGAAATGCTGGCGGAGTTGCGCGCCGACAACCTGGCCCTGACGGCCAGCCTGCGCTCGGCGCATGACCTGTGCAATGAGCACCGTGACATCGCCAGCGCCAGCCTGATCGAGGTATGGATCGACGAGACCGAGCGGCGCACCTGGTTCCTGTTCGAGGCAACGCGACAGAACAGCGTGTCCGGCGGCTGAGTGGTGCAGCCCACCGAACCGCGCCCCGACCAGCGCGGACTTGGGCAACCTGCCGCACCGACCGTATCAGTCGATGGCTGAGCAGCGAACCGAGCACGACGCGATGGGCAACGTTGAGGTGCCCGCGGAGCGGCTGTGGGGGGCGCAGACCCAGCGTGCGCTGCTGAACTTCGCGATCTCGCACGAGCGCATGCCAGCCGAGTTTGTGCATGCTCTGGCGCTGACCAAGCGCGCTGCCGCAGTGGTCAATGGCGCGCTCGGCCTGCGGGATGCCGGGAAGGTGCGGGCGATCGTGGAAGCCGCCGATGAGGTGTGTACTGGCCGGCACGATGCCGAGTTTCCGTTGCTGGTCTGGCAGACCGGCTCAGGCACCCAGACCCACATGAACATGAACGAGGTGCTGGCCAACCTGGCGTCGGTGCGCCTGGGCGGGCCCCTGGGCAAGGACCGGCTGGTCCATGCCAATGACGACGTCAACCTCGGTCAGTCCAGCAACGACGTCGTGCCGACGGCCATGAACGTCGCTGCCGTGGTGGCGATGAGCCGAGACCTGCTGCCCGCCCTGCGTAGCCTGGCTACGACGCTGGAGGACAAGGCACGCCAGTTCGCCACCATCATCAAGATCGGCCGCACGCACTTGCAGGACGCCACCCCGCTGACGCTGGGGCAGGAGATCTCTGGCTGGGCGGCACAGCTGCGTCACGGTGAGGCCCACGTCAGCGCCGCACTGCCGCATCTGCGAGAACTGGCCATTGGCGGCACGGCAGTGGGCACCGGCCTGAACACCCATCCCGAATTCGCACAGCGCATGGCCAGCGAACTGAGCCGCCTGACCGGCGAGCAATTCCACACTGCGCCGAACAAGTTCGAGGCACTGGCCGCGCACGATGCGGTCGTGCATGCGCACGGCGCGCTCAAGACGCTGGCTGCCTCGCTCGTCAAGATCGCCAACGACGTGCGCTGGCTCGCCTCGGGGCCGCGTTGCGGCCTGGGCGAGATCGTGATCCCGGCCAACGAGCCCGGCAGCTCGATCATGCCGGGCAAGGTCAACCCGACTCAGTGCGAGGCTCTGCTGATGGTCTGCGGGCAGGTCTTCGGCAACGACGTGGCCATCAACTGGGGTGGCGCTTGTGGCAACTTCGAGCTCAACGTCTGCAAACCACTGATGCTGCATAACTTTCTGCAGAGTGTGCGGTTGCTGGCGGGCGGGATGCGCAGCTTTGAGCAGCACTGTGCTGCCGGCATTGAGCCCGACCGGGTGCGCATCAACGAGATGCTGCAGCGCTCGCTGATGCTGGTGACGGCACTGGCACCGCACATCGGCTACGACCGGGCCGCCGAGATCGCCCAGGCCGCGCACCGTGATGGATCGGATTTGCGTCAGGCCGCGTTGGCCTCAGGCCACGTCAGCGCTGAGCAGTTCGACACCTGGTTGCGCCCGGAGGCGATGGTGGGCGCCTCACCGGCTTGAGCTGTGCGCGGCCGAAGGCGAACCCGTCATGCCTTGGAATCGCTGCCCAGCCTGACCTCGCCCGACTCGCCCAGCGCGCCGGGCTTTTCGCCGCTGAACACGGCCTTGGCCATCACGAACAACTGGGTCAGCTTGTTTTCGGTCACGTTCCAGTAGTGCGCGTGGCTCACCGTCACTCGAACCAGGGCCAGATCGGGGTCGTCGACGCCGCCGGGAAACCAAGCTTGGGCGAACTTCGTCCACAGCGCCTGGCGCTGGGTTTTGTCATCGACCACCTCGGCTGAACCCGACACCGAAACGAAGACATCTTTGCCCGGGTCGGCATAACTGATGTTGACCTGTGGCTGCTGCGTGAACTCTTGCGCCGTATCGCCCTTTGCCGACATAAAGAACCACAGCTTGTCGTCCAGCATGGTTTTGTTCTGCGTCGTCATCGGCCGCGAATGCAGATGGCCGTTGCCGTGGTGAGTGGTGAACATGGCGAACTTGATGCCCTTAATGAGGGGCCACAGGTGCTGTTCGGCGACGGTGTCTGTAGGCATGAGTTGGCTTTCCGCAGGTGGTTTGTGAAGTGCCGGCATCTGCGCTTCAGCGCATCAACTCGCGACGGGCAACAGCAATGCGCCGGACATGTGGGTGAGCGGCGCCGCGAAGTCGCCGCTGCAAGCGTTTCCAATCTGGAGCCAAATGATTCGCGCCTTACGCGTCGGGGTCTGTGCGCTGGACCACCGAGTTGCATCGAAGCCAGGGCTCGTCATGGCGCCGGCAGGGGCTGTGCGTGCCCTAAGGCGGCTGGTGTTTCGGCCGGCAGGCGGACGGCATCTGGACGAGACCATCGCTGCTGCACGGGCGCCGAGCCGGACTCGTTGGGTCCTTGCTGCGGTAGACCGCCTCCCAGAACGGCGTATTGCCCGCCTGCTCTAAGAACTGACGCAGCGCGATGCTGAAGCTGATGCCCTCGAACAGCACGGCCCTGGCCAGCACCACGTAGTTCCAGGTCGGGTCGCGCATCGGCCCGGGGTGCCGGATGTGCTGCATGCCCTCGAAGAAGGACACGCCGCCACCGAGGCCGAAGGTCAGCACGGCGACGATCAAACGCCAGAAGGACAACTCCTTGCCGTGGCCGAACGGATGCTCCGTCTTGGCGGGTTGCTGGCTGAGCCGGATACCCACCGGCAGGAGGAATCCGTTGAAGGTGTCCACCGCTGAGTGCACGCCTTCGGACACCACGGCCGAACTGCCAGTGACGCCCGCAACCGTGCCTTTGTGATGGTGATCACGAAGTTGGCACCGATGGCCCCGTCAACTCGAGACCATCGAGTGGGCAGTCACCGAGGCGGGCTGGAGCTGGCCCAGCCTGCTTCGGCGGATTCGGACTCGCCTGATCACTGCGTGCGCTGACGAACAGTCAGAAAGTTCCCGGGCGGCGATGCTCAAGCAGCACGATCCGTGCGGTGGCTTCAAGGATTCCCCATGCTCAACCAACTCGAGGAAGCATGCCTGCGCGCATGTAACGAATGCGCCGCCGCATGCCTGCAATGCGCGACGGCGTGCCTACAGGAAGCCGACCCGAAACCCATGGCGCGCTGTATCGCTCTGGATCTGGAATGCGCCGATATTTGCCGGCTTGCCGCTGCCTCGATGGCCAGGGGCGGTGAACACATGCAAGCTATCTGCGCGCTCTGCGCGAAGGCGTGTCGCGGCTGCGCAGCGGAGTGCAGCAAGCACAGCATGGATCACTGCAAGCGTTGCGCCGAGGCGTGCAAGCGCTGTGAAGACGCCTGCCTTGCAATGGCTCACTGAGCACACCTGTCAATGCCGTGAAACCAAGCCGCGCGCTGACAATGCGGCGAGCTATTCGCTCGGTAGATTGAAGGGCGAAAGTCCTTGCATCTCGGACTCCAAGTGTGGCTCAGCGGTCAGTCTGCGCTCAGCTCATTTCGGAGTCGGCGCCATCACGGAGGCTGTCGTCGGCATCGAGCGTGGTGTTCTGCATCGTCATCGGCCGCGAATGCAGATTACCCCTGGCGTGGCGGGTGGTGAACTTGCAGTCCTTGGCCTGAACTTGTTCGGGTGGGCGCCCCTGTTCTGTGCGCCAGTCGGGCGCAAGGTCGCGCGTCGCACTCCTTGCTCAGCGCACGCGTCCCTTCTCGAACACCTTCAGCGCGAAGAAAGTCGATCCCATGAAACCGAAGCTTCCGACCCTGGCTGCACTGACCGCAGCGCTCGCAGCCTGTGCGACAGCCCCTGCGCCGACATCGCGCACGCTGATGACGGCGCCGGCGCCGATCAGCTTCGACGGCAACGTCGCAGGGCAGGCGACGGATCAGGTTTTCGTCCTGGTGGCTGACGCGAACCCGGCCACGCCGGGGCTCTCGCTCGCGGCGGGGGATACGCTGCGGATCGAACTGCCTCCGGCCTTTCGTCGCAACGCTGCGGTCGCGATCGCACCCGATGCGGACACCAACCTCGTCCTGACGAAGGGCTGGCCGCAGGGCTCCGTCCGGCTGGCCGGTCAGTACCGCGTCGGCTACGACGAGAAGGCCCATGCCATGACCGTCACTGCCCTTCAGGACGTCGCCGCCAGCGGCGCCAATGCGCCCGGCATCAAGGTGGTCCATCTGCGCGGCCGGACCTTCGGCAATCCGATGCCGGGGCCTTAACCGGTGACGGTGTCCCAGGTCGCCGCCGACGGCAGCGTGAAAGTCCGCTGGCAAGGGCGTTTCGAGGTCGCCGACAGCGCGCCCGACGCGCGCCTCGCGCCGACGAACTTCCATCTGCCGCCAGGCACGAATGCAGAATTCCAGAAACTCCGGCCGGCGCAGGTTGCGCCGCTCGCGCTGGGCGTGCTGCTCTGGGGTCCCCAGGGTGCGCCGATCAACGGTGTGGGCATTGCGCCCACGCGACCTGACCCGCTTCCCCAGGTACACCGGTGGCCCGCCCATTTCGCACCGGCCACGTCCCAGCCGTGGGCCGCCACAAGCATGCACTCGCCAGGTGCCACACCCATTTCGCCAGCTGCCCATTCGTAGACGGCTCGATGGGGGTTTGAACCGGCGCGGCTGCTCCACGCTCAACAGGCGCTCGAAGTAGCCATCGAGGCCGGCATGCCTCATCTGCGCCTCGACGACCTCCTGGGATGAGTTGGTGAGGGTCGCGAGGCGGATGCCGCGCGTTTTCAGCCGGTCGAGCGCGGGTCTGACGTCGCGGTGTGGTGGCAGCGTGCGAATCACGCTCAGAACCTGCTTTGCGTCTTCTGCCTTCGGCACGACATCGCGATTTCGGGCGAGCATCTGAAGGACCGCTGCACCCATGTCGCCAAACGACGCGCATTGATCGCTGACGGTCAACACGAGCGAATATTGCAGCATCGTCGTGAACCACAGCTTGCCCGCGTCGTCGTCCAACAAGACGTCGGCGACGGCTTTTTGCAGCGGCTCCACGTCCAGCAGCGTCTCGTTGACGTCGAACAGCAAGACGCGCGGCGCGGTCAAGGGAGCCTGCATTGGTCAATCCGTCGGCATGGGCTTGTCGAGCGAGCGAATCAAGCCCGGGCTGGTGAAATCGACACGTCTTGCGACGCGGCCGAGCGGCCATAGACCCAGCCGAGAACGGCGCCGAAGATGAGATGCAGCACCAGGGTCATCATCGGAGCCATCACGCCCATGTTCATCCCGAACAGTCCGGCGCCGGCCATCGGCATCAACACCACCATCATGATCAGCCAGCCGATGCCGCCGATCACGACCCCGTGTCCGACGCGGCTCGTTCCGGGCAGCTTCGAGTCGAGCGCGGCAATGGCAACACCGTAGACGACGATGCCGATCACAAAGTGCGCGATCCAGCCGATGAGGGGCATGTCGGGCGAACCCATCATGCCCGCCAGCATCTTCGGAAGGTCGAGTTGCGGCATCACACCCATCATCGCCTTCATGACCATCAGCAACGACAGTACGACGGTGGCGGCAAGCCCGGCAAGCAGGCCTTTTGGAGTGTCTCTCATGTCTTCTCCTTCATGGTCGACAGCTGAGTGGGATCGCTCTTATGGGCGGTTCTGTAGGCCGGGTCTGTGCGCTGACGCACGCGGGTGCTGCGTGCCGACGTGCTGGGCTTCGGCCTGCACGCCGCGGGGCCCTGCGCCGCCGACGAGCGCCAGCGGCTGGAGCAGCTGTGTCGCTGCATTGCGCGCCCGGCGCTGGCCAACGGGCTGGCGAAGTGCAACAACGCCGGGCAGGTGGGGCACAGGCTGAAGACCCTGTGGCTCGACGGCAGCACGCGCATCGTGATGTCGCCGCGCGAAAGCCATCAAGTGGCCATGCGCATACTGAAGGGTCTTCAGTCCCTTGACCCAGTCTGGCGGCAGAACCAGCGCATCGACATCAGGATTGGCCATCCACAGGCTCAACGCCGGGGACCGAGCGACCGCGGCCAAGCCCGGCTACTACACGCGCTGTTCTTGCAGTCATGCTGCCCGATCCCGGTAGGCCTTCGTCCAGACGTTCGCCCGGCGCGGCGCGGGCGGCTCAGGATCGTTCGAACAGCAAGGCCGCGTTCTCGCTCGCCGGCGTGGTCTCGGTCGGCAGGTGGTTGGGCGGGCGGAAGCCGACGTCCTCGCCACGCATCGACGGCCGGGAGCCGGGGTTGGCGCCGGCCTCCCATTCGCTGACATGGACGATGCGCACCTGGATAACGGCAAGGTCAGGATCTGTCGGGCCGCCGGAAAACCAGGCGTCGGCTGATCGGCTCCACAAGGACTTCGCTTTGTCGCCACCTTCGACGAGCATCGCCGTCCCGGTGACCGAGATCCAGCATGCGTCGCCTGGGGGCGAGTAGGCGACGTTGACCGAGGGATCGGCCGCGAGTTCGGCAACGGGGTCGCTCTGTCTGGACATGAAGAACCAGAGACTGTCGTCGGCATCGAGTGTCTTGTTCTGCATCGTCATCGGCCGCGAATGCAGATGACCGTTGGCGTGGCGGGTGGTGAACATCGCGAACTTGCAGTCCTTGATGTCGTTCCACAGTGCCTGGCGGGAAGGATCGGTGGACGCTGTCATTGGAAGTCTCCGCGGTGGGGGCTCGCCCCTGACTTTGCTCGGGGACGTGCAAGGTCGATCGTTCCACCAACCCACTGCTGACGTCTGTACGACAGCGCACCTTCGTCGAGTTTGTGACCAGATGAGCCCGATGCCTTCAGCTTACCGATTCAATTGGCGCTTCGATTTCGCCAACATGGTCGCGCCGCCCGTCGTGGATGCCTGCCAGGGCAAGGCCGCACCTGAACGCGTGATTCGCCGACGGCAGACCGCTGACGAATCTTCAGGGCAGACGCACCCCTAGCAGTTGTTTGCGCCGGTACTCGCCCTGGCGCTCGAACATCCAGCCCGGGTATTCGATTGGGAGACGGCTGACTTCTTCCAAAGCAGCAAGCTCGCTCCCGCTCAACGTCACTTGCGTGGCGGCCAGGTTGTCGGCCAACTGCTGCGGCTTTTTGGCACCAACGATGACGCTCGTGACCTGTGGTTGATGCAGCAGCCAGGCAAGCGCCACCTGCGCCACCGAGACGCCATGCGCTTGTGCAATCGGCCGCATGGCGTCGATGCAATCGTAGGCACGGTCCTTGTTGACGGGCGGAAAATCGAAGGTTGTGCGGCGGCTGCCTTCTTCGGCCTGATGCTCGCGACCGTACTTGCCGCTGAGCAGACCACCCGCCAGCGGGCTCCACACCATCAAGCCGACGCTTTCGCTCTTGAGCATCGGGATCAGTTCGCGTTCCAGGTCACGACCGGCCACGGTGTAATGAGCCTGCAGCGACTCGAGCCGTGACAGGCCGAGGCGCTCTGAGACACCGAGCGCCTTGGCAATCTGCCAGGCCGCCCAGTTCGACACACCGATGTAGCGCACATGACCGTGACGCACCAGCTGGTCGAGGCCGCGAAGGGTTTCCTCAATGGGTGTGGCTGGGTCGAAGCCGTGGACTTGGTAGAGGTCGATGTGGTCGAGTTGCAGGCGTTTCAAGCTGGCTTTGACGCCATCGAGGATGTGGCTGCGCGACAGGCCGCGGCTGTTCGGGCCGGGTGCGGTATCGCCAAAGACCTTGGTGGCGACCACGACGTTTTCGCGCGGCACCTTCAGGTTTTTCAGCGCCTGACCGGTGATCTGCTCCGACATGCCCCCCGAATAGACGTCCGCGGTGTCGACGAAATTGATGCCCGCGTCGAGTGCCTGGCCGACGAGGCTTTCAGCTTCAGCCTGCTGCAAGTTGCCGATCTGGCCCCAGATCCCGCCGCCACCGCCGAAAGTCATGGTGCCAAGGCAAAGCTCGGAGACGAAGAGGCCGGTACGCCCCAGTGCGTGATGGCGCATGGTCAGCGTTCCTGAACCTGAACGTCGAAGCGATCGAGCATCATGACCTTGTCCCAGACCTTCACGAAGTCGTTCACGAACCGGGCATGGCCATCGCTTGCGGCGTACACCTCGGCCACGGCGCGAAGCTGGCTGTTGGCACCGAAGATCAGGTCGCTTCGGGTCGCCTTGAACCGCGCTTGGCCGGTTGCACGGTCGTTGAGCGAAAAAGTCAGGCCTTTTTCGTCCGCCTTTTTCCATTCATAGTCCATGCTCGTCAGCACGGCGAAGAAGTCGTTGGAGAGCACGCCGACCCGATCGGTAAAGACACCATCAGCCGAGCCATCGTGGTTCGCGCCCAAGACCCTCAGGCCGCCGACCAGCGCGACCCATTCGGGCGCGGTGAGTGCCAGCAGTTGGGCCTTGTCGAGGAACATCTCCTCGGGGGCCACATTCGGGGCGATTTGATCGAATTGGTCGTCGACGTAGTTGCGGAACCCGTCGGCCACCGGCTTCAACCATGTGAACATCTCGATGTCGGTCAATTCCTGCGTCGTGTCGCGCCGACCCGCAGTGAACGGTGCCGAGACCTGCACACCCGCATCGGCCGCGGCTTTGTCGATCGCAGCACAACCGCCCAGCACAATCAGGTCGGCGAGCGACACCCTTGCGTTGCCGACCTGCTGACCGTTGAATCTCTGCATGACGTCGCGCAGCACCGCAATCACCGCGGCGGCTCGCCGGTTGACCGCCCAATCCTTCTGCGGCGCGAGCGCCAGGCGACCCCCATTGGCGCCACCCCGCTTGTCACTGTGGCGGTGGGTGGCAGCGGCCGAAAAGGCAGTGAAGACCAGATCAGACACCGACACGCCCGCAGCCATGATGGACCGCCTGAGTTCAGCGACGGCCTCGTCGCTGATCGCGTCGTGGTCGCTCAGCGGAATCGGGTCCTGCCACAGCAGGTCGTTGTCGTTGCGCTTCTCTGGGCCGAGATAGCGTTCGCGCGGACCCATGTCACGGTGGGTGAGCTTGTACCAGGCCTTGGAAAACGCCTGCGTGAAAGCGTCGAAATCGTTGAGGAATTTCTCGCAGACGGCACGATAGGCCGGGTCGACCTTCAGCGCGATATCGCTGGTCATCATCATCAGCGGATTCATCCGCCCGGGAACATGCGCGTCCGGGGTCTTGGGCGCGAGCGGGTCGCTGGGGGTCCATTGCAGCGCGCCGGCCGGGCTCTTCGTCTGCTGCCATTCGAACTTGAAGAGATTCTCCAGATAGCTGTTGTCCCATTGCGTCGGGTTGGGCGTCCAACTGCCCTCGATGCCGTTGGTCATCGTGTATTCGGCGAACCCGGTGCCTTCCAGGTTTTGCCAGCCTAGACCCATCGCTTCGATAGGAGCGATCTCTGGCGGCGGTCCGACCTCCTTGGCAGAGACCATCCCGTGGCTCTTGCCGAAGGCGTGGCCGCCTGCAATCAGCGCAACCGTTTCTTCATTGTTCATCGCCATGCGGGTGAAGGTGATGCGAATGTCGCGCGCGGATCCCATCGGGTCGCCGTTCGCGTACGGCCCCTCCGGGTTCACGTAGATGAGCGACTGGTGTGACGCGGCCAGCGGATTCTCGAGGTCATA